>Ga0210396_10000011_pt1 | contig 508669 bp, 414 predicted proteins | sample IncBWH17OmetaG_FD_155466 | JGI IMG/M metagenome (GOLD analysis project Ga0210396, IMG submission 155466) | Forest soil microbial communities from Barre Woods Harvard Forest LTER site, Petersham, Massachusetts, United States - Inc-BW-H-17-O ... | reverse complement strand
GCGCCGCCGCTCCGAGGCGAAGGCTCTGGCGGTCTCCCTGTTCCAGCCGCCGCAGGACAGGAAGGGTGAGTTCTTCATCGAGTCCCCGCAGAAGATCTTCGCCTTCCTGATGGCCTATGGCCCCACGCCAGAGGAGTTGGTCAAGTGGATGTCAGACCCGCAGGAGATCGACCGAAGGCTGAAAGGGACGGAGCATGCTCATCTGATCAACCCAACGGCGCACGAACAGCGTTCAGGTGTTCTTGGCTCGCTTGGGCTGGTCGCCGACAGCCTTCGTCTGCTCCCGAAGAAGGGCGAGGGGAATGGCGAGTGGTCGGCCAGGGAGTGGGCCGAAACGCGGCAAGGTTGGATATTCATCACTTCACTCCCAACAGAACGTGAGGCCCTTAAGCCGCTTCACAGTCTATGGATCGACCTGCTCGTGTTGCGTTTGCTAAATGAGCCGAAGGAGGGACAGAAGCGGGTATGGTTCGTGATCGACGAGTTGGCAAGTTTGCAAAAGCTCCCCCAGTTGCATACCGCCATTACAGAAAATCGGAAGAGCAACAATCCGGTGATCCTGGGTTTTCAGGGTAAGGCCCAACTGGAAGTCCTCTACGGCCACCTGGCTGAGGTCATGCTGTCCCAACCGGCAACCAGCATTTGGCTGAAGACAAAGGAGCCGGCTGCTAGCGAGTGGGTCAGCAAGTTCATTGGAAAGGTCGAGATCGAAAGGCTACGCGAGACCCACTTCGATGGTTCCCGCGCTGGGCGAAACTTCACGCTGGACCGGCAGATTGAACCGCTCGTGATGGAGTCCGAAATCTCCGGGCTCGCGGACCTCCACGCCTATCTGAAGTTCGAGAACTATGTGACACGCTTCTCATTCCCTCGGTTCGATATGCCGATTGTCGCCAGTGACTTCGAGCTCCGGGATATACCCGAGGACAAGCTCCCCTACGATCCCAAGAACATAGGAGCAGCTAAGCCCCAAGTGCGCCCAAATGAGCTAAAACAGGAGCCCAATGTCTCCACACCGCCGCAGCGAAAATCTCCACGAACAGCGACGGAGATCCCGCAGCACGAGACGGACCTTGAGATGAATGTCAACGCCCAACAAAGCCTCAATCTTCGGGGTTAAGGAACTCTTATGCTGACCATCTCAAAGCCACTCTCCGCGGGCCAGGCGCAGACCTACCACCAGATCGAGTTCACCGCGAAGGAACAGAACTATTGGTCTCAACGCGGAGTCATAGCAGGGGAGTGGCAAGGCCGCCTTGCCGAGCAATTCGGCCTTGCCGTAGCGGTCTCTGCCGAGGACTTCGCGAAACTCAGCCAGGGCCAGCATCCACAAACCGGGGAGCAACTTGTGCGGCAACGAGCGTCCTATGAATATCAGGATGCCGACGGCAAGAGAATCAAGACAATGGAGCATCGAGCCGGGTGGGATGCGACCTTTTCCGCGCCTAAATCTGTTTCGCTTACAGCGCTCGTCGGCGGGGATGAGCGTGTCCGCGAAGCGCACCGAGAGAGCGTTCGCGTTGCCCTCGACCAGCTGGAACACTATACGCAAGCCCGCATCGGTGGCAATCATCCGGCCGAGACCACAGGGAAATTTATCGCCGCCAAGTTTGAGCACGATACAGCGCGCCCGGTCGATGGCTATGTCGCGCCACAGCTTCATACGCACGTTGTTATCTTCAACCTGACCGAGCGTGCCGATGGAGAAACCCGTGCCCTGCAGGAACGAGGGCTCTTTCAGTCGCAGCAATTTGCCACGGCGATCTATCAATCCGAGCTAACTTATCGGGTACGGCAACTGGGTTATGAAATCACGACAGGGCGGAGCGGCGCCCCCGAGATTAAGGGCTATACGCAGGAGTACCTCGACGCATCCAGTCCCCGCAGCCAACAGATTCGCGAGTACCTAGAACGCACGCGCCGCTCAGGAAAGGAGGCTGCCGAGATCGCTGCGCACGCGACGCGCGACCGCAAAGAGATTCATTCGCCCCGAGAAGTCATGGCCGCCCACCGGAAGCTGGCGGCAGACTTTGGACACCAAGCCGAAACCGTTGTTCGGACGGCGCGGGAACGATGTCAACATCAGGAGAAGCCCGCCAACTCCTTTGAGCGAGTTCGAGAATCTGTCACCTTTTCCCGCGACAAGAACTTCGAGCGTGAGGCCGTTGTGGATGAACGTGCGCTCATCCGCGATGGGCTCCGCCGCGGCATGGGCGAGATCACTCATGCCCAGGTCCGCGCCAATCTTGACGCTCGAACGGCTTCCGGAGAATTTCAAATCGTCGAGCGGTCTCAGGGCATTCCGGGCCGCCAGTTCACCACCGCGAAAACCATCGAAGCAGAACATGAGATTCTGCGGCGGATGCGTGAGGGACAAAACCACGTCGAGCCGGTTCTTCCGCGTTCGCAGGCCATCGCCGTTGCCGATCATCACCAACATCTCAACCGGACACAAAGAAGCGTGGTCGAGGATGTCCTCAGTTCGTCCGACCACATCCAGGGAATCCAAGGGTTCGCGGGCTCGGGCAAAACAACGACGCTCGCGGCCATCCGTGGCGCTGCTGAAGGGCAGCGTTATCAGGTCGAGGGTTTTGCGCCGACCTCCCGCGCCGCGCGCCAACTCAATGAGGCGGGCATCGAAGCCGGAACCCTGCAAGGCTTCCTCGTCCGCACCGCGAATCCCGACCTACGAGAGCAAAAGCACTTCTACCTTGTCGATGAATCGAGCCTTGCCAGCACCACTCAGATGCGCGAGTTCCTTGCGCGCCTTGGTCCCAATGACCGCGTGCTTCTGATCGGCGATACCCGCCAGCATCAGGGCGTCGAAGCGGGCCGCCCCTTCGAGCAACTACAGGAAGCCGGAATGCGGACGGCCAGACTCGATGAGATCGTGCGCCAAAAGGACCCAGCTCTGAAATCTGCCGTCGAACTGCTGGCGACGGGCCAAGTCTCCGCTGCGCTCGACGCACTCCAGCAGCAGGGCAGCGTGAAGGAAATTCCCAACGCGGAAGAGCGCATCCGCGCGATCGCAAATACTTACGTCGAATCGCCCGAGAACACCCTCATCGTCTCACCGGACAATGCTTCCCGCCGCGAGCTGAACCTCGCTGTTCGCCAGGAGATGAAGGCCAATGGGACCCTTGCGACGGAAGATCATACGTTTCGCATCTTGGTTCAGCGTCAGGACATGACCGGAGCCGAACGATCATGGGCAAGCCACTACGAGATCAACGACGTGGTTCGCTACACTCGGGGCAGCAAAACCATCGGAATCGAGGCTGCCGCCTATGCATCAGTCGTCGCGATCAACCCAGCCGCCAACGTGCTCACGGTCGAGAAAGCGAACCACGAACTTGCCATCTACGATCCCCGCCGCCTCACCGGCGTCAGCGTCTACAAAGAGATCGAACGCGAGCTTTCCGTAGGCGACCGCATCCAGTTTACTGCCCCCGACAAATCACTCGGCGTTGCAAATCGCGACATGGCTGCGATCGAGGCGATCCACCCCGATGGTCGCCTGTCGGTCCGCCTCGACAACAACCGCCAGATCGAATTCAGCCCCAACGAGCATCGTCATCTCGACCACGGCTACGCCGTTACCAGTCACAGCTCCCAGGGCCTTACTGCCGAACGCGTCCTCGTTCACGCCGACACCAGTGTCCACCCGGACCTGCTCAACTCCCGCTTCGCCTACGTCTCCATCTCTCGCGCCAGCCACGAGGCCACACTCTTTACTGACGACTTGGCAAAACTCGGTCCACAATTAGGAGCTGAGGTCTCGAAGACATCCGCTCTGGAAATCAATCAAGCTTCATCCTTCACTCAGGGAATTGGCCTAAGGCTATGAGAATGCCTCTGCTGAAAGCCAAAGTGATAAATATTTGTAGCTACGTTTTGATCCAAAGACTGGAAAGCCTGCGTCTTATGCTCCAAGTATTCCGGCGTCCCGATGAATTTCTGTATCCCTTCGACAGTCCGCGCGGCTCCACTTCGGTCATCCCGCTTGATGTGCGATAATTCGCCTTCTCCCCCGTTTACATCGCAGGATGACGTAAGGCATGGCTCTCAAGAAATCTGAACTGTACTCCTCTCTCTGGTCGAGCTGCGACGAGCTCCGCGGCGGCATGGATGCCAGCCAATACAAGGACTACGTCCTGGTCCTGCTCTTCATCAAGTACGTCAGCGACAAATATGCCGGCGTGCCTTATGCGCCCATCACCATCCCGGCAGGCGCCAGCTTCAAAGATATGGTCGCGCTCAAGGGCAAGCCCGACATCGGCGATCAAATCAACAAGAGGATCATCGGTCCGCTGGCCAATGCCAACAAGCTGTCCGACATGCCGGACTTCAATGATCCGGGAAAGCTCGGCAGTGGCAAGGAGATGGTAGAGAGGCTCAGCAACCTCATCGCTATCTTTGAAAACAAGTCGCTCGACTTCAGCAAGAACCGCGCCGAAGGCGACGACATCCTTGGTGACGCCTACGAATACCTGATGCGGCACTTCGCCACGGAAAGTGGCAAGAGCAAGGGACAGTTCTACACTCCGGCCGAGGTCAGCCGGGTCATCGCGCAAATCATTGGCATCCATGACGCGGAGACGACCAGCGCAACCACTGTTTATGACCCGACTTGTGGCTCGGGATCGTTGCTGCTGAAGGTGGGCGATGAGGCCGGCACGACCGTCACTCTGTATGGGCAGGAAAAGGACGCTGCCACCAGCACGCTGGCTCGAATGAACATGATCCTGCACAACAACCCAACCGCGCTTATCGAGCAGGGAAACACGCTATCTGTTCCGAAGTTCAAAGACGGCGGCGCGCTCAAGACCTTTGACTACGTGGTCGCAAATCCGCCGTTTAGTGACAAGCGCTGGAGCACCGGCATTGACCCGGCCAAGGATGAGTTTGAACGCTTCAAGCATTTCGGTGTACCACCGGCCAAGCAGGGCGACTACGCTTATCTACTCCACATCGTCCGTTCGCTCAAGAGCACAGGTAAAGGCGCCTGCATCCTGCCGCATGGTGTCCTCTTTCGCGGCAACGCGGAGGCGGACATTCGCCGGGCGCTCGTTCGCAAGGGATACATCAAGGGCATCATCGGCCTCCCGCCCAATCTCTTCTACGGCACCGGCATCCCCGCTTGCATCATCGTTGTGGACAAGCAGGATGCTCACGCCCGCAAGGGCATCTTCATGATCGACGCCAGCGCGGGCTTCATGAAGGATGGCCCCAAGAATCGCCTGCGCGCTCAGGACCTTCACAAGATCGTGGATGTCTTCAATAGACGGCTCGAAGTCGCAAAATACTCGCGAATGTCCCCGGTCGAAGAGATCGAGAGGAACGAATTCAATCTCAACCTGCCTCGTTACATCGACAGCCAGCAGGCAGAAGATTTACAGGACATCGAAGGCCACCTGCGCGGCGGCATTCCGGTACGGGATGTGGACGCCCTCGCCCGCTACTGGAAGGTCTGTCCAAATCTTCGGCAGGTATTGTTCAAACCGAACCGCTCTAGCTACGTCGATCTCGCTGTGGAGAAGGCGGCCATCAAGTCCACGATCTACGGGCATCCCGAGTTTGCTAGCTTTATCAAGAGCATGAACGCCCACTTCGCCGCCTGGCGCGAGAAGAGCGCAAAGACATTACGGCAGTTACAGGCAGGCTGCCACCCCAAGCAAGTGATCGCCGCGCTTTCCGAAGACCTATTGACCCACTACACGGGCAAGCCCCTCATCGACAAATACGACGTTTATCAACACCTCATGGACTACTGGGCCGCCACCATGCAGGACGACTGCTACGCGATCGCCTCCGATGGCTGGAAGGCCGAAACCTATCGCGTTATCGAAAAGGATAAGAAAGGCAAAGAAAAAGACAAAGGCTGGGCCTGCGACCTAGTTCCCAAAGCTGTGATCGTACCCCACTACTTCGCACAGGAACAGGAAGCGGTCACGAGTCTGGAAACGGAGCTGGAGACGACCGCCGCTCGGATGACTCAACTGGAAGAGGAACACGGCGGCGACGAAGGATATCTTTCCGAGCTCGAAAAAGTGAATAAGGCCAACGTTACTGCCCGCCTGCGGGAAATTGAGCGTGATAGTGAGGCCCAGGACGAAGCCGCGGTGTTGGAAACATGGCTAAATCTTGCCAACGAAGAAGCTGACCTGAAGAAGAAACTTAGGGACGCTGAAGCTGACCTCGACACCAAGGCTTACAAGAAATATCCAACGCTCACCGAGGCCGAAATCCAGACCCTGGTCGTCGGCGACAAGTGGCTCGCAGCGCTTGACACCGCCATCCACGGTGAGATGGACCGCATCAGCCACGACCTGACTAGCCGGGTGAAAGAGTTAGCCGACCGATATGAAACGCCAATGCCACGGATGGTCAGCCGAGTCGCCGACCTAGAATCGAAAGTGAGCCGGCACCTCGAAAGGATGGGTTTCTCGTGGAGCTGAACCCCGGCTACAGGCAGACCGAGGTGGGTGTAATCCCGGAGGATTGGAGGGTCAAGCAGGTCCGCGATCTGAAGCCATTTGTGACCAGTGGCTCACGGGGTTGGGCTGCATATTATTCAGATCGAGGTTCGCTATTCATCAGAATCACAAATCTATCTCGGGAGACCATTTATTTGAATCTCGAAGACCTGCGTTTCGTTAACCTCAAAGCAACCGATAGTGAGGCTTCCAGAACGCAGCTTCAAGACGAGGATGTCCTGATATCAATCACTGCCGACATCGGCATTATTGGTTACGTGTCGCCAAGAGTCCGCAAACCTGCCTACATCAATCAGCATATTGCGTTGATGCGATTCGATCCTGGCCACTCAAACTCGAAATTCATTAGTTATTTCTTGGCATCCGGTAAACCGCAGGGACTTTTTCGGGCACTGACAGACTCAGGCGCAAAAGCCGGGATGAACCTGACTGCAGTTCAACAGATTCACCTCGCGCTCCCGCCCACCAAGGCCGAGCAAAATGCCATCGCCGACGCGCTGAGCGACATGGATGCTCTCATCGAATCTCTGGAAGAACTGACAGTCAAGAAACGCTACCTCAAACAATCCGCCCTGCACGAAATGCTCACAGGCAAGAAGCGCTTGCCGGGTTATGACAATACGCGAAGCTATAAACAGACTGAATCGGGGCTTATCCCGGAAGACTGGGACTCTACGCCATTAGGGGAACTGGGGCACTGGAAGGGCGGAGCAACTCCGTCTATGCGGAACGCTAGGTATTGGGTGAATGGGACCGTTCCGTGGGTATCGTCAGGAGACGTTAAGTCCAGCTTAATTTCCGATACGCCGATGAAGATTACGGAGTCCGCGGTTAAAGAGAGTAGCACAACCGTCCTGCCGTCTCATTCCATCTTGATCGTAACTCGAAGCGGAATTTTGCGCAGGCATCTACCCGTCGCAAAGAATACCTGCCCTATGGCTATCAATCAGGATATTAAGGCGCTGACACCAAGCCGCAAAGCGATCCCTGACTATCTCTTGCAATTACTGATTAGCAGCGGACCGCAGATTTTAGCGAGGTGTCTCAAATCGGGCACAACCGTAGAAAGTATCGAACTCCCTTGGTTGAAGGCTTTTCAGGTTCCTCTGCCCCCGACGAAAGCTGAACAGCAAGACATCGCCGGTGTCTTGAGCGACATGGATGCAGATCTCGACGCCCTGGAGGACAAGCTCGCCAAAGCCCGTCACCTCAAGCTGGGTATGATGGAGGAACTTCTAACTGGACGGTCGCGAATAATATGAGCGACATCGGCAAACCCGAGCGCGCCACGCAGAACCGTGTTATCAATCTTTTTCGCGATGAGTTGCACTATCGCTACCTTGGCGATTGGATCGACCGCGATGGCAACAGCAACGTCGAGGAAGAGATCCTCACGGCCTATCTGACCAAGGGCGGCTACACTCCGGCTCAGATCAGCGCGGCCCTGTACAAGCTCCGTACCGAGGCAGACAACCACAGCCGCAACCTTTACGGAAACAACCAAGCCGTTTACAACCTCCTCCGCTACGGTGTGCTGGTGAAAACCGAAGCAGGTAGAGTCACGAAAACCGTTCACCTCATCAACTGGAAGGAACCGCGGGAGAACGACTTCGCCATCGCCGAGGAGGTCACGCTACGCGGCAATCACGAACGGCGGCCTGACTTGGTGCTGTATGTGAACGGCATCGCCATCGGAATACTGGAACTGAAAAATAGCCGCATCAGCATCGGCGATGGCATCCGACAGTGCCTTTCCAACCAGCAACCAGAGTTCAATGAGAAATTCTTCAGCACTGTGCAGTTCGTCTTTGCCGGTAACGATTCGGAGGGCCTGCAATACGGCACTGTAGGCACGCCGGAGAAATATTTCCTGAAGTGGAAAGAAGACGAGCAGGACGACAGCCGTTTCAAGCTAGACAAATATCTACTAAAGATCGGTGCCAAGGATCGACTGATCGAGTTGATGCACGATTTCGTGCTGTTCGATGGCGGGATAAAAAAGCTCCCGCGAGTCCACCAGTATTTCGGGATCAAGGCCGCGCAAGATTATGTTTGCCAACGCAACGGCGGCATCATTTGGCATACGCAGGGAAGCGGCAAGAGCATCGTAATGGTGCTGCTTGCAAAGTGGATTTTGGAGAACAACCCAAACGCCCGCGTGGCCATCATCACCGACCGCGACGAACTGGACAAACAAATCGAGGGGGTCTTCACTGACTCCGGCGAAAAAATCAAGCGCACAAGCAGCGGCCGCGACTTGATGAAACAGCTCAGCCAAGCCAAACCGCGTCTATTGTGCTCGCTCGTGCACAAATTCGGCAAAAAGGGCGTGGGCGACTTTGACGCCTTCATCAAGGAATTGGAGGCTCAGCCGAGCCAAACCGTGGGCGAGGTCTTTGTTTTCGTAGACGAATGCCATCGAACTCAAAGCGGCAAATTAAACAAGGTAATGAAAGCGATGATGCCCAACGCGGTCTTCATCGGTTTCACCGGGACGCCACTTCTTAAAAAGGACCGACAGACCAGCCTGGAACTTTTCGGCGGCTACATTCATACGTACAAGTTCAGCGAAGCAGTTGAGGATGACGTAGTTCTGGATCTGGTCTATGAAGCGCGAGATATTAACCAGCGACTTGGCTCAGAAGACAAGATAGATGCGTGGTTCGAGGCCAAAACTAAGGGACTCAACGATTGGCAGAAGGACGAACTAAAAAAGAAGTGGGGCACGATGCAGATAGTGCTCAGCTCCAAATCCCGTATGGAGCGGGTGGTGAGCGACATTATCTTCGATTTCAGTGTGAAACCTCGCCTTTCGAGCGAACGCGGGAACGCCATTCTGGTTGCGTCCAGTATCTACGAGGCATGCAAGTACTACAACCTGTTCCAGAAAACTCCCTTCAAGGGCAAGTCCGCGGTGGTGACCTCCTATAATCCGCAGACCCAGGATGTGACCAAGGAGGAAATCGGCGCGAACACCGAGACCGACAAACAGTTTATCTACAACACCTACACGGATTTGCTCAAGGACGTGGAAGCCCAGCCGGGCATGACGAAAACTGAGACCTACGAGGAGTGGGCTAAAGGACTGTTCACGAAAGAGCCGGCTAGCATGAAGCTGCTCATCGTAGTCGACAAGTTGCTCACGGGTTTCGATGCGCCCCCTTGCACCTATCTCTACATCGACAAGTCGATGCAGGACCACGGCCTGTTCCAGGCCATTTGCCGCGTCAACCGGCTGGACGGCGAGGACAAGGATTTTGGATACATCGTGGACTACAAAGACCTTTTCAAAAAGGTCGAGAACGCCATCGCGGTTTACACCTCGGAATTGGATCGTAGCGCGGGCGGTGTCGATCCACAGGTGCTGCTGCAGGATCGTCTCAAGAAGGGGAAGGAGCGCCTCGACGATGCGGTGGAAGCCCTCGCTCTGCTTTGCGAGCCGGTTCAACCGCCGCAGGGTGAATTGGAGCACATACACTACTTTTGCGGCAACACGGAGATTCCATCCGATCTAGAGGAACGTGAACCACTACGCGCCGCTCTCTACAAGGCGACCGCCGCTCTCCTCCGTGCCTACGCCAACATCGCCGACGAGCTGGACGCTGCCGGATATGGCAGTGCAGACATTACGCGCATCAAGACAGAGCTTGACCAGTACTTAGCTCTTCGCGAGATCATCCGGAAAGCTAGTGGCGAGAGTCTCGACCTCAAAGCATATGAAGCCGACATGCGACACCTCATTGACACCTACATCGAGGCTGATGGACCCAGGAAAATCTCTCCGTTCGACAATATGGGTCTGCTGGAGTTGATCGTAAACACGGGCATCGCCGATGCCATCGCCAAGCAACTCGGGGGCCTGAAGGGAAATAAAGATGCGATTGCCGAGACCATCGAGAACAACGTCCGCAGCAAGATCATCAAGGAGCACCTGAACGACCCGGCCTTTTTCGAGAAAATGTCAACCTTGTTGGATGAGATCATTGCTACCCGGAAAGCAAAAGCCATCGAGTACGAGGAATACCTGAGGCGCATCGCCGAAATCGCAAAGAGAGTGGAGGCCGGACAAGCCGACGAAACCCCGAAAGCGCTGAACACTCCGGGCAAACGCGCGCTCTATAACAACCTGAATCAAAACCAAGACTTGGCACTGACAATCGACGAGGCGATCAGGAACGTGCGACCAGACGGCTGGCGCGGAGTTCAGGCTCGTGAACAAGTGATTAAGGCGGCGTTGTACGACGCGTTGCGGGATGTAACTGACGTGGAGCGAATATTCCTCATCATCAAAGCGCAGCGAGAATACTGATGATCACAGAACTCAGGCTCGGCGAGATCGCGGTGGACGTTGTGCTGAAGGACATCAAGAATGTCCATCTTGGCGTCTATCCCCCGACCGGCAGGGTGCGCATTTCGGCCCCAAAGCGGATGAGCCTAGACACCATCCGCGTCTTCGCAATTTCCAAGTTGGGCTGGATCAAGCAGCAGCAGAGGAAGCTTCGCAGCCAAGAACGAGATGCGCCCCGCGAGTATCTCGACCGCGAGAGCCACTACGTGTGGGGAACACGCTACCTACTCAAGGTAGTTCAGGACAACGATACACCGAAAGTAGAGTTGAAGCACAGGACGATGATTCTGCGGGTTGCTCTCGGAACAAGTGACAAAGCCAAGCAAGCGATTCTCGCCCGCTGGTATCGAGAACAGCTAAAAGCTGCCGTTCCGAGTCTTATTGCGAAGTGGGGGCCGATCATCCCGGCAAAGGTAGAGCGCGTCTTTGTGCAGAGAATGAAAACGAAATGGGGAAGCTGTAACCCTCCTAAACGCAGCATCCGATTGAACACCGATCTTGCCAAAAAACCACGCGAATGCCTCGAATATATCGTCATCCACGAGATGGTTCACATTCAGGAGCCTACACATAGCACTCGATTCGTCGCATTCATGGATCGCCTCATGCCACAATGGCGCGCTCGCCGGGACGAACTGAATCGGTTACCCGTTTGCCATGAAGAGTGGACTTACTGACAATCCATGGATTTGCCATTCAGCAGTATCAGAACCAACATCGCTGGTTGCAGACGGCACTCGACGATCTGCACAATACACAACGCTCGATTCGCGTTCCGACTCTCCGACCAAAGGCCGATCAACCCGTACTTTCCTAGCAGATTGGACAGCGACCAACTACGTCGCTGCCAGCGGTATCCCTGATTTGCACGCAGACATCGCCGAGGTTAGCTTGCTGTATGGATCCTAATAGGATTTCAAACGGCAACCCGTTTGCTCCCATTTTCATCGATCGTCGTCACGGTCGATCCAAATCTCGTCGTCAATCAGATTTACGTAGACTTCGTCGTTTTTGTACTCTAACGACCTCGTCGTGAAAAGCGTAAAACTCTTGTCGACATACGTCAGTGGGAACGTTCCATCCGCAGACGGGAAGATCACGATATTGATTCCTTCCGACCGCTGCACAGATTTGAATAGGATGCCAGCGAACGGTTCATCGTGCACATGCGCCAGGTATTCTGTCATTGTTTGTGTGATCAGATAGTCGGTTTCTCGGCCCGGAACGATAGGCTGAGAAATTAGAGTCTGGAGTCGTCGAAGGAACGCTCCTTTCTCGGCCTGTTCATTAAAGTCTGGTTGAAAGTAGCTCAGTCTGCCATAGGACTCTTCTAAACGCCGGAAGTCCAATACGCGCAGCGGCTTTGTTGTGCGCAGCTTGATGACTGCAGTATCGCTGCCCAGTGCGGGGCGCGTCTCTGCCAGGCACGTTTCGCGGTCGGTAGAACCATAGAAAACGACCACACCTTCTACATTCATTCTTCCGGCGCGCGCTTTCTCGGGAGGAGGTGGACCCACCTGTTTGAACGGCTCTTTCAGCGCGTCTTTGATAGCTGAGGAGGAATCGCAAATGCGGGCTCTAAAGAGCTCTGATGCTTCGGGCAATTCCCAAACGACCTTCTCGTGCGATCTTGTTTCCTTGTTCCACCACCGGCGAGTTTCAACGCCTTCGAAGATAGTTTCAAAGAGTTCAGCCGCCGCGGCGCTGAAGAATCGTCTCCTGTGCTTTAGGTCTTCAAGCACATAGTTCCAACTCTCGTAATAGCTATGAGGGGAAACCGGAGTTGAAACGTAGTCTTGACTGGAGTCGAAAAATGGTATGTCGCCATCGCGTTCGTCACAATCCTCATTATCCACGAGCGCTTCTACGATCTCATCTTCGAACCCTAAGTCGTGTCCTATGATCTCTTGAATATGAAAAGATAGTGGGTCGCCTTCCTGCTCGTACCACTCCGAGTCGTCTTCTCCGAAGTGTTTGACCTCCTGGCCGGGTGCAAAATGTTCCCGAACTATTGGGTCTAGAACTTCTGCAAGCTTATCGGCGCTGAAGGTCTTCTTCCGATCCTTCTGACAAAGATCACACATTCCCGGCTCACCCTCATCACGGATGAGTTTCTTCAGGTACTCATCTTCCGCACAATGCGCACACACCGCAGCCAAATAACCTCCAAGGAAGGGAAGGTGCCCAACCGAAGTGTAACTCCTTTTGAATCACATGATCCGATCCGCCAGTGGAAAGTCGCTCTGGATCACACAAGCGCTTTAGCGTCCGGAGCGGCCGGCTTGATCCATTCCTTCGGAATTAGAGCATCCCCGCTCCGCCATCGGGCAACGACAGCGTCCTGGAATTCTTTTTCGTCGAGGTCAGCGTGATCCATAACGATGATCTGGAACTTTGAGTTAAGCTCGCCGACTGTGCGTGCTAGAAATTGAAACATCGCGGAGACAGCAATATCATCCTCATCGCGTTGTTCGCCCGCTTGCTTAAAAGCCCGGTCTTGAGGGTAATGCACTTGGGAAGGTTGATCTAGCATGATGAATCGCGGTACCGGTCGACTCTGGCCGACAAAATGCGCGTGGAGTGCAAGAAGTGCCACCAGATGATAGCCAACCCAATTTTCGCCGCCGCCCATTTTATCCAGGGTGACGGCGCCCTGTGGAGTATCCGCGGCAATCGTCAGCCTCCGTAAGTCAATTCGAAGCGGATTAGAAGCAAACTCCAAGTTCAACGCCTCTCCCCACCGCGACATAGAAACACCGATCGAATTCAGAATCGAAATGATGCGCTGATCTACCTCGGCAGCTTCCAGTTCGCTTGTAAGCTCTACCGCTCGTCGCTTTCTTTGTTCTAGTAGTGTCCGAATATTCATACCCGGGAGTGTGGTCGGCCGGCTTTGAAGATATAGACTGATTCGACCGCGAACAAAGGCACGGCGTTGATAAGTCTCCTCCTGAGCTCGTAGCGCCTTCCTCGCGGCAACTGCCGATGATAGTTCATCCCAGTTGCGCTGAATGTCGGTTCTCTTCCGGTTCAGCTGTTCATAAAGGGTTTTGATATGCCTCCGCACATCCGCGAGTTCCCGAGTAACTGGCGCGAGTTTCCCCCGCAGCTCCGACAAGCGGGTCTGAAGGGTAACTACAGAAGGCACTTCAGTTTGTAGGTTAGAGGAACAGAGCGGGCAAATTCCATTGCCGTCCTCCTGGAACAGACCGATCGCCTCCAGTCGCCGCTGTTGTGTCGCCGACTCGTGGACGTACCCGGTTTGTTCAGTTTCGAATAGCTCCGCAGCTTTAATCTGATCTCTCAAATCACGATACTCGCGAAGCAACTCAAACCTTTGTCTCTGTAGATCGTCACCCCGGTCATCCAAAAGGGCGGGAGCCCCATCATCCGATGCCGCTATACTCTTTTCTAGCAGCCGCTCCAGTTCTTCTCTGAGACCGGGAAGCTGCGGCTCCGTGATCAAGCCTGCGTCCCGTGCCTCCATCGCCAGATCGCGAGGTCGATTCGGTCCACCACTGGTCTGTTCATCAATCTGAATCCGAGTCTCAAGTTCTCGGATTTCGTCTCGAAGCCTATCGAGTTCGTCCATCTTCACGAGCCTATCTTCGTCAATGGCACCTAGGAAGTACGGCAAGGTCTGTCGAATCGCGCGCGGGATCCATTCCTCAGCCTGGCGATGAAATAAAACTTTCTTGCTGGCGATCTCGTCTTGCTGCTGAAAGATCAAGAACGTGGTATGCCGGAAACCAACTCGGAATGAACCCTCTTCGGCTGCCGATTCCGCAGCGACGTTGACGTTTGGGTGAACGCCAAGCAAGTTTGTGAGCTGTTCTTCCAGCGCATCGATTGTTGAGTTGTCGCTGAGGTCTTTGAGAGGCGGCAGGGCAACTTCGGGCCCCGAGAGGACACAGACTGAGGACTGATATTGTTCTCCTTGCGCTGGAGGGCGCCGACCTATGAAGAGTTGAGAACCCTCAAATTGAAGTAGGAGAGCGAACCAGGCTACGCTGTCTCTGATTACCCCAACCGGAATGTTGCAAGATTCGCGGCCTAAGCAGTAATCGACTATCTCGGTGAGAGCTGACTTCCCAGTCTTGGAGGCGCCGGTCACAATCGAAAGACCACCTACATGGAAGTCGATCGACTTTACGTCACCCGTTGGGGAGTACAGCACAATCTGCTTGATTTGCATAAGTCAGACGGTCAAACCCAATGTCATCAACACACTAGCTTCGTCACCGGTTCTCGCCATCATTATGCCCAGAACGCGAGCTTTAGTGAAGCACTCACTTATCTCTTCATCCAACTCCTCGAATTTTCCCAAGCCTTTCGGTGCTCTTGGACGCACAGAAAGTGCACCGTCCTTGATGGTCATTAAATTATGCTGACCTAGAAACACTATCGATTCCTTTGTTATAGGAAGAAGCGCGCGAACACGGGCCGCAAGCCCAATCCGCACCTGTCCTTCTCTCCGGCACCAGACCTCAAAGGGAGTTCGGATAGTCTCTGGCAACACTGATCTCAGTTTGCAGTTGAGGACCAAGGGTAATACAAGGGATGAAAGTGAGAACGGCATCCCACTTTCTGCCTCCTTGCTGTAGTTCCGCACCGAGTGGAACAGCAAGGTCCCGCAGAAGGCAGGATTGAAAAGCGAAGCTAATTCGTCGCTACGGTCACTCCATTTTTTCATTCGGGCGCCGCAAGAAGTCGCTGCAAGCGTTTCGCAAAATCTGGATGCCAGCCGACGCGCGGCGCATCCGGCGGTGTGTCGGCAAGGAGGTGGTAGGTGCCTCGAAGTACGTACGGTTCTCTGCACCGAGCCCTAATCGGGATGTCCGCATTATCATGCATCCAGTTATACAAATCCCGCCCGGCCTTTTGCAGTACTGAGTCATCGGCGGGGTCGGCGGGGAGCTCTTCTTTTATCTGGTTAGACTTGCGGCGCCACTCATCGATCAGCCGGTTTTCGTACTGCTCCAATTCAGGGATCAGCAGCTGATCCTCGCGAAGCCACTTCGAGCGCTGCTGGAAAGCTCGATAGTAGTCGAGGATGGCATCTGCAATTCTCGGACTGGAAAGGGCTATCAGTCGAAGTTGGTGGACAAATGTTCGTGTGTCGCTTTCCGGGTCAGCTCCCTGAGGAGGTTCAGATAGAACGAAATCGATGGTCAAATTGTCCATTCGAAACTGGTCAGCGATCGCCAGTATCTGGGCTTCCACCTCCTGCCCGAGGATGGGCTGAATCTGTGGAGACGTCAACTGCCTGATTACCTTTTTCAGCCACCAGCCTTCAAGGCGCTCCAACAAAGCACCCGAGTATTTTCGTTCAACAGCAAACACGACCTGAGCCTGGAGTTCTTCGTAGGTGTCATGCATGCTGGCACTCACATCATGAACGTAGATCGCCGATATCAGTGCGCGTTTTTGTGCAAAAGATAGCTGCTTGAATGCCGCAAAGCCCGGAGCATTCTCTGCGCTGGGCGGCGACGCTGCGATACTGGTGAGAAGAGTAAGCGCTCTTTCCTCGTCGCGATCGTATAGCCGAAGCATTTGAGCGACGCTGCCACTGGGCGCGTTCGCAGTCGTCACGAGGCTCAGGAGAGTTTCGGTAGGATCGATCTCACCGGCGATGATGCCCTCAGCCCAAATACGAATGGTTTTCCAAAGGTCGGGGCTGCGATCGCTCAACGATCGCGTTTCGCCTATGTGGTATTTCGTTTGGACCCGTTCTTTGATATCCCCAGACTCATCTCCAAACGTTACATCGTCGAACTTTTCGATTATCACCTGAATGCCGGGGTCGATCCGAGCCTTGCCGATGGTCAAGAGCAACGCCTGCCGACACTGGTAGAGATAGCCCAGTAGCGATGCTGAAGCGTCAAATTGGTTCGTGGACATCACAGATTTGATGTGAACGGTTGAGTATCCGCTCGTCTATAATTTTCGTCAATGGATATTGAACCTGGCTCGAAACCAACAGCCTGCCCGCTCAAGGAACTAATTCCACAACCGTTCACCTACCCATAGCATACACGGAACCGTCGAACGAGCAATCGGGTGCTCATGAACCACTTCTTTAATATTTCGAACCGAACAGAGCAACGCCTGACCTCCTGCGTGTTGCCTTGGCGGGTGACACGATGAAAAGCTCTAGGGCGCTGTTTGCTGCCGGTGTATTCTCACGTGTAAAGCATTTTTAGTATGAGAAAACCCTACTTCAGGGCAAAGACGGTGGACGACTTACTGCGCCACGCTCTGGAAACAATCGACAAGCATGGGGAACCCATCAAAGCCTCGAAGGGACACACAAGAGAAGTCACGGGCGTCATCTTCGAACTTACCAATCCCCGTGCACGCCTGAGCCGAACAGAGTCGCGGGGCAAGCTTTTCAGCTGCATCGGTGAACTCTGCTGGTATCTTAATGGAACGAACGACACTTCCTTCATCGTTCACTATCTTCGTGATTACAAAAAGGTCGACGAGGGTGGCCATATCTTCGGCGCATACGGGCCACGTTTGTTCAAGCCGTGGAAGGGCGTGAAGCAGTTCGAAAACATCATCGGGCTCCTCACCGAGAAACCTACTTCGCGCAGAGCGGTCCTACAGCTCTTTGATGCCACCGACCTCGCGGAGAAACATGAGGACATACCGTGTACCTGTGTATTGCAGTTCCTCATTCGCAACGGCAAGCTCGATCTCATTGCCTACATGCGTTCGAACGATGTCATAAAGGGCCTGACACACGACATCTTCTGCTTCACCATGCTGCAAGAGATTGCGGCACGCCGTCTTTCAGTCGAACTCGGCACCTACAGACATTGCGTCGGGAGCCTCCATCTTTATTCTTCCGACGATCAGACGGCGAAATCATTCTTGCTCGAAGGATGGCAATCCACGAAGTCAGCCATGCCGCCGATGCCGGAGGGAAATCCTTCTTTCGGAATCCGTCTCCTTCTCAATGCCGAAGCTACCGTGCGCCGTGGCGTTGCCCCACATGCAAGGTTGCTCCGCGAGGAACATGCGAATCCATATTGGGCGGACTTGATCCGGTTACTCCAGGTCTTCGGTTACCGGCGGCGGCGCAACAAACGTGCCTTAGTCGAGATCAGACAGAAAATGGTGTTTCCGATTTATGACACCTACATCAAGAGGGCTCTCGATGGCATCCGATAGTTTCGGAGGAACCATCTCCATGACTTGCCGGCGGACAAACTGATGCATGTGGCCCTGATGACATTGCTCAACCGCATGGACAGTGCCGTCTTTGATGGCACGAGCGTAATCAGGTGGGGAGCGCCTGTGCCCTCCTTCGGCGATCTCTCATCGTCTTTGGTCGCAACGGTCGGGCTCAATCCGAGCAACAGGGAATTCGTGGATCTTGCCGGACATGAACTTCGCGATACCTATCGGCGGTTTCACACGTTGGGTTCGCTTGGACTCGACGCTTGGTCGGATGCAGACACCAGGCACCTCCAACTTATCTTGCGCTCTTGCCGCACGTATTTTCATAACAATCCCTATGACCGATGGTTCAAGAAGCTCGATCAAATTGTCTGCGGAACTGCGTTCTCTTTCTACGGCGACTTGTATCCGGCCTGCCATCTCGACCTCATTCCATATGCGACGACGACAAAATGGATGGATCTCGAACAACGCGAGAAAACCGCGCTTCTCGACGCCACCGCCGATGCTCTTGGCCTGTTGCTGAGAGACTCGCCTGTACGAGTTGTCATTCTGAATGGGAAAACGGTGGTTCAGCAATTTCAGTACATCGCTGGCACCGTACTCGATCAGAAGGAAATGCCGGACTGGTCCCTGCCACGCGAATCGGGCCGCGACATCAATGGATTCGCCTATGTCGGGAGCGTTCATCAATTGGCCGGGGTCCGCCTCAACCGTGACATTCTCGTGCTCGGCTACAATCACAACATCCAAAGCAGTTTTGGCGTAACTACCGAAGCTATTCGCGCCATCCGTGACTGGGTCGCGGCACAGACTGATGGAGTGCTTCGTTGAGGCCGAAGGATCGAAGAACAGGCGAGCAGTTGCGCAGAGACTTGGCCGATTTCGATCGGACCGTCCAGGCGCTGCCCGGCATCCGGAATGCCGCCAGCCGCCAGGCTTTTATCGAGCAGCTCGTCGAGAGTATGCGTCGCATCCGCTATGTCGACGCTATCAAGGGGCATGCGATTAGCGCAGCATGCGCCGATCCGCAACAGGAATGCTTTGATCCGATCAAGGCGGCGGTGTTTCACCAGCGCGCCGGTCACAAAGAAGAAGCGTTCTGGCTCGTATTTCTGTTTGTGCATTTCGGCAAACACGCGCGCGCCGGATGGCGCTACGTTCGTCAAGTCTACGGAAAATGCGGCGAAGGCGGCCGCTGGGATTGGGCCAGCACTAGTGGCGACGTTGCCGGCTTTCGCAAGTGGCTTCACGAGCACAACGACCCGCTGAAGAGCAAGGACACACCCGGAGGCTTCGGTAATCATCGCAAGTACGAAAGTCTTGACGCCCAGTCGGAAAACGGCACCGGCGCCGTCATCGAGTCTTACGTCGAATGGGTCAGCCCGCCCCAAACCCACGAGGCGCTCGTAGCGGGCGTTTTGGCGGAAGCGGCAAATGATCCTGGTCAAGGCTTCGCGCGGCTCTATGAATCGATGGAGATGGTCAGACGCTTTGGCAGGACCGCGCGATTTGACTATTTGACCATGCTGGGCAAGCTCGGCCTTGCCGGAATTGCGCCGGCATCTCCATATTTGATCGGGGCGACCGGACCGCTGAAAGGCGCGCGCCGACTATTCGACATTACCGGCACACCCGCGAGATTTGATGCTCTGACAACAGAACTAGGCAACCACTTGGGTGTAGCGATGCAGGTGATGGAAGACTCACTTTGTAACTGGCAAAAAAGCCCGGACTCGTTCAAGGCCTTCCGCGGCTAGAAGAAATCAGCTCCAAGTAAAGTGTCTTTTCAGCCCATTCAGATGGCTCGGTTTTACACGTCGATGAAATTGGAGCTGGCCGACGACTATACCTGGCGCGATGCCGATCTTTCGCGCAAACTTTATCACCTCATGAGAACTTGTCGGCAAGGATAGCATCTCATCGTGCCACCGCGGCGGAATGAGTATACGCTCGGCAAAGGAATTTGCCTCCTGCTCCTCAGGTGTTGCGGCTGTCCCCATTCCTTCGAGGAAGAATCCCTGGCGACCGTGCAGCAACAGATGCCCGGCTTCGTGGAAAAAACTGAACCAGAACTGATCGTCAGCGAGATAGCGAAAACTGAGCTGCAAGAGGGCCTGCCGGTCGGAAAGAAAGTGCGTCGCGCCACTAGCACGGCAACCGTTCGGCGCACGGACGATAACGACGGCCACACCGGCAGCCGCGCACATATCGCGGAGATTCGGAACGAATTTCGCGGGATCTTTCCGCCTCGTCAAGCTTCGGACTTCTGCAAGCTGTCTTTCGAACAGCTTCGGGTTCCAGGCACTACAGTTGACAGACTGCGCTTCAATCTCGCCCTGTCGCAACCACGCCGCCACCGCGCCGGGCCGCGACTCAAAGGAAGGCGAAGACCTGAATGCTACCCGCTCCTGAAGCAGGGCGTATTTCGCCCGCCAGTCGCCAATATCCAGAACATTGAAAAAACGCAGGCAGGCCGCGACTTCCTGCGCCGCCGCCACCGGGCGCATCCATCCGAATCGCACCATGTCTCCGAGTGGAAGTTCCGCGATCCAGGCATTGTTCTGCACGCCGCTCAGGCGCGCGACCGACTCCCGGTAGTGGAAGTCACGCGACATCCAGAATTCGACGGTCGCCCCGAGTTCCGCGTGAAGTTTTCGTGCCAAGCCGACGCTCATCACCATTCTGCCGGCCACCAAATCTTTCGCATCGTCGATTGAACAGCCGATGCGCTTCGAGAACACCGCAAGCGAAAGCTTCCTTTCGTCGAGAACATCCGCAATCGTATCGCCGGGTGGAGAGGTCCAGTTTGGGCGAAATGCTTCGGTTTCAGTCATGACACTTTCCTATCCGTATGATTTGGATGCGGCTGACCTTCTTCCAGTCTACGTTTCCGTTCTTACCAACGGGGTTCTTCACATGGTTAGCAGCAAACTCCAGGCAGACCCCCTCGGTGAGTCTCACGGAATATTTGTCGGTCGCATTATGCAATTGTGGTTGACCGACAATGAGGTCGGTGATTGCTGTGGCAGCTTCCAGGTCCGACAGGCGGTGCTTAAGGCTCTCCGTCACATGCTTATTGAAATGCCGCGCTGCCTGTTTCTCATCCTCGCATATTTCGCGGAGCGTCTTGGAGGCAAACGCTAATATCAAACCGGTCTTCCTCCTGATCAGAATTGCCCCGGTGCATGTAAATCCCTGATCTATGTCCCCGTCGATGGAGACCTGACCATAACATAAGCTCCAGTGACTTTCACGATGCGTGAATCACTACGTTCTCTTGGCCCTACCGTACCTTTTTCCTCCTTGCCGTGGCAATGGCCAATCGCACCTTGCGCCTGAGCAGACTGACTGTCCATCGGTCGACCATGCCACCCGTACTACGTCACGACTCTCTTGCCGTTCACGCTGTGTGCCTAGTTTAAATCGTCACTCCTATCCCTCGTTCTTAGGAAGGCTGCGCCATCTTTTTCCCACTTTGCCCTTTTCCGGGTGGACGCCGCTTGGCCGCGGCTCGCTCGGGCGTTTCGGACTGCGCCGGTTTCGCGCCAAACTAACCCCAATTCCGTTTGGCACTCACCGCGCTCTCACTCACGCCCTGCCACCCTCCTTCGGCCTCCGTTCTGTCCCCTTCCCCGTTCCGCCTTGTTTCTTCCCGCTGCCGCTTAAGTGAAGAAAGAAACAAGCCGGAAACGGCAGAAAGGGAAAAAACATGAAATTAGAAGAAGTCAACACACGAACCAAAGAGGCCGTGGATTTCCTCGTCGCAGCGCTGGAGTCCGGTCACAGTGAAGTCCTCACCGCATACCTCGGAGCAATGGCGAAGTTTCACACCTACAGCTTCGGCAATATCATGCTCATCGCACGTCAGAAGCCCGATGCTACCAACGTTGCCGGACTTCGGGCATGGAACTCGCTTGGCCGCTTCGTTAAACGGGGAGAAAAAGGCATTTTCATTCTCGCCCCGATGGTCGGAAGACGAAGCACGAAGGATACAGCGACCGACGAGCCGAGTGAGGGCGCAACAACGGAGGGTCAACGGACGCTGTACGGTTTCCGGGCTGTCTACGTTTTCGATGTCAGCCAGACCGAAGGCAAAGACCTTCCCACGCTGACCGAAGTCAATGGCGACGTGAGCGGATACCGCGAACGTCTGTTTAAGTTCGTTGAAGCGCAAAGCGTCGAGATGAGTTTCTCCGAGAAAATTGCTCCCGCAAAAGGTCTCTCGTATGGCGGAAAGATCAAGCTGCTTTCCGGGATGCAGCCAGCCGAGGAATTCTCAACGCTTGTGCATGAGATCGCTCACGAAATGCTGCATCGAGGCGACCGTCGCACGTTGACCACCAAGCAGGTCCGCGAAACGGAGGCCGAGGCCGTGGCCTTTGTAGTTTGCCAATCGGTCGGGCTTCAAAACGGAACTGCATCCCAGGACTACATCCAGCTTTGGCACGGAGACGCCAATCTTCTGCGCGAGAGCTTGGAAGCTGTTCAACAAACCGCTGCCGTGATCCTCGGGGGCATTGCCCCCGAGGCAGCGGCACTCGCGGCAGCCGCATAACACGCCAACACATGCACCGTTTGGTTTTCAATTCTGGACGGGTGCGCCAAGTTCACGACCCACCTAACCAAAGACACATGAGAGGAGAAAAGATCATGCCGAGTACGCAAAATGCACTCAACAACCATGAATACCGCAGCATTCCCATCACCGCGCTTGCGGAATCAGCAACCAATCCTCGAAAGCGATTCGATGCGAAGAGCCTCGAAGAATTGGCGGCCAGTTTCAAGACGCAAGGGATTCTAGCTCCTCTTCTGGTGCGCGAACTGGAGGAAAGCAAGTACGAGGTTGTAGCCGGGGCACGTCGCCTCCGAGCAGCGAAACTGGCGGAACTCGAAAAACTTCCCGTCCGCGTAGTCAAGCTCACCGATGCCGAGGCAATCGAAGCACAGTGCGTTGAGAACCTGCAGCGCGAGGACATCCATCCACTTGAGGAAGCTCTGGGTTTCAAGTCACTCTTGGAACTCGGAGAACCTGCCTACACCATCGCCACCATCGCCTCGCGTGCTGGCAAGAGCGAGGCATACGTCTACGGTCGCATTCGACTCGCTGACCTCATCCAGCCTGTCGCCGAGGCATTCCTGAAAGACCAGATCACCATCGGCCATGCTTTGCTGATCGCCAAGCTCCCGGCTTCGCAACAGCAAGAAGCATTCTCGGCTGCTTTTCGGGGCTTGTGGACCAGCGAGGGCAACAGCCAAGTCCTGATTCCTGTGCGGGAGTTGGCGGCGTGGATTGAATCGAACATCTTGCTCCAACTGGCGTCAGCGCCGTTTGACAAGCAGGATGAGACACTCGTTCCCGAAGCAGGTTCTTGTGCCAACTGCCCGAAGCGAACCGGATTCAACAAGCTACTCTTCCCGGACGTGCGTAAAGATTCCTGCACGTCTCCCGATTGTTTCCGGGCCAAGATTGACGCTTGCGTGAAACAGACTCTGGAAACCAAGCCGGAGCTAATCCAGATTTCGGCGGCGTGGAATTCCCGCGCGGGCGCTCCTTTGGGACGGAATCAGTATGTGGAGTTGGAGATCAAGAAAGCCAAACCGAACGGCGCAAGCAGCAAGCTCTCACCCGTTCACAAACCCTGTGACAAGATGACCGAGGCCATCGTCATGGACGGCGGCAAGCGCGGACAGGTGGTCAAGGTGTGTGCCAATCCAGCTTGCCGTGTCCACCATCCCAACGCGCCTTCTCCCCAGCAAGTTGAGCGGGAGCGGGCAGAGGAACGGAAGCGCATCGAAAAGGAGAAACTGGCCATTACGACTCGCCATCGTATCTTGGCCACGATCCTCCAACGCGTGTCGGCTCCGTTGAAGAAGGCCGACTTGCTGGCGGTTAGCCACTATCTGATTGGCAATCTCTCCTACAGCCAGGTCCCAGTTCTAGCGAAGCGGCACAAGGTGGAGGCAAAGAAGGACTCCGCGTCCGCACAGGAGCTTCTGGGAAAAAAAATGGGCCCCTACGACGAGGCCGAACTCTGCAAGCTCCTCCTCGAAATCAGCCTGCTCGATTCGGCGTATCAGCGATCCACCGCGAGCCGCAACGACGTTCTGATGGACGCTGCCAAGCGCTATCGCGTGGACACTGAAAAGCTCCAGAAAGCCGTGGTCGAGGAGTTGGCCGCCAAACGAGCAAAGATGTCAAGGCCCAAGGCGAAGGCGAGAGGCAAGGCGACAGTTTAGCGCTGTACCGTAGTTTCCGGCGGAGTGCTCTCCTGCACTCCGCCTTTTTCTCTTTCCAGCGGTCAATCGCCCTGGGGGAATAACAACTTCGTTTACATCGAGGGGGAACGTGTGTCGGGCATAGTGACGCTACGAAATGGCGGCCACGACGACGGGCCGACGCTCCCAGCGTCGAATGTAGAATTCGATCTCGCTTAGCTGGAGAACGAGCAATCTCCCCATGGACTGTGCCAGGGTCCGCCGCAATTCGGCCAACGCTTGTCCGGGATTACGGTAACGGGTGAGAAGATCGAGCAGGTAAAGCGTCATTGCTTCACGCGTGAAAGCGGGCAACTGCTCAACGAACAGCAACTTGAGCGTATCGGCCGTCACGCGGGCAGCGGATTCCACAGAGGTTGCTGGAGACTCTATAGATCGCAGGACCGAGGTTAGTTGCGGGGTGATCTGAAACGCGTGTTCTGCCATCGTTTGAAAAATCTGCTGCGCGTCCACCATTACATGCGTGTATCCTGCGTGGACGAGCTTGACAACGGCGCGGTCGTATCGAAGCCTATCGAGTGAACCCGCGCGCACGAGGTGCACCAGGACAGACTGCGTGTTAACAGCCGTGGTTGCGTAGATCTGACGGCCGAGTTCTCCGAATGCTTTGTCATCGGTAAGCACCGGGAGCGATTTCTCCCGCGCCAGTAGCAGCGTCCTGATTCCGGGCTCTCCCAGCAACTGCACATATTTTTCGTCGTCCGCCGTCAGTTGCGCGGATAGACCAGTGACGATCGCATGACGCTCGACGAATTCAGTTACCTGGTCAAGCGCGCCTCTGACTCTTCGGGCCTCATCGGCGGAGACGTCGTACCGGGTGTATTGGTCGCCAACCTTTCCAGCAAGCATGTAGCCTTGAGCAGAACCTTGGCGTTTCGACTGGAGGTGGTGCAGTTCATCGAGTGTCGATTGCTCGATGTAGACCGTTTCTTGCTCCGCGATGATGGAGAGGGTACCCAGAAGGGCATTCGTGAACAAACTAACTAGGTCCGCGACTAGTGCCCGTGATGTCGACAAAGCGGCTTCAGCCGCCATCGATTCGCCGGGGGTGCCAATGGCCGTGAAGAGTTGCAACTGATCGTCGGAAACCACTTGCAACCATGTCTCATACAAATCGCGCCCCAGCATCTGCGAAAAAACGCACAAAGGGAACCGCTGCTGTCGGTAAAGTTGGATCGCAAGGTCCCCACGCTCTGCTGCCTGGTCGAGCATCTGCAGGATGGGGGTGATGTCGTCAGGCTGGACAATGACGGACCGAATGTGTGTGGAGCCTGGGAAGCGGGAATTAAAGTCCCTCAGAGTATTTTGGTAGGCGACGATGTATTTTTCCTGCGGGTCGGGCAGGCCCGACCTCGTCACCGAGCCGAAGAGCGTAACGTACGCGGCGTTTATGTCGGGATCTTCAGGCGCAGCGTTAAGAGCTTGCAGAGCTAGTTCCAGTGCTTGCTCGTAACGCTCAACGGAGGCATACGCATGTGCGAAGGTCATGAGTTCGCTCGGATCATTGACTTTGTGCCTAGTCCCATCCAGAAGTTCGCATGCCTCTTCGCGTCTGCCGCGCCGAAAGGTATCAATTGCCAGCCGGACAAGGTAGTCGGTCTTATTTCCGTAAATGTCCCCGAGGTACGTTAGCCACAGGATCGCTTGATCCAGGTTATTCAGACGTTCGTGAGTGCTGGCGAAAATGTCAGCAAGTTTTTCCGGGACCTCCTGGCCGTGCATGTTCGCGGCGATCGGGAGGATATCGGCCAGCTGACCTGAGTTGTAAAGGGCGATGCAGTAACGGACGAGCAGCTCCTCGGGACGATCGAATCGGACTATGGGTTTCCAGACTTCCGCCGCTTTGGAGAATTGACGTTCTTTCCCAAGAAAGTTGCCGTAGGTCAGCCGAATTCGCGCCTGCAATCGGCCGGGCAGCGCGCACTCTAAGGAACGACTGTAATTGTCCGCGGCTTTTTCGGTCTCGCCGATGGCCTCGTAGTGTTCGGCGATCTGAAGCAGGACCTGGGGATCATGCGCAAATATGGCACGCACGTCGTCCAGGACCCTCTGAGCTTCAGTCCATTTTCGCATCGCCCTCAATGCTTCGGCTCTGCGCAGATGCCATTGCAACGAGTCGCGAGTTATTGCTCCCGCTGACCGTGCCTCAGCAAACGATCGGGCGCGATCCGCGTTTCCAGAAACCATGTAGGCGGCAAACAGGAGTTGCGGCTCGTTCAGACGTTCTCCGAGTTCAACAGCCCTCTCTAAAGGGGCGACTGCTTCGAATGGCTTGCCAGCGGACAAGTAGGCTGTACCGAGGTTGCGCCATAATTCAGGATCCGGGTCTGACGCCAATGAGAGCGGGTGCAGTCGCTGGATTGCCAGATCGAACTTGCCCTGGGCCATCAGAGTGGCGCCGATCGCGAGTTGGACCTTCGCGGCTTTTTTCGGTCGGCCGCTCTTCTCAAATCTCGTTCGTGCCCTGTCAAATTCCGCAATTACCGCGGAAAGCGTTGCGTCATCGGATGGAGTGCTGAGAGGCGAGTCGCTTTGATTGATCCTGTTCGTGATGGGGATCAGAAGTGCCTCGGCATGAGCCGCGAGGAACTCCGGCCGATCTGGTTGAACATCCAGAGCGCGTGCGTAGTGTGAAGCAGCTTGGTCGTACTGTCCCGCGTGCATGTGGAAGATGCCAATCATGAACTCGCGGTCGGCGGGGTGATCGTCCGGCCTTGATCTCTCGATGGTCTCCATTGCTTCGTTTGTGCGACCCAAATGGAGGAGGGCTTCGGCGCGTGCGGACCAATACTCCAGGATCTGACCTGCGTCCGCTTCGATCGACTCCAGGTATTTGAGCGCGTCGGCCGGCTTTTCCTGGAGCAGGAGCGCGACTCCCCAGTTAGTACGAGTCTTCGGCGAGGTCGGATCGAGGCGTAATGCTTCCCCGATGTGTAGAACCGCGTCTTGCTTCTCTTCCAATTGCACATCTATACGAGCAAGGTTGGTACGGACTTTTACGCGCAGTTCTCTCGTGTCGCCTGGAGACGTCTCAAGTGTCTGCAGTAGTGATTCGAACAGCGTCTTCGCGGCTGGGAAATCCGCACGAATGTAGGCGGATTCGGCGCGATCATACTGGTGCTGGAGCGCAGAGTGGAGGGCTGGCAACGTTCCGATCGCATCCACGATGAAGTCCAAACGGTTGCCTATGGCGGGCAGACCGATCTCGGGCAAGCTCCAATATGCAGCCCTCAAGGAATGGAGAAATGTTCGAACAATTGCTCTGGCTATCTTTTCAGTGTCGGCCAGCATGGCGAATCCGGTTTCTTCGCCCACCATGGCTGAAACCAGATCATCGAGCGGCATCTGGGCAGGGCCTGCGGAGCCGGAAATAAGGCGCTGAAGGGGTTCGGTGACTGACGGCTGCCGTAGCCAGTTGCGGAGTGTGGTCTCGAGACCTTCGATACCGGGATGTGCTCGGGCAGTGTCCCCGATTGCCTGGTCAATCGGGACAACGTGCGCACCCAATTGCATTTTGATACGGTCGGCGATGAAGTGGGCTACGACTGTGACCGCAATCTCTTCTACTATGGGCATCTCGATTTCACCACCTTCCGCCTAAGTCTCCGCAGATTAATGCAAAGTAATCATGTTGCCGAATCCCTTATCCCAAACGGTCGGGCTCACGTTTTCTTTCTTGCTGACAACTGCGCGTAATAGGCCTGCGCAGACTGGAAGTCCTGAAACTTCTTCTTTTGCCCCTCGGTCAGTCTCATCTCACCGGCAGTGTTGCGATCCGTCCAGTAATGCCCTTCGAGCATCGGCGTCGGTGTGTCAATCACCTGCAGCCAGACGGCGCCGTAGTGAATCGCGCTATGGTTGCGATCCTCGTAGCGTGGCTCATTTCGATAAACACCGCTGACGCAGTAAAGACCGTCTACGGAGCAGACGATCTCGGTGCCAAGCAGATGGGACCTTGACTCTTTTGTCAGGAGCCGGAGGCTCAGATTGAGAAAGGTCTGCCGGATGACGACGAAACCCTCTACGGGCGGAATGGTGGCGCCGCCAGGGTCTTTCCAGTTGGATCGGAGCTCCGCGCGCCAGGTTCCCTCGATGACCGGCCGTTTTACGAGCCAGCCATGGAGTAATCGAAGCTTCCAGAACCAGAGTTCAAATGCCATGCTCAGCAGCACAACTAAGCTGGTGACGGTGGAAAGGGGCCGAAGCAAGTCGGAAGAAAGCTTCTGTCCGCTGACCAGCAGGACGACGGCCCAGATGGCAACGGCCGTGTAGATGATCGCGTTGACGTAGCGGGCCATTTTATTCAAACCCTATGTAGTTCCAGGCCGTATCGAGAAAAGCGTTCACCTGGGCGCGCGTCCAGGCCTGTCCTGCAAACAGATATTTCATCTCGTTGATCTCGCCCCACTCTTTGCACGTGTTGTCAGAGCGAGTCTCGTTCCAAAGGTGGGCGAGGGCATATTGCACGTCATCTCGGTAATTTTCATGCCCAAAGCCATCGTCGGGGACGTTCCAGGCGAGGCATTCGAGAAGAAAAGAGGGAATGGACTCAGCTATCTTGTGCCCGTTGTCCACCATCTCGTACCGCAGGCGCTTAAGGATTCGGACCACGGCCTTAAAACGGCGACCAGTGGTGTCGTTCTTCGCGACTCCGTTGTCGTAGTTTTGACGGGGCCAGTTGATGATCTCTCCGCCGTCATCAGAATGAAGCTCGGTCCCTGACTCGTACCAGTGGCTTTCGACCGTTCCCAAGTACCGCCTGTGCTCGAAGCACGGCACCACGTCGGCATCGATGCGGTAGGTATTGGCGTGAACATCGAAGGCTTTATTGCCACGACTGACGGAGTCCGCGCCGAAGTAGGACTTGAGGGCGGCCTGGACGTCATTTTTGAAGTCGCTGTAGGGATAGCGACCATCGACGAAACCGAGGACGGGGTCGCTCAGGGCTTTGCTCAGTGAGTAGTCGGGGAAGAAAGCGTCCTTGTAAAGCACGCAAATGTCGACATCGCTGTCCTGGCAGACGTTGGTCCGGTTTGCGTAGGATCCCTGCGCAAATACCTCGATGGTTTTCGCGCTAAGCTTTTCGCTGGCGGCGATCGCCTTGCGGACGGCGCGTTCGGCATTCTCGCAATTCGTCTGCTCGGTGGCGCTCGGCGCTCCGCCCCAGGTGTTGAAGACGTCTTCCCAATTGCGGTTCAGAGATGGTGCGCTACTCATGTTCAGTTCCTCGCGATCTGAAGACCAGACCATGCACGGTTCTTCGCCTCGGTCACGAGGACCGAATTCTTCTTGCCGGTGGTAGCGGCAGCATTCTGGGCAATCCCCAGAATCTGCATGCTGCTGAGATTACCCGTGCCGTCGTACTCGGCCCATGGAAGCTGATAGGTTCGGCCGTCGTCGCCGGTGATGAGGCGAGAAAACTCGTGCTGCGCCATGGCGGCGTGCAGCGCATCGTAATCGGCCCATTGGGCCTCGTGAAGTTCGATCCGAACAGTAAATTGAGACATAAGAAATCCTCGGTATCGTTTCTTGTTAGTGGTTTCCGGCCTTCATCCGACACGCTCCGCGACGGCTTCTGGGACGGGTTGAAGACTGGGTTGAACCTCCAAACCAAGAACATCTTCTAGTGTCTTCAGCATCGCGGCGCGCGTTTGCCGGGCGTTCCGCAACGTGAAGACGTTCTGGCCGCTCTTCTGTGGCGATGGCACGAGAACCCCAATCTGCTCCCAGATCGGGTTTTCTCGCGAGAAGAGGTCTACTTCCCGCCGCTGTGTGCCGTCGGCGACTTTGAAGGTGGCCGTGACGGGTTGCCCGAGGCGCTCCAGCAGCGACAGTTCTATCTGCCGGTCCTGCATCCTGCGCGCGATTGCAACATAGGCTGAGATTGCCAGAGCCGAATCCACCAACAGGGTCTCGCGGACCCGCTTGCGGCGGGTGATATCCAACTTCGCCAGCTCGGGCCGCACTGTCGCGAGCTTGTTCCAGAACAGCACGACGAAATCAACGGCGGCCTTGAAGGCGTCCTCTTCGTCCGGGTTGCAGTCTCCCCAGTATGCCTCGAAGGCGCCGCTGAGCGTGTTAAAGGCGCAGAGGCGCGGGTTCTTTTTGCTCAGCCGGTCGCGGATGGTATCCACATTGTCCCGGAGGGAGGGACACTGCTCGGCGAGGGCTCCGGCAATTTTGGTGGCGCCGAGCCGGTGCAGCCATTTGGATCGCGTGGGATCAGCCTTTTTGCCCTCCTGATTCATGGCGTAGAAGATGCGGTTTTCCTCGCTGGCAGGGACGTTGTAAATCCTCACACTCACCTTGCGTTCGAGTTTGAATTTACTTCCCCTGGCCGCGCTCTCGGCCGCCTTGAGGAGGGCCATGTGGCGGTGTCCGGAATCCGGGATGGTCGCCGCGCCGGCGCCGATTTTCAGCGATCGCTTAGCTTCGTCGTATTCAAGCGAAGTTTCATCCTTGCGGAAATTCCAGCTAAGTTGGCCGAGATACGCTTCGCCGGTGACGAGTTGCTCGGCCCACTTCTCCACTTTCTCATCATCGATGATCCGCTTGCCGGTCACGGAATCGATGCCCCGTTGCCGGTCATCGTCGACCTTCAGGAACCCGGTTTTGTACAATTGGGAGATGTCGTGGGCCGTTACGACGGCATCGTAGCATTCGTACGGTCCATCCTCGGTACGAGTTACATTTTCTATTGAAGTCTGCAATCCCATTGATTTCTCCATCGATATTGCACTTTATTTATACTTGTACGAGTATTAAATAAGTCGTGTACGAGTAAATACTACTCGTACTCCCAAATGTCAAGCACTTCCGGTAAGAGAGTGCTCAGAATCTGCGTAACGCATTGAAAAAAAAGGAAAAAATGTCCTTTGGGCCGAGCAAAGGGGTCACGCGGAGGCTCTCCGGAATCGGGGTCGGCAGATCGGTAAGGAAAAACAATTTCGGATTGCAGCTCTGGATCAGGCGAGACGATATCTTCTTTGTTCGTCGGTTCAAACACCTTGCTGTGCATTCATCCGGTTCAGTTGCTCCATGAAGGGGAGAAGAGGCGGAAGCAAGAACTGTTTTACAAATCCGCTCTCGCCAAGGAAAAAAAGCACTTGGCCCTGTCCGAAGAACTGTCGGAACAGGCCCACAACGTTGAAGCTGTGATCCTGAAGAGTACGGCGATCGTCATTCGAAGCGATTGGAAGATCCTGGAGCAGGGATTTCAGCGTGTAGAACCATTCGGGCTCGTTGCCCGAGCGAGGGTGATTGTGGAACACAACCACTTCAGCGTCCGATCTGTGGAAGTGATGCCGACGAATCTCCGCGCGGATGTAACTCGGGATGGAGACGCGCCGTTGCTCGCCAGCCACGTGATGGACGCACTTGATGTAGGTTGTGTTGCGGTGGCGGGAACCATAGCCGACGATGAGATGCTCTTCCGGGAGATCCTCCGTAAAATCTAGACAGCCGCATAGAAAATGCTTGCGCGTGACGGAGTACCGAAATGTTGTGCCCGTGGGTGTAGTAGCACGCTTGATCGCACCCCGGACGCGTTTAACTTCGGCTTCATTCACTTCTTGAAAATCGATTGGATTTTTCTCTAGGCAGGCCAGGATAATAGCCTCGATGAGCTTGGGGTCGGTGGGAATAGCGTTTGGGTTGTTCATGGCGTCGGTACGGAGGAAACGTTTGCGGACGTCCAGCTCTCGATCAAGGCGAGTAACTCGGCTGCGGCAGCGACTGCGTCATCGTATGTTACCGTTCTCTCATCGTGAACGCCGCGGGGCGTGTGCTTTAGGTCGTTGACCTGGTTGTGAACCATATCGAGCTTGCTGTTGACCCATTGGGGATAGATGGCTTGCACTTTGGGGAGAAGGACAGGCACGTAGGCCTTTTCCCCGACGACGCTCTTCAGGACGCGATGATAGATGGCGGAGATGCGAAACAGAGCGTTGTTGAAATAAAATCCAGCGATCCATTTGCCATCGGTGCGGACCTTTCCTGCTGCAATCCTTTGAGCGCGCTTTTCGACGGCAGCGATCTCGATAGGCCCAGTACGATCAAAGAAACTGTGCTGCTTTGCCTGAATCAAGGCATAGACAGCTCCAAGGAAATCGTCGAGGGAACCGGCTAGGTCTGGATTTGCCCGCACTGCGGGAGCGGACAGAAGCTTGCCGATCCTGCCTGCGTAGTTGGAGAGGGCGGCATGTGTCGAGTCGGTGAGGTCGAGGGTGAGGACCGGACTGATTTTGTCCGTAACCAGTGGATTCATCGGATTCCTCCCCGCGCTACCGCGTCATCTTGCATGTGTGGGAGTACATGCGAGTATACGTCCAATGTAATGGACGAAGAAGAAACACATCGTGCCGGAGAAGACCAACTGTACGTCATCCCGAAGGTCCTCATCGGCTGGGATGACCCCCACTACTTCAGTTCGAACGTCGAGGATAGTGCGCTTAGTTGCCTCTGTTCGAGCGTACCATTCGATCCCACGATGCGCCCCCCAAGTGGACTATCGAGGTCCTGTGACGTCACCACCAAGATGCGAGTGGAAACCGTGACTTTAGCACTTGCGGAGGCCCCAGTGCCAGCATTCGTCGTCTTAAATGTTACGAAATACTTTCCGACTGCGTTTTCAGGCACAAGCTTTTGCGCGCTTGGTGTGATTGATTGAAGCAACTGATCATGACTCAGCGGAATTGCCGAAGAGCTGACAAGCCGCTTGTCCGGATCATTTTGTAATATCGATAACCCTTGAGAAGCAACATACGCGACCAGTGATCGATGTACGGCGGACGGCGCCATAGGGACTGCCAATTGGAACTCCTTCGGCGGAGTGGCCTGCGGGGGAGCGGACTTTGCGGTTTCCTTGCTGGTTTGGGTGGAAGCTTGTTGTTCTGTTGCTGTAGCATTCTTCTCTGTCCTCAATCGCGGTCCTACACCTGTGACATATTTTTTTAGACTCGCCGCCAGATCTGATTCTGATTCCACTCTTGCCCACGCATCTTGATCTGGGCGACCCGACGGACCGCACGGAGCTTGAGCTCCACTTGGGGGACTGCATAGGTTTCGCGTATCACCCCAAGTTCCAATCAAGGCGCCGGAGTCCGCGAGGGCATAGAGGTAATCGCCCATATAATTCGCAACCAGTAGCTGATCGTAACCAACTGAAGGTGTAAACGACTGGGCAGAAAATGGTCGGTTGTACCAAGTCTGACCGGCATCGTTTGATCCCGCTTCGTAAACTCGAATCTTCTGGTTCAGAGCATCTTCCCGTCGACTATAGAACAAGACTCGAATTTGTCCGGTCACGGGTGAGACTGAGATCGACGGCATCCAATTATCGTTGTTGGTCGTGTCCGCCCCGACAGTGACGGCTGGTCCCGAAGAAATGTTACGTGGCGTCGACCAAGTCGCGCCACCATCAGTCGAGGATGTAAAGAAGATCTCGGAACGCGGAGACGCAGCGCTCCCTGGTTGACCTTGAAACGCCACGTACAGATTGTTACGGGTTCCGCTTGCCGGAGGCGTTTTGTCCACTGCTAGGTACGGGAAAGAACGTGTGCGAAGGCTCATCCCACCCGAGCCTATGTCACCGACGGTCGAGGTAAAGGTTGCGACGGTGGCCAGATTTCCGAACGTGCTGCCTCCGTTTGTAGACTTAACCAAATTTATTGTGGCGCTAGCAGCCGTCGAGATCGAAGTCAGCGTCGACCATGCAACATAGACCGTTCCATCAACGCCCACTATTGGAAATGCACCGTGCTGAAATGAACTCCCCGAGGGCGCTAACGCGATTGTGGGTCCAAAAACCAAGGGAGAAGTGGACGTGGATCGAGCAAAAAGAGCCTGTGGATTCCCGTTGGCAGGAAACTCCGACCATGCAACATACACGCGGCCATTGAAGGTACCCCCAGTCGTGTCTACCGCCAGAAACTCCTTATCCTCGAAGGCGCTAGAGCAAGATCCCGGTCCCGAGATTGCAATAGGTCCTCCAAAGACAACCGAAGGAGATGTCGAGCTGGATTTGTTTACCCCAATGTATGAACAAGTCGAAGATGCGTCCTCCAGGAGTGAGGCATAATACAGGTTGCCTGCATTGTCAAAGCCGAGAGATGGATCACCTTGAAGGACAAACGTCCCACTCGCCGGCACAAACCCGCCGTCAACAAAAGAAAGGCCGCCATTGGTCGAGTAAGCGTAACCGCTCAGGCTGGTAATTGCACCGGCGCCCACGAGTCCAGCCTGTCGGCTAGTGTTATAACCAATTACTATGAGGGATCCGCTACGCGCAACGGATGTCTCACTCTCAGTAGTGAAGTTCGACAGGTTGGGTGCGTTGCTGTCCTTCGAGTTCACCTGGACATCTTGAGCAAGAGCGGAGCAGCAGCCGCAGGTGGCTACGAGTAATATCGGCGGCAGTTTTTGAATCAATGAATGTAAGGGCACTTGAACTCCTTTTCAGGCAGCATCGACGTGCACTTGGGGACACGTGCTACTGCTAATCGTTCATCGCTTACGGATTGGGAGGATCAAACTTGACATTCTTGGGCGTAAAGTACGACGCCATGAGTGTTGAACAAAAGCAAGATCGGAGGCTGCTTTCTTTACTAATTCGTTAAACATCTAATTATCGCTTATATAGATCTTCCTAAGTACCCCAAGGCAAATAGAAATGCCGCCAGGAGTACTTGCAATCAGGCATCCAACAGCTACGGCTTGATCGCTTGCGGCATTGGCCAGATTCTCGAGCGTCCAGACAATGCGCATACTTTAACCTATACTCCGCCGCAGGTGTTAGCTATTTTTGCTATTATGCAGGCGGTTACGAAACGATTGTTGGTAAGCCGTTAGTGTGGTTGAATTGCGGCAATCGTCGTGCATCGATACCCATCACGCCTAATGGACTAGCGTCGTGAGCTAACGCACAGGGTATCCGTGGAATGCCCTGAAATTCACACCTTATCGGAGGCTTGTAATGGTTGCAATTCATCGCGTTAAAAGCAGCTACATGCTGTTGTGGCCGCTTGCGGTCATATCGTTTTTCACCGCCGCAACTGCCAACGGCCAACAACTTACACCCAGCTCCGCACGCATCGATTTTGGAAATTTCCAAACGGGAAGCTCCAAGACCCAGGCGGTGACTTTGACAAACGGCGCAAGTGGCATAACCATTTCAGCCATCTCGGTTACGGGAACCGCATTTACCCTAAGCGCGCTACCGTCGATTCCGCTGACGTTGAGCGCTGGCCAGAGCACAACGTTCATCGTCACCTTTGCTCCGACCGCTGTCGGAACGTTCAGCGAGGCTCTTACCATCACGGCCGGGTCTGCGACTCTTGCTATCCCGCTCTCTGGCGCAGTCCAGCAAGGGAAACTGTCAATCAGGTCGCAAAGCATCTCTTTTCCCGGTTTGCAAGTCCTAACGAGTCTGACCCAGACAAGCACTCTGCTCAATAACGGCGGAACGCCTGTCACGGTCAAATCGATAAGCGTGGATAACCCAGTCTTCAGCGTCAGCACCCCGTCGCCTGGTCAAACAGTGCCGGCTGGTGGGCATACCGACCTAGGCGTGACTTTCCTACCCACCTCCATCGGTTCTGCGACCGGCACCGTTACGGTTACCTCCGACGGTGCGGGCTCGCCATTAACAATCGCTCTATCCGGCACGAGTGACGACAGTCAAATCCCTGCCTCAATGCTCACTCGCCAAGACGAATAATGCCTGCAAAGTGATCATTGATCGTATGAATCCTGTGGCACCTGCAACCGTCCAGATGTATTCGAATCAGACCCTGATGACAATCGTGAAGAACCCGAAATTCTACGAGAGGTACTTTCTGGATTATCAGACCGGACAAGCCACTCTCTCGCCGGATGTCGCATCAAGCATCGTCCAGGGGTTGCTTCCTAACCTTGGAAAATTCGGTGGGTTCGCTATTGTTGGACCTCCACCTTCGGGCCCGGACCCATGCACGAGTCCCGACATAACACTCACGCCCCAAGCCCTGCATGTTAGCGACGTTGTACTACCTTTTCAAAAGTGTCTGGCACAACTCGCCACAAAAGCAATCGAGATCTACAAAGGGCTTGAACCGGCCATCACGCCCGATTCTCTTACGCCATTTCGTACAGCTCGGGACATCGATACCCAGAAGATCCAGATACAGATACAGGAGTTTGTGTCCTCTGAAGTGATGGTGTCGAGCAGGATTTCGGCGATTTCATCCAATACCATTTTGAAATCGAGTGACCCAGACGGTCCAGCGATCCAACAACTCTCCGACTTGCAGAAGATGGCTGATGCCGTCGCGAGCGACCTCTTGAATTTCAATCAGAGACTGGACGATCTGAAAGACTTTCACAACGGAAGCCAGGACTGCGCAAACCTGATTCATAGCACCGCGAAAGAACCACCGGATCACGTTCAGTGCGTTTATATCGTTACGCATCCAGATCGCGACCGCGTCTACCAGGGCATGGTGACCAGGACGTTTACATACGCATTGGACACGCTCAATCTCGTTTCCAACTCCCAACAAGCAGCTACCGATTCGACTAAAAAGAAATCGATCGCCACCATCGCGATCAATTTCGCCGACCGCCCGACCAACTTCCCCGGCTCGCCTTTTACGGCGCTGCGTTGGGAAGCTTCAGCCGGTGTATTCTTTTCGATGTTACCGAATCGTTCCTTTCCGGTCGCCCCTGACGGCACAATTCAGGATCATTCGCCGCGCCCCACGCCACTTCCTTTTGCCGCAGCCAATTACCGCCTAACGGGTGACCTGCCCGGCCGGTGGAAATCAAACATCTATTGGACCGCAGCTATCGGCATAAACCCGAACATCCCGACAGCGGAATATGCGACAGGATTTTCCTTCGCATGGCGGGCACTTATGCTCAGTGGCCTTTGTCACTTCGGACATGATATCCACCTGACGGACGGCGTCACGGCCACGACGAATCTCGGAGCAGGGTTTACTGGCTCCGTTCCCACGAAATCCTACTGGACCGAGGCATTCGCTTTTGGCGTGAGCGTGCGAATACCCTCACTCACTGGAAGGTAGTGCAATGACGGCCACAGACTTGTCCGGGCGAACAAACGCGCAAGTGTCCACAAACCGTCGTGGCTCCGGGAGGGTCGGCAAACCGGAAGCTATCCAGAAACGGGCTTCGGCAAATTTCTCAACGCGGTCCAACACGCTAGACGCTCCTCACACGCAAAGAGCCGCCCGGAGCTATGCTTCGCTACGACGGGCGGCTTACCCCCTCAACTTGCGTTCACATTGTAAAGGCTTTCATGGCTTTTTTCCCGAGCGCGCTCGCTTTATTTCGCCGCGGAACCGGACCTGTTGGCACGGGTACAGGTGCTTGGCAACTGCATCATCCCGTTGCTCGTCAAATAATAGTGTTCATAGTCGCTACCACGCTCGTGTTGGCCGCCAGTTTACCTTTTGCCTGTTTGAGTCGTGCGCAAACCTCTGATGAACGACCGCTTGCGAACGACTTTGCGCGCCAGATCATAGACAACGAGTTGCAAGCTGAGAAAAACGATCACAGTCATTGGATGCTGGGGCTGGAGACGCGAAAATCTGGCAAAACCGAAGTGAGGGAAGCAGTGAGGCACTGTCGAATCTGTTCAATCACCAGGTGGGTACAATATAGCGAGATCAGCTTCAAGACTGAAAAGACAGTCAGCGGCCCTTGCCGGCCTCCCATCAAACTACGAAAATAGCGAGTTCCGAATCTGGGCAAGTTCGACTGGTGCGGAGCATTCCTCGTCGTCGTTAGCCACATGATTGATGCGAGTGCTTATGGGATAGCATCGCATCGGCCGAGGATCGTAAGGCTTCAACAGATCCGAAGCGGCAGTCACGTTCCACATTCCAGGATCGAGCCATATATCGTAGCTATCCGGATCGAGAATGACCGGCATGCGGTCATGGACGGCTGAGGTCACGGCATTCGGCGTTGTAGTCAGGATCGAACAGGTTTTCACCCATTTGCCACTCGGGTCTTTCCAGCGATCCCAGATTCCCGCGAAGGCAAACAACTCCGCGTTACCAACTTCAAAACAGTATGGCTGCTTCGTTTTCCCCACTCGTTGCCACTCGTAAAATCCATCTGCTGGGATCAAGCATCTGCGAGAGTTCAACGCATCCCGAAACGCTGCCTTCGTGTCCGCGGTTTCCGATCTTGCGTTAATCATCGTGGCAGCGCTGGACGAGTCTTTCATCCACGATGGAATGAGTCCCCATTGGAGAAGCGATAAATCCCGAACGGGTTCCTTCGGATTCTGGCGAATGACCGGAACAAGCTGAGTAGGGGCAATGTTGTAGCGAGGGTTCCAGTCTTCCTCTTCCGACACGCTGGAAAAGTGCGCCTCAACAATTTGCTTTCTTCGGGAAAGTCGATAGCGTCCGCACATTGGGAGATTATGGCAGATCAGATGAGCGAAACACGTTATCAATCCTCTCCATGATCTTTTCGGCCCATTGAATTGAAGCAGCAATCAACTTGTCACTGCGGGGACTTCCCTGGGGCCCACCAAACAGATCATCTGCTGTCTGCATATGCAGACTGGCGAGGATCGCTGCCATTATCCCGACCACCCGCTTTCGCCCTTCATCCATGAGGGTTATCGTACACCTTTCGCCTTGTATTCGCTAGTATGCCGTGCTACCCTACGAGGAGATTTTGCGTTGGCAATCTGCTACGCCTAAGTGGAGGTACGATGCACTGGTATTCGATGGAGCATCTTATTTTGTTGTGGGCAGCGAAGAGCAGTGCATTGTATTTATTGAAGCAACTGTGGAGCTCGTGCAAGATCCGGTTCCTAGATTTTGCGTTCTATCAGATGTTTGCTCTCCCGATCTCGATTCTGTTGTTGCCTTATGAGTGGGCACGCAGCATAGGGCGGGTTTTAGTTCGATTTCTGCTATTCGCGGGAGCGATCGGAGCGTTGGCTTTCGTGCTTAGGCGAGTCTCTCAAATGCCAGCTACATGCTAAAGCACTTTTAGCGAACTAGACTCCTCGCGCTTCCGCAATGGACATCGTGACTGCTGTGACACGACCAAGAATGTCTGCATCCCCTGGGTAGCGAACATGTTTGGCCTTTTTCCCAGATTGGGCCGAGGGGAGAAGAACCAGCTGGCTGCCATCCACCTCACACCAGCTGCACATATACGTATCGCGAAGCTCTACAAAATAGATTGGCCGCTCGAATTCATCCCGCCAACCGTCAGGTTGCACTTTGTTCTGATGGGAGTCGATCTGCACAAACGAACCCGGTCGCAAGAGGGGGTAAAGTGTGTTGTCTTCGATCCCGATATACCCGTAAAAAGAATTTCGCCAATCCATATGTTGGAGCAGCGCGACCGGAACCTCGCCCCAGCTCTCAAACATTCGCGCTACCAAATTGGTACTCCCAAAGTCGATTTTCTCTCGCAGTTCCAGGGGGACCACGAGGGTGCTCGGCACGCCTCCAAGCGTGGGCGTCACCAAGTAAGTGTGTGGTAATCCCACAAGTGTCTGTTCGGTGCCGGCGTCGCGGATGTCAACACCGAAGAACGACAAAACGTCATCGAGGCCCAGCCTGTAAATCAAGCTCAAGCTCTTAAGTCTGTAGATATTGGGCTTTAATTTTCCGGCTTCGATATCGCCTAGCCAATTGCGAGAGATGAAGTAGTCAGGTGCGTTTTTCTTGAGGGCGATTTCCCGGCTAAGGTGTTCCACTTCGCGCATGGACAGGCGCAAGAGTTTCCGAACAGCTCTTAGCCGTTTACCAGCATCCGTGGCCGATAACATCGCACTACAACCTCGGAATTGCGTTATGTTACCGCAAATTTCAGACTAGTTCACAAGTTTAATAGACCTTTTCCGAAAACCGGAATTCCCGTCGTTGGCGTCAAAGTCCCTGCTGCTGGCCTTAGTTGACGGGATTCATCGTGTCTGACCTCTTTTCTGGCCAGCGGTCGAACCGACGCATTCTCACCAAGGTCATCGGACCTATCCTGTTTCTTAGTTGCTTGGGCCCTACTGTCCCCAATCTGGGACAGGTTACAAAATGTTTATAGCAGTTTGCTAACTGGCATTTATACCGAACAAATCTCTGCGAGCTTGAAGTTGGACGCGACCTGGAGTCGTCTGACGGGCAAACACGCACGCCTCGCGGGAAAGACATAGACAGAGGCTTACCCGTGGGCACCAAGCCAAATTCCGCCAGAGGCGCCGACCTCGCTGAGCGAGTCCGGTCCATCCTCAGTAGCAAACACCTCACCCTCTCTAAAGTTTCCCAGCTATCTGCGGCGCCGTTCGGGCGGTTTTCGCGTTACTTCCTTCCTCACACTCTGTACCACGAGCTTCGACTGGGAACTTTCAGCCCCAGTCTTCATCAGGTCTTTGCGCTCAGCCAGGTCTCCGGCTACCGGTTCTTTGATTGGCTGCGCGTGTTGGGATGTAACCTCGAAGATATTCCCCGATTGCAGGTTCTTCTGCCTTCAAAGCGCACGATCCTGCTCGATTCCTCTCTGGTCGATGTTGATGGGTGGATTCCTTGGTTCCGAAACCGCGCCCGCGTCGCGTCGGCGCCGCCGATTGCACCTCTAGGTCAGCTTCTCGAAGTCACTGCCCCCAGGCGACTTCGTTTCCTGTCCGAAATCGGCAAAAGAGACTTCTTGTACGCCAGGATTGGACGCCAAGATGCCCTGGCTTTCCCTGATCTGATTCCCGGAAGTATTGTCCGCGTGAATCCAAAGTTCTCGAACGGTCGCATCCCCAAGTCAAATGGCGCAACCTCCTCTCAAGTATTTCTGATCGAACATAATAGGGGCCTCTTTTGTTGCCGCTTGCGTGTTGTGGAAAGGGGCGTTATCGTCCCGATCGGCACATCGCTCTCGTATGCCCAAGTCGAACTGAAAGTTCCGCGCGAAGCTCGGATTCTCGGCATTGTGGATCTCGAAATTCGACCTATGCTTCAGGCCGAACAGCCGGAAGTGCCAAGGGACCTCGGAGAACATTGGAAACCACGACCGCTTTTCACGGACACAGAATTTGGCCAACTCCTCCACGCCTCACGGACTAAGCTGCACCTATCTCTGCGGGAGGTTGCGGGAATGAGCCGCAACATTGCAGATCTGCTTGGGGATAAAAAATATTCTGTTTCTCCTAGTTCTCTCTGTGACTACGAGCTTTTCAACATGCCACCGCGTCACTTTCACAAGGCAATTACACTCTGTTCTCTGTACGGCCTACAGTTTCACGTATTTCTGAAGGCGATTGGAATTGCCTTGCCTGAAGCCGGCACGGAACCGATTCCCGATCATCTGGCTCGCAGAGTTCTAGACACGGAGCCCGACGAAAACTCGAACGACAACGACATGCATAGCCGGAGTGGATTCCTTGAACAGATGCTTGAACGATGTGAAGAAATTCCGTTCTTCCTGCGGGAATCCATCGGGGTGTTGTCTGGCCTGGAAGACGCTTCTCTCGACGACTTCTTTTGGATCGGCGGCGAATATGATGTCCTTCATCCTTGCCTAGCAAACGGGCTGTTTGCCCTCGTGAACCGTCGCGAGAAGAGGCCAATCCATTTCACGACGAAACCGCCATGGCAACAGCCCGTCTACGTGATCCTGATGCGCAACGGGACGTACTTGTGTGCATGTTGTGGCATCGAGAATGGCACTCTGGTCATCCATCCGTACTCCCAGCAGTTCCGTCGTCCCGAACATTTGCGGTACCACCAAGATGCCGAGGTGATTGGCCGAATTGTCACAGTGGCAAGAAAGCTTGGGTGATCCTGTCGGTTTGCCGGACAAAATGGTGTCGCTGTCTTGTAGGCGAGTCTTACGAATTGCCAAGAAAATATACGCAATTGAGGGAAAAGCGAACGCGCCACTCATTTTGTGGACAAGCTTTCCGTACCTGGCTAGTCTCGGTTTTCAGGTGTGACTGTTGTCCTCTCTCTTGCATGAGCGAAGCCGCTGGAGATCCTGGCTGCCGAGCGAGTTCGACTGGCTTTCAAGACAGATTCGACCACTTCTGCACTGGCATCTGGCTAGTTTCCTCTGCATTACAGCCGGGAGTCTCCTCGCTCTCCTCACTCCACTTGTGCTCAAGTGGGTGATCGATCGGCTCATCCCGCAGAGGCACCCGGGATTGCTCCTATTAGCGGCTGGCCTGATCTTTCTCGGCTACCAGGGCAGGATGGCACTCACGAACTTGGGCAGCTATCTAATGCTCACTACCGCCCAGAGGCTTTCGCTCACGTTGAGAATGAGCCTACTTGGACGTCTCGATACGCTCTCGGCCGAATATTATGAGGACACGCCAGTCGGCAGCGTGATGTACCCGCTCAAAGAGCCGATCGACGAGGTCTCGTATTTCGGGTCCGACCTCCTGCCCGCAGTCTTCCGCATGCTCCTGACGGCCAGCTTCACGCTGGTGACCATGTTCGTGCTTAGTCCTTTGCTTACGCTGGCCGTTCTCCCTCTCGTCCCGGTCTTTCTGATCGCACGGCAGCACTTCCGCCGAAGGCTCGCAGCCAACGCGGACACCGTGCAGAGCAATCGTTTGGCGTGGAGCACCTTCCTTGAGGAACATCTTTCCTCGGTGATTCCCATTCAACTCTTGGGACAAGAGAAACGTCAGGAGCGAAGAGCCTTCCGGCTCCTGGCTAGTGGACTCAGATCACAACAACATTTATTCACTACCAGCGTTTGGTTTACGGTATGGGGTTCCATGGCAATTGTTTTGGCCATGTGCGCCGTCATTGGCTACGGCGGCGAGATGGTGCTATCAGGAAGCTTGAGCCTCGGCGGACTGGTGGCGTTCTATGGCCTAGTTACCCAACTCTTTGATCCTCTGAGTGGGGCCGCCGATCTCTACGCGAGAGCACAGAAAACCTTCGCCAGTGTTCGGCAGTTGAAGTCTCGGCTTGAGTTATGCCCGAGCGTAACTAATGCCGCTGCAGCCGTTTGTCTCTCGCGCGGGCACCCTTCGCAGATTGATTTTTCCGAAGTTGGGTTTGGATATCGAAGGCAAAAAAACATGCTTCACATCCCCTCGCTAAGAATCTTGCCGGGCGAACAGGTCGCCATCGCTGGGGACAACGGTGCCGGAAAGAGCACCCTTGCTAAACTCATAGCACGACTCTACGATCCCGATTCCGGATCGATTCGTATCGGAAACGTCGATATCCGGAACATTCAACTCAAGGATCTGCGCCGGTACGTCTGCTATCTGCCGCGCGATCCCGTTCTGTTTGATGGAACGTTATCCTTCAACCTTCGCTTTGTGCGGCCGGCCTCGCCGGACGATGAACTACAAGAAGCCATTTGCGGCGTGGGGCTCTCGCAATTTGTTGCAGCATTGCCCGATGGCTTGCGCCAACGGATCGGACCCGGAGGCTGCCAACTGTCCGGTGGTCAGCGCCAACGACTCGCGATCGCAAGAGCGATTCTGCAGCAACCTCGGATTTTGATATTGGATGAGGCAACTTCCTGCCTTGATCCCTCTTCAGAGAGACTCGTCCTTGGGAACATTCGCCGCGGTCTCACACTGTCAACGCTCATTGTCATCTCCCACCGCACTTCAACATTCTCCACATTCGGTAGACTTCTCGTTCTTTGCCGTGGAGAAATCGTTGAAGATGGCAATCCCCATTCCCTCAAGTTTGTTGCAAGTCGCACCTCCAACCAATCCTTTTCCACAGCCTCTACCACCGATGAAGATCTCCGAGACGCTTCTCTGTAAATACAAGCTGCGGCAGACCTTGTTCCTCGCGGACCTATCGTCGGGGATTTCAGGAAAGGTAATGCTGACTAAAAAGCGGACACATTGATTTTTTCCACACAAGAAGTCTGCGACGCATCTTGTTGTCATTAACCAACTTCTTCTCGCCCTTGTTGGGTTACCGAACCTTGTCACCTTTTACTGGCCCTCAGCCGGTTAAAAGTGTCAGAGTGAACTCCAGGCCTCCAATCTATGACGAGAACGAAGGGATGGGGCAACAATGTACAGAGTTTCTAACACCGTGCGTAGCACCCACAACCAGGATGGCGCAATTGTGCTGGATGTCCGGCAAGGCCAGATGTTCAACGTCAACTTCGTTGGATCCAGAATCCTCGAACTTCTGAAAAGCGGATCCACCGAATCAGCAATTGTCGATGAGATCGGCCGGGAGTTCGGCGTGCGCCGAGAGCTTGCCGAAAACGACGTGCGAGGGTTTCTCCAGAGTTTGAAGAAGTGTCACCTCGTCGAAGAGAACGAACACGGCGCAGTCGTCTGAGCTGGGAACCAAGATTCGTCGCTCCAGTTGCAACTGACTGTGCGAATGAGGTGTGCACCATGTCGTTTCTTGTCTTGAAAGCGTACTTGAAGCTGATTCAATTCGATCTCTACTTGGCGCGAGGCAATTTCGCGGCGGTCTACGACAAGGTTCGCAAGTACCCCGTGGAAAAGACGACGCCTCCTCCAGACGCAGTGGAACGCATCTGTTCGGCCGTCGACATGGCTTGTATCTGGTATTGGAAAGAAGCGCTTTGTTTGCAGCGCTCGGCAGCGACGAGTTGCCTCCTCAAGAGCCACGGAATATTCGCCCAAATGGTAATAGGAGCGCAGCAGTTACCATTCAAGGCGCATGCCTGGGTCGAGGTGGATCGTCGCGTGGTCAACGACAAAGCGTACGTGCCGGAAATGTACGCAGTCTTGGATCGATGCTAATAAACGACTCGTTGAAGAGTCTGGGGAGAGGCAAATCCATGAGCGTCCAGTTTGGAACATGGAATTTCGAAGGTCAGCCGCCTGCACCGGACTATGTCGAGAAAGTCAGCGCCGCGCTCGCTCCCTACGGCCCCGACAGCGACGAATCGTATTCGAATGGAGGCATACTGATTCTATACCGTGCCTTCCACACCACGATGGAATCGCGTCGCGAAACGCAGCCGCATATTTCTTCTTCCGGAGCCGTGATCACTTGGGACGGCCGTTTGGACAATCGCACCGACCTCATCAACGAGTTGAGAGACTCCCTGACGATCGCACCCACGGATGTTGCCATCGTCGCTGCGGCATACGAAAAATGGGGAGCGAGTTGCTTGGGGAAACTGATTGGGGATTGGGCGCTGTCCATTTGGAATCCCGGTGAGAGCTCTATGTTGCTCGCCAAAGACCCCATCGGTACGCGTCATCTTTACTACTCTTTCGACAACACTCAAGTTGCTTGGAGCACGATTCTCGATCCACTCGTCAGGCTTGCGGGTAAGACCTTCGCTCTTAACGAAGAATACATCGCCGGTTGGTTCTCTGTGTTTCCGGCCGTGCATCTGACACCCTGCGTCGGAATCCATTCCGTACCCCCGTCCTCGTCCGTGATGCTCCGCCCCAGAAAGCACACTATAAGCAAGTATTGGGATTTCGATCCGTCTAAGAAAATCCGTTACCGCGCCGATGCCGAATACGAAGAACACTTCCGCACTGTCTTCGCCACGGCTCTCCAGCGCAGTCTTCGTTCCGATAGGCCAGTTCTCGCCGAGCTCAGCGGTGGCAGGGATTCCTCATCCATCGTCTGCATGGCCGATACCATTCTCGCCCGCAGCGCCTCCGGCAGGCCTCGTCTCGATACCATCTCCTACTTCGACGACTCCGAACCCAACTGGAACGAGCGCCCCTATTTCACCAAAGTTGAAGAACGGCGCGGTCGTACCGGCTGGCACATCAACGTCGGCACGCAAGATCCTGAGAAAATCCCCGCACCTGGACCACCGCCCGAATTTCCTCATTACCGCTTTGTACCAACTCCCGGCTCCGACGGCCGCACTTCTCCGCAAGTCAGGATGTGTATGGCCTCGCAAGGAAATCTCGTAGTTCTTTCCGGCATCGGGGGCGACGAAGTCATGGGCGGTGTACCCACCCCCACGCCCGAACTGCAGAATCTTCTCGTAAGAGCAAAATTCCGCGTCCTCGCTCATCAGCTAAAGGTCTGGGCGCTGGAAAAGAGAAAGCCCTGGTTTCATCTGCTCTGGGATGCAGCGCGAGGATTCTTCCCTCCCGCGTTTGTGGGTGTGCCGAAACACATGCGCCCGGCCGTATGGCTTCGGCCCAACTTTGTCAAGCGCAATTGGTTCGCGCTGACCGGCTACCCCTGCAAGACCAAGCTATTCGGTCCCCTGCCAAGCTTCCAGGACAACGTGAACACACTTGACGCCTTGCGAAGGCAACTGGCTCGCACCTCCTTGCCATTTGAACCGCCCTATGAAAAACGCTATCCCTATCTGGATCGCGACCTGCTGGAATTCATGTTCGCGATTCCGCGAGAACAACTGGTCCGTTCCAAGCAACGCCGTTCCCTCATGCGTCGCGCACTCGTCGGTGTCGTGCCTGACGAGATCCTGAACAGGAAAGGGAAGGCATTTGTTGCCCGGGCGCCGATGGTAGCCATCTCGAACGACTGGGGTCGTTTCGCGGAGATGACTCAGAACATGCTTAGCAGTGCTCTTGGAATTGTGGACCCAGAACGTATCTCGGAGGCCTTGGAGAAGGTTCGGCGGGGCGAACAAGTCCCCATGGTCACCTTGAACGGTACGCTCTTGCTCGAAGTTTGGCTCAAGGATCTCCGGGCCTTAGGGATCATAAACCTCGATACAACTTTGAAACCTAAGCTGAGGTGGCAAGCTTCTATTCAGGGCTAGCGCGTCTGGGACCAACAAAAGCAGTCGCTAGGAGCATATCGAGATCGAATGAGAACCAACGGAGCAGATCATGAGCGTCCAGTTTGGAAGATGGAATTTCGAAGGCCAGCCGCCAGCCCCGGACTATATCGAGAGAGTCAGCGCGACTCTCGCTCCCTACGGCCCCGACAGCAACGAATCCTATACGAAGGGCAGCGTAAAGATTCTCTATCGTGCCTTCCATACCACGAAGGAATCCCGTCGTGAAACCCAGCCACACATCATCGCGTCTGGCACTGTTATCACTTGGGACGGTCGCCTCGACAACCGCGCCGACCTGATTAGCGAGTTGCGTGATTTCCTGACCGTCAGTTCCACAGACGTCGCGATCGTTGCCGCGGCGTACGAAAAGTGGGGCACAGCATGTCTTGCCAAGCTTATCGGAGATTGGGCTCTCTCCATCTGGAACCCTATCAGCTGCTCACTGATCTTGGCCAAAGACTTTGTCGGCACTCGTCATCTTTACTACTCGATCGCTACCAATGAGGTGACCTGGAGCACCATCCTCGATCCGCTCGTCCGGTTTGCGGAAAAAACCTTCCCCATCTCTGAAGAGTACATCGCCGGCTGGTTCTCGTACTTTCCCGCAGCGCATCTAACACCCTACGTCGGCATCCATGCCGTCCCGCCGTCCTCGATCGTGCTCCTCGGGCCCGGAAAGCACACTGTCAGCAAGTATTGGGATTTTGATCCGGCGAAGAAAATTCGTTATCGCACCGACGCCGAATACGAAGAGCACTTCCGCACCGTCTTCGCGAAAGCGGTCGAGCGCAGGCTCCGTTCTGATCGTCCAGTCCTCGCGGAACTGAGTGGTGGCCTGGACTCCTCATCGATTGTCTGCGTGGCTGACACTGTCATCGACCGCGGTGCCGCCGACTCCCCTCACCTCGACACCATCTCCTGGTACGACGAGTCATACGATCACATCGAACCTGACACGAATGAACGGCGCTTCTTCGCCAAAGTTGAAGAAAAACGCGGCCGCACTGGTTGCCACATTGATCTCCGGTGTTTGAGAAGTGATGACATCTCACAAAAATCGCCTGCACCCGAGTTCGACGATGACCGCTTGGCGGTATTTCCATCTTCCAATAGAGGGCTCTCCGAACATTTCAAGCTGTATGCAGGGTATATGCTTTCCCGTGGACATCGCGTCAGACTCTCCGGAATCGGAGGAGACGAAGTCACTTATGGAGACGTGCCATCGCCCACTATAGAACTACAAAATCTCCTGGCAAGAGCACGATTCTTTGCACTGGCTCGTCAATTAAAAGCTTGGTCCTTAAAGATGAAAAAACCTCGGCTTCCCTTGCTCTGGAAAGCTGCTCGGGGATTTTTCTCTCTCTCACTAACGGGCTTGACGATAGACATGCGCCCTGCTCCTTGGTTCCGTCCAGATTTCGTCCGTCGGAATTACGCCGCTCTTTGCGCATATCCTTCCAGAATGAAGCTGTTCGGTCTTTTGCCCGCTTTTCAGGAAAACGTTGCTGCGCTAAATGTCTTGCGAAGGCTTCTGGCGGACTGGCCGCTACACGCAGAGCTGCTCTCTGAAGTGCGTTTTCCTTATCTTGACCGGGATTTTCTGGAATACATGTACGCCATCCCTCACGAACAGATTGTGGGCGTGGGCAAGCGCCGCTTCCTAATGAAGCGGAGCCTCGTCGGTATTGTCCCGGACGAACTCCTCGACAGGAGACGCAAGGCATTCGTTCCGCCAGAGCCAAAGAAAGACACCTCGACGGAATCGCTCAAGTTAGCGGAGCTAGGAGAGCACCTCGTTGGCAGTTCCATGGGGATCATCGACCCAAATCCGTTCTCGGAAGCGCTCGAGAAAGCCAGGCGTAACGAAGATGTTCCTATCCGCCTTCTGGGGCGCACATTGACGCTGGAGGCCTGGCTACGTCATCTCACTCGCCAAAGCGTCCTAACGAACTCGATGTCCACGATGAGACAAAGCCATTCCTCACCCTTTGAACCGCGCGAGGCTCTCGATGCCCCCTCCAGCTCAGGAGTTCAGCTAGCTAGCAAGCTGTGCATGCGAACGCCAAGAAAGAAAGGAGGTGAAAACCATGAAATACGAAACTCCAGAACTGACGGCATTGACACCTGCAGTCAACGCCATTCAGGCAACTAAGACGATCAACCATCCACTGGATAGCCAACCTACTCCGAAGCCGGAAGTGGGTGTCGGAGCGTATGAAGACTGGGAGTAGCGAGTAAGGTTCTGCCGGAGCCGCCCACTACATTGGGTGCTCCGGCAGTTATCCTACAATTTTAAAGCTGCCCATTATATGCAGATTCTTAGAGGATCATAGGCGCGTTTTTCATAAATGACTGGGCTTATGTGATTCCTTAACTCCGGAACCGCAAAAAGCGTCGTCCCGCCCGTCGGAGTCGCAAGAAAATAATAAAATACGAACAAACCTCAACCGGATGCTTCTAGAGCAGCGGAAAATGGTCCCTCCGCTACGCTCAAGGTAAGACTATGAATGGGCCGACTGTCCCATACTAAAGACTAGTTTGAGCGCGGTAGATCGTTTATTACCTTCAAATATTTATCAAACCATGTAATCATGCGCTCTGCCAGATCGATTCGGTTCTCAATTTTCCAGGTGTCCGGCGAATGATTTTCGCCGACATATCTTGCGTATGTGACCGTTTTTCCGAGGCGACGCAAGTCAACAAAAATCTCGTCTCCTAAATGAACTGGAACGGCATTGTCCTCCGAGCCATGAAAGATGAACACTGGCGTTTGAACACGATCAAGGTAGAAAACTGGAGAATTCTCAATGTATCGATCACGAGCTTGCCAAGGCGTGCCACCGATTCCGGTACTACCTGCTTCGGCGACGGCTATACCAAAGGCACTACCGTCAGAGGACATTGCCCCGTAACTTGCAATCCAATCAGCCAGACCATCCCCCACAATCGCAGCCCTGAATCGCGTGGTTTGAACAACGAGAGCGAGCACACTGTACCCACCATTACTATGACCAATAATTCCTATTCTGTCCGGGTCGGCGATTCCAATTTCAATTAAGCGATCTACTCCCGGCAGCACGGATTTCATCAGGTCAGCTGCTGCCGTTCCGAGTTTGGTCGGGGCGTCGGGCAAAAAGACTGCATAGCCTCGCGTGGCCAGCAGTTGCATCGTTCCAAGACCAATCAGATCGACGAAGCCGAATTGGTTCAGTGCATCGGACTGGGCGATATTTGGATACACCCACACAACCACTGGGTATCTTTGCCCGACGCTGTATCCAGCCGGCAGCAGGAGGGCCCCATGAAGTGCTTGGCCATCCGCGCTTCGCCACTCCACCAACCGCGCCGCGCCAAACATATATTTGTCGAGCTCTGGATTGATGTGAGTGAGACGGCGAGGATTCCTAAATGTAAGGTCGTTGATCCAAAGATCGCTCGAATGTTGGGCGTCCTGTGAGGCGTACACGATGTGCTTGCCATCTGCTGAAACCGCAAGCCCGCCATCGCGTATTTCGCTCGAAATCCTCTCCTGAGTTTCCCACAATTCCTCCGCGCGACCGTTCTCATCAATTTTGTAGAATCCGGTCTTTTTGGTGACGTTATCGAGTGCCACTGCCACAATCGAGCGCCCTGCGTCGGTCGACCACACTTGATCGCAACCCTGACTGAGGATTGCCATCTGGTGACCGGCCAACTTCGTAAGTAGGCTCGCTTTTCCATTGCTCAGGGTCAGATGCCACAATTCACCGCGCAGCGTGAAGAACGCCTCACTGCCTGTTGAGTCCCAAAGCAGATCGTCGTCGCGGGACAACTGACCGCGGCCGTCGGGTGCGAAATTCGTCCACTTATGAGGAGGTCGTCCTGATAGGTCAACCGTGAAGACGTCTCCCGTGCCGTCAACTCCACCGCTTCGAAAGCTTAGCGATGTGCTTAGAGGAAGCCATTCCACTGGCGCACCGTCGTAACCCAATCGAATGTGCCTTGCAACCACTGTCAATCTGTCGGTCTTTCGGTCAAATACGTCCAAGTCGAAAAGGATCTGCTGCGATCCGGCTTTTTCAAATCCTAAGTACTCCGCAAACGCGACTTTCGAGCCGTCCGGTGAAAGCCAGTAACCGCCAAGAGACTTCCCAGATGCAATCCAAACCGCTTTGCCTGTTACAACATCAACAAATCCCAAATCGGCCAAATTCGAATCGAGGTTCCAAGGGTCAGCGCGTCCGACAGTTGTACGCTCGTGCTCCGGATCGAATTCAAGAACCTTCACTGTGGAACCAGGGGAGAGCTTGGTTGATCCAACGTTCGTGGGCGGAAAGATACGATCAGCGAATTGCTGTCCAGTGACATGTTCAGGGTAGGCCGCCACCAGCACTTCCTGTCCGTCAGGTGTCCATTGGATGGCTCCTGGGCGGATCAAAATGTCACTCAGTTTGCGCTCAGTGCCAGCGCGGATATCTTTGACCCAGAGTTCGGCACCGGAGTGGTTCGCGCCACCCGAGAAGAAAGCAACGTGCTGGCCATCGGGAGACCAGCTTGCTAACCAACTACTCCCCTCGCGCTTCATGAGAGGAGCTGAATTCCCAGTTGCCGTCTCAATCATCCACAGCGTGCTACCCGAGCCATACCAGGGGATACGAGTTGCCAGACCCTCTCTTGCGCCAGGTAGCTCTGGCTGTAGGTCCCGGAGCGCATAGATCACCGATCTCCCGTCCGGAGAGAAACGAAGCGGCTGATATTCGCCGAACTTTGTCGCCGTCACCAGCACCTTGATCGGAACCGGTGTTACTGGAGTCTGACCGTAAACATTTGGTGGCGCGAGGCCTGTCGAAACAGATATCACAACAGTCGTAATTAGCAAGCGCATGTGCAACTCAGGGGCCTTCAGTCATTGGGAAAGCCGACGACTGCGGTCGCGGCCTCCCCTACTAAAAGATAAGTTTGATGGCGAACTGCATCGACCGCGGGCCTCCCATTTGGTAAAGCGGACTCAGGACGCCTAGCGAGTTCGCGAGCGTGGCTGTGGCCTGCCCAAATGTGCTCTGTCCGAAGTTCGGATTAACATACCCAAAGTTCGGGTGATTGAAGATGTTGAACGCCTCGGCCCGGAACTGTAGCCTCAGATTCTCGTAAATCGGGAATTCACGGCGCACCGCCAAGTCCATTTGCCAAGCGCCAAACCCCCTCACGAAGTTACGCGGTGCATTTCCGTGACCGGAGCTGGCAGCAGTAAACGCTTGAGGATTAATCGCCTGTCCTCCCGGACATCTTTGTCCCGGTTGTAGGTCACCTAGCCCTTGAAGTACAGAATCGCAATTGGAGCCGTACAGATAAACCGGCTGCCCGGAAACAAGATTCAGACCGCCGAAGTACCCCTCTCCTGTTACAGGATCGAAAAGCCTCGTTCCATTTAAGGTTACCGGGAAGCCCGTCCGTGCGGTAAAACGGTCGTCAAGCCCCCAATGGTGTAGCACCGCATTTCGGAATCCCTTATGTCCCATGTTCGGCAGATCAAATGAGAAAGCGGTGGAAAGATTCTGACGCACGTCGAAATCACAATTCCCTCGCTGGTACCCCACGAAATAGTTCTCTGAACCGTAATCGATACAGTGAGACCATGTGTAAGAAGCCAAGGCGGTTAACCCCAAGCTTAGTCTTCGCCGGAATTGGGCTTGCAGAGCGCCGTAGGACGATGTACCTCCATTCTTAATCAAGCCAAACTCTTGAGAGTTCGGATTGTTCGGCGTAAGAATATTTGTGGACTCCAGCAATCGCGCCGCATGGGAACCGACGTAGGAAAGCGTGAGCGCCTGCGACTTGCCCAGAGCTTGCTCAATCGTCGAGTTCCATTGGATGGTGTACGGCAGCTGCAGATGCGGGGGAAACCCTCCCAGAGCAGGGTACGGGGGCATCGGCGGATTGAGGATAGGGATTGGTGGAAGCGTTGGGAACGACCCGCCGGACTGAAAATTTCCATCGACAATAAACCCCGGTCCATAAAAGCCGCTTGAACCCAGCTGTTGACCAGTATCGAAGAAAACTCCGACGCCGCTCCGCAAAATCGTCTCCCAGCCTTGTGCGTCACGAAGCTTGTATGCGAGACCTAGCCGAGGGGCAAAGTTGTACCATGTGGTCTGCCACAGTGGTGTTCCCTGCGGTGCCAGCGTCCAATTGTTAGGGCCTGACCCTTCGATTGTATTTGGTTTCAATCCTCTAGTTACGCCTGGCGCAGGGTTTACGTCCCATCGCAGCCCTAGCGAAAGGCTCAAGCGTTGCGACAATTTCCATGCGTCCTGGATAAAAGCCGAGAAGTTCGCGTAGAGAGGATACGCCGGAGCGGTAACCTGTGCGGTTGTAGTCGCACTATTCGTTTGAACGTCAGATTCACTGAAATAATAATACGACACAGCGGGAGTGGCTTGGATTGCGATCGGCTCTAGTCTGCGATAGTCAACACCAAATTTGAGCTGGTGCCGCCCCAACGAAAGGCTCATTGTATCTACGAAGTTCAACTGCCTTTGAACGCCAGTCGACTGAATATCGGAGAGGATTGTAAAATATATGAAATTTGGGTCGGAGAGGCCAATCAAAACGCCTGATCCGGCACCTAGCCCCACAAGCTGCTGAAGACTTATGGGTGCCCCCCCACCAAACCCAGAAGTGACCGAACTACTTGTCGTGGCGTTCGAACTGTAATTAACGCGGAAATCGTTACTAAGACTGCCTGAGAAAACGCTGCTGGCACCGCCAGTGTAGGTACGCGTCGTATAGGCTGAGATGTTGTTTGTTGCTGGAGTGAGACCCGCCCCATATGTTTGCCGCTTTGCCGAGTCGGACCCCGTGTCGCTGAAGCGGAAGAATAGCCTTAGCTTATCGCTTAAGCTGTGGTCGAACCGTATGCTCGTGGAATTGAGCGAACTCGGGTTGGACCAGCTTGCCGTGTATTGCGCAAAACCGTTTGCGGTATCATCCGGTCCGTTTGGTACTGGGAACGCATCTAACACCGGTTTGAGGGGCGCCGGCGCAGCTGCCCGCATTGCGGCATCCGGCACGAACTCTATCTCGGCTGGCTGTGGGCTAATTAAGCGTAGCCCTTCATACGAGACGAAGAAGAACGTCCTATCTTTTCCGACATAGAGGCCGGGAATCTCGACAGGTCCACCAACTGTGCCGCCAAAATCATTTTGCCGAAGGGCGGGATTGGTTAAAGCTGGGTTCAATTGGCGCAGATAATCAGTGAAATAGTCTGGGGCGTCTAAAGCGCCGTTCCTCAAATAGTCGTAGGCCGTGCCATGCCACTCATTCGTGCCTGATTTTGTTTCAAAGGCGAACTGCCCGCCTGGGTTGCGGCCATACTCCGCAGAGTAGGTGGAACTCTGCACGCGAAACTCCTGGAGAGCATCCACCGAGACCAGGGCCTGCGTGGTTCCGAGCGCCGTCGCGCCAGGAAGAGAACCGCTAGCGCCTGCCGTCTGAGTCATGTTTCCACCTACTGACGCGCCCACATTGGCGCTGACACCGTCCACAGTGTAGTAATTTGATTCCGCGCGCTGACCATTCACGCTAAACTCGCCTGTTTGACCAACACCAGAAAAGGCTGCAGACCCGGAAACCTGCGGGGTCTGAGTCACCACACCAGGGGTGAGCAGGATCAAATCCTGGAAACTGCGCCCATTGAGCGGCATGTTTTTTACGAATGTTTGATCCACAACGGTGCTGACCGATGCATCCGTTGTATTGATCATCGACGCACCGCCTTCAACGGTCACAATCTCGAAAGCGGCTCCGATGGGGAGTGTGAAATTGATGGACAATGCGTCTTGAATGTTAAGGACGATATCGGCTTTGATAAGCGTCTTGAATCCCCGCTTGGACACTTGAAGCCGGTATGCTCCTGGCGGGAGATTCGGCACCACATAGATGCCATCTTCATTGGTCTTGCCAGAGTGCTGCACTCCTGTTCCGTCGTTTATTAGCAGAATGTCGGCCCCGCCGATCACCTTGTTGGATGGATCGAGCACGCGGCCGTTAATTGTTCCATTCGTGGACTGTGCCGCCAGGGGGAGGGCTAGCGACACAGCACAAGCGAAAAGAAAAGTGATGCGGGGGAAGCGCACGCGCACTGAGACTCTCCTATAGTCGACGGATTCGGAAATCCTGTTCGAGTCTACGGAGAGAGGTTTCACTTGGTACCCCATCCTTCGTTAATTAGTTGGAACCCTGCAGAGCGAGGAAAGATGCAACAGAATTGATTAAGGATGATTTGGGTCGACTCGCAGGTAAGCAAAGAGAAGGGGCTTGCCGCTTGGCTTGCGACTGCCGCCATTCGGCTCAATCGTAACGAACACAGCATCAATCTGTGCCAGCAGTTTCGGGTCGTCCAGCTTCAAAACCCACCGCTTCTTTGAGGCGTTGTCCTCGTAGAAAATACCCAAGGGAAACGGTGGCTCCCGGTCCGGTCCGCGCCGACCCCACACCTGGAACGTGTTGACGTTCTTTGCAACCGTCTGCTGATCCAAATCATAAGCGTAGAAGATGAGCGACTTTCCCTTCGTGTAGAACACGCGTCCATAAGGCTTCTGGGTCGCTCCCGTGCGGGCCACGTCGTAGACTTCGGCGACATACAGATCTCGCGCGCCCATGAGTTCCCGAATGTCACGGTCATGCGCGAGCAACTCCTGCTGCTGGTCCACAGTAGCGTCACGCTGACGTAGGAGGTTGGTGAGTTCGTTGACTTTTGCGTCTGATGCTGCAGCCCGCTTCGCATCTTGCGAAGATTGTTCTGCGGTTAAATCCAACTTCTTCTGCAGCGCCTGAGCACTCGACTGCGCGGCGGTGAATTTCTGTTCCGAGTCAATACGCTTCTGGATTAGTTCTTCTCGCCCAGCTTCTGCAGTGTGTAGCGCAGCGTCCGACTGTTCCTGCGCCGCTTTCATCTGATCAATTTTCGCCGATTGCTGTTCTAACTGGCGATGGAGATCGCCAATCGCCTTGTCGCGCTGCCCGACTTGCGAATGCGCGACCTCGGCTTCATGGCTCGCGTCACTTAACTTCTCTTCCAGCGAAATCTGGTCTTGAGTATGTGGAGCAGCCGTGACGTTTGCGACATGTGTACCCCGCCGAATACCTACCTCGTAAGCGCAAAAACCGAGAGCGATGAAAAGCAGTATTCCTGCAGCGTAGAGGGCCCAAACACTGCGCCAAGCGGCGGCGCTTTCGGGAGCGAGGACTCGACGAGAGCTGGTTTCACGATGGGGCGGAATCGGTCCGATACGCTCGATTCCGCCCCCCCCCTCATCTCGTGCTATGCGCGCGAAGAGAGTAGACTCTGCCTGCTTCTCCGACCAATCCCCCCCCGCTTCCAAATGTTCTGGGGTCTCTTCTGCTCCCATCGCTGGGATCGCGTGGCGGATGATGGCTTCGTATTGCTGTAGTGCAGTACGGCAGGAGGAGCAAACGGCAAGATGCTCCTGTAGTCTTCTCTGGTCTTCCTCGCTCAGTTGGCCCGAGGTTGAAATGGCGCAGAGTTCTAGGAACTCGTCATGGGGTTCGGTGTGAGACAACGCCCCTGCTCCTCGGATGAATAACGCCTCCTATGATACTGCTCAATCGCCCTGCCTAAAAATTTGTTTCCGTAGTTTTTCCAATCCCCGAAAATAATGGTGCTTTACATTTCCTCGGGATTGCTCCAATTTCACCGCGATTTCTTCAAACGTGTACCCGTCGAGTAAATGGAGCCCAAGGGTTTGACGCTGAATCTCGGAGAGGACTCCGAACACCTGGCGTAATCCAACCCTTTCGAGCACTTCTTCAATCGAGTTTTCGTATCGCGTTGCTTTCGAACCTGGGCCACTCAGTTCGTTTCCAACGTCTTCCAGATCGACCTGGGCATAGAAATGTCGTGAATCCAGATAGCGGCGACGGTCGATTGCCCGATGGTAGGCCATCTGGACGATCCACGAGCGGGGAGAACTCTTGGAGCCATCAAACACCGCGCTTTTCTGATGGATGAAGAGGAAAACTTCTTGGAGCAAGTCGTCCGCTTCCGAATCGTCCCTGAGGATCTTGTACCCGACCGCCCGCACCAACCGGGCATAACGGCGAAAGAGGCAACCCAACGCCTCCTTATCTCCATCGACGGTGCGAGCCATCAGGGCTTCATCTGGAATTTCGACGCTGTCCACTAAATAGCAGTCGGAAGCACTGGACGCCTCTGCTGACGTGGTGGGAGAGGATAGCATCGCGAATCGGGCTGTAATCGACGTGGTCAAGTCTCTGGGATGTAGTCGGTAGAGTGCAGACAACACTCTTTAGAGTTAAGATCGCTCGATATATAACTCTATCGCGTGTGTAATGCAAGGAAAATACATCCTATCGCTTGTGGTTTTAGCCGTTAACAACGCCTATCGTTTGGGCAGATGGCAGAAGTGGACTATCGCGAATCGTTTGCGAATCGCCTCCGCAGTCTCAGGATTGCGGCCGGCCTCAGCTGCGCCCCCGAAAAAGGGGGCATTGGACCCAAACACCTCGACAGGATCGAACGTGGTGAGAAAGTGCCGTCGTTCGAACTCATGGTCGCTCTCGCTAGGGAATTAAACGCCTCGACCTCGGCGTTCTTCCATTTCGAGAACGCAAACTTAGATCCCAAGTTTCTAACACAGCAATTGCAAGCCCTGCTCGCAAAGCGTGACGCTAAGCAGCTTCACAAAGCCTATCGAGTACTACAAGCGCTCCTCGAACCGTAAGCCCTGGTACTCATTCAGTTCCCATCCTTTCGGCTACCTAAGCGGAATGACCAAAGACTAAAATACTCGATAATGGATCCAATCTTCAAAGCCGCCTGCGCGGCCAAACGAATTGAATCGACATGAAAAATGTGCCCTTATTCAGCGAAGAGGAGTATCTACTGGCGATGCGGGAGCGTATTGATGAGCTGAAAGCGCGGAAGGATCAGCCACGATATAAATATGCAGACAAAGAGCAGGCGAAGGTTATTGCACATTTCATTGACCGAGGAATTCAGTGGGGGGAGGCAGCTTTCCGCATCCGCGATCTGCAGATTCCGCTCGATAGCATAATGCGAATCCTGTCCGACGATCTAATCCGGCTGTTTTGGATCTCTGAAAGCGAAGCAAACACCGCCGAATACGTTAAGACAATAGGTTCTGAATGGGTCAAGATGATGCGCGCCAATCTGGAGAAGGGCTACGCTCGTATCGTACACAAGCCCACAGGACAAAATGCCACCGCCGAGCTTCTTCCGAAATTGGCGCCCTATGTGTTCAAAGGAAAGCCCATTGAACAGATCGCAATGCAATGCGGACTCGGACAGGTTTACGAAATGCCATTTCGCTTCGGCTCTCTGTCCATCCACGGGAACACGTTTCCACTGCATGACGCAACTGAGGAATCAGAGCAGGATTCGCTCAGGACCCTACCGGCGATAAATGCCTTCTTGAAAGCTATCGGTCAAGTTGTGGATGACTACCCTGAACGTCGCACAACGCCTGATGACATTCTGAGAGTATTGCGTATAACTGCATAGGTGCGATACCGGCGTTGCGATGCGCCGTATTACTTTAACAGCGTCAAAGTGTCGCTGGCGGGCCCCTCGGCGCTCTGCTTCTAGTTTCCTACTTTCGTAACCATTGGAATACTGTGTTCGCCGTATACCCATTGGGTCCGCGAGAAGCGTATCGTACATAGAAATTCTGCTTGTCTAAGCGTCCTCGCTATGATCCGACGACTTCGTGTGCTGGTAGGGGATGACAACGAGAACGTCCGTCGCGCGATCTGCCAAATTCTCCGTTCGGAAACGGATATCGACGTTGTTTGCGAGGCCACAGACGGGAAAGATGCAATCCATAAAATCAAAGAACATCGTCCTGACGTGGCGCTACTCGACATCACGATGCCAACCATGAATGGTTTGGAAGCAGCCCAGGTCATCAAGCAGGAATTTCCATCCGTTGAGATTCTCATTGTCAGCCAACACGATACTCGCGGATTCCAATGGGCTGCGCTTGCGGCAGGTGTGAGTGGCTATGTGGTCAAGAGCAATGTTGCACGAGACCTGATTCCGGAGCTGCGAAGAATTCAAAATCTGCGCAAATCGGCATAAATAGCTATCCCCACCGCCTTCTTGACCCATCTGAATCGGGCGCGTAATATCGGCCCAAACTGTAGTCGTTTCTGACAGTTTCGGCGGGAAGCCTGCATCTCATTGCCGATTCGCGGTGGTCGTGTTGGTGAACGCAGCTCCCCGCAAATGCAATGCGTCAAGTTTACCCACTCCGCCGAGAATCCCCCCGAAGATGGGCGGCTTATTCTCACTGGACCCTCATTCCCGTGGTTGTTGGCATTGTCTTGCTCACTGTTGTTCTTGCAGTGTTCAGGACCAAGCTTCGCGCACTGGACGTATTCTCCGCTTTCTTGCTTTTCGGAGCTGCTGTTCTCTCCGTTCTGATTGTCCTCTACACCAGATCTTTGCGGCGTGCGCAACAAATACAACTCGATACCGAAGAACGGCTCCAGGAGATGGCGGATAACATTCAAGAAATCGTCTGGATGATTGACGCGGAAACCAAGAAGGCCCTCTACGTGAACGCGGCTTACGAGACGATTACCGGGCGGTCGTGCCAGAGTCTGCTGGAAAATCCCTCTTCGTACGAAGATCTCATCCATCCCGAAGATCGAGTTCATGTGCTTACAAAACTTGGAGAGGCAACGCAGACGGGACACTTCGATGAAAGATTTCGGATCGTGCGTGCCGACGGGGAAGTGCGATGGGTGACGGTACATGGTTTCCCGGCACGGGATGACGCCGGCAGAATCTACCGTCTTGTCGGAACGGCTCAGGACATCACTACACTCAAGGAAGCGGAGGAAAAGATTGCCGGGCACCTAGCGTCAGCCGAGTCCGCAAGGGAAGAATCCGATGCGCTATGCAAGGCTACCCTCGCGCTCACTGCAGATCTTCGGATGGACTTTGTCCTGGACAAGCTACTTCAGTCCTTGTTGGAACTGGTTCCGGGTGAGTGCGCACGTGTGCTGCTCTTGGAGGGCGACACACGGCTTCTTGTGGCACGAGAAAGACTCCGTCACGACGTTACCAAGAAGGCTCCGGAATATCCACTGACCCTCGACGCGGCAGACTCCCCGTTCCTATTGCACATATTGACGACCCAGAACAGCGTCTTGCTCACCGATACCAAACACGAGAAAGAATGGCCGAGCTTCAAGGGCCATTCCGACATCCGATCATGGCTGTGCGTGCCGCTGGTCGCATCACAGCAGACCTTGGGGCTTCTTTCGGTGGGCCACAACCAACCAAACATTTTCACTCAGGACCACCTCCGGCGCACGCAGTTATTAGCGATCCCAGCCGCTGCAGCCATCCAGAATTCTCGCCTCTACGAGCGTGCTGAGATCTATGGGTCCGAACTTCAGCGGCGCCTGACGGATCTTCGCCAAACAGAGAAAGCATTGGAGCATTCTGAAGAGGGACGTAGGGTTTCGGAAGACAAGTTCCAAAAGGTTTTCCGTTCCAGTCCGATCCCTTTCTCCATCACGACCGTCAATGAAGGGCGATTCCTTGACGTCAATGCAGCTTTCGAGCGTCGCTACGGCTATTCGCGTACCGAAGTGATCGGCCATACGGTCGGCGAACTTCGGATTTGGGAAGACCCTAAAGACCGAGCCTTGATGATCGCTCAACTACAACAGCGCGGAACAATTCGGAATGCGATTACCCGGCTTCGGACCAAGTCGGGCAAGGTCAAGACCATCGCGTATTCCGCAGACAAGATTCAATTCGACGGTCAATCCTGCATTCTCGCCGTTTCTGAAGATCTTCCGGACGATGACAAATCCTTGAATAACTGACAGTTCCTAAGCGCCGCGGTCTTTCGTTATGACCTGTTAGGTCCAGCCCTCGTCATACTCCTGTCCCGAATCCGGGCCACCAAACAGAAAACCAATCATTCTTGTGCGGAAATCCATCAGAATATGCACAGCCCCGTGGGACGAAGCACGAGGTATCAACCGCCAAGGGTGTTTTGCAATGTTCCCCAACCTAGAAGTGCGCCACCTGCACGCAGTCATTGCCTTGGGCGAAGAGTTGAACTTCACAAAGGCCGCCCTCAGATTGCACCTCACCCAATCTGCGCTCAGCAGACAAATCACTGAGGTCGAAAAGCAGCTTAGATTTCGCCTGTTCACTCGCGATAATCGACGGGTTGTCCGTGTGGAGCTCACCGACGCTGGGCGAGTCTTCGTCGCAGAGGCTCGCTCTTCGGTCTTGCATATGGAGCGGGCTTTTCATCTGGCTCGTACCGCCCATGACGGAGCGGAGAACGTTTTGACGATTGGACACTCGCACGAGGCCGATCAAGCCTGGGTTTCGGACCTTCTTGCGGTTCGTCTCCCCCTGTACCCCAACCTCGCCATTCGATTGATCAGTCAGTTCTCGATCGAGTTGGTCCGGAGTGTTCTTGCAGGTGAACTGAATCTGGCCCTGGTGACGGCTTCGCCGGAGGACTCCCAGATCGAGGCCACGCCATTCGTTTTGACGCCGCTCTATGCGGCTCTTCCAGAGGGCCACGCGGCTGCCCAAAAGGAACACCTCGCCCTCCAAGATCTGGCAAAAGACGAATGGATTCTGTTCGCGCGCCGAGTTCACCCGATCATTCACGACGCAATCATAACCGCGGCACGACGTGAGGGAATTGCTCCGAAACGCGCACACGACATCATTACGCCTCAAGAGGCAATTCACTTGGTATCTGAGCACGTCGGCGTGGCCATCCTCACCAAACCTACGGCCCTTGGCTATCGCGCTGAGGGTGTGGTGGTAAAGCCTCTGTCGGATGAGTCATTGTCTTTTCAAACGTGTGTGATTATGAGAAAGGACGACGATTCACGATTAGCGAACGAGTTCGCCCGGTCCTTCCTCCGCAGATATGCTTACCAGCGTCGTCCACCAAAGCCAATTGAATTGTCGGCGGCCACCCGAGTTGTCAGTATGAAAAAGCCAATCGGTCCGGCACGCCGCTAACAGGGCCACTCAATCGCCGGTGTGAAGCGTGCCGCGATCTCTGAAAGCCTTGCCCCCCAAGATAAGAAAGGCTAGGTTTAGCGATGGGCGCGGCTCTTTTCCGCTTAAGATCTCTTCACGGTGGCTTCAGAGTCGTGACCAAACAGGGAGAGTGGCGTTGACGTTCTAACGTATCGCAAAGGTTTCTTAGTCCTTCGTACTTTGCCCTCTTCGACTGCACGTTTCAGCCAGACTTTTGCCTGCAACGGCAAGACATTCAATTTCTCTGCGACTGCCTTTTGATCGATGGGTTCTGCGAGAATCTCGAGCATGGCCTCGACAATGTGATTGTAAGCGTCGCTCCCGTTGCGATCTTGATTTGCTGATAGTTCTAGGGGCCCCGGAGCCGGCGCAGATATCGGCTGATCTGGAGCGAGTTGCTCTGAAACGGAAACGACGCTACTGGTGTCCAGAGGCGTTTGGCTTTGGTCGCTAAACGAAAGTTTGTTGCGCGGCGACCTGTTCTCGAACAATTGGCGCAGATTAATCCAAGGCTCGTGCGGAAATTCTTGGGCCCCGGACTGGATCAGCTTTCGATTACCGACGGGGATCTCGCCGGACCCTTTCACATAAATCGGTATTTGCCCTTGCTTGAGCGCTTCAACTGCTCCCGACCAAGTCCCGCCCTGCTCGTCTGAAGAGGCGACGATGAGAGCGGCGTCGGCCAAAGCATAGATGAGTTTGTTTCTCTCCATCGCGGTGAAAGCGAACCACCGCGACTCCGGTTCATAAGGAGATATCAGGGTTAGTCGCCCTTCGACGATCGCTTCGTGATAGGGCTCTGCGACGGCAGCCCGACCAAGACCCTCGGCAAGTACACCAATCGCCGTGCCCCTCTGATTGATCGCTGACATCATGGACTCAGAGTCGATGCCTTTTGCAGCTCCCGAAATTATCGTGATCCGCTGAGCAACACATGCAGCGGCGACACGTTGTGCAAATGAGAGGTCTTCTTCAGAGGCATGGCGCGACCCAACGACCGCCAGCCCTCCCTTTTGCAAATAGGAGGGCTCCCCTACCCCGTAAATAACCGGGGGAGTCGCGTGTTGAAGGTATGTCTTGTAACGAGCTGGATATCCTTCGTCTGCTCGGCTGATGAGCCATATCCCCCTACTAGTCCACCTCTCCACCATGATCCCGAGGGCAGCACCGCGATCCAGTAGGCGCTCGACTTGATCTCTTCCGACCTCGCTGAGCCTGAGCGCGGAAAGTTGCATTCGACCGCTGTCTTGTAGGAGATCCCTAGGTCGAAGAGAACGCTCTCGCAACCACCTTGCCAAGGCAGAATATTGCTTCGTACTAAGCGGATTTGCAACGTCATGGCGCTCTCCTAGTTTGGCGCAGAGTAGAAGGACCGCCTGAGTATCTGGTGTCGGGGATGGCATCATTCCTTCACTAGTCTCCGCCTTCTGCGGAGGTGTCTGCAAGCGCAAATGGAAACACCGGGCCGCTCCCTGCCTGCCGGAGTTTGAACCCTAGCACTGTAAATGTCCATCGTGAATCCACCACATCGTCTATCAGTAGCACCGGGCCCGCCTGAAGGGAATTTTGATCGACCTCAAAAGCTCTGTCGAGATTGTGCACCTGTTGAACGCTGTTCTGGCGAGTCTTCTGGGGCTCCGTCTCCCTCACTTTCCGAAGGCAGTCCACAAATGGCAGTCCAAGCTCATGAGCCAACCGCCGAGCAAAATCGGGGACGAGAGCGGCATGTCGATGGGACGGGACACAAGTTACCCATGCCGGGGCGGGTTGTGGAACCCACCGTTGGCGGATCAGACGAACAGCTGCTGTGACAAGTTGATCCGAAAAGTGTCCCGTTTGTTGCTTGCCACTTCTTACAAGATCTCCGAACCCCGGATCGCCCCATCGACAAACCGCCCGTCCAACTTCATTTTGGAATCCTGGGCCAATATTCCCGCTGTTTCCCTCAAACGCGTGACCCGTCGGCCACTTCTTCCGTGGCATGATCGGCAAGTCCAGGTTGTTGAGAAATTCCGCCGCCGCCACAGCAAGCTCTTCGGGAAAGTCGTTACCCAAGCCCACATGAAGACAATTTATGCACTTGCCGCAAGCATTTGCCGCAGGATCGTTGAGTTCAGCGGAAAGAAATTGCATGAGGCATCCGTTGGTTGCGATGTACTCGCGCATTCGCTGTTGTTCGTGCCGGCGGAGAGCCCCGAGTCTCTCGATCCTTTGCCGCGGCATCTGCCATTGCACCGGGTTTCGCACATATCGCGGACCAATTTTCTGGATAGGAGACGGTGATTCAAGAAGTAGGAACTTGAGGACAGCTCTCAGCTTGCCCGTCGTGAGATTGAGGTGCTCTTCAAGAACGGATTCCTTCAGACCTCCATTTGAATCGCGCAAGGCGGCAAGGACTTGCCCGACCTCTTCCTCTGTGGGGAATGCGGTGTTAATAAAATAGTCCGCGATCTCATCGTCTTCAGCGCCGCTGAGGAGGACGCCATACGCTTGCTGAACGGCTCTGCCCGCTCGCCCCACTTGCTGGTAATAGTGAACTACCGAAGCCGGACGTTGAAAGTGGATCACGAACCCAATATCTGGCTTGTCGAAACCCATTCCTAAGGCAACCGTAGCAACTAAGGCCTTCACTTCGTTACGGAGCAGGTGATCTTCAAGTTCTTCGCGGTTGACTGTGCCGCCGTGGTAGGCCTTTGCATTGATTCCGCGCGATTGCAACCAAGCAGTTAGGTTTTCCGCGTCTCTCACTGTCAGCGTGTAGATGATGCCACTGCCGGCCAGATGCGGCACATGATGGGCAATCCACGCCATTCGTGCAGCCTTCGCCGGGAGCACAATGTTCTGGAGCTTGAGGCTTTCCCGCTTGAGTGGGCCGCGTACGGCCGTCAGGTTTGGTCCCAGTTGTTCGACCAAGTCGGCAACGACACGGTCGTTCGCTGTAGCGGTCGTTGCCAAGACGGCAACATTGGCCGGAAGAGCACGTAGGATTCGTACAATTCTTCGGTAATCGGGGCGAAAGTCATGGCCCCAGTCGGAAATACAATGAGCTTCATCAACGACGAGGAGGCCTATTCGTGCGGCAATTGGCAAAAGGCAATCCGTCATGAAAGTTTCGTTAGCCAATCGTTCTGGAGAAATGAGTAAAATGTCCACATTGTTCTGAAGGAGCGCACTTTGGACGCGCGGCCACTCGTCCATATTTGAAGAATTAATGGTCTCAGCCCGCACCCCGATTCGACGCGCGCTCTCAATCTGGTTGCGCATAAGCGATAAAAGAGGTGAGATGAGCAGGGTACATCCGGCTCCATTGTCCCTTAGCAGGCGTGTAGCCAGGAAATACACGCTACTCTTTCCCCAGCCGGTGCGCTCAACGACAAGCAGGCGCTCGCGACGCAACAATCGCTCGATGGCTTCCCACTGACCTGGACGAAAGTCTGCTATCGCCGACGCGACAGCGGTACGGAGTAGCTCCAAAGCCCTTCTTCTCATACTGTCTCGAAAGAAATTCGGAGATCCCGGGAACTAGGGCAGTTATACCATCAACAAAGGCTATCGTCCGAGCCGCGTATCACTTCATTCCTACCGGAGCTATTCCTATTGGGAATAGCTCTCGCCCCAGAATTCATTGGACAATCAAAGCGGCTGGAATCAAGTTAGTTAACATGCGGCGGCGGTTGAAGGTTCTAAATCCGCTCCTCTAGCGGACAACGCCGTTTGGGAGTCTCTTAATTATGCGACCCGAAGTAGAGGAAAGAAAATCCGTCCAGCCGGCCGAACTGCATTCCGTTGCTCTGGAGCGGCACTACTCGGTACCTGAGATTGCGGAGCTTTGGGCGATGAGCGAAAAGTCAGTTCGACGACTCTTCGCAGGAGAGCACGGCGTTCTCGAATGGGGAACACATGAGAGTGCGAGAAAACGAGGGTACCTCAACCTACGCATTCCTGAGAGCGTTTTGATTCGAGTACACCAACGTCGGCAGCGGGCGAGCTGAGTTGTGCGCTCGTTTCCGTTTAGCCTTCGGTTCTTCGAGCAGTTGCCACGCGTTACGCACACTCGACGCGAGCTGTTCTTGTCGAGCTTTTACCCAGGGAGCGTAGTGCTTCTCAGTGATCTTCACACTCTTATGTCCAAGCAATATCGACACTTGGTCGATCGGGACACCGGCCAGCAGCATTTCCACTGCAAAAGTATCGCGGAACATGTGAGGGAAACAACGTTTTGCCGATCCATCCGGCTTCTCAAGACCAGCGAGCGTAAAGAGGCGGCGGAAACTGCGCTGCCAGTCGGCAACTGCTGACTTAGGCTGTCCATTCCCAGTCCAGAAAAAGTAACGCGGATTTGGTTTGGGGCCATTTGGAATGTTGCGGAGCGCCTCGGCCACTTGCGGAGGCAAGGGAACGTAGACTGGCGTGCCGGTCTTGGCCTGATAGAGCATGAGATTGTCACCAATGAGGCGTGTTCTCTCAAGGGTGATCGCATCCCGGATGCGCAAACCACTCCACCGCATCAGGAACGTAAGCGTCCGAAGGCGAGTGCTGTTTGCAGACCCAGTCTCCCCGCGATTTTCCCGGTACGCATACGTTGCGTCAACGATCTTATCGAACTCTTTACGAGTGAAGTAGTCCGTTGGCGTCTGATTCACTGTGATGCGCCCCAAGCCATTCGTAGGGTTCTGAGTAATCCATCCAGCACGAATGCAGAACCAGAAGAACCCGGTGAGGCGTTCCTGCTTCTTCTTCTTAGCCAGAGCCCCGTCCTTCCATGTGGCCCGGTATGCCTGGACCGCGCGCAGGTCGAATTCACGAAGGAGCTTGTAGCCTTCGGCTTTCGACCACGCCAACAGCTGTTTGCGGAAGATGATGTTGAGCTTGTAGAGCGTCGCCTCTCCCAGTTCGCGGGCCTTGGCGTCCGCCAGATATTCGTTGACGGCCATTTCGATAGAGACCGGCTCGTCCTTTTTCGCCGGCGCAGGAGCTGGATCTCCCGTCGCATCCATCGTGCGCACTTTGGCGACCGCCCGCTCCCAGCTTCGGGTTTTCAGGCTGCGGCGGACGTATTTGTCGCCGACCATTCCTTCAACCCAGGTTGGGCAGGTGCAGCGCTTGTAATAGCGATCTGTGCTTTTGCAAAGGGCGGGATTGTGACGACGATAGACGGTAAGCATGCCGTCATCATCGTACAATCATCGTACAATTTGCAACACCAATTTTGTATGTTATTGAAAATAGAATGGTAAAGTATGGTGGAGGCGGCGGGAGTCGAACCCGCGTCCGAAAATGTTACTGGTCAAGAGACTACATGCTTATTCCGGTTCATGCCCTGGGCATTACCCCAGGACGTTCGCGACGGCTGCTCAGAACGGACAAGAAACAGTCGGCGCTAGCCTGTGATCTTAGCCTCCCCGCCCAGACGTAGCAGAGAGGAGCGGCCCGCTGTGTGACGTCCTGACCGCAGCCCACGGGCAAAGCCGCGGAGGACGGCAACTTAATTAATTAAGCTGCGTATGCCATCTGTTGATTGGCAATTATCATTTTGCACGCGATTACGGGTGTGTGCACCCCGGCATGCCTCTTGGCCGCAAGCATCTCCGTCGAAGCCGTGACGCCCCCACTGGTGGGAATTGGCCTTTAAAGAACTACTTCTATTCTCGGCGGGAAGTGACGGGAAGTCAAATAACGAAAAGTAAGTCTTAGGTCAGGTTTGGGGGGCAGCTTTGGGCCCCAAATCTTAAGAATTCAGGCAAAGCATTCTTTCCCGGTTTTGCCTTTCCTGACCCTTGCTTTTCCTAGTCTTTCCCGCCTGCCCCTACGGTGCGTCGATGGTGATTGTGGCGGAGACGAATTTAGTGGGATCGGTTACTGAGGTTGCGGTAATGGTCACGCTGCCGCCTGCCGGAATCGTCGACGGGGCCTGATAAGTAGTTGGCACATTGCTCGCTATTGGGTTTGGAGAAAATGTTCCGCACTCCTTCGAGGGAACGCAGGAAAAAGTTACGCCGGCGTTCTTGGGATCGTTGGTGACGACCGCAGCAATGCCTGTCGTCGCGCTGGTCTCAAGCGCAGTGGGAGGCGGAAATCCCGTGCTGAACGTCACGACAATTGGCGCCGGCTGATATCTCGGATCGCCGCAGGCGGCCAGCGCGGCAATCGCGGCGATCATCACCGAAGCGGTCAGAATTTTCGCTTGCAGGACGTTCATGGAATGTTTCGATGCAATCCGCAATATGGCAGTCTAGCACCTCAGGTTCCCGTCCGATTAGAGTCCTGCCGCCGCGGATTGTCCGCGATCCTGATTGCATCCGCGAAGTAGCTCTCGCGGCCTTGACTTCGGCACATGAGGAGGCGCGTGACGCGCGCTTCATGGACTTAGCCGGCCAGCCCGAAGCTCGAATCCGCGATCCCTTGTAAAAAGCCGGGGGATTTTCCCTTGTCAACAAATTGTCAAATCTATGTCACTTTCTATCCGAAAGTGCGCTATTCCGCTGATTTCACGCTACAGTTTGGAGGTATGATTCAAGCCAAATATGGTGCGGGGTCGGTTGTGTATAAAAATACATCTTCACCAGCGGCAGGGGCGGCGACAATGACGATCGAGGCAGCGCCGGCGGGCGCGGAGCGAATCCTGGTGATCGAGGACGATCGCGCCGTGCAGAAAGCTCTCAAGCGACTCTTTGAAGCGGAGGGCTTCGCCGTCGACATTGCAGGCAACGGAGCCGCAGGGCTGGAGATGTTTCGAGCCGCTGCGCCTGCCGTCCTGGTGCTCGATCTGAGTTTGCCGGGCACGCCCGGTCAGGACGTCTGCCGCGAGATCAGCCAGGCTGACCCCTCCCTCCCTATCATTATTCTGAGCGCCAGAACCGAAGTGATGGATAAGGTGCTGCTGCTCGAACTCGGAGCGCATGACTACGTCACCAAGCCCTTCAGCCCGCGTGAACTGCTGGCGCGCGTGCGCACCGCCATGCGGCGCTCGCCATTGGCCAAGAGTCCGCTGACCCAGTCTTTTGAGTTTGGCGAGGTGAAGGTCGATTTCACGAAAATGGAATTGTGGCGCGACGGCAACCTGGTACAGCTGACTTCGCAGGAATTCAAAGTGCTGAAATTTATGATCCAGAACGCCGAGCGCGTCCTGTCGCGCGAAGAACTGCTCAATCATGTTTGGGGATACAGAAATTATCCCAGCACCCGCACTGTGGATAATCACATTCTGCGCCTGCGGCAGAAGTTGGAAAAGGATCCCGCGAATCCTTTACACTTCCGCACCGTGCATAGTTCAGGGTATAAATTTGTGCCGTAGGGTAGAAGGTCAGAGTTAAGAGGTCAGATTGCAGAAGTAAGATTGCAGAAGTAAAACCTTTAACCGTTATTTCATCCGGGTCGGGTCCTACCTCTGCAATCTGACCTCTCACCTCTTACCTCTTGTGACCTATCTCCAGTTATCCCTTTGAGGTTTTTGACCATGGGTGGAATTCGGCTGCGTACCAAGTTCCTGCTTTCCATGGTCGCAGTATCGGCGGCCCTCACGTTTGCAACCCTCCTCGTAGTGCGGCACACGGTCGAGCAAGAGGTACGCCTCGGAATCCAGCGCGACCTCGAAAATTCCGTTTCAGCCTTCCACAATTTTCAGCAGCAGCGCGAAGTCACGCTCGAACGATCGGCGGCTCTCCTCGCCGACCTCCCAAATGTAAGAGCGCTGATGACCACGCACGACCCGGCAACCATCCAGGACGCATCACGCGACTTGTGGCAACTGGCAGGCAGTGACCTGCTCTTGCTGGCCGATGCCTCCGGCAAGGTGATGGCGCTGCAAGCAACTCCAACCGAAATCACCGTCCGCGACGGCCAGGATTTTTTCCCGCACCTGGTTGCGCCCGACGAAATGCGGCATTGGTGGTACGTCGAAGGCCACCTTTACGAAGTTTTTCTCCAGAATATTTATTTCGGCCCAGCCAGCGGACAACACGTCCTGGGATATCTGCTGCTCGGCTACGAAATCGACGACAGCTTTACCCGCGACCTCAGCCGCGTGGCCGCCAGTGAAGTCGCGTTTCGCTATGGAGATCTGATCGTACGCAGCACTCTGAAGCCTTCCCAGGAATCGCAATTGCGGCACGTGTCGCCGAAAACCGCCGCGGGTGGCCCGCCGCAAGGCGATGAGATTCGGTTGGGTGGAGAACTTTTTCTTGCCACATCGGTCGACCTGGCCGCAGCAGGCGACCGAACTCTGAATCTCTGGGTCTTGAAATCGTTTGATCAGGCGACCGCATTCTTGAGTAACCTCAACGAACTTTTGCTGGCGCTCGGGTTGACCGCGGTGCTGGCTGGAAGCCTGCTGGTTTTTCTGATTTCACACACCTTCACCCGTCCGCTCGAAAATCTGGTGGCCGGAGTCCGCGCGCTTGAAATGGGCGACTATGCCTATCCCCTGCAGGTGAAGGGCGGCGATGAAGTCGCCGAGGTCACCGCAACCTTCGACCGCATGCGAACCAATCTCCAGCGCACCCATCGCGAATTGCTGGACGCGGAACGGCTCGCCACGATTGGGCGGATGGCAAGCTCGATCTCGCACGACCTGCGCCATTCGCTCGCAGCGGTTGTCGCCAATGCTGAATTTCTGTGCGAGAGCAACCTGACTCCATCACAGCGCGAAGATCTTTACGCGGAGATAAGGATCGCGGTCGATCAGATGACGGAGTTGATCGAGTCTTTGCTGGAATTCTCGCGCACGAGAGAGTCGTTGCGTCCCACTTATGGTGACGTGCGTTCCGCCGTGGAGCGCGCGGCGCAAGGCGTCAAGGCCCACCCCGAGTTTCAGCGCATTCGAATCCGTATTGCATGTGACGGCTCGACCGAAGGCTGGTTCGATTTCAAGAAGCTGGAACGCGCCCTTCTCAACCTCCTGCTCAACGCCTGCGAAGCAGTATCGTCGGACTCCGGAAAAATTGAGATTGCGTTGCGGCGACAAGGCGAGAACCTGGAAGTTCGCATCGAAGATAATGGTCCTGGCATAGCGGAAGCCGTGCGCGACCGGCTGTTCGAGCCGTTTGTGAGCCATGGCAAGGAAAATGGGACGGGCATGGGACTGACAGTCGTACAAAAGATTCTCCAGGACCATGGCGGTGATATCGCGGTGGCCCAGACGTCAAGTTCAGGAACGACATTCCGTTTGAATATTCCGCTGAGTCCTTCGGCAGAAAATGTTCTAACCGCCCGCCATGCGACGTAGACGGCATAATCTCTGTCGTGCACTCGTGAGTCTGGATAAGAACCTGGGTGAGAATAAAGTGCGCTTCCATGTACTTCACATGCGAAGCGACAACCGAGTAACCGCAATCTAATTTGCGACGGGGTCCCGGAGGCAAAATGAGTACGAGCGAGTTGGCGAAGTTCAACCAGTGGCGTTGCGGCTTGCTGATATGTGTTTTACTATCGACCGCCTCCGGCGTCGCGCAGGAATCGGCGACGCACGCAGAACCAGTTTCTCCAGCAGCCCGCCCAGAATCATCCACAGTGCCGTCAGGAGTGCCGCTCAATGACTCAGTGCGCGAGTTGCGCGAACAGGTGCGCCAGTTGCAGGCGGCGGTTTCTGAGATGCGATCCGACTGGCAGCATGCCCGCGAAGAAACGAGCGAACTGCGTCGCGAACTCGACGAAGTTCGCGCCGGCACCGGAGCAGGCGATGCGGTCCTGCGAAATGCAATGGTACAGTCAAGCAACGGAAGCTCATTAAAGACGCAGCAAAACGGGGCGACGGCGAATTCGGCAGAGCAAAATCCTCCCGACGATCCGGCACAAGACGATCGAAAGAAAAATCAGCACGCCGCGAATGCGGAAGAGGAATATCAGCTGCTCAGCGGAAAAATCGACGATCAGTATCAGACAAAAGTCGAGAGCGCATCCAAGTATCGCGTACGGCTCTCGGGCATCGTGCTCATGAATCTGGTGAGCAATCAAGGTGTAGTTGACAGCATCGATCTTCCAACCCTCGCCTATGCCCGCCCAGCGGGCGATTCCGGCGGAAGTTTCGGAGCGACGCTGCGCCAGTCCGAAATCGGATTTGAGACCTTCGGGCCCAACATCGCGGGCGCGAAGACCACGGCCGACCTGCAACTCGATCTCGCCGGCGGATTCCCTGCCGTTCCCAACGGAATTAATTCCGGCATCATGCGCTTGCGCACGGCCACTATGCGCATGGATTGGACGAACACTTCTGTAGTGCTCGGGCAGGATGCAATCTTCTTTTCGCCAAATTCGCCAACCTCGTTCGCATCGCTCGCGATTCCAGCCCTTTCCTATGCCGGCAATTTGTGGGGCTGGGTGCCGCAGATACGCGTCGAGCATAAAATCGCGTTGAGCGATGACTCCAGCCTCCTTTTGCAGGGAGGAATCCTCGACCCTCTAACCGGTGAAACGCCCGGCACTCAGCCAGGCGCGCCGGCTGGCGACAACTATTATCGGCAAGCGGGCCCCGGAGAAGAATCGCGTCAGCCCGCCTACGGCACGCGCATCGCGTGGACCAGGAATGTTTTCGGCCAGTCGCTGCGGCTGGGCGTTGGCGGCTACTACAGCCGGCAGGATTATGGCTTCAATCGCAACGTCGATGGCTGGGCGGGGATGACCGATATTGAACTGCCCCTCGGCCGACAGCTATCGTTGAGCGGAAAATTTTATCGCGGAAGGGCCGTCGGCGGCCTCTATGGTGCATTCGGTCAAAGTGTTTTGTTCAGCGGCGATCCAACCATGGCCACGACTCAAGTGCAAGCCTTGGACTCGATTGGCGGCTGGGCGCAATTAAAATACCGGCCCGCGAATAAATGGGAGTTCAACGCAGCCTTTGGCATGGATAATCCCTATGCCAGCGATCTGAAATACTTTCCCTATGTACAGAGTTACGGGGATCCTGCGCTGGCGAAAAATCAGGCGGCTTTTGTCAACTTCATTTACCGTCCTCGTTCGGACATCTTATTTTCCGCCGAGTATCGGCACCTGAAAACCTTTTCCCTCACCGATGGCGCGAACAGTGCGGGACATTTGAATCTGATGATGGGCGTTCTTTTTTAAGTCAGTTATCGCAGTGAGCCATCAACGTTGAGCTAACGATGAGCTACAGAAAAATCTTGATCTGGGTCGCGGCGTTATGGACCGGCGCATTCGCCGTGCCGCCTTACGCAACAACGCAGGTCACCATCACAACCGTGCGTGGACGCGTCGAGGTCATTGGTGCCGCTAAGTCCGCCAAGCCAAAGCGTGAGACGCTCCCCGGGACGGTCGTATGGCTGACGCCACTGGCCACGACCGGAGCCGAAGCCGCTGACGCGACCTCTGGGACGGATCTAAATCCGGCGGCCAGCCCGTCGCAAGTGCCGCGACTGGTGCAGAAAAACAAGAGCTTCATCCCGCATATCCTGGTGGTGCAGGCCGGTTCGATGGTCGAGTTTCCCAATCGCGACCCCTTTTTCCATAACGTCTTTTCGCTTTTTGAAGGCAAGCGCTTTGACCTCGGACTCTACGAGGCTGGCACAACACGCATGGTGCGCTTCGACCGGCTCGGCATCAGCTACATTTTCTGCAATATTCATCCTGAGATGAGCGCGGTAGTCATCACGATTGCAACGCCGTTCTATGCCATCTCAACCCGCGACGGTCAGCTCAGCCTGCCCAGCGTTCCCTACGGGCGTTACACTCTGCACATTTGGAGCGAGGGGATGGGTCCGGAAAACGCGCAGCCGCTGACGCGCGCAATTACCATCGGCGAGAACGCTTCTTCTCTGGGCGTAATTCGAGTTCCGGAAGCAAACGGCGAGCACATGGCGCACAAGAATAAATATGGCCGCGAGTATGATGAGCCGACCCCGAACAATTCAGTCTATGAGCAGCAACGCTAAGCTTGACGAAGCGGTCAAGCCCCAGGTTGAAATGGCAAGAAAAAAGCGCTGGCTAATCAATCTCTATCCGCCATTCCTCGGTGCGGGCATCCGCATAACCCGTCTGCAACCGGATTGGAAGGCGATCGACGTCGAGATGAAGCTGACTTTCTGGAATCGCAATTACGTCGGCACTCATTTCGGGGGCTCACTTTACGCCATGACCGATCCCTTTTATATGCTGATGCTCATCGAAAATCTCGGGCCCGATTATGTCGTGTGGGACAAATCTGCGAGCATCCGTTTCCGGAAGCCGGGAAGAGGCAAAGTTCTCGCAACCTTTCGCTTAACCGATCAGCAGATCGAAGAGCTGCGCGCGGAATTAAAAATCGAGGGCAAAATCGAACCCACCTTCACCGTGGAAGTAAAAGATGAATCCGGCACCGTAATCGCCGAAGTAGACAAGGTGTTGCACATCCACGTAAAACGAAGAGAGGCGGCGTAGCGAAATTCTCGATGCGGCCGGCGCGTCGCCGTTGATCAGGCCGTTGCCGACTGCCCTCTAACCAGATTCCAACACTCTCGCGCAATCATCCAATCTTCCTGCGCATGAATGACCAACACGCGCACCGTCGCATCTGCCGCCGAAATATCCGCGTCGCCTTTCATTTCTTTTGGCGAGGTGCTTGGCGATTGCGCGTTCTTCTCGCGATCAAGCCTCACGCCTGCAAATCCCAGATTCTCGCACGCCGCGGCGCGCACTTCCGCTGAGTTTTCGCCAACTCCCGCAGTGAATATGAGCGCGTCGATCCCGCCGAGCACCGCGATCATCGCCCCGATTCCCGACCGCAGGCGATGTACGTACATGTCAAAGGCCAGTTGCGCACGCGCCTTCGCACGCTCGTCGCCACTTCTCGTAGCGGCGAGAATCTGTCGCATGTCGCCCGAGATGCCCGAGATTCCCAGCAATCCCGACTTTTTGTTGAGCACGTCATCAAGCTTTTCGCCGGCAATGTGCTTCTGTCGCATCAGATAAGTCAAAATGCCAGGGTCGACCGATCCCGAGCGCGTGCCCATCATCAGGCCCTCGAGCGGAGTAAAGCCCATGGTCGTGTCTACGCTTCGACCTTCGCGAATCGCGGCCAGCGAGCAACCATTGCCCAGATGGCAAGTGATCAGTCTCAGTGAATTCAGATTCTTGCCCAGCATTTGCGCCGCCCGCTCCGCGCAATATTGATGGTTGATGCCGTGAAATCCGTAGCGCCGAATTCCCTGCTCGAACCATTCGTAGGGCCCGGGATAAGTGGCCGCCGGCAGCGGCATCTGATGATGGAATCCAGTGTCGAAGACCGCAACCTGCGGAACTGGTCCCAGCACCTTCGCGACGATCTCCATGCCTTCGAGTTCGGCGCGGTTGTGCAGCGGCGCAAAGGCAGAAACCTTTTCGATCTCCGACTTCACTTCAGCCGTAACCATCGCCGGCGCGAAATAATGCGGTCCGCCATGAACCACGCGATGCCCGACTACATCGATTGCAGAAGCGCCGGAAATTGCCTTTGTCGTGCCGCTCCACAAAGTGTCGAGCAATCGCCTGATGGCTTCGCCGCGAGAAGCCACCGCAGCCTGATCGTTTACACTCTCGCCTCGCGAATTCTTAATAGAATAGTGAGCCTGCTCATCGACCCACTCCACCTTCCCCTCCCACAAACACGCTGGCGGGTCGTCAGGCAGAGCATCGCCAATTTCATAAACGCAACTCTTCTGGCTGCTGGAACCGGAATTGAGTACAAGCACCTTCATTAGTAAGCCCAAATTAGTAAGGCCAGGTCCAGTCCCGAATCTCCGGCATGTCATCGCCGCGTTCGCGAATGTATTGTTTATGCTCAACAAGTCTGTTGCGCAGCATCTGCTTGAAATGGCCTCCAACTTTCTGCAGCCGCGGCACCCTGTCCACCACATCTCCCGCGAGATGAAAGCGATCGAGATCGTTCATCACCGTCATGTCGAAAGGCGTGGTCGTTGTCCCTTCTTCCTTGTAGCCGCGCACGTGCATATTGTCATGATTGTGCCGCCGGTAAGTGAGACGATGAATCAGCCAAGGATATCCGTGATAGGCGAAGATGACCGGCTTATCGACCGTAAACATCGAATCAAAATCAACGTCGGAAAGTCCATGCGGATGCTCGCTCGAAGGTTGAATGGTCATCAGGTCGACCACATTCACCACCCGAATCTTGATGTCGGGAAAATGCTGCCGCAGAAGATCGACCGCCGCCAGAGTCTCCAGCGTAGGGATGTCGCCCGCGCACGCCATCACCACATCGGGCTCGACACCTTGGTCGGTGCTGGCCCAATCCCAAATCCCTATGCCAGTCGTGCAATGTTCAATCGCCGCCTCCATGTTGAGGTACTGTAAGGCGGGCTGCTTGCCCGCGACGATCACATTGACGTAATGCCTACTGCGCAAACAGTGGTCGCCGACAGAGAGCAGGCAGTTGGCGTCCGGCGGAAGATAGACGCGAACAACATCCGCTTTCTTATTGATCACGTGATCGATGAATCCCGGATCCTGGTGAGTGAATCCGTTGTGATCCTGCCGCCAAACATGCGAAGTCAATAAATAATTGAGCGACGCAATCGGACGCCGCCACGGGATCTCGCGCGTAACCTTCAACCATTTCGCGTGCTGATTAAACATGGAATCGACAATGTGAATAAACGCTTCATAGCAGGAGAAGAACCCGTGGCGCCCGGTGAGCAGATACCCCTCCAGCCACCCCTGGCACATATGCTCGCTCAGCATCTCGAGCACGCGCCCGCTCCGCGACAGATGTTCGTCCACCGGGAGGATCGTCTCCATCCATTCTTTGTCCGTGACCTCATACAGAGCCTCCAGCCGGTTCGACGCGGTCTCGTCCGGACCGAAGACGCGAAAGTTTTTCGCATCGGCATTGCACTTCATCACGTCGCGCAAGAATCCTCCAAGCACGCGCGTGGCCTCCGCATTCTCCGTTCCTGGCCGGGGGACGTTTACCGCATAGTCGCGAAAGTCGGGCATAATCAGATCGCGCAACAGCAATCCACCGTTCGCGTGCGGATTCGCCCCCATCCGCCGATCGCCCTTCGGAGCCAGCTCCGCAAGCTCCGGAATCAGCTTGCCATTCTTGTCAAACAATTCTTCGGGCCGATAACTCCGCATCCAATCTTCAAGAATCTTCAGGTGCTCGGGCTTCGACCGCAGATCCGCCACCGGCACCTGATGCGCCCGCCACGTCCCCTCGATCTGCTTGCCATCGACCACCTTCGGTCCCGTCCATCCCTTCGGACTGCGCATTACGATCATCGGCCACACCGGCAGGGCGGATTCTTTTCCGTCTGCAGCCTTGTCGCTGCGAGTTTGATCCCCGCGAGCCGAATCTTGAATCGAGCGAATCTCCTTCACTATTGTGTCCAGCGTCCCGGCCATGAGTTGATGCATCGCTTCCGGCTCGTGCCCCTCGACGAAATAGGGCTTCCAGCCGTAGCCGGTGAAAAGCTGTGTAAGTTCCCGATCGTTCATCCGCGCCAGCACGGTTGGATTCGCGATCTTGTAGCCGTTGAGATGAAGAATCGGCAAGACCGCGCCGTCGCGCACCGGATCAAGAAATTTATTTCCATGCCAGCTCGTAGCCAGCGGCCCCGTCTCCGCTTCGCCATCTCCGACTACGCAACAGGCAATGAGATCGGGATTGTCAAAGACCGCGCCGCAAGCATGCATGATCGAATAACCGAGCTCGCCACCTTCGTGAATAGAGCCCGGAGTCTCCGGCGCCGCGTGGCTCGGAATCCCTCCCGGAAACGAAAACTGTTTGAACAGCTTTTGCAAACCCGCTTCATCTTGAGTGATGCTCGTGTAGAGCTCGCTATAAGTGCCCTCTAAGTACGTATTCGCGACCATCCCCGGCCCCCCGTGGCCCGGGCCCGCGATATAGATAACGTTCAGGTCGTAGATCTTGATCAGTCGATTGAAATGGGCATAGATAAAATTCAACCCCGGAGTGGTGCCGAAATGCCCCAGCAGTCGAGGCTTCACGTCTTCGATCCGCAGTGGTTCGCGAAGAAGCGGATTGGCGTAGAGATAGATCTGGCCTACGGAAAGATAATTTGCCGCCCGCCAATACGCGTCGATCTTGCGCAATTCTTCTGCGCTTAGTGATTGAGTGGTGGGCGATGCGCTGGCGGTACGAGACGGCGAGGGATTCAACGTGGCTGGAGGAGTCATTTCATTGCCCCTTTCTCAACGCTGCCATCCATTTTAATTGTTGCCGTCAGCTGCGCCAACGCGCCTGAGTTCATATCTTCCTCAGCCGGCAACGACGTCACTCTAACATCGGCTACAATTAGAGCTACATATCGCAAAGAGAAACTGTACCTGGGACTTATATGATCAATCGAAATGAGAAGCGGCAAAACATCTGCGAAAGGCTTCAACAACTAGGTTACGAAAGAGAAAAAAATATAAGGCTGTACGGAGAAGAATTCCATTTAGTCTCCAATCCCGTTCCTGATGGCGATGGATTTGCAATTGAAGGTATTTCCCGAAGGTCGGTTGGCGTCAGACGAGTGCGCATCCCGCTTTCGCTGGTGCAAACAGTGAGGAAAGAATTCGCCCTGAACTGATAACCAGGGCGAAGTGCGAAACCCTCAGGTGTTGAGTATTTTTTCGAGCGCGCCGCGATCCCGAATAATCGAGGTCGCGCCCCCAGCCAAGATCACATATTCAATAATCGTCGGCGCCTATAATCAAACTTTCGCATCGAATAACCAGAGCATGGCCGCCAAGGTTGCGCTAGAAACTGGCATGGCGAAGGACTTTTAATGGCAACAAGCTGGACGACGCGTTACGCGGCACGCACGAAGGGGATCACCAGCTCGCAAATCCGCGAGCTCTTAAAGTTCACGCAAAAACCCGGAATGATCTCCTTCGGCGGCGGCCTTCCCGCCCCCGACGTCTTCCCTGTCCAGCGCTTTGAGGAGGCCTGCCACAAGGTGCTGCACGAGCAATCCGCCACCGCCTTGCAATACGGCGAAACCGAAGGTTACCGGCCGCTTCGCGAGCTCATAGCCAACGGCATGGCGAGCGACGGCGTGCTCGCGAAGGTCGAGAACGTTCTCATCACCTCCGGCTCGCAACAGGCCCTCGACCTGATCGGCAAGCTCTTCATCAACTCCGGAGATCGCGTGCTTGTCGAAGCGCCCACTTACCTTGGAGCATTGCAGGCTTTCAATATCTACGGCTCACAATATGTTTCTGTGCCGAGCGACGAGAATGGCCTGCGTACCGACTTACTCGACGAACCTCTTCGTTCGAATCCCAAGTTCATCTATGTACTGCCCAACTTTCAGAATCCTGCCGGCACGACGTTGTCGGAAGCCCGCCGTCACGAACTCCTCTTGCAGGCGGATCGCTATGGAATTCCGATTCTCGAAGATGACCCGTACGGCCAGTTGCGCTATGAAGGCAATCACCTGCCGCCGCTCATCGCTCTTGACCGAAAAAACTTTCGCCACGACGACGGTTATTCCGAGGGCAACGTGATTTATCTGAGTACATTCTCCAAGACGCTCGCTCCCGGCCTGCGTGTTGGATGGATCGTCGCACCCCCTGAGATCATCAGCAAGTTGACGCAACTGAAGCAGGGCGCCGACCTGCACACCTCAACCTTCAATCAGTTCGTCGCTTACGAAGTCGCGCGCGACGGATTCCTCGAGCAACACGTCCAGTTGATTCGCCGCGTTTATCGCGAGCGCCGCGATGTCATGCTGCAAGCTCTAAAAGATTTCTTCCCGCCTGAAGTAACCTGGACGCACCCCCAGGGCGGACTATTTCTTTGGGTCACTCTGCCCGCAGGATCAGACATGCAGGCGATATTTAATTCGGCACTCGATCAAAACGTGGCCTTCGTTCCCGGCCACTCCTTCTTTGCCCGATCCGCTCCCGGAATCGGCAACGACGGCATGAGCAAGAATGGCCGCCCAGCCGACCGCCACATGCGATTGAATTTCTCGAATGCCGCCCCCGAGCAGATTCGCGAAGGTATAGCGCGCCTGGCTGCGGCGGTCAAAAGCCAGCTGTCGTCCGCGCCAGCCGCTTCGGCTTTGCCGATTGAGGTGTGACGATCGCGCCATCGCCTCTATTACTTACGGTTGCCCCTAAAGTCCCGCCGCTTTTATGCCGATACCCACGTATACGAGACAAATACCCAACCTTCCTGCGGGCATCGAGCCAGAGAGAACATCGCGATTGAGAGCACAAGATCAAATTCCGGCGCGCACCATCCAGGAAATTGTCGATGCCCGCCGTTCGCCGCGATTCCCATTGCAGATCGATATCACCGTTTTTTCCCGCACGTCTGGGGCGCTGATCGGTCGCACCGTGGACATCAGCGAATCTGGGATTTCCGCCATGTTGACGATGGAAGTTCCGCTCGGCGAGATTGTCGAGCTTGAGTTCGTGTTGCCGTCAGGTCCAGTCAACATTTGTGCGACGGTCCGGCAAAAAATCGCTTTTCGCTACGGCTTCCAGTTTCTCGATCAAGGCGGGGTGAACGATGGCATCTGGGCAACCTGCCACCAGCTCGCGAACGACACGCATCCTTAACTCTTTTCCAAATCTATAATCCGAAATTATCAGCCCCGCAAATCGCGGCGATAGAGCGGGCTTTCTCGCCTCCGACCCCGATCTCGCCCAGCCTGTCGCACGGGACGCTTCTGCCTCCGCCCAATCGTGCTGCCTGTCTCATTCTGAACTATTTCAACTTCTTGCCGATAGGTAATCTATGACCGCTGTTCTGACCGAGTTTACGACACGGCAGACGATTGAATTCCGCAAACCCGTCTTGACTCGTGTGGACGTGTCGTGGCAGGACGCAAGCGGGACATGGCAGACGGTCGCCGCGCGCATGGAAGACAGATCCGCCGGCGGGGCGTGCCTACGGGTCAAAATGCCGATCCCGGTCGGATCCAATGTAAGAATTCGGTCGCGACAGGATGACTTCGACGGCGAGACCCGGCATTGCCGTGCCGATGGCGCAGATTTCCTGATCGGAATTCAGCGAGAGGTCGCGGAGCGAGCAAACCCTGATCGTTCCCTTGCGACGCCGCAGCAAAACAGAGCCAAAGGCCCTCCAGTGCTAGCGAACTCCGCCGCCCCAACTGTGGCACCGAGTGTCGTGGACACGACTATCGTGCATCCGACCATTGTTTTGAACACTGTTTCGAACACTGTTTCGAACCCTGTTCCGAACATTGTCCCGAACGTTGCCGCTGCGCCACCCACGATCTCGCAGGCTGAAATGCAAGCCGAATCTCGGGCCGAACTGCGGACCAACCTGAAGACGGAAGTATGCGAGGCCGTGCGCGAAGCCGTGCGGGCCGAATTGCAGACTGAACTCCAACCCAAACGGCCTGCAACGCAGGCTGGCAAGGAAAACAAATCTATGCCAAACAAATGGCTTGAACTGCCCTGGCGTAAGAATCCTGCGAACCCCAGCAGGAGTGGGTCCGAGGACGCCGAAGTCAGCGACGGAAACAGCAACAGCAATCGCGAGAAGGAGAATTTTATGTCTGACCTGAATCAACCAATGCCAAAAGCGCCGGTGCGGTCCGCACGAGAGGTTCCGACTTTCCAGGTCGATCTGTCGCCCATGGAGGATATTTATCGCGCTATTGGGATCATGAATCCGCCCCGCGGATACAGCATCATCAAAGTGGTCGAGATGCTGAACAGCGAACACATCCGCGACTTGTCGAAGGACATGAAGCGCGCCGCTGTGCTGATGGCTCTCGAGGCGGCTGGCACTTCACTCGATCAGTTGCAGAGAGATGCCAAGGCGCGCCAGGATGCGCTCGACGCTCACGAGGCGCAGCAGCGCAAGCAGGTTGAGGCGGAGTGGGCCAGGAAGGCCGAAGAAATCGTTCAGATTCAGGCGGAGATGGACAGCATCAAGGCGCACTACACAGGCCGCATCAGCCGCAACCTTGACGGCGTGGCACGCCAGAAAGCGACCTTCGCCGAGTGGGTCAACACGAAACAGCAGGAATGCCAAGGCATGGCCGACGCCATCGAGTTGTGTTCAAAGGCGCCAGCATCGGCCGCGTCTTCTGCCCCCGCCTCGACCTCATCTAACTCACTATCCTCCGAGGTCAGCCTGATGAAGGCGAATTCCAAGACGGTGTGATTGCGTGGAGATGGATTTCGACGGCCATTGCCTGCTTCAGGAACTATGCTGGCGCAGCGCGGTTCCACCCGCCAGTCTTCCAGTCGCGTGAGCAAGAGTATGAGCGAGCACCGCTGTGAGGATGAACGGGACAAACGGTAGCGTAAACGCCATTGGACAACTGGTTCCATACTTAGGACCAAAGACGGCACACACCGCAACCCATGCGACGACGCACACGGGAGCGGCGTCGCTGGAGCTCCAGTTCTGGTCGCGGTAAGCCAAGACCGCGAAGGGCAATGCCGAGACCACACAAAACTTGATCAGCGGCCTCATCAGATCGCCGAGCCCAATGACTACGGGAGCCCCGGTGATGAACTTAAGATAGCTCGCGATGGAGACCGCGTAGATCGCCAACAGAGCGCAAAACAGTCCGCCAAACTGGCGCGCCCTCCGCGGATCGATCGCAAGACTTTCACAGTACCCGTTGAATCGCCAGCCCACCGTCCGCCTCCAGACAACCTATTGCGTAGTAACTCGTCTTCTAACTCTGGACTTACTAACTACCAGATTAGCAGTTAGTGGCTCTGGAACGACCTAGCTTTGGTAATCGGTGGATCATTACTGTTTCTCAATCCTGTTTGTACGTACAAATGTTCCACGTGGAACATTTTCTTTTATTGTTCGTCCGTACATATATATAGTTACAGTGCCAGCTCTATGATTTGCATGAGGTTGGGCGTTTCCCACTCTAAATTTCGCAAAGGGCGCGAAATTTAGAATGGGGCACCGCTTTTCTCGCGGTGGTCTGTAACTACAAGAAATACATTTGGCTCTAAGGACATGAACAAGAAATCTATCAAGAGCGACTTGGCGCGGATTGACCGGATGAAAGACTCCGATATCGACTACTCGGATCCTAGAGCGTGCAGGACGGAATTGATGGGTTCAAAGCGGGGGTGTGCTCCGGCGCTCAGGTTTTGTAGAGGCTCTCGCGGCCGAGGCCTGCGTCTTTGGCGATCTGCGCTGTGCCTCTTGCTTGGGCGATGTCGCCGAGCGCGGTGACGAATACGTCGGGATCGGGGTCTCCGGCAGCGTTTTGTGGCGCAGTACGAGGAATACCGGGCCAAGCTATGGAAATCAAAATCCCCACTCTAAATTTCGCAAAGAGCGCGAAATTTAAGAATGGGGCACCCGCATTTTGGGGGACCCGCATTTGGGGGCACCGCTTTGGGCCTACCCGTCTTTTTTGCTCATTCCGTGGGTGCCCCGTTCTTGTCGCGTTCTTTGCGACAGGGCGGGGACTCTGACCTTCCCAATTGTGGAATGACAAATGGGGAATTTCAGTGACGGTCGTTTTCAGAGTCGAGTTCTCGGGTTACGATGCTTGACATGCCGTGGGGCCTCAAACGCCTTCAGGAAGTACGCTGTCTGCACTTTGTGACGTTCAGTTGCTATGGACGCGCTCCGCTACTGGGAACTGGGCGCGCTCGCGACATCTTCGAGCAAACCTTTGAGCAGACGCGAAAATGGTATGGATTTTACGTCGCTGGATACGTGGTCATGCCTGAACATGTTCATTTACTGATGAGTGAGCCTGAACGGGGAGAGCTGTCCGTTGCGCTGCAAATGCTCAAGCAGAATGTGGCGCGGAGGTTGCGCACGCCGGAGGGCGGCGTGCTGTGGCTGCCGCGATATTACGACTTCAATGTTTGGAGCGACGCCAAACGGGTCGAGAAGTTACGGTACATGCATCGCAATCCGGTGAAGCGCGGCCTGGTGCGGAACCCGGAGGATTGGGCATGGAGCAGTTTTCTTCACTATGTTTCGGGCGCGGAGGGAGTGGTCGAGATTGAGTCGCAGTGGACGGCGCGGAAGAGAGAACAGATGGGAATCTCGGTGGGAGTCGGGGGTCAAAAACCCCGCCCTGTGTCTGCAAAGAACGCAGACACAAGGACGGGGCACCCTTGAGACGGGGCACCCTTAAGACTGGGCACCCGTGTGCTAGAGCGCGCCGTATAATGATCGGTTCCAAGATCAACTAACACGGTCGCTGCCGCTCGACGCACAGGAGATCAGTTCATGTCCGCCCTTACTGAAGTCCCGACGCAAATCAAGTTCCGCATTGAATCTGACAGCATGGGGAAGATTGAGGTTCCCTCCAATGTTTATTGGGGAGCGCAGACGCAGCGCTCGCTGCTGCATTTTGATATTGGGCGGGACGTGATGCCTCCGGAGATGATTTGGGCGTTTGGCATTTTGAAGAAGGCTTGCGCTTTGGTGAATCAGGATTTGGGGAAGCTGGCTCCCGAGTTGGCTACCCTCATTGTGGCGGCTGCGGACGAGGTGATTTCGGGCAAGTTGAATGATCAGTTTCCGCTGCGTATCTGGCAGACGGGGTCGGGCACGCAGACCAATATGAATGTGAATGAGGTGATCTCCAACCGGGCGATTGAGATGGTTGGCGGCGAATTGGGATCGAAGAAGCCGGTGCATCCGAACGATCACGTGAATATGTCGCAGTCGTCGAACGATACGTTTCCGGCGGCGATGCATATTGCGGCGGCGGCGCGGGTGAAGAATGATTTGATTCCGGCGATTCGCACGGTGCGCGATGCGATTGCGGCTAAGGCTAAGGAGTTTGACGGGGTGGTGAAGATTGGGCGCACGCATTTGCAGGATGCCGTGCCGCTGACTTTTGGGCAGGAGTTCGGAGGGTGGGCTAGCCTGCTGGAGCGCGATATAAAGAGGTTAGAGCAGGCGCTGGACGGGCTTTACGATCTGGCGATTGGTGGGACGGCGGTGGGGACGGGATTGAATACGCATCCGGAGTTTGCGGAGCGGGCGGCGAAGAAGATTGCGGAGCTGACGGGACTTCCCTTCCGATCGCATCCGAATAAGTTTGCCGCGCTGTCGGCGCACGATGAGATTGTGTTTGCGCAGGGGGCGATGGAAACTCTGGCGGCTTCGCTGATGAAGATCTCGAATGATATACGGTGGCTGGCTTCGGGGCCGCGCTGCGGGCTGGGCGAGTTGTCGATTCCGGAGAATGAGCCGGGGTCGTCGATCATGCCGGGGAAGGTGAATCCCACGCAGTGCGAGGCGATGACGATGGTGTGCGTGCAGGTGCACGGCGCTACGGCAGCGGTGGGAATGGCGGGATCGCAGGGCAACTTTGAGCTCAACGTGTATAAGCCGGTGATCATTTATAACTTTCTGCATTCGGTCACGCTGATCACGGACGCTTGCCATGGGTATGTTGAATACATGCTGAAGGGGATTGAGGTTGATCGGGCGAAGGTGGATTGGTATGTGAAGAATTCGCTGATGCTGGTGACGGCGCTGGCTCCGAGGGTGGGATATGACAAGGCGGCGCAGATTGCGCATACGGCGCATGTGGAGCATTCGAGCCTGCGCGAGGCGGCGCTGAAGCTGGGGTATCTTAGCGGCGAGGAATTTGATGCGCTGGTGAAACCGGAGAAGATGACGAGACCCTGAAGGCATCGGGTCATCGGGCGATCGGGTCGTCGGGTGATCTGAAACCCGAAGATGCCTCCTTACAAAAGTAATGAGCATGGGCTGATTTCGAGTTACTTAAGGACGTAGACCCAGCATATGATGCGGGAGTCTATGCTTTTTGACGGCTCGCATTGGCGACGACTCGCTTTGCTGTTGATGGTGGGGGCATCGTCGACTGTCATTTCGTCTGAGGCCCGTCCGGTGCACGGGCAGACGTTGCAGGGGCATTCTCAGGTTTTTGAAAATGCTGAAAATGTGACGTGCCGGTATCGACTCCAGGGACTGCAGAAGGAATTTACCGAAACGCACCTGTCGGAGGTTCGCTACTCTTCGTTGCCCGCTGGGGAATATAGCTTCCAGGTAATTTGCGACGCTCCGCAACTGAGAGAGAGTAAGTCGGCGGCTTATTCGTTTATTGTGCCAGCGGCCAATGTGGACTCGGGTTCGTGGTGGCAGACGTCGTGGATGGAAATGGGTACGTTTGGCGTCGTGCTGCTGATTTGTGCGACGCTTTGGAGCCGGTATCGCGATCGGCGTGAGAATGAGCGGCTGGAGCGGGCAGTGGCCGAGCGCAGCGCGGAGTTGGCGCGGGCCAACCGCGAATTGCAGGAGGTTTCGCTCTGCGATCCGCTGACTGGACTGCGCAACCGCCGGTTTTTTCAGAACATGATTCCGGCGGACGCTAGTCAGGCGGTGCGCGCTTATCGCGGATCGGAAGTCTATGGGCGCGATCATCGCGACCTGATGTTTTTTCTGGTGGATATCGACCACTTCAAAGATGTGAATGACGAATACGGTCACGATGCGGGAGATCGCGTGCTGGTGCAGATCGCGCAACGGCTCAGTCGGGTGGTGCGTGAGTCGGATTTTCTGATCCGGTGGGGTGGAGAGGAATTTCTGGTGGTGTTCAGGGCGGCCGAGCGCAATGACGGCGCGCTTTTGGCCGCGCGAATTCTAAGGTCGATCAACAGCGTGGAATTTGATTTGGGGAACGAGCGGCGGCTGGCACGGTCGTGCTCGGTGGGATGGGCGGCATTTCCGTGGCTTCCGCCGGCGTGTTCGGATTTGTCGGTGGAGGAAGTATTGCGACTGGCGGACCGCGGGCTGTATCTGGCGAAACAGGGCGGGCGCAATCAGGCAGTGGGCGTGGTTCCGGCGAATGCACCGGCGATCAATTCTTCGACGAGTGGTGCGGCGGGCGCCAACGTCGTCGCGCGGCCGGACAAGTATTGCAGCGTGGAGCAACTGCTGGAAGATAAACTGATCCGCGAAGTGCGCACGTCAGGAGAGATCTCGGCGGCTGCGGCGGGATAGGGGGAGGTCTGAGGTCAAAGGTCAGATTGCAGAGGTTAAAACCATAAGCGCCAACAAACTTGTCGCGTGTTGGATGTTGACCTCTGCAATCTGACCTTGTAACTTCTGACCTCATTCCCTACTGCGGGCTCGCGGTGATTGGGATCGGCGCGTTCTTGGGCGTGCTCAGGTAGCCGGTGATTTTCTTTTTATCTACCGTCCACACAACCAGTTCGTAGAGCATGTGATCGCGACCGGTGTAGAACTGCACTGGCTCGCTTTGATTCCTATCTTTCTTTTCGATGGTCTTGTCGTCGGCAGTGACGTTAACGGTGTATTTGCCGCGCTTTGGATCGGTCTTCTTCAATTGCAAGGCTACGGTCGAGAAGGCCTGCGGCTTGGCTCCTTGCAGCAAGGTGAATTCGTAATACTGGCGGTCGCCTTTGTGCTTGAGGGCTTCGAGATCCGAGCGCGTGTTGGCGATTAGTCCGCTCTGCTGTCCGAGATCGCCGATGGTGGACTGAAGTTTGGCGATGGTCGAGTCGAGCGAAGCTTTGGTGGCGGCGACGTCGGTTTTTACGCCACCGACGTCCGTCTTTACCGAACTCACTTCTCCGGAAACGGCGCTGACATCTTTCTTCTCTTGCTCCGACTGTGCGGCGAGGCTGGCCATGGCGGCTTGCTGCTCACGCTGCAGCGCGGCGGCGCGAGTGGCCAATTCTTTCTTGGTCATGCCCAGCTGACGGGCCAGGGTTTCGGAGTCAGCTTCGGCGGACTGCATGCGCTTGGTTAAATCGCCAATCTGCTTTTCGCTCGAGGTTTGATCCTGAGTGAGTTTCTCGATCTCGAGACGCTGGGCATAAATGAAATACGCCGATGCGGCGACGTAGACTACCGCCAGTGCAATTAGAACCCACTGCACAACATGGCTCTGGGGCTCGGGATGGTAAACGACAGGTTGCGCACCTTCTGACATTAAGTTGATCTCCGGTTGAAAAGGAATGGTAGACCCTATTGTTTGTGAGATGCGGGTTGCTGTCAATTGCGTTCCAGATACTTGGCGTAAGATAGCTCATCTAGAATGACATTGTGAAGAACTGGGACGCGATCGTTATTGGGGCGGGAATCATTGGGCTTTCACTGGCGATTGAACTGAATAAGCTGGGGCTGCGTGTGCTGGTGGTGGAGAAAGGCGAGCCGGGGCGCGAGGCGTCGTGGGCCGCGGGAGGGATGTTGGTTGATTCTCCCGCCGAGACGCAGCCTGCATTGCGGGAACTGGCGACGGCTAGTGCGCGGATGTATCCCGAGTTTGTGCATGAGTTGGAGGATGAGTCGGGGGCGAAGATTGATCTGCGGTCGGTGGGGACGATTGTCTTGAGTCAGAATCCCGATCCAACATACGCACATGCTTTGCCACAGCCACTCTCTGAGTTAGAACCGGCGCTTCGGAATTGCGATGGGGATGGACGACGGTTCACCTCGTACTTTCTTAACGAACGCTGCGTTGATCCTCGTCATGTGACCGCTGCGGCGTTAGCTGCCGCGCGGCATCGGGGCGTCGATTTTTCTTCTGGCGACGAGGTGATGGGTTTGGAAGTGGCTGATGGCTGGGCGTGTGGCGTGGTCACTAATAAGACTCGATTTGCTGCGGGCGTCGTCGTGAATTGCGCTGGCGCTTGGGCGGGACAGATTGGGCCTCATCCGTTCCCTACTCGGCCGGTTAAGGGGCAGATGTTGTGCGTTGTTATGCCGGAAAAGGAAATGGTGCGGCATGTGGTGCGGGCGCCCGAGGTTTATCTGATTCCGCGGAGCGATGGGCGCCTGGTGATTGGCGCGACGGCTGAGGAAGCGGGATTCGATAAGCGGACGGTGCCGGAGACGATTCAGAAGTTGCGGCAGGCGGCGATTGATCTGGTTCCGAGATTGGCGGAGGCGCGGATTCTGGAAGCATGGGCGGGGCTGCGTCCGGGAACGCCCGACGGGCTGCCGATTCTGGGCGCAACGCCTACGCCGGGGTATTTTGTTGCTACTGGGCATTTTCGGGATGGGATTTTGCTGGCTCCGGTGACGGCTGGGGCGATGGGGCGGGTGATTGGCGGGGAGAAGCCAGGGCTTGATTTGAGCGTCTTCGCCGCCGCTAGGTTCCAGGGCTAGGTGTTATGGCGCGGCGACGGGCCTTGGGCTGATTAGTGTTACGCCTATTAGCGCTAACGAACGTTGGAACACATGCAGATTCAGCGTAGAGTATTCGTGTGAAAGCGATAGCCCGAAGAATGGTTGTGCTCATCGCAGCCGCTTGTTTCATGATGGCTTCATGCTCGCGAACGCAGGGCAAGCCACAGGAGTCTGCTGGGCCGACCGTGGACGTGCCTGAGTTTGTGATAGCGGTCAAACTCTCGCCGCGAGCGGAAGCTCGTCTTAAGAGTATTCACGAGCCCATCGAGGTCCTTGCCATGTTCGACGGCGACCCATTGCCCGGCCAGGGCAGGTACAATCCGCCTAATCGAGACGTAGTGCTAGGGAGCGCCGAAAGGCCGGTCGATGCAAACAATGAGGCGAGATTCAAGAACGTCAGAGTACTTTTGAGCGATTGGAATCGACTCGCTGACAAGGACTACTTCGTAACCATCAATACCTTTTCCGCAAGGAAGGCTGACGAGAAGAACCTTCTAGATTGCGATGATCCTATGTCCCGCAGAATCGAGAGCTTTCGGGGAAAAACGATAGAGGTTCGATGCGGGTTGATAGGGGAGCCGCACAATCTCCCAAAGTAACTGTTGCAACGTCCCAATTTCGCTCATTGAAGAGATCGGAATGCTGACGGCTGAGCGCAGCACCGAGGGAGATCGAGAAGAAACGGGGATCGCGGTGACTCCCGCTGACACGGTCGAGATCAAGATCCCCACCCTAACGTCGCACAGAACGCGACGTTAAGGATGGGGCACCCGGCCGGTCGTAGAATCCATACGGTTTAGTGCTCACTGCGGAGGCCATTCGTACGGGAATAACTGGCCAGCAGACTCCGGACTGAGCGTGACACCCAGCATTTCTGCGGCGCGCGCGAGCACGGGATCATTACCGGCCGCCAAATCATTCGCCGTCGGCAAAATGACCTCATCCGGCGTTACTCCAACGTGCTCAAGACTCTTGCCGTCGGTCATGATCAGATCGGCGTCGGTGATGGAGGCGCCATAAAAGAACACTTTTTCGAGACCGCTACGGTAAGGGTAGCGTATCGCTTCCATCACGCGGCCTGAACTGACGTCTCCTAATACGACGCCCCGTTTTTCAATCTGCACAACACGAGCAAACAGCTCAGCTGCCGATGCCGAACGGCTGTCCACCAGCACGATTAGTTTGCCTTCGAATTTGGGGCTGGGGCCTTTCGCGATCATAGAGCTGCGTGCATCCCTGCCGACACGGTCCGCAATTTTGACGTCGTGATCAAACATTCGTCCAAGTAACAGAGTGAGGACCTCTGTAGCGCCGCCGCCGTTTCCTCGCAGGTCGATGATCAGCGCACTATGCTTGCGGGCTTTGCCGATCATGGATTCAATTTCCGCGGCAGTGTAGAGGAACTCGCCGAACTGCAAAATCAGGAGCTTGTCGCCAGTATCAGCGAACCGAACTTTCCTCTGAAGCTTCGTAGTATCAATCCAATGTTCTTTGTACTGCAGGTCATCTCTCGGATCTCTGGCCTGATTACCTTCAATAATTTTAGTGGCTACATCAATAACGCGAGCCTGGGCACCGGGAGCACGCAGTTGTAGGTGCAGGGCCGGCTGCGGCCGCAGAACATTCAACAGATACTCCATTCTTGTTAGGTTTTGCTTAGTGGGGGCGTAGCCGTTAACCGCCAATATTTCGTCGCCAGGCTTGATTCCCTTGGCTTCGGCATCGCTGCCGGGGTGTACATGAGTTACATAGCAGTGAGTCCCTATGGTTTGCGCTTTCCAGCCGTAATCGTATCGGTTAAGTCGTTCAGGCGGTATGAAGAATGTGTGAGAATCCTTCAGCGAGTCGAGAAGTGCGGCTATTTCTGCGAGCGCCTGGCCTAGATCATTAGCCTGATCGATCCTGGTCTTCGCCTCAAGCACGTTCCGATCCCAATCGACTCCGTGAAGGGTTGGGTCGTAATAATGCTTCTTCACGTCGGAGGCAATCTCGCGCAGCATGGACTGTACTTCGTCGCGCTGGATGCCCGTTATCTTCTGGGGCCATGCGACAGTTACAGAAAAGACGCAAAGAAAAATAGATATCGCGGCTCGGGTCCGAGCGCATCGGGAGTTCATAGCTCTCCTGAGCTTGCCGATAGGCGTGGTGGGCGCTTCATGGCAGATGAATGCAACATGGTCTCGCCGACCATGGCGCAGGATGTTACCTCGCCGGAATCGACAAGTCAATGAAAGGCAGGAGCTTCCTTCTTACCCAGAGGATTTTATGGAATCAATTTCACCATTAATACTCAACCCCGCCTTGGCGTTCGAGAACTTTCAGCAGCCGAGCAGGTATATACTAAGTCGTTTTCCGCAATTATTTTCTTGAGTACGCGCCCCGCGCGCCAGAAAGGCACCCTGACTATGGCTTCCCCGGCAGTCGATTTTGCCCGCAGCAATCAACCTCGATTTCTTGATGAACTGAAGACTCTGCTTCGCATTCCTAGCATCAGCACGCTTGATGAGCATAAGAGCGATGTGCAGAAGGCGGCGGAATTTGTGGCGGCGGAGTTGAAGCGGATTGGGATGGAGAATGTCGAGATCATTCCGACTAAGGGGCATCCGCTGCTTTATGCCGATTGGTTGCATGCGGCGGGCAAGCCTACGGTTTTGATGTATGCGCATTACGATGTGCAGCCTCCTGATCCGCTGGATGAATGGCACACTCCGCCGTTTGATCCGACGGAGCGCAACAATAATCTTTATGCGCGCGGGGCGGTCGACGATAAGGGGCAGCTCTGGATGGAAGTGAAAGCGCTGGAGTCGCTGATGAAGGCGCATGGCGGCAAGCTTCCGATTAATGTCAAAGTGATTTTTGAAGGCGAGGAAGAAGTGGGCGGCGAATCGATTGCTGCCTATGTGCGCAAAGAGAAGGCGAAGCTGAAGGCGGATTTCGCGCTGGTGTGCGATACGGAGCTGTTTGCGCCGAATCTTCCGACGCTGTGCGTGGGGCTGCGCGGGCTGGTTTATACGGAGATTGAGGCGAAGGGAGCGAAGACCGATCTGCACTCGGGAATGTATGGCGGGGCGGCGCCGAATCCGCTGTTTGCGCTGGTCGAGATTATCAGCAAGTTGAAAGATGCTAAGGGGAAGATTCTGATTCCGGGATTTTATAAGGGCGTGAAGAAGCCTAGTAAAGATGAGCTGAAGGCGTGGAAGCGGCTGCCTTTTAATGAAGAGCATTATCGGAAGACGGAAGTTGGATCGAAGGTGCTGACGGGCGAGCCGGGATATTCGGTGCTGTATAGGACGTGGGCGCGTCCGACGCTGGAGGTGCATGGGATGCCGGGAGGATTTGTGGCTCCAGGAGCGAAGACGGTGATTCCGGCGAGGGCGTCGGCGAAGATTTCGATGCGTCTGGTGCCGAATCAGGATCCGGAGGATATTTTCAAGCGGTATTCGGCCTTTGTTAAGAAGAACACGCCTAAGGGAATCGAGATCAAGATCAAAACTTATAGCAAAGGGCCGGCTTGCGTGGTTGGCACCGACAACGAGTACATTCAGGCCGCGACTGAGGCGCTGCACGATACGTTTAAGAAAGAGACTGTGTTTATTCGCTCGGGCGGGTCGATTCCGATTGTGACGGATTTTCAGGATGTGTTGAAGATTCCTTCGGTGATGATGGGCTTTGGGCTGCCGGACGATAATTTGCATGCTCCGAATGAGAAGTTTCATATTCCGAATTTTCATCGCGGGATTGAGACGATTTGTCTTTTCTTTGAGAAGCTGGGATAGGACGAGCCCCGGCTCCCTGCATGCTAAAATCGCAATTGTGAAAGCTCAGCGAAAGTTCACGGTTGTCATCGAACGAGACGAAGACGGCTATTACGTCGCAACCGTTCCCGCCTTGCGGGGCTGCCATACGCAAGCTAAGAATCTCGACACGCTCATGAAGCGCGTTCGGGAGGTTGTGGAACTCTGCCTGGAAGATAACGGTGTCGCGCCCTCGCTTGAGCTAGTGGGCATTCAACAGATTTCGGTATGACTCGCCTTCCGCGCCTCAAAGGCAAGGAATTGGTGCGCCTTCTGGAGAAACTTGGGTTTGAGGTCGTGCGAACGCGGGGCAGCCACGTATTTCTGCGACATGCCGACGGCAGAGTAACGACCGTGCCTGTGCACAGCGGCGAAACGCTCGGCCCCGGCCTTCTTCGCTCCATCCTCCGCGATGTCGAGTTGTCTGTGGATGAACTTTTTCGTTCTCGCTAGCTTAGTCGAGAGTATGAACCCCGCGCGGTAATCCCCAATCCCGCGCCTTCAGGTAAAATAGGCGGTTGAGGTTGAGGGGCATGCGTACACGGGTTTTCGCGTCGGTAGTGCTGTTTTTGCTGGTCACGATGGTGTCGGCTCCTTGGCTGCAATCGGAGGATGACGACGGCGTTCCGCATTTTAATGCCACCGCTCCGGCGGCGGGCGACAAGTTGCCGCCGATCTTGACCAAGGATCAGCTGTGGGGTGCGAACGCGCAGTTTCCTTATCAGACGCACGCTTATGAGCTGGCGGCAAAGATTCCTAAGGTGATTTTTCAGCAGCCTTGTTATTGCTACTGCGATCGCAGCATGGGGCACACCAGCCTGCACAGCTGCTTTTCAGGCACGCATGGCGCGGAGTGCGGGACCTGCCTCAAAGAACTTTATTACACGTATACGATGTATAAGCAGGGCAAGACAGCGCGGCAGATTCGCGCCGGGATTATTAAGGGCGATTGGAAGTCGATCGATCTGACAACCGCGGCCAGCATTAATTGAAATTCTAAAATTTCTGAGCTAAATTTCGAACTCGAGGCGGTTTAATGGCACTGAAGGTAGCCCCCAAGAAACAAGCGACCGAAGATCCGCGGCATACACAGGCGGTGCAGAACTATGAGTCAGGGCTGCGCGCGCTGCAGGAACACAAGTTCGAAAAGGCCAAAGGCCATCTGCAAAAAGTATTGAGCGGGCCGAACAAGTCTCTGGTCGATCGCGCCCAGGTGCACATCATTACGTGCGACAAACATCTGGACGCGCCCAGCCTGCAGTTTAAGTCGGTCGAGGAGCACTACGACTATGCCGCGTCGCTGGTGAATTCGGGCGACTACGTCACGGCGCGCGAGCATCTGGACGCGCTGTTGAAGCAGAATCCGAAGTCCGAGTATGTTCTGTATGGACTGGCCGCGCTGCATTGCCTGACCGGGCATGTTGAAGAATCGCTCAAGATGCTCAACGAGGCGATCCAGGTGAAACCGGCGCTGCGCTTCCAGGCGCGCAACGATGCCGACTTCCAGAATCTGGCCGAAGATCCGCGTTTCACGGAACTGCTCTATCCAGATCCGGGCGCGGAAGAGGAGCCGGCGGAAGAAGAAGCGAGCGCTTATTAGCGGCTTGCGCCGACTCGCCACATTCGTCTTTCTTCTTGCGTGAGGCGGTATGCTTCCCCCATCGACCATGAACTCATCTGATACCGGCAAGGCTGGGCCTGAATTGCACGTGGTCGCAATCGGCGGCGGCACCGGCCTCTCCACGCTGCTGAAGGGGCTGAAGCATTACGTCATGACCCCGGCGCTGGCGGAAGCAGGCCAGCCGACGATTCGCGAATTGTCGGGCGTCGTGACGGTGAGCGACGATGGTGGATCGAGCGGGCGGCTGCGCAAAGAATTTAATATGCTGCCACCGGGCGATGTGCGTAATTGCATCGTTGCCCTGTCTGAAGACGAGGCCTTGCTTTCGAGATTGTTTCAACATCGATTTCAGAAGGGCTCGGGGCTCGAAGGACACAGCTTCGGGAATCTTTTTCTGGCCGCGCTCACTTCGATCACCGGAGATTTTGCCGAGGCGGTGCGGCTGTCGTCGGAGATTTTGCTGACGCGCGGGCGTATTTATCCGGCTACCATGACCAGCGTGGAACTGGAAGCCCTGATGTTCGATGGCACGCAGGTGCGCGGCGAAACGGAGATTACGGCAAGCAAAGGGAAGATTCGCGCGCTGGCTTTATTTCCTCCGGACGTCGAGCCGCTGCCGCAAACGCTCGAAGCAATCGCCAATGCGGACCTGATCACGATTGGCCCAGGATCGCTTTTCACCAGTCTGATTCCGAATTTGCTGGTGCGCGGGATTCCGCAGGCGATCGATGAGTCTCCTGCGGTCAAAGTATTTGTGTGCAACCTGATGACGCAGGCCAATGAAAGTCTTGGTTTAACTGCCTCGGATCACATTCGCGAGCTCAATAATCATGCCGGCGTGCAGCTGTTCGACTACGCCCTGATCAATCAAACTCAGGTTTCAAACGAGATGAAGGCGAAGTATGCGCTGGAGGGTGCTTCTCAGATTGTCGTGGATCTGGAAGCGATCGAAGCGATGGGCGTTTGTCCGGTGCTGGGAGATTATCTCGACGAGGGCGCGGTGGCGCGGCATGCGACCAATCGCGTTGCGCATGACCTGATGGCGCTGATGGCGCAGGCTCCGGACCGGCAAACGCTGCGGAGTTGATTCGCGTCGCGGTATATTGACTTAAGCATGGCAAAAGCGCCGCAGACCGCAACAAAATCCAAGTCAAAACTTTCCGCGCCGACTACGGCTAGGCCGCGTATCGCGATTGCGATCATGGCGGCGGGCAAGGGCACGCGGCTCAAATCGAAGCATCCTAAAGTTCTGCATGAGGTTGGCGGCAGGCCAATCCTGGCGCATGTGATTGCTACAGCGCAGAAGGTGGTGCCCGCACAGGATATCTTCGTGATCATCGGACATGAGGCGGAACGCGTGCGCGAAGCGGTTGCCGGAACGGGTGTGAATTTCGTGCTGCAAACCGAACAGCGGGGCACGGGACACGCGCTGATGGCCGCGCGGGAGGCGCTCTTGAACTACGGGCAGGTAATAGTGCTCTCCGGCGACGCTCCCCTGATTACTGCGGAAACCGTTCGCAAGCTTAGCGAATTCCATGGCGCGCAGAAGGCGACGATGACTTTGCTTAGCGCCGATCTCGACAATCCCTTTGGATACGGGCGGGTGATCCGCAAAGGCAAAGGTTCGGAGGTGCAGGCGATTGTCGAGGAAAAGTCGGCTAGCGCGCGGCAGAAAAAGATCCGCGAAATCAACTCTGGCTTCTACGCCTTCGACGCTCCATCTTTATATGAGCACATCGATCGGCTTTCGACCGCGAATCCGCATGGCGAGTACTACCTTACCGACATGGCGGACGTGTTTCAGCGGGCGCGGAAGAAGGTGGTCGCGATCAAGACGGACGACGCGGGCGAAGTGCTCGGTAGCAACACGCGCGCGGAGATGATGATGCTCGATGCGCGGCTGCGGCTGGCCAAATGCCGCGAGCTGCTGGATGCGGGAGTTACGGTTTTTTATCCGCATACCTGCGTGATCGACAACGACGTTGAAGTGGGCGCCGATACAGTGATCGAAGCGTTTGTGCAATTGCTGGGGCAAACGAAGATTGGCGCCGATTGCCGCATACGCTCTTACAGCATTATTGAGAATTCGATCATCGGCGACCGGGTCACGGTGCGGCCGGGAACACTCATGGAAGAGTCGCGGGTCGATGCGGGCGCAGTAATCGGGCCTTACACGCACATGCGTCCGGGAAGTGAAGTGGGCGAGGGCGCTCACGTCGGCAATTTTGTCGAAACCAAGAAAGTGAAGCTGGGCAAGGGATCCAAAGCGAACCACCTTACGTATCTGGGCGATGCGGAAATTGGCGAGGGCGTGAACATCGGCGCGGGCACGATTACCTGCAACTATGACGGGGTGAACAAGCATCAGACGCTGATCGAAGATGGAGTGTTCATCGGCAGCGATTCGACGCTGGTGGCTCCAGTAAAGATTGGCCGAGGGGCATACGTGGCGGCCGCTAGCTGCATTACAGAAGATGTGCCGGCGGATGCGCTGGCGCTGGGGCGCGCGCGACAGAGTGTGAAGGAAGGTTGGGCGCGGGCAAAACGGGAAGCGCGAGATAACAGAAAGGCTATCGATGAGAAAGAATTTGGACAGCCGAAGAGAAAAATCAGATTGTGAGATCCCACCCTTGCGCCAAGAACGCGCAAGGATGGGGCACCCTCTAAGGAACCGAGCGCCGATAGTCCGCTTGCAAAAGGAATAGACTAAGTCCGAAGCCAAATCATGACGCCGAATGCTCCAACTCAGGAAAAATCTCCCGTTCGCTATGACGTTTCCCTGCTCACGGCGGAAGATTTTTATTTATTCAATGAAGGCAGCCACTACCGGATTTATGAAAAGATGGGCGCACATCTCGCGCAATCGAACGGAACGGCCGGCACCATCTTCGGTGTGTGGGCGCCCAACGCGCGCAAGGTGTCGGTGGTCGGCGACTTCAATGGTTGGAATCCGCAATCGCATCAACTGCAGGCGCGCGGCTCGTCCGGAGTGTGGGAAGGGTTTATCCCTGGGATCGGCAAGGGCACGCTGTACAAGTTCCATATCAGCTCCAATGCGCAAGGGCACGAGACTGAAAAAGCCGATCCAGTGGCGCTTTTCAGCGAGCAGCCTCCGCGCACCGCGTCGGTAGTTTGGAACCTCGATTACACGTGGAACGACTCGGCTTTTCTCGAAAGGCGCGCCGACGCCAATTCACTACACGCGCCAATCTCGATCTACGAAGTTCACCTGGGCTCGTGGATGCGCATTCCTGAAGAGGGCAACCGTTCGCTGAGTTATCGCGAGATTGCGCCTCGCCTTGCCGAGCATGTAAACAGGCTGGGCTTCACGCATGTCGAACTGCTTCCAATCATGGAGCATCCCTTCTACGGTTCATGGGGATATCAAACGACTGGCTACTTTTCTCCGACGGCGCGTTATGGCACGCCGCAGGATTTCATGTACCTAGTCGACTATCTGCATCAGCATGGCATTGCTGTGATTCTCGACTGGGTGCCATCGCACTTCCCTTCCGACGGGCACGGGCTGGCTTTTTTTGACGGCACGCATTTGTTTGAGCATTCTGACGCGCGCCAGGGCTTTCATCCGGACTGGAAGACGTTCATCTTTAATTATGGGCGCACAGAGGTGCGCAGTTTCCTGATGTCGAGTGCCATGTTTTGGCTCGATAAGTATCATGCCGATGGATTGCGGGTGGATGCTGTCGCTTCAATGCTGTATCTCGATTATTCGCGCAACGCGGGCGAGTGGATTCCGAACAAGTACGGCGGACGCGAAAATCTGGAGGCCATCGATTTTTTGCGGCGCTTCAATCTTGAGGCTTATAAAGAGCATCCCGATATTCAGACCTATGCTGAAGAATCGACTTCGTATCCGATGGTTTCGCGACCGACGCATCTTGGCGGCCTCGGATTCGGCCTCAAGTGGGACATGGGCTGGATGCACGACACGCTGCAATATTTCAGCCAGGATCCGATTCATCGCCAGTATCACCACAACAAGCTGACCTTTCGCATGCTCTATTCGTTCCATGAAAATTTCGTGTTGCCGCTCAGTCACGACGAAGTGGTGCACGGCAAAGGTTCGCTGATCGGAAAAATGCCGGGAGACGAATGGCAGAGATTCGCGAATCTGCGGCTACTCTATGCCTACATGTTTGCGCAGCCGGGCAAGAAACTGCTCTTTATGGGCGATGAGTTTGGCCAGGTCAGCGAGTGGGGGCACGATCGCAGCCTCGACTGGGACGTGCTGCAATATCCTGTGCATCGCGGCCTGATGAACTGGGTCGAGCAACTGAATCGGCTCTATCGCCAGGAGCCCGCGTTGCACTGGTTCGATAACGACCCCGCAGGCTTTGAATGGGTGGATTGCAATGACGCGCCTCTGAGCGTGGTGTCGCTGCTGCGGAAGGGCAAGCCGGACGAAGAGCCCGTACTTATTGCGTGCAACTTCACGCCCGTCCCGAGAGTGGGATATATGGTGGGTGTGCCCTCGGGGGGCTACTGGAGAGAACTTCTCAACAGCGACGGCCAGGAATACGGCGGGAGCGGCATGGGCAACATGGGAGGCACGGAAGCTTTGGCGGAAAAGACTCACGGGCGGCCATTTTCTCTGCGATTGACGCTGCCGCCGCTGGGGGCGCTGTTTCTGAAGAGGGGCTAGTTTTTCGGAATGACCAGACAGGCGTCTGGTGTCTTGCATTGTGAGTGTTATGGCGATGTTACAACAGCAGTGTCCTCCAGGTATTTACAGTTTACTTTTTGAGGAGTGCTGAGTTTCTTAGGAAACTCACGATTCCTGCATCAACCATCTTGCTTCGGTCCGTGGCCGGCCACGATGAGTTCCACACCAAGTAGCCGCCGGACAAGGTTAGCGTTTTCTGCTGAAATGCAACGGCAGTCAGGACAGTTGTTTGCCACGCCCGATATTCGAGGTCGTAGGCGTTCGCTTCTACCGCAGCAAACTGCGGATCCCGCACGTCAGCGATGTGTGTTCCGACATGTGATATAGCACGGCTGAGTGCCTCACCCTTAAGCCTGTCCACATCGAATGTGCAGTTGAACAATAAGCCGTCCGGCGAGTTTTTATCGCCCTTTGGGCGATCACTTTTCGGCACTTCGTTCGGGCTACCGAACCCAACCTCCACCCCGTTGCCTCTCCTTCTTTGCCGTAAGCGGCTGCCGCTCTTTCAACTTGGTTGGCAGCCTGACTGCCGGGGCTAAAGGCGTGCGCCGCCTGGTGTGCGGCGGCAACCGGATCGCCACTAGGGGATTCACGGGTGGAATCATCTTTTGTCGATGCACTGACTCTTGAGTAGTCAATCTCACGGGCCGAGACATCCGAGACGGTTTGTATCACCAGACGCGCTCGGTAGAGATTCAGGTTGCCGTAGCCGTTCGCGCTGACAAACTTGCCTGCTTTGTCCCGAACAACACCTGCCTCGTTAACGCCGTCGAGCCGCCCCACGAGACTGGCTGTTACTTGGTAACGAATGCAGCCCAGGCACATGCCGCCAGCCTTGTAAGGCGAAGAGAGCAGCGAGTCAAATTGCTTAAACTCTTTGTCCTTGTCGAGCTTGACGGAGGCTCGACTCGGCGTGGGAGCAGCAGCGTTGTTGTTATGACCCAGTTGAAGTTGCACGAACGCTGCTGGACCTGCCTTGCCCTTAGTGCCCTCTGGATAGGCAAGCCAAATCGCATTAATTGGCTGATTACAACTCGCATCCTTTACAGCAAACTCATCGAAGCCGGCAGTGACAGTACCTTTCACGCGGACAGTCTTTCCGTCGAAAGATTCAGGCTTGGCGAGAATCTCGCAGACGGACACATCCGGTATTTCCGCCGCTAGGGAAGTTGTCATGACCGAGCAGAAAAAGAGAAAAGCAAGACATCGCCTCATTAGATCACCTCTCGATATTGGGGATACATCATAATCCAGATTTCAGGCCAGCAAACGATTCTTGAGCTTAACTGCTGCGGCCCCAATCCCCTCTTAGCTCCCACCCATCCTCCATGCTATCCTCGCAGTTGAGTCAACCTTTGCGGATGCGCATCCTTACGCGCTACATCCTGGGAGAAGTCGTCTCCTACGCCTTGATCGGCGCGGCGGTTTTTACTTTTGTTCTTTTCACTCGCGATCTTGGCCGCATCCTTGAACTCGTTGTCCGCAACAGCGCACCGCTTCCCAGCGTTGCCGAAGTTTTTTTCTTCACTGTCCCGGTCGCGCTTACTTACACGATACCGATGGGCGTTCTGCTGGGAATCCTGATTGGGCTCAGCCGCCTCGCCGCGGACAGCGAGATTACCGCCATGCGCGCCAGCGGTCTGGGCGTGTGGACTTTTCTCCGCGTCATCTCGATTTTTGTTTTGGTGGCGTGGCTGCTGGCTCTCGGCAACAGCGTTTATCTGGCTCCGCGCTCACTCGCCGCGCTCGCGCACCTCGAAGACAATCTCAAGTCTTCGCAGGCGTCTTTCGAAGTTCAGCCGCGCGTGTTTTATGAGGGATTTCCGAAGCTCATCCTCTATGTGCAGGACGTCAAGGCGATGTCGGGCGGGGCGTTGTGGAAGGGCGTGTTTCTTGCCGATTTGACCGATCCGGCAGCGCCTAGAATCACGCTGGCACGCGAGGGTTTGCTGGTCAGCCAGGGGGCGGACACGCTCGACCTGCATCTGACCAATGGTTCGACGCACGAAACCGATCCCAAGAATCCTGACCAGTATCAGATCTCCACTTTCAACACCACCGACATCCCGCTGCAAGTTCCGACGGCGCAGAGCAGTCAGGAGCATGAACCTGTATCGCTCGGCGAGATCAAGATTGCCGACCTGCTGCGCACGGCACGAAACTCGGACCCGCTCACACGCCGCTGGGACTTGATCGAATTCAATCGGCGGCTGGCATTACCGACGGCCTGCATCGTGCTTGCGCTGGTTGGCATTCCGCTGGGCCTCTCGTCAAAAAAGGGCGGCAAATCGAGCGGATTTGTCCTGACCATTCTGCTGGTCTTCGTTTACTACTCCGTCTCTTTGATCGGAGTTTCTTTTGCCAAGCAGGGACGCGTCTCACCGGCTGCCGGCGTCTGGCTTGCTGACTTCGTTTTTCTTGTCGGAGGAGTTTTCCTGCTCTGGCAATCGGAGCGGCGCCCGATCGAACTGGCCGGGCTGCGTTCCTGGTTTAAGGCGTCATCGTCAAAGACTTCATCGCCGGAGCTGGCCGCTGCGAAAACGACAGGGCTGGCGCAGAACGGCGATTCGATGCGGGCTGCGACGCGCGGGAGTGCCGGCGCCAATCGCGCACTCCGGAGACGTTTGTTCAATCTGCAGTTTCCTACCATCCTCGACGATTATGTGCTGCGCGGTTTTGCGTTTTATTTTGCGTTGATTGTCGCCGCGTTTCTCACGCTGCTGCTGGTCTTCACGCTGTTCGAATTGCTGAGCGATATTTTGCGCAATCAGATTTCGCCGCTTACGGTGGGCGAATACCTGCTCAACGTCGTTCCTTATTTCCTTTACAGCACCACTCCGCTGAGCATGCTGCTGGCGGTGCTGGTCACATTTGGATTGTTACAGCGATCGAATGAAATCACGGCGATCAAGGCCACCGGGATCAGCCTTTACCGCATTATTATTCCTGTGCTGATCGCGTCCGCCATGGTTGCGGGCGTGCTCTTTCTTTCCGACCAACTCTATCTTCCTTATACCAACAAACGGCAGGATGCGCTGCGCAACCAGATCAAGGGCAAGCCGGCGCAAACTTATCTTCGTCCTGATCGGAAGTGGATCTTCGGCCAGCACTCCGATATTTACTACTATCAATTTTTCGATCCCGACCGGAATGTGTTTGACGGCGTTTCGGTGTTTCAGTTCGACCCGCACACTTTTCAGATCACGCACCGCATCACGGCCGTACGCGCTCACTGGTCTGATTCCATGGGAAGGTGGATTTACGAAGAGGGGTGGGAACGCAGTTTGAGAGGCTCTGCTATCGACAGTTACCGTAAATTCGACGTGGCCACGTATCCGGAACTGGCGGAGGCGCCGCTTTACTTCAAGAAAGAAATTAAGCAGTCGTCCGAGATGAGCTATGACGAGCTGCGCAATTACATTCGCGATCTGGAGGAGAGCGGCTTCGACGTAGTGCGCCTGCGCGTACAACTGCAAAAGAAGATTGCCTACCCGTTGATCACGCTGGTGATGGCGGTGCTCGCCATTCCTTTTGCGCTCTCTGCGGGTAAGCGATCAGCGATTGCGGGAGTCGCGACCGCGATTGGGATTGGCGTAGTTTATTGGACGATCAACGGCCTGTTTGAGGCGATGGGCAATCTGAGCCAACTTCCGCCCGCGGTCGCTGCCTGGTCGCCGGATCTGGTCTTTGGATTTATCGGAGGGTATTTAATTTTGAGAATGCCGACCTGAGCAGTTGGCGAATCGGGTGATCTGGTGATCCGGCCATCGGGTGATCTAAAGTCAAAAGCAACAGCAAACGCCTTCGATCGCCCGATGACCCGATGGACAGATCGCCCGATGTTTTCCTACTGTATGGCCATACCACTCGGCGACGCTGGTGCGATTACCGTGATCGGATTGCCCATGGCTCCGTCGGTTGTGTTCAGTGTAAGGCCTGTGATGTTGCTCGATCCGTTATTCGATACAAAGAGAAACTGACCGTAGCCATTGAAGTTCTGGCCCACGCTATTCACACTGGGCAGGAGAACCAACGAGACTGGATTGGCACCGGTTGGTGAATTGGCTGGCGCGAGAGCGCCCAACGTACCCGCCGAGGTGTTGATGTGAAATCCGAAAACCTGGCTGGAGAAGGCGCTGGCCACGTAGAGGAAATTATTGGTCGGATCGACCACCATCTGTCCCGGGTATGAGCCAGCCGAAGTCGGTGCGACGTTGGGGCACGGAGGCGAGGAACAGGGCTGCACCAGCGGCAGCATCAGATTGTTGTTCACGTCCTGCTGCGTGATGCAGGTTGTATTCTGCACGGTGCAAATCTCGAACGGATAAAGCTGGCCCGCATTATCGTTTTGACTGCCAACATAGACGAACACGCCACCGGTCTGCGAATCCTGCGGGTTCGTGTTAACCGCCTGGATCGAGATGGGATCGACGGCTGCGACCAGGTAAGGCGAACCAACCTGCTCGGTCAGAACTCCCGATTTACTCACCGTATAGATGCTGACCGTGTTGTCGTAATGCTGGCTCTGATTGAGGTCGTGGTTGTTGGTGACAAGGAGAAGCTCCTCTGACATTCCCTCCACCGGCGTAAACGTAATTGTCGAAAGCGCACTCGGAACTTTGCTTAGGTAAAAAGGACTGCCAGTCGCCGGAGTCAGCGTGGTAGAGCCCGCTTGCATGGCGAACACCGAGATCGAAGGGCAGGCCGTGAAGTTCGTATTTGCGACGGGAGGGGCAGGGCAATTCTGGACGGAGCCATTCAGGAAGCTATTCGCAGGACTGGGGGATGAGCCTTTGTCGAGTACGAACAGAAATTGCCCTGAGACATCACGTCCCATGAAGATCGCCGAAGCGGCGTCATCTTCTGTGTCCTGAGGGTTAGTCGGATTGTTCAACGGTACTGCTGTACCGGGTTTCGATAGACTGCCATCCTGGTTAACCGTATATGGATAAATGGTCGGTGGAACGGAGACGGTGGCTACGCCAGTCTGCGGGTCGATCGCACAGGTCGGCTTGGCTGGCGGAATGTAGGGGGCCGGCTGGCACGGCACACCCTGATTCAGAACGAAGGCCGTCGTGCCTCCCGGGCCCATCACGATGTTTACCGGAATTCCGCAAGCCACGGGCGGGGTGTTTTGCAGGGTGGGGCAGGTGCTAGCGTCGGAGACGGAGTTGATAAGCGAGAGATTTCCACTATAAAGATCGATGGAGAACGAGCTGACGAAGTTCCCCGTGCCGCCTTCTCCCTGGGTCAGGACGTACAAGACTCCGGCGGGCCGATAGGAAGAACTGCCGCAACTTAATGAAAACAAGCTCAGGGCGAACACGCCCGCCAGAGCTAGCACTTCGCCTAATTTTCTCGACATCTATTGTCTATTCTCCGAGGAATCCCATCGCCGCGCTTTTGGCCGATTGGGCAGTCAGCCGCTTCTTGTCCACAGGCGCTTCCCTGCCAGTTGTTCCGGAAACCGAAGCTTGTGGCTGAAATTAATTTTTGTATCAGGAATGAGCGGGAAGAGCAAACCCGGCAGCGGCCGGAATTCGCATTTCTACCTCTAACCCACCCTCTTTTCGGTTGGATGCGCGAAGTTGCCCGCCGTGCAGCCTGATTGCCCGATCCGCAATCGACAGACCCAAACCCACTCCTCCGGTCTGCCGGTTGCGAGCATCGTCGAGCCGATAAAAGGGCTCGAAGATCTTGGGCAGGGCTTCAACGGGAACGCCTGGACCGGAGTCAAGCACGCGAACAACAATTTCCTGTTGCCCGTCCGCCGTCTCCTGCCGTTCCAGTCGTACCTCAACCGTCGTACCCTTGGCAGTATAACGCGTTGCGTTCCTTACGACATTCTCAATCGCGCTGCGCAGCAGGTCGGGATCGGCTTCAACCAGGAATTCGTCGCCGAAGTCGCCATTGGTCGAGGCCCGGGCGGAGGCGTCGGTCGAAGCGTGAGTGCTAACTCTGCAAGCCTGCTCCGGCTTTTCGTATTCGGCGTCATGGGCCACCTGTTTAACCAATTCCAATAGTGAAAGATTGCTCTTGCGCAGGCCGTCGGTGCCGGACTCCAGGCGAGCAATGGTCAGCAGCCGCTGTATCAACTGATTCAGGCGGTCGGCTTCTAGCTCGATGCGCTGCAGCGAAGCCTCGAGCTCGGGAGCAACGTCAGCGGGAGTTTTCTGCCGCGCCAGCCCGAGCGCCACACTCAGCCGTGCCAAGGGAGAGCGCAGTTCATGCGAAACATCCTTCAGCAGCCGCGATTGCGAATCGACCAGACCTTCGATGCGCTCGGCCATGCGATCGAAATCGCGCATCAGTTCGGTTAGTTCGTCATGACGGCCGCCGGGCGGAGCGCCCGTGCGCGCAGTTAAATCTCCCGCCGCCAGGCTCTGCGCGGCCTGGCGCAAACGCGTAACTGGACTGGTGATCGACCATGCCAGCAGCCAGCACATCAGCCCTGAAGTAATGATGGCGATGGCAATGCCGAGCAGTGGTATGTCATGCGGCCCGAAAAATACTCTGGGCCCGGGCGGGAGCACCAGCACGAGCGTGTAGCGCTTGCCATCCAAGGTGAGCGCCTGCCGGATGACGCGATCGGGCAGAAGATAGTCGAGCCAGCCACGGTGTCGCGGCGGTCCGCCACGCATGGGACTGTCGGACGGCGGTCCGCCCGGCCGTACGTCTTCGAGACGCGGGCGCCGCCCTGTGATCTCATGGCCCGCCGGATCAAAAACCGAAGCCCATACGTGATGCGTGCGCCAGAGTTCTTCGACGTATTCGTGGGCGGCGCGCTCTCCGCCGCTCTGGTAGGCGTTGACCGCTTCCGCCAGGATTTGCGGACTCTCACTCTCAATTCCATGGCGCGCCGGGCTAAGCGCGATGGTGGCCAGAATTGCCAGCACCACGAACAGCACCTGGGCCGCCCAGAACGACAAGAAAATCTTGAGGAAGAGGCTTTTCATTTTTTCGATAGATCAGATTACGCTACCAGCTGCGAGCTGCGAGCTTGGAGCAAGAACGGTTCGTGAAGAGCGTGCTCGAAGCTCGCGGCTCGAAGTTCGCAGCTCGTAGCTCTCTTCACCTTTTCGCCTTCGCCGCCGGACGCGCAAACATGTAGCCCACGCCGCGAATCGTCTTGATGTGGTCGCCATCTTCTTCGGAGTCGCCCAGCTTCCGCCGCACCTTGCTGACGTGCATATCGATGCTGCGGTCGAAGGGCATGAATTTGCGGCTGAGGACGGCATTCACCAGCCGTTCGCGCGTCACCACCCGCCCTGCTTCGCGCAACAACACTTCCAGCAGATTAAATTCGACCGAAGTCAGATCGACCGGCTGGCCCGCTCGCGACACGCTGCGAGTTGCGGGATCGAGTTCGACATCGCCCACACTCAACACTTCGGGCACAGCGTCAGCCGCGCGAACCGGACTGGTGCGGCGCAGGATGGCGCGGATGCGCGCGACTAGTTCGCGAGGGTTGAACGGCTTCGGAAGATAATCGTCGGCGCCGATTTCGAGCCCCACAATGCGGTCGACATCCTCGCCGCGCGCGGTCAGAAGCAGTACGGGAATCTTCGAGACGCTGCGAATGCGACGCAGCACTTCAAAACCGTTGATCCCAGGCAGCATAACATCGAGCACCACGAGCGTGTATTCGTTGGTGAGCGCCTGCTGAAGTCCCTTTTCTCCGTCGTGAACAGCCTTGAGGCTGAAGCCTTCGGCGGTCAGGTACTCCTGCACCAGCCCGCACAGTTCGACGTCGTCATCGACAATGAGTACGTGATCCATTCGCTTATTCATCTAACACCTTCGGCGCACCGTTTATGGTAAAGATTTGTGATTAGTAAGGATCGGGTGATCGGGTCATCGGGTCATCGGGTGATCGAAGGTCAAAGGCGCTTGACTTTATTAGATGACCAGACGACCGGATCGCCGGATGGTTCGGTCTCCTTTCATTTCCTCGCTGTCCTTTGGGAAGCTGCGAAGATTGCGACCAATTCATTTGCCTCCGAAAGCAAGTCGGCGAGCAGGTCCTGCTTTACGATTCCCGAGTCGATCAGGCATTCGATCCAAAAAACCGTTTCGTCCGCCTCTTCCACAACAATCCCCATCTTCGAAATGAACTCAGCCTTTGACCGCGCACGCCCGGCACTCCGGTAGTTTGCTCCAATCGAAGTTCCCGACCGTAGTAGTTGCTTACCCAAAACCTGCGCATCCACGGTCCGAGGTAAATGCCGGAACAATCTGATAATCCGAAGCGCAAACTGCTTAGTACGATTCCGCAACTCCTCTTGCTTGCTGAAGTTCTGTTCCATTTAGTCTGTACTCTTAGGACATCGACGACTCATCAGAGTTAGATCGCGGGCCTTTGATCTTCGATCGCCCGATGACCCGATCACCCGATCACCCGATCACCCGATACTCTTTACAAAACTTTACCGCGATTGACCGACTCTTTACCTCTTCTTTTGTGAAAAAGTGTTCTTATCTGTGTACGACGATCGGGATGAGTCCCGGAGCCCTACAAGATTTGAAATGATCCAAGTTTGAAACGACCCAAGAAGGAGTGCCAATGAAATCTACTCGTAACCGTATTCTTATTGTCGGCGCTGCTGTGATGCTTGCGGTGGCAGCCGCGATCGCGCAAGGTATGCACGGTCACGGCGGGCCGGGCGGCGAATTTCATCATATGCTCAGGCAGCTTGACCTGAACGCCGATCAGCACGCCCAGGTTAAAGCCATCTTTGAAAAAGAGAAGCCCACGCTCCAACCCCTGATGCAGCAGATGAAGCAGAACCACCAGGCCATGAAAGCTCTTGAGGCCGCCGGCCCATTTGACGAAAATAAAACGCGCGCGCTGGCTACGCAAAATTCTCAGACCATGATCGATCTGCAGGTCGAGCACGAGCGCATCAAATCGGAAATTATGCAGATTTTGACGCCCGATCAGAAGGCTAAGCTGGCGCAGATCGAGGCCAATCATGAGTCGCGCATGAGCAAGCATCAGGCGCCGCCGTCAAACTAGCTTTTTCAAAGAGGTGGGCTGGTCCCATCTCCGGAGCCGTGGGCAACCGCGGCTTTCGCAAAAGGCTCTCTCCGACCCGGGTGAGGAAACTACTGGAAACCTCCATCCTCGCCCGGCCTTTTTTTTCATTCTTCAGAAATCAAAGATGAAGAATGCGACAATGGAGCAAGTGAATGGAAGGCGCCGATCTGCTCTACTCAGGATTGATGTTCACTGCCGGCATGCTGTCGCTCTGGACTGCACTGCTGCTTACCGCGACATTCATCTTCCTGTCGCCATCGTCGCGAAAATCCGGACCCAGCGCTGCTACAATCTCCTCAAGCCGTAATACTGCTGCGTATCAGGACCTATATCGAGACCATGGTGCCGAAGAAGCTGCGCCCCCTAGTTCCCTACCTCAAGCGTCACCGCAACGGTCTGTTCCTGGGCGGGTTCTGCGTTTTATTCAATAACGGCGTTTGGATTCTTTTTCCGCAGGTTTTGCGTCGCGCCATCAACGACCTCAATACCGGAGTTACTCGCCACAAGCTTCTCACTTACTCGCTGATGATCATTGCCATTGCCCTGATCAAAGGCATTTTTCAGTTTCTAACCCGCTGGGTAGTGATCGGAATCTCTCGCGATATCGAATTCGACCTGCGCAACGACCTCTTCGCGCATCTCGAGCGGCTGTCTTATTCCTACTATCAGCGCAACCGTACCGGCGACATCATGGCGCGTGCAACCAACGATCTGAATGCTGTCCGCATGCTGCTTGGGCCGGCCATTATGTATTCGGCGAACACGATCGTTTTCACTGCCGGCGCGCTCGGGTTCATGCTGGCCATCAGCCCCAAACTCACCGTATTTGCCTTTCTGCCGCTGCCCATCGCGAGTGTGGTGATCCAGTATTTTGGCCGGCGCATTCATGAGCGCTTCGAGCGTATTCAGGCTATGTTTTCCGACATCTCGGCCCGCGCCCAGGAAAATTTTTCGGGTGCCCGCGTCATCCGCGCCTATGTGCAGGAGCAGTCCGAGATCGCAGCTTTCGAGAATGCCAATCAGGAATACATTCGCCGCAGCCTTGGCCTCGTCCGACTGATGGGCATGCTCTGGCCGACCTTGGAACTCATGCTCGGCGCGGCAGTTGTGATCGTGCTGTGGATGGGGGGACGTGAAGTCATAAACGGCCAATCGCAGGTACACCTTGTCTCCTATTTGAGAACGACGACGACCCTTTCGCTATCGGGCTCGATGGATGTCGGCGCGTTTGTCGCCTTCAACACCTACATGATGCAACTGACCTGGCCGGTCATTGCGCTCGGATGGGTGATTAACATTTTCCAGCGTGGAACCGCGTCGATGGTGCGGATCAACGAAATTCTTTCGCAGCGGCCGGAAATCAGAGACGAGATCGGGTCATCGGGCGATCGGGTCATCGGGTCATCTGAAAATCAACCCCAAGGGTTCCGCGATTTTGCTCCCCAATCGCCCGAGGGCCCGATCACCCGATCACCCGATGTAATCGGTGAGATCGAATTCCGCCATCTCAACTTCGCATATAACGGAACGCCCGTTCTCAAAGATATCAACCTGCGCATTCCCGCCGGATCGAGTCTCGCCATCGTCGGCCCGACCGGGTCGGGCAAGACTACGCTGGTCAGCCTGATTCCACGCATTTACGATGCCGCGCCTGGCGCGGTTCTCATCGATGGGCGCCCGCTGCGCGACTTCCCTCTCGACTCTCTGCGGCGCAATATCGGGTTCGTTCCGCAGGAGACATTTCTTTTCAGCGACACCATCCGCGAAAACATTGCTTATGGGGTCGCTCGCGAAGACGCCACTCCCACGCTCGATGAAATCAAGGCTGCCGCCGAGGCCGCCAACATCTCTGCCGACATTGAGGGGTTCCCCGAGGGCTACAACACAACCGTCGGCGAGCGCGGCATCACGCTCTCCGGAGGCCAGAAGCAGCGCACCGCCATCGCCCGCGCCCTGCTGCGCAGCCCTCGCATTCTGATTCTCGACGACGCGCTTTCGAGCGTCGACACGCACACCGAAGATAAGATTCTCAACCATCTCCGCGAAATCATGCGCGGACGCACTACGATCTTCATCTCCCATCGCGTGTCGACCGTGCGCAACGCCGACGCCATCGCCGTCCTCCATCAGGGACGCATCGTAGAACTCGGCACCCACGACCAACTCATCGCCCGCAACGGCTATTACACCGATCTCTATAACAAGCAGTTACTGGAAGAAGAATTGGCTGAAGTCTAGGTTTCAGAGTTTCAGAGTGAGGGTTTCGAAGAAGAACCCGAAACTAGTTTCGTATGCAACTTTGCTAGGTTGAGCCTGTAATTAAGTTCCTCGCCATACAACCCCAACAGGAATAACTTGCTCAGACAATGAGAAGCATAGATAATGCTTCCGAGTAAGTTCCCCAAACAACTTCTGTTTGCGCCACGGAGTTACCATGCGACGTACGGGTTCGGCTCTGCTGCCCTCGTGTAGCCTCTGGACGAGCGTTTCTGCTGCCCTAGTCTTGTTTCTCTTATTCGCCGCCTCTGCCCTTTCTCCTAACGCTTTCGCGCAAGCTACAAAGCCGAAGGTGCTCTCTAATTCTTTCGACGAGAAAGACAAAGACGACGACCGCCCCGATAGGCGAGCGCAATGGATGATGCGGGGCCGCGAGGTTCCCAAAGGACAGTCGGCGGCGGCGTTGCGTCTGCGCGCGCACCAGCAGAAGATGGCGCTCCGCGCTGCGCGCGCGGCAGCGGCCAAGGCGGGAACTTCGCCGAAGAGTAGTCCGTTATCCTCAGGCTGGATTTTCGTGGGGCCCGCGCCCCTTCAGTCCGACGGTGACATTTTCGGCCTGGTTTCTGGGCGTTCCACGGCGATCGCAGTTGATCCCAGCGACACCACTGGCAATACAGTTTACGCCGCGGGCGCCACGGGAGGCGTGTGGAAGTCGACGAATGCCGCGACTTCCAACTCCGCCAATGTGAGTTGGACCCCGGTCACCGACCAGCAGGCTTCTTTGACCGACGGAGCGGTTTCCGTCAAATCGGATGGCAGCGTAGTCTTGGTTGGAACCGGTGAGCCGAATAACGCGATCGACAGTTACTTCGGATCCGGCATTCTGGTTTCAAATGACAAAGGCAACACTTGGACCTTAGTCCCTTCGAGTTCCGATGGACATTCCTTTGTCGGCATGGGATTCAGTAAGTTCGCGTGGGATACGGCAACGGGATCTACGAGCACGGTGGTTGCGGCGGGGGCAGACACTCCCGTAGGAGACCAGACGGGCGCATGGAGCAATAATCCAAGCTGGGGAATCTATTTGTCGACCAACGATGGTGCGAGTTGGACTTCTCAGGCTCCTACCGACGGCACGACACCGGTTTTTTCTGTGACCGACGTTGTCTACAACGCCACCGCAGGAAAATTCTTTGCTTCTCTTCAATACCACGGCGTATACAGCTCGACGAATGGAACAAATTGGACTCGACTCGCCGCTCAGCCCAGCCCCAGTTTTCTTTCTCTATCCAACTGCCCGCTCTCTACTAATCTCAATGATGTTACCTGCCCGCTCTTCCGGGGACAATTGACCGTGGTTCCCGGCCGAAACGAAATGTACTTTTGGTTTATCGACGGGAATCTCCAGGACTATGGTATCTGGCAATCTCTGAATGGAGGAACCAGCTGGAAGCAAGTGCAAGCGTCGAGTCAGTGTACTCTTGACCCCGATACAAGCAACCCTCCCTGCGGAATGTTGCAGCCTTTCTACAATCTCGAACTGGGAGCTATACCAAACGGGAGCAACACTGATCTGTACGCAGGACTGGTCAACCTCTACAAGTGCCGGGTGAATAGCGGAACACAGAGTTGCGCGACGATCGACAGCAACCAACCGAATAGCTGGATAAACCTCACTCAGGTTTACAGCTGCCCGCAAATCTCGGGCGTGCATCCTGATGAACACGGATTCGGATTCGAGATGGTAGGTGGCCAGGCGGTGACTTACTTTGGCAATGACGGCGGGGTCTATCGCTCATTGAATTCGCTCACGGGACTGGTCAGCGGGACCTGCGGAACCGCAAATCAATTCGACAATCTCAACGGCACGATCGGATCGATGACGCAGTTTGTTTCTTTCTCCATCCATCCGACCGACCAGAACATACTGCTGGGCGGCACGCAGGATAATGGCTCGCCCGCAACCGATACGGCGACAACCAGCCCACAATTCACTACCGTTCTGGGGGGAGATGGTGGCTACAATGCCATCAATCCAAACAACACCAGCGAATGGTTCCCCTCTACAACGGATTCGCTCATCGGCATTTGCGAATCAGGCATAGGATGCAATGAAAACAACACCTTCATAGAAGCTCAACCCGGCTACCCTTCCGAGGGAAACATCGATCAGGGCGCCTTCTATACTCCGTTTATTTTGGATCAGCAAAACACCGGCGAGATGCTGATCGGCACCTGTCGCATATGGCGCGGATCCACGAACCCACCCGACGGGCCGGGCGTTTTTAGCGAACTCAGCGTCGATTTCGACACCTTGGATTCAACCCTGTGCTCGGGTGGCGAAATCAACCAAGTCCGCTCCCTGGCAGCGGGCGGGCCTAAGGACAGCAATGGCTTCTCCAACGTTGTGTATGCCGCCACTCAAGGCTACGGCCCTCTATACGCGTTCGGTACAGGCGGCGAGGTTTGGGTCACAACCGATGCGGCAACAACAATGATGTCCAACGTCTCGCCACCTGGGAATGCCAATAACAACTACACCGTCTCCTCCGTCGCGATGGATAACTCCGACGCAACCGGTAAGACAGCGTATGTCGGGATTATGGGCTTCAACACGTCCCACGTCTGGAAGACGACCGACGCCGGCGGCACCGGCCAGGCTAGCGACTGGACCGATTGGACCGGAAACCTGCCGGATTCTCCAGTCAACGCCTTGCTGGTGGATTCCACCGTTAGCCCTTCGCAAATTTACGCCGGAACCGATGTCGGCATATTTGTGAGTTCGACCACGAATGCGAGCTGGACTGAAGTCGGTCCGGCTCCTGGGAGCGGGCAAGCCGGTTATTTGCCGAACGTGCCTGTCACCGCTCTTCAGCTGTTCAATTCCGGCGGGACCAAGGCGCTGGAGGTATCTACTTATGGCCGCGGTATCTGGACCTACAGCCTTTCGGTCTCTCCAAGCTTCACGCTCTCGGCGGCACCATCCGCCGTAACGATCGCAGCGGGTGGCACGGGGGGCACCAGCACTATTACAGTGAACGACCAGAACGGATTCACCGGGAGCGTCTCCTTGGCAGCTTCGGGGCTGCCGAGTGGAGTCACCGCTTCCTTCAATCCAACGAGCACCTCCACAACAAGTGTCTTGACGCTGACCGCAAGCGGTTCAGCTGCGCCCGGCACAGCCACTGTAACCATTACAGGCACCTCCGGCAGCCTGACCGCAACCACGACCGTCAGTTTGACGGTCACGCCAGCACCGAGCTTCACTCTATCGGCCTCGCCGACCAGTCTGACAATCACTCCGGGCGGTGCCGGCGGCACGAGCACGATTACGGTTGGCGATCAGAACGGATTTAGCAGCAGCGTGGCCTTGGCTGCCTCCGGCCTTCCGAGCGGCGTCACCGCAACCTTCAACCCAACCAGCACCGCCAGCACGAGCACCCTTACGCTGACGGCGAGCGGTTCTGCTGCGGCTAGCGGTCCCACGACGGTGACCATCACTGGCACCTCGGGCAGCCTTACCGCAACGACTACCATTGCGGTCACAGTCAGTCAGAACTTCACCGTGCCGCCAACGCTCACGAATCCTGCGAGCGCTGGAGCCGGGCAATCTACTTCGACCACTATGGCGCTCGCTCCGGTTGGCGGAGGCAATTTCACCAGCAACGTCACCTACGCGTGCACCTCTGGTCTGCCGACAGGCGCGACCTGCTCGTTCAGCCCAACCCAGATCAGTTCGGGAACCGGGGGCCAAACTGTAACGATCACTATCCAAACCACAGGTCCGTTCACTGGAGCTGCGGGTGGGGCCAAGCGTGGAGAAGCTACACGTAGGCTCATCGGCCAAAAGCAACAGCTGTGGCTGCCGTTGAGCTTGCCTCTGGCCGGCATCGTAATGGTCGGGTTGTTCGGCGGAAGTTTGCCTCGCCGCTACAAAATTATTGGGCTCTGTCTCGCCCTGACCATCACGGGATTCCTGGTGGCCTGCGGCGGAGGCAGTTCCGGGTCGCCGCCCGTGCAGGTAACTCCTGCGAGTGCTCAGGTGCAACTAGGGGGAACTCAACAGTTCACCGCGAGCGGGACTGTGACTTGGTCGGTCAGCGGCTCTGGCACGATTAGCCCGACGAGCGGCCTCTATACAGCTCCGACAACCGGAACTACGCCCGCTAGCGCTACCGTCACGGCAACGCCGACTTCGGGGATGCCGGGTACGGCTGCGGTCACCATTCCTGCGGTGGGAGTGAGCGTGAGCCCCAGTTCGGTGAATACGCTATATCCGAGCCTGCCTGGAGCACCATTGCAGACGCAAACCTTCACCCCGACCGTCACCAACTCAACCGCCAACACAACCGTCACTTGGTCCGTCAATGGTGTGGCCGGCGGAAATGCGACGTTCGGCACAATCGACGGCAGCGGCAATTACACGGCACCGGCATCGCTTCCGAATCCGGCGACGTTCAATGTCACGGCAACCTCGGTCGCCGATCCAAGCAAATCCGGACCTTCGGCGGTTAGTTTGCTGACGCCGACGCCGGCCGGAACTTCTACGGTCACGGTTACGGTTACCGAGGGCGGGATTCAACACACGACGACGTTCAGCCTGACGGTGACGGATTAATCGTCAGATCATCCTTCAATAATTTCGGGCACGCTCTCGGGCGTGCCCCTTTTCTTGCAGCCCTGACGTCGACGCGCGGAGTTGTGTATCCTGAATCTCGATATTTGCCGACATGAGCGAACCGATACCTGACAAGGTTGAGCCAGTTTCCGATTTAGCTTCCGAGTCCGCTATGGACGAGGTGCTGGCGCGCCAGCAATCTGAGCTTGATCGGCTGAGGGAGGCGTTTGAATTGCTGGGCGTGAACGCCTGCCACTGGTGCCATAAGTACTATCGGCGAGCTGAGCCGGGAGCGTTGTTCGACGCCGGTGGCGGCAAACTGGTTTGTTATGCGTGCATTTCTAAGTGGTGGCCGCAGTGCTGCGCTCAACTTACCAGTAAGGAGCGCGAGGACATGGAAGGCAAGTTAGTCTTCTGGCTGAAGGCGACGCATAACGCTGAAGTGTTTAAAGATCCGGCGAAGCTTCCCGATAGCTCGTTGCAGGAGTTGCACCTGGTCGCGCAGTGCCTGGAATGCCGCGGCACGGGCAAATCGCTCGGCGAAGATACGTGCCGGTTCTGCATGGGACGCGGAACGGTGTGGGTGATCGTTGCGCGCAAGCAGGCGTAGCGCAAAAAAAACGGCGCCGCAAAGGGCGCCAGTTCCCAGCATGATCTGGAGCGGGCCTGCAGGTTAAAGTAAGGGGAACAAAACGGCCGGTTGCGCAAGTAATTGCCGCCTTCTCCAACGTTTTTACGTCATTGCAGTCCTCTCACTTCAGCGCTTCTATCGGATCTACTTTCATGGCGCGCCGCGCGGGCAGATAACTCGCGAATATGGCGATGCAGAGAAACAGCAGGGGCGTGAGAAAAAAAGTTATCGCGTCGAGCGATCCAACATGGTAGAGCATGCTCGACATCAGCCGGGTAAGCAGGAGCGCCGATATCAGGCCGGTGACAATTCCGGCAAGCGCGAGCGTGAGCCCCTGGCGCACGACGAGGCGCAGAATATCAGCGTGTTCGGCGCCGAGCGCGAGGCGGATGCCAAATTCCTGGCGGCGCTGCGCCACGGAGTAGGAGAGTACGCCGTAGATTCCGATGATCGCGAGGGCGAGCGCGGTGGCGGAAAAAACGCCGAGCAGCAGCATAGTGAAGCGCGGCTGCGAACGCGACTCGTCCATGATGTCATCTACGGTTTGAATCTTCGTAATCGGCTGGTCGGGATCGACCGCGGCGATCTCGGCCCGCACGGCGGAGATTATGCTGCGCGGGTCGACGGCGGTGCGCACGAGAAGATTCATATCTCCCCAGGGCAACTGCGGAAACGGGAGGTAGAGTTGCGGCTGCGTGTCCTGATCGATGCCCTTATTCTTCATATCCGCGGCCACGGCGATTACCTCCGCCGGAACAGTCGCGCGGCCGACGACGATATGCTTGCCAAGCGGATTCTGATTAGGCCAGAAGTGGCGGGCGAAGGTTTCATTCACGATTACGACCTTCGGCGAATCGGTTTTGTCGGCGGCAGTGAAGTCGCGGCCGCCGCGAAGTGGAACGCGCAAGGTTTCGAACCACTGCGGGCTGATGGCTTCGATATCGACGAACGGACGCTGCGGCAGGGGCACATCGGGCTGGCCCTCCGCCAATGCGGGACCAACGCGTATGAAGTGCAAGGGCAACGTAGCAGAGGTCGCGGCGCTGCGCACTCCGGGCAGCGTCGAGACGCGGCGCACCACTTCGTCAAAGAACGCAACCTGCTGCTCTGCTTTGGCATACTTCACGGTGGGCAACGAAAGATTCATGGTGAGTATGTTCCCGGCATCGAAACCGGGGTCGACACGCAGCAGTTGCACGAAGCTGCGCAGCAATAGGCCGGCGCCGATGAAGAGCAGCAGGGAGAGGGCTACTTGTCCGATCACCAGCAAATTCTTCATCTGCGCGCGGGTGTGCCCTGTCGAAATGCCGCGGCCTTCGTCGCGCAGCGTGTCATTTGGATTGGTTCGTGCGAGCTGCAGCGCGGGAACCGTACCGAAAATGATTCCGGCGACAACCGAAACTACGAGCGTGAAAAGCAGCACCCGCACATCGAGGCTGATCGGAATTCCTTCTGGAATCTGGGTTGCTCCCCAGGTAAGCAATGCCCGCGTTGCCGCCCAGCTCAAACCCACGCCGAGCACTCCGGCGAAGAGCGCAAGCAGCATGCTCTCCGTGAGAAGCTGCGCCACCAGCCGGCCGCGGCTTGCGCCGAGGGCCGTACGCACGGCAATTTCTTTTTTTCGCGCCAGCGCTCGCGAAAGCAGCAGGCTGGCAACATTGGCGCAGGCAATCAGCAGAACAACCGCGACGGCGGCGGAAAGCACCAGCACTTTGCCGCGCACGTCGGCCACAACCAGATTGCGCAAGCTCTCCGCCGACAGGGCGATCGAGGCATCGGCGTCGGGCGCGGTGGGATACTGCTTCCGATAGAGCTGGGTAAGCACGGCGAGCTCGGCGTTCGCTTGCGCCAACGTGATCTCCGGCCGCAGTCGCGCCGCCATCTGAAGATAGCCCACGCCCGAACGGAGCCGCTGCAGAGTCATCAGCGAGAACTCGAAATAGCGTGGCGTCCAAATGTCGGACCGGCCAACGAAGGGAAACTGAATATTGCCCGGCAACACGCCGACGACGGTCGATGGAGCGGCATCGAGCGTAACCGTCCGGCCGATGATATTCGGATCGCCGTTGAAGCGGCTCCGCCACATCGCATCGCTGAGCACAACCACCGGCTTGCCTTCGGGACGCCCTTCCTCGTCGGTAAACAGCCGCCCGAGTTGTGGCTGCACACCAAGCATGGAGAAAAAATTCGGCGACACGCGCGCCACCGGCACCTGCAACGGCTCGCCGGAACCGGTCAGATTCAGATTGTCATTGGCCCACACCGCGACCGACTCGAACGAGCGGTTGGAGTCGCGCACCAGTTCGTAGCAGAGTAGCGTGCCGGGGCGTGCTCCGCTCTGGTCCTTTTCGTCCACGCTGAGGAGTTGGCCGGGCTCGCGATACGGAAATGGCCGCAACAAAAGCGCGCTGGTCACGGTGAAAATGGCGGTATTTGCGCCGATTCCGACTGCCAGAGTGATGACCGCTGCCAACGTAAATCCGGGATTCCTGGCCAGCATCCGGAGGGCGAAACGTAGGTTGCGGAGAAGCGCCTGCATATGCAAGAAATTATAAGACGGAGAACATTGCAGGCGGGGTGGGAAGTTTCAAAGACACGAGGCGCAGGGGAGTTCGGGAGGAGTGCAACTGAGGAGATCTGGAGCGGAGGGCGTGGTGAAGGAAGGGTGGTGCGAAAGTCTTGACGGAGGCGATCGATGCCCGGAAGGCAAGAAACCTGCCGCACTATCCCGTGGACAAAAGTAGTGGGCAGGTCACAGATGCTGGTTTTGGTTTTGAGCTTGCAGGATTGCTACGTTGAGGTCGATCTTGTCTGTGCTCTCCTAATTATTGCTCTCCTGATTGAACGATGTCAGGAGTGGCTCTTCAATCAGAGTTGCGGCGCGAGGTGAGGAGCATAAGCTCTAGCCGACGCTGCGTGCCATGCAATTGGCGGGAACACGGCCGGCGTGGCGTAGCTCATTTTCAATCCAGCGGTAGGTAGTCGCCAGTCCGTCTTCCAGTGTTATGGACGGCTCCCAGCCGAGCGTATGGCGTAGGCGATTGTTGTCGCTGTTGCGGCCGCGCACTCCCTGGGGCTGCTTGAGATCGTGAATTTTTCGGAGCCGCTTGCCGGCAATCGCACTGATTAAATCGACCAGATCCAATAAAGTTTTTTCGTCGCGTAATTCATACACCGCGGGCCGACGCACCATGCCTTCAATCGTCACCGTCGGGCCGAGCGCTGGCACCAGCAGCGAGTCGCCATTCTCGACGCGGGCCAGGTCGCCGCGAATGCCGTGCAGGAGCAGATCGTAGGCGTCCACTTCTTCGATCAGCTGTTTACCGCGATAGTGTTGCAGGCGGCGCAGCGAACCTTGCGCCGTCACTCCGCCAGCGACGAAGAGCGCGTTCAACGGAGTCGAAAGCGAACTCACGTCATAGGCGCCCGGCGCCCGGACCTCGCCGACCACGTACATGCGCACCGAGCGTAGACGGAGCAGCGCCACATCGGCGGAGATGTCGCGAAATTGCGTGCGCAGCGTGCGTTGCACGATCTCCTGCACATCGCCCAGGGTCCGTCCGGAGACGAGGACCGGGCCCGCTTCGGGCAATGCCACCCGGCCTTCGCGGTCGACCGTCCGCAGCAACCGCTGCGACGCCCCACCCCAGAGATCGATCGAGAGACTATCTCCCGGGCCGACAACATAACTCGGCCCGACTGGAAGGTCCATCGGAATGTAATCCGGATTCGCCGCGTCTTTGCGGAATACGTCGAGACCAAAGCGCTCGAGCGGACGGTTGCTCGCTCGCGCCTGCACGTAGAGGTCGTAGAGAGAAGGCACATCGGCGTAAGGATTGGGGCGGTGAACTATCCGGCCTTGTTCGTCCCTGCTTTGTTCGTCCTGAACTTTATTCGCAGCCGCATCGCGGGCCCCCGCGCCTCGCTCTGAATTTTTCCCCGTACGCGACAGGCTGCCGCCGTTCGAGGACGCACTCGGCGGGTATAGCGGCGCCAGATCGGCCTCGTCCGGCGCTCGATTGCCGCCGGGAAACGATTGATTCTCCCCACTGCCGTAGCCACCCGTGCGCGGACTCCTGCCGGGCGAGAAATTCTGATTGCTCTCTGACGCCGCCAACATGGTCCCCGGCGCCGGCGCGCCGGAACCGGCCGGATAGCCTTGGCGCTGATCAGGCGAATTCTCCCAGCCATCGGGAGACATATTCGGAAACGTATTCGGAAACACGGTTCCGTCGGGAGAACTGCCCTCGGTCCGTTGCCACGGCACCGGAGAATCCGTCGTCCGTCCCGGTGCAGATCCCGGAGCAGCCGGATTCATCGGCCAGCTTTCCCGATCCCCGGAGGGCAGGACCGGTTGCGCGCACTCCGCCCCGTTCTGTTGAGCGCAGGCGGCATTGCGGCTAGCTCTCGAGTCTTCCCCGAGCGAATCGCGGCGTTCGGCGGCGCGCGCCAGCATCTGTGCCCGCTCCTGCCGGACCAGTTTCTGCTCGGCTTCGAGGTCAGAGTCGGGATTCAGCTGCGGCACCAGGTAGCCATAGCGCTGCAACAGACGTGTGGCCAGCGCGCGGGCGCGCAAGTCGGAGCGCAGGCGCTCGAAAACGGCGTCATCGGTCAGATCGCTTTCTTCCACGATCTGGCCACTCACCCCTGCCTCTCGCGCCATCAGGCGCTTAAATTCCACCATCAAGCCGGCCTCTTTGGTTAGAACTTCGAGAATCTGATCGGCCGAAGCAGCTACCTTGTCGAAGTTGTAGGAAAAGATATCGGGAAGTTGGCGATGCGCTGGTGCGGGCGCTTCCGCTGTGGACCTCTGAGCCACCGGCCCAGGCTCCAATTGCGAATAAGCGAATACGCAAGACAGACAGATCCAGGCCACACCGGCGAGGCTCTTGTTCCGCAGCCCTAGCTTGAGGTCGAATCTGAGCCTGTCGAACCCGAACTGGCCGAACTTCATGGGTTCGCAGACGGCTTTGTTGTGAAGCCTGATTTTGCAGGTAGGCATATTAGTTTCGTTCTATTGGCGGACTTCGCTTGCCGAAGACAGCAACGGCGGTCCGTTTATGACGATGTTTCGGGATCGGCTCAATTCTGGCCGACTATCTCTAGATCGGTTCCACGTCGGCTTCATCGACTTCCAGCAGCACCGAGCGCATGATGAGCTCGATCGAAAGCACCAGACGAAAACCTTCCTTGCGGCGAAGCAATATTCCTTCGGTGCCTATCAGAGCGCCGCGCTTTACCCGCACTCTCCGCCCTTGACACAGATAGGGATGGGGTTGCGGGTGCAGTCCTGCTGCAAAACTCGATGTCAGAGCCCGGATCTCGGCATCCGGCACAACCGCGGGTTGACCCTGGAAAATAATGAACTGCCGCACTCCCGGCGCTCGCAGAACGCTCACACGGTTGCCCAGTTTAAGATTCACGAACACATAGCCTGGGAACAGTGCCATGTCCAATTCCTTGCGGCGATCCTTCCAACGGCGCACACTGCGATAGAGGGGAAGAAAGCAATGGATTCCTTCATATTGCAAATGGCGTCTAACCAGCTTCTCCTGCCGCACCCGAACTGAAAGGGCGTACCAGCGTTCGACAGGACAAAAGTCATCCACTGGCGCCAAAGGTTGACGCGAGATCATTCCGCTCGATGGGACTAGGCTCGCTGACGCTGAGTAATTTGAAAGTATATTTTCAGGCATAACTTCGTTCCCTAGTTATAGCTCCGCCATTCCAGTTACATTGGTGAAGCGGCTGCAAGCTGCTTCAAATCATCCAGTTAGATAACTCGATCTTACTTATGCCAGGTGCTTTTACTAAGTGCGCTTTTATGAAGTGCGCTTTACTAAGCGCGAACCGCCCCGATAAGTGAAGGGTGTTCGCGAAGCGCGGTCAGAATACCGACTTCCGAACTCTCCAGCGGCGTCGTCCGCACATCTACAATTGCCCAATAAATTGTTCCGCGATTTTCCTCCGGAGCCAGCGCCAGAATCCGCATTTGCGGATACCGGCCGAGCAAGAATCCACACTGCGCGTTGCGCTTCTCCGCCTCGTCAAGCGCCAGAATCAGGACATCGGGCTGAGATTCGTCAATGGCCGCGGCCAATTCATTTTCGTTTTGTACTTCGCCTACAATGTTGATATCCGGTTGATCGGCAATCGTCGCCAACACTAGTTCCCGCATCAATCGCGGCCGATTTGCGACCAGAACTCGTATGCGCTTCAACGGCTCACATCCTCACCTATAATCTTCTTACCTTGTCCGCAACATCATGAACAAGTCTCAATGTCGGCCTAGCCCGACCGGCCTATAAGATCAGTGCAGGTACTAATCAAGTACCACTAAGACGTTCCCGGCCGCGCGGAAATCGGCTGCAGTAATTCATCGATTTACTTATATAACGGCGGGTAACCTGAGAAAAGGAACGGATGGACGTGGAAGCAAATTCTAGAAGTGGCGTTTCTTAATTAATAGGTCGATAAGTCTTTCTCTAAGCGGCAACCTAGGCGCGGCACGGTTGCTATAAGAGGCTTTATGTCCAATGCTAACTGCTGGTTACTTCCCCGACGTTGCAGCGCTCGATCATCGCCATACGATCATGCACGCCGGCCTTGCGAAAAATACGATAGAAATGATTCTTGACAGTTCGTTCCGACAGTCGGAGCCGCGCCGCAATTTCTTTGTTAGTCAAGCCGAGTACGAGCAATCCCACCAGTTGTTGTTCCCGCCGACTGAGTGCTTGAGGATGGAAGCCAGTGACTTCCGGAGCGGCCGCGAGTTGTTCGGCCGCGCACTGAAAGAGCGCCCGCGAAAAACAGGGTGGGCAAACTGTCTCACCCGCACCGACCGCCCGGACAACGTTCACGATATCCAAAGCGGAGGCGTCCTTCAGCACGTATCCCATCACCCCGTTGCGCACCGCGCGCAGAAAAGTCGTCTCGTCGCGCTCCATTCCGATCATGACCACTTTCGCCGCCGGGAGCATTCGAGCGATGGTCGCAACCAACCTCGGGCCATGGAACGCGAGAGCAGGAGAGTCGAGCAAAACCACTTCGGCTGCGCTTGCCACCATTTGGTCAAGCGCCTTCGGGGCAAACGCGACCGCTCCGACTACGGTCACATCTACTCTTTTGGACAGGATCCGAATTAAGGCCTCGCGAAGCAGGCGGTTTTCCGTCAAAAGGAAGACAGCCGTCAGCCGGGAGGGTTCGACTTGCCAGATTGATCGATCGTTCACGGTTGGTTAAGCAGCCGATAAGATGGCTGCGAGTCTGACAGATTCCCTCAGCATAGGCTGTGACCCAGGAACATCGCATTTGTGATGAATTTTCCTCGTGATCAGCTGGTGCAGCAACTCGCAGCGCGAGCGGAAGTCACTGCTTGGCGATGCGGCGCGCTTAGAGAGCACGGCGATGCGGCGAGAAATATCCAGGGTCACAGGTACAGCCACTAAAAAATGAAGCCCCGGCGAGGGGCGCTGCCGGGGCTTTCCATGACGAGGACGAACCACTACTGGCTGATCGCGACTCCGTTAAAGGCCGCGACACCGATCGCGTTCGACGTGGCGGCCGGCGTCAGATCGCCATAGCGGTCGATGGCGAAAACCGTAACGTAGGCGTTGTTGTTGGAGGTGTAAATAACAGCCAGCCACTTGCGGTCGGCCGATACGGTCACATCCGACGGCGAACCTGGCAGTGGCACTGATTTGTAGAAAACTCCACCCTCACCGTCGCTAAAGAAAATAGAAATGGCCTCGCCCGGCGAATTGCCCGTGTACCAGATGTTCCCTGGCCCTTTCGCAACCCAGCAGGGAGCATTGGTTGGATAAGCAGGGCTCGGCCCGGCTATCGGAAAAACGTTGAGGTTTGGGTCGACGATTGCGAAGCTATCGAGGCTGTGTGCGGGTGTGAATCCGAGCGCATCTCCCCAAAATGCTTCGCCGAGCGGAACCGTGTCGGCATCCGGTGGCAGCACCGCCGAGTAACTCGCCCCGGTGAGCGCTCCTCCCACCCCGGTCAGCGGAAGTTGCAGGAGGGAACCGGAAGTCAGCGTGACTGCTGCCCAGCTCTTTCCCACTGCGATTTGCGCAGCAGAAGGGTCGGTCAAAGTCACGAGCGAGCCGCTGGTTCTTCCCGAAGGCCAAGCATGACTCTCGGCACAGGTTGCTCCCACGACGAATAGATATTGATCGCTCAGAGCGACCGAATCCGGATTCGTGCAGTTGGGAGCGAGATCGATCGTCTTTCCCACGGCGATAGAATCGGTGCGGCGAACCAATTGAGTGACAGTATTTGAGCCGAAATTTGCGACCGCACCGAGGTTATCTTTGAACTGCAGGATTCCGGCGTTTGTGCCCGCCCCGCCGTTTCCTCCAGTGGGCAACTCACCGACCAGCGAGAGGGACGGGGTGCCAGCGGTATTGAGTTTGAATACAACTACGGCATTGCCGGTCGGACTGTTAGAACTCGTGAGGACGAACATGCTGCGTTCGTTCTGGGCGGCAAAGACCGCGGTGGTGGTCAGGAGCAAAGTGGCCAGCATGGCGCACGCGCGCCACGCAAAGAAGTGCTTGAACCGTCGCAAATGCATTCCGTTCTCCTTGAATCTGGGCGTAGAGTTTCGTGAAAGGGAACCCCGTTTACGGGCGTGGTGTGATTCCGAAACAGGGCAATCACAGACGGATTCGATGGAGGTCGGCGAAAAGTTACGTTTTCGGCGTGTGACCAGCGCGAGAAAAAATATTTGAGGTGAACGCGTAACTTTTTAGCGTTCCGCGGCGAATTAAATTAGATGCAGGGAAGTCAGGCTTGTCAGTGAAAAACGGTTTGCACCAACTCGGTGGTCCGGATAGCACGCCCGCGAGCCACGTCCTCTACCCTGAACACGATCTGGAGGCGTTGATGGCGCGCTATCAGCAGGGGGACTTGGCTGCAGCTACCGCCCTGGTCGGCCACACGAGTCCGAGACTGCGTCGATTTTTTGCCGTTCAGGTCGCCAGTCGTGCCCATGCCGACGATCTGCTTCAGGAAACCTGGCTACGCATTCACAAGGTCCGGCATACGTACCGCCCAGGCGAGCAGGTGTTGCCGTGGTTTTACGCTATCGCTCGCCATGTGCGCGTTGACCATTACCGCCGGACGATTCGGACCGCCGCACGGGAACAAAGATTGCAGGAAATTTCCGGCGTAGCGGCCAGGCCGCGCGAATCCGGCCTGTTGTACGACCTCGACACATTGCTAGCTCCGCTTTCTGACAGCCAGCGAGAGGTCATCGAGATGCTGAAGGTGGCAGGCATGTCGCTTGAAGAAGTCGCCCGTGCGACTTCGACCAGCGTCGGGTCGGTCAAGCAGAAAGCCCATCGCGCCTACGCGAAGTTGAGAAGAACAATGAGCGCGGCGTTCGCGAGCGATAAAGGAGAAGATTTTCGTGAACGACAGAGAGATTGACAAACTTCTGACCAAGGCTGCGCGCGTGCCGGACGAAACGAACGCGATGCCCTTGGATCGCATCATCGCTTCGATCAAGCCTTCGTTCCGTCCGGTCCGTCCTTTGCCCTCGACCCGAAAGCTTGTCATTGCGTTGTTCATGGTCTGCATCACGGTTTCTGTTGCGGGAGCTGCCCGCGCGGGATTCTACGGCTTCGCAAAGATGAGTCTGCCGACGCGGGTAATCACTTTCTTAACCCTGAGTCTTCTTATTCTGATGGCGGATATCGAGTTCGTCCATGACATGATTCCGGGAAGCTTGCGCCGCTGGTCGCCGGCCGCACTCTTGGGAATCTGTACAGCCGTGTTGCTGAGCGTGTTCGCTCTTCTCTTCCGCGATCCGGGAATGGATCATTTCATCTCTGCTGGTATCAAGTGCCTGCTCGCTGGCCTTCTGCATGCGGTGCCGGCCGGGCTCTTGAGTTGGCTGGTGCTGCGGCGCGGCTTTGCCGTGAGATCGATTTCCGCGGGTTTTGCGGCTGGCACCCTGGGAGGCCTCGCAGGCGTTGGACTTCTCGAAATGCATTGTCCAAACTTCCAGTCAGCGCACGTGCTGCTCTGGCATATTGTCGTGGTTCCACTGAGCGCTGCTGTGGGAGCCTTAACAGCCTATCTCGTGCCTAAATTAGAAATGCTCAAAAAGAAAGGGCTCCGCGGATAGGACTCCTATCCCGCGCCAGCGTAGTTTCGTGTAGTTGGTTTGCGGAAAATGGCGTGTATCGCGGCTTTACATCGCCGTCAGCGCATGGACTGGCTGTCGCAAAGGTATCGAAACCCGCAGCGGCGGCTAGGCCGCGGCGTTTGGTTGTGGCGATCTTACCGTGGACTTGAGAATGCCAATGTAGCAATCATCATGAAGCGCCAGACCATCTTCGTTCGTCCTCGCGGTTGTGAGTTCCACGGATTCTTGGCAAATCGGGCATAGCGGGAAAGGCTGAACGAGATGAACTAGTTTGCGACGTTCGATAATCCCTGGGTAGGTTCCGAGCCTCGCTCGGAATTGTTCGACGTGTTGGTGCAACTCATCTCGAAGCCGGACGATCAGCGAAGTGGCTTTTTTCTCGTCTCGTTCGGCAACAATCTGTTGACAAAGACTGCGAATTTTATCTTCCATTCGACGCAAAGGTGCACAGCATTCCAGACGATACAGTGGCAGCATTAGCTTGGCAAAATATCTAGGTCGGTGCAATACAGTACATCCCCTATTTCGCATCTGCAATGGTGATGGGGCAGCAAAGTTTACCCGGAGGATCTTGCACTGCGATTCCAAACAGAGCTCCTAAATAGCTGTCACCTGATCACTTCCAGTGGAAGATCGTTTGGCTTCAGAATTGCTCCCAGGAGTTGTACCGAGTTTGGAGGTGACCCTTGCGAGCCGAATCCAGACAACGTTGCATAGAACTTTGTGGGCGGGTGATTGCTGAGCAAGACCCTCAGAAACTTCTATCCGTTATCCAAGAGCTACTTCAGGTATTGGAAGAGGAAGAGAGAGAGAAGGATGAACGGCCTCGTAGCGTGATAGGCATCACCAGCGCCCGTGCGGAAAGCTGTCGAGGATTGTCCCTCGGCTAAAATGTATCAGGAGGTCAGCGGGGTAGAGTTCAATTTGCGACGTCGATGCAAATGGTCCATCGCGGGCATCATGCCAGGCATCATCGCTGAGCGACAGGATTCCTCCAAACGCCTATAGTCAGTTGTAAGAAATGAGCGCACGGAGGAATGGCATGAGAATCGTCGTAGTCATGTTTTTTGCAGCCTTCGCATTTGCCCAAGACCAGCCTCTCGCTTATCCCGCAGCCTGTGGTTCTGAGAAAGTCAGCTTCGATGTAAAGACAGAACAATCCCAACCCGCCCCCGCACAGCCCGATCCGGGGAAGGCGCTGGTTTATTTCATTCAGGACGACGGTCCTTTGGGCAACCACCAACATTCCACTCTAAGAGTCGGACTGGACGGAGCGTGGGTGGGCGCCTATAAGCATAACTCCTACTTTTCCGTTTCCGTCGGACCGGGCGAGCATCATGTGTGTGTAAACCCGCAACCGGGCGAGTCGGGCCTAAAGGCTCTCGCACATTTCGCCGCCGAACCGGGAAAGGTGTATTACTTCCGCACCCAACTTCTAGCTGGCATCACTACGCTATATCCGACTCCCCCGCACTTGGATCTCGACCAGCCCGATAGCGATCAGGCCAAGTACCTCATTGCATCGTTTCCGGTCAGCGTATCGCAACCGAAGAAATAAACCGGAAGGATTCGCAGGAGCGTCACCGTGACTTGGATTTTCGTGCACTCTTCGCTGCCTTTCACCGAAGCATCGGGTTTCTTCAGTCAGTTCAATAGTTCAATCGATGCGAGATGTGCATCTCTCCGCAGATTCGATTCAGGATGCGACGGAGCGTTTAGGTGGGTACAAAACTGGGTGCAAGCCCAAAAAAACACCGCTCGGTTAGGAAAGCTAAGAAGCCTGTCACCCTTGCGGCGGCAACAGATAAGTGGTGGGCAGTGCAGGACTCGAACCTGCGACCTCCTGCTTGTAAGGCAGGCGCTCTAACCAGCTGAGCTAACCGCCCACGTTTTTTATTTCAGATGTTAGGTGGGACCGCTTGGGGTGCTCCGCGATCCTCCATAAGATTACCCACAACTGCCGCGATCCAATTCTCGACTGCTGGTGCGTGACGTTCATGGTACCGCCGGTAAGGGCGTGCCGCACTCTCATCAGTGTAACAAACGCGCTGCTGGCGGGTAGAGCCGACTGTAACGGATGAAGCAAATCGTTTGATCCAGCGCGCACCCGCCAAATGCTATTCTGCTCACGCACAGGCGAGAGCCGGTGGACGAGGAGACCGGGCCACTGAAAGAATTTTTCGTCGCCGGTCATTCGTCGCTGGTCAAGTGAACCATCGTCACATGAACATCACTACCAAGAACGAAAGCGATCGCTTCGAGAGCGGTGCGGAAAAGTATGCCAGCTACCTGGAGACGCCCGAGGGCCGGTTGCGCTCCGACTTGGCCTTCGCCAATGTGCAGGAGTTTGTTTGCATGCCTCAGACCAAAGACTCGTTGCGCGCACTGGATGTCGGCTGCGGCACGGGAGCAACCGCAATTCGCCTGGCGCGTCTTGGGATGCACATTACGCTGCTCGATTCCTCTGCCTCAATGCTCGATATCGCGAAACGCAGAATCCAGGAAGCGGAAGTTGTGGACAAGGTCGCGGTGCAACGCGGGGACGCTTCGAACTTGACGAATTTATTTCCCGCCGCGACGTTCGACCTGATTCTGTGCCATAACGTGCTGGAATTCGTTGACGATCCAATCGTTTTTTTGCGTGACGCGGGTCGCCTCTTGCGTGGTTCCTCGGCGATACTGTCAGTCTTCGTGCGCAACCAGGCCGGCGAAGTATTCAAGGCCGCTATCCAGGCAGGCGATCTGGCGGCTGCGGAAAATAACCTCACCGCCGAGTGGGGACAAGAGTCTTTGTACGGAGGCCGGGTGCGACTATTTACTCCAGATGGTCTGCGAGACATGCTGAAAGAGGCGTCGCTCGAAGTGATTGCCGAGCGGGGCGTACGCGTCCTGGCGGATTACTTACCGTCTGGGATTTCTCGCACCGCCGACTATGAACGGATTTTTGAATTGGAGCGCAAACTGGGGGGGCGGACTGAGTATGCCGCCGTCGCTCGCTATACCCAGTTGTTAGTGAGACAGGGCAGCTTGGCGTGTTTGGCTTGATGATTGATGGAGAATGTTCTAATGAATCACGTCGTCGACAAATCTTCGTCCATTCGATCTGCCTCGAAGACGCAAGATGCCACGATTTCGCTGGGGCTCGGACTCACCAATGAGTGCAACCTCTCCTGCTCTTTCTGCTACCGCGACCCAGCCCGCACCGATCGCCTCTCGCTTGATCAAGTGAAGTCGGTCATGGAACGGCTGCCAGTCCGCTCGGTGAATCTGGGGACGGGCGAAAACGGAATGCATCCCGAGTTCAAAGCGATACTCGCTTATCTGCGAACACAATCCATCAAACTCACCATCACTTCTAATGGCCACAGTGTTGCTGTGTTGGAAGACGAAGAGTTGCGCGCCTTTCACGATATTGAGTTTTCTCTCGACTATCCGACGCAAGCAGAACAGGATGCACAGCGGGGTTCAGGCAATTGGGAATTGATTCACCAGCAAGCAGAACGCTGCGTAAGACTCGGTGTCCCTGTGACGATCATCGCAGTGATGATGAAGTCGAACTACTTGCGTCTCGCGGAGGTCGCGCGAGTGGCGAGACAATTTGACGCTCCTTTGCGGGTGAATGTCTACCAGGCCGTGCGTTCCGACCTCTATGCGTTGTCTTACGAAGAGTATTGGGAAGGGTTCCGGCGGCTCTTTGCGGAGACGGATGTAATCGCCATCGGCGAGCCGCTGGTCAGAGCGATGGCGGGCCTGCCGCCGCTCCCTGGCGGGTGCGGCGTAAGCACCGTAAGGGTCACTCCGCGAGCCACTACGCAGCCCTGTGTTTATTGGCCAGGCGCGGGCGAGCCGCTGTCGGATTTGATCTCTATGGGCATCGACATTCTAGACTCGCTGCCGTTCGAGCAAGCGCGCACGCTTCCCGGCGCCTGCCAGCCTTGCGAGTTTCGAGAATCATGCCATGGCGGGTGTGCCGGACGTCGACGCCTGCAGGGCGCGCTGTTGGAGCCAGACTACTATTGTCCGATCGTCCGCGGGGAGCGGCCAATCCTACCGATTCGCTTGGCTGCTACCCGCGATCTGCCCAAGCTCAGCAGTTCCTGTACGACCGTAGTAATTGCCCGATAGAAGCTCGCCGCCTACTTCGCCTCGATCCATTTGTCTGATCCCGTCACCTTGACTGCCAGGTTCGAAATGAAGATGTGCAGCGGCTTGCCGTCCGCGTCACCGCGATGATCGGTCGAGATATCCAGAGGGCCTGCCTTCTTGTAGGCCACCCATGTCGCCTTAACCACGCTCGGCTTCTTGTCCCCGCCGTGGCGGAAGACGAGGTATTCGACGCGGTCGTCTTTGCCAACGTAGAGTTCCCAGGTGTCGCCGGGCGTGTAGCCGCCTAGTTCGGGCGCGTACTTCACCACCACTTTCTCGGCAGTGCCCTTACCCGATGGCACTTTTTGCATGCCCTCGTCGGTCACGGTGGCGCTGGTATCCCAATAAGCATGCAGCGGGAACAGCAGCCAATAGTTATCGTTGACGAAAGCCGGTTCGACTTGATTTTTCACGTTGTCGGGCTGGCTGCTGAGGTCGGAGCGCATGTAAGTAACCTTCACCGGCTTGCCGTCTTTATCTGTTCCCTCAAAGGAGACCTTGCCGGTTTTGGGCTCCCACTCCCAGACGTGCGCGGCTTTAAAAAGTCCGGTAATTTCGCCGTTCCAGGTATAGCGGATAGCCTCGACTTGCCCATATGAATCGAGACCATAGGTTTTGGCGATCTTCTCGAGAATGGGCGGGCGATTCTGCGCCCACGCGGTGGCAGCCAAAACAAGCAGAGCGACAGCCAGAAATCGGAACATCGTTGCACGGCTCGCGTTTGTCATGAAGTTTGCTCCTCAGTGAATTGAACGGATGATTGGTTGGATGACAGGCAAAAGCTCCCGGATACAAGAGTCGGAAATTCATCCAGGGTTGCAGACCACATTTACAAACAGCACCTAGTCGGTTGAGCCCGCGATTGCGACCGGTCGCCTAAACTTGCGAATCCCAACAACGGCGGCGGCGATGGCCACGGCTGAGTACTCCAGCAACATGATCCAATCAGGAAGGATCCACGGACGGCCGAGCGCGCGCAAATGCCAAACATAGTACGTAGGGATAATGCTCACTGTCCAGACGACGATCGGCACGGTCGAGGCCGACCGCAGGAACGGTAGCAGCCAGAGAAGGTACCACGGATAGACGACCGGCGCACACAAGAGCGAGGCCGCCATCGGCCAGGCAAAGTCGTCTGGCGACAATTCGGGACTCTTCCGTCTCAACCATATCGCGCTGAAAAAGCCGGCGAACGCTGCCAGGGCAGCCGCCAACTGTGGAGCCGCCACTCGCTCAATCATCGCAAACGCCGGATCGTTAAAACGGAAACTCCGCACAAAAGTGCCGAGCGAGCCGATTGGAATCTGGCCGTGGTTAAGAAACGGAATGTATAAGAGTCCAACGACACAAAGGGCCAGCGCGCCGTCGCGGAGACGAATCCGCTTCCAATAAAGAGGCAGCAATACAATCGGCAGAAATTTCACAGCTACAGCCAACCCGAAAGCGAGGGCTGCGAGCGCACGCCAGCGCCGTCCGAGCGCGGCGAAAGACAGCAGGAGCAACAGCGCGCCGACGATGTCGATATGACCGCTGCCCGCCACTTCTATCGCCAGCAGCGGGTTCCAGGCATAGGCTAGAACCCAATGCGTTCCTTGCCCACCGCGACGCAGAATATCGAGCAAAACGAAAACGATCGCGAAATCGCAAACCACAAATGCTACTTTTAGAGTGAAGATCGATTCGTGAATCGCAGTGACGCCGCGGAAGAAAAGCTCAGCGGCTGGTGGGTAGGGGCTGGGTAAATATGCATTGTTGAGGGTGCGGGTCTCGGGTGTGTGCAAACTAGCCACGGCAGGATCGCTGGGAACGACAATGTAAGGGTTATAGCCGAGCCGCTGCACGCGGCCGTCCCAAAGGTAGCGATGGATATCATCATCGGAACCAGGCGGTGTCAATAGAAATGCGAGATGCCACAATGCCGCCAAGGCGAGCCCTAAGACGATGACGCGGCGCGGGAATGTTGGCGTCGAGAACAACTCACGGACAGCGAAGAGGTACGCGATGCCAGCGATTGCCAGAAGAATCAGGAATGACGATCCTCCTCTGCTACCAGACTGGCGTGAGCAGATCGTCAGCGCAACCAGCATGACGACACCCAAAGCGTAGAGCCTGCGGGATGGCGTGAGCTTCACAAATCTCCCGCGCGGGTTCGTAACTTTGCCCGTAACTGTGCCGCCGCCGCTCCCCACTCCTTCAGCCAAGCGGCGGTTCGTGGCGCCCGATCCGGGGCGAGATGCAGCTCCGAAGCAAGCCGAGTTAAGTCACCCTCCACATCGATGTCATAGAACGGATCAGTGAAGCCTACAGAGAGCTGCAACCCGCGGGCGCGGGCCAGCAGCGCCTCAAGCGCGCTCGCAGTGCCCATGCCATCGCTATCGAACAGCCTTGGATGCGCAGCCTTCGCACCGACCAGATAATAGCCGCCATCCTCCGTCGGTCCAACCACCAGGTCGTGTGCAGCGAGTGTGTCGAATGCGCTCCGAAGAACCGAAGCCGGAAGATGCGGGCTGTCGCTGTTGAAGGCAACTACGCCCCGCCCACCCGGCTTTGCGAAGTGCGCGAAGACCGACGTCAGGGCCGCCGCGAGACCCTCGCCTTTCTGCGCCACGGCTCTCGCTCCGTCGCCTGCCAACTTCGCCAGCTCGTTTACATCTGAGGCCGGGCACATGATGGCTAACTCGACGTCACTCAATGACCGCGCCAGAGCCAGAGTGTCGTGCAGAAGACAGCAATAGAAAGCAGTGACAGACTCAGGAGAAAGGCTGGAAGTCAGGCGGGTTTTGACCGCGCCCGGCCTCGGTGCTTTCGCCATGACGACCAGCACAAGGCCGCTACCTGACGAACGCGCTACCACCTCACTTGGAGGCTTCATAAGATCATCATCCACATGCAGTTTGAGATAAACGCAGAACCGAGAACCGGATTTTCCCCGTCGGACTCTTCGCTTGAAGGAAGCACGCCAGTGACACCACGGAGCGGTGATAACCTTCTGTCGGCGTAGCGCGTACGGGGGAACTCATGGCTTCGCGGAAGCGACACTTATTAACTCAGGCAAACTCGTCCGAAATCTGATCATCCATTGCACAAGCTTGTCCTGTGGATCATCCTTGAACGGTCCCACGAGTTTGTAGTGAACGGACTCTTGCCCACCGTTGTACCAGAACTCGTACTCAGAATACTCGTCGACAGCTATCCGTCCCAACGACATGGGCGATATCCGAATAGCCCGGAGGTCCTTAAAAAGACGTTTCGAAGTTTCGTAGCCAATGGGAGAACGCTTAACGACCACTTTCAGCTTGGCCGCGATCTCCTGGTCTGTGACACCTGGATTTTGGGCGGCCATTTTCGAAATGAACTGCGAAAGGTTGTCACTACCCATCCCTCTAATCGTGCAGTTGATAAGCTCAGCCTGGCCCCCAGGGTGGACGGGATAAACAGGATAGGTCAGTACGACTAATTGAGTATCGGAATCACCATATCGGAGAGTCATCTTCGAGAGGAATGATGAAGAGGCTGTGTCCAACCGAAAAAGGCGATCAAGAACACGGTCCTTTATATCCGCAGGTACATCTCCTCCGGATTGTCCAACTGAACTCAGCACCAGCAAGAAAGGGACAAGCAGGGAATATCCCAAGCGCGTTCGGAAAATCATCATAGTACACCTCCTCGTCGTAGTACACCTCCTCGTCCCTACTGCTTTGAGCGGGCCTACGCCGGCCGCGGCATTCCGGTTCTCCGCCGCCGAAAATAATAGCGCACGATCAGCGAGAGGATGAACCATGCCGCTCCCACTGTGCCCTTCAACGTTCCGCTGATTTTCGATTTTCCAATGCGCGGATAATAGCTTACCGGCACTTCGACAATGCGGAATTTGCCGAGCGCACCTTTTAAGATTATCTCGACCGCCCAGCCGTAGGTTGTCTCCTGGAGGTCAAGCTGGTGAAGGATGTCGGCTCGCCCAGCGCGGAACGGTCCGAGGTCGCTTATTTTCAGACCATACAAAAGCCTGATCATTGCAGCCGCCAGGCGATTACCAAACGCCTGATGCCAAGGCAATGCCCCACGATTGCTCCGCTTCCCTAGCCGCGAACCGATGGTGATATCTGCGCGGCCCTCAAGGATCGGAGCCAAAAGAAGCGGCAACTCCGCCGGCCGATCGCTATAGTCGCCGTCGAGAAAGACGATCACATCAGGGGTGGTGGCATTCGCGAGCCCGGTTAAGCAGGCGCGCCCATATCCGCGTCGAGGTTCGTGGAGGACGCGGGCTCCCATCTTTGCGGCGATCTCGGGAGTCCCGTCGGTTGAATTGCTGTCGACAACCAGGACTTCCGTGACCATATCGGCCACAGATTGAAGATCAGCCAGGACGAGGCCGATCGATTGCGCTTCGTTGTGGGTTGGGATAACGACCGACACGCGCACGCGATCGTGATTCACAAGTCAAAACCCAAGTTAAAACCACGGAGAAGACGGCTTGCGTCGCGCCAGCAAGGCATCGATGCCCCACGCGCGACCGCCGCGGCCCACCGCGACCCCAAGCGCTGCCATCACCGGAACCAGCAACTCCCAAATCCACGACGTGCCCCACTCCGACACCCAAAGGCTGCCCAGATACAGAAATGCTATAAAGGCCGCGGGACGCGTCAGCAGGCCGATGACCAGTAGGATCCCCAGACCGATCTCGGTCAAGGCCTGCATAGGAGCCGCCATCGCGGCATGATTCGCCGCCAAAGCCATGACTGCCTTCCACGCGGCGGGCGAATGACTCGACTTGATGTAACCGTTGATCAGGCCCGCATAGCCACCTGGAGTGTAGAGACCCTTTCCCAGATTTTCGAAGAAGACCCAAACCAACATCGCACCGATCGTCACCCGAACGATCGCCAGTCCACTTGCCGCTGTCGGTTGGTAAGAAACATTTTGCGTTGGGCTTGCATTCGTCATCATCGTAGACCTCGTACCCAATGGATGCCGTGACACTGCGACGGGAACAGACGGAGTGGACATATTAAGCGGTTTCGGTTGTTCTTGCCAGCGTTGCCCCACGGTCATCGTAAGTTAGACACCCTCCCCATACTTCGTGCCCTTGATGGTTCCGTCGTTCGTGGGCTCTAAGCGAGTGCTGTAGTTTCACTGCTACACTTTCTGGGTGCGCAAGCTGATCGTCAACGCCGATGATTTTGGTCTGACCAAGGGCATCAATCGCGCCATTGTGGAAACTCATACCGCCGGCGTTGTCTCGTCGACTACCCTGATGGCGAACGGACCGCAGTTCGACGATGCCGTCACCCTGGCTCGTGCGACGCCCAGTCTTTCCGTGGGCTGCCACGTGGTGCTGGTCGATGGCACTCCAGTATCGCCCACCCATACCGTCGACACTTTGCGAGCGATTCGTTCGGCCGAGCCGGATAATTTCTACACCAGCCTCTCTGCCTTCGCCGCTCGCGCCACGCTCGGAGGCTTCGACCGCGACCAACTGGTCGATGAAGTCGTCGCGCAAATCAGAAAGATTCAATCCACCGGATTGCAAGTCACTCACCTGGACACTCACAAACACGCTCACATTTTCCCGGAGATTCTTAATGCGCTGCTGCGAGCGGCCAGAATTTGCGGAGTGCGCGCCATTCGCAATCCCATCGTCCCCGTCAAAGCGTTGCCGGCGCGTCTCTTCAAGGGCAAGCCTCATCTCTGGAAGCGTTATAGCCAGGTGCGTGTGTTGCATACTTTCGCCCGGCACTTTCTAAAGCAAACAAAACGCGCCGGCCTGCTCACACCCGATGGCGTCCTTGGGGTGATTGAAACCGGAGCGAGCGAGAGCGGGGGCTTCAGTTCCCTGCTGCGCCAAACTCTCGCCGCCCTGCCCGACGGGACCTGGGAGTTGGTCTGCCATCCCGGCTATAATGACGCCGATCTAGCCGCCGTCAACACGCGCCTGCGCGATTCGCGCGACGAAGAGCGCCGCCTGCTGACTTCAGCCGAGTTACGGAAGTTCTTGGACGAACAGAAGATCGAAGTCATAGGCTATCGAGAATTTGCCCAACAGGCCGCCGAAAGCCGCTCCTGAACTTGAGGAAGGCCTCTTCCCAAGCGGGGGCGAAGACAAACTGGCCCGCGAGGTTCCGAAAGTGGTGCTCCGCTCGTTACTGAAGCCGAGGCACTTTGTAATATCGCCGCGCCACTGAACGGCGGTATCATCACTTCCAGCGACTAAGATCAATCATCGACTGATCGTCTTAGACCGATCCGAGGATAAGGCATGGCTGATCATCAAACCGAACCTCGCTTGAGCGTCGATCTGCCGGTGCGCATCTGGGGAATGAGTGCCGAGGGGCGTCCCTTTTCGCAGCCGGCTCGCGCCCAGAATATTAGCTCGGACGGCGCGCTGATCTCAGGGGTCGAGACCGAACTGAAGGTCGGCGACACGATCGGTGTGCAATGCGACGAAAAGAAAACGCGCTGCACCGTGGTCTGGGCTATGAATACCGGCGCGATCAAGAAGAATCAGGTGGGAGTCAAGTTGCTCGCCGCTCAGGAATGCCCGTGGAGAAACTATCTCGCGATGGACGGCGCGACCGTGTCGATAGATCCTTCGAACCGCCGTCGCTATTACCGGCACAAGATTTCGCTACCGATCGAACTACGCGACGAACGGGTCAACGCGCCACTCCGCATCAACGCGACCGACGTGAGCGGCAACGGATGTTACGTCGAGAGTATGATGCCGCTGCCGCTCGGAACTGTCCTGAAGGTTGATTTCTGGCTAGACTCCGAACACCTCAAGATCACCGCTGTTGTGCGCACCTGCGATCCCGGCGTAGGCAACGGAATCGAATTCACCGGCATGCCCACAGACACCAAGAAGCGCATGCAGGAATATCTGGACGCAATTGATCCGCAGATGGGCGTCTCGGCCGCAAAGGCGGAGTAGGGTCAGTATTCGGCGTTTTCGGAGTAGCGCGCCAGCACGATGGCGCGAATCAGACCGCCCATAGTAAATTCGCGAGCCTCGATCGCAGCCGGCATCTGCAATTCTCGCAGCGTCGCCGACGTTACCGGGCCAATGGAAGCGAATTGCACATCCTTCAGCCAACCTGCACCCGGTGAATTCCCCGTGCCGTTGCCAAGCAACTCGGCAAAATTCTTCGCCATCGACGAACTGGTAAAGGTGACGACATGCGGGCGTCGAGAGCTTTTCATCAACGCCCGCAGCCGCGCCCGCGATTTTTCCGGAACCACTGTTTCATAAGCTTCAACCACGTCGACCGTCGCCCCGGCAACGCGCAATTCTTCCGGAATTACATCTCGAGCCACCTTCGCCCGGATCAGCACAACCCGTTTGCCGCTGATCTTGTCGCGCAATTTCTTGACTACCGCTTCGGCGATGTACTCCTCGGGAACCATCTTCACTTTCAGACCATGCTTGACGATTGCCTTCTTGGTGGCCGGCCCAATCGCCCCGATCTGAAGATGCTTCAGATTCCGCCCAGTAATGCGGAGTTTGCGCACCCGCTTCCACATCGCCTCAACGCCATTAACGCTGGTGAGGATAAGCCAGTCATAGTTGCGGATATTCTTCAGTGCGGCATCGAGCGATTCGTAAGATTGCGGCTTGCGAATCTCAATGAATGGGATTTCGATGACAGACGCGCCCAGGCTGCGCAGGCTCGCCGACAGACTGCCAGCCTGATGGCGGGCGCGTCCGACCAGGATCCGTGTTCCTGCCAGAGGATAATTTTCGTTAGGCTTCATGGATCAGTGACAGGTGACGGGTAGCAGGTGACAGGTGTGAGGTGTTGGCTTTTCTTGAGATCTGACACCTGACATCTAAGCCTGCCTTTAAGGTTGTTGCGGCAAAGCAAACCCTTCGCCGTAGACTTCTTCGAGAATAACATCACCGCCACGGCTGAACAGAATTTCGCCAACCTCTTCCCCCAGCCTGATTGGGTTATCACCCTCGCGAGTTTCGCGCAACACCTTCGTACCATCGGGACGGGCAACCAAGCCGTTCAGCCGTATGCGGCTTCCTTGAATCTCGGCGAGAGCTCCGATCGGAACCTGGCAGCCGCCGCCAAGCTTATTCAGCAAAGCTCGCTCGCAAGTAGTGGTGGCGCGCGCAGCGCGATCGTCGAGGAATGCGACCAGCCCTCGCGTCGCCGTGTCTCCGTTGCGAATCTCGATCCCGAGCGCGCCCTGCCCGGCCGCGGGAGTCATCACCTCTGCCGGAATCACCTGCCGTACCCGTTGCGTCTTGCCCAGGCGGTTGAGGCCAGCCGCGGCCAGAATGATCGCGTCGTAGTCGCCCGATTCGAGTTTACGCAACCGCGTATCCACATTCCCGCGCAGCGCATGAATCTTGAGATCGGGTCGCAGCGCCATCAACTGAGCTTGCCGCCGCAGGCTGCTGGTGCCCACATTCGCCCCATGCGGCAACGCGTCGATGCTCGCGTATTTCGCCGAACAAAAAACATCGCGCGGATCTTCCCGCACCGTAATCGCCGCAATTTCGAAATCGCGGGCTAGCTCCGTTGGCAAATCCTTCAGACTGTGCACCGCCAGATCAACGCGATTTTCAACCAGCGCTTCTTCGATCTCCTTCGTGAACATGCCCTTGGTGCCGACCTTCGCGAGTGCTACGTCGGTAATTTTATCGCCAGTGGTCTTGATGATTTCGAGTTCGACCGTGTGCCCGTGGGCCCGCAGCAAATCGGAAATGTGATAGGCCTGCCAGAGAGCGAGTTGCGAGCCGCGTGAGCCTATACGCAAACGAGCCATCAGCTTCGCGTCCCTTTTCTGCGGTCAGTCTCATCGCCTGATCCGGCGCCTGCTTTGGCTACGGCAGCGTCCTTGTCCGTTTCTTCGCCATGCAGGTTAAAGAGGCGTCGCACCAGATCGATTACCGTGGTCGATTCGGCATCGCGCGCGGCCGTTTTCAAGGTGCTGATGGGAGTGTGCATGATCTTATTGATGATGCCGCGCGTGAGCGCTTCGACCGCCATTTCCTGATCGGTGCTCATCGAACCAAGGCGGCCGCGCACGCGATCAATCTCCGCCTGCCGAATGGTTTCGAGATGGTCCTGCAGGCTGACGATAGTCGGCACCACGTCGAGAGTCTGCAGGCGAACGTGAAATTTCGCCACTTCATTGGTGACGATCGCCTCCGCCCTTTCCGCCTCCTTCTTGCGGTCGGAGACGTGCGAACTCACCGCTTGTTGCAGATCGTCGATGTCATAGACGAACAGGCCGTCGATCTCGTTCATTTCCGGATCGACGTCGCGCGGCACCGCGATGTCGATAAAGAACATGGGCTTGTTCTTGCGCAGGGCCATCAGCTTTTCGCCATGTTCGCGTTTGAAAATGAAGTTCGGCGAACCGGTCGAAGTAATCACGATATCGGCGCGCTCGCAGGTGTCATAAAGCCGGCTGAATTCAATTGCCTGCCCGTCAAATTTGTGCGCCAGGCGAATCGCCCGGTCATAAGTTCGATTGGCAACAAAGAGAGACGCGGCGCCACGCGCCAGCAGATGCCGAGCCGCCAACTCGCTCATCTTGCCCGCGCCTACCAGGTAGACACTTTTGCCATTTAGGCTGCCGAAGATTTTTTCCGCCAGTTCGACGGCCACCGAAGCAATCGACACCGATGATGACCCAACTGCGGTTTCCGTGCGCACCCGCTTGGCCACGGCAAAGGCCCGCGTAAGCAACTGATCGAGTTGCGCTCGAACCGCCCCTACTGCTCGTGCGGTCGCGTAGGCCTCCTTCACCTGGCCGAGAATCTGCGGCTCGCCGACGACCATGGAATCCAGGCTGGCGGCCACGCGAAAAATATGGCGTATCGCTTCGTCTTCGCGAAATTCGTAGAGATGGCTTTCAAAGGGAGCGAGATCGATATCGAAATACTCGCGCAAAAACTCGCGCAGATCGCCCGCGCCATTTTTCATGCTGGCGATAAATTCGACGCGATTGCAGGTCGAGACGATCATGCCTTCGGCCACAGCCGGATGCTCAGACAGCCGCTTGCACGCCTCCGGCAGACGCGATTCTGGAATCGCCAAGCGCTCGCGCACTTCAACCGGCGCGGTCTTATGATTGACGCCGATGAGCTGAAATCTCATGACGTAATAAACCTGTGCATTCCGCTGAAGTAGTTGGCGAGCCATGCCACGATTGCCATGGCGAAAGCCGCACTCGCGAGCATGGCGGCGCGGCGGCCGCGCCAGCCAGCATTCAAGCGCGTGAACACCATCAGCAGATAAACCGCCCACATCAGCAACGAAAGCAGAATTTTCGGATCGAAATAATCGATGTGCCCGTAAGTCGCCACCGCAACCACAGAACCAGCAATCAATCCCAGCGTCATGAAGGGAAAACCGAGCATCAGGGAGCGATAGCCGATGTCATCGATCACCTGGAGAGATGGTAGCAGCGAGAACATTCCACTCTTAGTCTTCGCCTTCAGCGCGCGCTCCTGTAGCAAGTAAAGAATGCTGGCGCCGAAGCTTAAGAAGAGCGCCGCGTATCCGGTGAAAATCATTAGAACGTGCACCGCCAGCCAGCCGTGCTTCACCGCAACCGAAGTAAATACGAAAGGTTGTTGCCCGCTCGCGGCCACGAAGGTCAACAGAAAGACCAGCGGAAAGACCACGATGCCCGGAGTTGTCGTCTTGTAAACCAGGTAGGCAAGCATGAAGCCGACCATGATCAGGAAGGCGAGGAGGGATTCAGCATTGTGAACCGAAGCCGAAGCCAATTGGCCGGTTTGCACAACCGCTTCGGTCAGCGAAACAAGATGAAACACCATTCCCAGATAAGAGGCGTGGAGCGCAACCTTGCTGAGGATCTCCGAGGTACGCGTCAGGGCCACCAGCGCGTACAGCAATCCCGCAGCGTAACAAACCAGCGCCACCCGCAGCCAGATCAAGCTCATCATTTCCAGTTTCCACAGGACGGTAGAAAGTTTCCCCACCCTGCCTGAGTGATTATAGTTTGCCGGGCCGAGCCCGCGCAGCGAAACATAAGCTGTCAGACGAGTTTGTAACCCGTGTCACACGGGGCAACTCATCGTCATGGCTCCGTTGCGCGTCATCATTTCAGACACTACCTGCAGGCAGATTTAACAAAGCGGTAATTTTACGGTGCTAGATTCTTTGACATTCGGGTGGTTTTTGGGGCGTGAAATCTTTCCACTCTATTCCCAGGAGAATCTTATGCACGTAGAAGTTCCACGAAGAGAAGGACTGCGCAGTTCGTTGAAAAAAACCATCGCGGCCATCGCCATTGGCGCTTTCGCAGCCGCACTCCCTGCGGTTGCGCAACAATCGAAATCCAAGGACGCTCACGGCCGCTTCCCTTTCTTCTTTCCCGGCAACCTGGTCGTCAGCCGCAGCGTTTATGACAACAATCCCAATAACGTCCAGGTCGGCGAAATCCTGCCTCCCAATTGCGCGCAAACCCAGGGAGGATGCGGCGCCCCCGGTGGCGCGCCCTACAATGGCAGCTATCCCGACGTCTGGAACAACGACGCCTATGACGGCAGCTTCGGCATCACCTCTAAGATTTATCTCGATCAGATGTTTCCCTTCGGCTTCGTGCTCAACAGCCTTGAAGTCCCCAACAGCTTGGAGCGCGGAATTAAGCCGACCAGCGATCAGCTCGTCACCAGTTTCAGCTCAAAGTCAGAGCTGGCGCTCAACCTCTCCACCGACCACCAGTACCTAACCTTCTCCGGATACGTCTCGCCCATCGACGCCCTCGACGTTTCGAATGCCAACACACCCGGCGCGGTCGATCCGACCAATCCCGTTGGCGAGAACATCTACCGCGCCGAGGCGCAGGTCGACGCCTTCGGAAACTTCCAGTTCACCGAAACCAATGCCTATAGCGGCAACAACGGCCGCGCCGTAATCTGGAACAACAGCAATGGCGCTGACTTCCTTTACACCTCCGGCAACGCCGGCAACGGAAACAACCCGCAACCCGACGGCATCATCGTCGGCGCGGGCACGCAAATCATCAGCCCTGCGAACCAGCCCGAAAGCCAGCAGAATCCGGGCATGCCGACTCCCGTTGGCAGCTTCAATATCACCGAACTCGGCTACAAAGCTGACAAGATCAGCAAGGACGACAACTTCCGAGGCCTGACCATCTTCAACAACGTGCTTTACTACTCCAAAGGGAGCGGCAGCAACGGCGTCAACACGGTGTTCTTCCTCGACACCACCGGCACCGCGTGTCCGAATGGCGTTGGCTTGCCGTCGGCCACGGCCACTCTGCCCACGTCTCCTCTTGCCTACAACATTCAAAACCTTCAAACTGACGGCCTGCCTAGCAATATGTGCATCCTCGCAGGCTTCCCAGCCGTTCCCAACAAAGAGGCGACGGTCACAGCGTATCCCTTCGGCATATGGTTCGCGAACGCTACCACGCTTTATGTTGCCGATGAAGGCGACGGATACACGGGCGGAACCGATCTCTACACGCACGCCGCAGCTCAAACCACCGCCGGGTTGCAAAAGTGGGTTTTCAATTCCTCGACCCAAACCTGGAACCTGGCCTACACCCTGCAAACCGGCTTGGGACTGGGCGTTCCCTACACGGTTAGAAACTATCCGACCGGCAACAACGTGGGCACCGGCCTTCCCTGGGCACCGGCGACCGACGGGCTGCGCAACATTACCGGAGCGGTAATCGGCAACTACGCTGGCATCTGGGCAATCACGTCCACGGTGAGCGGAAACGGTGATACCGGCGCAGACCCGGACCAACTCATGGTAATTTTCGATTCTTTATCGAACACAGACCCCGCCGTCGCCGCCAAGGAGAGCTTCTATAGCATTCGTCAGGCTGGCTTCGGAGAAGTTTTGCGTGGCGTGTCGTTCACGCCGGGAAGCTAGTTCGTTCCAACATTTGGCGGGAGCTACACAATCGCTCCCGCCATTTTTCTGAAGTTTCGACGAACTCTACTCCATCGCTATTCCACGCCTAGCGACCCCAGCGACTCGTCGAGCGACTGCAAATCGATATGCAGTTGTCGCCCGTTCGCCTGCATGTCCTCCACTTCGTCAAAGGCGCGGAACAGCCGCATCTTGACCGCCGCGTATTGTTCGGAATCGGACAAGGAACGTCCGTGAGATTCAGCCCACGAGGTGGCAACCGGGTTCGGCAAAAAGATACTGACCGCATAGGTTAGCTTGCGATCGGAGGTGACATCAAAAATGTATTCATTGCCGTTCGAAGCCGCAGAGGGACGCTTGCCGACGAAGTAATACTGGTAAACATAGCCTTGCGATCCAGCGTAAGTCTTGAGGCGGCGGAGAGTCATGGGGCGGTCGTCAGTCGTTGGTCGTCAGTCGCTCGTCGTTTGCGTTCTTGGTCGAAACTCTTGCTTCTGGTTTTCTCTCGTTACCCAGCGACAAACGACCAGCGACTATCGACTTCCGCTATTCCCCGGCGAAACCACTCTGCCATACTCGCTCCCGCGCGCCAGACGGTCAAACATTCGCCACGCCGCCAGCGAGACGTTGCTGATCGCCTCTTCTCCGTCGCGTTCGCGGCGCAGGTACGTCGTCATCACGCACAGAATGTATGGGCGCTTGTCGACGAAGATCACGCCCGAATCGTTGCGCACACCCTCGAGTTCGCCCGGCTTATTGGCGATCTTCAAACCCTCGGGCAGATTGCGGGGAATAAAACTCTCTTTGTGCGTAGAGAGCATTTTGAAAAAATCATCGGTCATCTCTTTATTGAGGATCTCCCCGCGAAAGAGCGCCTGTAGCAACTTCGCCATCTCGCTAGGCGTAGAAATATTTTCGCGACCTTCGGCGGCGGCTTTGAGGTCCATCATCTTGCGTCGAAGCCGTGTGTCGCGTAATCCCTGTGCACTCAGAAACGCATTCACGTTCTCCATGCCGACGCGGTCGATGAGCACGTTGGCCGCGGAGTTGTCGCTGACTGCAACCATCATGGTCGCAAGATCGCGGAGGGTGATGCGTGTGACTCCCGGAGTAAGGCCGTTCATGATGTCACTGTCGGGGACCAGATCGGCGGCATCGACGGTGTAAAGATCAGTGAGTTTCAGCTTGCCTTGCTGGGCCTGCCGATAGAGTTCGGCAAGCACGCAAATCTTGATCGAACTCGCCTGTGGAAAAACATCGTTGGCGTGCAGAAGATAGTTATGCCCATCCGTGAGATCGACAATAGCCACGCCCATCACGCCATCCAGACCGCGGTCGATGCCAAGAATGGAATCCGCCAGCTTCATCCACAGAACTTCCTGCTTTTCGCCAGGAGCGGAAGGAGAAGTTTGCGCCAATGACGACCCGGCCAAGTACAGACTGGCCAAAATGAGTACTAGGGTGGGTGTCTTCTGTGGCAGCCGTTTTCCGAAGCGAAACATTCGTGGCATAGACTCTCTGATGAAATCGAACCCTATTGCTCAGATCTTATTACTCAGATCTTCGCGTCGCGCAGCCGTTTCACCGCCGTCTCCGACGCCACCGGCGAATAATAAGTCTCCTTGAACGTGTAAGACCGCGCCTTAGCCTCGAGAATTGGCAGAATCTCGATGTGCCAGTGATAGTCCTCATCCAGTGTCTTCCAGTATCCGAGCGTCGCCGAAGGATGCTGGCTGTTCGGCGATGTGTGCAGCACGAGATGAAAACCCTCAGTCACGGTGCGTATGCGTTGCAGCGTGTGCCGGAGCAGCGCGGCGAGGTCGGGCAGCGTGCCCACGCGTAAAGAGCCTGTGCGCTCGAACGAAGCTTCGTGGCTGCGTGGCATGATCCAGGTTTCATAGGGCACGCGCGGAGCAAAAGGACAGAAGGCGACGTAATCTCCGCGAGTCTCCACGATGCGCAGTCCCTGCCGTTCTTCCTGGGCGAGAATGTCGCAGAAGACGCAGCGTTCCTTGCTCTCGTAATAGTCGCGGCCGGCGCGCAATTCGTAGAGAACGCGGCGCGGCACAAACGTGGTAGCGGTCAATTGCGAAGTAGGGTGATCAAACTCCTGCCCGGCGCCCGCGCCATGGTTCTTGAAAATGCTGATGTATTTGAAGCGGCTATCGCGTTTCAGATCTTGTATGCGTGAAGCGATCAGACGTAGAAATTGTTCTACCTCGGCGTCGCTAGCGTTCCACAGATGGCCGTCGTGGCGCGGATTCTCCAGCAAGACTTCGTGAGCCCCGACCGATCCCATGCGGTCGTAGAGCCCGTCGCCGCGCCGCGCCGGTTCGCCTTCGATGTGATAGAGCGCATGCGGGTGGACGACCGATCGCGCGGACCAAGCACCGCCCTCGAGCCCAGGCAGCGTGGCCACGACTTGCGCAGAATCAGCCGCACCGCCGCAAAACCGGCAAGCTTGCGGACGAGGAGCAGGATCGACGACATCGTCACCGGTAATCACCCAAGAACGGGTGATGGGATCTTTGCGGAGTTCCATGCGGTAAGAAGAGCAAAATCGACGAAGGGAGTCAAATGGAGAATTTGTAATCTCGCAATTTTGCAATTTTGTAATCTGAATGCCGCCGAGGCGCGCTAGAGTAGTGAGCAGCGGCAGCGTTGCAAATTACACAATTAGAGATTACAAAATTACCCAATCCTCCATGTCCGAGTTCTCCACGCCGCTCATGCGGCAGTATGCCGCTATCAAGAAAGAGCATCCGAATGCCTTGCTGTTTTTCCGTCTGGGAGATTTCTACGAGCTTTTCTTTGACGACGCAGTTCTCGCCGCTCGCGAATTGCAGATCACACTGACCTCCCGCAACAAAGAGAAAGGCGCAGTGATCCCCATGTGCGGCGTGCCTTACCATGCCGCCGAGGGCTACATCGCAAAGCTTATTCGCCGCGGCTTCAAGGTCGCAGTCTGCGAACAGGTGGAACAGCCGAGCCTCGCCAAGAAACTCGTGCGTCGCGAGGTAACCCGCGTGGTCACGCCGGGTACGGCCGCCGACTCGTCGTTAAATGCCGAGGAAAATAACTTCCTGGCGGCTGTGGCCAGCGTCGGAGATCGCGCCGGTTTCGCGGCGCTCGATCTATCGACCGGAGAGTTTCGCGCCACGGAGTTCGCCGGCGAATCAGCCACGCGGCGCGTTCAAGAAGAACTTGAACAGTTGCGCCCAAAAGAAGTGCTCTATGGGTCTTCGGCTCCGCTCTTTGAAAGAAGAACGCCCACAGAGATTCCCGAGATCACCACCTCCTCAGAGCAACAAACGTCGGTGGGTCCCTCAACTGGCCCAGCGCCCACCAGGTCGGCCAATGGGGTGGCCGAGACTCCCCTCGACGATTGGATCTTCGCTCCCGACCACGCCATCCCCCTCCTCGAAAATCACTTTGGCGTGCTCTCGCTTGAGGGCTTCGGCCTGGCGGGCAAGCAGGCGGCGGCATCCGCGGCCGGAGCCATCCTTTATTACATTCGCTCGACCCAGCGCGGCACGCTCGATCACGTCGATCGCATTGGTTTCTATGAGCGGCAGAATTGCCTTGTGCTCGATGCCGTCACCGTGCGCAATCTCGAACTGATCGAGCCGCTCTTTGCCGGGACCGATCACGGCGTAACTCTTTTCCGATGCCTCGACGCAACCGCAACCCCGATGGGCAAGCGCCTGCTGCGCACCTGGCTGCTGCGGCCGTCGTTAGATCAAGCCGAGATTCATGGCCGCCTCGATGCCGTCGAAGTTCAAGTCAAAGACACGTTGCGACGCGAAGACCTCCGTCGCTCGCTTGATGGAATTCTCGATCTCGAACGCCTGCTCAGCCGTGTAACCCTGGAAACCGCAAATCCACGAGACGTGTTAGCGCTGTCGTTGTCATTGGCGCGAATCCCCAAGGTGCGATCAGCATTGGCCGGACTGACGTCAGAGCGCCTGTCCGCTTTGCATAAGGCAATCGACGAACTGGCTGACCTGCGGGAGCGAATCGACCGCACCCTGGTTCCCGAGCCACCGCTCACCCTAAGCGATGGCGGAGTGATTGCCGCCGCCGTAGACAAAGATCTCGACGAACTCCGCGACCTGAGCCGCAACTCCAAGCAATATCTGGCGCAAGTAGAAACTCGCGAGCGGGAGCGCACCGGCATCGGATCGCTTAAAGTAAAGTTCAATTCCATCTTTGGCTATTACATTGAAATTTCGAAAGCCAATCTTCATCTCTCGCCCGCCGATTACGAGCGCAAGCAGACGCTGATAAATGCTGAGCGCTTCACCACTCCCGAGCTGAAGGAATACGAATCGAAGATTCTCGATGCCCAGGAAAAGATCGTAGAAATCGAGCGCCGCCTCTTTGCAGAACTGCGTTCCGCGATCGCCGCCGAAGCCAAGCGCATCCGCCAAACCGCGCTCGCACTGGCCGAAGTCGACGTCCTCGGTTGCTTCGCCCACATCGCCACCCTCAGAAATTACTGCCGCCCGCGGTTCGAAGTCGACAACGCCGAGCACGCCGGCGACTTGGAGATAGTCGAAGGCCGGCATCCTGTGATCGAACTGCAAGAAATGGCTGCCGGCAGTGAGCGCTTCGTCCCCAATGATCTCTTCCTCAATTCGTCTCCGCAAAACAAACCGCAAAATTCGTCGCACAATGTCATCGTCCTCACCGGCCCCAACATGGGCGGCAAGAGCACTTACCTCCGCCAAGCCGCGCTGATCGTGATCATGGCACAGATGGGTTCCTTCGTACCCGCCCGCGCCGCCCGCCTCGGCATAGTCGATCGCGTCTTCACCCGCATAGGCGCAAGCGACAACGTAGCCCGTGGCCGCTCCACATTCATGGTCGAGATGACGGAGACGGCAGCAATTCTCCACACCGCCACCGCGCGCTCGTTAATCTTGTTGGATGAGGTAGGCCGCGGCACTTCCACCTACGACGGCCTCGCAATCGCCTGGGCCGCCGTCGAATATCTGCACGCCAAAGTGCGCGCCAAAACTTTATTCGCGACGCACTATTTCGAGCTAACCGAATTAGCCGAACAATTAAGTGGAGTGAAGAACTACCACGTCTCCGTCAAAGAGGCCGGAGGAAGCGTAGTCTTTCTCCGCCGAGTAGAACCAGGCGCCGCCGACCGCAGCTACGGTATCGAAGTAGCCAAGCTGGCTGGCCTGCCGAACGAAGTCGTGGTGCGGGCGAGAGAAGTACTAGCCGAGCACGAATCCTCCGAGCGCCGCCTTACTGACCATCTGACACCGGGAGCATCCGCAGAGCCGGAGCGGCCAACCCAGCTAACCATCTTCACTCCCCTCTCGCAGCCAGTGCTGGAAAAGCTTCGCGAGGTAGATTTGAACCGGCTCACGCCGCTCGAAGCGCTAAACTTGTTGGCGGAGTTGAAAAAGGAAATCTAACCGCCGAGACGCAGAGTGCGCCGAGGGTCATGCGCATTGCGAACCGCAGACCGAGGTCAGTCATAAAGTAGAAATGAGCGATTCGAAACTGGCTGTCGGCCAACTCCTAATCATCGGCTTTGACGGAGCCGAGCTTTCTCCGCGCCTAGCTTCCCTGCTTACAAAAACTCAGCCGGCAGGAGTAATCCTCTTTGCCCGCAGCATCAAGACAGCCGAGCAGACGCAAACTCTGCTTCGTGAATGCCAAAAGCATGTGGCCACGCCGCTTTTCACTTGCGTCGATCTCGAAGGCGGCACGGTAGACCGTTTCCGCAGCGCGATCGGCCCGTCGCCATGCGCGGCGGAGGTTTTCGCCACCGGCAGCCGCGCCCTCTTCCGCAAGCATGGACGGATAATCGGTGAAAATTGCCGGGCCCTTGGCTTCAATGTCGATTTCGCTCCAGTCCTCGACCTGGCCTACGAGGCTTCGCGTTCGGTGATGAGTTCGCGCGCGGTTTCTGACGATCCGAAACAGGTGGTCATTTACGCGCGCGAGTTTCTACGCGGGTTGAATGAAGCCGGTATTCTTGGCTGCGGCAAACATTTCCCCGGACTGGGCGAAGCCACCCTCGACACGCATCAAAAACTCCCCAGTGTAGAAAAACCGCTCCGCAAATTATGGGAGCAGGATTTAGTCCCATATCGCGTACTGCGCCGCGAACTGCCGATGGTCATGGTTTCGCATGCCGCCTTTCCCGCGATAACAGAACAATCGATTCCAGCGTCATTGTCGCGAAAGTGGATCACTGACATTCTGCGAAAAAAGATCGGCTACACCGGACTCATCGTTTCCGATGACATGGAAATGGGAGCCGTTCAGGATTTCGCACCCATCGAACAGTCGGTCGTGCAGTACATTCGCGGCGGCGGCGATCTAGCTTTGGTCTGCCACAAAGAAGAAATCGTGGTTCGGGCCTATGAGGCCCTGACTCGCGAAGCTGAACGCGATCCGAAGTTTGCCCGCCGCGCCAGGGAATCAGCGCGCCGCATCCTTGCTTTCAAGAAGCGCTGGATGAAATCAGATAAGACAGCGCCGCCAAAACGCTCCGCGCTCAGGCCCGAGCAAGTCGAGAAACTGTCCCGACAACTCTGGGAATTCGGCGAAGAAATCCGCATGGCTGCGCTCGCGCGCACCGGTAAGAACGCCGAGAAGAAAAAGGCCCGCGCATGAGCATGATCGTTGCCGGCGTCATGAGTGGCACCTCCGCCGACGGAATCAATGTCGCGCTGGTCCGGTTCGCCTCCGAGCATCCTGGACGCGCCAAAAGCACATCCCCCGGCAAAAATCGCCGCACAAATTTCGAACTTCTAGCTCACGAGGAATATCCCTTCCCCGCCCCAGTGCGCCGCGCAATCCTGGGAATGATGAATGGGGAATTAGCCCGCGTCGCCGATCTCGCTCGCCTGAACTTTCTTCTCGGCGAACTCTATGCCGAAGCCATCGCGAAAACCGCGCGCCAGCATCGCGTAAAACTCAACCTCGTAGGCTGCCACGGCCAGACCCTTTATCATCAAGGAACGCCGCAGCGTTTTCTCGGACGCAAATTAGCGGTCACCTGGCAAACCGGCGAGCCTGCCGTCATCGCCTCGAAGCTCGGCGTGCCCGTGATCTCTGACTTCCGTCCCGCCGATATGGCTGGCGGCGGAAAAGGCGCTCCGCTAGTTCCCTTCCTTGACTATCTTCTTTATCGTGACGCGAGCGTCAGCCGCATCGCGCAGAATATCGGCGGCATCGCAAATCTCACCGCAATTCCGGCCGGAGGGTCGCTCGAAAAACTAATCGCCTTCGACACCGGCCCTGGCAACATGGTCATCGATGCTGTGATGGAAGAGCTGCTTGGTAAGCGCTACGACCGCAACGGCAAAGTGGCCGCCTCCGGCCGCGTTCTCGATCAGGTAATTGCCCAACTCTTGCGCGCGCCGTTTTTTCGCCACAAGCCTCCGCGCACAGCCGGCCGCGAAGAATTTGGCCGCGAATACGTCGGGCAGTTTCTTCGCCTTTGCCGCGGAGCCAGCAAGCCCGACATCGTAGCGACCGCCACCGCGCTAACGGCGCATTCAATAGCGAAAGCAGTAAAACAATTCGTCGTGCCGAAATTCACTTCTCCAACAACTGCGGTCCGGCACCAGCCGCATGATCACCAGATGATCGTCTCCGGCGGAGGCGCGAAGAACTCGACGCTAATGGCAATGCTGCAAGATGGCGTCGCTCCGCTAAGCATCAGCCTGCATTTCTCCGATGAATTCGGCGTCCCCGCAGAAGCCAAGGAGGCCGTCGCTTTCGCGCTGCTCGCCCACGAGACCTGGCATCGCAGGCCAAGCAATGTGCCATCGGCGACAGGAGCGAAGCGTCCAGCGATCCTGGGGAAGATCTCGTATGCGTAGCGCAGCGGCACCGGCGCGCGCAAGAAGCAGGTCCTTTGCTTCGCTCAGGATGACAACCTCTTTCTTAATACTCTCAGTTGTGCTGCCGCTGCTCTCCTGCTCCGAGCCTCCCGACCCCAACACGCTGGTCATGATCATCGAGAGCAGCCCAACGAATCTCGATCCGCGCGTCGGAGTCGATGCGTACTCCGAGCGGATTGACGAACTTCTCTTCGACGCGCTTCTCACGCGCGATGAGCATTTCAACGTTGTGCCCGGCTTAGCCGAGCGCTGGGAAACTCCCGACCCGCAGACCTACGTTTTCCACTTGCATCGCGGAGTGACATTTCACAACGGGCAGCCGCTTACTTCTCGCGACGTCAAGTGGACCTTCGACTCTCTACTCCAAGGCAAGCTACGCAGCACCAAGACCTCCACCTACCGTTTCGTGGATCGCATCGAAACGCCAGATGAATTGACAGTAGTGTTCCGTCTGAAAGAGCCGTGGGCCGGCCTTCTGTGGAATCTCTCGGAGGGAGCGATCGGGATCGTGCCCTATGGCTCGCTCGATGAGGTCACCCGCCAACCGATCGGAACGGGCCCTTTCAAATTCGTCAGCGCGGAGACGGACAAAGAAGTAATCCTGGAGCGCAACGAGGCTTACTGGGGTGAAATTCCGCATCTAGCCCGTGTGCGTTTCGCCGTTGTTCCAGACGCTACCACCCAGGCCCTCGAGTTGCGAAAAGGCAGTGCCGACGTCACTAGCAACTCGCCCATGACGCCCGACACCGTACTCACCCTCGAACAATATCCTTCTCTCGTAGTTCAGCATGGGCCCGGCACCCGCCTGGCCTACCTGGCATTCAATCTGCGCGATCCTATCTTGAAAGATGTACGAGTCCGGCAAGCGATCGCCTACGCTTTGGATCGTCGACCGATGATGGAGTACCTGTGGCGCAACCAAGTCCAGCCTGCCTACGGCATCCTGCCGCGTCAAAGCTGGGCTTACGACGATGACGTGCCCCACTACGATTACGACCCGAATAAGGCTTGCCAACTACTGGATGCAGCCGGACATCCAGCCGTGAACGGCGTGCGCTTTCACCTCACGATGAAAACCTCGACCGACGAAAACACCCGCCTGATGGTTGCCGTTATGCAACAGCAACTGCGGGGAGTAGGCATTGCGCTCGACATTCGCACCTTCGAGTTTGCCACGTTTTTTGCCGACGTCACCAGCGGTTCCTTCCAGCTCTATTCGCTGCGCTGGACCGGCGGAATCGAAGATCCCGACATCTTTGACGCCGTTTTTCACTCGCGCAATTTTCCTCCAGCCGGGAGGAATCGCAGTTTTTATTCCAACCCGCGGATTGATAGTCTGATCAATGAAGCGCAACGCGAAACTGATCAGAAGGTGCGTAAGCAACTCTATGGTGAAGTGCAGGAAATCCTGGCGCAGGATGTGCCGTCAATCAACTTGTGGTACTTCGACAACGTGCTGGTGCATACACGCCGCGTTCGGAACATAACTCTGAATCCGTCCGGAAATTACGATTTTCTGAAGACGGCTGAAATCAGCGGCCAGTAATCGATCGCCGCCTCTCTCTTCGCCACTGCCCCGACCGGCGCGGTTTTCAGCGTGGTACCATCGAACCTTGAAAATTCTTTTTATCGGCGACATTTTCGGGCGCCCCGGACGAACGATCGTAAAAGATCGCCTGCCCGAACTTCGACGCCAGCACGCCGTCGACCTCGTCATCGCCAACTGCGAGAACGCCGCGGCTGGGTTCGGAATCACTCCCTCGCTCGCCGAAGAGCTTTTCGATCTCGGCATCGACGTCATGACCACCGGCAATCATGTGTGGGATAAACGCGAAATCATCGAATACTTTCAAATGGCCGATGGCAACCCGCACAGCCCAGCGCGCCGCCTGTTGCGTCCTGCCAACTTTTCGCCAGGCTTGCCCGGCTGGGGAGTCTATGAAGGCCAGAAAAACAATGTTCCCTACGCCGTCGTAAATCTTCAGGGACGCGTCTTCATGGGCTCGAGCGACGATCCTTTTCGTTTCGCCGATCGCCTGCTCGAGCAGATCAAGGCGAAGATCATCTTCGTCGATTTCCACGCCGAGGCGAGCTCCGAAAAGGTTGCCTTCGGATGGTATCTCGACGGCCGGGTCACGGCCTTTGTCGGCACGCACACGCACATTCCCACAGCCGACGAAAACATCCTGCCAAAGGGCACTGCCTACTTGACCGACGTCGGCATGACCGGCCCCTATGACAGCGTCATCGGAGTAAAAAAAGAGTTAGTGATCGAGCGCTTTCTAACCGGAATGCCTGCACGCTTCGAAGCCGCCAATGGCGATGTCCGACTGTGCGCAGTGGTCGTCGATTGCGATGACCAGACAGGCCGCGCCACGCGGATCGAGCGGCTCATGCTGCGCTGAATTAGGAGCGCCGCCGGGGCCTCTCGCGCCAACCCCCTCGGCGACCGGCTATCTCCTCGTTACGACCGTAGTTCCCTTCCGAGTATTTCGCTTGCAAGACAGCGGCGGCCAGGCATTCTATAGTAGTTACCATGCGATGGGTGTCTGCAGGAATGGTTGGGTTGCTGGCGGCAGTGTGCTTTGCTGCGGACACTCCAACCGCTGCCACCGGGCCGGCGGTGGCGCCACCAGCCTCGGCTCTGTCGCTCTGCTCCAACTCCGGCAGCGCGCCCCGTTGCCATGGCCCGTCGAAGGACCTGAAAGCCGCCCGCCAAGCCTTTGCCCGCGGCGTCAAGCTGGAAAAATTGCAGAACGATAATCCGCAAAATCTCGACCAAGCCTTTTACGAATTTCAGGAAGCCGCCCGCCTGGTTCCGCAGAATGTTGAATATCTGACGGCCCGCGAATTCACGCGCCAGCATCTCGCCGGCCTCCACCTCGATCGTGGCAACAAAGATTTATTCAGCGGCCAGCCGGTCGAGGCGCTAGGAGAATTCCGCGCCGCGCTCAACCTCGATCCACAAAACGAATTCGCCCAACAGCGCATTCGCGACGCGCTTGGACCCGCGCCCGTGCACACCACCGAGACGCCGCAAGTAGTTGCCAGTTCGAACTCGATTGCCCTCCAGCCGATTGATGCCCTTCATGATTTCCACTATCGCGGCGATTCTCGTGGTCTGATCACGGCCGTCGCCACCAGCTATGGACTCACGGTCATTTTCGACGACGGGTTTCCCAGCCGCCACGTGAATTTCGAACTTCAAGGCGCTGATTTCGCCACCGCTATCCGCGCCGCCTCCGCTGTCACCAAGAGCTTCAGCGTAGCGCTCGACGACAAGGTTCTCTTCACCGCGGTCGACAATGCCGAAAATCATCGCGTCTACGACCGTATGGGCCTGCGCTCGTTTTATGTTCCCGAAAACAATTCCCCGCAGGATCTCAACGAGCTGGTGAATTCACTGCGCACGCTCTTCGAGTTCAAGCTCGTGAGTCTCAATTCCGCCGCCAGCACGATTACGCTGCGCGGTCCAAAAGCCGCGCTCGAAGCCGCCACCGAGTTCCTCGAACAACTCAATGGTGAACGCCCGGAGGTGATGCTCGACCTGCAAGTCTTTCAGGTCGACCACACCTACATGAGCAACATCGGCATCCATGTTCCCAACACTTTCAATCTGTATAACATTCCAGCGGCGGCCCTCGCCGGGTTGGCCGGCCAAAACATTCAGAGCCTGATCAACCAATTGATTTCATCGGGCGGTATTAATCAGGCCGGCAATTCAACCATCTCCGCCCTGCTGGCACAACTGCAAGGCCAACAGAATTCGACCTTCAGCCAGCCGCTGGCGACGTTTGGCGGCGGGCTCACCTTCATGGGCCTGAGCCTCGATCAGTTGTCCGCCGCGCTCAGTATGAACGAAAGCTCCGTCCGCCAGATTAATCACGTCCAGTTGCGCGCGTCACAGGAGAAGGACGCGACTTTCAAGCTGGGACAGCGCTATCCCATCCTCAATGCCAGCTTCGCGCCGATCTACAACAATTCCGCGATCGCGTCGGTCGTCGGCAATCAGTCCTATACCGCGCCATTTCCATCCGTAAATTACGAGGATATTGGACTGACACTTAAGGCGAAGCCGCTCATTCACAACAATTCCGACGTAGCTCTCGAGTTGGAGATTCAATTCCGTAGTTTGGGAACCGTGTCCACCAACGGTATCCCTGACATTCTTAATCGCGAATATAAAGGTGGAATTCTGGTGAAGGATGGCGAACCGGCGGTTGTAGCGGGAATGATCACGGACTCCGACGCGCGGACCCTAAGTGGGCTTCCCGCAATTTCTACGGTAGCTGGCTTGGGCTATTTGACCTCGCAGCGGACCAAACAGGAAGAGCATGACGAACTGCTGATCCTTATCACGCCCCACGTGGTCCGCAGCCCCGACCGCCCGGAATCCCCGGAAATCTGGCTCAAGTAAAGAAATCGGGTGATCTGGCCATCCGGTGATCTGGTGATCGGAAACCTAAGTCACAGGCCCTCGACGTTTCGATCACCAGATCACCCGATTTGCCTTACTTCTGGCTTGCCTCGAAGTCCACAATCTTCTTTAACACCTCGACGGGCGCTCCGCCTGGCACATTGCGTCCGTTTACGAAGAGGGTCGGCGTGCCCGTAACCCCTACCGATCTTCCGAGTGCGAGAGAAGTTTGAACTCTCGCTATCGTATCCCCCTTGGCGGCGCAGGCCGCGATCTCGTCTCCATTCGCGCCCGACGCGGTCGCGATGGCCTTCAACTTTTCATCGGCATTCGAGGCAGTGATATTCGCCTGATCATCAAACGTCTTTTGGATAAACTTCCACACTGCATCATTCGAAGCGCGCCCGACACAATCAACATAGTCCGCAGCCTTTTCAGCCCAATCGTGCATAGGCAGAGGAAAATTCTGAAAAATGAAGCGAACTTCCGGCTGCTGCGCCAACAGTTGTTCAATTCCGGGAGCGGCCTTGGCACAGTGCGGACATTGCATGTCGCTGAACTCGACAATCGTTACCGGCGCTTTGGCTGGGCCCTTAGCCGGGCCGTTCACGCCCTTCTCGAGCTTCGCGCGCGCATCCTCAAAGGGCTTCGCTCCGAAAGGCAGCACGTCGCCCGTAATCGCGTGCTTGCCATCAGAACTGATCAGCAGTCGATTCTGGTTGGAGCCCTGTGCGTTGTTGACCGTGATCGTAACCTCCGCCAGCCCGGGAATCTCCGACGGACGAATCTCTCCGACCTTCCACGTAACAGTCGGGTCATAACCAAACATCTGAAACAAGAACGCGTTGACCGTTTCTTCGCTGGGCAGCACGGCCGTGACCGCCAAAGCAGCCGCCGGTTTAGCGGCAGGTCTGGTCTGCAACGTGGGAGCGGTTTGAGCAACGGCAATCATGGACAGCAAGAGAACGGCGGGCAGAGTGCGATGAATACGTCTCATAGATTGGGGTTCGAAGTGAAATTAGATTGTGTCAAAATCTGGCGCGCTTGTCATTCGTTTGTCATTCGTTAACGAGCAAACGCGAAAATCACTATCGTAGATTCGCGGCACCTTACACCTCCGACTTCGCCGCAATCGGGAATCTTCTCCCATAGCCGAACGCCTTGGCCGAAATCTTGATTCCTGGAGCCGCCTGCTGGCGCTTGTATTCGCTGCGCTCGATCATCCGTATCACCCGCCGTACCAGCTCCAGATCAAAATTGTGGGTGCGGGCAATCTGCTCGGCCGACGACAAATCTTCTACAAAATCTTCGAGAATGGCATCGAGCACATCATAGGGTGGAAGCGAGTCGGAATCCTTCTGGTCCGCGCGAAGCTCCGCCGACGGTGGCTTTTCGATCGTCGCCTCTGGAATCAGCTTGCGCCGCGAGTTCACGTAGGCGCACAGGCGATACACCAGAGTCTTCGGCACATCCGAAATCACCGCCAGTCCGCCCACCATATCACCGTAGAGCGTGCAATAGCCGACCGCCAACTCGCTCTTGTTGCCGGTCGAAAGCACCAGCGCGCCGAATTTGTTCGACATCGCCATCAGCAGCAACCCGCGCGCGCGCGACTGTATATTCTCTTCGGTAACATCTTCCGGCATCGCGGCAAACACAGGCGCCAGCGTCCGCCGCGTAGCAGCATAGATTTCGTCAATCGAGAGTAATTCAAAACGAATTTTGAGGTTCTCCGCCAATTCGCGCGCGTCATCAATCGATCCGCGCGATGAATACGGCCCCGGCATGCCCACTCCGATAATGTTCTCTGGCCCGAGCGCATCCGCCGCAATTGAGGCCGTGAGCGCCGAGTCGATGCCACCGCTAAGCCCTATGATCGCCCGCTTGAAACCGCACTTGCGACAATAATCGCGCGTACCGAGAACCAACGCCTCGTATGCGCTCGCCTCCTCGCCCTCAATCTGCGCGTGCATGTCGCCGTTCAATTGCTGCGAGTCGAAATAAATCAGGTCTTCTTCGAACGATTTCCCCTGCGCAATCACCGTTCCGTCCGGCGCAATCACCAGACTCGATCCATCGAAGACCAGGCTGTCATTGCCGCCCACCTGATTGACCATGGCAACCGGAACCTTCTGATTGCGCGCAATCGCAGTCAGCATGTCGCGCCGCAACTCGCGCTTGCCCAGCCAAAACGGCGAGGCAGAAATGTTGAGCACGAAATTTCCGCCCACGCGCACCAGTTCCTCCACCGGATCGACGCCGTACATCCGGCGGTTCCAAAAGCGCTTGTCGTTCCAGGCGTCCTCGCAGATGGTCAAAGCCATCTGCTTGCCACAGAAGTTAAAGAGCTGCTGGCTCTTCGCGGGCGCAAAGTTACGCATTTCGTCAAAGACGTCGTAAGTCGGCAACAACATCTTCGACTGAATGAATTCGACGCGCCCGTCGCGCAGCAGCGCGGCCGAGTTCATCACCTTCTTGCCAGAATCGGCGTGGGCGGGCGTGACCGTCCCGCAAATGACGGCGATGTCATGGGTTTCAGCGGCAATCTTCTCCACGGTTGCCCGGCAGCGCGCCACAAACGACGGCCTCTCGACCAGATCGCGCGGCGGATACCCGCAGACCGAGAGTTCGGGAAAAAGAATCAGGCCGGCGCCAGCGTCTCGCGCCTGCACCGCGAACTGAATGATCTTGGCAGCATTGCCAGAAAAGTCTCCGACGGTGGGGTTGATCTGGCCCAGGGCAATCTTCACTCTTCTAGTTTAGAAGGTCGAGGCGTGGAAGGTCGATAGCAGAAGCTTTACCTCGGTCGCGAAACACTCCGTCGTGAACTTGTAAAGTTTCGCCAGACGTTAGTTCGTCACAGGCGTGGAGGCTACTTCCAGCTGCGGCCCCGGATCCGATCCCGGCGCAGACGGCGGTGCAGGGGGCGCCGATGGCGGCATGGCCGAAGGATTTGCGGGATTCGACTGCGGCATATCCTCTCCCGGGCGCCTCAACGTAGGCGCATTCGCCGGACGCTCACTTTGCTTCGCCACCGTTGTTCCAAGATCCAGTTCCTTATCGACGCGCACGATCTTCTGCCCGTCCACTTTCATGGTCTCGACGCGCACTACCTCGTCGCCCACAAAGCGCACAAAATCCACGTCCTGCGGCGGCTCACCGTAGATCCATTCTTCGTATTCCACGTCGCCGTCGCGTTCGCGCAATTTCTTCGGCGCGCGCCCCTTGGCATAAAGCACCATGTCATGATTCATTCCCACCAGCACATGGTGATTCTTGATCGCATCCCTGAGCTGTGGCGAAACCGTTTCCAGATACGCCTCGACTCCGGTTTTCGCGTCGAAATCAAATACCGGCCGGAGCAATTGCTTCAGCTCGGGCCCCGTTATTTCCGGCACATATTTGTCAAAATACAAATCGACGTACGACCCACGGGCGTTAGCGGATGGATCCGCCGGCGTAATGGGCGTCGCACTCACGCCCGCATCAAGATGAACATGCTGGTACCACTTGTTCTTGACCGGACCGCCATTGATCTCAAAACGGATGTAATCGTCTTTGATCATAATGTTGCTGAGGCGGGCGCGATCGCCCGGCTTCGCGGCCGGCCCCCAGAGCGACATCAATTGCTGCAATTGCTGCCCGTTAGGCGTGGTGGTTCCATTCTTGAGCTTCAGCCCCGATTTCCCCATTGGGAAATTGGTTCGTATGAATACCAACTCATCACTAAAAGCATGGATAATTTCCTGGCGTGTCCTGGGCGTAATCCTGGCAGCGGGAGTATTCCCCGCAAGCGAAAGTGAGGAGAAGGCGAGAAGGAACGCAAGCAGCCTGGAGGAATCGGAGCGAATCTTGAGGGACCACATGCCGCACCCCGTACCGATCGCCATATTATAGACCGGGTTTGTCAGATCCGCCTACCCGCAAAACCTGTAGGTCGCTCCTTTTACTGAGAATCCCAATTTCCGCCGACCACCGGCCGGTTACTTACTCGGGGTACTTCGGTAACGGTCAACTGTACTTTAAGCACCTGAGGCCCGCACCTGAAACCAACCTAAAATGGTTACTGAGACGGACCACGTCATCCCCGCACTTGGCCCGCCAGGACTGTCTTTTGCGCTTGAAGCTACCTATTCCCGCACGCGTTCCGCTCCTGTACGTCATCCTTGGCGTGCTTCTCGCCATCAGTGTCTTGCCCATGTACTTCTATTCGGCGCAGATCGAGGCGCTCAACCGGGAACGCCTGAAGACCAACGAAAAGCTTTTGCAGAATACGGTCACCCGTTCTCTCGCCGACGATATTTCCCAGCACCAAGAAGCGCTGCACATGATGCTGGCCAATTTGTCGTCATCGATTCAGGTGATGATGTTATCCAATGCGAGCGGGGCCGACTTTAGCGCCGACAACCTTCTGACGCCAGAGTTGCGCGCCATGCTCGAGAATTTCGTTTCGTCCTCGAACGACATTGACTATGCCACTCTGCTGAACGCCGATGCTAAAGGCGTTTCCGCAGGTCGCATTGAGCCTGATGCTTTTCTACAGCGGGAACTGGAGCGGGCCTATCAAGCCGCCCAGGAAGGACGCGCCTATAGCGGGCAGCCGCTGATGGTCGGCAGCGGCAAATCGGCCCGCACCGTCATGCTAGTCAGTTCGCCGATCATGTACGACAAACGCTTTCTCGGGATGATCGGGTCGGTCATGGATATGGACTACCTGATCCACCGACTGCAACAGGTCAGCACCAACGGCTTGACGCCCTACGTCGTGGACAGCCAAGGCAGGCTGGTAGCGGCCGCTACGACACAATACGCCACCGGGCAAGACATGAACCACTTCGATATCGTTCGCAGTTTTGTCGATGAAGGTTCGAAAGCCCAGTTGGCTGCGACCCGCGAATTCGCCATCACCGATGGAAAAGTCAAAACGGAAATGCTCGGAACGTACAGCCCTGTAACCTCGCTCGATTGGGCGGTGGTCGTGCAGAAGCCGCGTGATGACGCCTATCGCGACATCACCGAGATGCAGAGCAAAGGGCGTTTGCTGGCTTGGCTCGCTGTGTTTGTGAGCGTTGGCCTCAGCATTCTTTCGGCGCGGCGGATCACCAGCCCCTTGCAGGTATTGGCGCAATCCAGCCGGGCAATTGCGCGCGGCGATTTCTCCCAGCGCGTACATCTCAAGACCCGCACCGAGATTGGGGAACTGGCGGACACCTTCAACACCATGTCAGACGAACTCGAACAGTTCGTTGAAGACTTGAAGCGCGCCGCCGACGAAAATAAAAACCTCTTCATGGGGTCGATTCAAATGTTGGCCGGTGCGGTCGACGAAAAGGATCCGTATACAAAAGGCCATTCCGACCGGGTCACCAAATACTCGATGATGATCGCCACCGAGATGGGGCTCGCTCCCGATTTCCTCGAGGTTCTCCGAATCTCTGCGCAGTTGCATGACGTCGGCAAGATCGGTATCGAAGATCGCATCTTGAAAAAACCCGGCGCTCTCACTCCCGAAGAATTCGAGATCATGAAAACCCATACCACCAAGGGGGCCAACATTCTTCGCCCTGTGCCGCAGTTGCGCGAAATGCTGCCCGGCATTGAATTGCATCACGAGGCCCTCAACGGCCGCGGATATCCTTATGGCCTCAAGGGTGATCAGATCCCGCTCTTGGCCCGCGTCATCGCCGTCGGGGACACGTTCGACGCTCTGACCACTAACCGCCCTTACCAGAAAGCGCACGATCCAGTGGATGCTCTGCGGATCATCGAAAATCTCTCCGGGCAACGCCTCGACCCCAAGGCGGTCACCGCACTTATGGCGGTGTTTTATCGCGGAGACATTGTCATTCAAAAGCAGACGACGCAAAATATCCCAGTCGATCTACGCGCGGTACCCGTTCCTGCGCCGCATCAACCAGCCGATCCTCTCACCATTGAAATCAGCCGGACATAAAAAGCCATTTGTAATTTTGCAATCGAATAATTTGGAAATCTGAAACTGGTTGCATGAGGATCTGAAATTACCAAATTACAAAACTGCACAATTATCAAATCTTCCCACCTGCTTCTCCTATAATCGTTGGGGATGATTCAAACTCTTTTTGGCAGCCTGGACGAAGTAAAAAAGCCCAGCTTTATTGAGCGCATGAAGGAAGCCGTCTCGCGCACCCGCGAGAATCTGGCCGAGCGTATCGAAGATGTCGTCTCCATCGGCAAAGAAATCGACCGCTCCACGCTGGATGATCTGGAAGCCACTCTGATCGGCGCCGACCTCGGCACCACCACGACGCATGAAGTCCTGGAGAAGCTACGCGACAAGGCCGATCGTAAGCAGATCAAAGATGTGAACGAACTCAAGCGGTTGCTGAAAGAAGAGCTTCTGGCGATTCTGACCGCGACCGCATCCCAGCCCGTAACCAAAGTAGATGGCACTCCCGAAGTCATCATGGTGGTCGGCGTGAACGGCGCGGGCAAAACGACCACTATCGGAAAATTAGCGCAGGTCTTTCGAGCGCAGGGCAAGACCGTTCTGATGTGCGCGGCCGACACGTTCCGTGCCGCGGCCATCGAGCAGCTAGAGATTTGGGGACAACGCACCGGAACGGAAGTGATCAAGACGAAGCCGGGAGGCGACCCCTCTGCCGTCTTGTTCGATGCACTGCAATCCGCAACCTCACGCAAGACCGATTACGTGATCGTCGATACCGCCGGCCGCCTGCATACCAAACAAAACCTGATGCTCGAACTGGAAAAGATGAAACGCACCGCCCAGCGCATCGTTCCCGGCGCGCCCCACGAAACGCTGCTGGTGATGGACGCCACCACCGGCCAAAATGGATTGCAACAGGCGAGGCAGTTCACGCAATCGTCCGGAGTCACCGGCATCGTCCTGACCAAACTAGATGGCACCGCAAAAGGCGGCGTTGTCGTGGCAATCTCGCGGGAATTGGGATTGCCTGTTCGCTATGTCGGCGTCGGAGAAAAAGCAGGCGATCTGCTGCCCTTCGATGCCAAGGATTTTGTAGAGTCGCTGTTTGCGTGAAGTGCGACTATTGGCTCCTGGCTTTTAGCTAGAAGCTAATAGCTAATAGCTTGGACCGTTCTTTAATGACCATCGACGAACAACACATACGGCGGGCGCTGGACCTGTCACGAGCAGGCATTGGCCTCGTATCGCCGAACCCCGCAGTTGGGGCTGTTGTGCTCGATGCCGCCGGCCACGAGGTCGGAGCCGGTACGCACACCTACGACGGCATAAAACACGCCGAGGTTCTCGCGCTGGAGCAGGCGGGCGACTCCACACGCGGCGGAACTCTCTACCTCAATCTTGAACCATGCTCGCACCAGGGCCGCACTCCGCCCTGCGCAGACGCCGTGATTGCCGCCGGGATCGTCCGCGTTGTCTGTTCCATGACAGATCCCAATCCAAAAGTTGCCGGTCAAGGATTCGCCAAGCTTCGCGCCGCCGGAATTAAGGTGGAAGTTGGCCTGTTCGCGGCAGAAGCTAAAAAGTTGAACGAAAGTTTTGCCAAGTACATTCGCCGCGGCAAACCGCTGGTCACGCTGAAATCGGCTATGACGCTCGACGGCAAAATCGCCGATGCCACCAAGCCCGGCTCAGAGCCTGGGGCAGCTACGCCGACATCCGAAGGCTCACGCAGCGGCTACCACTGGATCACTGGCGAGGTCGCACGCGCCCACGTCCAACAACTCCGCCATCAGAGCGATGCGATTCTCGCTGGCGTAGGCACCGTGATGGCCGACGACCCGCTGCTCACCGACCGCAGTGGCCTGCCCCGCCGGCGCAAATTGCTGCGCGTCATTCTCGATTCCTACCTGCGTATTCCCCCAATCTCGCGCCTTATTCAAACCACCGACAATGACGTCTTAGTGCTCTACTCCACGGCAGAAGAATCCGCAAGACAGGCGCTCGAAGAAAAAGGCATCCGCGTAAAACAAATAGCTGCGACAGCTGACGGACGCCCCGACTTCACGGCCATCATCCAAAGTCTAGGCGAACTCGGAATCACGAGCCTGCTCATCGAAGGCGGAGCACTGGTGAATGGCGCGGCGCTGGCCTCGGGCGAGGTCGATAAAGTCTTTCTCTATTACGCACCTAAGATTTTCGGACAAGGCGCAGTCCCCTTTATCGCCGATGAAGCCCTGCGTGGCAAGGCGCAGTACCTGCAGCGCTACGAGTTGCACCGCTTCGGCGAAGATTTTGCGCTTGAAGGTTATTTACGCGATCCCTACACGCTATAGGAACGGGAGTTTGCGCATGTTCACGGGAATTATCGAAGAAATAGGCAAGGTCGCAAAGATCGAGCAGCGCGGCGAGAATCGCCGCATCACCGTCGAGGCCGCGCAAGCTCCGAAACAAATAAAGACCGGCGACAGCGTCGCGGTAAGTGGAGTGTGCCTGACCGCGCTCGACATCAAATCGAAATCGTTCTGCGCCGACCTCGCCCCCGAAACCTGGACGCGAACATCCTTCTCGCGCATGCACGAAGGCGCTCTCGTTAACCTCGAGTTGCCCATGAAAGCCGACGGCCGCTTCGGCGGCCACATCGTTCAAGGCCACGTCGATGGAGTAGGCAAGCTGATTGAGCTGGAACGAATCGAGGATTCCGAAAACTGGTGGCTGCACATCGAAATCCCGGCCGAGATCGAGAAGTACACCGTATTCAAAGGATCGATTTGCATTGAAGGCATCAGCCTTACGGTCGCCAAGCTCGAAGGCAATCGCTGCACCATCGCCATCATCCCGCACACGGTGGAAATGACCAACCTCGGGTCGTTAAAGCCTGGAGATCTGGTAAACCTCGAAGCCGATCTGATCGCGAAGTACGTAGAGAAGATGATGAAGGGCGCGCCCGCGCAGACTGCGCTCACCGTGGAGGAACTGGTGCAGCAGGGCTTTTAGAAGCCGCGTCGGCGTACTGCGCCTCGCCGATGCCAAACGACCAATTTTCTTTTTGCACCTCGATCAGATTGATGAACACATCTTCCTTCCGCAGCTTCAAAGTTTCGTGCAATCCATCGGCGACCGCCTTGTAGAAGCGCTGTTTCATTTCGACCGTCCGGCCGCTATTAAGCGTGATCTGCAGGAAAACACAATCGTCCGACCGGTGAATGCCCAGATAATCGCGATCGAAAATCAGGCTGCTCTTAGAATGTTCGGCGATAATTTGAAAGCGATCATCCTTGGGGACGTTCAACGTCTCAATCATCGCGCGATAAATAACCTGGCCAATCTGTGCGTGATACTCCGGCGTTTTCCCTTCGAGTAAATCGACCCTGACCAGCGGCATAAATCCCTCCGTGTAGGCTTCAGCGGAATTTGGATGTTGTCGGCGCGGTCGCGCCAGGCAGTTACGCTTCCAGCTTCAGTTCGTCCAGTTCCAGAAATTCGTGAATGATCGGCTCTCGCGATTTCTCCATGTCTTTATACGGACCAAAGAATATCGCGCGCCCCTCATAGAGAAACACGATCCGGTCGGCCAGCTTCTTGGCGAGACGCATGTCGTGCGTCACTACAACCGAAGTCAGGTGCAGCTGCAATTTGAGCCGCGCAATTAAATCGCCGAGCAGATTGCCCATCATCGGATCGACCATGGTCGTCGGCTCATCGTAGAGCACACATTCCGGCTGGGCGGCGAGCGCCCGCGCAATGGCGACTGAGCGTTTCATGCCAGTCGAAAGGTCGGAGGGTAATAGATCGCGCATCTCCTTCACTCCCACCATTTCGAGCAGGCCATCGACGACTTGCAGAATCTGATCTTCGGAGAGCTGCCGCTTTTCGCGCAAGGGAAACGCCACATTTTCACCAACGCTCAACGAATCGAAGAGGGCGCCATTCTGAAACACCATCGTGACTTTCTTGCGAATCTCTTCAAGTTGCAGTTCGTTATAGTCGGTAATGTCCTGGCCAGCGACAATCACCCGTCCGGAATCGGGCTTCAGGAAGCCCATGATGTTATGCAGCGACACTGATTTTCCGACGCCGCTGCGGCCGAGGATGCACACCATCTCTCCGGGCAGCACGTCGAAATTGACGTCCTTGAGAACGACTATATCGCCAAACGCCTTGTTGACGTCCTTGAACTGGATGTAGGGAGACAGCGTTTCCGCGGCAGCCATGCCTATCAGCATGGCACGAGATGGCGCTCAGCTCAAGGACAACGTGTCCGAGTGGCTGGCAATCCACCCTGTAACGTGCCGACTCAGGGGTTGTGAGTGAAATTGCGATGTTAAGTCAACCATGGGAGGCTTTTCAGAAATATGTGATTAGCACGTCATTCCACCCCTTGAATCGAAGCCAGTACTTTGCAGAAGGCACGGCGGCATAACTGCGCAGAAGGGTCACTTTAGCTTCCGGTCCAGAGCCAAACGGATTTTCGGATTCGACTCTTTCAACTGTATACGCCTCATATCCGCCATCGGGCTTGGGGATCACCTGCCCCTGAGCACCGATTCGATCCCGTACAAATGTCACTTTCAGCAGGACACTGTTACCGGGTAGCGATGTGATCTTGTATTTCGAGTGGGTCACCTTGCCTTCCTTTGAAACTGCAGTGAGCATCAGACTGGCAGGTTTTCTCTGAATCCAATGATTCCACAGAAACTCCCGCATCTCATTGGTCTTGGTGCGACGCTCCTCCATGCCGATCACATTGTCCAGTTTGACGGTAAGCACATCAGTCGGAGACTGGGACCAAGCCATTGCCACAAGAACTAAGATTATCCCGATCAGTGACGCTCGAAACAGCATAGCTTGCACCATAAGACTACGGACACCGCACGCGAGAAAAGGGTTCCCACGCCGGTCGCTGTTGTAACCGGGGCGATTACACTCATTGAGAAAATGGCCGATCCCCACCCTTGGCCGCCATCCAATCCTGCGGCGTATTCACATTGAAAAAGCTCCGCTCAGAAAATCCCGCCGCCTCAAGTTCGCTCGCCTCAATCACGTAGGTCGATACGCCGGAAAATGCGGCGTCAACCTTGTTCCTCCCCGCGCGCAACGCATGCTCGGCAACCGCGGCGAAGTCTCGGCGATAGACGGCACAGAGCGGCTGCAATCCCTTGCCAGCGCGCGGCACAGTGACGATGGCGTTGTTCTTTTCCGCCGCTGCGAAGAGGAACGCGAGCAGCTCGGCAGACACAAAAGGCATATCGACCGCGACCATCACATTCAACTCGGCTGTGGAATTCGCGAGGGCGGCGTGAATTCCGCCCAAAGGCCCGCAGCCCGGAAAAATGTCAGCGATCATCGCCCATTTTTTCGATCCTTCATAGTGCGCAAACTTGGCTGGGTCGCCGACAATCATCACTCGATCACAAACCGCCCCCACCGCAGCCAGTGCGCGTTCAAGCAAGGGTTCGCCACCGAATTCCAAGAACGCTTTATCGGAACCCATGCGCGAACTCCGGCCCCCCGCAAGAACAAAACCTGCGCGCGTCTGTTCGCTCGCCGCCATATGGAAAAGCATAAGGCGTAAGCCACGATACACGAAAGTAACCTATTCAGAATGACGAACCCGTCGCAAGATGGAGATGTCCGATTCCACGGGAGCCCTACTCGTCATCATGCCGCAAAAACTCATGGACGTTCTTATGCTGGGTCGTTGTTCACACGAATTTTCCTGGCCGCGCCGCGCGGCCAACGGAGAGTATTACCAGGTCTGCATGGTGTGCGCGACCGCCTATCAGTACGACTGGAAGACCATGCGCCGCGGAAACAAGGTGGACGAACCCGTAGCGGAAACGACCACGACCCGGCGCCGCTCCGGCCAAAAGCAGGCGACCTGGATGCCCCGCGCCCGCCGCCTGAAGTCGAGCCTCCCGCTGCGCTATCGCGGAAAAAATCTCACCACCTGGTACGAGGGCATGATCCAGAACATCAGTCAGTCAGGCGTCCTCTTTCACGGCCCGCAGCAACTGCCCTCGAATGCGCTGGTCGAGCTGATCTTTGAAATGCCCGAAGAAATCTCCGGACAGAAAAACAGCAACGTGCTTTGCCAGGGCAGGCTGATTCGCGCCAAGGGTGCAGTTGACAAGGTGGCTGAGCAGACTGAAGACACGTTCGCGCTGGCCGCCTCGATCCTCGATTACAAGTTTCTCCACAAAACTTAAAGACTTTGCGGCTGGCCTCCGCCGCGGCGGTACAAATTTTTTGCGTGTTCCGCCCGTACAAGCGTCGTTGAAAATCTGCAGCATCGCAGGCGCTAAACGTTTTAGTGGCCTTTCGGCTCACCGGTTGCCACGAATCCTCGCTGCTGTTAGAGTTCTCTCGGTGACAGTCTTCTGAGGACGGCAAACGTAGTTTTCGCGACCTCGGACTCGCACAACGCCGCCTCTGCAAACCTGGGCTGGCATCGCTCTAAAAATGTCTGGAACTGGGGTCAATCTGAAGAGTTGGATCGCGCGGAGTCGTCATTCGGCGCTGGCACATTATGCAGCTGCCGCTCTCGCGGTATGGGTAACTCTCAGCCTCTGGACTTTCGCCCCGGTTCTGCAGCGCCATCTTTTTGTGCTCTTGCTTGCGGCGGTCCTTTTTAGCGCCCGTTTCCTTGGCTTTGGCCCCGCAGTTTTCGGCTCTTTGCTGTCGACCGCCTGCCTCGATTTTTTTGCGCTTCCGCCTCACTTCAGTTTTCAAATTGGCTCCGCAGCCGATGTCGAGCGACTCGTCGCTTTTCTGGCGATTTCGATCTTCGCCAGCAGCCTGGCGCGGCAAACAACTTTGGCTAAATCGCGTGCCGATCGCACCATCAGCGAGATGGCCGCCATCGTCGAATATTCCTGCGATGCCATTTACAGCTCCGACCCGCAGGGCACCATCAGCAGCTGGAATCGCGCCGCCGAAAGTCTCTATGGCTACACCGCCGAGGATGCGGTTGGCATGCACGTGAGGCAGCTCATACCGCCCGAGCGTAGCCAGGAGATGCAGCACAATCGGGAGGCGATCAACCGCGGCGAGATCGTAGCCTCCTATCGCACTGAGCGCATGCGCAAAGACGGCACCCGCTGCCCTGTGCTGCTCTCCGTCTCGCCGCTGCTTAACCCCCGCGGCCAGGTCGTCGGCGCGTCGGCCATCGCCAGGGATCTTTCCGCCGAGAAGACCTCCGAGGAAGCGATCCGCCGCAGCGAAAAGCTCGCCACCGCTGGCCGGCTCGCGGCTTCGATGGCGCACGAAATCAACAATCCGCTCGAAGCCGTCATCAACCTGCTCTACCTCGCCCGGCACGATTCACGCAATGCTTTGGAATATCTGACCCAGGCCGAGCAAGAGGTGGGGCGCGTCGCCCGCCTCGCCCAGCAGACGCTAGGATTTGTCCGCGATACCAGTGTCCCGGCTTCGATGGATCCCGCCGTCATCATGGACGAGATTTTACTGCTTTACTCCCGCAAACTGGAGAGCCGTCACATTCGCGTTACTCGGCGCTATCGCGGCTACTACCCAGTCGACGGTTACTCTGGAGAGCTGCGCCAATTGCTGGCCAATCTTCTGGTGAATGCCGTCGATGCCATGGAGGATGGAGGCAGTCTGCAAGTAGGCGTGACCGCCGCGCGCAACTGGTGCGATGGCCGCGAAGGAGTTCGCATTACTGTGGCCGACAATGGCAGCGGAATTCCCCGCGAAGATCTAGCCCAGATTTTCGAGCCTTTTTACACTACGAAAAAAGAGACTGGAACCGGCCTCGGCCTGTGGGTCTCACGCGGCATCGTGCAAAAACACGGGGGCTCGATCCGCGTCCGCAGCCGGTCAGAAGGACACTCGATCGGACACAATTCAAACCGCGCCACCGGAACTGTCTTTTGGATATTCCTCCCCCGGCGTCACGGAATCACCCGGGTCGCGTAGCCTCGGTTAGTTTCTCCTGTCCCCACAACAACTTGCGCATCGCAGAAGTACAGTGACCTTCGTACTTGGAACACTCCCACCGCAGCCGCTTATAATCAACTAAACTCAAGCAGACTGGGCACTTAGCCGATGCAACCTGTAGACATCGAACCGATCCTCGCGCCAGCGATCTTCGCTCTGGGGCTGAGCTTCGGCAGCTTCCTGAACGTCTGCATCTACAGGCTGCCGCGCGCCCAGTCGGTGGTTACGCCGCGCTCCGCCTGCCCGCGCTGCGGAGATCTCATCCCGCTCTACCACAACATCCCCGTGCTCAGCTGGCTGATCCTGCGCGGAAAATGCCGCGCATGCAAACAGCCTATATCGCCGCGCTATCTGGCCATCGAACTCGCCACCGGCCTGCTCTTTCTAGCTTGCTATTCGCATTTCGGTTTATCGCTCGCGACTCTGAAGTGCATCGTCCTCGGCTACCTGCTGCTCGGTCTGATTTTCACCGACGCCGAAACTAAGCTCCTGCCCGACGCCATGACGCTGCCCGGCCTGGCTGTCGGGATTTTATTCAGTCTCGTCGTCCCCGTGAACGATCTGGCTTCTCGCATTATCCCCGGCATGGTCTCGCCCGCGCTGCGCAGCGAGATCTCGTGGCGTATCTGGTCGCTGTCAGATTCCCTGTTGGGGGCGGCCGTCGGCGCTTCGTTCCTTTATGGCGCCGCCGCGATTTATCTGCGGGCGCGTGGCGTTGAAGGCATGGGCTTCGGCGACGTCAAGCTGATGGCAATGATTGGCGCATTCCTCGGAACCAAGCTAACCGTCCTGACCATCTTTACCGCTTCGCTCGCCGGTTCGCTCTTTGGACTGACCACAATTTTCGCCGTCTGGATCAAACGCCTTCGCCGAATTCGGGCGCATGCCGCGCACCATTCCGCGCCAATCGGCCCAGATATGGTTTCACCGGCGCTGGCTTCGCAAGATATTGCTTTGCCAAGCGCTGCGTCAGCAGAAACCGCTTCGCCTGCTGATCCGGTCCTTGCTCCACTCGCAACCCCCATCGCAGTCCGTCTTTCACCGCGACGTCGCGCCTGGCAATCGGCGCGCCTCGCCCTTCGCTTCTACGAGATGCCCTTCGGTGTATTTCTGGGCGGCATGGCGCTCTTCTCTTTTGTCTTTGGCAACCGGCTTCTGCATTGGTATTGGAGGGCGCTATGAGTCCGCTCATCAATCCCATGGTTCTGCGCATGGCCGCGCTTCTCTTCGCCGCGCTGGCAGCCTTCGGCCTGGCGCTATTCATCATTCGTCGCCTGCGCAAAAACATGGTTAGCGAAACCGGCGAGATCAATCAGGCTCCCCTCGCTGTCGAGGGACTGCCCGTACACGCCTATCACGCCGTCATTCAGCAACTCAAGCAACAAAAGCATGAGCTCAGCGCCCAGCAACTTGCCGAGCGCCGAAAAGCCAAGGCCTCCGATACGCTAAGCTCAACCATCCTTTCAAATCTTTCCTGCGGCGTGCTCTTCTTGAACACTAACGGCCTGGTGCGGCAAACCAATGCAGCCGCACGCAAGCTGCTCGGATTCGCCTCTCCCGTCGGCCTCCATTCTTCCGATCTTTTTCGTAGCGCAAGATTGCGCCCGGAAAATAATGTTTCGCCCTCGACCTCAGGGTCAACGACGTCGGACGCAAGGGCGTCGGAAATCACAGTCGAACAGATGCTTGCTCCCGCACTCGCCGGCAAATCCGCTGTGCGAGGCCTGCTGCTGAATTACGTTACTCGCGACGGCGAAAACCACGTGATCGAACTGACCGCCTCGCCCGTTCTGGCCGAGGATGCGAGCCTAATGGGCACAACCCTCGTCCTCACCGATAAAACCGATATTGAACGCATCCGGCACGAGCAAAAATTACGGCAGGAAATTGCTTCCGAGCTCGCGCTCGGCCTGCGCGATTCCCTAACGACCATCGCCGGGTACGCACAACAACTTGCCTGCAGCCGTGATGCCGACCTGGCGCGTCAGTTGGCCAATAGCATCGCGCAAGAAGCAGCCCAGTTGGATCGCACCATAGGAAGTTTTCTCGGAGGCGCGCGAGCCGCGACCTCCAGCTCGTGAATTGCCGGTTTCCGGTCCGCAAGCGACAGGCAACTGTTTTCGAAAGGACGATCACATGAAGAAAGCAAATTTCATAGCCTTCGGCACTCTGCTCCTCGTGAGTTTCAGCGGCGCGAATGCGCAGTCGCTCGGCGATTACGCGCGCTCTGTTCGCAAGAACAAACCCGACTCCGCACCTGCCAGCCGCCATTTCGACAACGATAATCTGCCCACCGGTCAAGCGCTTAGCGTTGTCGGGCCGCCAGCGGATGCCGCGAGTGCGAGCGCGCCAGCCGCTCCCGCCGCGTCCGACGCTGCCGCTGATCGCCAGAAGGCGGCCGACGACTGGAAAGAAAAAATCGATAAGCAGAAGGCAAGGGTCGCGGAGCTGAATCATGAGGTCGATCTCGACCAGCGTGAACTCCGCCTGCGCTCGGCCACGCAGACGTCAGATCCAGGCGTCACCGCGCGCAACGTCCAATTCGTCAAGGAGGAAGTGCAGTACAAGTCCGACATGGACGCGAAGCAGAAAGAACTGGAAGCTGCTCGCCAGCAACTCGACGAATTGCAGGAACAGGCGCACAAAGCGGGAGTTGGTGAGAACGAAGCCGCCAGCGACAGCGAGAAGAACAACGACAAGAACAAAGACAAACAGTAGCAGGTGGGGGCGTTTCGTCGCGGAACGCCTTTACGATTTCCGAATGCGCTCGCGAATCTGCCGCGCGTGATGTCGCCCATGCACCCAGTGGAACTTTCGCCACTGTTCCGCCGTCAACGGCCCGAGAAACGGGTGATCCATAATCTTCGCCGTCGCGCCAAACTTGCGCTCGCACTCCTCCAATCCCAACCACATTTGTTGCAGTTCCGAAAAGATGGTTCCTCGCACTTCTTCCGGTGGCATGCCTCGCGGCATCACTCGCTCCGGCCCCTTGCGCCCTGGCGGCATGAATCCCAGATTCACCACGACCAGCTTGGCGAAACGATCCTTCAGCGTTACCCGCGTGCCCAGCGGAGCGCCCCGTTCCAGGCACTTTGCAATTCCCCGGTTGGTGTTCTTATAAGTAAGAAACAGATGCTCTATGATCTGCGCCGAGTTCCATTTTCCCGCCGGACCCTGTCCCAACGCACCCGCACTCGCGCCGCCTGTTGCATCTTCGAGTTCCTGCCGCAGACGTTCGAGATAGGAATCCATAGCACCCGTCAGTACAATACTTTGCAACCGACAAAACAATCGGAAACCGTCAACCAAACTATGACGACAAAACTACTCTCTGGACTCGCAATTCTAGCAGCCGGATTCACTCTATTAACGCTGACATTAATACCGATGACTGCCTGCTCTTCCGAACCCAGCAAGCCGGTCGCATCGGAGTCCGCTCAGCCTAAAGCTCCTGAAGCAGTCACTGGCAGCAGCGCCTTCTACAAGTGTTACATTTCCGCCCGCGGCTGGGCCCAGGACGTGCAGCCCTATAGTGCCGAGTCCGCCGGCAGCAAGAGTCATGACGGCAAAGCAATCGAATGGCGCGTCGGATTTGCATCGCCGTCGCTCCACACGACGAAGTTCTTCACCTGGTCGAACGGCGACATCTCTCACAGCGTCGACGACACCTACAGCCCCACCAATTCCAGCACGCAGATTTTCAACGTCCAGTTTCTAAAAACCGATACCGACAAAGCCTTCGCCATCGCCCAGGAGCACGGCGGAGACAAACTGCTCGAAAAAGAACCCGACACTCCGATGCTGTACGTACTGGAATGGAACCGGCAGGATAACGCGCTCTTCTGGCATGTAATTTACGGCACGGACCGCGAAACCGCCAAATTGCGAATCGCCGTCAACGCGACCACGGGAGAATTTGCGCGGGTGGAAAAGTAGAAGGAGGTTGGTGGTCGATAGCCGTCAGTCGCTAGGAAAAACGACGACACTATTTTACTTAGCGAACGACGAGCGACCACCGACGAACGAACGCCTTATCGCCTTTTCGCCAGCCGATCCAGCGCAGCCTGCGCATCTTTGGCCAACGGACCCTCTGGCAAGACTTTCAAATACTGCGCGTAGTATTTCTTCGCTTCTTCTTTGTCTCCAACTTTTTCTTCGCACACGGCAAGACGATAGCTGGCAACGGCATCGTTATCCTTGTAATAGAGAGCTTCTTTATAACGATCGAGCGCAGCTTTGTAGTTCTTGCGGTTGAAGTAATAATTCCCAACCTCAACATCTTTCATCGCCTTCATCGGATTCCAGGGATGGAACTCCTGTACGTCCGACGGCTCGGGGTTGTCGGGAATATCAGGAAGCCCGAGTTCCTGAAGCTCGTTCTTGCTGCCGGGATGATTTTTTTCATCATCTGGAGGCGCGCTGATATCAGTTCGCGACGCGCGGCTCGAGCTTTCCTCTGAATCGGGGCTGGGTTTCACTGCTTGGTCTGCGGCAGCCTTATCCGCGGCAGGCTTATTGCCAGTAGATTTATCTGGCGCAGTTTGTGCGGGAGCGGTTTTATCCGGGGTGTCCTGGGCCAGCGAAAAAGCCGCCAGCAATGCCAGCACAAGCAGGAGGAATCGAATCCGCACGCTCCTATTGTAGCGCTTCAGAACGCCGTCGCAGCCGCACGATGAGCGGAAAGGTCAGGAGAGGATATGGCGGCAATTCTTCGGTTAGGAAATCGCATGACTACACCAACCGTGCGGTGGGGAAAATCCCGCTACCTGTTAAGAATCAAGCATGGACGCAAACAGAACTCATTCCGTGCCCACTACGCAAGCACGTCGTGTGCGCACCCACCGCACCTGGAGCAGCAGAGCTGCGAAGCCCAACGCGAGCCAAAATAATGCCGAAATCATGAGCGACGCCGCGTCAAAGTGGAGTACAAAACTCAGTACTTTCGAGTCAGCAAGAACTAGCAACGAGGACGCGATTACGTAGACGAAGAACACAACGTCCAAAGTGCGCGATCTTGGACTCAGCTGCCTCCGGATACTGGCGAGAACGTCATCGACAAAGCGGCCAACAAAGAACCAGAGACCAATCCCAGCAAAGCCGAAGCCCAATATTCGCCACGGCGTGTTGAATGGATGAACAACATCAATACGGTTATGGACCAGCCAGTATAAGGGGACGACAACTGGCATTGCGGGGAGGTTCGTCTCGACGCTCCAATAAGACGCCAAACCATCGACTAGCCAGAACTTATCGAAACTTCTGGCGTCCGCATGCTGGAGATTAATTTCGGGCAAAGATGGGGTCGGTGGGATCATCGGGGCAAGCTGGCGCAAGGTGTATGTCCACAAAGCCAGCAATACGATTAGGAATATGCCTTGAATCGTCGGCAGCAGAGACCTAAACGAGAATCGCATGGAGTTGCATTAAATCACGGGGAGAAGTACTCCACCAACCTAATTCTCGGGGCCAAAAGCTCTGCGATAAGCCACATCTTAATCCGATGGTTGGCCTAACATTCCCATTGCGGTCCTTAACTCCGATCGTGGGCGCAAGGCCGCTTGTGTAGAAGACGGACTACCGCAAAAAAATTCAGGCCGCCCACTTGCGGGACGGCCTGATTTGGCAAATCCTCCGGGGAGGAGGGAAACTTGAATTACAGTGATGGCGGAGCCGCGCTGGCCGTCGGAGTCGTATTACCGCTGCTCGGAGCTTGCGCCGGCGTGTTGTTATCCGCGCCTGTGTTTGTCATCAAGCGTATATCCACGCGGCGGTTCTTCGCGCGCCCGTCTGGCGTCTTATTAGACTCGACCGGCTTATCCTTACCGAGCCCGATCAGATAAATCTTGTAGGCCGGAACGCTCTTCTCCGCCGCCAGATACTGAATCACCGCATTCGCTCGGCGCTGGCTCAGTTCATAGTTATATTCCGAGCTGCCTACCGAATCCGTCGCGCCCTCTACCGTGATGATGTATCCCTTGGTGGTGGCAACGCTCGCGGCCAGTTGGTCGATGGCTTCCCGCGCTTGCTTCGTCAAATTGTCTTTGTCGAAGCCAAAATGCACAGCCGTCTCTACCACCGGCCGATAATTATCCAGATTGACGACCGTGTTGGTCAGCATATCGACGCGCTGGGTCGCGGTGTTCGCCGACATCTGTGCCTTGTCGGCGTCGCTTCCCGCCGCCAATGCCTTCTGGTCGGCCGCTGCGGCGCGCGTCTGCACGTCTTGAATTCCGGCTTGCGCGCGCTGATCGACGTCCTTGATGGCCTTCGAATTCTGCGCCGTCATGTCGTCCAGTTCATTGGTCTTGTTGATTAGCGGAGTCGTCTGCTGCCGCACATAATTCTTCGTGGTACATCCGATAGACGCGGCCGCTACGGCGGCCAGCACAAGGGTCAGACTCAATCTCGATGTCAACATTCTGCGATTCATAAGCTTTTCGTGGCTCCTAGGCCAAAATAGATGCTTTTTGTTTGCAATCCGTTTGCAGATCCAGCAAAAGTCTATGAATAGGATCCGCCCCTACTAAAGCACGGCAGATGCCAATCCAAGGCCCGGGGGAACGCTCTTAACCATTGTAATATCAATGACTTGCTCAACGGCTGTGGGAAAGACACTCCCTGTCCCTCAAGCAATCGCGATATAAACCGTAAAAATTTTATACGGTAAGCTTATAGGAACACTGCGTAATCGCCTTGGTTTTTCCTCGCCTACGCTTTTCCTGTCGCCTTGCGCTTTCCCTGGTCTATAGCTTTTCCTCTGCACTATGCTTTTCCCTGCTTCTCCGCTTTCCATGTCTGCGTCACATCACCGGAGGGACCGTGATTCCCATCACTCCAAGAGCGCGAATCAGTTCGCGCCGAACCACCGCCGCCGTACTCAGCAAGAACCTCTTACGACCCTCATCCGCCTCGCTCAAGATCGGATAGCGGTGATAGAACGCATTAAAAAGCTGCGCCAGTTGAAATGTATGCTTCGCCAGATAAGCGGGCTCCGTCGTAGCGATACACTGGCCCACCACGTAAGAAGTCTTAGCCGCCGCCAGCCATAGCTCCCAAATGTCGTTCCCCGGCACGCCGCCGAGATACTTATCAAAGTCCTCCGCGGAGACTCTCACCGCCTGCTCGCGGAAAAAATCGTCGGCATCCAATCCGCCCTTGCGAAAAATATTCGAAGCCCGCACGACCGCATACTGCGCGTAAGGTCCCGTGTCGCCCTCAAAACTCAGGGCCTCTTTAAAATCAAACGCAATCACCGACGGCTTCGTAAACTTCAGCATGAAGTAGCGCAGCGCCCCAATCGCAATTTGCGTAGCAATGCCGCCGCGCTCCGCATCGCTCAACTCCGGATGCCGGGAATCCACTTCCTTACGAGCCGCAGCAATCAGCGCATCCAAAAGATCGTCCGCCTTCACGCCAAATCCCTTGCGCCCCGATACCTCTATCCACGACCGCCCCTTATCCTCTTCGCTCAGCGTATATCCCAGCTCAGCCGCGCAGCCAGGAGTGAGAGCAACCATCTCATAAGAAAAATGCGTATATCGATCCGCCGCCTCGTCATGCCCCAGCCCGCGCAGAGCCTCAATCACCGTGTTCTGCGCCTCTGACTGCCGCGCATCGATCACGTTATAAATCTCCGCCACGTCGCCAAAGTGGGGATGTTCTTTTTCTCCGTGAGTAGTCGAGATCCAGCACTCATGCGCATTTGGATAACGATAAAACTTGCGATAGCCAAAATCCCGCCCCAGCAGCCCAAACTTCCACATGTGGTAAGCAATATCTTTGCCCACATAACCGACCGTGCCGTTTGAGCGGACGATAACCTTTTGATCTTCCTCGGCGATGTCTTGCCCAGTAGTGTTGATCTCCGCGTCCTCGGCGTCCTCGGCGGTTAAAGCTTTTGCGGTCCCCGCCCGCCGCATAACCCAGCAGCCTGCATTCTTACCACCAGCCTCGTAAGCAAGCACGCCCGCTTCTTTAAGTTTTGCAAAGGCCGCATCCCAAAAATGCAGATGAAGAATCTCACTTTCCTGCGGCAGGAAGTCATATTCGATATCGAGCCGATCCATGGTCTCAAGATGGCGCTTCAGCACAGCCACCGAAATCAAGTCTGCAATCGCCGCGGTTTCGTTATTTCCTTCCTCAATCGCGTGCAGCGTCTCCGCCCGCTTCCGCAGGTGCGCTTTGTCCTCCTCATACCAGTGCGATACGCGCGCATAAAGATCCCAGCACACATAATCGAAGCGCGGAGCCGCGGCCAGCGTCTCAATCTCAGCCCGTGACTTTTTCTCGATATGCATAAAGCCGACCACCACGTCCGCCACCTGAGCGCCGGTGTTGTCGATATAGTTCTGCACATCGACTTCTCTGTTCGCAAACCGCAGCAGCCGCACAAACGTGTCACCCAAAATGGCGTTGCGCAGGTGCCCTATATGCGCTGCCTTGTTGGGATTAATGCTGGAATGTTCAACCAGAACTTTACCCGCAGGAGTCTCCTCAGCAGGAGATTCATCCGCAAGGAGAGCAGTCGCCACCTCAGCGCGGCGGACGCGCACATTGATATACCCGCCGCCCGCCACCTCGAATTTTTCAAAACCCGGAATCGTGCCCACTCCAGCCACGATCTCCTCAGCAATTTTGCGCGGAGCCTTGCGCAGCTTGCGCGCCAGCTCAAACGCAAGGGGCAGCGCGTACTCGCCAAATTCAATCTTCGGCGGCTGTTCAACCACGATGTTCGAGATGTCGAGATCGTAGGTGCGCCTCAGAAACTCGCGCAAATACTCGATCAGCCGGCGTTCCAGATATCGATACAAGGATGCCCTCTAAATGATTGAAGAAGAGGTGATTCTAACAAACTCACAGGTGACGGCGAGTTTGACGGCGTCACAAGCGCCACCCTATGATGAAAATTCGTGACGCGATGGCTTTGGCTCTCAGCTCTTGCTTTCAGCTAGAAGCCAATAGCTAGCCAGCAGCGGATTTCCATGCGCATAGCCTACCTCGACTGTTTTTCTGGCATCAGCGGCGACATGTTTCTAGGCGCCCTGGTGGATGCCGGAGTCGCTCCAAAACTTCTGGAGGACACCGTAGCAGCATTAAATATCGGCGCCCGTCTGGAAATTTCGCGCGTGACGCGATCCGGAATTTCCGCCGCCAAGGTCGACGTCTACGCCAACGGCGAAAAAGATCTACCCCGCGAAATCTTCTGGGAGAACCAAGAGCATCAGGGCGCCCATTCGCACAAAGACTGCCATTCCCACGATCACAAACATCCGCACAGTCATTCGCACGAACATCGCCACGATAGCAACCGGGATTCTCGGGGTCGCGCCCTGACAGAAATCCGCCGCATCATCGAACGTGCAGCCATCAGCGCCAGCGCTAAAAAAACGGCCATCACAATCTTCGAAGCGCTAGGCCAAGCCGAAGCCGAAATTCACAACAGCTCGATCGAACAGGTCCACTTTCACGAAATAGGCGCCGTCGACGCCATGGTAGACATCGTCTGCGCCGCCGTAGGCGCCCAATCTCTGGCGGTCGATGAATGGATCTGCTCTCCGCTAAACGTGGGCGGCGGCACGATCAAGTGCGCCCACGGAACCCTCCCCGTCCCGGCCCCAGCCACGCTCAAATTACTAAGCGACGCGCCCGTCTATTCCTCCGGCCCGCATGTCGAACTGGTAACTCCGACCGGCGCAGCAATCGTAAAAATCCTGGCCAGCCGTTTCGCGTCCTTTCCCGCCATGAAAATCGAGAGAGCAGGATACGGCGCAGGAACAAGAGATTTTCCCAATCATCCAAACCTGCTGCGCCTGACGATCGGCGAAACCGCGCAGGAAGACGCAGCGGGCAAATTGACGGGCACAGCAAGCGAAACCATCACTGTCCTCGAAGCGAACCTCGATGACCTCTCCCCGCAAGTCCTCGCCTATGCGATGGAGCGCCTGCTGGCCGAAGGCGCGCTCGACGTCTTCAATGTTCCTATCCAGATGAAGAAGAGCCGTCCAGGCGCGCTGCTCACCGTGCTCGCAAAAACAGAAGACGCCAATCGCCTGACCAATTTAATTTTCGCCGAGACCACTACCCTCGGCGTCCGCCGCCGCGAAGAGCAGCGCCAGACCCTCTCCCGCCGCTGGGAGACCGTGGCCACAACCTGGGGCCCCGTGCGAATAAAGATCGCAAACATGAATGGCAGCATCTCTAACTATGCGCCCGAATACGAAGACTGCCGGAAACTCGCGGAAGCCAATCATGTGCCCCTGAAGACCGTTCTCCAGGAAGCCATGCAAGCCTTTGCCAGCAAAGAGTAGGAGTAGAACCCCATGCCAACCCTCAATCTACTACGCGATATTATCGACCGCGTGCCCGCCCGCCTCGAACAGCTTCCGCAGAATAAAGCCGAGACCAAGCGCGCGCCGTCAGCGTGGTCTCCCAAGGAAGAGCTCGGCCATCTGCTCGATTCAGCCGCCAACAATCATCAGCGAATTGTCCGCGCGCAGTCCGAAGACAAACTAGCTATGCCCGGCTACGACCAGAATCGCTGGGTAGCAATCAATCGCTATCAGCAGCGCGACTGGAGGGAGTTAATCGAAGTGTGGCAGACCCTCAACCGGCAATTATTGGCTGCCGCCGAATCCGTGCCCGCACCCGCCTGGTCCCATACCCTTACCGTCGCCGCTTCCCAACCTATGACGCTCGAATTCGTTTTCGACGATTACGTCAGGCACATGTTGCACCACCTGCAACACATCGGAATCGATGTAAGCGACATCCAATCGAAAACAACTAACGCCGCTTAAATTGACAGCTTCGGATATTCTTTTCTATTAGGTCGTTCAGCTGTCTATAGCGCCTGGACGCTGCGGTAGAATTTCAACTCCAAGGACATAATGCCGAAGAAGTTTTACATCACGACCCCTATCTATTACGTCAACGCGCGCCCTCACATCGGGCACGCCTATACCACCATCGCCTGCGACACCATCGCGCGCCGTCACCGCATGCTCGGAGACGACACATGGTTCCTCACTGGCACCGACGAGCACGGACAAAAAATCGAGCGCGCCGCCCAGGCCGCCGGCAAGACTCCGCAGCAGTTCGCCGATGAAATCTCCGCCCAATTCAGCGCCCTGTGGAAGCACATGGGTCTCACGCCGGACGATTTCATCCGCACCACCTCCGACCGGCACAAAAAAGGCGTCCAGGCCTTATGGCGCAAAATTCGCGACAACGGCTACATCTACAAAGGAACCTATACCGGTCAATACTGCGTCTTCGACGAGCTCTACGTCGATGCCGAACCCGGCGCCCATTGCCCCGATTGCGGCCGCCCCACCGAGACCGTCCACGAAGAAAATTATTACTTCAAGCTCTCGGCATTTCAGGACCAGCTCATCCGACTCTACACCGAGCATCCCGATTTCATACGACCTGAGACGCGGCGTAACGAGGTTCTCTCTTTCGTGCGCAGCGGTCTGCGCGATCTTTCCATCAGCCGCTCGACGTTTTCCTGGGGCATCCCCGTACCCGACGATCCGAAGCACATCGTCTACGTCTGGCTCGATGCGCTCGCAAACTACATCACCGCCCTTGGCTACGGCTCCGCCGACACCACCAAATACGAAAAATACTGGCCCGCCGACGTGCACATGATCGGCAAAGAGATCGTGCGCTTCCACTGCGTCTATTGGCCGGCTTTTTTGATGGCCGCCGGATTGCCACTGCCCAAAGGCATCACCGCCCACGGTTGGCTGCTATTTGAAGAAAGTAAAATGTCGAAATCGCGCGGCAATATCGTCCGCGCCGAAACCATCGTTGATACTCTCGGCACCGATGCGCTGCGATATTTTCTGCTGCGCGAGGTCGTCTTCGGCAGCGATGGGTCGTTCAGTTTCGACGCGCTGGTCCAGCGCTACAACTCAGACTTGGCCAACGGCCTCGGCAATCTAGCCAGCCGTACCCTGACCATGATCACGCGCTACTTTAAGGGAGAAATCCCCTACCCCTCCCTGTCCGCGCAAACCGCCGCGGACGCGGCTATCGCCGAAGCCGCAAAAAAAGTCATTGCCGACTTCGGCACGCTCTTCGATCAATACCAGTTCTCGCGTGCGCTAGAAGTTGCATGGGGACTAGTCGCCGCCGTAGACAAATACATTGTCGAAAACGAGCCCTGGTCACTGGACGAAAAGAAAGACGAAGAAAGCCGCGCGCGCCTCGCCACCGTCCTCTACACCAGCGCCGAAGCCCTAAGAATTGTCACCGCGCTAGCACATCCAGTGATCCCTGACGCCACCGCGAGGATCTGGGCGCAGATGGGCCTCGGCGACATCAAAAACTTCGATTTGAAACAACTGCAGTGGGGACAGCTCCGCCTCGGCACCAAGTTAGGCGAGGTGCAAGCCGTCTTCCCCCGCGCAGACAAATCCGCAGTAGAGAGGATGCAGAAAATGGAAGAGAGTAACGCAGCGAGCGTTGCGCCAGTTGGAGTGAGCGCGCCTCAGCCGAGCGCAGCGCAGCAGCCAGTAGCAACATCGACGGATACGAAACCGCCTGCGAAGCCCGCGGCCGCAATTCCCGACGGCAAAATCAGCATAGACGATTTCGCCAAAGTCGAACTCCGCGTAGCCCAGGTGAAAGCCGCCGAGCGCGTAAAAGGCGCCGACAAACTCCTCCGCCTCGAAGTCGATCTCGGTACCGAAGTCCGCCAATTAGTAGCCGGCATCGCCGAATCCTACGAACCAGAAACACTGATCGGCCGCAAAGTTGTGGTCGTGGCCAACCTCGCCCCTCGCAAGCTAAGAGGGCTCGAATCCAATGGAATGATCGTAGCCGCCTCGCCCGAAGGCGGCAAAGCAGTGTTGGCCGGCTTTCTCGAGGATGTGCCGATAGGCACGCGATTGAAGTAGCGTGGCGCTTCGCGAACGACCATTGACGAACGACCATCGGCCAAACACCGTGTTCATAGACTCTCACGCCCATCTTGAAGGCGAACGTTACGACACCGATCGCGACGCGGTTCTGGCGCGTGCCAAACAAAATGGCATCGAAGCCTATCTCGCCATCGGCATCGGCGAAGGTCCGGACACCGCCGACTGCGGAATTAAGCTAGCGGAAAAATACGATGGCAACCCGCACTATCCCCGAATCTGGGCGAGCGTAGGAATTCATCCCCACGAAGCTCACCTCGCGACCGAAGCCGCTTACACCCAGCTAACGCAATGGGCGCGCCATCCCAAGGTAATCGCCTGGGGAGAAATCGGCCTCGACTACTTTTATGACCACTCCCCGCGAGAAATACAAAAAGCAGTTTTCCTGAAACAGATGGAGTCAGCAAGAGAAGCAAAGCTTCCCATCATCATCCATTGTCGCCCCTCCAACAATAGCGAGAACGCCTGGGACGACTGCTTGAAGATGATCGCCGATCATTGGACCCCCACCGGCCTCAGCGGCATTCTCCACTGCTTCACCGGCAGCGTATCCCACGCGACCCGCGCTCTCGATATGGGCTTCCTCATTTCCTTTGCCGGCAACATCACCTTCCCCAAAGCGCAGCCCATCCGCGACGCCGCGCAAATCGTTCCCCTCGACCGTATGCTGATCGAAACCGATTCCCCCTACCTCGCCCCAATTCCCCATCGCGGCCAGCGCAACGAACCGGCATTCGTTGCAGAAGTAGCCCGCCAGATCGGCGAGTTGCGCAACCTGTCGGCGGAAGAAGTCGGCGCTCGCACCACACAGAATTTCTACGATTTTTTTGAACTCTTGCCGAACAGCGAAGCCATCGCTCGTTGAGTACCCACAGAGCTTTGTCATCCCGAACGGAGTGAGGGACCTGCAGACCCCCGGCAAGATGCAGATCCCTCACTGCGTTCGGGATGACAATGAAATGAAATTTGCTAATCAATAGCAAGGGAGTCCCACCTTCGCAGACAATCCCTCTTCTGTTACCCTCAGGAGTACACATTGGGGTGGGCGATCCGTGCGGCTCTGAGCTTTCAATCCTTCCCCAACCGACAATCCGGAGTTTGCAGTCCGTCATATTTCTCGAAAGCAACTTTGACGGTGATCAACCATGCCCGATAACAGTTTCGATATCGTCAGCAAAGTCGACCTCGCGGAAGTCAACAACGCCATCCAGCAGGCGATGAAAGAAGTCAGCACGCGCTTCGACCTCAAGGACTCGAAGTCGCAGATCGCGATGGAAGGAAACGACGCCATCATGTTGCACTCCGCAGACGAATTCAAGCTGAAGGCGGTGAATGACGTATTCCAAGCCAAACTCGTAAAACGAGGAGTTCCGCTGAAGGGCTTGACCTACGCCGCGCTCGAGCCATCCGCCGGCAGTACGGTTAAGCAGAAGATCACCATCCAGCAAGGCATTCCGATCGAAAAGGCGCGAGAGATCGTGAAGCTGATCAAAAATTCAAAGAAGAAAGCGCAAGCCTCCATTCAGGCCGACGTGGTGCGCGTCAGCAGCAAAGATCGCGACACGCTGCAGGAGATCATTGCCATGGTCAAGCAACAGGATTTTGGCATCGATCTCCAGTTCACAAATTATCGGAGCAATTAGGAAGTCTTGAACCGCAGAGAACGCTGAGGTCGCTGAGGAAATAATTGAAGAATAAGCACATTAGAAACGAATGTTCTCTGCGTACTCCGCGATCTCTGCGGTTAATTCTCTTACGGTTAATTCTCTTTCAAGGATCGGATCACTGTTGAGTACGACCACCTCCAACAACGGGAAAGAGATCTTCGATCTTCTACACGACGACATAGTCGCGATCGAAGAACAGTTCGGCCGCGACACCGTCTCCGACGTAGCGGCGATCACGGAGATTGGCGAATACCTGCGCGCCGGCGGCGGCAAACGAATTCGTCCCGCGCTGCTGCTGCTCTCCGCCAAACTTCTAGGCTATGAAGGCACTGGCGCGGTCAAGCTTGCATCAGTCGTCGAGATCATTCACACCGCAACGCTCGTCCATGATGACATCATCGACGAAGCACAGACCCGCCGCGGCCGTCCTGCCGCTAACACGCGCTGGGGAAATTCCATGTGTGTGCTCGCGGGAGACTGGCTCTACATGCAGGCCTTCAAGGTCGCCGTACAGGAGCGCAATTTCCGCATTCTCGATGTGCTCGTCGAACTCACGCAGCAGTTGGTCGAAGGCGAACTGCTCCAGATGGAGAAGCTCGGCCAGCTCATCTCCCCGCAGGAGCATCTCGACCTCATCTATCGCAAGACGGCGTGCCTGTTTTCGGTGTGCATGCGCGTAGGCGCAATCCTCGGCGGAGCCACCACCGATCAAGAAGACCGTCTAGGCCAATACGGACGCGACCTCGGCATCGCCTTCCAGATCGTCGACGATGTGCTCGACCTGACGGCCTCAGAGAGTGTGCTGGGCAAGCCCGTTGCCAGCGACTTGCGCGAAGGCAAAGCCACCATGGCCGTCATTCATGCGCTCGAACGTTGCACCACCATCGAACGTCAGCAGATCGAAACCGTCCTCCGCGATCGCGCCTTCAATGGCGTAACCCACGCCGATATCCTGACCATCCTAAAACGCTACGGCTCTCTCGAATACGCCACGCAGGAAGCCGCCCGTTACGCCGAATCCGCCCGCAAGGCCATCTGCATCTTTCCTGACTCCGAAATCAAACGTGCCCTTCTCTGGGCGCCCGAGTATGTGGTGGCAAGAGAGAAATAGCTGCTGGCTAAGTTAGAAATCTCCGCCCTACGCCTCGCATAACCATTCGGCGCACTCCCGATGAACACCTTTCATAGTGCCGCGAGCGGGCCACATGGGTATACTGGTCGCCGTTTTTGAAGCAAAAAGGGAGATTGGTGCTCAGACCTGAAGTAGATCTCCTGTCCTGGTTTCCCGGCGGAGCAGGGTTAAGCACTGATGGGAGGAATCGGCGATGAAAAACAACGACAAGGCGAACACAGAACTCGAGCTCCATTGGGTTATTTCCAGATATTTGCTTGTAGTGGCGGCTATCTGCGTAGTCACGCTGGGCTCTGTACGAACCGCATCAGCCGCTGACTCAGCCCGTCCGACTGCTCTCACCACGAGTGGAGTTGTGATTGGCATAACGGCGGATGGCATCGACGAATTTCTCGGCATCCCCTACGCCGCTGCGCCCGTGGGAAATCGGCGCTGGCGACCGACCAAGCCTTACGGGCTCTTTCCCGGTTCTTTGCTGCAAGCCACGCAATTCGGTAGTGAGTGCACTCAACCCGGCGGGGGCAGCGAGGATTGCCTGTTCCTGAATGTCTATTCGCCCAAAGGCACTGGCGCGGGCAGCGGCCTGCCCGTTATGTTTTGGATTCACGGTGGCTCACTCACCACAGGTGGCAGCGATCCTTACAACCCCGTGCGACTGGTGAAACAAGGGGTGATCGTCGTCACCATCAATTATCGCCTAGGGTATCTGGGATTCTTTGCCCAGTCGGCGATCGATGCCGAAGGCCATCTCAACGCCAACTATGGCTTGATGGATCAGCAATTCGCGCTCAAGTGGGTTAAAAGGAACATCGCCGGCTTTGGCGGCGATCCCAATCGAGTAACGATATTCGGCGAGTCTGCGGGCGGACAGAGCGTCTATGCCCAGCTCGCGTCTCCCCTCTCCGCCGGCATGTTCAGTGGAGCGATTTCCGAAAGCGGATCGTATTTGGAATTCCAAAACTACTTTTCCTACCTTCCTACGCTGGCGCAAGCCGAAGCGGCCGGCGCCCAGGTCGCCGATAGTGTCGGATGCACCAGCCAGAAGGCTGCGTGTCTGCGTACCGTGCCCGCCGCGACCCTGGTCGCACTGGAACCCAGCCCCGTGTATCCGGTCGTGGATGGAACCCTGCTACCACAGACCATCACCGCGGCATTTGCCAGCGGCGAATTCAATCGTGTGCCGGTGATTTCGGGCACCAATCACGATGAATGGCGGTTGTTTGTCGCCGAAGACTACGACTTCCAGGGGAATCCGATACTGACTTCGACTGAGTACGATAATGCCGTCACCGCCCTGTGGGGATCGACCCTGGCGCCGATCGTCCTCGAATTGTACCCATATTCCATTTACCCGTCTGGCGGTGTGGCCTTGGGTGCCTCCGGTACCGACGGAATCTTCAGTTGTCCGGCGCGTAATGCGGATCAAGCGCTGTCACAATTTGTGACGACCTATACCTATGAGTTCAACGATGAGAACGCGCCCCCGTCGCAATCGTATTTTGGCGGGTTATTGACCTTCCCCTTGGGCGCCTATCATACTTCAGAGCTGCAATACCTGTTCAAGGGCGCCAATTTTTTCGGACTGCCGGTAGCAGCGCTTTCCCACAAACAGGTGCTGCTCTCCGATGCGATGGTCAGCTACTGGACGCAGTTCGCGAAGACGGGAAATCCGAACTCCTCGGCTGAGCCGGTCTGGTCTCCGTACAGCGCGTCAACCGACCAGTTCCAATCGTTCATACCACCGGCGCCGGTGGTCGAGTCCAACTTTGCCGCTGCTCACCAGTGCTCCACATTTTGGGACACGTTCTAACCGCGAACCACGGCCGGGCGCGCCTGACCTCGCGGAGGCTGGCGCGCCTAACTTGGTCGGGCGGGCGTTCCCTCGACGAACGCAAAGATTGCTAACCTCCGGCCTCCACCCGCGTCTGACTCCTCGAGCGTCTGAAAACGAAACAGAGGGGGCCTGTCCAAATGGAATATAAGAGTCGATATTGCTCAATCCTGACTATCGTGCTCGTAGCAACGGCCGCTACCTGCGCTCTCGCCCAAGATCAGAACAGCGATCAGACCCGCAACTTCCACTGGGCCGGCAAGCTCTCCCCTGACCAGATCGTCGAAATCAAGAACCTCAACGGCAAGATCGAGGCCCGCGGAGACAGCAGCATCGACCAGGTCGAAGTCACTGCCGAGAAGTCAGGTCGTGACGCCGACGAGGTCAAAATCGACGTCATCCCCAACGCCGAAGGAGTAACGATCTGCGCCATCTACCCCCACGGAGCGACCGGCCCTTGCGAGCCCGGCGACAAATGGCATGTCGATAGCCACAATGAAAAAGCCAGAGTTGATTTCATTGTGCGCATACCAATGAACATCCGCTTCGCCGCCACCTCGATCAACGGCGGTGTCACCGCCGAAAATATGGGCCGCTTCGTGCGCGCGAATTCCGTGAACGGATCGGTGCACGTTTCGACCAAGCAGTGGGCCGAAGTCTCCTCGGTCAACGGCTCTATCGAGGCCAATATGGGCAGCGCCGACTGGACCGGCACCCTGAAAATCAGCACCGTGAATGGCTCAATCAATCTGCGGATGCCCAGCGAGCTCAACGCGGACGTGCGCTTCAGCTCCGTGAATGGCCGTCTGGAATCCGACTTTCCGCTAACCATGAGCGGCAAATTCGGAGGCCGCCGCGTCGAAGGTCGCATCGGTAGCGGCGGAAGAGAGCTGGTCGTCGATACTGTGAACGGCAGCTTGCGACTCAAAAGCGAGTCGATTTAAGTCCGAGTTCAGATCTGCATTTCGAGAGGGCGCAGTATCCCCATGCTGCGCCCGAGTCCTTCAGCGGCCGGCTCTCATCCAACCCAATTGCAATCCTGCGGTCGAGCGCCCCCAGAGCGATTGCTATACTAATGCAATCCGTTTCCCCAATGACCGACCTGCTCTCGATAATTTCGCGCCACGGCTACCTCTTTCTCGCGATCGTGTGCCTGGCTGAAGCCATCGGCTTGCCGCTGCCCGCTGCGCTCGCCATACTCACCGCCGGAGCGGTTGCCGCCTACGGACATCTCCACCTCTATCTCGTCTTCGGCATCGCCCTGGTGTCGATGGTCATTGGCGACATCGCCCTCTACTTCATGGGGCGCTTCAGCGGATGGGCCCTGCTTGGCTTCCTCTGCCGCCTCTCCGCTAATCCTGAAACCTGCATCCTGCGCTCCGCCGAATATTTCTACCGCCGCGGCAAAGTGACCCTGCTCTTCGCCAAGTTCATTCCCGGCATCAACACCATGTCTCCGCCTCTGGCCGGCAGCATGAAAATGAGCCTCGGCGATTTTCTGCAATTCGACACTCTCGGCGCCATTCTTTACATCGGCGCCTACTCCGCCGTGGGATATATCGGCAGCGACATACTGCGCGACATTACCCGCGGACTCCGCTCCGCAGGATCCGCCGCGGAAATGGTCTTCGGAGTTGGTCTCGCCGTCTACGTCATCTACCGAATCTATATCTACCGCAAATACCGCTTGCTCGACATTGTCCCGCGCGTGCCCGCCGAAGAGCTCGCGCATCGACTGATGTCCGACACGGCTCACAACATGCTGATCGCAGACGTCCGCAGCCACGGTTATTACGACGCCGATTCCGAGCGCATTGCCGGATCCATCCGCATCGAGCCCAATAACCTGATCGAAGAAGTCAAGAATCTCCCCAAGGATCGCGAGATTTATCTCTACTGTACTTGAGCGCGCGAAGCCACCAGCGCCCGTGTGGCGCGTCAACTACAAGATCTAGGATTCAAAGTCTTCGTCATCGCCGGTGGCCTTCGTGCCTGGCGCAAAGCCGGCAACCCAGTAGAGCGCGTCCCCAACGACGACCTGATCAAGCTGCCCACTTTCAATTAATCGACTGCGGATCCCGTCTTTGCTTTTCCCGTCTTTTCCCGCATTTGCTTTTCCCTGCCGCTGCATTTCCCGCCTGTTGCTTTTCCTGCGTCCCGGGGACTATCGTGCCCACATGGCACGCACCGCCGCATTCTGCGGATTAATCCTAGCCGCCGGAGAATCCTCCCGCATGGGCCGCGATAAAGCCCTGCTCCCCTGGCCGCCTCAGCCGATCAGCACCACCGGAGAAAACTTCCTCTCCGCTGCCATCCGCCTTTTTCTCGACTACGTCGACGAAGTCCTCGTGGTCGCGGGCAAGAATCAAGCCGCGCTCGCACCTATCATTTATGCCAACGGAGCCGCCCTCGTCATCAATCCCGACCCCGACCGCGGCCAGTTCAGCTCGCTCCAAGTCGGACTGCAAGAGATTCTCAATCGCGGCCGCGACGCCGCCATGGTCACCCTCGTCGATCGCCCGCCCGTCCGCGCGGAGACAATCGAAAAGTTGCAATCCACCTTCGACATCGCCACCGGAAACCGAAAGTGGGCCGTAATCCCCGAATTCGAAGGCAAGCATGGCCATCCTATTCTCCTGGGCCGCGAAATGCTGACCGCATTCCTCAGCGCCCCAGGCTCATCCAGCGCCCGCGATATCGAACACGCCAATCAATCCGCAATCGAATATGTTCCGGTAGACGATCCGCTGGTCGCGCTCAATGTCGACACGCCCGAACAATACGCGGCCTTGAGCGTAAACGTCGGTTAGTCGAAACCGCCTCTTTCGTGATGCTTAGTGTCCTTCGTGGTTCCCGCTCTCCCTGCGTTACTCGAGAAAACTGCGATCGCCCGAAGCCGCACTATTTATATTGATATCCATGCCCCAGCTAACCGCCCGCCAAACCGAATTCATCGAAAGTGTTCTCAGCCTGCAGCCGCGAGTCGCGACCTTCGACTGCGATGGCACGCTCTGGTCGGGCGATGCCGGAGAAGGATTCTTTGCATGGGAACTAGACCAAGACCTGGTCTCGCCCCAGGTCGCGCGCTCGATGCGCGCCCGCTATGCTGACTACAAAGCCGGCAAAGTCGCCGAAGATGTCATGTGCGGAGAAATGGTCACCATGCATCGCGGCCTGCGAGAAGAAGTAGTTCAGCGGGCCTGCGACACTTATTTTGCCGAGGCAATCGCTCCCAATATTTTCCCAGAGATGCGCGAATTAATCGCCCGCCTGCGCGACGACGCTCAACCAAGCCCATGCGACGTGTGGGCCGTCTCCTCGTCCAACCAATGGATCATTCGCAGCGGCATGCGCTACTTCGGCATTCCCGAAGATCGCATCCTGGCCACGGAAGTAGCCATAGAACTAGAGAAAAATAATGGTGGCGACTTTCGCATAATTACCGACCGCCTCATCCGCATTCCGAGCGGCCCCGGCAAGCCCGAAGCTATTCTCTCCGCTCTAAAATCCTCCTCCGAAACCCGCCCCGATTGCGCCTTCGGCAACGCCATCTGGGACCGCGAAATGCTGGCCCTCTCGAAGCACCCTTATGCCATCAATCCCAACCCTGATCTGAGAGAAATAGCCATCGCCAAAGGCTGGAACGTGTATCAACCTAACACCGAATTGTAAACAACTGCCCGAGGTGATAGGCTTCGGCGTAATTGCTCGACCCGTAGAGATCCCATCCGAAAAAATTAAGAGGAGAAAAATGAAAAAAGTTTTTTGTGCGACCCTGTTTGTCCTCACGCTGCTTTGCGCGCTGCCTGCCCTGGCGCAGAATCCCAACTATGATCAAGGTCCGATCTGGCGCGTGATCTATTACCACATCAAACCAGGTCAGGCCGAACCATTCTGGAAAGATTTTCGTGAACACCTTAAGCCATCGTATGACGCGCTGAAAAAGGAAGGCATACTCAGCGACTACAAAGTCTGGAACAACGTGACCACCGACGGACCGAACGACTGGGATGTTGCGGTCGGCCTCATGTTTCCAAACTGGGCAGCACTCGACCAGAGCGACGCCAAAACCGCCACTATCATGGCTAAACATTATGGATCGCGGGACGCGATGATCGAGGCAGGCAAGAAACGCAACGAACTTCGCGAAGTAGTAGCCAGCAAGCTGGCGCACGAAGTGATGCCCAAGTAAAATTGGACGTTCGTGGGGGTTTTCCGCTCATCGCGCAGGTTTTGCGATGAGCGGAAAACCCGCGGCGTCCCGAGAAGAGTCAGATATTCCGCAACAGCTCGGCGAGGGTGTCGACCGCCAAATGGCTAGCGTGCGCCGAGGCTTGCGGCAAGCCTCCAACTTTCTCAATCAACTCTTCCCTGCTGATCTTCCGCGCCTCGTCCACACTTTTACCTTTGGCTAGCTCGGTGATGGCCGACCCGCAAGCCATGGTAGGAACGCAGCCTTTGGCGCGAAATCGAATGTCGGCGATCCGCGTGCTCCCAGCTTCGAGACGAAGCGTGAGCTCGAGCACGTCTCCGCAAACCGGGTTCTCCAGTCGGGCAAAACGATCGGGAGGCTCAACTTCCCCCGCGTTGCGCGGATGCTCGAAATGGTCTAAGAGTTCAGCCGAATACACAGCAGCGATTGTAATTCGGCAGCGCGTGAATTCGCGCCGCGCGGCCACGATTCGGTTCTCCTTCGTGTTCCTTAGTGTCCTTGGTGGTAAGTGAATTTGAGGAAACGGCGAAGAAGCTTGTCTCCTACAATGGACGGATGCCCGACTCGCATCATCCTCGCCGCATAGCTTGCCTCCAGCCCAGCGCGACAGTCATTCTGGCGAGCGTGGGCGAGTTGCATCGCGTAGTAGCTTGCACGAAATATTGTGTCGACGTGGTTCCCCAATTAGAGACTGACCCGCACAACCGATCGCCTCTGATCATTGCCGATTCCTGGACCTCAAAGGCCCACGAGATTCTCGCCGCGAGGCCCGATCTGGTGATCGCTTCCGTTCCTTATCAGCAAGAGGCGGTCGTCGAGATCCTCAAGGCCGGAATCAGCTTTCTCGGCCTCGCTCCACGCACGCTCGATGATATTTACACCGACATCGCCTTGATCTCTTCATCAGTCAACGCAAGCGAGCGCGGCGAGCGGGTGATTAACGAGATGCAGGCGGCGATTGAAGAGGTGCGAAGCCAGACTGCTAGCCTTCCCAGAAAGCGCGTCTTCGCCGAAGAATGGGGGAAGCCGGTCATTGCCTCACAACCTTGGGTCGCTGAATTGGTGAATGCCGCGGGAGGCGACTTCTTGGGCGAAGCGGGCAAACAGTGTTCCGCCGAACAGGTGGCGCGATTAGATCCCGAGGTCATCATCGCCGCCTGGTGCGGAGCTGGCGATCGCGTCCCGCTGGCAAAGATCGTTGCCGAAAGAAGCTGGTCTGAGACCACTGCCGCGCGAACCGCGCAGGTCTATTGCATCTCCGACGAACTCCTGAATACTCCTGCGCCCACTCTGGTTGTGGGTTTACGCGCGCTGGCAGGCGCAATTCATCCGGCGGAATTCGGTGCGCAGCAAGGACTTCGGCCGATTACGGAAGTACCGCAAAGGCCAGTACCGCGGCGAAGCTGAGCAATGCTGAACTGCGGCGGCTTGATTTAGGATTATTGTCATGGCAACTACTTTGAAACCTGACAAGCTCAACGAAGTGCACAAGGACGCAGATCGCCTGAACGACAAAGCGCACACAGCAGATGAACTCATGGCAGGCATCACGGCTTTGCTGAACGAACAGATGCTCAAATACAACTGGGTCGGTTTCTACATGCTGGAGCCGGAAGCGAATCCGCCGATGCTGGTTCTCGGACACTATCGCGGAGCGATGACTCCGCATACCCGCATTCCTTTGAATCAGGGAATCTGCGGCGCGGCCGCATCGTCCGGCAAAACAGTGGTGGTGGATGATGTCAAGAAGGATCCGCGTTATCTGGCGTGCTCGCTCGAAACCAAATCTGAGATCGTTGTCCCGGTTTTCGTCAATGGCGCAGTTGCGGGCGAACTCGATATCGACAGCCACTTCCCCGCGGCATTTGGCGCCGAGGATCGCGCCCTGATTGAATACGTTGCCCAGCTCGTGGGCAGGCGCTTGGAGAAAGAACAGAAAAGCTCCCCATCCTCTCGCGCTGGCAAGTCATGAAGCGGGTCGTAGCCGCGTTGATTGTGAAAGACGACCTGATTCTGGCGTGCCAGAGAACACGGCACCAGCCCATGCCGCTGAAGTGGGAATTTCCCGGAGGCAAGATCGAAGACGGCGAACAACCGCGCGACGCCATGCGGCGGGAAATCGAGGAAGAACTCGGGATCGTCGCAGACATCGGCGCCGAGGTTGCGCGCATCGTCCACGAATATCCCGGCGGCGGATCGGTCGAACTGCGTTTTTTTGAAGTGCGGCGATATCAAGGTGAAGTGGAGAACCGAATCTTTCGCGAGATCCGGTGGGTAACACGGAAAGAGTTGCTTGGCCTCGATTTTCTGGAGGCCGATTTGAGCCTGGTGAAGGATCTCGCGGCTGGAAAACTTCTATAAGTGCGATATATCACCGCGCCAGATAAACAACCGCACAGTTTTCACTGAGCTTTGAGAAACCGGGAACTCTTCGACAATGAGCGAAGCCAAGAAACAACCTTCGCTTGCCGCCTTTGAAGTCACTAAAGGCACAAGTCAGGTGATGATGCTCAACCAGAACGACGTGAAGAAGTATCTCGATCCGCGAGAACTGCTCGACGCTCTCGAAGATGGTTTCCGAGGGCTCGAACTGGGAGAAATTCAATCTCCTCCGAGATCAAGACTGACGGTGCCCGGAAAAGGTCTCTCCCTGACTATGCCGGCATGGCGCCCCGGCATGCAGCTGACCGTCAAGATCGTCAACGTCTTCGACGGCAATCTGCAAATCGGACTACCGAATCATCTGGCTCTGATTACCCTGTTCGATCCCAACACAGGCGCAACCTCCTGCATCATGGATGGAACATACGTTACAGCGATCCGCACCGCTGCCGCAGCAGCTCTCTCCATTCGCCTGCTGGGTCGCGCCGATTCTAAGATCGCCACGGTGATCGGTGCGGGCGTTCAGGGATGTCAACACCTGCGCCTGCTCCCCTTGGTACGGAATGTCGAGCGTATCAATATTTGCTCATTACGCCTCGAAGAGGCTCAGAAACTCGCCACGCAGAGCGAAATCGCACGTGCCATCGCAAACGTTGAAGAGGCCGTGCGTGAGTCAGACATTGTGTGCCTCGCGACTCATTCGCCTGAACCCGTGATCGAATCTGCATGGCTAAAGCCAGGAACGCACGTCACCTCAGTTGGCTTTCACCCTCCGAATGGAGAACTGCCGAAGGATCTGGCCAGAGATCATCGTCTCTTTGTCGAGACGCTCGATGCTTTTCAGCCAACTCCGGTCGGATGCAGCGAACTTGCCGACCTGGATAGTTCAATGGGCACGACTCTCGGAGCGGTAATTCTCAGTCAGAAGCAGGGTCGAAGAAGTGACGGCGAAATTACGGTGTATAAGGCGATGGGCGTGGCGATGGAGGATATGGTTGCGGCCAATCTAGCTTTTCAGCGGGCCAAAAAAGATGGGGTGGGGAATGTCACGGCGTTGTGATTTAAGTGCGGTCGCACATTTTTTTGGTCGCTTCACGCGTTGCCGCGCAGTAGTCCGTACACATAGGCCACGGTGAGTCCAATCATGATCGCGGTCGTCGCCCAGGCAATGATATTGAAAGTCAGTTTATTTACGTATTCGCCCATCAATTCCTTTTTGTTGATGAGCAGCAGCATGAAGATCAGCACGAACGGCAGCACCGCGCCATTGACCACCTGCGAAAATACGGCGATCTTGATCAGCGGAAGACCGGGAATCAAGACCACCGCTCCTCCCGCAACGATGAGCACAGTATAGAGCCAGTAAAAGGCGGGAGCTTCGGAGAATTTTCGCTCCACGCCCGACTCGAGGCCTAATCCTTCACAAACGGTATAGGCGGTAGAGAGCGGCAGAATCGATGCCGCAAACAGCGACGCATTGAACAGCCCGAGCGCAAAAAGAATGTACGCCCAGTCGCCCGCCAGCGGACGCAGCGCCTGAGCGGCATCAGCAGCATCGCGAATATCGCGATTACCATGGAGGTAGAGCGTAGCGGCGCAGGCGACGATGATGAACCACGCGACCACGTCGGTAAAGATACAGCCTACGATCACGTCGAGCCGCGATGTCTTGTACTGCCGCCGGGTGACGCCTTTTTCCACGATCGACGATTGCAAATAGAACTGCATCCAGGGCGCGATCGTGGTTCCCACAACGCCGATCACCATGTAGAGATAGGGGCCCTGAGTGAAAGCGGCCATCTGCGGAGGCTTGATTGTGACCTTGATAGCCTCAATCCACGCGGGTTTCGCCAGCAACCCGGCAAATATGTACGTGACATAAAAGAACGAAGCCGCCAGGAAAATCTTCTCAACACTCTTATATTGGCCTTTGACGGCGATGAGCCACACGATTACGGCGCAGACCGGCACCGCGATGTATCTGGAGACTCCGAATAGCCCCATGCTTCCGACGATGCCGATAAACTCGCCGACCACGTTCCCGAAATTTGTGATCAGAATGCCCAGCATCATGAGGAAGGTGATGCGCAGGCCAAACTCTTCGCGGATAAGATCGCTCAGGCCCTTGCCGGTAACGGCTCCCATGCGAGCGCACATTTCCTGGACTACGATCAAGGCGACAGTCGTCGGGATCATCGTCCACAAAAGCATGTAGCCGAACTGCGCGCCTGCCTGCGAATACGTGAGAATGCCGTTCGCGTCGTTGTCGACATTCGCGGTGATGAAGCCCGGCCCTACGACGGCAAAGAAGAGCAGGAGCCGGAATTTCCAACTTCTGAGGAATTTCATGCGCAACGGACAAGGGAACGGTCAATTTGGCAAAACAGAACGACCAGCATAAACGTAGAAAGCATTATCTGGATAGGTGAATCTGATTAGACGGGAAAGTTTTCTTGTCAGAGTGCACCCTGGATGCGGCTGACTAGAGCTTGGCGCGCAGCATGGCGATTACGTCATCTGGCGTGATCACGCCAATAAGATGGCTTTGCTCGTCGACGACTGGCAAGGTCAACAGATTGTATTTATCGAAGAGTTCGGCGAATTCTCGTTCTTTCGCACCCTCACGGGAGGAAATCAAGGGCTCTTGTGCCAAACCGAGCAGTGCCGTCGACGGGGGAGCCAGGACGATCTTCACCAGCGGAACCGCGCCCGCCAGAGTTCCATGAGAATCCGTCAGGTAAATGGTGCTCATGTTTTCCATGCGGCCTTCGAAGGAACGCATGGCCTCGATCGCGTCGTGGGCGGTTGCGGTCACGGGCAGCGCGATGTATTCCGTGGTCATCCGCCCGGCGGCGCTGTTCTCTTTGAACTCGAGCAATTCGGTGACTTCCTGGCGCTCTTCGGGCTGCATCTGCACCAGGATCTCTTCCGTGCGCTCGTCGGATAGATCGGCCAGCAGATCGGCGGCCGCGTCGGGTTGCATCTCCTCCACAATCTCGGCGGCCCGCTCGGAATCGAGCGATTCGAGGACCGATCTTTGCACCTTCGGTTGGAGTTCTTCCAGAGCTCCAGCGGCCACGCCCTCGTCGAGGGTTTCAAAGACGGCTTCGCGCTCGTCGGGAGCCAAATTTTCGACGATGTCTGCGATGTCAGCGGGATGGAGCTTGCCCAGCCGCTCATTCGAAATCTTCAGCTTGACGCGCCGGGCAGGATCGGTCTCGACGATGTCCACGAAATCCCATGGGATGTCGCGGGGAGGGACGCGCAATAGCAAAGCGCGAAGCGCCCCCGCCGGGATCACGCCCTTGAGCAGCCGTCGCACGGCGCCACGCGCGCCCACATCCACGCCGCCCACTTTTAGGATGGGGCGGTTCTGCACGGTTTCGTGGTTAAAATCTACGTCGTTCACGCGCACAACTTTGCGGCCATGCACGTCGATCACCTGCTGATCGAGCAGGTCCCGACTAAGCAGCAGCAAGCCTTCCGATCCGTCGGCAGAGACCCATTCCGCAGCAGCGGAGGATGCGCGGACGCCACCGTTGATATCAGAAACAGCGGTGAGGGGCAGGACGCGATTTCCAGTGGAGGTCTTTACGATCAGCAGGGCAACGCGAGATCTGTCCTCCTGCGGGGCAAGAGCCACCTCGCGCACGCGGCCACTGACGGCGCCAGAAGCGTCATAGACGAGCGAGCCCAACAATTCGCTGAGCGAGACGGTGGCCATGGTGAAGAGAATACTCAAGCGCAGGCCCGGACGCCACAACAATGAGGCTTTTTCTCAATCCGAAAGATCAAGCACCTTTTACGCCCGAGTGGATGTGCTCAGGGCGAAATCCCAAGCCGATCATTCGCGCGGGAATTCGGCGCAAAACCGGGAAATGTTGCAGAAGCTTCAGCGGCAGTGGGAGTCTGCGCAGAGGGCCACGTCGATTCATGGCGGATCCAATAAAATTCTTGTGTACAAAAACCTGGAGTCTTTGGGTCATGCGGGTGGGAAATTCGCGCCGTTCCTGGACCGCCCGTAGTGCTTGCTCAGAGACCGCGGATTGCAGCAGCGGTTGCGCAAGAATGTTTGCGGCCGCAACCGCATCTTGAATCGCCAGATTGATGCCAACACCGCCGATCGGAGACATGGCATGAGCGGAGTCGCCGATGCACAAAAGGCCGGTACGCGACCAGTGACGGAGCCGATCGACGGCAACCGATAACAGTTTGATATCGTCCCACGACTTCAATTCGTCAATACGGCCGCGGAAGAATGGCGCGGCGCTCTCAATATTTTCGCGAAACGCTGGCAGGCCTTTTTGCTGAATCGAATCGAACTCTCCTTTTTGAATCACGTAAGCACATTGCCAGTAATCGTCCCGATCGAGTGTCACGAGAATTTTCCCTTCGCGGAATCTCCCCAAGGTCTGACTGGGATCGCCAGGCCTCTTTGCCAACCGCATCCAGAGCACATCGATGGGCGCACCCAAATCGATGACTTCCAGTTGGGCTGCCTCGCGCACCTTGGAATGCCGGCCATCGGCACCAATCGTGAGTTGAGCGCGGACTTCGACCGTACCCTGTAGCGTTTTTGCGCGGACGCCCGTCACGCGGCCATCTTCGATCAGAAGATCAGTGACCTCCGCCTCCATGCGCAAATGGAATTGCGGGTAGAGCTTGGCCTTTTCTGTGATGAAGTTGAGGAAGTCCCACTGCGGCATGAGCGCGACGAATTTACAGTGCGTGGGCAGATGAGAAAAATCGGCCACCGTCACAGAGAAATCTTCTATCAGGGCTCCGATTTGGCGAAGCTCCTGATGCGGCCGCCGCAAGAACTCGTCGATAATCCCAAGCGCACACATGAGTTCGAGAGTAGAAGGGTGCACGGTGTCGCCACGAAAATCGCGCAGGAAATCTGAATGCTTTTCGAGGACAACCACGTCGACTCCGGCACGAGCCAGGAGGAACCCGATCATAATGCCTGCCGGGCCGCCGCCGGCAACGCAACAGCGAGCTTCGATCGATTGCAGCGGCGATGGCGGATCCTGGGGCGCCATTCCGAATTCCCTTCAGACGTCAGATCGATAACGAGACATTATGCGGCGTCGGGTAGGAAATGCAACTCGGTGTAACCCCTTATGACTATGGGCGGGCCCGAGGCGCGGTTGACACGTTTCGATCGACTGACTAAACTCGCCCTTCTTCACTCCAACTTTTTTCTTCGTCGGTTGGTGACGGGTGCAGAGAGAAAAATATGGGAAAGCGTCCTCGCATCGCGGTGGTGGGCAGCGCCAACGTTGATTTGACTACCTTCTCAGACCGGTTTCCAGAGCCGGGTGAGACTATTTTTGGACAGAAATTTGACTTGGGATTTGGAGGAAAAGGCGCGAACCAGGCGGTTGCGGCCCGGCTTTGCGGGGCCGAAGTTTTCATGGTGGCGAAAGTTGGGGACGATCTTTTTGGGCCGTCGACGATCAAGAATTTTGAAAAACTTGGCATCGATGCCGCGCATGTGCGGCAGGTTAGCGGAGTGTCGAGCGGGGTGGCTCCTATCTTTGTCGATCCTTCGGGCCAGAATCGGATCATCGTCGTCAAAGGCGCAAATGACGAATTGAAACCCGCCGATGTCGAAGCCGCAGCCGAGATGCTGAAGAGCGTCGACTGCATCGTTCTCCAGTTCGAGATCCCGCTGGAAACTGTCTACCACACGATCAAGTTCGCGCGCCGCAATGGCATACGCTGCATTTTGAATCCCGCCCCGGCGCAACCTATCGACATTCAATCAATCGCTGATCTCGATTATTTCATTCCCAATGAAAGTGAGGCGTTCGCGATTTCCGGAATTCGAGTCAGTGATGTGGATGAAGCCAAGCGCTGCGCGACTAAGCTCCTTTCTAGCGGCGTGCGCCGGGTTCTGATAACGCTTGGAGTGAACGGCGCGCTGCTCGCCGGAGCTGACGGGATGGAACACGTGCCCGCGTTCAGCGTGAAAAGCGTCGACAGTACCGGCGCAGGCGACGCCTTTATTGGCAGTTTCGCGACTTTTCTTGGCGAAGGCGTCCCCGAGATCGAGGCTGTCAAGCGCGCCAACCTTTATGCTGGGCTTTCGACGACGGGCGTGGGAACGCAGAAATCTTTTTATGATCGGGCGCGCTTTGACGCGGAGTTGGCGGCAAGATCCAAAACCTAGATTCTACTTCTCCATCAACAAAACTTTTTCTGCATCGTCGATTTCGGTCAGCTTGACCTCAATCACTTCATTGTCCGTCGTCTGAACCGTTCGACCGATGAACGTGGCCTCCACCGGCAACTCGCGATGGCCTCGATCGATGAGTACGAGAAGTTGCACGAGGCTGGGGCGGCCGTGGGAAAAAAGTGCGTCGAGCGCGGCGCGCGTCGTGCGTCCGGTGTAAAGCACGTCGTCAATCAAAACGATTTTCTTACCCTCTATGGAAAACCCAATCTCGGTTTCCTGCACAACCGGCTTAGGGCCGAGAGTGGACAAGTCATCGCGGTAGAACGTGATATCGAGCGTGCCCACCGGAACCTTCTTCTTCTCGACCTGCTGAATCATTTTGCCCAGGCGCTCGGCAATAGGAACCCCGCGGCGCCGAATTCCTACCAGGCCGAGTCCGTCAATGCCACCGTTTTTTTCCAGGATTTCGTGCGCCAGACGCACCAGAGTGCGTTCAATTTCGGATCCAGACATCAACTGTGCTTTTTGGCGGAGCGCCGTTTTGCGAACCGCGTTTTTCTTGATCGTCATGCCACTAGTACCTCATCACAATAAGTTTGAATTCGGAAATGCTCGGGGGAACGATCCCGGTTCTTGAATGTAGCGGACGCTTCTCTTGAACGTCAAGCATACCTGATTGACGGCGACGTGTACGCCCGAGACACGCCAGTACTTCCGGGTCGAGGCCGACAGGCCTTTTCTCTGAAGTTTAGAGTAAACTTATCGAGCGCACTTCGTGCTGGTATCTGGCTTCAGCTGATTCACAATCCGGACCTAATATTCCGGATCACAAATCCCCCGAGGTGCGTGATGAAACGAGCTCTTCCTGCGCGAATCCCACTACTTTTGATTGCCCTGCTGATTGTTTCGGTGCTGGCCTTCCGCTATGAAGTATTGGTGACAGCTGCGCCAGTCTTCAAGGGTGTTCTCACCTATCACAACGACAACTTGCGAACCGGACGCAATACACTCGAAAGTACGCTCACGCTCAAAAACGTGAATTCCACCACATTTGGTAAATTGTTTGTGATCCCGACAGACGGACTAGTAGATGCGGAACCACTCTATGCCCCGAATGTCAGCATTCCGGGAAACGGCACACACAACGTGCTCTTTGTAGCGTCAGAAAATGACACGGTATATGGCTTTGACGCGGATAGCGGATCTAACCTCTGGCATGTAACCATGCTGGCAAATGGTGAAGTTGCATCGGACAACCGGGGATGCTCCCAGGTTACTCCAGAGATAGGAGTTACTTCTACACCCGTAATCGATCTTAGCGAAGGGCCGCACGGCACTATCTACGTCGTGGCTATGAGTAAGGATTCCAGCTCTAACTATCACCAGCGCCTGCATGCGCTCGACATTACTACGGGAGCAGAAGAGTTTGGCGGCCCGATGGAGATCGTTGCCCAGTACCCGGGGACAGGCGACAACAGCCAGAACGGCTACGTCGTTTTCGATCCGAAGCAGTATAAGGAACGGGCAGCATTGTTACTTGTCAACCATATCGTTTATACGACATGGGCTTCTCACTGCGACGATCGACCTTATACCGGCTGGATCATCAGTTATAACGAGGCAACTCTGGCGCAGCAGTCGGTGCTCAATGTCACTCCCAACGGCAATGAAGGCGCCATATGGGGCGCCGGGGCGGGGCCGGCCGCTGACTCAAGTGGAAACATTTATTTTCTCGACGCCAACGGCACATTTGACACTTCGCTGAATGGCAGTGGGTTCCCAGCGAATGGAAATTATGGGAATGCCATTATGAAGTTATCGACGAAAAAAGGACAGTTGGCGGTCGCCGACTACTTCAACATGTATAACACGGTGAACGAATCGGATGCGGATGAGGACTTAGGCTCGGGCGGCGCGATGATTGTGCCGAATTTCAAAGATTCTAGCGGCGTCCTCCACCAACTGGTTGTGGGCGCGGGCAAGGACTCGAACATCTATCTGGCGAATCGAACCAACATGGGCAAGTTTAATCCGAACAATAACAGCCAGATTTATCAGGAAGTGACGGGAGCGCTGGCGGGATCGGTATATTCGGCGCCGGCATTCGATGGCAAGCGAATTTATTACGGCGCCGTTGGGGATGCGATCAAGGCGTTTTCCTTCCTCGGTAACGGTCTACTGAACCCTACTCCGGCTTCGGAAACCAGCACCAATTTCGGCTATCCGGGCTCTACGCCTAGCATCTCGGGTAGCTCCGAGGGCAATTTGATTTTGTGGGCCACTGAAAATACTTCGCCAGCGGTGCTGCATGCATACAGCGGGAACAACCTCGCTGTAGAGTTATATAACTCAAATCAGGCAGCGGGCGGGCGGGACAACTTTGGCAATGGAAATAAATTCATAACGCCAATGATCGCTAACGGCAAGGTATATGTCGGCACGACGAACGGCGTAGGAGTATTAGGGCTCCTGCCTTAGCAGGGCGGCGCTTTCGAAACAAGGCAACGCTTCAGCCTTAAGTCGCGGCCTGCGATAGTGGCAGCCATACTTGAAAACGAGTATCACCCGGCTCCGAAGTAACGTGGATACTGCCGCGGTGTTTCTTCACGATGCGTAGCACTGTATCAAGACCCAGGCCCGTTCCCTCGCCGACGCCTTTGGTCGTGAAAAAAGGTTCGAAGATGTGGGGCTCGACCTCGGGCGAGATTCCAGGACCGTTGTCGCGAATCTCGACGACAACGCAGTTGTCGCTGCGGTAGGTTCGGATTCGCAGTTCACCTTTGCCACCCATGGCATCGATGGCGTTGTCGATGATGTTGGTCCACACCTGATTGAGTTCGCTGCCAAATGAATTCACCAGGAACGGCGTCTGCTGGTAATCGCGGTGCACAGTTACGCCACGCTTAAGCTTGTGGTTCAGGATGGTGAGTGTACTCTCCAGGCTTTTCACGATATCGACATTTTGCACAGGGGCCTGATCCATGTGCGTATATTCTTTGATTGCACCGACCAGGTCGGAAATTCTCGATGTGCTGTTTTCGATCTCGTTCAGCAGGTTCGCTATCTCGACCGAGGCGGCGATCCGAACCAGCGCCGCGCGCGCGGTATCCGCGTCCAGTGCGGCGAATAACGATTCCAGCGCTTCTGGCTTGATGTTCTTCTTGGCCAAATCGGCCGCCAGTTGCCACAAGTCGTTTTGCCCATGACTGCGCAATAGAGAATCGACCTGCTCTTCCAGATCGCTGGCCGCCAAGGGATCGGGAGGCGGTTCATCGTGCTGAATGAATGATGTCTCCAGCTTCTCGATTTCCGCTCGCTGCGCGGAGGTGAGTTCGCGCCTGCCGAGTTCAAGACTTGCGTTCTTGATTTTCTTAAGGACTTCACGCAACTGGCCAGTGGCGCGTTTCGCAGCGGACGCAGGATTATTAAGTTCGTGAGCCAACCCCGCGGAAAGCTTTCCCAAAGCCGCCAGGCGGTCGCGCTGCTGCTCGATTCGCGTAGTTTCGCGGATGCGGTCGGCCATTAAGCCCACGAGTCGCTTGGCCAGCTCCGGCATCTTCTGAACGAGTTCTGGAAAGAGCGCTGCGGGAAATCGGAGGACGCGGCTGTCCGTTACGGAGAGCCCGTTCACCTTAAAATGCGTCATCCTTGAAAAAGGAAGAGCTCCAGTGACGTCGCCAGCCTTAAGAGAAAATGAGATTGCGTCGCCTCCCATGTCGCCGTGGACTTCAAGTTCCCCCGCAAGAATCACAAACATGGCATCCGCGGGCGTGCCTTGGCGCAAGTAGGTGTCGCCCGCCTTGTAGTCAAGTTCCTGCGACTGGCTGAGGAACCAGTCGAGCTGATCGTCGGGCAAACCCGCAAACGAGGGAACACGAAGTAATTCAGATTTATCGGCCATTTATACCTTGCTCAAATACTGATGGATGAATTGCACCGCCACCGATCCTTCGCCAACGCCGGAGGCGACTCGCTTCACCGAACCGTGGCGAACATCGCCAACCGCAAAGATGCCGGGAATGTTGGTTTCGAGCAGGAAGGGGTCGCGCTCGAGCGCCCAACCTTTGGGATGCTTTCCGTCGCGAATCAGATCGGGACCGGTGAGCAGAAAACCGCGCTCATCGCGCTCGACCAGGTCTCCGAGCCAGTCGGTGCGCGGTAGCGCTCCAATAAAAATAAAAATCGCGCTCGCTGGTACACGCTCCAATTTGTTGGTGTCAGCGCAGAGGACAGAGATTTCTTCGAGATGACTTTCTCCGTGCACTTCGACGACGCTGGCTTGCGCCCACAACTGGATGTTGGGCGTTTCTTTGATCTGGTCGATCAGATATTGCGACATGGTGCTGGCGAGAGACGCTCCGCGGATGAGCATGACAACGCGGTCGGCGTACTTGGCAAAATTCATGGCGGCCTGGCCAGCAGAATTTGCGCCCCCGATCACGTAAATCATTTCCCCCTTGCAGGACAAGGCTTCCGTCGCGCCGCCGCCGTAATAGACGCCAGCACCCTGCAGGCGGTCGATTCCCGGCGCATCCAACTTCCGCCACTGCACTCCGCTTGCGATCATCAGCGCGTGGCAGGAGAGCTCGCTGTTGTCGGCCAGCTTGATGATGCGATATGAACCTTCTGTCCGCACCCCGACAGCTTCCTGGGGAGCAAGAATTTCCACTCCAAAGCGCTGCGCCTGCGCCACGGCCCGACGTGCAAGATCGCTGCCACTGAGACCTGACGGGAATCCAAGATAGTTCTCAATCCGCGAACTCATGCCCGCCTGGCCGCCGGGTGCTTCACGTTCAATCATCACGGTGTGCAGGCCTTCCGACGCTCCATAAACCGCAGCAGCCAAGCCGGCGGGGCCTCCGCCAACAATCGCCAAATCGTAGAAGTCAGTTTGGGCACGGGTTCGCAGGCCCACTTTTTGCGCCACATCGGCGGGCAGGCTCTCCAAAAGTTTCGTTCCGTCAGGAAACAGTACGACCGGAAGGCTGGCGGCCTCGGGACCCAGAGCGTCAACCAGGCGCTTCGTCTCTGGATCATTGGCGGAAAATTCGACATCGATCCATTGATAGGGAACGCGATTGCGGGCCAGAAAATCGCGCAGCTCATACGAGCGCGGCGACCAGCGGGTGCCGAGAACGCGAATTCCCTGGAAGGCCGGATGATAGTTTGCCTGCCAGTCATCGAGCAGGTCGTTGAGCTGCGGATACAAATGTTCGGTCGGAGGATCCCATGGTTTTAAGAAAAAGTAATTAATACTCGCTTGATTGATGGCGCTGATGGCCGCGTTCGTGTCGGCGTAGGCCGTGAGCAGAGCTCGCTTCGCCTCAGGGAAAATCTGAGTCGCTTCCTGGAGAAAGGCGACTCCGTCCATCCGCGGCATACGTTGATCGGCTAGCAGCAAGGCAACGCTGTCATTGCGCACCTTGAGCTGCTTCAGCAGTTCTAACGCGCTCTCCGGGGAATCACTACCGATAACGCGATACTCCGCTCCGTATTGCGAACGCAGGTCGCGCTCGATCGCCCGCAACACATCGGAGTCGTCATCGACGCTCAGCAAAATTGGTTTCGGCATGGTTGGTCGTAGCCTGGGCGCCCAGCCTCGACTATCCGTCGGAATTAAATAGACGACTGCTGATGGCAAGTCTGTGGCAAAGGCTTTAACACGTTAGATACAAGAAAGAACGTTTTGGTCGCGCAATCGTTAGGCGGCGAGTTCGTCGGCGACGATTTCATCGACATAGCACCAGACCCAAGCCTCGCCCGGTTCGACCGACCGCATAACCGGATGTTTTGTTTTGTGAAAATGCTTGGTCGCATGCTTGTTCTTCGACGAGTCGCAGCAGGAGACATGACCGCAGACCAGGCACATGCGCAGGTGAACCCATGTGTCGCCGGTCTTAATGCAGTCTTCACATACGTGCTTGTCCGTCTCCGTCACTTTTATCTGATCGAGGTGCGTGCATTCTTGTGACATTGACTCCTCCGGTATCTTCTTAACTGCCGCTCCGCAGTTGTATGCCTTTCGTTACCTGACCGATGAAACAGGATCACAGAAAATAGACTCAACTCCCCTGACAATGATTACACGGGGGTATTTCATCTGTGTTGCGTCTCGATTATCTCTCATGTGTGTTGACGGTCGCTTCTACAATTCTGGTCGGACGGCGGTGCTGGGAAGGCTGGCTGCTGGCAACGGTCAATAGCTTCATCATGTGCGTGATTGGCCTCAGGACCGGTCAACTTGGTTTCATTCCAGCAAACATATTCTGCATTGTGCTCAGCGTCAATAATCTGCGAACGTGGCGGGACACGACCGCAGTGGTCTTAATATCTGGAACTCGGGGTAGCGACGTCAGCGATACAACCTTCACACCGCAGTGAGTAGATTCTCGGCAAAGGGCCACTGATCGTCGATCCACTGCGCGTCGCAGCGGAAGCCGGCAATGCTGGCCATCTCGAAGACTTCACTCGCCGAATATTTGTGGCTGCTCTCCGTCCAGATGGTTTCTCCTTCCAGGAAATCCACACGCAAATCAGCCGCCGCAACGTGCACCGTCTGCCGGCGCTTGGACTGGAGATGCATTTCGACGCTGCGCTCCTTACGATTGATTCTGGCGAGGTGCGCGAATTGACTGAGGTCGAAATCCGCCTCGAGCTCCCGGTTGATGCGCGCCAAAAGATTGAGATTGAAAGCAGCAGTAACGCCGATTGGATCGTCATAGGCGCTCAGCAATTGCGCGCTCGATTTCTCCAAGTCGGTTCCCAGAAGAAGCGAATCGCCGGGCTCAAGTATGCGGCGCAGTTCGGCCAGGAATTTCACGGCCGCGGGACGATCGAAATTCCCAATGGTGCTTCCCAGAAAAAGCACGAACAAATGCTGGTGGCGCTGCCGATGCGCGGCCACTTCCACCAGACCGTCGAGATACTCGCGCTCAAAACCAACAATGCTGATGGAATCAATGTCGCTTAGCTCGCGCTCGCACATGACCAGGGCGGAGCGGGAGATTTCGACCGGATAATAGAAGGTCCGCTGCCAATGACTCAGAGCCTCCAGAATCCAGCGAGTCTTCTTGCCGCTGCCACTGCCCAGTTCGGCAACGGCGACCGGAGCGTCTAGACGCGCGACAATCTCGCCCGCATGCCTCTGCAAGAGGCGCTCATCGGCGCGGGTAAGCCCGTACTCCGGCAGATGGCTGATCACCTCAAACAACGCCGATCCCACATCGTCGTAAAGATACTTAGAGGGGAGTTCTTTCTGTTTACGGGTGAGCCCGGCGCGAACGTCGGCAGCAAAGCCGGAGGTGAATTCGGACGGGAACTGGTAGGTGGTGGTGTTGGCGGCGTTGTTGATTGCGTGAACCAGCATGTGAATCCCCTTTAATCTGCGAATCGAGCATCCGAACCATCTTTTGCTCCACCCGTCACAACTCTTAGTCGATCGTCAACGTCTGACGCAGCGAAAGCCCACATAGACATTCTGGTAATGCGGCTGAAACCAGTTGCGAAATGTGGATCGGAGCATGCAGGCGGCGGTGCGCGCTGAACCACCCTTCATAACAAAGTGCTTGCCGTCAAAAAAATCGGCGGAGTAACCGCGATAAAACGGAAAGGGATCGAAACCCGGAAACGGAGCGAATGCGGTCGAGGTCCACTCCCATCCGTTGCCCAACAGATCGTGGACCCCGAAAGCGCTCTGGCTCCGCGGAAACGAATTCACCGGCATCGGATCCCAGTGGTGAAGGTCGAAATTGCCCAGGCTGGCCTTGGGAGGCTCGGATCCCCATGGGTATTGCCTCGCCCCTCCGTCTACAGTGCCATAGGCGGCACGCTGCCACTCTGCTTCAGTCGGAAGCGACTTCCCCGCCCATCGCGCATAGGCAGACGCCTCAGCCTGACTCACGTAGACCGGCCAGTCGAGCATCTCCGCGGCTTCGTCGAATGGAATTCTGTCGAACATCGTTCGGTAACTCCACCTGCCGCGGGGCGAGCTTGCACTTGCTAAAGCATCGTCCTGCTTCTCCCAAAACTTCGGATGAGAAATTCCGTTACAGGTCTTCCAGTCCCAGTCATCGTCGGTCCAGAGTGCCCGGGTATCATAACCGCCAGCGGCGATGAACTCGAGATACTGCCGATTAGTCACCTTGAATAGATCGATCTCGAAGGCCGGGACGTCGACAGTTTGAGCTTCATACTCATTGTCCCAGCCAAAGGTCGCGGAGTCGCGTGACAGGCCAAGGGTTATGGAGCCTGCTGGGACAGGCATCATATGTGCGACGATAGGCCCGTTCGCTTTGTGCGGCGGCACAATCTGCAGAACCCTTGGCCGCACTTTCATATCGAGCGGCAATTGATGGAGCATGTAGGCCAGGGTTTCGACATGCATCAAGCGGTGCTCGACGGCTACGTTCAGCAAAGTGGCGAGGGGAAAGCTGTTGCGCCCTTGCGAGTTGACATCGACAATCGCCTTGTCAAGGATTGCGTCGAGGGTGCGGCGGACGTCGCTTACGTAGCTGCGGACAGCTTCGAGGGCGGGCCAATCGGAGGGCACATCCGACGGCAACCCGCCGCCAACTGGGTCGATGCCAAACGCAAACAGGCGGTCCAGCGAGGGGTTTGCTGACGTTAGCCCAAAACCGTCGGAATTTCCATTGAGCAGGTTCCAATCGAAGGCTTCGAGGTGCCCCACATAAAAGATGATGCGATGGCGCTCCGCAATCGGCCGCTCATACAATGACTGCTCGCGCACCAGATCGAAGAGCGCGTCGCTTTCGCGTCTCGCGGCGGAGAAGCGCTCCATGAGTCCGCGCGAAACCTCACTTGAAGACGAGGCATCCTTCTGTGCAGCAAGCATACTGTGCTCCCAGCCTGGGATAAGACAAGCGACGCGGGACGCCGCACGACCCAATTTCTCTTAGATGACAGGTTGCGAGGACCGGTCGCTAAATGCTTTCTCTTTTATTTCCAGTCAGTTGCGCCCTCCAAAGCCCCTCTTAATCCAGGTCCGATAGTTTATCGAAGGGAGTGCGTAAGAGAAAGTATTCATTGATCGGGCGATCATCGGTCAGCGGCGCAGTTTGCGGCGAGAGGGAGATGATTTCGTCGATCGACGATTCGTGGTCGAGCAGCAACCGTATCTCCTCTTCGGGAGATTTCGCCGGTCCCCATTCCATCATGTCCTCGATTGCGCTGTGCGGCATGCGCGCCAATAACTCGGCTGCGGTCCGAACTGGAATGGGACGTTCACTGGCGAGGAAATGCCAACCCCAACCGTCCATGCCTTGAAACACGCGTATATAAGGAAAAGAATTCTTGATCGATCGCGCCACCGCAGCTTGGGTCGCATCGTCAGCCTCGGGCAACCATTGCTGGAGAATTCCGCCAGGCTGCAACCTAGTCTTCGCAACCGTGTAAAAATCCTGCGAGTAGAGCAAGCTGGAACCCGCCGTCTGCACGGGCGGAGGCGGATCGAGAATGATGGCGTCATATTTCGCCGGCGAGCGTTCAAGGAACCGGCGGCCATCGTCGATGACCACATGCGCTTGCGGCGACGAGAGCACGGCGGCGGCGTCGGCATGATAGTAACTGAACATTTTCGGCACGCTGGGCACGAGTTCGACCGCCGTTCCGGAGATATCCCATGACTCGAGTGAACGGAAAGTAGTGCCCATCCCGAAGCAGATGACCAACGCGCTTTGGGGCCGGTGGTCAAGTGAAGCCAACGTCAAATGGGCCATCATTTTTGTGATGGGAGTGAGCGAGGTCATCCCCATGCCGTTCACCAAAAGGCGCCGCTCCATGCCTTCTCCGTAAGCGATCACAGTGGCGGTCGAATCGCGCTGCACTCTTCGAGAGGGAAACTGGTTTTCGAAATTTTGGGTTGCGAGGAAAACCGAGAATGCCAGAATGACAATAACGTAGGCTGCTGCCCGACTAAACGCTCGGACGCCCGAAGCCCTCGGAATAGAAAAGGCCATGGCGAACCATGGCAAGGAAAGCAAGAGCACAGACCAGCGTTCCCCAACGAGCGGCAACAACAGAAATCCCGCAACCAGCGGACCCATGATGCAGCCGACCACATTGACGGCATAAGCGCGCCCTGCGCGATCGGGATCGCCGCCCGACCAGCGATCGACAAGCATAGGAGTGAGAAATCCAATCATCGCGGCGAAGGGCATGACGCCGAGAAAAACTCTTACGACGAGATTCAAGGGAACTCGCGTGTCAGCGGTTAACAGCGGAAGAACTCCCAAGAGTGCCAGAGATATCCAAGTAAGGCGGCTCTCATGGCCGTATTTGCGGCTCCAGCGACGGTAAATGCGCGAACCCACAAACGTGGCGAGCAGATAAGCCACCAGGATCATGCCAAAGGAATAAACCACCGGGCCGACATATGGCGTAAAGAGGCGAATCCAGATCAGCTCCATGCCCATGGTGGCGAGGCCAGTGGCGAAGAGCAGGAGCAAAATGCTTCGGCGATTGTCGACGGCTGCGGTCGCAGCATTGTCACTGCCCACGGCCGCAGTCGCGCGTTGCGCGTGCAGCAAATCTTTATTTGACTTAAGCGAGACAAGGAAGGCCGATGCAGCGATGATGACATTCAATGCCGCCCCGATGTAAAGGGTCTTATGAAAACCATAGGGCTCGATGAAGAGCAGCGGAAGAAAAGAGCCAAGCATCGCGCCCAGCACATTTGCGAGATAGAGAAAGCTGAAAGAACGGCCATCGCCTTGTTGCTGGCTCTTGCGGATGGCAAACATCGCGACAGGAATTGTCGCGCCCATGCACGCGCACCACGGCACCATCGTCAGCGAGAGCCACAGACCGGAAAGCAAGTAATAGGCGGCCGACGATACCGCTGCACGATCGGCTAACGCCTCCAGTAGACGATGCCCTAAGATCAGTTCCGCAGGAACGGCCAGGGCCGACAAGCCAATCATGAATTCGAGCACGGCGTAGAGGCGAAGCGGAGAAAAACTGATGCGATCTCCGTAGCGGCGCACCAGCGCACCGGCTAACCATGAGCCTAAGCCGAGCCCCGCCATGAAGACCGATAGAACGATCGATGTGAGCGCGGTGGTGACGCCGAACTGCGCCATCGACAGCCGCAGCCAGATCAGTTCACACAAAACGCTACAGAATCCAGAGACGAAAAAAAATAGAAAATACCACACCATCAATTCGTGCCTTTCCGCATTGAAGTTGCCATTCGAAGCGAGCGAATCCAATCGTTTTCTCGGGATGCACTCTGCTGCCTACAGTGGAAGTAGCGGCATGATACACGGAATTTTGGAGCGCTGCTTGCGAGTTCCGCAATCGGCCCTGTTTGCTGAAGGCGCGCTAGCTACAAAAGGGCAGGCTCCGGTACACGAAGGAGAACGTGCGGCGTGAAAAACCCTCATGATGCTTCGTGGCCCAAGCTTCGTTTCACTTTCTATTTTCTTAATCGACCGTTCCGAATTTCTTCAGGTCTTCGGGGCCGTCGCTCAACGCCACCGGCGCTTTGCCCTGCACTAACTCCCTGACTTTTTCCACCACATCAGGATTAGCCAAAGTCGTGATGTCTCCGGTATGCATGTTGTTTGAGAGCGCAGCCAGCACGCGGCGCATGAGTTTGCCGGAGCGCGTCTTCGGCATATCCGGAACAACGTGAATCTGCTTCGGACGTGCAATCTTTCCGATCATGGTTTCGATCGCTTTGTTGACTTTATCGATAATGTCCTGACTGGCCTGTATGCCGGGCTTGAGTGCGATATAGACTTCGGGCACGCGGCCCTTGATCTCGTCCACTACCGGCACTACCGCAGCTTCTGCGACCTCAGAAACAGTCAGGCACGCCGATTCGATTTCCTTCGTGCCGAGGCGATGGCCAGCGACATTGATGACATCGTCGACCCGTCCCAGAATGCGGAAATAACCATCGGCCGCGAGCACGGCTCCATCGGCGGCGAAGTACGGCCAGTCCTGCCATTTCTTGCTGCTTTTATCTCTGCAGTATTTCGCGTAGTACTGGCTGACGAAGCGGTCGCGATCTCCCCAAATCGTTTGCATAATCCCGGGCCACGGATTGCGGATACAAATGTTGCCCGCCTTGCCTGATCCGGCGGAAACATCCTGGCCGTTTTCGTCGATGATGGTGGGATAAATTCCCGGCATGCCCGGCCCCGCGCTTCCTGGCTTCATCGGATCGATCGCTGGCTTGGTACTGCAAAGAAAACCGCCATTTTCAGTTTGCCACCACGTGTCAACAATAACAGCCTCGCCTTTGCCGACGACATCGTGATACCAGCGCCAGACCTCGGGCTCGATCGGTTCCCCAACGGTCGTCATGTGCTTAAAATGGTAGTTGTACTTGATGGGCTCATCGGGGCCTGATTTACGCAACATACGAATCGCCGTGGGAGAAGTGTGAAAGATATTGACGTCGAGCCGTTCGGCGATTCTCCAGACCCGGCCAGCATCAGGGTAAGTGGGCACGCCTTCGTAGAGCACGCTGGTTGCGGCTAATGCCAGTGGGCCATAAACAATATAGGAGTGGCCTGTGATCCAACCGATATCCGCCATGCACCAGTAAACGTCGGTGGGATGAATATCCTGAATGTATTTCGAGGTGCCGGTCACGTAGGAGAGATAGCCGCCAGTGCGGTGCTGGCAGCCTTTCGGCTTTCCCGTGCTGCCGCTCGTGTACATGAGAAACAGCGGAGCTTCGGCGTCCATGGGGATGGGCGCCACAAGCTGGCCTGCGTAATTCGGCAGTATTTCGTCAACGAAGACGTCGCGGCCTTTAACAAATGGCGAGGCTGACGCATTCTGCCCGGCGTGCCTCCGCCATACGAGGACTTTATCTACCACTTGGCCCTCTTGCCTGGCCAGATTGAGCGCGATGTCGGCGGACACTTTGTGATCGAGCAGCTTGCCGTTGCGATAGTAACCATCCATGGTGATAAGCACGCGGCTGCCGGAATCGGCGGCGCGCAGGCCGCAAGCCTCGCCGCTGAAACCTCCGAAGACTACAGAGTGAATCACGCCGAGGCGAGCGCAGGCGAGCATGGTGATGGGCAACTCAGGCACCATCGGCATGTGTATGGTGACGCGATCACCGCTTTTTAGGCCGCAGTAATCGCGCAGCAGAGCAGCGAACTCATTCACCCTGACATAGAGTTCACGGTAGGTGACCGAGACGGGCGCTTCGGATTCAGGCTCGGGGACAAAAATCAGCGCCGCTTTATTTTTATATTTGGCGAGGTGACGGTCGACGCAATTGTAGGAGGCATTGATCTTGCCGCCGACGAACCACTTCCAGAAAGGCGGATCGCTCGTGTCGAGCGTGGTATGCCAATACTGATCCCAATCGAGCAGGTCGGCGTACTCGCGGAAACATTCAGGAAAATTCTTTTCGCTGAAGCGATCCATAACCTCGGGATCGGTCAGATTCGCCTGGCCGACAAACTTGGCGGGCGGGTAATAATATTCCTCCTCGCGCCAATGCACTGAGATCTGAGCTTCGGTGGTCTCGGTGACTGCCTGCGTTTTCGGACGTATTTCTGCCATGGGAGTACTCCTCAAGTCTGCCGAAATAAGATTGCCGGATTTATTATGTACCAAACTGTGTCCGCCAGAAAGCGGCGCATTCGCGGCCGCTGCCGTGCTTCCGAAACTCCAGGGATGGAGTGTCACTGCGCGGCCATGCAAATGGCCTGCCCGGGTTTCGGAAGCACTCTGTTCAGCAATGGTTGTGGGGCGACGCTGTAAAGCATTCTTTGTCAGCAATGCTCGTCAATCCGCTGCCGAGGGTGCTCCCGCGGCTTCGGCCCAAATGTGAACGCCGTGCGTCTCCTTCAGCAGTAGACTCCCTACGATAAACGTTATGCCAGCCACAATCATCGGGTAGTAAAGACCGGCATAAATGTTGCCTGTAGCGGCGACTGACGACAAGCCAATCAAGGGCAGCAATCCGCCAAACACGCCGTTGCCTATATGGTAGGGCAGAGAAAGCGATGTATAGCGAATCTTCGCCGGGAACGCTTCGATCAGGTAAGCGGCGATGGGGCCGTAGACCAGGCAAACGTATAGAACCTGCACGAAAATCAGCAGAACCAACATCGTGGTGTCTGGATTCGGCGCTTCCTTAGCCGGAATCAATGCTCCGGTCGCATCTGTGGTCATTGCGGTGAGCGAAATAGCTCCAGTAACCTTGTTCCGCGCGGATTTAACGGTGACGACGTTATTGCCGGCCGCGCGCTGCATTGCTTTGTAGATTGGAATATAGGTGACGACGGCAAGCAAGCAACCGAGCATCATGAGCTTCTTGCGGCCGATGCGATCGGAAAGGGCTCCGACAACGGTGAAGAATGGCATGCCGATAAGGAGCGCGACGGCAACCACGATGTTCGCGGTCTTGACATTCACCTTGAGAATGGTCTGCATATAAAACAACGCGTAGAACTGCCCGGTGTACCAAACCACGCCTTGCCCGGCCGTCGCTCCAAAAAGTGAAATCAGAACGAGCTTCAGATTTGTCCATTTCGTGAAAGCATCCTTCAGTGGCTGGGCCGACGTCATTCCCGTGGCCTTGAGTTGCGCGAAGATCGGCGACTCTTTCATCTTCAGGCGAATGTAGAGCGAGATCATCACCAAAATGATGGAGATGAGAAACGGAATGCGCCAACCATAGTTAGCGAAGTCTTCCTTCGACATGGAATTCTGTGTGACCAGAATCACGATCAGCGATACGAAGAGACCGAGCGTAGCCGTGATCTGGATGAAGCTGGTGTAGAAGCCGCGCTTACTGTCGGGAACGTGCTCACCCACATAAACAGCCGCTCCGCCATACTCGCCGCCGAGCGCTAATCCTTGCAGCACGCGGATCAATAGCAGCACGATCGGCGCGAACCATCCTGCCGTCTTGAACGATGGCAACAGACCGATGGCGAAAGTTGAAAAGCCCATGATGGATAGCGTCACCAAAAACGCATACTTGCGGCCGACTAAATCGCCGATGCGGCCAAAGAACAATGCGCCGAACGGCCGCACCAGAAAACCGACCGCGAAGGTTGCGAGATAAGCGATGTAGGCAAATGTGTCGTTGCCGGGTGGATAAAACTTGGGACCGAGAATGGCCGCGAGACTGCCGAAAATATAGAAGTCGTACCACTCGATCATGGTGCCAACAGAGGACGCCATGATCACTCGCCAGATACTATACTCAGCCTTGCCCGTCCCCACCACCTGCACGGCATCCGCCATATCTTCCTCCCCTTTGTTGGTTAAATTTCCTCGTGTCTTCGCTGCGATGTCTTGATCGTTAAACTCTTCAGCTAACCGGTTCTACCCATCCGTCAGCGAGCGCTAGAACCTGCGACTTTCTTTCGCGCGACATCATACGCCGGTCCGCCATGTTGCAGAAGCTTATATTTATCGGCCGCCCACCCTCATCATTACTGAGCCTTCTCCAACGTAGCCGCCACGTTTACCTGCGAATCCTGGCCTACCGTCAGCTCCCGCTTCCACTCGGCGAAGCCTGGCATGGAGATCACGACGATATGCGTGCCAGCGCTCAGGCCGATTTCAGACGGAGTGTTGCCGACATACCGCCAGTCAACGCTGATTTCCGCGCCCGGCGGAGTCGAAGTGAAATCACATTTCACTTTCACCGTGGGCACAGCGGAAACTGGTGACGCCGCGACCACTGGAGCCTGAACTGGTGAACTCTGCACTGGCCCGGATATAACCGGCGGCGCTGATGTTGGCTGCGTGACATTATGAGCCGGCGCGGGGCTCGGCGCAGTTGCGATTGCGACGGCCGTCGGAGGCGCACTGGCCTTCGCGCCGTCATCCACCGGCGTGTACAACTGTCTTCGCGCCTTGCCATTGTCATCCACGTAATAGATGGTGATGCCCTTTTTCTCTCTCCTCGCCTCGAAAGTTTCACCCTTTGGCAAAGGTATGCACTTCGAGAACCTCGATTCCATCGTGCATTGCACGCGGATCGGCGGCTCGTTGCCTACTTGTATCAGCAAGCTATTCACCCGCTGCGCGGTGCTCGTAGAACGGCAATAGGCGTCGAAAGTGAGTTGGTCGCAATTTGTGGGAACGCCATTGTTGCTAAGGGCCATCAATCGAGTTTCAGAATCCAGAACCGTGATCTTTACCGTATTTTTCAGCGATGCCGCGTTCGCGAGTATGGCCACCAACAGGACGGCTGCCTGCAGGGCCACCTTTCTACGGATACTCATGAAACCAACTCCTCCAAACACTGCGATACAACGGTCGCAAACCAGCGTTCCCAAACGACTTCCTGGAAGCCGGTCTCGCAGATTTCCGTACATTGTGCTCCCTTGGCGTGTTCTGCACAATCGCTTTCCCAGCGGGAGGAGGGTCGAACACAGACTCAGCCGCAGGCTATCGCCGATCGTGACCCGTCTCCTTGAAAGAAAGCCGGTGCAGTCCATCTGCACCGGCCGTTTCAACTGGAGGACAGGTTAGAACGTAAAGATCGGCCCGAACTCCGTCCGGTGATCTTGCCATTCGTTGGATGGAGCGCCGGCGATTGTATATATGTCGGCGTGGTCCAAACCACGAGTGGCGTAGATCGACTGCTCGAACGCGAACGTAGCCCAAGGGTTGATTTTGTAGTACAGGGTTCCGATGGCGCTCTTGCCCATCAAAAGCGGCAACGGGGCAGTGCCACCGCCGTTGTAGACGCCATTGGCGCCAGTATAGCCAGGATTATTCAGGTCACGATTCACCACCTGATCCTTGCCGACGGTGAACTGAAGCTGCCAGCCCGCGTTATGGCCTTTGGGGTCGGCATTGAACCATCGCGAAAGCGGTAATCCCAGCTGGAGGAATCCACCAAACGACCGGATCGGCCGCTGCGGAGCAACTACAACAGAACCGCTGCAGCTTCCCGGAGTAATACCGTCCACCGCTGGTCCGGTGGCGGTGAACGTCCCCGTGCAACCCAGCACGGCGCCACCGGCAGCAGCCAGCGGGCCGCCATCGAGAGTGGGGAACGGTCCCTGTAAACCAGTGAGACCGCCTACGTCGGTGGCAAAGGAGTTGATTTGGCCGCCGAAGTAGAAGCGCAAGTCGCCGCCCTTATAAGCACTGGCTACCAACGTAAACCATCGAGTGGGCACTTGCGCCACGATTTGGCCGCCCCACATTGTGCTGGACGCTTCAAAGCCGCTCGGGAAGGTATTGCAATAGTTGGTCGTGGCACACAGATCCCCGTACGGAACAGACGAACCGACTGCTGATGTGTTGTAAGCGATGGATGTGCGCCGGGCATGGAAACCGGCCAAGGCGATTTGCGCGGGAGCCACACCCTTAGCCTTGTCGAGTTGGTAACTCAACGCCGCTCTGCCTTCGTACTCAGGACGGTCAGAGTCCGCGCCTTCGCGCTCGCCTTCGCCGAGTTGCCCGGCGAGACCAAGACTACCGAGTTTCAGGATTTGTCCCGAGCTCGGCATCATGATCCCGAATTGACCCTCCAGATTGACGTTATTGTCCTTATTCAGTGTCTGGACGAAGCCGCCTCGCAGTTGTGGCGAACGAGTGTAAATGTTGCCCCAGAACGCGCCGTTGAAGGTGGTTTCGACGATGTTCATCATGGCGCCGGATCCGAAAAGCGTCCAGTCCTGCCCACCCACGAAGAAAATGTCGGTGGCATCGCTGGCGTGGTAGTCCAGGCGAACGAAGGCCAGCCGCAGTTGCGGCATATTGCTGCGAATCGAGGAAACGTCGCGGTTGTTAACTTCGCTGAAGTTGCCTTCGAAATCGCCCTCAATCTTGCCCGTCAGCGTCAGCTTTGGCGAGACGTCCGGCCATTCGAAGTTCATCCCGAAGCGGGTAGAGCGCGCCTTTATATGAAACTCCGGATCCTTGGTCGGCCCGGTGCTCAGAATATTCCCAGAGTTCAGCCATATGCCAGGAAACGGGAAGTCATCGCCGTCGGGGTCGCTACTGTCATGGATAAGGGTTGCCTTGATGAAGCCATAAGGCGCAAGCGTGACCGGACCCACCTTAAGACCCGCGAGACCGCCGGGCTTCGGAGGGTCGACCGGGAACACTCGGACCGGAGCAACCGCCGCGATCACCGCTGGCGGCGGAGGCTTTAACTCTCCGGCCACGCGCGACGGTGGAGTTTGCCCAGCTTCCACGCTAGCCATCGAACTGGCGGACATAGCTTCCGGGGCCGGAACCGCAACCGCCGCAACAGCGGGCGTTGTTGCCGGTTTCGCGGCAGGCGACAAATCAGCCACATTCAACACGCCCTTGCGGCTGAGCGCTTCGACCAGGGCCTGAAATTGTGCGTTCGGAGAGGCGTTTTGAATGGCATTGGCCTCGGTCGGCGCCAGAACACCTTTCATTACGAGCACGCCGAGCAATGCCGTGACATTCGCATCGGTCGCGGCTAAGCTCACGCTGGGATTAATGCTCGGACTTGGGTTCGGATCGGGGCTGGCCGCAGCGTTTGTTTCGGTGTTCGCAGTGTTCGCTGTATTGTCGTTGGGCGTCTTGGCGTTGTTGTTTCCGGCCATGACCGGGGCGACCAGTATGGCCAGCACCAGCACGGCAAAGAACCAACTCTTCAGCTTCAACATGGAAGGTGTCCTCCTTGTTCAGGCGCGGCTCGAGCCGAGGCACAGAACATGCGGGCCAACGCTATGTGTTTTTCTTAAACCATGCTGTGACGGCGGTCACAGACGAAAGTGATTTCGGTCAATTACGTTTCCAAGGATTTCTGTCCGCATCGGGAGAGATCGGCGCTCGCGAAAGGTCTGCGGGCCGGATGACCCAGCCACGAGTCCCCGCGTCGCCTAAACAACGCTATGCTGTGATCTACATCGCTACTGACGCCGGAAAAACGAAGCAATATCCACGTCGACTGGTTCCTAAGCTCGCCCGAAATCTCGGAGGTCCCCGCATGAGCGCTCTCCCCACTTCCAAGCCTGAAGACATCTCTAACCTGTTGGCCATGGATGAGGAATTTGCAGCGCTCGATATTGTGAAGCGCAACGTAATTGAGAAAGACTGGCGAGGCACATAAGAACCGGCTCTTGCGAGAAAATCTCGTTTTTGCGAATCCTCCCCTTAATTTTTCGCATCGATAACACCAGTTCCGGTATAAATCTTCAATTTGTCAAGCAAGATTGAAAGTGACCCAACGGCGTGTCGATCGCTGCCCTGATTGAGGGCAAAAGGAGAAGACAATGCTTAAGCGCACATCTGTATTAGCAGTAGTTGGAATTCTCTCCCTGGGTTTTCTAGGGCTGAATATGCCTGGCAAACCTGCAACCACGGCCGGATCCTGGCAGGTGGACACTCGCCACTCCGATGCAAAACTTATCACCGACGCGACCACGGACTATGGCAAAACCAAAATAAACATAGCTCTCGGCTACGCCAGAATCTACGGAAGAGTAAAGATCGACGATGGCGATGCCGCGAAATCCAGCATCGAATTCAGGTTCTATCCGGCCACATCGATGGATCCTCCAATCGATGAGGACGGGAAATTCTTGAGCAAATGGCTGGAAAACCTGTCCAACCATACGCTCGTGTGCTTCCACTCCAAGCGGGTCGAGCAGCTACCCGATGGCCGTCTGCAGACCACTGGCGAACTCGCCGTGACGCGAGTGGACCGCAACGTCGAGGCAACTCCGAGTGAAGGATATGCGGGGCCCGTGTACGGCCCTCCCATGGTTCACCGTGTTGCACGCGAAGCAACTTTTGTTATAGATCTGCGCGACGCTAACGGTCAGAAAAACAGCGATCTCCAAGCCTCGGGGTCTACTAGCTTGTTCCGCGAGGATTTTCCACAACTGGTGAAGACGGTTGTCAATACTTACTGGCCGCCCCTCGTCCAGGACGAAAGTTGTCAAACGCCTGACGTGAACGAAGCCTACAGCGGCTCGCGATGCACGGGAACATTCATGAAAACTGCCGGACTCCCTGAAGCGCCCCACGCCGCCAACGCCGAGGACATCGGTGTCCAGCAGAATTTCAATAGCCTGGTAGGAAATCGTCTGACCATTCTTCTTCACTTGCGTTTGATGGCGAAGGCCGCCGGGGAACAGCCTGTGGCTGGAAACTAGGGTTCTCGCAGGCACTTTGCTCGTCGCCGAGGTCGGGGCTGCTTGAAGTCGTTTTCGAGGGGCCACAGAAATACAGCAGCTTCACCTGAGCTAACCCGATCGAGATGCAACAACCATCGATAAATAGTACACAGGAGAAATTATGGCAACGAGCAGAGCTCATTAACGGCAGTCGAACCATTCAAGGCTGGGCCGCAGGAACAACAGCCGACTCCGAAGACACACTGCACTTCGCCGAAATAAGCGGCGTGCGTCCGATGATTGAAACCTATCCGCTTCGACAGGCGGCCGAGGCCTTCGCCCGCATGATAAGCGGCCAGGCAGAGTTCCGCGTTGTCCTGACTATGTGATAAGCGCGGCGCGCGGCGTCCGTTTTTGAGGAGAAACCCCAATCGGCGAGGCAATCATGGCGGCATGAGTCGCGAAAATGAAAGCCACTTTATTGAGAAAGGATCACGCATGTCACAACCTGCCTCGAATCGCACTGTTTATCGCGCCGTCAAGGTCGACGGACTCTCAACCTTCTACCGGGAGGCCGGCCCGAAAAACGCGCCAACGATTCTCCTGCTTCACGGACTTCCCTCTTCTTCGCGGATGTTCGAGCCACTCTTCGCCCGGCTCTCCGATCGCTATCACCTCGTCGCGCCCGACTATCCCGGCTTCGGACACAGCGACTGGCCGGACCCGAAACAATTCGCCTACACCTTCGATCACTACGCCGAGATCATGAATCATTTCACCGATGCGCTCGGCCTCTCCCACTACACGCTCTACATGCAGGATTATGGCGGCCCGGTAGGTTTTAGAATGGCCCTGGCGCACCCCGATCGCATCGAGGCTCTCATCGTTCAGGACGCGGTCGCGCACAACGAAGGCCTCGGCGTGAATTGGAAGACGCGACGAGCCTTTTGGGCCGATCGGCCTGCACATGAAGAATCGTTGCGCGAAAATCTGCTGTCGCTTGCAGCTACAAAGACGCGTCATGTCGGAGACGATCCGAAAATTGAGCTTTATGATCCGGATCTCTGGACGGATGAATATGCATTTCTGAACACGCCGGGGCAGGCGCAGATTCAAAGCGACCTCTTCTATGACTACCGCACGAACGTCGATGCTTATCCGAAATGGCAGGCCTGGCTACAGAAGACGCAGCCAGAGCTTTTGGTTGTCTGGGGGAAACACGACCTCTCGTTCGATCCGGGCGAGCCCGAACGCTATCGCAAGGACGTTCCGAACGCTGAAGTTCACGTGCTCGACGCCGGCCATTTCGCGTTGGATACGGCTGCCGACGAGATCGCCGCATTGGTTCGAGACTTTGTAGATTCTTCAAGCAGAGCCCCGCAGCGGCGTGCGGGATGAGGCGGTTATGAGACGCCCGCCGCGCGAGGAGAATTCGCATGCCAGCTAAGAAAACAGCAATCGTCACCGGAGCGTCGCAAGGTATCGGCGCAGGCTTAGTTGAAGCATTTCTGAAGGAAGGTTATAACGTTGTCGGCACATCCTTGAATGCGACTCAATCTTTGACCGCCTCGCCCAGTTTGGTCCTTGTCGATGGCGATGTCGTCAAGCAGGAAACCGCTGGCAAAACTGTCGAGGCAGCGATCACACATTTTGGCACCATCGATGTTCTGGTGACTAACGCCGGTATCATGCGTACCAAGCCGTTCACGGACTTTAGTACCGACGACTTTAATGCCCTGGTCTCGGTGAATCTGCTGGGATTCATTTACATCACTCAGCTCGCCGTGCGACAAATGCTGCAACAGAAGTCGGGCAACGTAGTGAGCATCACTGCGGCCCTTGCCGATCAACCCGTAGCTGGCATCAATGCGTCGGTTTCGATGATGACCAAGGGCGGACTTAATACAGCGATCCGCAGTCTCGCCCTCGAGTATGCAAAAGAAGGTATTCGCTTCAACGCCGTGGCTCCTGGAGTCGTGGACACACCGATGCACAAGGGCGGGTCGACAGACTCGCTTAAAGCCAGGCAGCCCATGGGAAAAATCGCCGAGGTCAAAGACATTGTCGATGCTGTTCTCTACCTCGCGCGGGCAGAGCAAGTGACCGGAGAAATCCTCCACGTGGATGGCGGCGCGCACGCTGGCTGCTGGTAGCGCCCAACATCTGACTTTCACTCCAGCGGGTGTGCGATCTGGATGGCGGGCTACCTTCAAGTGAAGGTAGCCCCACTACCGGATTCATGCGGAACTGATCACTGCCTTTTCCAGCGATGTCAGGCCAGGTCATAGCGATCAAGGTTCATCACTTTGTTCCATGCCGCCGCGAAGTCCTTCGCAAACGCCTCCTTCGCGTCGTCAGAGGCATAGACCTCTGCGAGTGCTCGGAGCTGGGAGTTCGAACCGAAAACGAGATCGACGCGGGTCGCAGTCCACTTTACTTTGCCCGTTGCCCGATCACGCCCCTCATAGACGCCTTCCGAAGTAACAGAAGGCTCCCACTTCGTATTCATGTCGAGCAGGTTGACGAAGAAATCATTCGTCAGCGTCTCGGGCCGGCTCGTGAAGACGCCGTGTTTTGCCTGCCCGAAGTTAGCGTTCAGTGCGCGCATGCCGCCAATGAGAACCGTCATCTCCGGGGCAGTCAGCGTCAACAACTGCGCCCGATCGACCAGCAACTCCTCAGCCGACATGACCTGTCCGCTTCGACGTTCACTTCGAAGGTAATTGCGGAACCCGTCGGCGATCGGCTCCATTATGGAGAAGGAGCGCACGTCAGTCTGCTTCTGCGAAGCATCCGTACGCCCCGGCGAGAAGGGAATCTTTATTTTGTGCCCCGCCTTTTTCGCAGCTTCCTCGACGGCTGCGCAGCCGCCAAGAACAATCAGATCTGCGAGCGAGACCTTCTTCGCTTTGTTCCCGTTAGACTGCGAACTATTGAACTCCTTTTGGATCGCCTCCAGCTTCTTGAGAACCTTCGTCAGCGCTGCCGGCTGGTTCACTTCCCAATCCTTTTGCGGCGCAAGACGAACGCGCGCCCCGTTCGCCCCTCCGCGCTTGTCGGAACCGCGGAACGACGACGCCGATGCCCAGGCAGTCGTGACCAGTTGAGAGATCGAGAGTCCCGATTCGAGAATCTTCGCCTTCAGAGCAGCAATGTCCTTTTCTCCGAGCAATTTATGATCCACGGCGGGGACAGGATCTTGCCACAGCTGGGGCTCCTTCGGAACAAGCGGGCCAAGATAGCGCGGGATCGGACCCATGTCGCGGTGCGTCAGCTTGAACCACGCTCGCGCAAACGCGTCCGCGAACTGATCCGGGTGCTCGTAGAAGCGCCGCGAAATCTTTTCGTAAGCGGGGTCGAGCCGCAACGCGAGGTCGGTGGTCAGCATCGATGGCGCATGACGTTTTGAGGGATCGTGAGCGTCCGGCACACTACCGTTGCCCGCGCCATTTTTCGGTGTCCACTGATGCGCACCGGCCGGACTCTTCGTCAGCTCCCACTCATACTTGAACAGGTTGGTGAAAAAATTGTTGCTCCATTTCGTGGGCGTGGTGGTCCAGGTGACTTCCAGTCCGCTGCCGATGGTGTCGGCACCATGACCTTTGCCAAATTTATTCTTCCACCCGAAGCCCTGATCCTCGATGTCGGCACCTTCCGGTTCGTTGCCGACATATTGAGCGGGAACGGCAGCGCCGTGCGTTTTGCCGAAAGTGTGTCCGCCGGCAATGAGCGCCACGGTCTCCTCGTCATTCATCGCCATGCGGGCAAAAGTCTCTCGTATATCCCGAGCCGCTGCAATCGGGTCCGGCTTGCCATTCGGCCCTTCCGGATTCACGTAAATCAGTCCCATTTGCACCGCGCCCAGCGGATTCTGAAGGTCACGATCGCCAGAGTAGCGCTCGTCTGCCAGCCACGTGCCCTCTGGTCCCCAATTTAGCTCTTCGGGCTCCCAGACGTCCTCGCGCCCACCGCCAAAACCGAAGGTCTTAAAGCCCATCGACTCGAGGGCAACATTGCCGGCGAGAATCATGAGATCGGCCCATGATATTTTCTTCCCATACTTCTGCTTGATCGGCCAGAGTAGCCGGCGCGCCTTGTCGAGGTTCACGTTGTCCGGCCAGCTATTGAGGGGCGCGAAGCGCTGCTGCCCTGCTCCTGCACCGCCCCGGCCGTCGCCAATGCGGTACGTGCCCGCGCTGTGCCACGCCATACGAATGAAGAGCGGCCCATAGTGCCCAAAATCTGCCGGCCACCACGCCTGCGAATCCGTCATCAGCGCGTGCAGGTCCTTGACCACGCCGTTCAGGTCGAGCATCTTGAACTCTTCCGCGTAATTGAACTCCTTACCCATTGGATCGGACTTTGGGGAATGCTGGTGCAGGACGTTCACGTTCACTTGATTCGGCCACCAATCAGCGTTGGTGCGGACTTGGCGAGCGCCGTGCGCTACCGGGCACTTCGCTTCTGCTGTGGTGCTTTTGTCTTTAGCTTCGGGGGAAACGCTCCCCGATGAAGTCGCGAGTGTATTTTCCATATCTTTTCTTCCTTCCAGTCGTCAATGAGTGCTGTCTCAACTACTTTTTCGCAGCGCAGCGGCGGCAGAGGCCAAAGACCTCGACCAGCGGCTGCGTCAGATCAAAGCCATCCGGCAGATGCCGGGATAGCCGTTTGAAATCGATGAACTCTCCTTCAATATCCTGCACCGATTTGCAGCGCGAGCAGACCAGGTGGTGATGCGGTTTGAGATTGCCATCCACGCGCAACGTGGACGCATGAGGAGTGACCTCTCGCAGCAACCCGCACGCGATGAAAAGCCGCAGATTGTTGTAGACGGTGGCGAGAGAAATGGACGGAATGCGCCGCCGCACCGCAGCATAAATGTCTTCCGGGGAATAGTGTCCGTCGGAAGCGATGACGGCCTCGTAGACCACCTGTCGCTGGTGCGTGACCGCCAGACCGTGCTTCTCGGCCAGCTCGCGGAACTGTTTATGGGCGAAGCGCATAATTACATAATTATCGGATAAGAATTATTATAAAACTACCGCGAGCAGTGTCAACCCAAAACATCATCTATTCCGACGTGAATCCTTCACGTTCCGCAAACCGATTTCGGTCTCTGGCACCAGCTAATGCAGGAGCGACTCCCAGTTGGCTGGCACCCGCCCTTGTGGTCCCGGTGCGGGCTGACTTGCTGGATGCGCGTGCGGCGGAGGCAACTCCACACCTTTGACTGTGATCATGCCCTGCTTCTCGTAATCGTAGAACCAATCCTCACCTGGTTCGAAGCTGGCAATGATCGGATGCCCTGTCGCTGTCGCATGCTTGGATGCATGCTGGCTCGGAGAACTGTCGCAGCATCCGATGTGCCCGCACTCCGCACAGCGGCGGAGATGAAGCCACCAACCTTTCGGGGACGCGAGGCATTCCACACACCCGCTCCCACTCGGCTTCGAAGCCGGATTGATTCCGCGCCGTTCCTTCTTCATTTCCGATTTCCCTTTCGTATCCTCTGTACGCAAAATAATGTCAAGCCACCAGCAAGATCTTGCCGCCGCCACCCTTCTCTGCCTCTGCTTGAGCCTCGGCCGCTTGACTGAGCGGCAATTTCTCGCTAATCGGGATTACCAGCTTGCCATCCCGCACTGCTTCGGCCATAAACTCGAGCGTTTTCCTGTCGAATTTCGAGAATACGGGCACCACCTTTACAGACGGGAACTTCGCCGCGTTCTGCGGCACCCCAAGAACCGAAGCAAACACCCCTGCCGGTTTCACCTTGGCGATCAGCTTCTCGGCGGTTTTTCCGTCGACCGTATCCGCAACGGCATCGAGCGGCGGAAGATTCGCAATCGCATTGTCGTCATCGGTTGCGACGAATTGATCTACGCTGATGGTCTTCGTATCCTCCATCTGCATCTGCCTCTTCAAAACCCCCGCGATCACGGTCGCACCGCGTTGCTTCGCAGTGAATACCGCCGAACGCCCGACATTTCCACCAGCACCTACGACGAGAACCGTCTGGCCCGCTTTGATCCCCGTCGCTGCAAGGAGCTGGTTGCCGGTCACCGTCACCAGCGGCAGCGCCGCCGCCTGGATCAGATCGAGTCCCTTGGGGACCTTCGCTAAGGCCGCGGCTTTCACGACACACAGTTCAGCGTAAGTATTGTCGGCCATGGCGAAGACCTGGTCGCCGACGGAAAAGCCTTCCACTCCCGGCCCAATCTTGACCACAGTGCCCGACATATCGACCCCTATGAGGCCGGGAAACTGGAGGGGATAGAAATCTTTCGTCAACCCGGCACGCCGCTTGTAGTCAATCGGATTCACACTCGTGGCAGCGACCCGCACCAGCACTTCGCCTGGACCCGCCACTGGATCAGGGTAATCTTCGAATTTCAGTACCTCAGGACCGCCATATTGGTGGACAACGACTGCTTTCATATTTTCATCCTCCTTTTGCCGGTGGACAAACCGTTAGTGTCGGAAGTTTAGATGAACGAAGCTGGAATTGGTCGCGACCGGATGGAGCAGAGTGTTTTGGATCGTTTGCTTCGCAGCCGCGCTTGTAGTGAGCTTCTCTCTTCAGAAAGAAAGCGTGGCGCAGCGTTGTCGCGGAACCATGAATAAAAAACCCTCTCCCCGTCGATCGAGGAGAGGGCCATTGTTGCCTGAACGTGTTTTATTCGTCTCCGTCATCATCACCGGCGGGAGCAGGATTGTTGAACTCGCTCGGCGGGCGAACGGTACTCTCACCGGGATACGGCCGCGTAAACCCAGTGGACATGTACCAGTTCAGGTGGTTGACGGTGTCAGGGTCTTCGGAGTCCGGCTTGGTTAGTTTCCCAGCGAAGATCTCCGTCTTCTTCTTTAGCCAGGCCGCTCTCAGATCCTGGACCTTACGGCTGTCCTTCGAGTGATCCACGGCCCCGCTAACGCCCTGGGTCAACGGTACCTGATTCGCCACGTGCGTCCACGGAGCGAAGTTCTCCGCGGGTGGCGTGCCCTTGACGAAGTCCGTCCTCATCGGCGACGCCACGAGGTCATACTGGTTCATGGGTGTCAGACCGAGGATTTGCTCGATCGTCCGCGTCATATTGACCTGCGAGTAGTAGGTGTTGTCAGTCGGTCCTTTCTGCACAGCGTATGGGCTGACGATGTAGCCAGGGCTGCGATGACCGTCAACGTGGTCGACGCCGTTTTGCGCGTCGTCTTCCTCGATGAAAATCGCCGAAGAGGACCACACGCCGCTGTGGCTGATGTAGTCGATAATGCGTCCAACGGCCAGGTCGTTATCGGCCTGTTCGGCGTCCGAGGTCGGCGGGCCGCCGGTGTGGTCGCACATGATCCATAGCATCTCCAAGGAGGGCACCGCATTGGCTGCGACGTCCTTGTTGAAGTCCTGCACCCACAGATCGACGCGGAACTGATCGGGAATGCCCAGATCGAACTGCGGGAAGTTCTTGATGAGGTGGTTATACACAGCCGGGACGGAGGACTGTGCCTGAACCGTGTTCTGATAGTAGAGCGTCGTCTCGCCAGGCGTGCCAGGAGGTCCGCAATCAGGTCCTCCCTCGAAGCACTGCGAGTCGGCATAAAAGTCGCTCCAGCTCGGCTCGCTGGTCGACCCGTTTGGTTGTAGGAAGGTGTCGTTCTCGACGTATTCGCCGTAGAGCTTCACCGAGAGACCGGCGGCCGCGGCTTCTGAGAACACGAAGCCTTTGTTCTGATAAGCGAGCGCATCGCCGGCGTTCCCGCCGGGATAGCTGCGAACCCAGTCTGGCGACTGGATGTCGTCAGCGTAGGGTGCCATTGCCTCAGTGATCCACTGGTGACCGTCCGCCGACTGGCGGCTCGGGTCGTAGAAATTGTCCAGCAGCGGGAAGCGCGTCACCAGGTTATGCACGTTCGGCGTGTCCAGGTAAGTCGGTGGGCTGAAGCCGAACACTGCCAGGTTGGCGTCGCCGTTGCCGGCGGCCACGTCGCCCAGGACCTGATCGTAGGTGCGGTTTTCACGAACGATCACGAACACATGCTTGATGAGCGACGGATCGCCGATCTTGGCCGGGATTGCGACCGGCTTAACCTTCGGGTTGCCACCGCTGGCAGACGCGATATTTTGCGCCAGATCCCAGTGGTTGTTGTAGATAACCTGCTGCGTCATCGACTGCAAGGTCTCGCTCAGCGGCACGGGAACGATGCTGACGGTGCCATTGTCCTGGTGAGTGTTGTAGCCGCAGACGCCATGGTCGCACTCGTACGAAAGACGCGCGCCGATTCCCTTGTCATTGGCAACGAGCAGCGTGTTGTTGGTCGCGTCCAGCACGACCGAACTCGGCGCATAGGCCACCGGGATCATACCCAAGACGGGACTCGTCGCTCCTGGGCTGAGGCTGACCACCGCGATCGCGTTGGCATTGTAAAGCGCCACATAGGCGACGCCGTTCTTGCTATCGACGGCAATCGAGTTCGGCGCGGCGCCATAGGCCGAACCTTGGCCCGGCACTCCGATCGGCAGCCCCAGGTCGATGGTCCGTGTGACCACGTTAGTGTTCGTGTTGATCACCGAGATCGTGTCACTGTAAGTGTTGGCGACCAGCAGGTTCGCTCCTTGGAACGCCATCCCGGTCGGGTGCAGACCGGTGGAGATGGTAGCTGTGACCGTCATCGTGGCCAGATCGACCACAGAAACGGTACCGGTGATCGCGGCGCCAACCACCGGGTCGGCGACGATTTCGGTGCCAGCGGAGTTGATTTGGAAGTCCGCCTCCGTAGCCGCGCGGCCTCCCTCGTTGCTGATGTAAGCGGTCGTGCCCGCGCTGTTGATCAAGATGCTGTGCGGCGCGTTGCCGACTCGGATCTGCGTGCCTTGCTCCATCGTGGTTAGGTCGAGCTGAGTGAGCGTATCGTTCTGGTTGAGCAGGGCATAGGCACTCTTGCCATCCTTGGAGAGCGCGACGCCGCCAGGATAAGAGGTGTACCCCGAATAAAACGAGCCGCAGGGGTTGCCATAAGAGGCCGGCGGGCTGTTCGGGAAGCAGGCGATGAAGGAATTGTTCGGCGGCACGCTGATCTGGGCGTCGTCTTCGAGCAAGCCCTGTGGAGTGACCTTGGTGACGGTAACATTGCTGCTGTCCTGGCTGAATACCAGGTATTTGCCATCGGCCGAATAGGCTATGCCGCTATAACTGCCGCTCGAATCCGATCCAAACGTGGCGTAGTTCTGCAGGACATTGCCGGTGTTGGTGTCGAATATCTCGACGGCCTGCGTCGCGCCCAGGGTGAGGACGGCAGCGCTGTGAGTTTTTGCATTCGGATTCAGCGCGATGGCCTTCGCGCGGACCCGGATGCCGAGGTCGACTTGCGTGCCAGCCGGCGTGATAACCGCGCCATCGCTGACGACCCACGAGCCGTTCGTTTGCGGGCCGACTTGGTAGGTCGGGTATTCCTTGGATTGACCTGCCGCGAGCGTCGACAAACTTAGCCCCGCCGCCACTAGACCAGTGAGCGGACGCAGACGGTTGAGTCGAGCTTTATTTCGAGATTTCTTTTGAGGTCTATTTCGAGACGCTTTTCCAGACATACCATTCTCCTTCTTGGATTTTTTCGTCACGCAACAGGACTGGCCTAACGACATCAGGCTGAAATGCGGCCAGCACCGCCTACTAGCGGAGTGATAGTTGCGAATGTTAGCAGCGGCCTATAACGGCATTATGAAAATCTGGTGAAATTTCCTACACAAGGGTGAATTTTGTGCTGCGCATTGCAAACCTTCGCAACTCCACGTTGAGAGTCTGTGTGGACTCTGCTTTCGGTCGGACAGCTAGGCGTACGCGTTCGGGTTGTGGGTGCCTTTGCACTTGGGGTGCAAACAAAAAACCCTCCCCCCGGTCCTCGAGGAGAGGGTTGTTCAGTCTAAACGTGCTTTAGTCGTCGTCGTCAGCCTTGGCCGGTGCCGCCCGGTTGAAGTCGCTCGCGGGACGAACCGTATTCTCGCCAGGGTAGGGGCGAGTAAAGCTGGTGGATTCGTACCAGTTCAGGTGGTTGACCGTGTCCGGGTCTTCGGAGTCTGGCTTTTGGTACTTGCCAGCGAAAATCTCCGTCTTCTTTGCCATCCAGCCAGCCCGCAGAGCCTGAACCGCAGGGCTCTCTTTCACCGTGGACTGCGCCTTGGATTGAAGCTTTGGCGCAGAACACGAGGGCGGGAGCGTCTGAGTTGGAGTCTGGGATACACCGTAGGTAAGCGGCACTCCAGCTGCCACGAATGTCCACGGCAGGAAGTTGTCCGCTGGTGGGTGATCGAGGAAGAGCGTCGACATCGGCGAGGCCACAAGGTCGTTCTGGTTCATGGGCGCAATGCCAAGAATCTGCTCAATCGTGCGCGTCATGTTGACCTGCGTGTAGAAGGTGCTGTCAACGTAGGTCGAACCGCCGGTGCTCTGGATGACAAATGGGCTAATGACATAGCCAGGGCTGCGGTGACCGTCGACGTGGTCGACGCCGGTCTGCGCGTCGTCTTCGGTGACGAAGATCGCCGAAGAAGACCAAATCGAGCTGTTGCTGATGGCCTGGACAAAGCGGCCAAGCGCCAGGTCGTTGTCGGCCTGCATGGCCGCCGCATTCGGCGGACCGCCGGTGTGGTCAGAGCTGATCCACATCATCTCCAACTGGGGAACCGTACCGGCCGTAACGTCCGCTTGGAAGTCCTCATTCCAGATATCGAAGCGGAATTGGTCGGGAATGCCCAAGTCGAATTGTGGGTAGGTCTGGTAGGTGTTGTTAATCAGGTTCGGCAGCGGGGAGTGCGATGCCACCGTGTTGTAGTTGTAGAGCTGGGGTTCGTTGCCAGCCTCGTAACAGCTGATGTCGTTGTAGAAGTCGATCCAAAGCGGTTCGGCAGTCGAGCCGTTCGGCTGCAGGAACGAGTTGTATTCGATGTACTCGCCGTAGTTCTTAAACGACACTTTGTACTTGGCAGCCTGATCCCACAGATGGCCGGCCTTCTGGTAGGCAAGCGCCTCGCCGCCGTTGGAGGGATAGTCGCGCAGCCAGTCCGGCGACTGGATGTCGTCGGAGTAAGGAGCCATAGCCTGCGTGATCCAGTTGTGACCGTCCGCCGACTGGCGGCTCGGGTTGTAGTAGTTGTCCAGCAGCGGGAAGCGCTGCACGATCGAGTGCGCGTTGGGTGTTACGACGGGGTAAGGTGTGTAGGTCGAGTTGTCGCCGAAGGTTGCCAGGGAGGCGTCGCCGTTGCCGGCAGTCACATCGCCCAGGATCTGATCGTAGGTGCGGTTCTCACGGATGATCAGGAAGACGTGCTTGATCAGCGAAGGTGCACCGATGTTAGCCGGGATCGCGACCGGGGGAGTCGTGCTCTTGCCACCGGAAGCGGACGCAATATTTGCCGTTAGATCCCAGTGGTTGTTGTATAGAACCTGCGTCGTCAGCGCCGTCAGGTTCATGCTGGCAATGGGAACGATGCTCACGGTGCCGAGGTCCTGGTGGGTGTTAAAGAAGTACACGCCGAATTCTTTAGCGTACGAATTTTCGAACGTATTCGTAGGAGGCGGTGAGACACCGTAGCCGGTCGTGCCAAGGCCTTTGTCGTTGGCAACGAGCAGTTCACCGTCAGTCGAGTCGAACACGACCGAGCTGGGCGCATAGCCGGTCGGGATCAGGCCCAAAACAACTTCGGTGTTCAGGTCGATTACGGCAACCGCATTGGCATTATAGAGCGCCACGTAGGCGTTGTTTGAATTATCGACGGCGATCGCGTTTGGCCCCACGCCAGTGACGAGTTTGCCGGGCACTGTAACCCCCAGCCCAGCCAGGAAGGCATCGAGCTCAATCGTCGACGACACCGTATTGGTGCTCGTGTTGATCACCGAGATCGAGTCGTCATAGGCATTGGTGACCAACAGGTAGGTGGTCGACCCACTGGTCCAGAAGGCCATACCCGTCGGGTGCAGACCAACCGTGATGGTCTTCGTGACTTTAAACGTGGACAGGTTCACGACGGAAATGGTGCCATCGGTCGTCGCGCCAGTCGGATAAGCGGCGATGACCGGGGTGCCGTTCGAGTATCCCTGGAAGCTGCTCGCGGTAGGAACCTTTCCAGCCTCGTTGGCAACGTAAGCGTAAGTTCCGGCGCTGTTGATCACAATGTTGTTCGGGACCTGACCGACGCGGAGTTCCGGACCCTCTACCGGGGTTCCCGTCAGGTTGATGCTGGTGATCGTGTCGTTGTTATCCAGCACTACGTAAGCAGTGTTGCCATTCGGCGTGACCGCGATGCCCATCGGATAGGAAGTCGGCGCACCATCTGACACAAGCGAAACGGTCTGCCCGCAGGGGATTTCAATGCTGCCGGTGGTTCCCGGAGGACTGCCGGACGGCGGTGCCTTGGCAGTGTTGAACGGAGCGACCCACGGATAGCAGGTAACGTGAGTCAGATAGCCGCCGCCGTTGACGTCGAGGGGAACGCTGACGTCAGCGTAATTGGAAAGTAAGCCGGTCGTCGGATCGACACTGGCGATGGCAACGTACGCTGGCCCGTAGCCGCCGTCTTGGCTAAAGAGCAGGTACTGGCCATTGGGCGTATAGGTGATGCCCATGGAGCTGCCGCTGTTGGTCTTGGACGGTTTGTAGTTCTGCATGACCTGGCCTTGCGTGTAGGTCCCGCCGTCGCAGCCGGCGGTGGCGACGCAGAAGATCGAGACGGACTGCGGGGCGCCCATCTGAAGGACGGCGGCGGTTCCGTTGCCCGTGGGATTGAGTGCGATGGCCTTGGCACGGGTCGTGATGCCGAGGTAAACCTGAGTGCCGGCCGGGGTGATGATCGTGCCATCGCTGACGACCCACGGGTCGGACAAGGGTGCGGTGAAGCTCGGGCCGGTAGTCGCGTTCGTGTTCTCGCCGGGTGTATAGGTCGGGAACTCTTGGGACTGCGCGAGCGCCAAAACGCTCAGAGCCGCCGCCATTGCCAGGACGGCGAGCATCCGCAGACAGTTGATACCAGGCTTATTTAGCGAATGGTTTCGAGCCATTTTTCGTGACATAGTTCTCCTCATTGAATTTTTACTCACGCAACTGGGGATTGGCCGTGCGACATTGAGTGGAAAGATTGGCATGCAACTACCAGCCGGATAGTAGGTACCAATCGTTACCGGCTTATTACGGAACTATGAAGATCGAGTGAAAGTTCTGTTACACGCAGGTAGCAGCGTAAAGCTGGCCGGGAGCTATTTTTGAGAGGCGCTCGGCGGAGGCGAAGTTTTGCTTTCACCCAATGGCAACGGCATTCATTCCTCTCGCAGCGCCTGGTTTGGGTCAACCGCAGCTGCGCGGTTTGCGGGAATCCATGACGATGCTGTCGCGATGACAAGAAATAGCAGCACCATCGAAACAAATGTCAGCGGATCGGTGGGCCTTACCCCCACCAGCATTGTGGTCATCAATCGCGTCAGTAGGATTGCAACGACGACGCCGATGATCACTCCAATTGCGCTTAGGCCAATGCCTTGACCGATGATGAGTCGGAAGATGTTGGGCCGACCGGCGCCGAGGGCCATACGCACGCCGATCTCAGGTGTCCGTTGCCGCACCGCGGTCGAAAGCACGCCGTACAGTCCAACTCCGGCCAACACTCCGGCGATGACCGCGAAGACGCCGATTAGCAGCAGCGAGAATGTGGTCTGCGCCTGAGCCTTTCTCACCAATTGGTCCACTGGTTGCAGGTTGCTGACCAGCAGACGTGGGCTTACGTCCTTCATCGCGGCCCGCACCTGGCTTGCGAAGTCGGCTGGATTCCCGCCAACCCGCAGCGTCCAGGAGTTCACACCGCCGGGTCCGCCGTACCCGTCAGTGAAATAGACTTGCTCGCGTCCCGGCAAGGACAGTGAGGTTTGCCGCACGTGTCCGACGACACCAATAATTTCCATCCACTCTGGCTCGGGCGTCTTCAGGCGGATGAGGATGCGTTTGCCCACCGCAGACTCTCCGGGAAAAGCCTTCTTTGCTAGAGCTTCATCGATCATGATCAGCCGGCGATCGGTCGTATTATCGGCCTCGGTGAAAGTACGTCCGGCAATCAGCGGCGTGCGCACGGTCTCAAAATATCCTGGCGTCACGATCTGAAAGTCGGCTGCCTGAAACTTGCTCGGGTCGGAGAGTGCCTCTTCTTTGCCCCACCGTATTGGGCTATACCCGCCTGCGAGCGGAAAAGGAAAAGAGCCGGTGACATTCTTTACTCCGGAAATAGAACCTAACCGCTCCTGCACCTGGCGAATGAAGGCTGCGTTGGCCTCGGGCGTAGTGGCGCCGTTATTTCCGTTGAGCACAAAGGTGAGGAGGTTGCGAGAATCAAATCCGGGATCGATGCGCTGCAGGTCGAGGAAGCTGCGGAACATCAGCCCCGAGCCAACCAGCAGCACAAACGAGAGCGCGACCTCCGCGGTGACGACGACGCTGCGCATGACGCTGCCGGTGCCGAGTCCGGTATTGCGGCTGATGCCGCGCAGCACGTTCATAAGGCGCGGACGTGAGGCGCGCAGCGCTGGGGTCATGCCAAAGAGAATCGCCCCCGCGAGTCCCGCCAGCGCGGTGAAGGCGAGCACCGGTGTGTCGATGGTGATCGTATCGAGGCGCGGCAGATCGGCGGGCGCGAGCGAGCGCAGCTCCTTGATTCCGGCCCAGGCGAGCGCGAGTCCAGCCAGGGTCCCCAAGGCGGCAAGCCAGACGGCTTCGGCGATGATCGGCGACATCAATCGCCAGCGACTGGCTCCCAGCGCTGCGCGAACCGCCAGTTCGCGATTGCGCAGCGAAGCACGGACGAGCAGAAGATTGGCAACGTTCGCACACGCGACCAGTAGAAGGAAGATGACTGAGCCCATGAGGGCGAGGATTGCCGGGCGGGCCTCGGCAACCATGTGCTGGCGCATCGGCTCAACCCGGATGTGATAGTCGGACGTGCCCAGGATTGGAAATTGGGCGCGTTCCGAAGCGGCCACCTTTTCCGATTCGGCCTGGGCCTGGTCGGGCGTAACTCCCGGACGAAGCCTCCCTATGACGCGCATGGATACGTTCATCCGGTTCGCGGCGTCATAGCCGAGTCGATTCGCAATCCAGACGTCGGGTGCGGAAATCACTTGAGTATCCGGCGGAAAGTACAACCGGAAGTGCGGCTGGAGAACGCCGACGATGATCAGCCCCGGCGCCCGCGGGCCAATCTGCATCGAGCGGCCAACCGCCGAGGGATCTCCGCCATACCGGCGTTTAAAGTACTCATAGCTCAGGATCGCGTGCAGCGGCAGCCGTGGCGGAGGAGGTCCCTGCTGCGCGCCAACCGGAGGAGCGGCAGGATTCGGGACCGCATCGTCATCGTTAAAATCCCGGCCGTAAGCGATACCGCCGCCGAGCAAGCGGAATGTGTTGATGGTTACGACCGCAGTGTTGGACTGCTCAGCCGCGCCGTCCTCGCGCTGCAAGGTGAGCGGAAAAGTAAAGACTCCGGCAATGTCTTCGAAGACGGACTTGGTGCCTTCGCGCAGATCGATGAAATCGGCATTCGAAAGCGGGAAATCGCGGACATTGCGCTTGCGCATATCAGTGCACGCAACCACCAGGCGGTCCGGGTCGCGGTAAGGCAGTGGCCGTAGCAGCACAGCATTGGTTACGCTGAAAATGGCAGTGCTGGCCCCGACTCCTAAAGCAATGGTCAGCGCCGCCGTCAAGGCGAAAACCGGGCTCTTGCGCAATACACGAGCCGCAACCGCCAGATCGCGAAAATCCATCTCACCCGCCTTCGGAATAGTTTGACGCAAACCGACGGTGCAACGCTAGTACTCTAGTACTCAAGGAGACGTTCCGGAGCAATTCCCGGGAAGAGCCGATAGAAGTACAGTTTGCAAAATCCCTAACCACAGAGGTCACGAACGATCACGAAGGAAATACAGGTACCACGTTACGACCCGTCTTCGACGAGCGCGCGCAGCGGCCCCAGCCAGGGTTCGTAGCGTCGCCATCGTGCGACCGAGGTGCGATAGATCGGCTGTCGGGCTTGCCACTTGCTGGGGGTGTTCATGGCGCGCGGATTTGATTCGGGCCGCAGACAGGCGTTGTCCCAAGGCAGGCCGCAGGCGGCGATGATTCGCCGGATGACGGCTTCGGACGCGCGCGTCAGTTCTTCGTAATCCACATCGATGAAGCGATCCGCCGGCAGCACGCTCCGCCAATGGTCGGTGAGCCGCTGGTAGTCGCGGAAATACGCGACCAGTTCGCCGCCTCCGGTCGGAAACGCCATGCCGGGACGGAAATGAGTTTGATGAATCGACAACGCCGTGTCGATTGCAGCGCGGCGGCAATGAATGATGATTGCCCGCGGGAATGCCACGTGAATCAGCCCGGCCCAGAGGAAGTTGAACGGCATCTTGTCCGTCACCCGCGCCGCTGTCGGCGCGATTGCACGCAGCACGCCGAGATAGTCTGTCGCCGCCTTGGTTAAGAACTCCGAGAGGGCGAACTTCGCCTCGTTCCCGGATGCATCGATCCGTGGAGCATCTGAGCGATGCCACTCTGCCCCGCGCTGGTTCCAGAAATGCAACTCGCCGCCCGCCCCAACCTCCGGATGCATGGAGACGATCTGCTCGACCAGCGTTGTGCCGGACCGCGGCATACCGATGATCAGTATCGGTGTCGGATCCGAGGTGCCGAGTTCGCACGCCCGCGCGATCCATTCTGGTGTACAGCGGGCAATCAGGCGGTCGATCTCAGTGGAGAACGCGGTCGAGTCGAAGGACGCAAACCCCCGGCGCACGGCGTCTGCGGCATCGAAATGCTGCATGGCTAAAGCGTAGTCGCCAAGATCCTCCGCCGCCTTGCCGATCCCGAGGTGAACCCGCAGACGTTGCGCCGCTTCCAGTCCCGGCGCGGCCAAGGCGGCTTCCATCTGTTGAAGCAGACCCTCATCATCTTTCGTGACGGGCCGGCACCGGACCAGATCGTAGTAGCTTCCCACCAGCTCCGGCGCAATCGCGATCGCGCGTTCGAAGCATGCACGGGCCTCGTCGAAACGACCTAGCTCCGAGAGCAGATTGCCCCGCAACTCGTACGCCATCGCGTTCGTCGGATCAGCCGCCAGCGCCTCTCGCAATACTTGTTCGGCTTCCTGATTGCGATCCTCGATCAGGAGTGCCCGCGCATTGGCAAGGCGGCCGTAGCTGGTCTTAGCAGCGGTCGCCGCCGCACGGCGGAAACAACCGATCGCCTTATTGCGATAGCCCAGTGTGTAGGCCAGGGCTCCGCAACGGAACCACGCCTCGGCCAGGGATGGAAGCAGCTGAGTGGCGCGGTCGTATGCTGCGATTGCTCCGCCGATATCACCCAGTTTTTCCAAGGCGATTCCCAGTCGGAAATATGCATCGCCGTAGCGCGGATCGCTGGCGACGGCGCGCTGCAATGCTGCAATCGCATCGGGTATGCGACCGACCTCGAGACACGCGAGGCCGAGGTCATGCTGGATGATGGAATTGGACGGCTGCAGCAGCGCTGCATCTCTCAACGGCGCGATCGCATCCGCTGGCCGCCCAGCCCGGAGCAACTTAGTTGCCAGCGCAAGTAGAGGAGCCACTTGCTGCGTAGCGGCTGGGTTTGGAGACTGGGACATGACGCAAAACTAGCATGGACGCTTTGGCGTGGCCAACAGAATTGCCAGCGCAAATTTTCACCCCACCATCATCGGTGACATGATCGTTCCAAAGCGAAAAGAGTTTCTCATTCGGGCGGGCAAATTATTTCGCCTCGCCCAGAACTCGCTTTATCGACCCAAGGCTCTAGATGCGTATGTGGGGAGCATGCGAAGAGGTGGAGACAAGAGGGCGGGAGGTTTGCATGGACCGCGAACGGCGCCCACAGTCCGATTTTCAACACTGAAAAGGGTTCTATAGAAGGAGATTTTAAGTAGAATTAAGGTCATGATTGACTCCTTCACAATCGCTGGCAGGGAATTCCGCTCTCGCCTGATCGTCGGAACCGGCAAATACAAATCGTTCCAGGAAACCGCCCGCGCCCTCGAAGCGAGCGGCGCCGATATGGTGACCGTAGCCGTGCGCCGTGTGAATCTCGATCGCAACAAAGAATCGCTGCTCGACTTCATCGACCCGAATAAATATTTTCTTCTGCCCAACACCGCCGGCTGCTATACCGCCGACGACACCATCCGCACCGCCCGTCTGGCGCGCGAAGTCGGTCTCTCCGATTGGATCAAGCTCGAAGTTATTGGCGATCAAGCCACGCTCTATCCCGACGTGCAAGCCACGCTCGAAGCCACAGGCGTATTGGCGAAGGAAGGATTCACCGTGCTCGCCTACACATCCGACGACATCGTCTTCGCCAAACGCCTGGTTGACGCTGGCGCCGCCGCAGTAATGCCCCTAGGCGCGCCGATAGGCAGCGGCCTGGGAATTCAAAACACCGCCAACCTAAAAATCCTGCGCGAACTGATCACAGGACTTCCCCTGATCGTAGACGCCGGAGTGGGCACCGCCTCCGACGCCGCCATCGCCATGGAGCTAGGCTATGACGCCGTCCTGATGAACACCGGCATAGCAGGCGCTCAGGAACCCGTCCTCATGGCCGAAGCCATGAAGCATGCGGTGATCGCGGGAAGACAGGCGTACCTCGCGGGAAGAATGCCGCGAAAACTCTACGCAACCGCGAGTTCACCGCTCGAAGGCGTAGTCAGGTAGAAGCGGGCGCGAAACCACGCACTGGACGCGGGTGCGGCACTCACCAATAATTTGTCATCTTGAGCGAAGCAGAACGATTCGCGAAGCGCATCGTTCTGCGCAGTCGAAGGACCCCTACTCCCTCCGCGCTGTCAGACAGCGGCAGAGTTGTCACCCACCTGCTGCGATCTCATCGCGAGCTACAGCATCTTGACGCTATCCACGTGAATCTTATCCCCGTCAACATGCCCGGTCACGGCCACATGATGCCCATAGTGATCCTTAAGCGCATCCGGATTGTCGACCATTAAGACCTTCTGGTCTTTGTCGGTAACGACCACCGGACTGGCACCTTTGGCAATGCATTTCTTCGTGCACTCTTCCCCGGCCGCATTCGCTCCTTTGACTCCGCACTGCGAGTCACTGATCCAGCCATTCACAGTTTGGGTATCGCTGGCAAATGAGACCGATGCCACCATCAGAATCAACCAGCCAGCAAGCAAGAACGAGAGAATCTTCCGCATATCATCCTCCTCGGTTCGGTCCCCACACGTGACGCGAACCCCTGCACTTTATCACAGGAAGGATCAAGTCTGCGTCGACCGCCTTGCTCGATTCGTAGTCCCAAGTAGTGGCTTCCAGCGGCTTATTTGACCGCGTCGTTCTTGACGCGACCGGTGGGAGGTTTTTGCGCGGGAGGCTCGGGAGCAACCAGCACCACCTCTCCCGGCCGAGCATACCGTAGCTGCTCGCGTGCTTCTTTTTCGATCGCCGCCGGATCAGACTTCAACGATCGTATCTGATCAACATAATGATTGTTTTCTTTCTGCAAACGGTCGACCTCGCCCTGTAGCGCTTGCATCTCCGCCCGCTTCTGGCGATAGACGACCATGCCATTCGCTCCGAACGTCGCATGCAGCAGCAGTCCAACGATCAGAAGCACGGCGGCTGCAGTTCCGAGTCGGCGCCACTCCACCGCGAGCCATGACCACGCCGGACGCGTGCGCTCAATCCAGCGCGCCGCAGCAGCCTCTGCCTTCGGCCCCTGATCTTTGGCCTGTCGGATCGCCTCACCTATCGCACGATCCTTCGCCTGATAAAAGGCTTGTCCAACCGCCGCACGCACTTCTTCCTTCCTGCCAGGCTTGTTGCCAGGCGTCGTGCCAGGAAAGATGCGTACTCGCGACGATGGCCCTAATCGAAGATCCATTTCGTTGCCGCCCCGCTCAACTTTGACAAGCATTCCCTGCTGCGCGCTTCGCTATACACGCGCACCACCGGCTCCGTGCCCGAGAGCCGGTAACAAACCCACGATCCGTCGGCGAGAACAAGCTTGAGCCCGTCCGTCCTCACCACCTCGGCAACTTTGATGCCATCAAACTCGACGGGATCTCGACGTAACTTTTCAGTTAACTTCTCTTTCGCTTCCGCCGTCAAGCGGAAGTTCTCTCGCAGTGGATAAAAGGAACCAACTTTAGCAAATAGGTTGGCCAGTTGCTTGCCCAGCGACGCGCCACGGCGCGCGACCATCTCACAACACAACAGGCCCGCCAGCACGCCGTCTTTCTCCGGAACGTGTTTGCGAATCGACAGGCCTGCGCTCTCCTCGCCGCCGATCAGAATCTTGCCCCGCTTAATCAATTCGCCAATATACTCAAAGCCCACTGGCGTCTCGTGCACCTCGATCTTTTGCTTTTCGGCGAGCGCGTTAATCAGATTGGTAGTCACAACGGATTTGCCGACGCCATTCTTCCAGCCGCGGCTTTCGACCAGATAATCAAAAAGAAGAGCGACGATATAGTTCGGCTGAATAAACGTTCCATCTTCGTCGACAATTCCAAAACGACCGGCATCGCTATCAGTCGCAATGCCAATACTCGCGCCGGTTTCGCGCATCTTGTGCCGCAGATCGTTGAGCAAATGATCGTCACGCAAATGATCGTCGAGCAGGTGATCGTCAGGCTCCGGCGCCTGTCCCCCAAAAAGCACGTCGCGCGTATCGTGCACCGTCGCCACCGTCACACCCGCCTCGCGCAGAAACGAATCCGAATAACCGCGCGCCGCTCCCCACATGGGATCGAATGCAATCTTGATGCCCGCCTTCTTAATCGCATCGACGTCGACGATCTCGCGCAGCCGCGACAGATACATCCGCCGCGGATCGATGGACTGAGACAGAGAACGGAACTGTGATGCGGATTCCGATCGAGCCGTTGTTGACGCTGCCGGTTCCGGATTCGCGTCAAACGCCTCAATCGCCACCTCAATCGCCTTGGTGGCTTCGGGCATCGCTGGCGCACCGTCGGGCGTCGAAAACTTGATGCCGTTATACTCCGGAGGATTGTGCGACGCCGTAAAGTTAATCGCGCCGTCGGCCTTCGACTGAATCACCGCATAGGAAATAACCGGCGTCGGGGCGGGCTCCGCAATCAGCAGCGAAGTAATTCCATAGCTCGATAGTATTTCGATTGCCGCCGCGCAGAAGCTTTCGCCGAGGAAGCGCGGATCGCGCCCAACCACAATTTTCGCGCCATTCGGTTTCTGCGACGACACATAGCACGCGATGCCATGCACCGCCCGAGTTACATTGGCAAATGTGAATTCCTCGGCGATGACCGCCCGCCATCCCGACGTGCCAAACTTGATTTGCGTTGCCATAGACTGCCTCGTATGCTTCGAGGGTCCTGAATGTTAGAGCTGGTTGCAAAACTTGCAGACAGTTCGGATGCTTAATCTTATATGACCGACAAAAGACTCATTCTCACGACTTGCGGCTCGCTGGAAGAAGCTCGCAGCATCGCCCACGCGTTGGTCGAACGGCAGCTCGCCGCATGCGTCAACATCATTCCCCAGATCGAATCGGTCTATCGCTGGAAGGACGAGGTCGAGACGTCAACGGAGTGGCTGCTTCTAATTAAGACGACCGCAGAAGCCGTTGACCGAACGCGCGAGGCTTTGACCGAGCTGCACTCCTATGAAATTCCGGAGTGCATCGAAATAGCCATCGAAGCCGGCAGCCCCGCATATCTGGATTGGATTGGAGAATCTGTTCGATGATCTGCAACCTCGTTCGCAGACGTCCGCAGACTTGAAACCGCGGTGTTGACGCCCCACAATCATGTCATGCTGAGCGGTGTGTGAGCTTCGCGAATGCGAAGCTTGATCGCAGTGGAAGCACCCCTACCGCGCCCAAAACTTTCCCACGCGCGACGATAGAACCATGAGGTCAACAGAACCAGATCGCTCTTTTTCTATCCCGGCTTCGACGCCCGAAGATTGAGCCGCGTGTAATCGAGGGTCCAGGGCGGATCGTCATCCGCCGCGGCATCGGCGAGTTTTTCCACAAACTTTATGCGCAACGTTTCAGTAGGAAGAATGTCTAGGTGCCGATGCAACACAAAGGTCTTCAGATACTCTTGAAATTCTCGACCGCCAGGCGCCGAAAAAGCCGCTTCCTCCAATCCCGTTACAACATTTTCGAATCCCGCCGCTCGCAAGCGAGAAGCCGCGCCTTCCGCATCGGAAAAAAACCACGGCTCGCTAAACTTCTCCAGCCAGTTTGAAAACTCCGAAGTTTGTGAAAGCGCGAGCACGCGATGACGTAGCCGATGAATATTAGGGCCGCCGCCGCATTGCGCATGTAGCCACCCCGTCGGCCGCAATGCCCCGTACAGGTTATGAAACAAGCCATCGTGGTCGTGAATCCAGTGAAATGACGCCGTGCTGAAAATCCCGTCAAAGCAGTTGTGAAACGGAAGAGCCATAAGATCGGCGACCAAAAACTGAATACGGCCGACAAAGTCAGCCCGCAGATTGTCTCGCGCGTGCAGCACCATGTTGCGCGACAGATCGACGCCAACCACGTGCCCGCGCGGAAGATTTTCTAATAGAAGCCGGGTTAGTTTCCCAGTACCGCACCCAGCGTCCATGACGCGCTCGTCGCCCCGCAACCGAAGCTCGCTGAGAACACGTTGTCCCCATTGAAATTGCGGCGCCGAGACTCGATGGTATTCGGCGGCATTCCACTCGCGAGGATTTGGCGGTTCAGGCAATAATCGTATGCGCGCTTTCGCCGTTGATACTGCGTTCAGTGAGATTGATATTAAGTGAGGTTGATATTAAGAATGCGACCTCGGCCTGCTAGATCGCGGCTAGCGCTTGGTCCAGATCGCCCAAAATATCGTCCACATCCTCGATGCCGACCGAGATGCGCACCATGCCGTCGGTGATTCCGATCTTGCGCCGGACCTCTTCGCCCACACCCGCGTGCGTCATGGTCGCGGGATGCGAAATTAGAGTCTCGACTCCGCCCAGCGACTCGGCCAGCGAGCATACCCGCACCTTGCGCAGCATCTTGTTAGCATTATCAAGCGATCCAGTTTCGAAGGCGATCATCGATCCAAAGCCCGACATCTGTCGCTTGGCCAGCTCATGCTGCGGGTGTTCCGGCAATCCCGGATAAAAAACCTTTTGCACTTTCTTGTGCTTCGAAAGAAAATCCGCGACCTTGCGGCCGTTGTGGTCGTGCTGTTCCATCCGCACTGCCAGCGTTTTAACCCCGCGCAAAATCAGCCAGCACTCGAAAGGCGAAAGAATCGCCCCCGCGCATTTCTGCAAAAAAGCAAGTTTCTCCGACTGCTCCGGCTTCGTGCAGACGACAACGCCGCCCAGCCCATCGCTGTGTCCATTAAGAAATTTCGTAGTGGAGTGCACAACCATATCGGCGCCAAATTCGAGCGGCCGCTGAAAATATGGCGACATGAAAGTATTGTCGACCACGACCTCAACGCTGCGCTGGTGGCTGAGATCGCAAATCGCGCGCAGATCGCAGAGCTCCATTAGTGGGTTCGTCGGCGTCTCTAAGAAAACCAGTCGCGTGTTCTTCTGCAACGCGCGCTCCACATTTTTTACATCCGACGTATCGGCATACGTAAATGTCAAGCCAAAGTTAACCAGCACCTGATTGAAGAGACGCGGAGTTCCACCATAGAGATTGTGCCCCGCCACAACGTGGTCACCCGCCTTGAGCATGGTCGCGACCGCATTGATCGCCGCCATCCCGCTGCCAAACACCGGCGCCGCAATCCCGCCTTCGAGCGCCGCAAGATTCGTCTCTAAGCGATCGCGCGTCGGATTCGAAACCCGCGCGTACTCATACCCCTTATTCTTGCCGATCTCTTCCTGCGCATAAGTGGAGGTCGGATAAATTGGCACGCTGACCGCGCCCGTAAGTGGATCGGGCTCTTGTCCAACGTGAATAGCTCGAGTTGCGAAGCCCGATGGGTCAGTGGTCAAAAGATTCTCCTGCTTTAACTCGCCGCTGTTCGCTACTCGCTTTTCGCGCAAACCGCGAACGACGAACGGCTAACAGCTCTCTAAATCCCACCCTCAAAAATCTTCTTCGACAAATACCGCTCCGCCGAGTCAGGAATCAGCGTAACCACCCGCTTCCCTGCCCCAAGCCGCTTCGCGATCTCAACCGCCGCATAAACATTGGCGCCCGCGCTCGACCCTCCGAGCACACCCTCGCGCGCAGCCAATTCCTTCACCATCCCAAAAGCTTGTTCATCGGTCACCATCATCACTTCATCGCAAACCGACCGGTCAAAATTCCCCGGAATAAACGTGTTACCGATCCCTTCCACCTTATGTGGCCCCGGCTTTCCCCCACCGAGGATCGACCCTTGCGTCTCCACCGCCACCGCGTGAACCTTCCCTATCCGTTCCTTAAGAAAGCGCGCAACTCCCGTAAACGTTCCCGCCGTGCCGCAGCCAACCGTAATCGCGTCGACCCGCCCCTCCATCTGCTCGAAAATCTCGCGCGCCGTAGTTTCGTAGTGATAATCGGTGTTCGCAGGATTATCGAACTGCGCCGCCAGAAAAGCCCCCGGCTCCGACGCCTGTAAATCCCGAGCGCGTTGAATCGCCCCCTGCATGCCCTCGCTTTCCGGAGTCCGCGTCACCTCCGCGCCAAGCGCGCGCATAATAATGACCTTTTCCTCCGAAAACTTTTCCGGCACAAACAGCCGCACCTTATACCCGCGACTCACCCCGATCAATGCCAGCCCAATCCCAGTATTTCCCGCGGTCGCTTCAATTACGGTTCCGCCGGGCTTCAGCCTGCCTTCGCTCTCGGCCCGCGCGATCAAGCCAATGGCGGCGCGGTCCTTCACGCTTCCGCCGGGATTCAAGTATTCGAGTTTCGCGAAAATGTCCGCCGAGCCCGCAGGGGCCAGCTTCCTCATGTGCAGCATGGGCGTTTCGCCGACGAGTTTCGAGATGTCATCGCTAAGGCGCAGGCGGGGGCTTGAAGTCAATGTAGTCACTCTACAGAGTAAGGAAGGTCAACCGCCAGCGTCAATCGCTACTAGCATTACCGGAGTGCTCCACCACACAACTCAAATTCTTCCCCAGCGTAAACTTAACGCGATTCGCTCACTGCCCGCCCGAAGGCGGCTCAGTTCCCGCGTAATACCCGCTTTTCGTACGCACGCTGAGTTTGCCGTAGCTGTGTGCATGGGCATCGACCTTCACTTGCCGGTAACCGCCGTGGCTCTTCGGATTACTCGGCTTGTATCCAATCGTGTATTGCGTGCGAATGTCGTGCGCCACCGAACGGCTGATGGCGTCAACCTCGTCCAGGGTTTGCGGAAAGAAAGCGATGCCGCCGGTTCTCTCCGACATAATCTGCAATGCCCGCTTGGCGTGCTTCGGATGCTCTTCCTTCTCCAGAATGCCTATCGAATAAACTGTCGGCCCATTCTCGGCCTGCAGGCGCCGCACCGCCTGCTCAAGACTTTCAGCGCTCTCGTTGTCCTCTCCGTCAGTAACCACAAAAATCACTTTCTTTTCCAGCTTCGCATCTTTTTTCAAGTGGTCTGCAGATGCCACGACCGCGTCATACAGCGCCGTGCCCCCGCGCGTCTCGATCTTCTCCAGCCCCTCTTTCAGCTTGCCGATATTCGAAGTAAAGTCCTGGTCAAGATAGTATTCATCGTTGAAATTAACGATAAATACTTCATCATTTGGATTCGACGCGCGCACCAGATTCAGCGCCGCCGCATTCACCTTCGCCCGCTTCTCGCGCATCGAGCCAGAGTTATCCACCACGATCCCCATCGCCACCGGAATATCCTCGTGCCGGAACGACGTAATCACCTCCGGATGCCCGTCCTCGTAAACGTTGAACGCGCCCTTATCGAGAGTGGTAACGATGCGCTGTTTGTCGTCGATGACCGTAGCGTGCAGCACAACCTCTTCGACATCTTTATGAAAAACGAAAACGCCGCTGTCCGCGGAATCCTCACTCTGCGTTGAATTAGAAGTTGAGCCGGGAGTCGGGTTCTGAGCCGCTCCCCCAGCAGGATTCGCCGCACCGCCCTGGGGAGTCGCCGGTTCGCCGGCAGTGGGCGGCTGCTTCGCAGCTCCGCCCTGGGCTTCCAAGTTCACCTGAAATAGTATGAGAGAAAAAACCAGCAGAGATAAAAGCGGCAGAGATAAATTATTCCGACGGCGCATAATAACCCGTTTTGGCGTAGACCCGGAGCGGCGGCAATCCTTTTGGCGGTAAAAGCTTAACTTTTATTTTACGCCATTTGCCATCGTGTGCCGGGTTCTTAGGACGGTATCCGATCACGTATTGATTGCGCAACTCAATACCAATCTTCGTCGATACGTCCGCCAGGTCGTTCGGGTTATCAATCGTGAATGCACGTCCACCGGTCAGTTCGGTCACATCACTGAGAAGGGCCGGCCCCAACCGCTCTTCTTCCGTCGGAAAGTAATGATCGTAAATGCCGATAGCGTAGATAAGAATATCGGCTTCCTTGACCATCGATTTGATCTCACCTTCGGTATACCGGCTGTGATTGTCTCCGCCGTCGGAGATGATCAGCAAAGCCTTCTTCGGATATTTGGCCTGCCGCATTTTGCTGACGCCCAGATAAATCGCATCCAGCAGCGCGGTACGCCCTCGCGCCACCGTGTAGAGAAGCCGAGCCTGAATATCCTCCACCGAATTCGTGAAGTCGGCGATCTCCTCCGGCTTATCCGCGAACGTGATCATAAAAAATTCGTCCTGCGGATTGGCTGTCTTGAAAAATTGGATCACCGCTTCGCGGGCGCGCTCTATTTTCGAGCTCATGCTGCCGCTCATATCAAAGATCACGCCGATCGACACCGGGGCATCCTCACTCGAAAAGGTCTTGATCTCCTGCTGATCCTTCCCTTCGAAGAGATTGAAATTGTCGCGATCGAGGCCGGTGACCAGCCGGTTTAGGGGGTCGGTGATCGTGACCGGCACCAGCACCATATCCACACCAACTTTGTACGGCTTAGTGTGGGTCTTGAAGACGGGATCGATGTCCGGCTCTTTCGGCGCCGGAGCCTGGACTCGCGGCTGAATGTGAACGTCCTCAGTTGAATTCTGGGCTAGAAGCGGAAGGATTCCGCAGACAAAAAATATCAGAACGACAGCGAAGGAGAGGCGAGCCGGGAACTGTTTGCCGTACAGCATAGGCCCTACTAAATCCGCGCCTTTGACGAAAAACTACGGGAGACAGCCCGAATCTCCCAAAAAGGGCGGGCCGAACAAGCTATATGAGCCGGAATAGTAGCATAGTCCTGAAAAAGTGTTGTCACTTTTTCGTACGCGCCCCTAAGATTCTGACGTAATCGGGAAGGTTGCCACTGTAAAAATGTACAGGCTTTCTCTCTTCGTTCCGCCTTAGCCTTCCCTGCCCTTCGCCTTTCCTGCCTTTTGCTTTTCCCGCTCCGTATGCTTTTCCTGCCCTTGCCTTCCCCGTTACCTGTCACCCGTTTCAGCTTTTCCTGTACTTAGCCCTTCCTGTCGTACGCCCCGCGCCTCTCCACATTCCCTCACATTCACCCCTGCTACAATTCTGCGTTACCCCGTGGCAATCATTTCTCCATTTCGAGCCTGGCGCTACAACCCCGAGCGCGTCCCGGTTCAGCAGGCCGTAACCCAGCCCTACGACAAAATCACTCCTGCTATGCAGGAACACTACTACGAAGCCAGTCCTTATAATCTGGTGCGGATAATCCTCGCAAAACGCCTGCCTGAGGACAACGACAGTGAAAACATTTACACCCGCTCAGCAGCCTCTTTCCAAAACTGGCGACAGACGCGCATTTTGCACCAGGATTCAGAGCCTTCCCTCTATCTCTACTCCCAGACCTTCACCATTCCCGGGAGCCAAACGCTGGCGGAGCGCCGCAGTTTCATCGGCCTCGGCCGAATCGAAGAATATTCCGCTCAGGTCGTCTTCCGCCACGAACAGACGCTGGCCAAGCCCAAGGCCGATCGCCTCGACCTGCTGCGCGCAACCCGCGCCCACTTCGGCCAGATTTTCATGCTCTACAGCGGAGGCGGCAAGGCAGACGCCCTGCTAGATCCGGCCGGCCAAAACCAGCACAAAAACGCCGACATCGAGGTCACCGACGAGTACGGCGTCATCCATAGGGTCTGGAGAGTTTCCGACGCCGGCATCCTCGCCTCCGTTCGTGACCAAATGAAAGACCGAAAACTGATCATCGCCGACGGCCATCACCGCTACGAAACCGCCCTGACCTATCGCAATCAGCGCCGCGCCACCGCCGAGACAGATTCAGGAATCCCCGCCCCTTACGACTGGGTCATGATGACCTTCGTCGACATGGATCGCCCCGGCCTCGTAATTCTGCCCACCCACCGTCTCGTCTTCGGCCTGCCCACATTCTCGGGAGCGCAATTTCGGGCTGACGCCCGCAAATTCTTCAACATCGAAGAGGTCGACGCCGGAATCGACGCCACCCGCGCCACCGCCATCCTTCGGCAGGCCGGCCACGCCGGAACCGCGCTCTTGGCGGTCACCAAGGAGCGCTGCTTTCTGCTGCACTCCCCAAAAGCCATCGGCACTCGTTTATTCGGTAGCCTCTCTCTGCGCCAACAGGCACTCGATGTCGTGCAGTTACACAAGTGCCTGCTCGAAGGCGTCCTCCAGATCTCCGAGGAAGCCGTACGCAATCAAGACAATGTCTCCTACTGTCGCGAAGCCGCCGAAGCTCTAGCGCAAGTGCAAAACGGAAAAGTTCAAATCGCCTTTCTAATGAATCCCGCCCGCATGGAGCAAATTCGCGATATAGCCTTTGCCGGCGAAGTGCTTCCTCAGAAGTCGACCGACTTCTATCCCAAGCTGCTAAGCGGCTTAACGATTTATGCGCTGGATTAAAGCACCGAGTACCCAGTACCTGGTACCCAGTGCTGGCCGTCGCCGAAATTCGGGGTTCTGGGCACTGGGTACTGAGTACTGGGTACTGCTTCTGTTCGCCGTACTACCGGTCGCAGTGAGAGCCGAAGAAAAACACATCTCCGTCTACTCACCCGTCGCCATCTACTCTCTTCCAATTATCGATCGTGGCGGTCGCGAATACGTCGGCCTGCTCGAATTACTGGAACCCCTGGGCCGCGTCAGCAGCCAGTCCGACGGTCGCCACTGGCGCCTGCGTTACAACGCATTCGATGCCGACTTTACCGCCGGGAAGTTGCAAGGCAAAATTCATGGCCGCGATTTCGATTTCACCGCACCCTTCCTCATCGAAAACTCGCGCGGCCTGGTGCCACTAACTTCGCTGAACGCATTGCTCCCGCGCTTCCTCGGAACTCCCGTTAATTTTCGCGAAAGCGCGCGCCGCCTCTTTATCGGCGATGTCGGCATCCAAATCAGCTTCCGTCTCGAGGCCGCTAACCCGCCCCATCTGATACTGACTTTCACCGCCCCCGTGAACCCGACCATCTCCACCGAGCCCGGCCTGTTGCGAATGATCTTCAAGCGCGATCCCGTCGTCTCCCCAGGCAGCCAGTCAATCTCTTTAGACGACAAAGTCATCACCCACGTCAGTTATTCCGAGAACAACGGGGACGCGGAATTAGCCGTCTCGGCCAGCGAGCCCCTGCTGGCCACTTTCAGCTCCGACCGAAGAACCATCACCATTTCGCCAATCGCGTCCGCGACGCAAGCCGGCACACTCGCAAACGGCGCGACGCAACCAAACCCAGCGCAGCCTCCAGCGGCAGCCAACCAAGTCGCAAGCAACGCCAATGCCAACCCCAACGCCAACACTATTGCGCATCGCATTCTTGCCGTCGTCGATCCCGCCCATGGCGGCGACGAGCGCGGCGCAGCCTTATCTGAGACACTGGCCGAAAAAGATGTCACTCTCGGCTTCGCCCGTCTTCTCCGTCACGAACTCGAAATCCGCGGCTTCGCCGTCACCATGCTCCGCGACGCCGACACCACCCTGACCCTCGATCAGCGAGCCACCGCCGCCAACGTAGCGCGCGCCGGAATCTACATCAGCCTTCACGCGACTTCTCAAGGCAATGGAGCCCGCGTCTACACATCGCTCCTGCCCGTAGAAGCGCCAAGCAAAGGAATATTTCACGCCTGGAATACGGCGCAGGCGCCCGTTTTACCCTTAAGCCGAATCGTCTCGGCAGCCACTACAACCGAGTTGCAGAAAAAAGACTTCCCAGCTCAATCAGCTGCCGCCTCGCTGCGTCCCCTAAACAACGTGTCGATGCCAGCCCTAGCGGTCGAACTAGCCCCCGGCCCAAATGGCCTGGCCGACCTGACCTCAGCCAACTATCAGCAGCGCGCCGCCGCAGCGATAGCCGACGCAATAGCCAGTGTCCGAGACCGCCTGGGAGTTCAACAATGATAAAAGTATCGGGCCATCGGGTGATCGGGTCATCGGGCGATCTGAGATCAAAGGCCTTTGATTTTCGATCACCCGATGACCCGATCACCCGATCACCCGATGAAGGGGTTCACCCATGATCCCCCGTTCCCTCCTGATCGGTGTGGCCACACTCCTGCTGCTAGTAGTTTGCATGGGAATCTACCTCCGCCAAATGCGGCAACGCGCGCGCCAACCCGAGCCCGCAGCAACCACCCAAGCGCTCCCGGTCACTCCTCCACCCACCGGCCCAACCGAAACCGTCACCCTCTACGTAGCCGATGACGCTACCGGAATCCTCCGCCCCCGGTCCGCCCAAATCCCCCTCCCCGGAGGCCGCCAGCAGCGAGCCGAAGAATTACTGCGCACTCTCCTCCGCATCTACCAGCAACCCGGAGCCGCGCATCCTCTAGCCGCAGCCGCCGACATTCGCAGCATCTACCTCGTCGATCCCGGAGCCGCCGTCATCGACCTCAACGCCCCATTCGCCGACCAGCATCGCTCCGGCATTCTAAGCGAGCAACTCACCGTAAACTCCCTGGTCGAAACCCTGGCCATCAACGTCCCCGGCATCCAGCGTGTCAACATCCTGGTAGAAGGCAAAAAACGCGAAACCCTGGCCGGCCACGCCGACCTGACCAACACCTTCGACGTGATAACCATCGAGCAGTCAGCCAGCCAGTAGCCACCCGATTCAACCATCAGAATCCCCGCGCCCGCCCTTGCCGCTCTTCAAGATTCGCTGCTCGCAAAATTCGCGTGATCGCCAAAATCGTGTTCCAATTCCGAGTAGTAGCCGGCACGCCATACAGTTTGTCGACCTGTCCCAAATAGCCGATCGTCTTCATGTGCCGGCGATAGATTCCAAACACGAACTGCCCGTCGCAAGCAATCACCCGCACCAACCACTCCCCAGCCGCGGGAAACGCAACTGGAAGCGGAGCCCGGACGCCGCCGGCCTTCGACAGGATACTAACGAACCGTACAACATCCGGCGATGAGGGCTGATTTACAAACGGATTCTCCGTCTCCAGTCGGAGAAGATCGCGCCCATCGCACATCACAATCTCCGTTTCAAACGGCAGCTTGCGGAGCAATGCAGCGCGAAATTTTGCTCGCAGGCCAGGTCTACGAACAACAAACGTCCCCGCCGCCCCCACGTTCACAACATCAAAGCCACTCAATTCTCGTGCAAGGATGCTAGGGCGAAACGTCCTATGGCCGCCAACATTGACACCGCGGAGGAATACGACCAGCGCCATACCCCAGATTATGAAGAAAAAAAACAAGGTGGGCTATACAGTTTGCCGAAAAACTCCAATCCAATCGGGCTCCGGGAAGGGCGCGAGTTTTACTCGTGCCGTAAGGCTTCGAAAGTGTGCCCGCGCTTTAGCGCCTGTGGCAACTCCTGGCCGATTGCGAGAGTTTTTCAGCAAACTGTGTAGCAGCTTACGTTCGCAGCTAATGCATACTTGAGCGCAGGGTGTAGGCAGATGGCGAAAAATCGCGATAGCACAAGTTTGCGCTCTCCCTACACCTGCCTGGCGAATAAGAGGCGCAAAGTTGTGAGAACGCCAGATTTCAGCAGTTGAGGAAGAGACGATCACCCGGCTTATTTAAAGAATAGGTTGTGTACAAATCCCACGATTACCGCGGTAAGAAAAGCAATCGACACGATGCTCCGTGGATTTTTGAAATATCTACTTAGGGATTCCCCTTTTTGTCGTGGGACATTAATCAGCCAGTACATGCCGAAACAAAACCACGGGACCCACTCGAATTGGAAAAATGCCTTCCGAGCGTCCAGAACTGCGCACAAGAACATTAGGGCAGCTACGACCATTTGTGCCCAAAAGGACAGAAAACGGGTCCGAGGCGAAATGGCTTCTTGCACGGGAACCTCCAATTTGCGGAGAATTATACCGCGCCTCAGCAGTTCCGTTAGCGGGATCGGACTACCAGTTGTCGCAAAAATTGCGATAGCACCAACTACTATTGCTCCCAGTTTAGTTGTACCCTTGCTTGTCCATGAGCGCGCAACGAAGCCTTTGGAGACAACCGGGTGTTATCGTCGTAATCGCAGTGGCTGTCCTAATCAATTTGGTTGTTGACTGGTTCGTTTTCAAGCCGAAGAGCGTAGTGCTGTTTATTGTCGTGGAAGCTCTAGTCGTGGGCGGCATCGCTTTGCTGGTAATTGCGCGGGCCCAATGCCGCAGGGTTGGCGTAACGTCCCGATCACACCAACCTCAAGCCCCCCTCTCCGATTCATCACAAACGCCCAGTGTGAGAACTGGCGCCAAGAATTAACGCCGAGCGCTCACGGTTAAGAGCTGGCCGGTGAGAGCTGATCGCGCGCGCGGCTGTTAGAATTCCCTCGCATGATCTTTCGCAGCGATAACCGCGCTCCCGACCAGCTCCGCCCCGTCAACATCGTTCCCGACTTCATCTCCACCGCCGAAGGCTCGGCGTTGATCGAGATGGGCAACACGCGCGTCATTTGCACCGCGTCGATCGAAGAAACAGTTCCACCCTTCTTGCGCAATTCCGGCAAAGGATGGATCTCCGGCGAATACGGAATGCTGCCCCGCGCAACCCTGACCCGCAGCGCCCGCGAATCCGCCAAAGGCAAACAAAGCGGCCGCACGCAAGAGATTCAGCGTCTGATCGGCCGCTCCCTCCGCGCCGTAGCCGATCTCCAGCGCCTGGGCGAACGCACCATTTGGATCGACTGCGACGTTATTCAGGCGGATGGCGGCACGCGCACGGCCTCGATCACTGGCGCATTCGTCGCGCTGGGCTTGGCTTTGCAGCGACTGGTCGACGCCGGAACCTTGACCGCGGCCCCAATCAAGGATTTTGTCGCGGCGATCAGCGTCGGCATAGTCGACGGCGAAGTGTTACTCGATCTGAATTACGAAGAAGATTCCCGCGCCGACGTGGACATGAATTTTGTGATGACCGCAGGCAACAAAATTGTCGAACTGCAAGCCACCGCGGAGCACCAGGTATTCGACGACGCGCAACTGGCCAAGATGATGTCACTGGCGCGCCAAGGCATCCAGTCGCTGATCGCCAAGCAGCAAACCTTGCTCGGAGCGTTGGCTCTTCGCCAGTAAATCGCGGGCCGCGACCTTCAGATGAGGCGAAAAGGATACTCTTCTAGGGTTGTCATCCCGAGCGAAGCAAGGGATCTGCAGCTCGCTGTAGAATCAGCCGACCGCCGATTTGGGCCTATCACGTCTGAATGATTATTCTCTGTCGCAGCAGCCGTGGTTTAGAATCGTTTGTCGTATAGCAATAATCGTCTAGCACTATTAGGAGGCCTTATGAAACTCACCCCCGGAAAACTCGCCGGCATGAAAGCCGTTTCCAACGACCGAGGCGTAATCGCCGCCGCCGCCATGGATCAGCGCGGCTCTCTGCAGAAATCGCTCGCCAAAGAAAAAGGTTCTGCCGTCTCCGACTCCATGATGGAAGAATTCAAGATTCTGGTGAGCGAGGTGCTGACGCCTCATGCCAGCGCCATCCTCCTCGATCCCGAGTGGGGCCTTCCCGCCTCCAAGCGCCGCGCAAAGAATGCCGGTCTTCTCCTGGCCTACGAAAAAACCGGCTACGACAAAACCGGCCCCGGACGCCTCGGCGATCTGCTCGATCATTGGTCGGTGCGCCGCCTGAAAGAAGCTGGCGCCGATTGCATCAAGATTCTCCTCTACTACACCCCATTTGATCCAAAAGACGTCAACGACAAGAAGCACGCCTGGGTCGAGCGTCTGGGCGATGAGTGTCGCGCCAACGACATCCCTTTCTTTCTTGAGTTCGTTGTCTACGATGAAGGTGTCGACGAGAAAGGTTTCGACTTCTCGAAGAAAAAGCCAAAGGCCGTCATCGAAAGTATGCGCGAATTCACCAAAGACCGCTACGGCGTCGACGTCATGAAGGTCGAAGTTCCCATCAACATGAAGTTTGTCGAAGGCACGAAATCGTATAAAGGCGAAAAAGCCTACTCGAAACAAGAGGCTATGCAGCACTTCCAGGAAGCAGCCGCAGTCGCGACCAAGCCCTTCATCTATCTTTCGGCAGGAGTCAGCAACGCTGAATTCACCGAGTCGCTAGAGCTAGCCGCCGAATCAGGTGTGAAGTTCAACGGCGTCCTCTGCGGTCGCGCAACATGGAAAGATGGCATCCCGATCTACGCGAAACAGGGAGCCAATGCTTTTAGAAAATGGCTGGAAGATGAAGGCGTAAAAAACATTAATAACGTAAACGATCGCCTGAAAGCCGCAACGAGTTGGTATTCAATCTATGGAGTGGAACCGGCGCTCGCCCACGTGTAAACCAAGCATTCAGCCATCAGTATTCAGCAATCAGAGCTGCGGCGTAAGTGAGCTGCCTGGTTGCGTGAAATCTGAATGCTGAGTGCTGACTGCTGAATGCAGACTACCCGCAAAACCGCCCTCATCACCGGCGCCTCCTTCGGGATCGGACTGGAACTCGCCCGCATCTTCGCGCGCGAAGGCTACGATCTCGTTCTCGTCGCCCGCAGCGCCGACAAACTCCGCCAACTGGCCTCCGAACTAGAAAAAGCGCATGGCACACGCTCACTGATTCTCGCGATTGACCTCACAGATCCAGGAGCGCCCGCCTATGTCCTCGACCAGACCACGCGTGCCGACATTCAGATCGACGTGCTGGTCAATAACGCCGGCTTCGGACAATACGGCCTCTTCGCCGAGAACGATCTCGAAGAATGCCTGCGCCAGATTCAACTCAACATAACCACGCTCACTCATCTAACGCGCCTCTATCTGCCAGCGATGATTGAGCGAAAATCCGGGCGCATCCTGAACGTCGCATCCACCGCGGCGTTTCAGGCCGGACCGCTGATGGCCGTCTATTACGCCACCAAAGCCTACGTTCTACATCTCTCGGAAGCCATAGCGAATGAACTCAATGGCTCGGGCGTAACCGTCACCTGCCTATGCCCCGGTCCAACCGCCACCGAATTCCAGGAGCGAGCAAACATCAAGCACATTCGGTTAGCGACGTACGGAGCGATGGATGCCCGTACCGTAGCAGAAGACGGCTATCGCGCCCTGATCGCAGGCAAGCCCGTAGTAATTTCCGGGTTCAAGAATTGGCTGCTAGCGCAATCGGTACGCTTTGCGCCCAGGCGAATGGTTACCGCCGTAGCAAGGAAATTGCAAGACAAATAAATCAAGGCCGTTCGCTATCGCAAAACTTCCTGAGGCGTCTTGCGCCCTTCAAGCGCCGCCTGCACGCGGCTATGCTTCCGGCTATACGTGAAATAAACCACCATCCCAATCACCAGCCAGATAATCAATCGCGCCCAGTTGATCCAACCCAGTTTGTACATCATGTAGCCATTGAAAATAATTCCCATGACCGGCACAAACGGCACCCAGGGAGTGCGAAAAGGTCTCGGCTGGTCGGGGTTCGTGCGGCGCAAAGTCATCACCGCGATACAAACAATCACAAACGCCAGCAGCGTTCCGATGTTGACCATCTTTCCAATGTCGTCGATCGGAGTCAGCGCCCCCACAATCGCCGCCAGCAACCCGACGAGCATGGTGTTCTTCCAAGGCGTACGAAACCGAGGATGAATATCAGCGAAGAATTTCTTCGGCAACAGCCCATCGTTGGCCATCGAATACAGCACGCGAGTCTGCCCCAGCAACATGACGAGCATCACGCTGGTGAGACCGGCCAGCGCGCCGAGCGTAATGATGTTGGAAGCGCCAACAAGACCCCGGTCCAGGAAAGCGCGCGCAATCGGCGCTTCGATATTCACTTCTTTCCAGGGAACCATCCCCGTCAGAACTGCCGCTACGGCAATATACAAAACTGTACATACCAACAGCGAAGCAATAATTCCGATGGGCAGATCACGCTGCGGATTCTTCGCCTCCTGCGCCGTAGTCGAAACCGCATCGAATCCGATATAAGCGAAAAATATGTAAGCCGCCCCTGCCCCTATACCTGAGAATCCGTAGGGTGCAAATGTCGACCAGCTCGATCCCCAGTTGGCTGCGCTGATGTAACGTATGCCCAGCCCGATAACAAATAAAACCACTCCTACTTTAATCGTTACAATCGTTGCATTAAAGCGAGCGCTTTCTTTAATACCAATCACCAGAATCGCCGTGATCACAAGAGCAATCACGAAAGCCGGCAAGTTAAAGCCAATCTCAGATCCGAATAGATGAGGAGCGTTCAGCAGATCGTGACCTTTTTGCACCAGCTCTGGCGATTGCGCTCCCATGATCGCCGTCACTTTATCAAGGAAAGCCTGCGTGCCCGGAACGAGCGTGGAATCAGATGCAACTGCCATCTGGCGAGCGACTATCTTTTCCGCCTGATCGAGTCCAGTCCAATGGTCATAGGCCAGCCACAACGGCATCTTGATGTGAAAAATATTAAGCAGTTCGATGAAGTGATTCGACCATCCCGACGAAACCGTGCTCGCGCCCATGGCATATTCGAGCGTGAGGTCCCATCCGATAATCCACGCTATGATCTCGCCCAGCGTAGCGTAAGCGTAGGTGTACGCGCTGCCCGCCAACGGAATCATGGCAGCAAACTCCGCATAGCAGAGCGCCGCAAAGGTGCAGCCCAGCCCGGAGAGCACGAACGACAACATCAGTCCCGGCCCAGCGTAGTGAGCGCCCAGCCCGGAGAGCACGAAAATTCCGGCTCCGATGACCGCACCGACGCCGAGCGCGGTCAACTGAAATACGCCGAGCGTGCGCTTCAAACTATGCGAGCCCGTCTCTCGCGCCTCCTCCATCAACAGCCCAAGCGGCTTTTTTGCAAAGAGATCAGTCATCCGTGGCGTTTCTCCTATTCGCTAGGCCCCAGTCGGCTAGCAACATCACCATAACTCGCAACTACATCTAAACCATTTCCCGGCGCGGCCGCCAGATGTAATACACCGGAATGCCCAGCAGCACGATGAACAGCCCCGGCCAGGTGTATTGTGGCTTGTAGCGTAACAGCACTATGTCGATAAACAAAGCCATCACGATATAGACCGCGGGCAAGATCGGATACCCCACCGCCTTATAAGGACGCTCCGCCTCAGGGTGAGTACGCCGCAAAACGAATAGCCCGAAGATCGTGAGCACGTAAAACACCAGCACCGCAAAAATAATGTAGTCGAGCAACTGACCGTAGCTTCCCGAAATGCACAACACGCAGGTCCAAACCATCTGCACCATCAGTGAAACCGCGGGCGTCTTGTAGCCAGGATGCAGCCGGGCAACGCTGCGAAAAAACAGGCCGTCCTTAGCCATCGCGTAATAAACGCGCGCGCCGGAAAGAATCAAACCATTGCAGCAGCCAAAGCCAGAAACCATGATGGCGACCGCCATCAAGCCTCCGCCCGCAGCCCCAAACATCTGCGTCATGACCGCCGTCGCCACGCGATCCTCCTTCGCGTATTGAATTCCCCGCGCCAGTAGCGTTGTTCCATCCGGACTGCCCGCCAGCGGCAGCGCACTCAGATAAATAAAATTGCACGCAATATAAAGCGCAATCACCACGCCCGTTCCAAGCGCCAGCGACAGCGGAAGATTGCGGCTCGGATTTTTCACCTCGCCCGCAGTGAAGGTAACGTTATTCCAGGCGTCGGCGGAAAACAGTGACCCGACTTGGGCAATCGCCAGCACCGTCAGCGTCGAAACAAGAACGCTGGCGCCCATGCCGCCCACGTCATGCAAAGTGCCGAGACCAGCGTTGTGCCAGAAGTTCGCGCCAAAGTTGGCGGCGATCGCCTGCGCATTGCGCCCAAGAAAGACTCCGAAGATGACCAGGCCGAGCAGCGCCGAAACTTTGGCAGTCGTAAAAATATTCTGAATAATTGCGCCCGTCTTCACGCCGAAAATGTTGATGATCGAGAGCATCACCACGACCAGGATGGCGACGAAGTTCTGCGTGTTCAACCCAACATCCATCCCGCCGAGCGTCATCGGACCAATCGCAAAAGTCGGCACCTTCCAAATGTGGATGATCCAGTGTGTAGAAGAAATTGCCGGCCAGAAAATTCCAAGGAATTTGCCGAAAGCCACGCCCACCGCGGCAATCGTACCCGTCTGAATCACGAGAAATAAAGTCCAGCCGTAGAGGAATCCCCACAGCGGCCCGAGCGACTCCCGGAGATAGACATACTGTCCGCCCGCCCGCGGCATCATCGCCGCGAGTTCGCCATAGGTGAGCGCGCCGACAATCGTCAGAAAGCCGGTAATAAGCCACGCGCCAATCAGCAACGCTGGCGAAGCAACCTCGCGCGAAATCTCCGCCGAGACAATAAAAATGCCCGAGCCGATCATCGAGCCCATGACCAGCATGGTCGCGCTGGTCAGCCCAAGCCCTTTGACGAGTTCCTGATCCTGATGAGTATGCCGATCCCAATCGCTCGGAGCCGGTGATCGCTTGGGAAGTTGAACGTCAGTGCTCACGAACCTCCTAAATGACGCGAAACAAAAGATATTTTATGAGTTGTCATCCCGAGCAAGGCGAGGGATCTGCAGTCCGCCGAAAAGTTGCAGATCCCTCGCCTTGCTCAGGATGACAAAATTTAACGGGTTCAACTTTACCCCAGAACTCGCAAAAATTCCTCAGCTGATTTGCCCGGCTCCAGTAACAAGTCAGATATCACCGCCACGGAATCTGCCCCCGCATCGATGACGGAACGCGCATTAGCGCGAGTAATCCCGCCAATCGCCACCAGCGGCTTGCGCGTCAGTTCCCGCGCCCGGCGCAAGCCTTCGAGTCCAACGATAGGGTCAGGATTCACTTTGCTATTGGTGGCGAAAATCGGCCCAATCGCAAGATAGTCAGCAGAAGTCGTATCGGCTTCGGCCAGTTGTTCCGGATTATGCGTCGATACTCCCAGCCATCGATCAGCCCCAATAATGCGCCGCGCCGACTCAGGCAAAAGATCATCCTGCCCCACATGGAGCCCGTCAAAGCCAGCTGCCAGACAAAGATCCGCGCGGTCGTTCATGATCAGATTGATATTCGATCCGATGTTCGATCCAAAGCGAGCTTCGAGCCGTGCCCTGAGTTGGCGAGCCTCTTCAAGCATCAGTCGCGCATTGCCGGACTTGTTGCGGTACTGAAGCAGCGTGACGCCGGCCGACGCAAGTTCCTCTGCTGCGGCAAACATTCCGTCAGCATCACCGAAACATGCGGGATCGAGAATCGGATAGAGTCGGGGAAGTCGCACCATGGCTCAGCCGCCGAGACGCGGATCGGCGTTCCTAAGAATGCGTTTCTTTTTTCGCCAGAAATCTCTCAATAAACCCCGTATCGAAATTGCCTGCGCGAAAGTCTGGGTCCGCCAGAATCCGCCGGTGCAGCGGAATCGTCGTATAGATTCCTTCCACAATAAACATTCCCAGCGCGCGGCTCATGCGCGAGATCGCCTCGGCGCGATCTTTCCCCCGCACCACCAGCTTTGCAATCAGCGAATCATAATAAGGGGGAATCGTCCCCTCCGCATACGCCGCCGTATCTATGCGCACGCCCGTCCCTCCCGGCGGATTAAACGTCGTAATCTTCCCCGCCGACGGCGTGAACTTCTCCGGATGCTCGGCGTTGATGCGGCATTCGATCGCATGTCCGCGAGGCACGATGGGCGTTTGCACCACATCGCTCAGCTTGGCTCCCGCCGCGATCATGATCTGGCTCTTCACCAGATCAACGTCCGTGACCATTTCCGTGACCGGATGCTCTACCTGAATCCGCGTGTTCATCTCGATGAAGTAAAGACGCCGGTCTTTATCCATCAGAAATTCAATCGTGCCCGCATTTTGATAGCCGACAACACTCAGCGTCTTGCTGAGGATTTCACCCGTCTCCTCGCGCAACTCGGGCGTCATCCGCACCGACGGCGACTCCTCCAGCAGCTTCTGATGTCGCCGCTGAATCGAGCACTCGCGTTCTCCCAGGCTGATCACTTTGCCGTGCTCATCGCCCAATACCTGAAATTCAATGTGCCGCGGATTCTCAACATAGCGCTCTAAATAAAGATCGCCATTACCGAAAGCGCCTGCCGCCTCCGACTGCGCCTGACGATAGAGTGTAGACAGTTCGTCCTCGTTGCGGACAATGCGCATGCCACGCCCACCCCCGCCAGCCGTGGCTTTTAGGATCACCGGAAAACCGATCTGCCGCGCCCACTCCAGCGCTTCTTCAGCCGACTCGACGACGCCATCTGACCCGGGAACGATCGGCACTCCATGCTGTTTCATGGCCGCGCGCGCCTTCTCTTTTTCTCCCATCAGCCGTATGACTTCCGGCGGTGGCCCGATGAACTTGATTTGCGAGGCCTCGCACACTTCCGCGAAGTTGGCGTTTTCCGAAAGCAGGCCGTAGCCGGGATGGATGGCGTCAACGTTCGCGATTTCTGCCGCGCTGATCACCGCCGGAACGTTAAGGTAGCTCTGCGCCAGTTGCGGCGGCCCTATGCAAATCGCTTCGTCGGCAAAGCGCACGTGCAGCGAATTCCGGTCCGCCTCGCTGTAGATCGCGACCGAGCGTATGCCCAGTTCCTTGCACGCACAAATCACGCGCAGCGCAATCTCGCCGCGATTCGCTACTAAAATCTTATTGAACATGATTGCGTCGTGGAAAATTCAATTGCCCAGGTCTGTCGTACTTGGTTGGTGTTAAATGGCCCGATGGCCCGATCATCCGATGACCGATCGATGACCCGACCTCGTCATTTCGGACGAACGGAGAAAAGTTCTTGCCCGTACTCGATAGGCTGGCCGTTGGCGACGAGCTTCTTGACCAACTCCCCCGCTACGTCGCATTCGATTTCATTCATCAGTTTCATCGCTTCCACAATGCACAATACCTGCCCTACTTCGAGCGTATCGCCCACCTTGACGAAAGGTGGCGACCCCGGCGAGGGTGATTCGTAGAACGTGCCGACGATGGGCGATTTCACAATGTGCAAGCCTTCATGAGGTTCGGGAGCGGCAGAGCTCGCCGCCAGATCGACCCGAGTATGCACCGGGCCAGCAGCCGGAGGAGCCCCAGAAACCCCGGAAACAATGACCGGCGCCGGCTGCATGGCGATATAGCGCGAATCGGGTACCGCGGCCGGCGGAGGCTCGGCCGCGCGCTTGATCTTCACCTTGACATCGCCGCGCTCCAACTCAAATTCAGCAATGTCCTTTTCGATTAGGAACTCGATGAGTTCCTTCAGCTCTTTTTGATTCATGTATAAGGCGGGTTCGCTTAGCTTTCACGGCATCCTTAGGATGCCCATTTCGTATCAGGGTATCGCTTCGGCGATACCACAATTCTTTCGACTCCAACCGTCGCTTTCGCTCGCACCGACGTTCTTCCCGCAGCCTGCTAAATCACAACCAACTCTCTTTTATCAGTCGGTGTCAACACTTCGCAGCCCGAAGACGTCACCACTACCACATCTTCGATCCGCACGCCCCACTTCCCCGGCACGTAAGCGCCAGGTTCGATCGTAATCACCATTCCGGGCTCCAACTTCTGCCTCTGCCCGGCAGCCAGCCTAGGCGCTTCGTGTATCTCTAATCCTAAACCATGGCCGGTCGAATGAGTGAAATAGCGCGCCAGCTTCCGCCGGCGGAGTACCCCGCGCGCGGCTCCATCGACCGCGGCCGCAGTCACTCCAGGGCGAACCGCCGCAATCGCCGCCTGCTGCGCATCCCGCACGGCCTCATACAGATCCGTCGCTTCCCTCGAAGGCTGGCCAACGTGCACAGTACGTGTGCGATCGGAACAATAACCGGCGAGTATAACACCAAAGTCGCAGACCACGAACCCGCGCCGCGGAATCCGCGCCTCTGACGCCCGCCCATGGATCACCGCCGACCGTTTTCCGGAGGCGAGTATGGTCGGGAACGACATCCCCTCGGCGCCGCCCCGCCGCGCCGCATATTCCATGGCAGCGGCAACTTCGACCTCTCTTACACCAGGCCGAATTTTTTCGCGCGCAATGCGAAACAGACTCGCCCCCAATTCCACTGCGTGACGTATGCGCAGAATCTCGTCAGCATCTTTGATCGTGCGAGCACGCTCCACCAGCGGCGGCGCAGAACGGAGCCGCGCCTTCCCTTTCAGCAGCGACGCTACCCGGTCACGCATGCCTGCCGTGATCGATTCCGCCTCGATGCCCACGGATGCCGGCGCCGATCTGCGAGGCTGCGCCGCCAGCCACTCCGCAGCCGCCAGCAGCGGCGGCTTGCGAGCAATCACAATGCGGACATTGCGAACCTTCGCATCCGCCAACTCTTCTTTAGCCTGTGTGCGATAGCGCCCGTCGGTAAAGAGAACACAACCGCGTTCAGCCACCAGCAAAGCAGCCGCGCTACCTGTGAATCCGCAAAGATAGCGAACATTAGGAAGATGCGTGACCAGCAAAGAGTCGAGCCGATTCGAATCGAGCGCAGATAGAAGTCGACGCAAGCGGCCAGCGTAATCCATGAGAGGAGTGTAGCAAGAGCAGGAACGAGCCAGCAGGTTACAGGAGACAGGAAAAACAAAGGGCTGGAAAAGCAAACGACAGGAAAAGAGAGTGGCAGGAAACGCAAAAGACGTTTGCTTTTCCTGTCAACCCATCGCCCACAAAATAGCAAGAGCCGCCGAGCTCTCGGCGGGTTCTCCGAGAAGGCTGGCGGCTATGGCTGTTCTGACTTCGCGCCTACGTCTGACTTATGTCTGAATAATGCGCGGAGTGATGAAGAAAATCAGCTCCTGGTTGGTGGTTTGCACCGTGCGATGCTTGAACAGGTAACCCAGGTATGGGATATCGCCGAGCAGCGGCACCTGCGAAACGTTGAGCGAGTTATTGGTTTGGATCACGCCGCCAATCACTACCGTGCCGCCGTCCGTAACCAGCACTTGTGTAGTAGCTTGCTGAGTGATCAGTTCGGGGTTGCCCAGCGTATCGGTCTGGCCGAAGTTAGGCAGAGTGTTTTCCACATCCACGTTGAGGAAGATCGTTCCTTCCGACGTGATCTGCGGAGTTACCGTCAATCGCAGAAAAGCATCGACGTAGGTTGCGGTCGCCGGAGAACCGATCGAGGCCGCAGTCATGATCGGAATCTTCACGCCTTGCTTCACGATTGCCTGAATATTGTTCTGGGTGACGACTCGCGGACGCGAAAGAATTTTCAGCAGGCCGCGAGATTCGGCCATGGTGAGAATCATGTCGATCCGCATGTTGTTGGTTGCGTTTATGAATTGCAGACCGCTGGTCGGTCCGACTGCCCCCAGGTTCGAAAACAAAGGAACCTGAGTTCCAGTCGAGGGCGTTCCAACCACTGGATACAGCGGATTCGGAACAGCCCCGCCACCGACGACGATCGGAGAAATCCCAACGTTATTCACACCACCAACGCCGGTCGTGCCATTTCCCCAGCCGAGGCCGAGCTGCACGCCGATGTCGCGCGCGAAGCTGCGAGTGGCTGCCACGACGCGGGCTTCAATTTCGACTTCCTGCGTCTTGCGGTCCATCTGCTGGATGAGACGGTCGATCTGCGGCAGCACCGCGGGAATGTCATTGACGATAATCGCGTTGGTGCGCTCGTCAGCCACTACGTCGCCGCGCTGGCTCAGGAATTTCTTCAGCGGCGCTATGAGGTCCTTAGAATGCGCGTAGCTCAGGAAGCGCGTGATGCTGACTTTATCCACTGCCAGAGCCTCGGCGTCGATCTGGGCGCGCCGTCCCTCAGCTTCTTTGCGCAGCGTTTCAACCGTCGCGATGCGCAGGACGTTGCCGTCCAATTGGCGGGAAAGGTCGTTGTTCTTGAGCACGATGTCGAGCGCCTGATCCCACGGCACGTCATCGAGCACGATGGTCAGGTTGCCATGGATCATGGGATCGAGCACGACATTCAGTCCGCTGATCTCGTGAATCAGGCGGAAGAAATCTTTGAGGTCCACATCCTTGAGGTTGACCGAGATCGGCTCGCCCGTATACTTGGCCCCGCGATCGGCGGGCTTCTGCTCCATCTGAACTTTTTGCTCCGCCGCTAAATTGACAGCCGGAGTGATCGGCGCAGGGGTGGCGCCAGCCGCCTGGCCCAGAGCTGCATTGCTGTTGGTCGCAACCAGTTCGGCCGCAGTCTTGTCGGCGAAACGGCTGGCTGCTTCCTGCGATTTCGCCGCCGGTGCGGACGCTGCCGGCGGAGTCGCGTTGTCATCCTTCTTGGCCGTGAACTTGGGCTCGATAAAGGCAAAGTCTGCCGGCTTTTCCGCGCTGGCCGCCAGCGCCGGAGTCGGCGCAACGACGGCTGAGGTTGCCGCCGAAACCGGAGTCGCCGGAACTGAAGCGGGCGCCGAGGCCAGTGTCAGCCGTGGCGCGACGCTAGCCGCCACTTGCTTCGCAACCGGCGTGCCGTGGGCCACAACGGCGTCGTGAACCGTAAGAACAAAGCTGCCGTCAGGACCCGCGACCAGCTCATGTTGCCGTCCGCCGGAATCGCTCGTGGCCAGGTCGAGCACCACGCGTGTGCTCGGCGCGCTTCCGCCGCTCATGCCGACGCGGACGTCTTTTACGCCGTCCGTGCCCACGCTGATGCGGCTCTGTCCCGTCGCCATCACGGTGTTGGGAAAATCGACGACGATGCGTGCCGGAGACTCGAGCGTCGTAATCTTGGGCGCTAACTGCCCCGTCGCTCTGAACTCCACCCGCAATCCGTCATGGCTGTGCGCGACCTCGAGCCTCTGCAAGCGAGCGCTCGCCGCCACCTCTTTGCCCGTCGTGTCAGCCGCGGCCGCGATCAGAACGAACGCTAGCAGCGAAACCGTGAGTCCCAGCAGTTGCTTTCGCATTTCCCTGTCTCCTCATGCGAGGCCATTTCGCCTCCATGTACTTCCTTGGAATCTGTTTCCTAAAAATATTGCCTCGAACTTCTTGTCCCCCGCCCTACACCGCCGGAGTCGTAATCTTCTTCACCACTTCCCGCGTGAAACTCTTGCCCAGCCGGTCCTGCAGCGTTTCCTGGAAAACAATCGAGTCGCCCGTGATCTTCACCACGTAACCGTTGAACACCGGATCGTTCTCCCGCAGGAAGTAGGCTTTATTCAGGCCATTGCTGACCACCGCGATGAATCCGTTCTGCGACCGCACTACGCCCCGCAGGTTAATAGCTCCGATCTCCAGGCACTTCTTACCAGTGCTGCATCCGGAACCGCCGGCATGGCTCACCACCGGGCTGAGAAAAGGATCGCGCCGTCCATTGGCGCTGGTTTTGCTGTCGGGCGTCACTGGCTGCTCGTTCTCGGCTGCCTCCGCCGGCACGCCTTCTGTTCCGCCCTTCGCCGGTTCGGCCTCGGCCACGGGAGCCTTCGAGGCTTCAACTGCCTTCACCGGCGCGCTCGGCCGCGTCCCGACGATGGCAACGCGTTTCGTACCCGGCTTTCTCGGATGCTTTGCGCTCATCGGACCAGCGCCGGTCGAAATTTTCATTGGCGCGGATTGAACGTGCATCGTGCTGGTGGTTGCCGGAGCGGCTTGTTCCAGAGCTGCGTTCGACGCAGCGGCGCTCCTGTTCGACACCCCGTTCATGGTGTCGCGCGTGTTCTGGATAATGCTGGGACTCTGCGCCCAGGCCATGCCTGCGGCCAGCGCCGAAACCAGTATTGCCGTCTTGATCGTGTTTGCTGGCTTCCTCTTCATCCTGTCCCCCTTACTTCTTCGCCGGCGCCGCGGGCTTGGCTGCTGCTGCCGCCGGCCCCGCCGGATCCAGATCATGACTGAAATAGGTTGTGGTCAGGCAAGTCGCCACCACACTCTCGCCCGGCGCGTACTGATACGTGTGCTTCACCTTCGCCGGCCCCGGAGTGCGCGTCGCCGCGACTGCTAGATTCGAAACGTTGACAATGCGCTCCACTTTTCCCAGCCGGTCGAAGAAGCCCAGCATGGAGTAATACGGGCCGTCAAACTCCACTTCAAACGGCACTTCCGTATAAAACTCTTTCGCCGCATACGGTTTCGCGGTATAGCGGCGGATTTCGACGCCCGCTTTGCGCGCTTCTCCGCTCACCATGCGCATGAAGTTGTCGATCTCTTTTTCGTCGGGCACGATGCGCCGCTCGATTTCCAGTTGCTGCTTCAAGCTGGCCAGTTGGCGGTCCATATCAGCCAGTTTCGGCTTGTAGGCCTCAAGTTCCGCATTCTCGCGTAATTTGGATTGCAGCTTAACCCGCGCCGCATCGTTCTGGTCGCGCTGCGTCTTATACACTGTGTAGTAGAGCCCGCCCGTGATTACGGCCGCCCCCAGTACCAGCACGCCCAGCAGCTTTATCCCTGTCAATTCGCCAAGATTCATAAGAGGTTCCGCCTTTACGACTTCGCCTTTTCGCAGGTGAGCGTGAACTGGAACGCCTGCATGTCTTTTATGGTTTCGTCCTGATAGCTTTCTTTGATCTCGATGTTGCGGAAGTAACCGGTCTTCTGCAGATTGGAAATCAGGTTGGCTACCGCATCGCTCGACAGCGCCATCCCATCGATGGCCACATTCGGCCCCTGGTCCTGCATGCTATTGAGCCAGACCGCCTCGGTACCGTTCACCGTGTCGGCAATCATCGTTAGCAGGCTGACCGGGCCGGTTTGATCTTTGCGCAGCTGGTCAATCACATCGACCCGCCGCTTATAAGATTCGGCCTGCTTCTGCCGCTCCAGATACTTGACCTTGATGTCGGCCAGGGTGCGATTCTTCTGCTCCGCGGCGCGCGCCTGCACGTCGATCGATTTCTTTTCTCGATCGAGCTGATACCAGTAGGCGGCATTAACCGCGCCCGCAATCAGCAAGACCACCGCCACCTGGACGATCGGTCCGCCCAGGTTGCCGAAATCGAAGCTCGGCATACTGATTGCCGGGCCCTTCTTGCCTTTCGGTTTTGGAGACCCCAACAGATTGATTCGGATCATAGCTTTTCAAAGCTCCTCAGGGCCAAACCCACTGCCACCGCCAACTGGCCGGCATTCTGTTCGACCAGCTCCGCCCCAGCGCCCTCTGCCGGTGCCAGAACTTTCTGGAACGGGTTGAATAATTCGACCGGCATCGAGAATTCCTGCCGCAAAGCTTCCACCAGTCCCGGAACTTTCGCCGACCCTCCAGCCAGATAAATCTTCTCGATGTGCTCGCCCGCCGCGCTGGCGCGGAAGAAGTCAAACGTCTTCTGAATTTCCAGCACGATAATTTCCGTCACCTGTTGCAGGATCGGCGTCTTGGCATCGTCCTGCACCGTGCCCACCTTGCGCCCCAGCTTTAGCGACTCCGCATCATCGAAACTCAAATCCAGTTCCTTCTGCAGCGAGTCCGTGTACTGGTGGCCACCCACCGAAACGTCGCGCGGGAAGAGCGGTGTCGTGCCCTTGACGATGTTGATATTCATCACGCTCGCGCCCAGGTTGAGCAGCGCCACCACCTGCGTCGGCGCCGGCTCGTAATTGAACTCGTAGCAATTCTGCAAAGCCAGCGCATCGATATCCACAATAGCCGGAGTCTTGCCCGCCATCGAGAGTACGTTGGTGTAGTTCAGAATCTTGTCTTTCTTGACCGCGACCAACAGCACGTCCATCGATGGACTGCTCGCATCATCCGAAAGAATCTGATAGTCGAGATTCACGTCCGCGAGGTCGAACGGAATATGCTGCGCCGCTTCTTTCTGAATCGTCTCCGCCAGCTCCTGATCGCTCATCGAGGGCAGCGAAATCTTCTTCACGATCACCGAGTGGCCGCTGACCGCCGTCGCCACCGCCTTCGACTTGATCATCGTGTCCGTAAACAGCTTCGCAATCGCAGCCGACACCGTGCCCGAGTCGACGATCATCGAATCGACAACAATGTCAGGCGCGATCGGCTCGAGCCCGAGATGCGCCACTTCGATTCCCGTCCGCGTCTTCCTGAGCTCGACGGCCTTGATGCTCGAGGAACCTACATCCAGACCCACTATCGTTTTCGATCCCATTCCAAACATGTCTGCCTCGTTTGCCTGCGAAGTTCGTTTACGGAGTTCCGGCAGCCTTCATCGCTGCCTTTACTTTTTTCTTGCCTGGTTCCGTCTCCATCGACTTCTCTTCCATCCACTGATCGATCTTCGATTTCTTGAAGCGCCAGCGGTTGCCCAACTTGAAGGCCGGAATCTTTTGCTCGTTCACGTACTTGTAAAGCGTGTCCGGACTCACTCCCAGATACTGCGAAGCTTGGCGAATATTCATCACTTCTCGCGAGTCGGCCATTAATGTTTCCTGCGCGTGCTTGTCTTGTTGGTGTGCTGAGCATATCTCAACCGGAACAGAGGGCATCTCAACGCGAATATCCCGGTTTTGTTGGTTTTTAGGGGGTTTTTCTGGATTGAGCAAATTGCAGACTTACATGCTGTCTCTATATATTGTGTTTTTATTGGGGTTAAACTCTACAGGTAGTGGTAGAGCCGAGCACCAAGCTCTGGTCACCCAAGTCCGAGTAACTAAGGTACTAGAGACGGTACGGAAGTACTTGGACGGGCGCGCAAGCCGCTGAATCTACGACCATTCGCTTCGTTCACTCCATCGCGAATAGGAGTGATCTTCGTGCGATTTCCGCTTGATTTCCGAGCATCGCGCTACGCTTTTCGTTCCAAGCAAGGCAACCGGCGTCACTGCCGGTTCTCTTCCCCCACCACCGTGATCTTCGTGTCCGTCCGGAATTTCTTGTAGTCCCTATACAATTGTTCTACGTCTTCGTCATAGCTTTTAACCAAAGCCAGTCTTGCGTCGAGATGCAACTGCACCCGCTTCGGCAGCCAGACTTCATCATTCACCAGCGTCAGCTCGACAATTACCCGCGTGCCTTTGTGTATGCGGGCCAACACCAAGCCAAACGAGATCGTGTCAAGAGTAGTGATGTCCAGTTTCACCCACTGCGCTTCGGCTTTGTCGATCCAAATGCGCCCCTTCACCTTGCTCAGCGCCTTCGCTTCACGACTCTTAGCCTCATAGCCAGGACGCGGTTCCCCATCCAGAACCCATGTATCGCGCCCGTCGACAACCTCCGATCCGACCAGCCGAAAATTAAACGCGTCGGCAACCTCCAAAACAAACTTGCGATCGTCCTCGCGCTCTTTCTCTTCGCGCACCAGCCGCTTGCGCCGCGCTTCTTCCGACTCATTCTTCCGCTTGTCGATGATCTTCTGAATCTTCTCGTCTTCCTTCTTTGCCTCATCGGTCGGCAGCGGTTTGTCGTCCTTCGCCGTCAACCGCTCAACTTGCTCTCCATAAATCTCCAGAACCTCCAAGGTCCGCGATTCCGTTTTCTTCACCGCGCCATGGCTGTCAAGGTGATGCTGTTCCTCGCGCTCAAGGTACGTATAGTCGCGCTGTTGTTTATCGTTCTGAAGATCTTTCTCCTCCGCCCGCCGCAGCAATTCCCGTATCTGCTCGATGGGCACTGCCCCGCTGGCATCGGGCTTCAGATCGATAGGCTTTGCCTCGTCAGATTTTCGCTCGATTTGTTGCGGATCGGGGGGCGCAGTAGGCGTCGGCTCTTGTGCCAACGCACAAGCCGCAACCAGGAGGAGAGAGGCCGCCAGACTCTGCAGCAGAGACATAACCAATGCTACAGCTACGAGGCTAAACGAGACTCGGTTCCACTCTTGTTTTGCCGAAACAAATCGACCGCACCGCCGCGAAAAAAGGAGCTTCTCGTTCGTGTGGCGGAGCCTGCCCCGAGCGCTAGTCGAGCGCTAGTCGAGCGCTAGTCAATGGGTTCCCTTCGTGGTTAAGGCCTCTTGCTTAGTCAATCTTCTTCTCCGCCCGTTCCAAACACCCCGCCCGAAACGACCGCCCATCCAGTCGATGCAGTCGCTTCGACTGCGCTCGCGTGATCAGCGGAGTATGCGAAATCGTAAGCAGATAGTCCGCCACAAACCAGACCGGCTTCTCCGTAGTCATCCAGTGAAGCGCATCGAACCGCCGCATATGCACGGGACGAGAAAAAGTCCGTAGTGTCCGCTCCCCCCGCAGGTTAAAGTAAGTGTCGAAGTAACTGATCGCCAGCTCGCGCAGCGACCGATACACCGGCTCGCGATACCGGCAGCCAGTGTAGTTCGACTTGGCCAAAGCGCCCCAGTGTCCATCGACCTGATAAACCGCAATCACGTGATCCGTATCGTGCTCGGCCTCAAGGTCGAGGATCAGCGGAGGATATCCGATGACCCGCAGCGCCGCCGCTGCAAACAGCGCCCCCTCGTAGCAATGCGAGGTATTCTCCCGCAGCACCCGTCGCGGCGACCAGGCACTGTCCGCGAGATGGTAGGGCATGGCATCGAGCGCCCGCTGGATGCCATAGGGCGTCTTCAAGCCTTTAAGCTTCCGGGTTTCAGCAGGGATCAGCCCCCAGGAATTATCTTTATTAGCCACGTATTTATGAAATATGTTCCACGTGGAACATTTGTACTGGCGCCACTGTACGTATAATAGTATACATATAGGTACTCTTATGAAGAAAAGAAAAAAAGTTACCAAGTCGCGAAAGATTGCCCGCCTGCATGCCTCTTATGTTGAGCGAGAGCGACCTGCGTCCGGAGTCGGCCCCGAGTGGACACGATATTTCAGGCCAATCAAAAAGCCGATCACGCTGCGCATCGACGCCGATATTCTCGCCTGGTTTCAAAAGAAGGGACGCGGCTACCAGACGAGAATCAACGAGGCGCTGCGCAAAGTAATGATGGGAGAGAAATCCGCCGGCTGACCCAAAGCCAGCGGTTCCTCCTTCGAGAAGCGCACCGTGAACCGCAGCCCGCTAACCGAGCAGCTCGCCAAGTTCCCTTGGGCTCTCGACCAGCACGTCGGGCGGCGAGTTTTCCAACGTATGCGGGGCGAAGCCGTACGTCACCCCACAAGTCCACATCCCCGCGTTGCGTCCGGTTAGGACATCGACCGAGGAGTCCCCGATCATCAGCGACTCTTCGGGTTGCATTCCGGTTTCAGTTAGGATAGTTTGCACGCCCTGCGGATCGGGCTTTTTGGTGGAAAAGCTGTTCCCTCCGTAGACGCTTACAAAAAAATCTGCCAATCCCAGCACCCGTATTATGTCGCGCGAGGGATGGACAGGCTTGTTTGTGAGCACGGCCATTTGGCGCGACTGCCTAGCCGCTGAATTTCCGTTCGAGGGCTTTGCCACTTGCGCCAGAGTTTCATGGATTCCTTCATAAAGCGTGGTGTGGTCCAACTTATGTACACGGTAGTAGCCCAGAAAATATTCGAGCGCACGCTTCAATAATGCTTCGTTGCCGCCATCGGCGTCGCCAAGGGCGCGGCGAATGAGGGCCGGAGCCCCGTCTCCGACGTAACTGGCAATAACATCCCCGTCGAGCGCGGGGAGTCCAATGTGTTGCAACGTTGCGTTCACGGAATGAATCAAATCAAGGCGCGAGTCGATCAAGGTTCCATCAAGATCGAAGACCAGCAGGCGAATGCGATGGGGATCGAAGGGACGCAGAAAGCGAATCATTAGATTTCAGGATAAATCAGCGGGCAAGTGACAGGTGACAGGAAAGGCAGGAGCCAGGAAAAGCAAGGTCGGGAAAAGCGCGTGCGGGAAAGGCTGCGGCAGGAAAGGCCTCGAGATCGAGAGTTTGGCACCTAACCTTCTATCTCTCCTGTTTTTCCTGCTCTTCCGCTTTTCCTGGTTCTCTGTTTTTCCTGCTCTTCTGATTTTCCAGTTCTTCTGCTTTTCCTGCCCTCCCGCTTTTCCTGATGTTGCTGGTTTTTCCCGACACCTGATTTACAATAATCGGGGCTGGAACTCTTTGGCGCGAACGGCACACGATGGCCACAACTAAAGTCGATCCCAAGCTGACCCCCGCCAACCTTACGAAGCAGGCCAAGAACTATCAGGGGCTCACCGCTTCGCAGCTTATCGATGCCTATCGGCTCATGTTCACTTCGCGGCGGGTCGACGACCGCGAAATCCTGCTCAAGCGGCAACAGAAGGTCTTCTTTCAAATTTCAGGGGCCGGTCACGAGGCGCTCGGTGTGGCCGCGGCGTTTGCTCTGAAGGCCGGATACGACTGGTTCTATCCTTATTATCGCGATCGCGCGCTTTGCCTGGCGCTCGGCGCTACTCCTTACGAAATGCTGCTCGGCGCGGTGGGCGCGGCCGACGACCCTAGTTCGGGCGGACGGCAGATGCCTTCCCACTGGGCTTTCAAGAATTTGAATGTAGTGACGCAGTCGTCCTGCACAGGCACGCAGATCTTGCAGGCCGTGGGATGCGCGGAGGCTGGGCGCTATTTTGCAGCCCATCCCAAGTCGGCGCAGAAGGCCGATGGCGATTACCGGCAGTTCAAAGATGTTGAGTTCCACGGTGATGAAGTCACCTACGTCTCTCTCGGCGACGGCACCACCAGCGAAGGCGAATTCTGGGAGGCGCTGAACACCGCTTCCAACCGGCGATTGCCTGTAATTTTCTGCATAGAAGATAACGGCTACGCGATTTCTGTGCCCGTCGAAGTACAGACGGCGGGCGGAAATATTTCGCAGCTCGTCTCAGGCTTCCCAAATTTCCATTTCGAAGAGATCGATGGAACCGATCCGGTCGTCGCTTATGCGGCTTTCAAGCGGGCGACGGATTACTGCCGCGCCGGCCATGGTCCCGCCTTCGTCCATGCGCACGTCATTCGTCCTTATTCTCACTCGCTCTCGGATGACGAACGCCTCTATCGACCGGACGCAGAGCGCCAGGCCGATGCAGCACGCGATCCTGTACATCGCCTGCAAATGTTTTTGTTGCGCGAGGGAATTCTCGACGAGAAGGGCATCAACAAGATCGAGAAGGAAGTCGACGAGCAACTGCAGATCGACACCGACCGCGCCCTCGCGGCTCCCGTTCCGCAGCCCGACACGATTTACAACTTCGTTTACTCGCCCGATCTGGATCCCGCCTCGAAGGCGTTTGACACCCACCCGGCCGTCGCGCCGCACGAGACCGCAGCCGATGGCAAGCGCTCGCCAGCCGCCAACAAGACAATGGCCGACCTGATCAACACGACACTGCGCGATGAGATGCGTCGCGACGAGCGCGTAGTAATCTTCGGCGAAGACGTGGCCGATTGCAGCCGCGAAGAGTACCTGAAGCAAAAGCAGGTCAAGGGTAAAGGCGGGGTCTTTAAGCTGACCTCGGGATTGCAGATGGAATTTGGCGCCGACCGCGTGTTTAATTCTCCGCTGGCCGAGGCCAACATCGTGGGCCGCGCTACGGGCATGGCGCAGCGCGGATTGAAGCCTGTGGTCGAAATTCAGTTCTTCGATTACATATGGCCGGCGATGATGCAGTTGCGCGATGAGCTGCCGATCGTGCGCTGGCGCTCGAACAACGCTTTCTCGTCGCCGCTGGTGGTGCGTGTCGCGATCGGCGGCTACTTAACCGGTGGCGCGATCTATCACTCCCAGTGCGGCGAGAGCATCTTTACGCACACGCCCGGATTGCGCGTCGTTTTTCCTTCGAATGCGCTCGATGCGGCGGGCCTGTTGCGCACCGCGATTCGGTGCGACGATCCGGTATTGTTTCTCGAACATAAGCGGCTCTATCGCGAAACCTATGGCCGCGCGCCTTACCCGGGGCCCGATTATATGGTTCCGTTCGGGAAAGCAAAGGTCGTGCAGCCGGGAACTGATCTCACCGTCATCACTTATGGCGCGGTGGTTCCGCGCGCCTTACAGGCGGCGCAAAAACTGGAACGCGAGCATCACATCAGCGTTGAGCTGGTCGATTTGCGATGCTTGAATCCGTTCGATTGGGACGCGATTGCAACCTCGGTGAAGAAGACGAACCGCGCGTTAATCGCTTATGAAGATTCACTAAGCTGGGGATACGGCGCGGAGATCGCCGCTCGCATCGCCGATCAACTCTTTCATCACCTCGATGCTCCGGTAAAGCGCGTGGCGGCGACCGATACTTTCGTGGCTTATCAGCCGATTCTTGAAGATGCTATTTTGCCGCAGGCCAGCGATCTCTTTCGCGCGATGAAAGAGCTGGCGGAATTCTGAAAGCGTCCTAGTCTAATCAGATCAGGGGAATGGAATTATCTCGAAGATCTTGGCATTGTCGAGCGCAAGCGTCCCCTTCTGCTTGGAGCGCACCACAGGCACGGACACGCGTTTACGACGCTTTGACGAAGGATCGATTTCGATGGAGTGGGGGATCAAAATATCGGCATCTCGTTTCGTACCACTGGCCGTAACCCTCTGCGATTTTCTCCCTGCTGCTTTGTTAGCCATTTTTCAATTTTCTTCGCGCACTTGACCTTCCGCTGAACGTCGCCGCCCACGGTCCGCCGTCAAAACAAACGAGCGCCAGCGCGATCGTGGCCAGCGCCATGGGAAATTCGAATCCGCCGGGGCCGGTAAGGCCGTTCTTGAAGTGCACCTTCCAGATGGCGACGCACATCTCGATCAGAAAGGCTGCGGCGAAGAAACGCGTAAACAATCCCAGCACAATTGCAATGCCGCCGAAAAACTCCGTGCCCGCGGAGAGATACGCCATCCAGCGCGGAAGGCCAAGATGGCCAACAAAATCCATGTGGTGGTGGAAGCCGCCCCCACTCCAAACCTTCTGATAGCCATGCGCGATCATGATCGCGCCAAGTGCCAACCGCATCACCAATAGCGCCAGCGGTTGCAGCCGATTGAGAGAGTCCACGCACTCCTCCTGGAAGCAGGTCTCAGATCTTAATTGACAGGTGTCAGGAAAATCAAAACGTTTTAGCGTCCGCGAAGTCAGCAGTTGCCTGAATCCCGATTTTCCTGCAAGCCGATCCGCAACCTCGCTGCTGGATTACCACGTCGAATACGCTTTGCCGTCGCTGCCAATCTGGTTTGAGCCACTATGGACTCCGACGATTCCGCCGGGCTCAGTTTGATCGAGCGATAGGATCACGTCGTCGCCCGACTCGACCTCCCAGGTATCGGGATTGCCGGTGATGTCATCCGGAATGGATTTAATGTAACCGGCCGATTTCAGGTCATCCAGCGACTGCGGGGCCTTTTGTTTATCTTGCCCGTACTGATAGATCATGTAATTCAGCGTTTCCAGGTTCTTGCGCAGATTGTCTTCGCGCGCACGCATGATGCTGTGGCTGTAAATCGGAATGCCCACGCCGAGCAGGATCAGAATGATGCTGATCACGACCATCATCTCGACCAGCGTGAAGCCCTTGGTCCGTGCTGCGCTGCGTCCTGTTATTCGTCGGTTCATCGAGTGAAATTTGTACCGATTTGATGCACGGACGACCCGCATGGAAGCCATCCCAGCGGAACCAATCACCCCAGCTAGCCAACCGTCAGTGCGTCCAGCTCGAATACGCGGTGCCGTCGCTGGAGAGTTCATTCGAGCCGCTGTGCACGCTGCCAATACCGGTGTTGTTCGGATCCCAGGCGTTTTCCGGGTCTTCCGGTTCCGTCTGCCAAGTCGTTGGAGTACCGGTGATGTCATCCGGAATGAACTTAAGGTAGTGGGGAACCAGATCGTCCAGCGACTGCGGCGCATGCTTTTTGTCGAGCGAATATTCCTGAATGAGCTTGTTGAGCGTGGTCAAATTCTGATGAAGCCTGGCTTCCTTGGCGCGCAGAATTGCACTGCTATACATCGGCAGCGCGATCGCGATCAGCACCAGGATCAGGCTAATTACGACCACCATCTCGATTAGTGTGAAGCCGCGGCGGCGAAGCTTGCGCGGACCGGCTTCAGGGTTTGTGAATTTGGAAATACCGGCTTTGGAGAACAATTTCATCTACCAATCCTTATACTTGGTGCCGTCCAAAGCGGTCTGGTCTGACTTGGTGTAGACGTCGAAAATGTTCTGTCCGCCCCATGAGGTCGAATCTTTGTCGTCTTGCATGGAGCGCAATCCCCATTCATCGTGCGTCATAGGATCGACAGGAATCTTGCGCAGAAACTTTAATTTCTTGCCCGCAACATCGACGCCTTTCACCAGAGTATCGAGATCGGGTGGATACCCCTGGCTGTCCACCTTGATCTGAAACGCGCCCATATCGGCCGCGGTCTTGTAGCGATCGATGGCGTCGCGGATCATCCAGAGGTCGTAGCGCAATTCGTGTTCGCGCTCGCGGGCCACCGCGTTTCTGGCTACAGGAATCGCCATACCAACCAGGATCGCCAGGATCGCGGTCGCTACGATCAACTCGATCAGCGTGAAGCCATGCTGGCGGCGAGAAGCGACCTTCGTAATGATTATCGACTGGGTCATAAATCACTTCTCTGCTTTCAGTCGCCGCTTCTCAGTTACAACCAGGCGAATCTCAACTGACAACTGAGAACCGGGCCCTGAGAACTCCTACTGAATCGTGATCGCCGCTTGCGCTCCACTCATCGCAATGGGTTGCATCGCCGGATCGCGCGCTCCGCCCCGTGTAATCGTTAAGGCAGACTGGCCGGGCGCTTTCGCCATGAATGTAAGAGTCACGACCGCGCCCTGCCCGGAGACGCCGCCGGCGCCAGGAGGCCGCGAGGCCGTAATTTGCATCGTGCCCGTCGTCGTATCCTCGCGATGCGCCACGGTCACGATTTGCCCATCCTGCGAAAGGAAGCCTCCGTTAGAAACGTTGACCACTTCTAACTTATTCGGGTCGTAGTTGAGTTGCACGGGGACGGAGTAAACGTTCTGGCCGCCCGAGAGCATGACATTCACGGTGAAGGTCGATCCCTTGGGCTGATTTAAAGTAGGCGGATCAAAGAGGAACGTGCCGCCGCCGGCGACAGCCGGGTTCGAAGGAGTCGGAGATGACAAGCTAAAGTTCTGCGGAGTCGTGGTCTGCATCGCCGCCTGCGGCTGCATTGGCGCAGATGCGGGGGCGACCGGCGGGACGACGGACGAAGTTGGCGAACCAACTGGAGCAGGAGCGGGTGGCGGCGCCTTGGCATTGGTCAGGCGCAACGACAGCGCGTTGGCCGTGCCCACGTCAAGCATCTCATTGCTGCCGTGAGAAAATTCCGGTCCGCGAATAATGTGCGGGATCAGCACGAAGATCACTTCGTTCGAAGAGTGGTCGGAGGTGTCCTGGGCAAAGAGATATTTCAAGATTGGAATCGAAGCGAGACCGGGAATGCCGGTGAGCGACTTGGTCTTCGAATCCTCCATCATGCCGCCGAGCACGCTGACTTCGCCATCTTTCAGGCGGATATCGTGTTCAATCTTGCGCTGCCCAATGACCGGCTGGCTGATGCCGCCGATGCTGACGTAAGAATCGACTTCGGAAACATCCATCGACAACTTCAATGAAATCTCGCGGCCGGCATGCACGCGAGGAGTGATGTCGATGTTCACGCCGACGTCGAGATACTGGAACTGCGTATTCACCAGCGGGTTAATGCCGACTCCGCCGATACCCGGCTGGAATGATCCCGTAGCCACCGGGACGCGCTCGCCGATTTTCAAGGAAGCCTTCTGGCCGTCGAGAGCCCGAATCTGCGGATTCTGAATCACCTTCGTGTCATTGTCCGCCATCAACGCCGTCGCCGAAGCTGCCGGAATCGTTACCTGGAAATCAGTGGCATTGAGATTAGCGAGGGTATTCAGGCTGATGCCGTTCGTCGTTGTAGAAGTGGTACTCGAGGTAGTGGTGGTAGTCGAAGTGGTCGACCCGGTGGTACTGATATTCGGCTGCAACTGCACCGTAATGCTGGTCGGAGGATTGATGCCCAGGGTGTGCGATTTATCGCGGCTCACCTGCATGACCGCGATTTCAATCATGACCTCAGGCTTCGCCTTGTCGAGATCGTCGACCAATTTTTGCGCCAGGGCTACCTGGTCGGGCGTGCCGCGCACTACGATCGCCCCCTGCGAGGGTAATTGCTGAATGCGGCTTACTTCGAGAATGGTGCGCATCGCGTTGACTACATCCTGCAATTCGGTGGGCTGGGAAAGATTCGAAAGATAAAAAGTTTTGATGACGTTTTGTTCCAGCTCTTTGCGCTTCGCAGGATTGTCTTGCGCGATGAAGATCGTATTCGGCGTCACCGGACGCCAAAAGGTTTTGGTCTCAAAAGAAATGATCTCGAGCGCTTCTTGCAGCGTAACGTTGTTGAGTTCGACGTGCACCTGACGCGGCGTGTAATCGGGATCGAAGAGCACGTTGATGCCGGCGAGCTTGCCCACCGTCTCGTAAATCACATTCGACTTTTCCGTAACCTTGAGCGTGATGGGCACATTCGAGATGGGCGCCAATTCAACCGGGCCCTGCGCCGAATCCAATCGCCGCCGCAACGCCGTTGGAGCCGCCGCCTGCGGCACTGGAGCCTGCGCATCTTTGATCGCCTGCTGCGTCCGCTTCAATTCCTGCAGCGCGACGAACGACGATGGATCGGTTTCAATCGCCTTCTGGAATTCGACCACCGCCTCGTCGAGCTTGCCGGCATCACGCAAAGTCTGGCCCCGGTGTACGTGCGATGCCCCGGCAAGAAAGCGCGTCCGCTCGAAAGCGGTGCGATATCTCAGATCTTTCGGCTTGAGGTTATAGGCCTGCTTGAAATAGTCGAAGGCCTGCTCGTAGTTTTGGCGCGCCTCGGCGTCGGTACCCTTGTCGTAAAGCATCTTGGCCGAATCATGACTTTTCCCAGCGAGCGGAAGCGCCAAACAGAGAAACGCAAGAACAGACAAAGCCGGAGGGATCAGACGTCTCATCAAGCAATCCTCATAGAACTTTCCTTCGTCCGGCCGCGGCGCCTGGCCAGACCTATCCCAGCAAGACCCATCGAACCACCCGAAAAAACGAACCGGTCAGGTATCTCCCGCGCGGTCAACTGTAAAAAGTACCGGAAAATCGGATTATAACATCGTAACAATGAGCACCCGAAGTGATTGGAAGGGCTATGTTTACACTCGTTAGTACAGGTACTGAAGGGCAGAAGACAGGTGGCGAGTGACAGGTGTCAGGAAAGCAGGAAAAACGAGAAAAGCAAATCCTGACGCGATGTTGAGACTCATCGAACCGGGCGCGCCCTCACCCGCCGCGGCCTTTCCTCTTCGTATTTCCAGCCTTCTGTCTTTCCTGCTCTCTGTTTTTCCTGGTTTTTCCTGCTCTCCGTTTTTCCTGCGACGCGCCACTGCCCCCTGTCACCCGCCTCTTCGTGTTACTTTGTTTTCAGTACCATGGCTAAGCAGACCACCCACCAGACCGCGCCCAATCGGGAGAGAAACCCGCACCGCCAGCCGACCGCTTCAGGGGAAAAGGATGCCGCCGTAAATAGGAACGCGAGCCACAACTATTTCTTGCTCGAAAAATTCGAGGCCGGGGTTGTGCTCACCGGAACCGAAGTAAAGTCGGTTCGCACCGGCAAGACAAATCTTAAAGACGCCTATGGATTGATCAAAGATGGCGAACTGTGGCTCCTGAACTGCCACATCAGCCCGTATGACTTCGGTAATTACGCAAATCACGCCGCCCTGCGCACACGCAAGCTTCTGATTCACAAAGAAGAAATTCGCAAGCTCATCGGCAAAACGCAGCAGAAGGGCCTGACCCTGATCCCAACGCGAATGTATTTCAAGAACGGCAAGATCAAAGTAGAACTCGCGCTGGCCAAGGGCAAACAACTGTGGGACAAGCGCGAGACCGAGCGCCGCCGCACCGCCGACAAAGAGGCGCGCGAGGCCATCTCGCGCAGCAGAAAACAAGCGTAATGACTAGCTTACGAAGCAGTACACCGTAGAAGTTCCGCACCAACACGCTTTATGGCGAGCAATTCGGAAATCGCAGCGGGCGAGAACTTCAACAAGATTAAGAGAATTGTCCCGCTGGTTAAGATTGCCCGGCCCGCCGCTTGGGGGCGGCTATGTGGGGTCGTGGGGTGAGGCCGGGCAATTTTTTGTTTCCAGGACTGCAATTGCTAACTTTTATACGCTGCAGAACCTTAAATACCTTGTGACCGCGATCACCTCTCTTTGTGACCAAGACACACTCTCTGGTGATAAACATCACTGCCAGTGCGGACATTACGACGTAACGTGAAAGCTGCCCGCCTGCCGCCTGGACGGCTCGCGGACTAGCGTCGCCCGTAATTCAACGACGGCGCCAGCGGCGAACCAACCAGATAAGTAATCGGTGTTCCTCCGCCTAAAGCCTCGCCCATCTCCCATCGGTATTCCCTGCCGCTCAACCCTCCGACCATCTCCCGCAGTTCTTCCGGCCGATAGGTGCGCAGGCACGACACGACCCCATCGAACAACAACGCAAAAGGGACGATCGGAATCAGGTATGTCCACAACAGCCGCGACCACCGAAATGGACGGATCCACGGAGTCCCTAGAAACAACATCAATACGAAGCCAAACGTAAGCAGTATGGTCGAGGGAGCCCGTCTCGGCAGCTCGAAAATACCAATGCCTTTGCCGGCATCGACCGCATTTTGCAGGATGGCGCGAGCCTCGTCCGGAGGAAAATGGTGAAACGACGTAAACATGGTTCGCAACCCCTGCAGTTCTTCCGGAACCTTCATCGCGTCCACCGAAGCCGGATAAAAGTCTATGCGATTACCGGAAGCGGTTTTAACATTCTCGAAGGCGCGAAAGTTGGGAAACTTATCGGTCAGTAATATTTGCAGGTCAGGCACCTTTTTCTGTCCATTCGGAGACGGCGCTCTTCGAGCTTCCAGCTGGCAGGTCAGATCGATCCACGGGCCGCCTCCGCCCGAGCACATATCAACAATGGATCGGCTCTGCGTCGCATCGAGCGCGCGCTCTAGAATAGGAACAATGGGCGCATAAGCCCGCAAGCGACGAATGCCAAACTGCAGCGCGTCCGTAAGCCCATCCCGCAGGGGTGAGGGGAACCACGCTTGTTCATGGAGTTCGAAGAATTGTATGCGACGCATGGCTCGCCGACCCACAAATGCCGCAGTTGTGATCGCGGCTAATCTCTAATCAGCACGCGAGCATAGTAACAGGCCGCCGCGCCCAACGCGCCCATCGAAATTACGGTCCACCGTGAGCGTCTCCTTCGTGTTCCTTAGTGGCCTTTGTGGTTAAGCGATCAGCAGACACCGGGGTAACTCGACTGGTCGCCGATGCACTGTTCTTTAATGGACTGCTCTTTCTTCTTCTTCTTTCTTCTTTGTGCCCATCGCGAAATCGTGCATACTCGTTTGCTTAACTCTGAGGGAGGACTCATCGGTATGCTTTCTCGAATCTGGGCTGTTATCGCCCTGTTAGTTACTTCTCCGCTTGCTCCCTCTAGCTGCTTATACGCGGCCGATACACCGGCCGGCCCTAACTCCGATCCAACTTACCAACAACTTCGTAACCTGACACTCTCCGGCGAAGCAGTGAGTGTTACTAACTTTGAGTTAAAGCGTGATGCCGGCACCTTCCACCTGCACTCTGGAACCGTCTGTTTCGTAACACCAGTGATGGGCAGAGTGACGGGCGCGGTGTTCGTAGGCGAAGGTCACTTCGTGCTCGATCCGTCTGAGCAATCCGAACGCAATAGCTTGAAGTTGCTTACCAAAGAAGATGAATTCAGCGAGAGTTTCAACCAGGCAGTCTTTCGCTTCACGGATTCGACTTATGACGACATTAAAAAAGGAGGAAACCCGGTGTCTGGCGGTTGCGATGCAGGGTTATTAAAAGACAGTCAAAATACGACTCGCCACAAATTTAAAAATAACCTCGAGGCTCGCATCCTGGAAGATGTTTTGAGTCCTGAGCCCGGAGGCCTGTTTTATGCGTTCATCCATGGTAAGCATTACGACAGCAAGGAACTTTTTGAGATCGATCCGGACTACGGTTCGGCCCAAGTCAACTTCCGGACCTATGACGAGAACAAGTGGGGCCACTGGGGTTCATTCAATCTCGCTCCGCGGCATGCGAAATTTTCGATCGGACACCTGACCCGGATCGAGCACCAGCAGCTCGACGTTACTTTTGAAAAGAACGGAAGTTTGAGAGGAAAAGCAACCACCGATTTGGTGGCGCAACGAAACGGCGTGCGGGTTGTGCCTTTCAACCTCTTCCGGCCTTTGCGGGTGCAGAGCGTGACTGCGGACGGGCAACCGCTTTCCTTCATTCAAGAAGACAAGAACGACGATGGCAACTTCGCGGTGATTCTGCCCAAGGCCCTCAATGCGGGAGAAAAACTCGCCATCACGACGACTTATGGCGGAAAAGATGCGGTGAGCAACGAGGGCGGCGGTAATTATTTTCCGGTGGCGCGAGAAAATTGGTATCCCAACAATCCCGGAGCAGAGTTTGGCGAATACGCCCTCTATGACATGACGCTGCGGATTCCGAAAGGAATGAAAATGGCGGCCACTGGAATCCTTGTCTCCGAGAGTAATGAAGGTGGGCAAAATGTAAGTGTCTGGAAGAGCGAGAATCCGCAGACCGTGGCCGGCTTCAGCTTCGGCCAATTCAAAGAAGAGGAGGCCAAACTCACCAAGCCCGAATACTTCATACAGTCCTACGCCAATGAAAACCCTCCCGACTGGGTCGAGATGGTGAAACTTGGCGGAGGGTCGATGATGGGCTCGATGAGCACCGTAGGGCTGAACAAGAAAGCGCTCGCAGAGGGCGAGTTAGCGGTCGAACTCTACACCGATTACTTTGGCCCTTCTCTGTTCAAACACCTCCAGCTCACGCAGCAAACAGCCTGCAGCTTCGGCCAGTCCTGGCCGGAACTGGTATGGATTCCGATCTGCTACTACTTCGACACTACGGTTCGTCATCAGCTGGGCCTCGACTGGGGCGACCGCGGATACTGGAAGGTGGTTACACCCCACGAAGTCGCGCACCAATGGTGGGGACATACAGTCGGCTTCGCCTCCGGCCGCGATCAGTGGATGAGCGAGGGCTTCGCCGAGCTATCCGCGTCTCTTTACATCAGCATGATCGAGAAAAATCCCAAGAAATTTATCGAGTTCTGGAATGACGAACGGGAGTTGCTCCTGGAAAAAAACGCGCAGGGCTTTCGCGCCATCGATGCAGGTCCCTTAACCATGGGGTATCGGGCCAACAACTCCCGAACCGGATTTGATATAACCCGGCGCCTCATCTATCCGAAGGGCGCATACATTCTTCACATGATCCGCATGATGCTGTGGGACCGCAACACCGGCGACCAGAATTTCAAGGCCGCTATGCAGGATTTCGTCAGGACTTACTCCGGCAAAGCCGCCACCACCGAAGACTTCAAAGCCATGATGGAAAAACACATGACCAAGGACATGGACCTCGACAACAACCATCGCCTCGACTGGTTCTTTGACGAATACGTCTACGGCACGGCGCTGCCCAGTTACAAAATCAATTACACCTTCGACAAAGATGCGAACGGCGATGTGCTGTTCGGCTTCAAAGTCACTCAGTCCGGAGTAGATGATAAATTTCGTATGGTCGTGCCCGTCTATCTCGAACTGGTGGACGGCCGCACCGCGTTCGTCGGCCGCACCCATCTGATCGGAAATAGTTCGGTCGATCGGAAAGTGCCGCTCAAAGGGCTGAAAGATACACCCAAACGCGCCATGCTCAACGCCAACAACGACGTGCTGGCCTCGAATTAGCCCTCAGGTCTTTCCACGAAGCGTCGATTCGACGTTACACTAATCATGACTCAGCCTTAGGATGGGCAGGCCCCGCTGGAAGGGCAGAGCAGGTTCGCGAACGACGAACGACTGACAGCTAACGACCAACGACGAATGATCAAATCTCCTCGAGGAACCCGCGACCTTCTCCCGCCCGACACCGCGCTCTGGAATTTCGTCGAAGCCACCGTGCGCGACGTCTTTCGCGCCTACAACTTCCACGAAATCCGTACGCCGATCTTCGAATCGACCGAACTGTTCGCTCGCGGCGTTGGCGAAGAAACCGACATCGTCTCCAAAGAAATGTTTACCTGGGAAGACCGCGGGCGCGCCGAGAGCGACAAGGGGCAATCGCTGACCCTGCGCCCGGAAAACACCGCCGGCATCGTCCGCGCTTACATCGAGCACAAACTCTGGGAGCGCGGCCTCAACAAATTTTTCTCCATCGGCCCCATGTTTCGCCGCGAGCGTCCGCAAAAAGGCCGCTACCGCCAGTTCTACCAGATCGACGCCGAAGTCATCGGACCCGCTTCCGCCGGAAGCCAGTCTCCGGCTAGAGACGCGGAGATCCTTGAATTACTCGCCACGCTCCTTGACCGGGTGGGCATCACGGGCTGGACGCTGGAACTGAACTCGGTAGGTTGCCCCGCCGACCGCGCAAAATTTAATGAGGCTCTTCGCAAAGCGCTCGCGCCCGTAGTCGATAAAATGTGCGCCGATTGCCAGCGCCGCGCCGTGACCAATCCGCTGCGCGTCTTCGATTGCAAAGTTCCGGAAGACCAGCCGATCATCGCAACTCTTCCCACCATTAATCAATTTCTCGACGACGCTTGCCGTGCGCACTACGAAGAAGTGAAACAAATCCTCAACTCCGTCGAAATCCCCTACACAGAAAACCAGCGCCTGGTGCGCGGCCTCGATTACTACACCCGCACCGCATTCGAATTCACTCACGGCGGCCTGGGCGCACAGAATGCGATTCTCGGCGGCGGCCGCTACGACGGTCTCTCCGAAGCTCTCGGCGGCCCGCCCGCTCCGGGCATCGGCTTTGCGATCGGCGAAGACCGGCTCGTCCTTTCGCTGTCCGCGTCAGCGGAGTCGGTGGTGCGCAAGCCAGATGTTTATATCGCTCCACTCGGCCCCGGCATGAATCGCGAAGCCGCCCGCCTGGCGCGCGAACTGCGCCGCCACGACCTGGTGGTCGAACTTGGCGACGAATCGTTCCGCCTGAAGAAATCATTCGAGGCCGCCGACAAGATCGGCTCACGATACATCCTGATTGTTGGCGAGAACGAAGTAGCAGCCAATGCTTTCACACTCAAGCACTTGGCCTCGGGGGAACAAGTGACCGTTCCGCGCGCCGAACTGGCGCAAAAACTTCTGTCTAAGTAGCCGTCGGCCGCATTTCATCCTCACTTTTGCCTGGCTAGCCCTCATCCAAGCGTCCCAAATAAATATCTTGCTGCGCGATGACCCCTGCGGCTCGACTTTCCCGCCTTTCTATATGTGCGCGGCCGATACAGCGCACCCTTCCCGAATATCTCTCAGGAGAAATCTTATGAAAAACGCAATTAGCAAAATTTCGATCCTATCGTTATTCCTGGCTATAGCAATCCTGGCTTTTCCGGCGTACGCGGTCACTAATGAGTTGGTAGGCAGCAGCGAGAGTCACTCCATCGAAAAGTTCGACAGCGCCGGCAAGTGGATCAAGACCTTCGCCTCGACCGGCCCTTGGATTTCCATGGGTATCGCGGCCAGCCCGATTACCGACGACGTCTTCGTCGCCACCATCACTCCCACCATCCTGCGCTACCACAACAATGGCACCCAGTTTGGCCCCGGCGGAAGCTACTGGACCACCTTTAACATCGCCGCCCTTGTCGGATCCAATCCGATTGGCAGCCTGCTCTTCGATTCCAGCGGCAACCTTTATGTATCCACCATCTACGGAACCTCGGGCTATCAGGTAGAGATTTTCAAATTCACCGCCGCCCAGTTGCTGACAAAAACGCCAGCCCCAGTCGGGCTGCCAATCATCACCACCGCCGGTCGTGGCGATCAAATGGCCTGGGATGTTTTCGGAAACATCTGCATCGCTTCCTTCATCGCTCCTAATACCGTGCAATGCTATGACCCCAACACTTCTGCGCTAGCTTTCGACTACGCCGCGGAAATCCAGGCTGCTGGCATGCAACCGGTCGGTCTCGCCTTCGGCCCGAACAACAACCTCACCGCAAACAGCGTCTTCACTGGCCAAATTTTGACAGAGGCCGTCCAGCGGTCTGGCCCCATGAACCTTCTAGCGTCCGGCATGATTGCCGATGTGGGCTGGATCACGGTCGACAGTTCGGGAATGCTCTACATGCCCAGCTTCAACAATCCGGGCGGCCGCTATGAAACCTCACCTTATTTCTGCTACTTCTACTCCTGCATGGACTACGACTTCAATTCGGACGTCGTATATAAGATCAACCCCAGCACCGGGACCGTCACCAATTTCATCACCCAGCACATCTGGGGACCGTATCAGATGATCTTCGTTCCATTTTGAAAGAAGCAGCGGTGTGAGAACGCTTTTCCAAAAAGTATTTGATCACGATGAACTCAAACTGAATTCCTTAGGAGAAAGTATGTCGCACCCACCGTTTTTGAAAACGATGCTGAATCGGGGCAGCCTGCTACCGATGGCGATGGTTTGCACGATGTTGGCTATTCTGGCAGCGACGCCGTTGCATGCACAATTCACTTATACCGATATTTTCGACATGAATTGCGACACAGCTGCGTTCAACGGGGCCTGCGATGCCTATAATGTGGGCCCGTTGTCCTTGTGGACTGATGGCAACCTCTATGGCACAGCGTGGCAACTGGGACCTCCTTACTGCGGCATGATCTTTGACGTCTCGACTACCGGGAGTTACACGAACGTCCTGAACTTCACCGGATATCAGGGCAAGATCAGAGGCTGCGCAGAATGGGCGGGATTGACTCCTGCGGGAACCTCGACTGTGACTTTTTACGGAGCGACCACTTCGGGCGAATTCGGTACGGGGGATCCAGGGGTGGTCTTTCACTTTGACCCGTCGACCAGCGCCTATAAAGTGCTGCATACCTTTACCGCGGGAGACACTGAATACCTCGCTCAGCCGGTAGTCGGGAAAGACGGGAACCTCTATGGTGCAACCTCTGCCACCGGCGCGACCTATCGCATCAATTCCACAACCAACAGTTACGCGCAGCTAGCCAACAACGCGCCTGGCGGAGTGCATGGGCCGCTCTTTCTAGCAAAGGATGGAAACTTGTATGGCGCGACCTTTAACGGCGGTGCTTCGAATCTAGGAACCATATTCAGCATGACGACGGCCGGCGTCATCAGCACGGTGTATCCGTTCACCAGCGCTGATGGAAGTTTTCCTAACGGCCCACTCACTCAGGGTGCGGACGGTTATCTTTACGGAACGGCATTCTACGGCGGCACAGGTGCTATCGGCAGCGTGTTTAAAGTGAGCACCTCGGGCGCGTTTACCACTCTGTACAGCTTTGGTGGAACTCCCGATGGTGCGTATCCGGTCGCCGGGCTGCTGGCGGCAAGCGACGGGAATTTCTACGGTACGACGAACGGTGGTGGCGCTAACGGCTACGGAACGATCTTTGAGATTACATCGACGGGTGTCTATCTAAAGCTCTTCGATTTCACTGGGAGCACTGGAGCCGTGCCCGGTTCTGAGCCTTACACGACACTCATGCAGCACCCTGGCGGAAAGATTTATGGGATGACCTTCGAAGGTGGAATTAATAACTACAACAAGGGCGTTGTTTATAGCCTTAGTCCTGTGAACCTCACTGTGACCTTGTGCTGCAACCGGTTTGTCGAGCTCGATCAGCCAGTGAACATACTGGGGATTAATTTGGAGCAGATTGTTTCGGTCACGTTCGCGGGAATTCCGGCGCAATTCCAGCAGATGTCGCCGAATTATCTGATGGCGTTCGTGCCAAGCGGTGCGGTGGACGGGCCGGTTGTGGTCACGTTTACCAATCCGGCCGGGGAAGAGGAACAGCTCCAGAGCCAGCAGACTTTGCAAATTCTGCCGACCATAACAAACCTGGATCCGACCAGCGGGGCGCCGGGCACGCAGGTTGGCATTGTCGGCGGAGGTTTCGCAGGAGCGACCAAGGTGACATTCGGCGGCGTGAAGGCGACCAACTTCACCGTGGTCAACCCCGCCTTGATCCAGGCGACCGTGCCGATACGCGCGAAGACAGGCAAGATCAAGGTTACGACGCCCAATGGCACCTCGACCAGTGCCGAAATTTTCACCGTCAATTGATTTGGATAACCAAATTTGGACCGGAGGGCTCCGCTATCGGAGCCCCTTTTTAATGACGAATAATTTTCCTCCCGTCGATGACCCCTCTAGCTCACCCTTCCCGCTTTCCAGTATGGACGCGGAATTCAAAGTTGTTACCGAGTTTCGCGACAGGTTCCGAAAGCAAATCTATTTCCTAAATAATTCATCGAGGAGGTTCGATATGAAAACGACGATCAACAACACGCTGGCCAAAATGATATTGGCGGCTGCAGTCCTGTTCATAATTCCACAACTGGCATTTTCGCAATTATTGATTGACGACTTCTCAACCGGCCCCTACCAGAAGTCGCTCAAGTCGGGCACCGACACAAATGTCCAGTCCGGCAGCATGGTCGGCGACAGCCGCGAAACCTCCTTCTTTGCCTGCGTTAAGACCGACTGCGGCAAATGGAATCCCTTCGGTCAGCCCAGTTCCTTCGAAATTCAGCCCAAGACAAAGACCAGCCCGAGCGCGCTCGTCTTCAACGGAGCGTACAAATCTCAGGCCTACCTCGGGGTGTTGTACGGTTTTTCCGCCCCCATGACACTCGACCTTGCTTCCACCTACGATCGCTTGCGCGTCACTTTCGACAGCGCCGACCAGGCAGTTAATTTCAACATCATCGTCTGGTCAAACGGCGGAGCGCTCTATAGCCAGACCGGTTGCTGGTTGTCGGATCCCGCTCAGGGAACGTCTTTCACCGTCGACTTCCCCTTCGCCGATTTCACGCCCGGCGGCGACACTCCCGGAGCGAGCTTCAGCGGCATCAACTACATGGAATTTCTCTTCGATGGCGCGCAAGGCACGCTCACCGGCGAGGACTGGGCCGTAACTTCCTTGCAGGCGATTCCGATCGGCGCGCCAGCAGCCAATGTCACTTGCAAGGGATTGGGAACTTAATCGCGAGCCTTAGCCGAGCCATTGCTGCAACGACCCCGCCTCAAGCTAAGCTTGGGCCGGGGGTTTTTCTTTCCGCTTCCTTCATGCACTTGGTGGCCTTCGTGGTCAAGCTCTCTCAACCGTACGAGTGACTGCCGTCGCTCGCGTGTGAACGAAAAAGCAATCCGTGATTAAATACTCCTTCACCCAAATAGCTTTCACTCCAATCCGGACGGTGCAATGCTCTGGTATTTCGTTTTCTTTTTCGTCTCTGGTTTTTGCAGCATTCTCTATGAACTGATCTGGCTTCGCTTGGCCATGGCGCAGTTTGCCGTCACCACCGCCCTTGTGTCGATCGTTCTATCCGCGTTCATGATCGGGCTGGGTGCAGGCTCTTGGGGAGCTGGCCGCTATATTCGCCACCATTCGCCTCTGGGCTTTCCCCCGCTCCGGCTTTATGCCGCCACCGAACTCTGCATCGGCCTCGCAGCCATTCTGGTTCCCTACGAATTGATCGCCGGGCGAATCCTTCTCCACAAAATTGACGCCGGCAATCCGCTCTCCACAGGCGCTTACTACATGGCGGCCGGATTCTGGATCGTGCTTACGCTAGTGCCATGGTGTGCGTGCATGGGCGCAACCTTTCCCTTCGCCATGGCCGCCATTCGCGAAAATTTTTCTGGCGAATCCGCTCGCTCCTTCAGCTACCTTTATCTCGCCAATGTCCTCGGCGCTGTCAGTGGCGCCTTCATCCCTCTACTGCTCATCGAATCGCTAGGATTCAAGGGCACCCTTCATTTTGGTGCGCTGCTAAATCTGGCGCTGGCCTGTTCGGCGATGATCCTCAGCCGGGTTCGACAAAGACAATCAGCGGAGAGCCCATCGCATCAACCCATGTCACAAAGTTCGGCTGCAATGCCCGCTCCCGCGCCGACCGCGTGGCCCTACTTCCTTCTGTTCTTCACCGGCTTAACCAGCATGGGCGTAGAGGTCGTATGGATTCGCCTCTTCACCGTTGGCCTGGGTACCGTGGTATACGCCTTTGCTGCCATCCTCGGCCTCTATCTCGGAGCAACCTACCTCGGCTCCCTGCTCTATCGCCGCAGCATGTATCGCCGAAAAACCTCCGCCGAAGCGCCCGGAAATCTGTTTCTAGCATCGCTCGCGTTTTCTGTAGTCCTGCCGCTCCTGCTGAGCGACCCCCGCGTACACATCGTCTACACAGTGCGCGTAATCGCTATCATTCCCTTTTCGCTGGCTGTTGGATTTGTAACTCCCATGATTCTCGATCGTGTTTCACAAGGCGACCCCGATCGCGCCGGCCGCGGATATGCCGTCAACATCATCGGCTGCGTTCTCGGTCCTCTGGTCGCAGGATTTTTTCTGTTGCCGCTCATGGGTGAGCGCCTCACGCTTTTAGCCTTCGCTGTTCCCTGGATCGTAGTCAGCTTCCGCCGACCGCAAATAACCCAAACCGATCCGTCGTCAACGCAGTCGCGCGGCGCACAACCATCGGTCCCCCAAAGAAACTTCATCGCGCCCCTTGCCGTCGGAGCACTTACGCTCCTGATCGTCTTCGCCACCAAGAGTTTTGAAAGCCAGTTCACCCCCCGCGAAGTTCGCCGCGACAGCACCGCGACCGTCACCGCCATGGGTGCAAGCCGGACCCAAAAGCAGCTTCTGGTCAACGGGATCGGCATGACCGGCCTCACTCCCATCACCAAGATGATCGCTCATCTCCCTCTCGCCTTCCTGTCAAGGCCGCCGAAAAATGTTCTGGTCATCTGTTTCGGAATGGGCACTACGCATCGTTCCGCGATGTCGTGGGGCGTGTCCTCAACAGCCGTCGAACTGGTGCCTAGCGTGGTTTCCGTCTTCCCCTTTTTCTACAGCGACGCCGGTCAAATCATCGCTTCGCCGCGGTCCAGTGTCGTCATCGACGATGGCCGCTTCTACATGGAGCGATCGAGCCAGCAGTATGACGTCATCGCCATCGACCCGCCGCCTCCCGTCGAGGCTGCCGCCTCCAGCCTTCTCTACTCCGAACAGTTCTACGCCATCGCCAAGCTGCACCTTGCGCCCGACGGCATCCTGCAGCAATGGTTTCCCGCCGGCAGCCAGGATCCAGCCATCATCGCTTCCGTTACCAAGGCACTGCGCGAGTCCTTTCCTTACGTTCGGGTCTTCCGCTCCATCGAGGGATGGGGCTACCATTTTCTCGCCAGTAAGTCTCCGCTGCCAGTCAACACGGCCGCCAGTCTGGCTAGCCACATGCCTCCAGCGGCCGTAGCCGATTTGCTGGAGTGGGGACCCGCGCACGCCGCGGAGCAGCAGTTTGCCGGAGTGTTGAATCAGGAATTATCGCTCGACGCCCTGATCGCTCAAGACCCCGACGTCCCAGCATTGCAGGATGACCGTCCTGTCAACGAATACTTCCTCCTGCGCCGGGTTCGAGATCCGAAGTATCTGCACGGAGTATGGGAGCGCGTGCTCGCCCATGTGGGAATCAAATCATAAAAGGCGCAGGGATTGGGCAACGAACCAATGTGCAACAAGGATGTACGCAAGAAAAAGCGCGACAAGAAACAAGCCCTGCCCAGCGTATTCGAAGGCAACTCCAATTCGGAGCAGCATCTCTAGAATAGGCTGTTAAGCAGGGCTTGCCGATAAGCGAGGATGACGCGAAAGCTCAGGCTTGATAAACCTGCTCGTGCCGACGCGCTTCATACCAGAGCGCCAGCTCGACCCGGTTCCACAATCCTAGCTTGTCATAGATCAAGCGCAAATAGTTTTTCACCACGTGCTCAGTGGTGCCGAGCGAGTGAGCAATTTCAGAATTCTTACAACCCTCAGCTACGCGTTGAATGATGAGTTGTTCGCGTTCACTGGGCCCGACGCGGATTGCTGCCTCTCCAACCATAATTGCCTCCGATAAAGTAAAGTCGCGAGCTTGACCCGCTTGATGCCGCCCTTGATTCCAAAACGCAGAAACAGACGGTTAAAGTGTGCCTTGACGGTGCGCTCCGCAATGTGAAGATCGCGAGCGATTTCTGAGTTGTCACATCCCTGAAGCAACAGCTCGATAATCTGCCTCTCCCGGGGTCCCACTTGTTCGAACTTTTCTTCCATAAAACGCTGCACCTTCCCGATACACTCCGTCCACCGCAAGTGGCCTTTCGCTACCGGTTTCTGGACGCATCTGGATTAAGGGTCGTTGCTCTTGGTTTTGCACCCATACGGCCAAAATCAGCCCTAAAACGTGAATGACCCATGAAATTTACGTTTTGCTGCATTTTGCAAGTGAAAAAAGGCCTGACTTTAGTAATTTCAGAGGTTTAGGCTCGCCTGTCTACTGCTTTTTTCCCCAGCTTCTAAGGTGAACTACTTAGTACAAAATTCATATACCTAACCTTCCAAAGCCCATATTTACACACAAGTTCATCCGCAAGCGGGGCGCGATTCCTCCCCTATAATGGAGTGTGGACTTTAAGCTGGTAAGCAACTACAAGCCTCAGGGCGATCAGGCGCGCGCCATCGAAGCGCTGACCCGCGGGGTCTTCGATCGCGAGCAGCATCAGGTCCTGCTTGGGGTCACCGGATCGGGAAAAACCTACACTGCCGCAAAAGTCATTGAGGCCGCTAACCGCCCAGCCCTCGTCATGGCCCACAACAAGACCCTGGCCGCCCAGCTCTATCACGAGTTCAAGACTTTCTTTCCCCACAACGCCGTCGAATATTTCGTCTCCTACTACGATTTTTATCAACCCGAGGCCTACGTCCCAGCGGCCGACCTTTATATCGAAAAAGAATCGACAATTAACGACGAACTCGACAAGCTCCGCCTCTCCGCCACGCGCTCGCTCTTCGAGCGCCGCGACTGTCTGATCGTCGCTTCCGTCAGCTGCATCTACGGCCTGGGATCGCCCGAGGCTTACTACGGCATGATGCTCTTCCTCGAAAAGGGACAAAAGATCAAGCGCTCCGACATCACGCGCAAGCTGGTCGACATTCTTTACGAGCGCACCGAGGGTGATTTTCGCCGTGGGACTTTTCGCGTGCGCGGCGATGTCATCGAAATCTATCCCACCTACGACGACAACGCTTATCGCGTGGAAATGTTTGGCGATGAGGTGGAATCGCTTTCGCAGATAGATCCTCTGTTTGGCACCGTCAAGCAGCGCTACATGCGGCTGCCGATCTATCCCAAGACGCACTACGTCATGAAAGAAGAGACGCGGGCCTCCGCCGTAGCGTCGATCAAGGCCGAGCTGGCGTGGTGGGAAGTCGAACTGGAGAAACAGGGACGCCTGGTCGAATCACAACGCGTCCATCAGCGCGTGATGTATGACCTCGAAATGATCAAAGCCATGGGCTATTGCCATGGCATCGAAAACTACTCCCGGCATTTTACCGGCCGCCTGCCCGGCGAGCCTCCACCAACATTGCTGGATTATTTTCCGCGCGACTATCTGATGTTCATCGACGAATCGCACCAGACTGTGCCACAGCTCCATGGCATGTATCACGGCGACCGCTCGCGCAAGCAGACGTTGGTCGAATACGGATTTCGCTTGCCCTCGGCGCTCGACAATCGTCCGCTGACCTTCGAAGAGTTCGAGCATCGCACCAACCAGCTCATCTACGTCTCGGCCACACCCGGCCCTTATGAGCTGACAAAATCCGCCGGAGTCGTAGTCGAGCAGATCATCCGTCCCACCGGCCTGATCGACCCGCCAGTCGAGATACGCCCTGTGAAAGGCCAGATCGACGACTTGCTGCACATGATCCGCGACCGCGTGGCCCGCAACGAGCGCGTTCTCGTGACCACCCTGACCAAGCGCATGTCGGAAGATCTCGCCGAGTATTACAGCGAAGTCGGCGTCAAGTGCCGCTACATGCACTCCGAGATCGAGACCCTCGAGCGGGTCAAGATTCTGCGCGACCTGCGTAAAGGTGAATTCGATGTATTGATCGGTATTAATCTTCTGCGCGAGGGCCTCGATCTGCCCGAGGTGTCGCTAGTCGCAATTCTCGACGCCGATAAAGAAGGATTCCTGCGTTCGGCCGGTTCGCTGATCCAGACGATTGGCCGCTGCGCGCGCAATCTGAACGGCCGCGCCATTCTCTATGCCGATCGGATGACCGACTCCATGAAAAAAGCGCTCGACGAAACCAACCGCCGCCGCGCCATCCAGCAGGCCTACAATGAAGAAAACGGAATCACGCCCGAATCGATCATTCGCCCGCTCGATATGACGCTGGTGGCGATCGTCGGAGCCGATTACGCCGATCTAACCTCGTCCGAAGTCGACGGCATCCCCGATCTCAAATCGCAAGAAGAATTAGACGCCTACATTGCGAAACTAGAAAGCGACATGCGCGAAGCTGCCAAGCGCTTCGAATTCGAGAAAGCAGCCAAGCTCAGGGATACGATCAAAGAACTCAAGACGAAAGAGTTTTTGTTCGCGTAGCTTCGTAGCGTGGTAGATTGCACGCGCTAAATAAGCCGGCTACCTGCCGCCATCAGCCATGAAACGCATTCTTATCTCCTGGAGCAGCGGCAAAGATAGCGCATGGAGCCTCCACGTCCTCCGCCAGCGCGGCGAGTATGAGATCGCCGGCCTGTTAACCACTTTCAACGAAGCTGCCGGCCGCGTAGCCATGCATGCGGTGAGCCGCGAGTTGGTCGAGCAACAGGCTGCCGCCGCCGGACTTCCGCTCCGGGCCGTTCCGTTACCCTGGCCCTGCTCCAATGAACAGTACGAATCGTTAATGTCTCAGGCCTGTGCCAAGGCAGTGGCTGAAGGAATCGAAGGCGTAGCCTTCGGCGATCTCTTCCTTGAAGACGTCCGCGCGTACCGCGAAAAACAATTGGCGCGCACCGGACTCGACCCGATATTCCCTCTCTGGGGCCTACCAACGCGGGCTCTAGCCGAAGAGATGATTGCTACAGGTCTACGAGCCAAGCTGACCTGTGTCGACACCACGAAACTCGATCAATCCTTCGCCGGCCGTGACTTCGACCAGGCGCTTCTTTCCGCGCTGCCCAATGGCCCGGATGGCATAGATCCCTGCGGCGAGCGCGGAGAATTTCACTCGTTTGTATATGCCGGCCCGATGCTGAATACCGTCCTACCGATCTCCGTCGGCGTGACCGTACTCCGCGATCAATTCGCTTTCGCCGATCTGATTTCCGGCTCGGATCTTGTCCAGCAAACCGATGAGGCCGCTGGCGCCTAATAGCCACGTTTGGGGTTCGGTTAAGTAGCAGGAAGAAAGAACGGCTGAAGATCTTCGCGCCATTCCCCGCAACATTAATATTAGAGACCAGCTTCTACGGCGTCCGCTTAAGAGTCAGACTCAGGCTCGCTCCAGCTTGTTTCCAAGTGCCCACAATTTCCGAACTATCCTTGCTCATCGTGCCATCGTAAACGCTGAGATTGGAGCTGCTCTCGAAGTGCAGAATCGACGCCTTATAGGTGATGGCCGTTATGGCGATGCCGGAAGTGCTTTGGTCAGGGTAGTCGATCGTGCCGCTGAGAGGGCCGTCTTCCGCCGCAGCAATGTGCACCACCACGCGCTGTTTAGGTTTGGCGCCCGGATCGAGCGTGCCTTCCCAATCGGCAACAATCGGAGGAGTATCGGCGGCTACCGCGCGCGCCGGGACCAGGCTCAGGGTGAGCACAATCGCAAATCCCCAACGAACTGCGAACGACGCAACGCGAGGCGTTCTCATTCTCGTATCCCTCTCGCAAAAAGGGAATTTTGGCGGACCTGGTCGGGATCGAACCGACGACCTCCCCGGCGAAACGCCGTGGCGCGTGATTTTGGTGGACCTGGTCGGGATCGAACCGACGACCTCTTCCATGCCATGGAAGCGCGCTCCCAGCTGCGCCACAGGCCCACGCGCGATTCGCGGGCAGTGCTATTTTCAATCGCTACCGTTCAATTCTCGCTTAGCTTGGCCGCGCCGTCAAACTGACTCGCGACACTCGACTCCGACCGCAGACCTCAACTAGGATATGCTTGGCAATCGCAAAGCACACAATTTGGAGCCTCATGAACTTGCGGAACATTTTTCTTCGGTCACTGCCCTGCCTCAGCGCCGTGTTGGCGGCAGTGCTGGCGCCTGCGCCGTCAAACGCTCAAGCGGGTCCCGCAGCGGCAGCGACCGTGCAGCCTCCGGTTGCATATGCATCGGTCAACCAACTCAATGGCATTCTTACGCCTCTGCAACAAACCTCGCAGAGTATGTTGGCCGACCTCGGCAAAATGCGCATCGAGAAGTGGAAAACCGATTCCACCAACAAGCAACAGGCGCTCGCCAACGTCAGCTCCATCCAGCGCAACCTGCAGGACGCGCTCCCCGATATGATCGCCCAGCTCAACAACGCGCCCGAGGATCTCGCAGCCAGTTTCAAACTTTACCGCAACCTCGACGCCCTCTATGACGTCTTCGGATCACTGGTCGAATCGGCTGGCGCTTTTGGAAACAAAGAAGAATTTCAAAGTCTGAGCAACGATATGAACGGCATCGAAAGCGCGCGCCGCGCCTTCGGCGAACGCATGCAGAAACTGGCCGCGAGTAAAGAAGAGGAACTGACGCGTCTGCGCGGCCAGGTGAAGACACTGTCAGCAGCGCCCCCTCCGCCTCCAAAGAAAATCGTAGTCGATGATACCGAACCGCCGAAAAAGCCTGTGAAAAAGAAAACAACGAAGCCTCCCGCCACCACGCCGCAGGCTCCACCAAGCCCGTCGCCGAACTAAATAATTAATAAAGATGGCCAGCCGTTGAGAGACATGGTTCTCCTTCGTGCGCCTTTGTGGCCTTGGCGGGGAAGCTTTCCTCCCGCCAAACGAAGAAGTTGCGGAGTTTTTTATTTCATCGGCGGAATATAAGGAATGTAACGGGCAAACAACCAACAAAGAAAAAACACGACTGGCACATGCACCATCAGTTGCAGCACTCCATACCCCACAATATCCCGAGCCTTCAATTTCAACAGTCCAAGCAGAGGCAGCATCCAGAAAGGATTGACGAGATTCGGCAGCGCTTCCGACGCATTGTAAATCTGCACCACCCAACCCAGGTGCACCTGGTGCAGATTCGCCGCCTGCAACACATACGGCGCTTCTATCACCCACTTGCTGCCGCCCGAGGGAATAAAAACTCCTAGCACCGCCGAATACATCGCCACTAATAACGGATAAGTATTGTGCGTGCTGACTGAGGCAAACAGCTTCGCCAGCGCATCTGCGATCCCCGTCCCAATAATCATTCCAAAGATCACAGCGTAGAACGGAAACTGAATCAGCACGCCGCCAGTCGCGGGCACGCAATCCGCTACCGCCCGCATAAAACGCTTTGGACGCCAGTGCAACAACAACCCGACCGTAATAAACATCAGGTTGTAAGTATTCAGATCAAGCGCCGCCAGCGCGCCCTGCGGCGAGGTGCGGAACACGTCCACCAGGTACCAGCACAAAAGCGCCGCGACCAGAATCGTCAGCAGCGGGCTGTATTCCAGCCACTCCCCCGGCGTTCTCCTGACCGGCAGACTCGCTCGGATCGGCTCATATTCAATTCCATAAGACTCCGCCGTTCGCGCATTCTCGGGCGATGGCGTCGACAAATAAGCAATCAGCACCGAGAGCACAATCAAAATCACAGTAGTGGCAACGCTCTGCCACAAAAAAAGCGTCTGGGTCAGCGGAATCAGCCCGCTGATGTTAAACAGCGACGGCGGCATCGATGACTTGGTCGCCATCAGCATGGCGGCCGAAGAAGACAGTCCCATCGCCCACACCGCTCCTAGCCCCAGGTAAGCGGCTGCGCCCGCCGCGCGATAATCCATCCCTTTGACGCGATTCGCCAGTTCGCGCACGAACAACCCGCTGAAAATCAAGCTCAATCCCCAGGAGATCAGCGAAGTCAGCATGGAAAAAAGCGCAACCATCGCAACCGCTCCACGCGGCGTTTTGGGAACCCCCGCCAGCCACCGAATCCCGCGATACACAGCCGGCGTCGAGGCAACGACGTATCCGCCGATAATAATCATCACCATCTGCATGGTGAAGGGAACCAGCGTCCAGAAATTTTTCCCGCCCTGGATGGCCAGCTTAGCCGCTGGCTGCCGCAGCAACAGCCCCACGATAAAAACGACCACGATGCCCAGCAACGCAAAAATCAGCGGATCAGGAAACCAGCGCTCGCTCCAGTTGGCGAGCCTAAGGCCGAACCGTACAAGTGGTTGCTCCTGAGTTGCCCTTCCCTTCCGTTGCTGCGATGGTACGGGCATATGCACTCCTTTCGATTCGCGTCCAATTCGTTCGGCAGCGGCAACCCGCAAAGCTTACTGCGGTGGCGTGGCCAGATTACGCCCGACATTGTAGCGCGGTCTGCCAGCCCCGCTAACGTGGAAAGAGAAGACTCCCCATCGCTTACTCGCAAATGCTCACTAGCAAACGACCACTAGCAAACTCGATTGAATATCCTTCCGCGATGGGTGTAGGATGCGTTCGGTCAAAGTCGCAAACACGGTTCTTCGCCACGGGAGCTAGTCATGAACACATTTCCTGTCTTATTGGTTGCCTTGTGCGTATATGTCATCGGCTACCGTTACTACAGCGCCTTCATCGCCGCCAAAGCCATGGCGCTGGATGATCGCCGCACCACGCCCGCCCATCTATACGCCGACGGCCATAACTACGTCGCCTCACCCAAGTGGGTGCTCTTCGGACATCACTTCGCCGCTATCGCCGGAGCCGGCCCCCTCGTCGGCCCCACCCTCGCCGCTCAATTCGGATTCGCCCCCGGCTACCTCTGGATCCTGATCGGCGCCGTCCTCGCCGGATGCGTCCAGGACTTCACCGTCCTCGTCGCTTCCGTCCGCCACCGTGGCCGCTCCCTCGCCGAGATTGCCCGCACCGAGATCAGTCCCTTCGCCGGCCTCGTAGCTATGATCTCTGTCCTCTTTATCCTTCTAGTCACGCTCGCCGGCCTCGGCCTGGTCGTCGTCAACGCCCTCGCCAACAGCCCCTGGGGAGTCTTCACCATCGGCATGACCATTCCCATCGCCGTCATCATGGGCTTCTGGATGTTCAAGAGCCACGCCGGAAAAATCACCGTCACCGGCCCCAGCATCTTTGGCGTCATCCTCTTACTTGGCGCAGTCGTCTCGGGCCACTGGGTCGCCCAGAGCAGCGCCGCTTCCGCCCTCACCTTCACCCCTCACCAAATTACCTACCTGATGGCCATCTACGGCCTTATCGCATCGGTTCTCCCCGTTTGGCTCGTGCTCGAGCCCCGGGACTATCTCTCCACCTACGTGAAGCTCGGCACCATCGCCGCCCTGGTCATCGGCGTTTTCATCGTTCATCCCAACATCCAATTTCCCAACTTCACCCCCTTCGTTCACGGCGGCGGCCCCATCATCAAAGGCAAGCTCTTCCCCTTCCTCTTCGTCACCATCGCCTGCGGAGCGATCTCCGGCTTCCACTCGCTTGTCTCTTCCGGCACGACTCCAAAGATGCTCGACAAAGAAACTGACGCCCGCTTCATCGGCTATGGAGCCATGGTCGCCGAGTCCCTAGTAGGCGTCCTCGCCCTGATCGCCGCCTGCTCCATGTATCCCGGCGACTACTTCGCGATCAATACCACCCCCGCCGTCTTCAGCCACCTCGGCCTTTCGACGGTGAATCTGAATCAGTTCTCCCACGAGGTCGGCGAACAACTCGCCGGCCGCACTGGCGGCGCCGTCTCGCTCGCCGTCGGCATGGCCGGTATCTTCCGCGGCCTGCCCGGCATGGATCGCCTCATGGGTTACTGGTACCACTACGCCATCATGTTCGAAGCCCTTTTCATCCTCACCACCATCGACACCGGAACCCGCGTCGCCCGCTACGTTCTACAGGAACTCATGGGCAAGGTCTACAAGCCCTTCGGCAACAACGCCTGGCTGCCCGGCAATCTCGTTACTAGCTCGGTCGTCGTCCTCGGGTGGGGATACCTCATCTACACCGGAAATATTTCCACGATATGGCCGCTCTTCGGTACCGGCAATCAGTTGCTCGCCACCATTGCGCTCGCGGTCGTGACCACCTTCCTCATCAATATGGGTAAGCAGAAATATGCCTGGATTTCGGGCGTTCCCATGTGCTTCGTGGGCGTTACGACAGTCACAGCAGGAGTGCTGGCGATCAAGAATATTTTCTGGCCGCTAACCACCAAGCCCGGCCAGGAATTCGTCGGCTACCTCGATTCAATCCTGATGACTATCTTCATCGCGGGCGTAGTGCTCGTAGTATTCGACGCCGCGCGACGCTGGATAAAAACGCTGAACGGCGCCCCCGCCCCGCAAGAAGCCTTCGGCCCTCCGCTAACCGCCACCGGCGAAATAAAGATGGGCTGTTGCTAAGTTCGGGCTTCGGCATGAGATCGGGATTTCTAGATGAGATCGGTTTCGGGATGAGATGGGATCTCGGGAAGGGCACGACTTTTAGTCGTGCCAAATAAGCCCTCCAAAAGTATCCGCGCTTTAGCGCCTGCGGTCAGCTTCTTGCCTATTCGACCTGATTTCTCATTTAAAAAATCCTGCGGGACCAACGAGCCACGATCCCGCAGAATTTCGTCAGGCAAACCTCAGAACGTGAAGATTGGCCCGAACTCCTCGCGCCAATCATGTGCCTGGGTCCGGTCTTCTCCCACAAAGAGTTTCCCGGGCTTCGAAGCGGTATGGGTTGCGATATAGCTGGCTTCGTTGACGAACGACACCCAGCTATTCATCTTGTAGGTCAGCGAAACCGTGTCCAGATCGGTGCGAGCCAGGCCGTTGCCCTTGCGAGCGTCCGTAGCTTTGGCGCGATCCGTTCCGTATTGCATGTGGAATACCCAGCCCGCATTGTGCCCCTCGGGATCGGCATGGAAGATTCGCGAGAGCGGGAAGCTTAGCTCTGTGAATCCGCCAACGCTTCCGACCGGTTGCAGGTTGGCAATGTAGACCGGTTGGTTGGTGCCGCTGGCGCCGCAATTCCACGCCCCGGTTGTCGTGTCGAGCGCTCCTCCCGCACAGCCGAACGAGATCGCTCGCCCGCTGAACGAGGAACCGCCCTCGCCGATCGATCCAACTCCGGCTCCCAGGTTTGCCCAGACGTCGTTGAGCTGGCTACCGAAGAAGAATCGCAGGTCATCGCCTTTATAGAACTTCGCCACCCAGGTTACAAACGGTGTTGGCACTTGCAGTTCAGTGGTCCAAACGTTTTGCGGACTGCTGTCCTGTATGCCCTTGGGCCAAATGTGCAAGAGCGTACACGTCCCAGTGGCAGGGCAATTGGTAGCGTTTTCGATAAGAAGGGTGTTGTCGAGACCAAGCGCCGGAACGGTCGTGCTGGCAGCAGCGAACGCCTGGCCCGGAATAATTTCGTTCAGCCGGGCATGGTGCACGCTCGCGATAAGCTGCGCCGGCGCCACGCCTCTCCATTCATGAGAGAGCGGAAATTGAAACACGATTCGCGATTCAACTCCCGGCTTGTCCGAGTCCGAACCCGCACGGTCGCCAAAACGCGCTCTCTGATCGGGAGTCAGTGCCGATGAACCGGCAACCGGCAGCACGATCGCGAATTCCGGCTGGATCTTCAAATCACCGGCGCGAAACTGCAGGCCAGTCTTGAATTGCGGAATGCGCTCATACAAGGTGCCCATGGCCACACCCAAACCTGTGGTCTCGAACAGGCTGGGAAGGGTACTCGACATCAGGCTCCAATCCTGTCCGAATTCAGCAAACCATGGCAGGCTGCCCAGCTTGCGATCCAGTCGCATGTAAGCCAAGCGCATGTCGAACTGGCTGGAGCGAACGCTACTGATGTTCCGGTTGCTGACGTCCGTATAGTCGCCTTCGAAATCCGCCTCGGCCCTCGCTGTAATCGTGAACTCGGAATTTCGCGGCACCCATTCAAATTGTGCTCCCGCGCGGGTGCTGCGAGCTTTGAGATGGAAGCTCGGGTCAGAAGTCGGCCCGGTATCCCCGCCGATGAACAGCGGCAGGGGCCAATCCTGGTCACCAAACGTTGGACCGCCGCTCGACGCCGTGTCGTTAATGGCGCTCGCCTTGAAGAAGCCGTACAACTTCAGATTGGCGCCGCTTCCCAGCCGGATGTCGGGAATCAGTCCGCCTTGTTTCGGCAGATCAACCGGCAGAACACGCACCGGCGCTACCGCAGAAATCTGAGCTGGTCCTGCAACCTGCGGCGGAGTTCCGGTTGGAGCCGAAGGCGGCTGCATCTGCGAACTCTGCGGCTGAGGCGTGATCTCCACCGCATTGACCAGCCGCGGGCCCGGGGAGTACATGCTCACCGGTACCGGCGCGACCGTAGCTGCATACTCCTGTTGACTGATAAGGCCCTTGTCCACGAGCAGGCGAGCGAGGCGCGCGTCCGCCTCCTCGGGAGAGGCAGCCTGATTGACCATCGCAACTTCCGCAGGAGTCAGAATTCCCTTGGACTGCAGCAGCAACGCGAGCGGGTTGTTACGGGTTGTCGGAGTTTCCTGCTGCTGTGCCGTGGCCGACAGGGCCAGCGCAAAAGCAACAGTCAGTAAGAGCAATCGCCAAAACTTTCTTTTCATTGGGGCTTCTCTCCTTAATTTCCAACTTGGTTAGGCCGATGTAGACGGGACAAGTCATGATCGAAACAAAGACAAAAATTGACGGTACTAAATACTGCGGTAACCAGTTCAATGTCAAGCTATTTTCTTTTTCGGAATCGGGAAGCTACTCGAACACCTAAACAAAGCAGCCAAGACTAGCCGCGGGCCAATACGGCTGCAGTGACCGTCGCCACAGTCCTTTGTGCTCAGGCGTGCGGGCCGATGAAAACCTCAGCTTCGTATAAGGGCATCGCTTCAGCGATGCCGCAAGTGCCCGGACTCATAAGGCCCCTTCCGGGGCTGATCATGAACTTTGACAGTAAACATATCTGGCTTGTGATGGCGTGCGGGATTACAATGCCCACGAAATAACGCAGGCTCCAGGAGGAACCCGTGACCTCGACCGCCGCTCCGATACTCAAACCTTCTCCCACATCGGCTAACCCCGTACCGTGGCTGGTGGCGTTAGTGGCGGCAATTATCGCCGCCGTGCTCATCTTGAGACTTCCTCCTCTCACCCACCCCTGGCCGCAGAATTACGATCCCACCGGACACTGGTGGCTCTCCGCGCTACTGGCCGCGCTGCCCGTCGTCGTGCTGCTCGGCACTCTGGCCCTCCTGCACATGAAGGCGCACTATTCCGCATTGCTCGGCCTCGCCACTTCGATCCTCTGCGCGATCTGGATCTTCGGCATGCCGGCAAGACTCGCTGCCAAAACCGCCGTCCTCGGCGCCGGCTACGGCCTGCTACCTATCGGCTGGATTATTTTGAACGTCATCTTTATGTATCAGCTCACCTGCGAAGCCGGCCTGTTCAAGGTTCTTCAGGAAAGCCTCACCGGAATCACCCAGGACCGGCGCTTGCAACTGTTGCTGATCGCCTTCAGCTTCGGAGCATTCTTTGAAGGCGCGGCCGGCTTCGGCACGCCCGTAGCCGTAACCGCCGCCGTGCTCATCGGACTAGGGTTCAAGCCACTCGAAGCGTCCGGCCTCTCCCTGATCGCCAACACAGCTCCCGTAGCCTACGGTGCCATCGGAACTCCTTTGATCGCGTTGCACGGAGTCACAGGAATAGATCTTCTGCAATTGAGCGCGCAGGCAGGCCGCATCCTCCCTTTTTTTTCCGTTCTAGTTCCCTTCTGGCTGATATGGGCATTCGCCGGATTCAGTGGAATGCTCGAGGTCTGGCCGGCGGTGCTGGTCGCCGGAGTGTTCTTCGCCGTCCCCCAATTCCTCGTCTCGAACTTCCACGGTCCGTGGTTAGTCGACGTGGTCGCGGCTGTGGTATCCATGCTGGCTCTGATTCTCTTCTTATTGAAATGGCAGCCCAAGCGCATTTGGGGCTTCGAGGATGAGGGGAAACGCGAGGCTCGCGGCACCCACGGCCACACCCGCGCCATGGTGGTCAGAGCCTGGGTTCCTTGGTTGGTTCTAAGCATCCTCGTCTTCCTCTGGGGACTGCCGACGGTAAAAACATACCTCGACAAAATATCGTCTCCAAAGTTCACAGTCGCAGGACTCCATCTCATGGTCCAGCGCGTGCCTCCGGTAGTACCCAAGCCCGCCGCCGAAGCAGCTGTCTATGCCCTGAACTGGCTGACCGCGACAGGCTCAGGTATCCTGCTCGCCGCCGTGATCGCCGGCCTGATCATGGGCTTTACCCCCTGGAAGATGGCCCACATCTACTGGAAGACCATCGTCCGGGTCCGCTTCTCCCTCCTCACCATAGCCGCCATGCTCTCAATCGGTTACATGACCCGTTACTCCGGCCTCGACGCCACCATGGGCCTCGCTTTCGCGAAGAGCGGCGTTCTCTATCCCTTCTTCGGCACCCTGCTCGGCTGGCTCGGCGTTGCCTTGACGGGCTCCGACACCGCCTCCAACGTCCTCTTCGGCAGCCTGCAAAAAATCTCCGCCGAACAAGTCGGGGTCTCTTCAACCCTGATGGCCGCCGCGAACAGTTGCGGAGGCGTCATGGGCAAGATGATCGACGCCCAGAGCATCGTAGTTGCCAGCACCGCGACCGAGTGGTACGGCCACGAAGGCGACATCCTTCGCTACGTCTTCTTCCACAGCATCGCCCTGGCGGCGTTGGTCGGAATCATGGTGACTTTGCAGGCGTACGTGTTTCCGTTTACGCGGCTGGTGGTGCGCTAGGGGCCCCGTCGGCTCTTTGTACATACAAATGTTCCACGTGGAACATTTGTGATTGCATAGATGTATGTACCCATTTGAAGTTACCTCGGGGTTTTCGGTTCAAGATGACAGGTGGGTGGGGAAAGCGGACCCCTCGACTGCGGGTTTGAAGATCGCTCCTTGGCTGGTGCGGCTGTTCATAATTACGCGGATTGGGTCGGCGAACTGCAAATGGCGGACGCAGCCTTGCTCTTCCACGGATGATTGTTCAGCCAGCCACTGCCAATCGACGCTACCCTCGCCGGCGTCGGGATTCACGGTGAAGTAACCGGTCTGGAAGGCAGTTAGATTCTGGAAGAAATGGCTGCCTTGCGACGGCGTCACCCGAAAGTCGCGGAAGCCGGCTTCTACGATCACACGTGCGCCGGAGATTTCATCCCACTCTACGGGAATTCCTAGCCAGGGCTCGTTCGATCCCCAGCGGCCTACACCGATCAGCAGGTAAGGGCGATTCTCCTCGGAGAGTTGGCGATTGAAGTAGGCCACAGCCTGCGCTACTTCCTGGCTGCGGGCGCGCTCGAACCGTTGTGAGTCAACTACCACCACATCATGGATATTTTCGACGCTGCCATTGCCCAGAACTTTGCTGCTGCGGCAGATGAGGCCTCCGGGATACGCTTCGTCCAAGACGAAATCTTCGTCATGGCGAGCCAAGGTAAGCGGGCGAATCTGGAGGAAGCCGAATTCGGCTACGTTCTCGGCTGAAGAATTGGCCGACTGGGACAGACGCACCGCGAATTCGATTTCCACGGGGTTGCCCAGCGCATCTTCGCCCGCCTCGATCAACAGGTCGAGAATTTCCGCCAGCGGGAACGTTCCATGCTTGAGCATGGGTGCGAAGGTGACGATGCGCGATCCGGCTCGACTTACTCCGTCATAAACAGCGTTGTTGTCGCGAGAGTAAGTAGAGGCGAGCGCTTGCAGCGTGCCGTCATTCTCGGCCACGTGTAGTCCAAAACGTCTTTCGTGCCAGTGGCCGGGACGACCGTCGGCGGCGCCATCCAATTCCAGCGCCCAGAATTCCGATTGCGAGTTGGCCAGTATATCTTCAACCGACGAAAACTGAACCAGGTTGAGGGGATAGCGTGGGCAAAAAGTTAAACACTTTCCTCCATCCACTACGGCGCGACCGAGGCCGAGAGCGACGGCGGCGATGCCGTCTTCGAAGGCCATCGGCGGTACGGGATAGAAGTTACGCGAGCGCACGACACCGGAAAAATCAGGATAAAAGCGGCGTCCGTGGACGGTGCCGACAACCTGCTGGAGAATGACGGCCATCTTCTCTTCTTCAAGCCGGTACGGCGTTGCCCGCACGTAAGCCTTGGCGTGATGGCTGAAAGTCGAAGCGTAGACGCGACGGATCGCCTCGCTGAGCGCAGTGAGACGGGCATCCAGGTTTACTTGCGGATCGCCTTGCCGGACCGGCTCTTGATTGCCGAGCATGAAGGTTTTATAAACGCCCGTGAAGGGTTGGTATTGCGAATCCTCAAGCAGGCTTGAGGAGCGAACGGCTAGTGGATATTTCACCTCAGCCAAAAATGCTTTTAGGTTCTCATTGAGAGCATGGGGCAGCGGCGCGGCAAGAAATTTGCGATGAATCTCGGCGTCATCTTCGCAGTGCAGGGCAAAGTCGAGAAGGTTGTTTTCAATGACGAATTGATCAAAGACATCTGTCGCGAGAACCACGGCGGGAGGGACGGAGATGCGAACGCCGGGAAAGCGACGGGTCAAGCGCCTTTTGCGCAACAAGTGCCGGACGAAAGCGAGGCCGCGCGCCTTTCCGCCCAGCGATCCGGAGCCGATGCGCGAGAAACTTGATTCGGAGGGCTGGAAGGTATCGGCTTTAAAGTCGCCGATCAGGACTTCGCTTTGCTCGCGGCGATACTCGTTGATCGATTCGATGAGATCCCGGCGAAGATGCTCGGGGCTGGCAAAATCGGAAACTTTTCGCGGCCGCAGTTTCGCGGCGAGCGCAAACTCCGTGCGCGCCATCAGCCAGTGCGAAAAGTGATTGCTCTGCGAATGGAAGACGATGCTCTCGGCCGGAACCGTTTGCAGCTGTTCTTCTAGTTCGTTCATGTCTTTGGCGCGCCCAACCTCGCTCGCATCGGGCAGACGAAAAACGAAATCTCCGAAGCCGAATTGTTCGGTCAATATCTGGCGTAGATCTTTGAGCAGCGTGGGCGAGCGCTTGCGCAAAAAAGAATAACCCTCGGCGTGGGCGCGCGGACGGAACTCGGTGCGGCTGGTTTGCAAAACCACGGGCGCGTCGGGCACAAGACTCTTCACCATGTGCGCCAGTTCGAAGCCAGCTTCGGGACTGAGCTTCCCTTCCCAGGGAAATTCAACGTCGGAAACCAGGCCGAAGAGATAATTGCGATACTCCTGCACCAGGCTGGCCGCGTCTTCGAAGTCAGAGCTCAGCAGAATGCGCGGGCGCGCCTGCATGCGCACAAGTTTGTGCGCAACGTTAATGCCCTCCTGAATCACGCGCCGCGATTGCTTGATGAGCTCGGTATAGATGACGGGCAAGAACGCGGAGTAATAATGAATGTTGTCTTCCACCACGAGCAGCACGGGAACGCCCATGGCGTGCGTGTCGTGGAGCACGTTGCGCTTGTCTTCGATGTATTTGACGATCGCAATCAGGATGCGGGCGTTGCCTTGCCAAAGGAAAATTCGTTCGATATCGGTGACTGGATTGCGCGCCACAAAATTCTTGATCTCGCGATGATCGTAGCCAAGCACGACAACTGGAACGTCGAGTCCGGCGCGCTTTACCTCGCTCGCCAACTGCGCAGCATTCATATCTCCAACGGTGAGGTTGGTGACGATCAGATTGAACTGTCGGGAACGAGCCAGTTCGGCCGCTTCGGCACAGGAGTTGACGTGGGTGATTCCAGGAACATGCTCGGGACTGAGATCGAGCGACTGATCGATAAGCAGTTCGTTGAGGCGGCCGTCTTCGCGCAGGATGAATGAATCGTAAAGGCTCGAAACCAGAAGGATGTTATGCACCTTGAAGGGCATCAGGTTTTCGAAGCCTTCAAAGCGTTCTTCCGCGTCGGTAATGAGGTCGGGCTCGGCCACGCGACGCAGGTTCATGGGGATATCCTAGCCCAAACTCTTATCTGAGATGCGTGGGGGACGTTATTGCCGGGCGGGGATGGAGCGACCTTTCGCCGTGACAACGATTTGAGCAGTTAGAAATGGCGGTTCTTCCCCGGCTGGAGCGAGACTCCAGATCTATATGTAAATACACGACTTAGCCGTGGGAACTCCGCGGACCGGCGCGGAGTCTAAGTAGGTAGCGGCAAGGCCGTCCGCCCAAGCATCAATCAAAGATTCCCGCCGCTCGGGCACGGGTGACTTTATAATGGAGGGCAACGCCGTCATGGCGGGAGCTACTACATTGGGCGATCTTGCCAGCGCTATCGGAGCCCGTACAGAGGAATCGGCCGTCATCGCTGCCCTGAAGGCAGGGTCGGAAGAGGCTTATTCGTGGCTGATTGGCGAGTTTCACCAGCCCATCTATAGCCTCATCTATCGCATCGTCAACGACCCTTCCGATGCGGCTGACACGACCCAGGACGTGTTTCTCAAGGTTTTTCGCGGCATGAAGCACTTCCATGGCGAGTCGAGCCTGAAGACGTGGATCTACCGCATCGCGCTGCACGAAGCGGCGAACCGCCGGCGCTGGTGGTTCCGGCACAAGGCGCAAGAGACACCAATTGAACCTGCAAATGCCGGGGAGTGTGAGTTTTCCGGAGACGATCGTCTAGTCGATAAAGGCGAGTCGCCGTTTGAAAGGTTCGCGCACACGGAGGTGCAGGTCGCCGTGGAGCAGGCCTTGCAACAAGTACCGGAGCCGTATCACACGGCCCTGATCTTGCGTGATCTGGAAGACATGTCGTACGAAGAGATCGCGGAAGTGCTGGCGATTTCGCTGGGCACGGTGAAGTCGCGGATCACGCGAGGCCGCGCCGCGTTGCGCCAGAGATTGGCGGTATATGTTCGGGAGGTGGGTCCAGAGTTAGGATTGCTTGCACCCGACGAAGAGCGGGACGAACGAAAGAAAGGCGCGACCCAGAATTCTTCGCGAGAAAGTGCGCGACAAAGATCGCGCGGTGGGAGAGAGATTGAGGTGACACCGTGAAGTGCACTGAGATCAAAAAGCTATTTTCGCCGTATCTCGATGGCCGCGTGAGCGGCACAGAGATGCGCACGCTCACGCGCCACGTCGACGAGTGTGCCGCTTGCGCGCGGGAATTTGCCGCCCTCCAGCGCTCGCAGCAATTGCTATCCGCGTTGCGTCCGAAAAAGGTTCCGGCGGACCTGGCGCTGAAGTTGCGGCTGGCGATTTCGCGCGAGGCCGCGCAGACGCGCCGTCGGCGATTTGAGGGCGTATTGGTGCGCCTGGAAAACGCTTTGAATGCTTTTATGGTTCCGGCCACGGCGGGGCTGGTGAGCGCGATATTGTTTTTCGGATTGCTGCTCGGCTTCTTCGCACTGCCTGCGGAATTGCGGGCGAGCAGCGGAGACGTTCCACTGATGCTCTATACCGGACCCCAGCTCGACCAGTCAGCCTTTGGCACGTCGCTGGGCAATATGGGTGACGACGCCGTAGTCGTCGAGGCGTATGTCGACGCCAATGGCCGTGTCGAAGACTATCGCATCCTGTCGCAACCAGCGGATGCCAAAACGGTGCTGCCGGAGTTGAAGAACCTGCTGATCTTCACGACCTTCCATCCTGCGCTTTCGATGGGTCGTCCGACTGCGGGCACAGCTGTGCTGTCGTTCTCGAAGATCAGCGTCAAGGGGTAGTTAGCTGGCTGTCCGAATTCTCCCCAATTACGACGACTAATCTCCGTCTTTACACTTACCCCAGGACGAAATGTGACTATCTTCTAAGTCGATTACTTAGGACAGTCATAGTTAGTGCAGTCCGCGCTCCGACCTTACAACAAAGCAGACTAAGAGGACTTATGCGATACTCCCTGCCAAGAACATAGAGGTGGAGGCGCTATGTCCCGGTTGTGCTCTTGCGGTCTTGGCCTGTTTGTCCTCGGGATGGCGGCGGTTATTAGCGGGTGTGGGAGTTCGGCGCCGCCGATCTCGGTAAGCTTATCCCCTTCGTCAGCGCAGGCCATCGATGAGAGCCAGACGGTCGCGGTCGCGGCTACGGTGATGAATGACAGGAACGCCGCAGGGGTAACGTGGGCGCTGACCGGCCCGGGTTCGCTGAGCAGTTTGTCGGGGCTTTCAGTTACTTATGTCTCACCGACTGGCCTCACCAGCGCGCAACAGGCGACGGTCACCGCGACCTCGGTCGCCGATCATACCAAGACGGCTTCGCTGCCAATTACCGTGAACCTTTACCCGCAGATTCCCTTTCAGGCACTTGCGAACGGATCGGTGGGCACGCAGTACAGCCAGATGATCACGCTCATCGGCGGCACTCCCCCTTTTCAATGGAGTGTCTACGACGGGCCCATTGAAACCGGGTATGAAGTGGGCGGGGCCGTACCGGATGGATTGCAGATGAACCCGATGACAGGAGTCATCAGCGGAACGCCGACAGGAGGCGGAACGTGGTATTTCGAGGCGACAGCAACCGATGCGACCGGCGTGACCGCGTTCGACGGGTTCGGGAGTATCCAGATCAATCCAACTGGCCCGGCGGGGAATGCGGTCCCATTCTTGAATCAGCCGCTGGTGCCGACAGCAGTTTCACCGGGCGCTTCGGGTTTCACGCTCAGCATAAGCGGAACAGGATTCGTTTCTGGCGCGACGGTTAACTTTAATGGCGCGCCGCTTTCGACGACGTTCGTGAACGCCGAGCGTTTATCCGCGATGGTTCCAGCGGAGGACGTTGCGAGTGCGGGGACGGCGGCGGTGACGGTGGTGAATCCGGGACCGGGCGGCGGCCAGTCCAATGTTGTATTTTTCTCAGTCGCCCCGCCTGAAAAAACAGTCGCTTTCGCCCCCGCGGCGAACTCGCCGCTTCAAACCAATGAGGCGTATGGGGTCATAGTGGGCGATTTCAACGAGGATGGCAAGGCAGATGTTTCCATAACAGAAAGCTACGATGTGGTCGTCTTCCTCGGAAACGGCGATGGCACGTTTGCGCAAGCGAAGAGCTCTCCAATCCGACTGCCTAGCCCTCCCTATGACGACTTTGGCTCGCCCTTGATCGGACCGATCGCGGCGGGCGATTTCAACAACAGTGGTCATCTGGGATTAGCGGTCGGGGAGTTCCAGAATGAGGCCGCCGTTATCTTCCTAGGAAACGGAGACGGAACCTTTTCTCTGTCGTCGGCGGCATTCGCGAACGTCGCTGGCGGGTATGTATCCCAGATAAAACCTGCTGATTTCAACGCGGATGGCAACCTCGATCTCGCCGTTACGAGCCAATTTGGGGGAGTGTCTCCCCTTGATCTCGGATATGGAAAGGGCGCTTTCAGCAGCGCGGGTGACCTCTTCACCTCCACCAACGGTTTCCCGGCAGACGTGGCCGTGGGTGATTTCAATAGGGACGGAAAGCTGGACGCAGTCGTAGCAAACGGAGGATCGGTTAAATATCCAGGCTCGGGAGTTAGCGTATCCCTTGGCAACGGCGACGGAACCTTCAGGAGTGGCTCGTTCGTGGCCCTGGGGCAGAATCTCTCCGCAATTGTCACGGCCGACTTTAACGGTGATGGGAAGCTGGATCTCGCGGTCACCGATTCCGGCAGCAACGCGGTAATCATCTTGCCGGGGAATGGCGATGGCACATTCGGTACGCCATCCACGATCACGGTTGGAAATACCCCAATCGCGATCGTAGCGGGCGATTTCAACAGCGATGGGAAACTGGATCTGGCGGTCGCAAACGAAGGAGACGGCACCGTTACGCTTCTGCTCGGGAACGGCGATGGGACGTTCACGCAGGCATCGGGTTCGCCCTACGCGGTGGGAGCAGGCGCGCTCCAAATTGCAGCCGCCGATTTCAACGGCGATGGAAAGCTCGATCTCGCCGTGACTGCTGGAACGGTATCGATCCTGCTGCAGCAGTAGTTTCTGGGGCTCTCGAAAATCAACGTCAATTCTTATGCGCTTGTCTTATGCGCTTGAGACTCGCTGGTCGCTCTCAGGCTCCCGGCACGGAACGGCATTCTTTTTCTAACATTGCCAATAGCTGATCCAGGTGTTCGGTGCGCGTGCGAAAGTTCACTGGGTTAATTCGGAACCACCACTTCCCTTTCAGTTCGGTGGTCGAGATCCAGAATTCTCCGCTCGATTCGACTCGCCTCGCAACCTCGGCGTGTAAATCCTTGGCCTGCGATTCGTCCAGACTGGCATCTCGATATCGAATGCAGATCGCCGACATCGGCGGATCGCTGGCCGCTTCGAAATCGGAATGCTTGGCGACCATGGAATACAAATGCTTCGCCTGGCGCACGTTATTGTCGATCCACTCGCCGATCTGAGCCGCTCCATAACGCTTAAAGCTCATCCACACTTTCAGTCCGCGAAAGCGGCGCGACTGCTCGAAGCTGTGCACGTAATATTGATATCGCTCGTTGGCGCGGTCGAGTTCATCTGTCAGATAAGACGGCTTCATTCCGAAAGACGCTGTCAGCCGCCGATCGTCTTTAACCAGGATGGCTCCGGCGTCGAGTGGCGCGTAGAACCATTTGTGCGGATCGATGGTGATCGAGTCTGCGAGCTCTAACCCTTGATCGCGCATTGGCCATGCGTGGGAGAGCAACATTCCGCCTCCGTAGGCGGCGTCCGCGTGCAGCCACATTCCTTCGCGATCGGCTATCTCTCGCAGCGCGCGTATCGGATCGACCGCGCCGGTGTTGGTCGTGCCGAAGAGGCCGACAATGCAGAGAGGACGGATACCACGCTTATGATCGTCCGCGATGGCCGCCTCGAGCGCATCCAGCCGCACTCGAAATTCAGCGTCGGTCGGCAGCGCGCGCAGCGCCGTCCTTCCCAGTCCCACGGCATCGACAGCCTTATCGACCGAGACATGCCGCTCTTCGGAAGCATAGACCGCCCAGCGATCCTGCACTCCATGTTGCTGTATGCGATCACCCGAGACGGCGTCGCGCGCCAGCTTGAGGCCAATAAAGTTCGCCATCATGCCGCCGCTGGTGAGGTTGCCTCCAGCTTTATCGTCGTAGCCAGCCAGGTCGGTAAGCCAGCGGACGGTTCGCCGCTCCATGGCGACAGCAGCTGGGCCGATGGTATAGGCGCCAATATTTTGGTTGAGCGCAGAACAGATGAAATCAGCAATGATGCCGATGGGGTTAGGCGAAGGCGTGATCAAGCCCATGTAGCCCGGATGCCCGACATGCGTGCAGTACGGCAGCAGCTTTTCTTTCAGCTCTGCTAGGACCTTTTCGGGAGGGGTCGACTCCTGCGGCAGAAGTTCGGCAAAAAACTGTGTGAGCGTGCTCGGCTCGACATTTGGAAAAACAGGCTTCTCTTCAATGTGCTCCAGGTATTCGGCCAACAGATCCACTACGCGATGGCCAAGTTCGCGAAATTCTCCGGGATTCATAGGTCCGTCTGATTTCATAGTCGTTAGACGTTAAAAAGTCTTATTCGACTTTAAAAGAGGGCGCGGTGAACCCAGGCTTTCTGTTTGTAGGGCCCTGTCAGGCCGACTTCTTTTGGGTTGAGGCGAAAGGTATCACTTTCGCCTGTTGTTCCGTCGGGGCCCACTTCACTGCCTTTTTCACGAAACTGCTCGGCACATGAAACTCAATGATTATTGCCATAAATCACCTCGCACAGGAATTTGGGAGCGAAGCCATTGGAAGAATGGCCCAAATCATTCCATTCCTTTTTTAGCCCCTCACTTCATATAGCGACAATCGGGCTCAATACGTTTCATGCAACTGAGTTTATTCAGATCAATTCAGACCATTTCGATGGCTTAACGCGTCTGGAGCCGGTTTTCTTGCCTCTAGTTTTTCTATTGTCCGCGTGATACCTTTCTCTTCTTTTTGTCGCCTTAATAGGTGATGGGTAAGCAAGGAGCTCAAATTTATGACCTACGTGATGACTAAACCCTGCCCAGTGTGCAAACAGCAATTAATCAAGCAGCGCCCGACGGATACGGTACCGTGCAGCTGCGGCAAACACATTTGGCAGGGCTAATGTGGTGCGAGTCAACTTTTGAGCTGCAAATGAATGCTCCGGCACCGAAGAGCCGAAGACGCCGCAACTTTTCAAACCACCCAGCCGCTGATCTCCTCTGCGTTTGACCGCGAATTGACCAGTTCGTACACTACTTCTAGTCCATCCGTCTATGCGCGAGTTCCGAGGGGAGTTTCGAAGGAATTTCCAAAGAATAACTCTGCACCGCTTTCGACTAGCGTTCGCTTTTAGCCTGGCGATTACGCTCGCGGCGCCGGGGTGGGCGCAAAACTCTCCGCAAGTATCGCTTGAAACCAACGAAACGCTGTTCACGGTGCTGACCGCTATCAATACTTGCGGCTACGACCAGGAATTGAGCGTTTCCGATCCGCTGCGCACGCAGATCCGCTCCGAAGTCGCCAAGGCAGTCGAGAACACCGACAAGGCGCAGGATGTAATCGGCCCGATGTGCTTGTTCTACCGCCAGCACCAATCTCCGGACCCTTCCCACGATTTATCCCACTATGTTTCGCTGGCGCTGTATCTGGGAGAGCCGCCGGCTTTCGCGCTCAAAGCAAGAGAGGCAGAATTGCCACCCGATGCGGAAGTGGTGGTGGGTATCCTGCCGCTGATGCAGGCTTTTTACGAAAAGATTGGGCTGCACGCGATCTGGGAGAAGCACCGCGCCCGATACGCTGAATTGCTCGCTATTTATCACGAGCCGCTAGCCAAGATGACCTTCGACACGGAAATCTACCTGAAGTTGGCATCGGCCGGCTATCTGGGACGGCAGTTCACCGTCTATCTGGATGCGATGGGTGCGCCGGGACAGACCAACGCGCGCAACTATGCCGAAGATTATTACGTCGTGATATCGCCGACTCCGGGGACAACGATCAAGTTGCAGCAAATTCGCCACACCTATCTGCATTATCTGCTCGATCCGCTGGCACTAAAGAATGGCGGCGCCTTCGGACGTCTGGAGCCGTTGCTCGGCGTCGTCGACAACGCGCCTATGGATGAGACATTCAAGAGCAACATTTCGCTGCTGGTAAATGAATGCCTGATCCGGGCGATTGAACAGCGCATGGCGAAGATTCCGGAGGCGGAGCGCGCGCACGCGGTCGACGAAGAGGTCAATGAAGGTTATATCCTGACGCGCTACTTCTACGACGCATTGGGCCGCTTCGAACAGGATCCCTCAGGCATGCGCAGCGCTTATACTGATTTACTCGGCAACATCGAAGTAGGCAAAGAGATGAAGCGGGCGGCGCAGATCCAGTTTGTAAGCCAGGCGTCGCCCGAAGTCTTACGCCAGGCGCGTCCGCAAAACGACAATCTACTGCTGAAGGCGGAGCGGCGGCTGGCGGCTGGCGATCCCGAAGGGGCACAGAAACTGGCGCAAAAGGCGCTCGATGAGCAGACCAGCGATTCCGGACGCGCGCTTTTTATCCTGGCGGAAGTCGCCACCGCGAATCGCGACATTGACGGCGCGCGGTCTTATTTCGAGCGAGCGCTGCAAGCGGCGCATGAGCCCAAGTTGATCGCTTGGTCTCATATTTATCTGGGGCGGATCTTTGATTTGAAAGAAAATCGGGACGCGGCGCTCGACCAGTACCGTGCGGCGCTGAGCGCGGCAGACGCGGAGGGCGCGGCCCTGCCGGAGGCAAAGTTGGCGGCACAGCGGGGACTGGATAAACCGTATGAGCCTCCGGTGGCAAAGCGTCCGCAGTAGGTTTGGCAGACTTTTCGGAATTCGATCGCAGCTGTTAGTTTGCGCAAGCTTCACCACCAAGGCCACCAAGGTACACGAAGGAAGAGATTGAGAGAAAACCTCCGTGAACCTTTGTGTCGTTCGTGGTTCAAGGTTTTGGTTGCGTCATACAAACCGACCTGTTAATAAATTTCGCATTATGGGAGATAGCATGAAGCGCAGAGGAGTGATTCCAGTTTTACTAATTGTGGGAATATTGAGTTTCGCCGCTTGGGTCGGCGCCGAAGCCCGCGGACAAGCGGCACAGCAGAATCCGCCCGCCACAGGCCCGGCGACGCCCGCGCCCGGTGCAACGCCGGCGGTCAAGCGGCCCCCGCAGCTTAAGACCAAGCCGGAGCAGGAGGCCTACACAGCGGCTGCGGCCAATACCGATGCGGCCGGATTGGAAAAAGCGGCGGACGATTTTGCTACCAAGTTCCCAGACAGCGAAGTGCGCGTGCTCCTCTACGAACAGGCGATGCGCCTTTACCAGAACGCCAACAATGCCGACAAAACCGAAACCATGGGCCGGAAAGTCCTGACCCTTGACTCCGACAATCCCGAGGCGCTGGTTACGGTCGCCGAAGTAATTGCCGAGAGGACCCGCGACTCGGATATTGACAAAGATCAGCGTTACGCCGAAGCCATGACCATGGCGAAAAAGGCCACTGAAACGGTGAACACCGACATTAGCATTCCGGCGAACACACCCCAGGCCCAGATCGACAAATACAAAGGGCTCTTGCTCTCGAACGCTTATTCGATTCTTGGGACGATTGAGTTCAAGAAAGACAATTTCGTCGCGGCGCAGGAGGATTTGCAGAAGTCGATCGACGTCTATCCCAGCGAACCGGATCCGGTCGTCGTTCTCCGCCTGGCGTTGGCTCTCGATAAACAGCAAAAATATCCTGAGGCGCTCAAGGTAGCAAATCGCGCCGTGGAATTGACGCAGGACAACACGACGGTGGGCACGCCCGCGCGCCACGAACGCGATCGCTTGCAACAGCTGACCGGCGCTGCCCCGCCAGCAACACCGGCGCAGACTCCGCCGAAAAACTAGTTGGAATTCTAGTTGCAATCATTCTAGTTGCAATCAATCAGGCGCGAGGTCATCGAGAGGCTGAGGGTTTACCGCAAACTCCCCGCCTTGATGATCCGAAGCCTCAGCTTCCCTTTTTCTGATGACGTCACGCGAAACCACGGCGCTCGAAGAAAGCCTCGGCCACCGCTTCCAGCGCCCCGAGTTGCTGCAACAGGCGCTCACTCACAGCTCGCAAGCGCGCGAAATCGAGGCGCTTGCAGGGAGCGGCACTACGGCTCTTGCCGGTTCGTTCCGGGGCGACAACGAAATACTTGAGTTTCTCGGCGACGCCGTCCTCGGTCTCGTCACCAGCGAGGCGCTGTTCCACCGCTTCCCTCAATTTCAGGAAGGCCATCTCTCAAAACTGCGCGCGCATCTGGTCGGGCAGCGGCATTTGCTGCGGGTGGCGGAGCATCTGCAGATCGGCCACTATATGCGCCTGGGCCGAGGCGAAGAAAAAAGCGGGGGCCGCCATAAGGCGAGCCTGCTGGTGGATTCGCTGGAAGCGATTTTGGCCGCGCTCTACCTCGACGGCGGCTGGACGGTGGCGCGAGACTTCATCTTACGGGAGATCGTCGAGCCCGAACTGGCTCACATGAATTTGGAGACCAGCGCGATTCCGGTGATGGATTTCAAGTCTGCCTTGCAGGAGGCGCTGCAGGCGAGAGGTGGTCCACAACCGATTTATACTCTCGTCAAAGAAGAAGGTCCCGAACACAAGAAGACATTTACGGTCGAGGTGAGGCTGCCGGAAGCAGAAACAGGCCGAACCGACGTTGGACAATTCGTAAGCCGAGCGCAAGGCGCAACCAAGAAACGAGCCGAGCAGGAAGCGGCGCGACAAGCTCTCGAGCATCTAGCCACCCTGCCTCGGACAAAGATTATGGAGACCCGCAAGAATGGCACCGCAACCTAGAAGCGCTTCTTTCGACTCCGCGGAACGACGGAACGGTAGAATAACTTGTACCGGTCTTTATGTCGTGGAACATGTCGTGGAATGCAAAGACTTCTGCGGGGGATTGGCCCGCGACCATTCAGTCGGTCGCAGGGACAATCGTGATCGCCGTTTTCGTGGTGACGTTTCTCGTGCAAGCGTTCACCATTCCTTCGGAATCCATGGAGCGTACGCTTCTTGTCGGCGACTATCTGTTGGTCGATAAATTTTGCTACGGTGGCGCTACCGGCTGGAATCGTCTTCTTCCCTACCGCAATGTAAAGCGCGGCGACGTCATCGTCTTCCATTATCCGGTGCACCCCGCGCAGGACTTTGTGAAGCGCGTGGTGGCTTTACCCGGAGACCGCCTGCGTCTCATCAACAAACGCGTCTACGTCAACGGCACTCCATTAATCGAGCCCTACGTGCAATACAACACCACCCTGCGCAATTATTATCGGGACGACTTTCCGCGTACCGATTCTCCCGACTACGGAGTAGAGGCGAAGTGGTGGAAAGAGATGCCAAAACTGGTCGAAGACCGGCAGTTGATTATTCCCGAGGGGCATTACTTTGTACTGGGTGACAATCGCGATGACAGCCAGGACAGCCGCTATTGGGGATTCGTGCCGCGCGAAAATATTATCGGGCGGCCGCTCCTGATTTACTGGTCGGCGGGCAATTTAAATAATGATCTGCCCGGATCGCCAACCGTCGGTGATAGGCTTTATCATCTGGCCTACGCGGTGACGCATCTGTTCCAGATCACACGCTGGGAAAGAACTTTCAGGCTGGTGCGGTAACAGTCGATAGTCGAACATCGTTAGTCGCTTGTTTGCGGCAGAGGGTCTCGCGAACGACGAGCGACTAGCAACGAACGACTAATTACAAAACGGATGGCCAACGTGCCCAAGCAAGAAGAAGTCGTAGCAAACAAGAACACTAATAGCGTCGCTAACGACAACGCTACTAACGTCGCGAAAAACAACGAGAAGCCCGTGGAGGAAAAGCCACGCGAGACGACGGTGGAATTCCTCGCCTCTCTCGCCGGAGTGTTGGTCACCGGGCTATTTATCATCACCTTTGTTCTTCAGGCCTTTGAGATTCCCTCGAGTTCTATGGAGGACACGCTGCTCATCGGAGATCACGTCTTCGTGAACCGGGAGCAGTTCGCCACGCCAACGCACTGGATGGGACCGCTGATGCCCTATCGCGACATTCGCCACGGTGACGTCGTCGTATTTCTTTCGCCGGCGGAGCATGGGCTGTTCGTCGTGAAGCGCATCATCGGAATTCCTGGCGACCATATTCATTTGCGTAACGGAGTCGTTTATCGCAACGGACAAAAGCTCGATGAGCCCTACGTTCAGTTCAAGGGTGACCCGACTGATCCCGATTGCGCCCGCTGCCCCTACCGCATGAATTTCCCGGCGGTCGCGCCATCGCCTGTCGACCAACTCGCCGATTACTGGCAATTTTCTCTGCCGCAATATATTCAGGGTGAAGACTTGGTTGTGCCGCCCGACAGTTACTTTGGCATGGGCGACAATCGCGATGTCAGTTACGACAGCCGCTACTGGGGATTCATTCCGCGCAAGAACGTGATCGGCCGCCCCATGTTTATCTATTGGTCGTTTATCACTCCACCCGATCAATATCAGATGCGCAGCGTCAGCGACCGCCTGGGCTTCATGGCGCACATTGTCCTTCACTTCTTCGGTCAAACGCGCTGGTCGCGGACCCTCAAACTGGTACGCTAAGAGGAGACTTTCTCAACCCTCATGCCGACGACAACCATAACGAAGAACTTGCCGACAAAGGAGCAAGCGGTCAAGGGGGAACCGCGCGAAACGCCGGTGGAATTCTTCGCCTCGCTGGCCGAGCTGTTCGTCATTGTTCTTTTCATCATGACGTTTGTGCTGCAGAATTTTGAAATCCCTTCCAGTTCGATGGAAGACACATTGCTGATTGGCGATCACGTGGTTGTGAATCGAGAACAGTTCGCGCCGCCGACGCGCTGGATGGGGCCATTGCTGCCTTATCGCGATCTGCACCGCGACGATATTGCTGTGTTCTTGTCGCCCGAACAGCCGGGCCTGTTTCTCGTGAAACGGATCATCGGCATTCCCGGTGACCGTATCCACTTGCGCGACGATGTCGTCTACCGCAATGGCGAGAGATTGGTCGAACCGTTCGTTCGCCACAAGCGGCAGCACAATCCCTATACCGATAATTTTCCATCCGTCGCGCCCTCGGAAATGTATGGTGTGCGCAATGAAAAATGGGTGATGGAAATGCCTTCTCATATCGTTGGAGAGGACATCGTGGTGCCGCCGGACAGCTACTTTGCCATGGGCGACAACCGCGACGTAAGCTACGACAGCCGCTTCTGGGGCTTTCTGCCTCGAAAGAATTTGATCGGCCGGCCGATGTACGTATATTGGTCATTCAATACGCCAGCCGACAGTCCGCGAGGATTCGCATCTCTGGCCTATACCGTCCTTCATTTTTTCGACGAGACGCGCTGGTCGCGAACTTTCCGGGCAGTGCGGTGAACGGTGCACCGAACATGCCGCGATCCAAGTTTCTCCGTTCGAAGCGTAGCGTTGCGGTCGGCGCGGCTCTCCTGCTGGTTCTGTTCCTTTTCCGGCCCGCCGTCTATCACTCGCGAAGCCGGATCGCCAACTCCATCGGCAGGGCGCTCGGACGCCGGGTCACGATAGACAACGTACGTTTGCGTCTGCTCCCGCGGCCGGGCTTCGATCTCGAAGGGCTTGTCATTTATGACGCACCCGCATTCAGCGCGGAGCCAATGATCCGGGCTGATGATGTTTCTGCCGCCATACGGCTCACTTCCCTGCTGCGCGGCCGGCTCGAGATCGCGACACTCAGCGCCACCGAGCCCAGCATCAATCTGGTGCGCAACGAGCAGGGCCGCTGGAACCTGGCAAGCCTCATCGAACGCAATGCGCAAATTCCCGCCGCTCCCACCGCCAAGCCGCCTTCCGAACGCCGCCCGGCATTTCCTTATCTCGAAGCGACAGGCGCGCGCATCAATTTCAAGATCGGGCAAACCAAGAAATCCTACGCCCTCATGAATGCCGACGTAGCGCTCTGGCAGGACTCTGAGAATTCCTGGGGCGCGCGCATTAAGGCCGAGCCGGTGCGCACGGATTTCCATCTCACTGATACCGGCATCGTCCAGATCAATGCCACATGGCAGCGCGCTACGACCTTGCGCTTGACCCCGCTGCAACTCTCGGTGCAATGGCATTATGGGCAACTCGGACAAATCACACAGTTGCTCAGCGGAAGAGATCGCGGATGGCGCGGGGGATTAGATTTCGCGGCAAACATTTCCGGCACTCCCGAAGCGCTGCAGATCGAGAGCCAGACAGCCGTCGAGGATTTTCGCCGCTACGATATTGTCGGCACCGAGAGTGTGCGCCTGACCACCGGTTGCTCGGGAGAATACAACGCGATGACCAGCGCGCTTGCCGATATCCTGTGTGAGTCTCCGATCGGTGATGGCACGCTGCGCCTCCGTGGTGTGCTCTCTTTGGCATCGCAATCGCCCACCTACGATCTGACTTTAGACGTCGCGAAGGTGCCGCTGACTTCCGTGGTGCGATTGCTGCGTCAGGCGAAAAAACAAATTCCATCCGATCTCACCGCAACCGGATTGCTAAACGCAGAGTTTAGTGCCAAACCCCATATCCTCCCAGCGGCGAATGATGCCTCGTCGCTCTTCCCCGCTGAGGCATGGACGGGGAGTGGATCGGCGACCGATGTGATTCTGTGTCGAATGCTGGGCACGATGTGATTGCGCTCGGCACGATTCCACTGGCCATGGTCGCGGACGATCTGGCCCGACCTATCGCGATTTCCAGGCGAACAGCGACGAATCTATTGCGAAGGAGAAGATATCTGGCGCCGCAAACCAGCTTGGCATTGATTGATCATCGACTTCAGATCGGCCCCTCAACCCTTGCAGTGAATGGATCGGCACCGCTCAGCGCCGGCGGCTGGATCTCAGCCTCTGGTTACCTGTTCTCCTTGCGCGGCGATGCCGAACTCAAGGACCTGTTTCGCGTCGAGCGCATCCTCGGTCTGCCCGTGGCTCATCCGGCCGCTGAAGGTTTCGCAAAGCTGAGTCTGAGCATTTCTGGCGCGTGGCAAGGGTTTGCGCCCGCTATAACTCTCGGTACTGCGCAACTGCGAAACGTTCGGGCAGAGGCGCGGGGCCTGAATACGCCGATTCGGATCAGCGCAGCGAATATTTCCCTCACCGCGGACGCTCTATCGATGCGGAAGATTTCCGCGCAAACCGGAAACACTCATTGGAGTGGCACCGTGACAGCACCCCGACACTGCGCTATGGCCAGCACGGTGTCTGACAATTCGTTGGGCACAAGCGCGGCCGTCGTTCCCAACTGCGTCTTCCAGTTTAATCTGATGGCAGATCAGCTTTCGGCCGCGGACCTCGCCGAATGGCTCACTCCACACACAGCCATACATCCCTGGTATCGCATCTTGAACTCCAATTCCGACTCGCTCGACGCACGCGGTACTCCGCCGCTGCTCGCAGTCCGGGCACAAGGCAACTTGCAGGTTGGCCGCTTCGCATTAAAGAAGCTGATTGCCACGCAGATTTCGACCCATGTCGATGTGGATCGCGGCAAGATCGTACTCACGTCACTACAAACGCAACTGCTGCAAGGCACTCATCAGGGCAACTGGACCATCAGCGTTTCCAATCGCGAGACCTCGGGTCACGCCATATTGAATCAGACGGCCGCATCTCGCGATGCGTCCGCGCTCGGGGTCCGCTACCACGGCACCGGCACTCTGCGTGACGTGTCCTTGCCGCAGGTCGCGACCTTAATGAATGACGACTGGATCACAGGAACAGCCGACGGGAACTTCGACGTGGATGGATCCGCGGACAGTTTCCATGCCCTGTTAACGAACTCCGTCGGCACGTTGCAATTCATAATGCGCAACGGAACCTTTCCGCATATCGATCTTCCCGGGTCACCCGCGCCCTTGCCCGTCCATCGTTTCAGCGGAGAGCTACGCTTGAAAAAAGGCGAGTGGGAACTTCCGAATGGCAAACTGGAATCGCGTGACGGCGTTTATCAGGTGAGCGGGACAGATTCCACAAACAAAAACTGTGATTTCGTGCTCACGCGCAGCGATGAGCAATCGTGGGAACTAACCGGAACGCTCGCCACTCCGACCATCGTGCCAGCGAATGGTTCCGTTGCCAAACGCGCGGAAGCAACCGCCGACCGACCGTAAAGTTTTCGCTTTCCCGAACCACACCTCACCTCGTACTGGGCCGTACTCCGTCAATTTCTAGTTCTGACACTCCCCATTAGTGTGCCGAGAAGAATCCACAGGCTAAGCGCGAGCCACTCCCAAACCGAAAAGTGTCCTGGCACAAAAGGCGCGAACTTCATCAGCATCATCGCTAAACCAACTAGCGCTCCGAGAAGAGCGATCACGCGATCGGCAATTCGTGGCTTCATCCACAAATAAGCAGAGCACACCGCCAACCATCCGCTGGCCGACGCTACTGATCCCACCTCGGAAATCGGAACGAGAATCGCGCTACCGAGAAACATGCACAGTGCCGTGGCGAGGCCAACCGAAGCGATCGCCGCGGATGGCGTTTGATTGAGCGGATGCACCCTGGCCAATCTCGCGTCAACAAGATCGCGACGTCCCATGGCAAAGAGCAAGCGGCTGGCGGCGACGAAATTCCCGTTGAATACCTTGAACAGCGATAGCAGCGCCGCGCTGAGAACGATGCTCACGATCCAGCGCGACCCGACAGCGTGCTCGAAGGCGACGGCGGTCATGAACGGCGCACTCGTCAGCGTGCGCCACGGCGCCACGAAGCCAACCGCCGCGATTACGATGACGTAGAACACCGCTCCGACAATGATGGCGGCGAAGATGGCGCGAGAGAATCCGCGCGACCGAAACTCAGGACTGGCTTCTTCGGCAGCTTTCGTCACCGATTCATATCCGGTCATGTAATAAGGAACGATCTGCAGGACCAGCAAAATGGATAGGAACGGCGTGTGCGTGAATAGCGGAGGGAAATTAGCCGGGGATCCGCGCGTCACGCCGATGGCGACGAATACCACGAAGAGCGCGAGCGTGCCGAACGTGCTCCAGTTCTGGAATGAGGCGCTCAGCCGTATGCCGCGATAATTCACCACCGTAACGAGTGCCGTGAGCGCCAGTCCGATCACCAGATGCGGCAGATAAACCGGCTTTCCCGCTACGCGATACAGCTGAACCGAATCGAGCGCTGGGAAAATGTAGCCTGCTATACGGCCAACAGCAACGGCTTCCCAAGGGCAGACGATGAAGTAGGCGAGCATCATCATCCATCCTGTATAGAAACTGATTGAGCGGGGAAATACTTTCGCGGTGTAAGCGACTTCGCCCGCTGCGTCGGGCATCGCGGCCACAAGCTTTCCGTACACGTAGCCGATTGGAAGCAGGAGAACACCGCCGATGGCGAAACCGAGAATTCCGCCGAGCGGTCCGCCGCGACGCAGCCAATCGTCCATGACGACGAGCCAGCCAACTCCGATCATCGTTCCCCAACCGAGAGAGAAATAGTCGGTGATGCGCAGTTTGCGGGCGAGTTGCGTCATCGCCCTGGATTGATGCTTCGATTTATTCGAACGGGGGAAACTGAGAGCCCGGAAAGGGGAGCCTCGACTTGAGGGGAGAGCCCTGAGAACTGAAAACCGACAACTGAGGACTGACAGCTGCTGCTGGATCGCATGGGCGCGAATTATAACGCATCGCGTCGTGACTCACTTACTCAGGCAATAGCAAAGCGCGCGGGCTGACAATCTTTCGCGCGCAGGATACAGATTGCTTCCTTCAGGGATGAAATCTCGAAGACCGCGTTGAGATGCGTCGCCTCGAGTAAGCGGCGGAAGAAGGCCGGCGGATTCACCAGCTTCATGCTCGCACCATTACGCGCAGCCCAACGCCGGATCAGCAGCAGCGTTCCCAAGCCACCAGCATCGAGATGATCGACATTGGAAACATCGAGCACCAGCACACGGACGCGCTCCAGTTGTTCGATGCGGCGGCGCAATTCGTCGAGCGCGGATCCGCGCACCATACGTCCAGAGCAGTTCACGACGGCAACGTCCTGCAAGCGTTCGACTTGAAATTCGAGTTCGGTCGGTCTGTTCACAATATCTTGTGTGTTCATAAAATCCATCCTCAACTCTCGTGTGTATTGATACGAATTGCCCTTGAAAAAGTTCCCACGATTTCGGTCTTGGCTTATAGACGTCGGAACGTCCGAAATGTCACCGCTTGCGGACGAATCGGGAGGCGCAGAAATATCTTGGGCAAATGTTACAAACGTGTGAATTTACTGGCTAAGTTATAGATGTTATGTGTTTACAAGCCCGCTTCAATGCGCGATCTCGGGTCGAGCAGATCGCGCAACGCGTCGCCAATAAAGTTGAAAGCCAGCACCGCGAGCATCACCGTAAACGCCGGAAAGAGCACGAGATGCGGCGCGTCGAAAAGATGCGAGCGGGCGTCGTTGAGCATCGAACCCCAACTCGCTGTGGGCGGAGGGACGCCTAATCCCAAAAAACTCATCGTGGCTTCGGCAAGAACCGCGCCCGCCATGCCGATAGCCGCCTGCACAATCACCGGCTGAATAATGTTGGGCAAAATGTGTCGAGTAACAATGTGGAAATCGCCCGCGCCGAGGGCACGCGCGGCTTCGACAAATTCGCGCTCACGCACGGCGAGTACTTGTGCGCGGACGAGACGCGCGTAGCCAACCCATCCGCCGAGAGAGAGCGCAAGGATCAGGTTGACAATTCCCGGGCCGCGAAAGGCGACGAAGGCGATCGCGATGAGAATGCCGGGGAAGGAAAGGAACGCGTTCATCACCACTACGTTGACGAAGCGATCGATGCCTCCGCCGTAATATCCGGCGAGGCTGCCGATGATGAGGCCGAGCGTGAGCGAACCGACGACCACGCTGCTGCCGACAAAGAGCGAAATGCGCGCGCCCCAAATCAGGCGGGAGAGAATGTCGCGTCCAAGTTCATCGGTTCCGCACCAGTGCTGCGCCGTGGGGGATTGCAAGCGATTCGGCAGGTCGATGTGCGCCGGATCTTGCGGCGAAATCCAGGGCGCAAAGATGGCGGCGAATACGAAGATAGAAACCAGCACGACTCCAATGGCAGCCAGCGGATTGTGGCGCGCTACGCGCGGGAGCGAGATGGCGAGAGTGGACATGCGTCGCTTTAACCTTCAATCAGTTATATAGCATTGGGAAGCGATTTTGAATTAGCGACCAAGCGGTGTTGTTGTTCTTGTTTACGATTAAAAACAGCGGACAGCTGTGTCCGCTCCACATCGACTAGGTTATTGCCTAATCCTTGGGTTCACCGCCGAATACAGTAAGTCGGTCAGAAAGTTCACCGCGACATAGGTCAATCCAATCGCCAGAATGCATCCTTGCAGCAGATAGTAATCGCGGTTGGCGATGGCTTGGATGGTTAGGCGTCCTATGCCGGGCCAGGAGAAGATGGTTTCGGTCACGATTGTGCCGGCTAGGAGGGCGCCGAACTGCAATCCTACAACGGTCAGGATTGGGATCATGGCGTTGCGCAGGGCGTGGCGGTAGACTACAGTGCGCTCGGGCAGGCCTTTGGCGCGGGCGGTGCGGATGTAGTCCTGGCCTAACTCCTCTAACATTGACGTGCGCACCATGCGGGTTAAGATCGCGGCTAAGGCGCTGCCCATGGTGATGGCGGGTAATACTAAGTGGGCTAAGGTGCCGGAGCCGCTGACGGGGAGCCATCCTAACTCAATCGAGAAGAATAAGATCAGCACCGGGCCCAGCGCGAAGTTAGGAAATGACAGGCCGAAGAGACTTACTACGCTTAGGGCGAGATCATCCCATTGATTGCGGCGCTGGGCGGAGCGGACTCCGGCGGGAATCGCCAAGACGATCGCGACTAATAAGGATGCCAGCGTTAGCTGTAAGGTGAAGGGATAGCGCTGGGCGATCAAGTTAGTAACTCCTTGATTGAAGCGGAGGGATTTTCCTAAGTCTCCGTGTAACACGCCTCGCCAGTAATTCAGGTATTGCTGGCCTAGCGGGACGTCGAGACCGTAGGCATGGCGGGCGGCTTGAATGTCTCCGGCGGCGGCGCCTTCTCCCAGCATTTGTTGTACGGGATCTCCGGGGACGAAGTGGATTAGCAGAAAGACGGTCGAGACTACTAGCCAGATTACTGGGAGCGTGTAGAGCATGCGAGCTAGGATGTAGCGAGGCATCAGGGATTACGAAGCTATCACATGCCCTCAGCGGCTAAAGCCATTCAAAGGGTGCCATTACCGCAGCGCTGAAACGCCGCTTTACCCAAAATCACAGCGCAAATCGATCAATCGCCGGCCTGCTCCACCGGCGCTGGCGGCGCCGAGGCTGCTTGCGCTTTCGGCAGCGGCTCAATCCTGAGCGTGGCGATGCGATGACCGTCCATTTTTTCTACCACAAAGCGGCGGCCTTCATAGTCAAACACCTCGCCGCCGGTGGGCATTTTTTGCAGGCGCGAGAGGACGAATCCGGCTAGAGTCTCGTAGCCTTCATCTTGCGGAAGCTGCATCTCGTATTGGGCTTCGAGATCCCGGATATTGATGGCTCCGTCGAGGATTAGAGGTGCATTGGCGTCGGTCACAGCGGGCTGGGGCGCGGCGATATCGTACTCGTCTTTGAGTTCACCGACGAGTTGTTCGAGGACGTCTTCGACGCTAATGACTCCGGCGGTCGAGCCGAACTCGTCGACAACGACGGCAAGGTGGCGTTTGCGCTGCTGAAATTCGCTGAGAAGCTCTAACAAGGATTTGGTTTCGGGGACGACGAGCACGTCGTGCATAACCTGGCTGACTTGCATCTGAGAGAGGCGTTGGGCTGCGGGCGGAGCGGTGGCGGCGCCGAGGCGTTGCCGGGTCCAGCGCATGAGATCTTTGGCGTAGAGGACTCCGACGATGTGTTCGGGACCGCGCAGCGGATCGTAGACAGGGACACGCGAGTGCTGATCGTCGACGACGCGCGAGAGGGCCTCGTCGAGGTTAAGGTCGGAGGGGAGAGAAAAAATTCTGGTGCGCGGGATCATGACCTGGCGTGCGGCGATGCTGTCGAGTTCGAGCGCGTTGAGCAGCATCTCTTCCTGCGCGGAGGAGAGTTGGCCGGAGTGGTGCGCGGCGGTAACGATCAGCTTAAGTTCGTCGGGCGAATGGACCGAGCCGTGGCGAATCTCGCGCGTGCCAAACGCGCGGAGAACGAATCCGGCAACGCGGCTCATGCCGACCGTGACCGGGCGGGTAATGGTGAGGAAGACGTCCATGGGCGCCGCGACAGCAAGGGCGACGCGCTCGGCGCGCTGCAAGGCGAGCGACTTAGGGACGAGTTCGCCGAGAATCACGTGCAGGCTGGTGATGGCAACGAAGGCGACGGTTACGGCGATCGCGTGCGCATACAGCGTGGCGTGAGGAATGCTGCCGATCCAAGCCTCAAAGAGGCGCGCCAGGACGGGCTCGCCCAGCCAGCCTAGAGTAAGGCTGGTGATGGTGATTCCGAGTTGGACTCCGTTGACAACGCGCTGCAGTTGTTGATGGAGTTTGAGGACGGTGCGGGCGCCGGCCCGGCGAGCATCGATGAGCTGAAGGATGCGGGTTTCGCGGACGCTGACCAGCGCAAACTCGGCCGCGGCGAAGAAAGCATTGGCCGCCACCAGGAGCAGGATAACGAACACCCGCAGCAGCACGTACGCAATCATTGAACTCTAATTCTAACATTCCAAAGGGATAGAGATCAGGAAAGGCAGGGCAGGTCGCGGGCGTCAGGCGTCGGGTGTGAGGAAGAGCAGGAAAGGAATAAAGCAGGGAAAAATCGCGATTGGCCTCTGCATTGGATGCGGAAAAATCGTTTACCACTAAGCGACACTAAGGATCACGAAGGAGAAACGGGCCGCCCGTCAGCGGCGATGCTAGGGCGATCATCGCCGGTGAGTTTTCGATTTGGATCGCGGTACAATTAATGGATAAACCCTTAATCGCCAGCGCGATTCATGCTTTCTTTTTCCTTGCTCAACGGTCTAATCATGTACACCGGACAGAGTGTGATTAGGCGAATCCGGCGATTGCGGGCGATTTGGTCAGTATCTTAAGGAACTATTCTGAGGTTTCTTCCGTAACAACAAGTGAATGGCAGTTCTGAGATTTGAAATCAAGCAGGAGGCGGTCGTGGAAGGCAACGGCAATGGCAAAAGGAAACGGCGCAAACGAATCATCATCTGGACCTCCATAGCAGCGGTCGTTGTAATCCTGGTGGTGGCCGGGGCGCTGGCCGCATACAGCGGCGGCGTAAAGATCGACCCCTCGAAGCTGGCCAAGGTTGAAAAGGGCGACCTCGCGAAGAGCGTGGTGGCTACCGGCAAGATCGAGCCGATCACCAAAGTTGAGGTCAAGTCGAAGGCCAGCGGCATCGTGAAGAAGCTCTACGTCGATTACGGCGACAGAGTGAAGAAGGGCCAGGTGTTGGCCGAACTCGATCGGGACGAGATTCAGGCTCGCGTCGATCAGGCACGTGCGCAGTTGGAGGCTTCGACCGCGAGCTTGAATGGCACGCGCGCTGACCTGGAGCGGGCCAAAGTTGATGCCGAGGGTCCGGACGTTCCGCTGTTGAAGCGCGCTTATGAGCGCGCGGAGGGCATGGCTAAGGACGGGGTCGTATCCGCTTCGGCGCTCGATGATGCCGAAAAGAATTACAAGATGGCGTTGAATAAACAGAATGTCTCCAAGGCGCAGTTGCTGGTTTTGCAAGCCAAGATTGGTCAAGCCGAGGGCCAGATGGCGCAGGATCGCGCCAATCTCAAGCAACTCGAAGAGCAGCTGAGTTACACGACGATTGAGTCTCCGCTGGATGGAATTGTGTTGTCGCGCGATGTAGAGATTGGCGATGCGGTGAGTTCGATTCTGGTGCTGGGTTCGACGGCTACGCTGGTCATGACGCTGGGCGACACGAGCGAGGTTTATGTCAAAGGCAAGGTGGACGAGAGCGACATTGGCAAGGTTTACCTCGGACAGCCGGCGCGCATCAAAGTCGAGTCGTTCAAGGACAAGACCTTTACCGGCAAGGTGACGAAGATTTCTCCAATGGGCGTAGAGAAGGATAACGTCACAACTTTTGAGGTTCGCGTCTCGATCAATAATCCCGAGGGGGTGCTCAAAGCGATGATGACGGCGAATGCCGAGATCATTCTCGAAGAGCACAAGGGCGTACTGCAGATTCCGGAGGGCTCGATCATTTACGACAAGGACAAGAAGGCATCGGTCGAAGTGCCCGATCCGAAGGCGAAGGATGGCAAGAAGAAGCTCGCCGTCAATATAGGAATCTCGAATGGCGCGAAGACCGAGTTGCTCTCTGGGCTTAAGGAAGGCGATCAGGTGGTGCTGCAGTAGAACAGCAGTTATGTGACAGGTTTGAAGAAAGCTGCGCGGAGCAAACATGACGGTCGCGGCGGTTTTGCCTTGTCCGAAGACTTTGCCTTATCCAAAGACAAGGATCACCAGTGTCGTCTACTTGCTTTACTTTGTGACGGTGATGTCCGCCACGTTTTTCATGAAGGGGCTCGTCGTATCTGATGATGCTGCAGCTACGGCGAACAACATCCTGGCCCATGAGTCGTTGTTTCGGACGAGTTTCGCCATCAATCTCATCGCGACAGCGCTCTACATTACCGTGACGGCTCTCTTTTACGAATTGTTCAGGCCGGTGAACAAGAACCTCGCTCTACTCGCGGCCTTCTTCAGCCTGGTGGGTTGTGCCATTCAAGCAGTTGGATATGTCTGTTTTCTCGCCCCGTTCACGCTTTTGGGAGCCGCCCAGTACTTAAGCGTGTTCAAGTTGGAGCAGTTGCAGGCGCTGGTGCTCACATTTCTGAAATTGCGTTCTCAGGCGGAACAGATTGGCCTGGTATTTTTCGGCTTCTTTGACCTGCTGATCGGTTGCCTGATTTTGAGATCGACGTTCTTGCCTCGAATTTTGGGAGCGCTGATGGCATTGGCAGGTTTGGGTTGGATGATGTTTCTATCGCCACCGCTCGGAAACAACCTGGCTCACTACATTCTGCCTCTCGGCTTCCTAGCGGAGTTCTTGCTGATGGTGTGGCTTCTGGTGAAGGGCGTGAATGTTCAGCGATGGCAGGAACAGGCCAGCGCAAAGGGATGGCAGTGAAACTAAGACTTGGAGACATGATTAGTATGATGAATATTTCCTGGCTTCACCGTCGATCGGTTCGCACGCTGATTTTTGTTCTCGCCACTTCGCTGGCCGGGTTCGCTTCAGTCATCGGAACCTTTGACCGCTCGTTTCAGGTCAGCGGGCCGGTCGACCTCGAAGTGCTGACTCGCTCCGGCGACATCACCGTGCGTAATGGTGCTGCGGGGGCGGTTACGATTCACGCCAAGATCCATTCCAGCACCTCATGGTTTGGGGGCGACCATAAGTCGGAGGTGCAGGAATTGCAATCCAATCCTCCCATTCGCCAGAACGGCAACAGCATCCGCATCGACTACGTGAACCTCCATGACATTTCGGTCGACTATGAAATCAGTGTTCCCGAAGAGACCGCGATTCGCGCCCACACCGGCAGCGGCAATCAAACGATAGAAGGCCTCAAAGGTAACATCGAACTGGAGAGCGGCTCGGGCGATTTGAAACTGGCGCGGCTGACGGGCGATATGCGCTTCCAGACGGGCTCGGGAAACGTGCGGGGCCGCGAGCTTGCCGGACCGGCGAAGATCAAAGCTGGCAGTGGAGACATCGAGATTGAAGAGACAGGTGCCGGCGACATGGAGATTCGCACCGGCTCCGGCAACATCAACGTGAGCGGCATCAATGGCGGATTTCATGCCGAGGCGGGCAGCGGCGACATTCACGGCAAGGGGATACCGAAAAGTATGTGGAGCGTTCGCACCGGATCGGGAAACGTCACTTTGAGCGTCCCCCGCGACTCAGCTTTCGACGTCGATGTTTCATCAAGTTCAGGAACGGTCACGCTGGGCCATCCCGTGACCACGACGGTGCAGGGCCGCATTCAGGAAATGAAGAAGAGTGTGGTAGGAAAAGTTCTTGGCGGCGGCCCGATGATTTCCGTGCATACCGGCTCGGGCGATGTCGCGGTCGACTAAGAACCTGAAAGCATTCAGCAAAGGGCACTAAGGTCCACGAAGGTCTTATTAAGCTTTCCTTCATGGACCTTAGTGCCCTTGGTGGTTAATGGGCTCGCTTGACGCGCCATCGTGCGACATCCGATACTTCGTTGGGGCTCCTAAACATTTTCCTAAACTCAAATGAGGTAGCGATTTGGCACGCACCGCAATCATCACCCTGACCACTGATTTCGGACTCAACGATCATTTCATCGGCGCCATGAAGGGCGTCATCCTCGAAATTGCTCCTGACGCGCAGATCATCGACATCAGCCACGCGGTGCAGCCGTTCGATATTCTGGACGGCGCGCTGACCATTTCGCAGGCTTATTCCTACTACCCTTCCGGCACCGTGCATATGGTGATCGTCGATCCCGGCGTGGGGACAGCTCGGCGGCCGATTGTACTGACCGGCGATCGCCATCTGTTCGTGGCTCCCGATAACGGCGTGCTTTCTCTGATCTATGCTCGCGAAGAAAGGCTCTCGGTCCGCCACATCACTGCCGACCATTATTTTTTGCAGCCGCTCAGCAATACTTTTCATGCGCGCGACATTTTTTCGCCAGTAGCGGCGAACCTTGCCAAGGGCGTTGCCGCCGACCGTTTTGGCGAAGAGATCACCGACTACGTTCGCTTCGGCGCGCCCCGCCCCAAACCGATAGATGAGCGCACGCTGCGCGGCGTAGTCCTCAAAGTAGATCGCTTTGGCAATCTGATCACTAACATTACGCCGCAGGATGCGCCGCAACTTTTCGGAATGGATCCGCCCGGCTTCAAGATTGCGATTGGAGCGAAGGCGCCGGCAACGCGAATCTGCACCAATTATGCGGAAGGCGCTCCGGGCGAAGTTTTTGGCATCCTGGGTAGCATGGGCTTCCTGGAAATCGCCGCTAATCGCGGGTCAGCGTTTCAATTGCTGGGAGCGGGCAAGGGCAGCGAAGTGAATGTGGTGATGGGGTGAAGTGCAGCAATTAGCATTTAGCATTTAGAACAGCGCTTTGCTTTTGAGCTGACAGCTAATTGCTAAGAGCTGCTCTTCGGATGGACATAGCGATCCATCTCCGCCGTCCACTTCAGAAAGCGCCACAGATCGCCGCGCTCCGTCCATAGGAATTCCCAGAATTCCAGGAATCCAATTTGCGTCATCTTGACGCCGGTGTAGGTTTCGATGCGCCATAGAAGATAGGGACTGCGCCACGGGGCTATACGATGGCCCCGTGTCGAGTTCCAGAGAAAGCGCAGCATTGGCCGCATCGCGTTTTAGTATAGCGCGCCGTTATTTTGTAATGTCGATGCTGGCGCGGGTATTCTCCCACTCCATGCGCATCTCGCACTTGCTTCCTTCCTGGTCGAAGGCGATGGTGAAATTTTCGACGGGCGCGGATGTTTTCGATGCGTGCATGTCAAACCGGCCCAACTCATCGGCTTCGTACTTGTAAGGAATGCCCCACTCAGCCGTCTTCTTGTTGACGATTAAAGTCCATTTGTCGGCGTTCGGAATGGTGAAGATGGTGTAGCTTCCGGCGGGCAGAGACTTGCCGCCGATCTTGACGTTCGTATCGACGACGAACTTGGTCGCTTCATTGGCGCCCGTGCGCCAGATTTTTCCGTAGGGGACGAGCGCCTTGTCGTCCTCAGTGCCGAAGATCTTTCGCCCCTTTGCGCGCGGGCTGGAATAGTCGACCTTGATGGTCTTGCCGTCGGAGAACTTGCACTCTGCACTGGCCGCCGGACTCGGACGCTTCGAGTTGTCTTGTCCCATACCGCCCATCTGGGCCGAGGCCAGAGTTGCCACCGCGCAGACTAAGGCTGCGATAAAAGCGCACTTCTTCATGTTTTGTTTCCTCCTTGGAAATCAGCATTTGGCACTTAGCCCTTAGCATTTAGAAAGCGCTTCGCAGCCCTGGTCGATCGCCTGAGCTAGGGCTAAAGCGCTAAATGCTAACTGCTGGTTATTGTCCGCCAAGAATTATACGCATATCCCCGTTACAATTTGTCTCATGGCCGTGTTCAACGAAAAGCAGGAAGAACTGGAGCACTTTGAGACGCGTATGGGAGTGCCTCGCGGACGGCTCGCCGTCACCATGGATCTGGTTACGGACGCCATGGCGCTCGTAGGTCAGCACGGCGTCTATTGCCAGAGCCAGCGCTGGCCGGGCAAGCCGGTGATGGATGTGCAAGTAATCATGAAGAATCTGACCGACGCGAAAGAGCTGATCCAGAGTGTGATGGAAGAGCTGAAAACGAAGGCCTAACCGCAAGTTTCGTCTGCCCCAGCCCTCTTCCGGAGACAAGAACTTTAGAATCGAAGAAACTTTCGACATAAAACCGAAGTGTTTCAGCGGCCGGCTTAAGCCGAATTGTCTGGCCCGGAAAAGTCTTACAATTGAGACTATGGAGCGCAAGATTTTCTGGGGATCGATGACCCTGCTCGGGATACTCGCCGATCTGGTACTGCCATTGTGGTGGGCCGTGGGCGCAACCATCCCCATCATGTATTTTTCATGGTGGATCGCCTACCGCAGCGGCTGGTTCGAATAAGCGATTGTGTTTTTCTGCCTCGCCCCTGATAATTGCTCTGCCGCAATTCCAATCTCACAGGGGCAAAGAATGAAAATCCTATGGAAGTTCGCAGCCGTGCTGTGTCTGGTCTTCGCTCTGGCGCTGGCCGGCGTCGCTCAAACCGCCGCCACCCCGGCAACAACTACTTTGACACCAGAAGAGCGCGCGGCCGCACTCAGAAATCTGCAGGCGACGCACGACGCATTTCTGCAGTCGATTGTCGGACTATCGGAGAAGCAATGGCGATTCAAGCCGGCTCCGGATCGCTGGTCGGTGGCTGAAGTCTCGGAACACATTGCGGTCTCCGAGTCCACCATCTTTGGACTCATGCAGACCAAGTTCATGACATCGCCCGCCGATCCATCCAAGCGGGCCGAGGTCGCTGGCAAGGACGAGATCATTTTGACGAAAGTGCCGGACCGCAGCCATAAAGTGCAGGCGCCGGAAATTCTGAAGCCGACGAATCGCTGGGCGACCGAGGCAGATGTGGTCAAGGCCTTCGAAGACAGCCGCAAAGCGACGATGGATTATGTGAGAACAACCAACGATGATCTGCGCGACCACTTCGGGCCGCATCCGGTGCTCGGTCCGCTCGATGCCTACCAGTGGATATTGCTGATTTCAGCGCACTCCGAGCGGCATACCAAGCAGATTGAAGAAGTGAAAGCAGACCCGAATTTTCCGAAGGAGTAGGGTTTCGCAGCGCATCAGCGAATCTTTTCCCGAACTCTGTCATCCTGAGCGCAGTGGCTGCTTCGCGAAGCGAATCAGCCACGTAGTCGAAGGACCCCTATTCCGTTAAAAATTCCAGCGCCCGCATAAATCTGATTGCCGTCTCGATGTTCCGGCGGGAATGCCCTTGGCGCAATCGAAGACCTTGTTCGTGTAGGGGCCCTTCGACTCCGCAGGAGGATTCGGTTCGCGGATCCTGCTCCGCTCACGATGACAGTTATTACGCTATCTGGTACTTCCCTGCCTCGACCGTCTTCTGCGCAATCTGCTGGCGCAGTGCAATCGTGTTGAAGGGCTCGCGCTTGGATAGCCGCCGCACGATGGCCAACTGTGTGCGCAGCATGTCGCCTTCGGCTACATCGGCGATAACTTTCTTTGCCGCCGCTTCAACTTTCTCCAGCGACTGGGTCAGATAGACTCGCGTCATTGCGATGGCGAGTGACGACGCGGCCTCACCTTTTTGTTCCACCATTTTTTGCGTGCGCAGCACGGCCGATTCCATGGCGTAGATTTCGATCGTCATATCGGCGATCGCGCCCATGACCTCCTGCTGATCCTGAATCGCCTGCATATATTTCTGCGTCGCCGAACCAGCGACGAACAGGCCCAACTTCTTCGCCTGCGCGACCAATTTGCGCTCTTCCGCCAGCGCGCCTTCGATTTCGTCGCCATTCGATGGACCGCTCAGCACTTCATCCATCAGCTTCTTAATGGCGGGCATCAGCGGCAATTGGCCGCTCATGGCGCGCTTCAAGAGGAAGCCGGTAATGATGAGGCGGTTGATTTCGTTCGTGCCCTCGAAGATGCGATTGATGCGAGCGTCGCGATAGGCGCGTTCGGCGGGATACTCTTCGACGAAGCCATAGCCGGCAAAAATCTGCAGGCTTTCGTCGACGACGTAATCGATCATCTCCGAGCCCCAGACTTTTAGGATCGAGCATTCGACCGCGTATTCTTCAATCGCTTTGCGCTGTTCTTTGGCGGCGTCGGGGCTTGAGGAGTCGATCTCCGAGAGCAGACTGTCCATCATTCCAACCGTGCGATAGACGACCGACTGGCCGACATAAATCAGTGTGGCCATGTTCGCGATTTTTTCGCGGATAAGGCCGAAATCACTGATCGACTTGCCGAAGGCCTTGCGCTGCTTGGCATAGGCCACAGCGTTTTCGAGCGAAACCTTCGCCCCGCCCACGGTCATTGCGCCGAGTTTAAAGCGGCCGACGTTCAGAATGTTGAAGGCGATAATGTGGCCCTTGCCAATCTCGCCGAGCAGATTTTCAACCGGCACCTTGCAGTCGTTGAGAATCACCGGGCAGGTGGAAGATCCGCGAATGCCCATTTTATGTTCTTCAGCGCCAGTGGAAAATCCGGGAAAGGTTCGCTCGACAAGGAATGCGGAAAACTTTTCGCCATCAATCTTTGCAAACACCGTGAAGAGATCGGCGAACCCGGCGTTCGTGATCCACATCTTCTCGCCGTTCAGGACGTAGTGCTTGCCGTCGGGCGAAAGCACAGCACGGGCGCGGCAGTTGAGGGCATCAGAGCCGGAAGTCGCTTCCGACAAAGCGTAGGCGCCAACCATTTCTCCCGTGGCCAGCCGCGGCAGATATTTTTTCTTCTGCTCTTCCGTGCCGAAATAAACGATGGGCAACAGGCCAATGCCGGTGTGCGCTCCCCATGTGGTAGAAAAGCCGCCGTACTTGGAGATGTGCTCGGCGATGACGGCGGCGGTGACTTTATCCATTTCAAGGCCGCCGTAGGCTTCGGGAACTTCGACTCCGCTGAGGCCAAGATCGCCGGCCTTCTTCAGCAGATCGCGAGAGATCTGGTAATCCTTGTGCTCGATTTTTTCGGCCTGGGGAAGAATTTCATTGATGGCAAATTCTTCGGTGGTCTGGCCGATCATCTGTTGCTGCTCGGAAAAATCTTCGGGAGTGAAGACATCGGCGGTCTGGCGCTCTTCGAGCAGGAAGCTGCCGCCGGAAATTTTAGTCTTAGGGATTGCTGCTGTGGCCATAGCTACCTCGATCGATTCATTACACCACGGAGGCACAGAGGCACGGAGAAAAACTTTTCTCTACCGAGCGGCCCCAGTGCTCTTCGCGGTCACGAAAAACTGCTAATTAAGATTCTCGAAAATCCCCGCCGCGCCCATTCCGCCGCCGACGCACATAGTTACCAGGCCGTAACGTGCTTTCCGCCGCTTCAATTCGCGAATCACAGTGGCCGTCAGTTTCGCGCCTGTGCATCCCAAGGGATGGCCCAAGGCGATCGCGCCGCCGTTTGGATTCACGCGCTCTAAATCAATCCCAGCTTCCTTAATCACGGCCAGCGCCTGCGCCGCAAAGGCTTCGTTCAGTTCGATCACGTCGATGTCGGAGAGCTTCAATCCAGCCAGTTTCAGCGCTTTGGGAATCGCGAACACCGGGCCTAAGCCCATTTCTTCCGGCTTGTATCCAGCCGTCGCAAACGCTACGTAACGCGCCAGCGGAGCGATGCCCAGGGCCTTCGCGCGCTCAGCCGACATCACCACAGTTGCGGCGGCGCCATCGGACATCTGCGAGGAGTTTCCGGCGGTCGTCACACCCTTCACATGAAACGCGGGCTTGAGGGCACCGAGCGCTTCGATGGAAGTATCGGCGCGCGGACCTTCATCGACTTTAAAGGTGATCTCCTGCCGCTTGGGCTTCGATCCGTTTGGCGTCGTGAAACTCACTGGCACGGAGACCGTCTCATCTTCAAACTTCTTCGCTGCAATTGCGGCCAGGGCATTCTGATGGCTGCGCAGTGAAAATTGGTCGCACTGCTCGCGCGTAATACCGAAGCGTGTCGCCAACCGCTCGGCCGTGAGGCCCATCGAGAGATAGGCGTCGGGATAATGATTGACCAGCCAGGGGTTCGGCGAAATCTTGTGGCCACCCATCGGGATCATCGACATCGATTCCGTGCCGCCCGCGACCATCACCTCGGCGCCGCCGCTCATGATCCGCTCGGCGGCCATGGCGATCGACTGCAAGCCCGAAGAACAGAAGCGATTGATCGTTACCGCCGACGCTTCAATCGGCAGGCCGGCGCGCAGAGACGCTATCCGCGCCACGTTCATCCCCTGTTCGCCTTCTGGCATGGCGCAGCCTAGGATAACGTCTTCTATCTCTTTGGGATCAAGCTGGGGCACGCGATCGAGCGCGCCCTTGATGGCGACGGCGGCCAGTTCATCGGGACGCGTAGCCCGCAGCGTTCCCTTGAACGCGCGGCCCACAGGAGTGCGGACGGAAGAGACAATGACGACTTCTCGCATAGGTTAATTTTACTCGCAGAAGGCGCTGAATGCCGACCGGAGTTCTACCGCGGTTCTAACGATCGCCGACGCTGTAAATCGTGTTTTTCGGCCGCTCGAAGACACGCTTGAGAACCGGCTCAAAGGCCGCGAGCGGGAAGCATTCCGCCTTGGCATCGAACGCGGGGCCGTCGAATTTTTCGCAAAATTCTGCCGTGCGCAAAAAATGCGGGTGCCCGCGAAACTGCTCGCGCATATTGCGGTCCATGCCAATGTGGTGAAAGAAATAGTAGCCCTGAAAAATGCCATGCTTCTCGACCATCCAATGATTTTCTTCCGAGACGAAGGGCTTAACGATGGCGGCGCCGATGTCGGGATGATTGAACGTGCCGAGCGTGTCTCCAATATCGTGCAGCAGAGCGCACGCCACGTACTCGTCGTCGCGCCCAGCCTGCATGGCAAGGGTCGCGCAGAGCAGGGAGTGATGGAGGCGATCGATCGGGAAGCCGCCAAAGTCGCCGTCCAGCAGTTTGAGATGCGCGACGATGCGCTGCGGAAGCTGCTGAGCATATTTCATGAAGTCGGTGGCGATGAGCGCCCAATCTTCGCGGGTGGAATCTTCGATGCTGGAGAAAGTGGCTATTTGGTCCGGCGTCATGGGTGTAAGTTTATGTAATTTGGGGAAAGCTCTCAAGAAGGTAATGGCAATCGCCTTCAGATCGTGATGTGCTCGGTCGTCGCGCTAACCACAGTGATGGGATCGCCCTGCGCGCACATGCCTTTCAGGTGAAACTCGACTGCCTCGCGGATAGTGTTCTCCGTCTTGTCCAAGGGGCACTTATATCAAAGTGCTGAGGGAAAGCCTTTCCGCGTGTCATCCCGAATGCTTGACTTATCGTATCGCGCGACGCACAATCCTCGCGTCAAATTGTGTCGGGAGGGAAGGGGATACCTGTGAGAATCTTCAGAACATGTGTTTACTCGTTGCTGTTGTTCCCGCTGCTTGGCATCAACAGTTGCAACTATAAACCGGTCTCGAAGCTACCGACAAACTGCAGTGCGAGTGCGCGGACCTGCTCATTGATGATCGACCCGAACAAAGCTAGCTGCATCGCGGCGGGACAGGAGCGGCAGGACGTTCCATTCGGTTATACGGTGGTCTGGACTCCACCAAGCCCAAGCCCACCTCAATATTCGGCCCAGTTTTGGCAGCTTAAGACGCCCTTCCACACTTCAAGCTATTCAGGCGCGGGCGTTCCCAGCGTTAATGCCGGACCGCCAGGCCAGACGGCGACAGGCGACACGGAGTGCAACTCTAGCGCCTCGACTGGCTGCTACTTTCCTTACTTTATTTATAAGGACGGCCAAAAGTGTGGCGATCCCGGAATTCACATGGTGAACTAACTACTCGATGCCAAGAAGCGCCCGAAAACGCTGGTCGCCCTTGAGGCGGTCAAAATCCGGAGTGTCGCGTATCAAGGCTTTCGAATAGCCGGCTGCAACCGACTTGGTCAGGAAATCCAGCGTCTTCTCCTTGTCACCGAAGTGGTTGTAAACGATAGCAGCTCGAAATAACACATCGGCGTCCGCCGGTGCGGTCTCCAAGGCCCGCACCATTTGTTCCCGCGCTTGACCTTCCTGGTCAAGCATGGCGTAGTAGTCCGCGGTAAACGCCAGAATGGTGCCGTCCCGCGGATTCACCTCCAGCCGCCTTTTGGCTAATTCAATGGCCTGCTTATATGCGGACCTTGCCTCCGTGCGCCGCCCGGGAATCTGAAACAGTGTGTCGCCCAGATTGCCCCAATTCAGCCAGTCTTTGGGATCAATCTTAAGCGCCTGCTGCAGGTTCTCAGCGGAATCCTGGTAGCGCCGCATATAGAAATAAACGGCTCCCAGGTTTCCGTACACTTGGCCAGTGGGCCTCAAAGCGATGGACCCCTGGAAGGCGTTTGCCGCTTCCTGATATTGGCCGACCATAAGATCCGTGGCCCCCAGGTTGGAATACCCCCTGTAGTTGAGCGGCGCCAGTTCGATCGTCTTCTTGAACAGTTGCGCTGCATCTGCGTATCGGGCTTGGTCCATGTAGAAAATTCCGAGAGTGTTGTATAGGCGCCAGTAGTTGGGTCGCAGCGAGATTGCTTTCCGGTAAGCATCCTCAGCAGCGGAAGTCTTCCCCAATTTCTGGTAGGCGTCCGCTAAAGAACTTAGAGTCTCGTCATTGTTGTGGTCCAAATCAAGTGAGCGCTGGAATTGCTGCACCGCTTCCTCGTAACGTCCTGTAGACAAGAAAACGTTCCCAAGACAAGTATGACCTTCCGCCAGCTGCGGCGTAAGCGAGAGCGCACGGTCGCATGCGTTCTTTGCCTTGTCCACCCAGTCTTTGTCCCGATTCTTCCACACAAAGCCCGTGTTGTATGCCAACCCCATGGCTGCATACGCGGGCGCATAATTCTCATCCACGGCTATCGCTCGCTCAAACTCGGCGATCGCACTTTCGAGATTGTCCTCGACCTTGTAGTCATCCAGATATCCGCGGCCGCGTAGATAGAAGTCGTAGGCGGCGGGCTTCGTATCCAGGTGGCCCTGCAACGCCAGCCGCCGTCCTGGTTCGACGGCACGGGGCAATTTTTCCAGCACATCGTCTACGAGTTTGTCCTGCAAACCAAACATGTCACCGGCGTCCCCGGTGATGGTGTTGGCTGCGATCTGTGTGTGCGTGCGCGAATTGACCAGGCTCCAATTGATGCGTACGCGCGTGCCCTGCTGTTGCATGCTGCCTTCAAGCACGAGGTCGGTGCCAAACTCGCTCCGAGCCTGCTCGGAGGTTTTCACCCCATGCGCTATCAGATCGCGGGTCGCGATCAGTTGCAGATGTCCACCGTCGACGGCTTGAACCAGCTTCGCAGTCACAGTGTCGGTCAGCCCCAGGCCTAGCGCGTTCGTCGGCGTATCGTTCGCAACCGATTCGAAGGGCAGAACCGCCATCATCCTTTCTTCTGAAGCGACTCGCTCGGCCCGATGCCGCATCCACCATACCCCGGCACTGGCAATGACGAGCACAACCACAACTACGATTGTGACCGGCAGCCATCGTCGCCCGTTGAGCGCGGACGCTTGCTTCGGATGGACGGGGACCGTCCCCGTCGCCAGGTTGGCGAGGTCGATGCGCAGGTCGCCGGCCGACTGATAGCGTTCCTTGGGATCCTTCTGCAGCGCCCGCAGGATCACGCGTTCCAACCCTTCGCTGATCTTTGCATTGACCGCGCGTGGCGGCGCTGGGACGCTTTCGAGGATTGCGGCAATCAGAGCGCCACGAATCAATTCTCCGAACGGCGGCTTGCCGGTGCTCATCTCATACAAAACGGCGCCCGCCGACCAGACGTCCGCGCGCGCATCCGGCTTCTGGCCTTTGATCTGCTCCGGGGCCATGTATGGCAGTGTCCCCGCGTCTGAGTATATTTCTGTGAGTGACGCCGTGGCTGTCGCTTCGCCAGTTTCGGCTCTCAACATGTAGGCCAGTCCGAAGTCGAGAATCTTCAGCCGGCCATCGGGGGTGATCTTGAGGTTGCTGGGCTTCAGGTCGCGATGAATCACGCCCTCTTTATGCGCCGCCTCCAGACCGGAAGCAAGCTGCTTGCCCAGTTGAAAAACGTCAGCTTCCGATAGCGAACCGCCCGCTAGCTTGGCCTCCAGCGTCAAACCGGGTACATACTCGGTAACAAGATAATCAATCCCGGCGTCACGGCCGAAATCGAACGCCATCGCCACGTGGGGGTCTGTAATTTTGGCCAGACTCAATGCTTCGCGACGAAACTGCCGCCGCGCTTCATCGCTCAGCAGCGCCAAGCTCGGCAAAGTCTTCAGTGCGACATCGCGATCGAGCCGCTCGTCCCGCGCCCGAAATACGATTCCCATCCCCCCAACGCCGATCTGTTCGACGATGCGGTAATGACCAAGGACCTGGCCAACGCTGGGAGGAGAGGCCGTCACTCACCGGATACTAGGCTGGCGAATTCCAAAGGTCAACTTTGAGTCAAGCGCAAATCTATTACAGTCGAAAGGCTTCATACTGGCCTCCGCTCACTATCCGCTCCCCTTCTTCAACTGTTGCTTCCACCCCAGCACGCGCGCCTTATTCCCCTCCGCTTCGGCCTCGGGAGCCATTCCCTTCTTCTGATACAGAATCGAGAGGCTGGTGTGGGCCAGGATGTCATCCGGATCGATCTCTGAAATTTGCTTCGACGCTTCGATGGCTTCGTCGAAGCGGTTGAGATCCTGAAGCGCGCGGCTCAGTCCGTGCAGCGCATCCGTGAACTTGGGATCAGCCGCGACCGCCTGACGATATTCTTCGACGGCGCACTCGTGGTGGCCTTCGAGGACGAGATCGAGCGCGGCGTAGTAGTGATGCTCGGCTTGTTGACGGGCGTTTTCGGAACTGGGCGGATCGTCGGCCATACGTAAACTTCTAGATAATTCTAGCAAGCGGCCGCCTTGCCGATCGGGTGGGATGCAGAGGCCCTTCGCTGCGCTCGGGATGACGCCGAGTTTTTTGTTACGGACTAACTGGAAATGGACTGATAGGAAAGAAGCCTAGCTTTTTCCTTCCGGCCTCCAGCGCAACACCGGTTTACGCGCCGCCGCAGTTTCGTCGAGGCGCGAAATGCGCGTATTGTGCGGAGCGTCGAGCACGAACTGCGGATCTTCTTCCACCTCTTCCGCAATCGACTTCATGGCTTCAATAAAGAGATCGAGTTCTTCTTTGGGCTCGCTCTCGGTCGGCTCAATCATCAACGCACCGGCGACGATCAGCGGAAACGCGGTCGTATAGGGATGGAATCCGTAGTCGATCAGGCGCTTGGCGAGGTCCATGGTCCTGACGCCCTTCTTCGATTGCACCTTGTCGCTGAAAACGACTTCATGCATCGACGGTGTCGAGTAGGGCAGATCATAAACGCCTTCAAGGCCTTTGCGGATGTAGTTGGCGTTGAGCACCGCGTCTTCGGTAGTTTGCCGCAAACCGTCGGGACCGTTAGCAAAGATGTAGGCGAGGGCGCGGATGAACATTCCAAAATTTCCGTAGAACGCGCGCACCCGTCCAACCGATTGCGGACGGTTGTAATCGAAGCCCAGCGTGCCATCCGGCTTGGCGATGACGACGGGGGTGGGCAGAAACGGCGAAAGAATTTTCTTCACGGCGACCGGGCCAGAGCCAGGCCCGCCTCCGCCATGCGGCGTGGAAAACGTCTTATGCAGGTTGAGGTGCATCACGTCGACGCCGAAATCGCCGGGCCGCGCCTTGCCGACGAGCGCGTTCATGTTGGCGCCATCCATGTAGAGCAGGCCACCTTTCTCGTGCAGCAGGTCGGCGATCTTGTGAATCTCCTGCTCAAAGACGCCGAGCGTGTTGGGATTCGTGACCATCAGCGCGGCCACGTCTTCATTCATCTGCGCCGCAAGAGCCGCCACGTCGACCATGCCGCGATCGTTCGACTTCAGATTTTCGACCGCATAGCCGACCGTCGCCGCGGTCGCAGGATTTGTACCGTGCGCTGAGTCCGGAATCAAAATTTTCTTGCGCGCGTTGCCCAGCGACTCGTGATAGGCGCGCACCATCAGCAATCCGGTGAGCTCGCCTTGCGCGCCAGCAGCCGGTTGCAGCGTAATCGCGTCCATGCCCGTGATTTCGAGCAAGCAGTCGCTCAGCGTCTTCATGATTTGCAGAGCGCCCTGCGAAATCTTCTCCGCCTGGTAAGGATGCCCGTTGGCGAGGCCTTCGACGCGCGCGACAAATTCGTTCACTCGCGGGTTGTATTTCATGGTGCAGGAGCCGAGCGGATACATGCCGAGATCGATGGCATAATTCCACGTCGACAGCCGCGTGAAGTGGCGGATGATTTCAATCTCGCTCACTTCCGGCATGTTGCCGAGGTCTTTTCTTTCTTGCTTACCCAACAATTTTGCCGTATCAACTTCCGGAACATCGAGCGGCGGCAACTTCCACGCAGCTTTGCCGGGAGATGACTTCTCGAAAATCAATCCTTCATTCTGATTGACGTGGCGCGTCGCTTTGCGAGTTACGTGCTTCGTTGTCATCGCGCCACCTCTTCAGGCTCGACAGCCTTGCTCGGCTCCGGAGGCGCGCTCTCGGCGCCGCGTCCCACTGCGATATCGATCGCTTTATCGATCATGGGCCGCGTTGTCAGTTCGGTGCAGCACCACAGCGCCGCGTGGCCGAGTTCGGGATAAAACTTCTTCAGTGGAAACCCACCGACGATTTTATGCTCCAGCAGCCGCGAGTTGATGGCGCGAGGATCTTCGCTCGTCTGGACAACGAACTCGTTGAATCGCGGCGCGCCCGCAAACAGCACTTTGGCATGCTTGCTAAATTGATTGGCTGCGTAGGCCGTCTTAGCCAGATTCTGCTTGGCTAGTTCGCGCAAGCCGACTTTGCCATAGACAGTCATGAAGATATTCACCATCAGCGCAACCAGGGCCTGATTGGTGCAGATATTCGAAGTCGCCTTCTCGCGACGGATGTGTTGCTCGCGCGTAGCTAGAGTAAGCACAAAGCCACGCTTGCCATTTTTGTCGAGCGTCTGACCGGCGAGGCGGCCGGGCATCTGCCTTACAAATTTATCTTTCGTCGCGAGGACGCCGCAGTAGGGACCACCGAATCCTAGCGGGACTCCGAAGGACTGCGCCTCCATGGCGACGATATCAGCGGTGCGTGGCGGCTCGACGATGCCTAGCGACACGGCTTCGGCGATCGATACGATCAGCAGAGCCCCGCGCTTGTGTGCGATATCGGCGATGGCTTCGACATCTTCGATCGTGCCAAAGAAATTCGGCGATTGAATCAGCACGCACGCGGTGTCGTCGCCTATTGCCTTCTCGAGCTCCTTCAGATCGACCTGCCCGGAGTCAGTGTACCCAACTGTCGTCAGCGGAATTTCCTGATGCGTCGCGTAGGTGGTGAGCACTTCGCGATACTCGGGATGCAGATTGCGCGCGATGACGGCCGAATTCTTTCCCGTGACGCGGACCGCCATCATCACCGCTTCCGCCGCCGCCGTTGAACCGTCATACATCGAGGCATTGGCCAGATCCATGCCGGTGAGTTCAGAGATCATGGTCTGAAATTCGAAGATGGCTTGGAGCGTGCCTTGCGCGAACTCGGCCTGATATGGAGTGTAAGAAGTTAGAAATTCGCCGCGCTGCACCAGCGCATCAATGACGACGGGGCGGTAATGCGCGTAAGCGCCAGCGCCGAGAAAACTCGTGTAGCCTTCGCCGTTGTCTCTGGCACGTTGCTTGAACCAGTCGACAATTTCCGACTCGGCCATCTGGCGTGGGATGGCGAGATCGCGATTTAGGCGATACTCAGCCGGAATCGGCGAGAACAGGTCGTCGATAGAGCGGATTCCGATCGCCTGCTGCATGGCGGCGCGGTCCGCGGGAGATTTAGGTAAATATCGCATGGGAACTTTTATTAGATGTGGTCAGCTCTAGATTCGATTGTGGCGCCGACAAAACCGCAAACCACAAGGGCCACAAAGTTTCACGAAGGAGGACTACTTCCATCGCTGCTCCCTTCGTGAGCCTTGGTGACCTTGGTGGTAAATGCTCTTCAGTGTCCCGCCTCTTCGCTCACAAATTTGTCATAGTCGGCTGCGGACAGCAGCCCATCCAACTCGGACGGATCTTTCGCTTTGATCTTGATAAACCAGGCTGCATGCGCATCTTTATTTACCTGCTCGGGAGCCGTGGCCAGCGCATCGTTTGCAGCCATCACCGTGCCCGATACCGGCGCGTAAATATCAGAGACCGCTTTAACGGATTCCACTGTGCCAAAGGGCTTGCCCTTGGTTAGCTCCGTTCCCGCCTTGGGCAGCTCTACGAACACGATGTCGCCGAGCGATTCCTGGGCGTAGTCGGTGATGCCCATGGTGCCGTCGGCGGTGATCCACTCGTGTTCTTTTGTGTATTTGCGATCGGTTGGGGATGGCATCTGGCTCCTGGCTCCTGTTTTTTTGTAGCGCCGGCATCTTGCCGGCGACGGCGGCGCTACGATTTCTTCGGTCGCTTATAGAACGGTGTCGGCACTACTTGTGCTTTTACACCCTGGCCGCGGATTTCCACTTTTACCGTCGTTCCTATTTTTGAATGCGCTAGTGGAACATAGGCCAATGCAATATTTTTCTTCAGGAACGGCGCAGGCGATCCACTGGTGACGTAGCCAATCTCGCTTCCGCCATCGTCCAGAATTCTATATCCGTCGCGCGCGATTCCCCGCTCGACCATTTCCAGGCCAACCAGTGTTCTCTTTACGCCTTCAGCCTTCGCTTTTTCGAGCGCCGCGCGGCCGATAAAATCCGGCTTCTCCATCTTACAGAAACGATCGAGGCCAGCCTCCCAGACATTGATCGTGTCAGAAATTTCGTGGCCGTACAGCGGAAGCTTGCCTTCCAGTCGCAACGTGTTGCGCGCTCCCAGGCCGCAGGGGACGGCGCCAAACTCTTTTCCGGCATCGAGGATCGCGTACCAGACACGGGCGCTGGTCGCCTCGTCGGAAGGGATGTAAATCTCAAAGCCATCTTCTGCGGTATAGCCGGTGCGGCCCATCAGGATATTTTTGAGGCCGCACAAAGTTCCGCGCGTCACCCAATAAAACTTTACCCCGCTCAGGTCGGCGTCGGTTAGCTTTTGCAGCACGTCGACGGCCTTCGGCCCCTGAATCGCAATCTGTGTGAAGTCATCGGAGAGATGCTCTACTTTGCAATCAAACTGGCGAGTGTTGTTGCGCACCCAGTTGAAATCTTTTTCGCGCGTGCCGGCGTTGATGACGAGCAGATATTCGTCTTCGCCGAGGCGATGCACGATCACATCGTCGACGAATGTTCCTTGCGGATAGAGCAACGCCGAATATTGCGCCTGGCCAATGGCAAGCCGCGAAGCGTCATTCATCGAAATATGCTGGACGGCGGCGAGCGCTCCGGGGCCAGCTAGGCGTATATCGCCCATGTGGCTGACATCGAAAATACCGACTCCGGTGCGCACCGCCAAATGCTCGTTGACGATGCCGCAGCCGATAGACGCCGGGTATTCGACGGGCATATCCCAGCCGTTAAACTCCACCATCTTCGCACCCATCGCGCGATGGACAGCGTTCAGCGCGGTCTTGCGAACCGTTGGTGGAATGGCGGGCGGAATGGCTTCAGCGGCGGACAAGAGTGACTCCTCAGGAATCTGGGACTTTTTAAGTTAACACAGTGCGAGGAAAGGCAGGTGCCAGGCAAAGCTAGGGAACAGGAAAAGCAAAAAGCGGGAAAATCAGGAAAGGCGGATGCCCCTGGTCTTGCTTTTCCCGCCCTTGCCTTTCCCGCCTTTTCTTTCCCTGCTTTTCCTGTCACCTGTGACGAGTGACTTCCGTTACGTTCTATCCCCGGCCCCGGCCGACTAAACTTAAACCATGTCCGCCAAGCCAGGAGTCAGCCGCATCGTTTGCGCTCAGTGCGAGCAGCCGGAAACGGCTTGCTATTGCGAAAAGTTCTGTGTGTACTGCCAATCGCAACTCGAGGTGTGCCTCTGCACCGACGGCCTGTTCTATTGCGAAGCCTGCCGCGAGGCGTGCGGCTACAAAGCGGCTAATTAACCTCAGATCACCACCGCTTCCTTGTACTCCCCATACACTTTCCGCATGGCGTCTGAGATTTCGCCGACCGTAGCATTCGCTTCGACGGCCGCGAGGATGCGCGGCATTAGATTGTCTCCTGAGCGCGCTGTGTCTTCTACGGCGCGGATCGCGGCCTTCCACGTGCCGATGTTGCGTTTAGCCCGCAGCGCCCGCAACCGCTCGACTTGCTTTGGTTCGAGCGACGGATCGATGCGCTGGATGGGCACGCTGTTTTCCTGTTCCATTTGGAACCGGTTCACGCCTACGACGATCGTTTGTTCGCGATCGACCGCCTGCTGATATTCGTAGGCGGCGTTCTGAATTTCCTGCTGCACGTACCCGCGCTCGATGGCTTTGAGCATGCCGCCCATGGCTTCGATCTTTTCCAGATAACCGACGGCTCGCTTCTCGATTTCGTTGGTCAGCGATTCGACGTAATACGAGCCCGCCAGCGGATCGACGGTTTGTGGCGCTCCGGACTCGAAGGCGATCACCTGCTGGGTGCGCAACGCGATGCGCGCCGAGGCTTCGGTCGGCAGGGCCAGTGCCTCATCGAATGAATTCGTATGCAACGACTGGGTTCCTCCAAGGACAGCGGCCATGGCCTGGATCGCCGTCCGAACGATGTTGTTTTCCGGTTGCTGCGCCGTCAGCGTGGAGCCGGCAGTCTGTGCGTGAAAGCGCAGCATCCACGATTTTGGATTCTTCGCCTTAAACTTATCGCGCATGATCTTCGCCCACATGCGGCGCGCGGCGCGGAATTTCGCGACCTCTTCCAGGAAATTATTGTGCGCGTTAAAGAAAAATGAGAGGCGCGGCGCAAATTTGTCGACATCAAGACCGGCGCGAATGGCCGCTTCCACGTAGGCGATACCGTTGCCGAGCGTGAAGGCGACCTCCTGCACGGCGGTCGACCCCGCCTCGCGCATGTGATAGCCGGAGATCGAAATCGTGTTCCAGTCGGGAACATTTTCGTTCGTCCAGGCAAAGAGGTCGGTGATGATGCGCATCGCCTGTTGTGGCGGATAGATATAAGTCCCGCGCGCGATGTATTCCTTGAGAACGTCATTCTGCACGGTGCCGGAAAGCTTGCGAATGTCCATGCCCTGCCGACGCGCCACTGCAACATATAACGCGAGCAGAATCGAAGCCGTCGCATTGATGGTCATCGACGTAGAAATTTTGGTCAGGTCGATGCCGTCGAAAAGGCGCTGCATATCTTCAATGGAGTCGATGGCCACTCCGACCTTGCCTACTTCTCCGGCGGCGAGCGGGTGGTCGGAATCGAGGCCGATTTGCGTGGGCAGATCGAAAGCTACCGAGAGCCCGGTGGTCCCATTCGCCAGCAGATATCTGTAGCGCTTGTTCGATTCCTCGGCATCGCCCATGCCCGCGTACTGGCGCATGGTCCAGAGGCGGCCGCGATACATATTGGCCTGCACGCCGCGCGTGTAAGGAAACTGGCCAGGGTAGCCCACATCGCGGTCATAGTCCCACGCGGCGAGATCGTCAGGGGTATAGAGATGTCGTACTGAGATGTGTGAAGAAGTTTCCTGGCCGGGTTGGGCTGCTTTCGGTGGGGCCTCGGCCGCTTTGAGTTGCGTCATGTTGTCCTGCCTTCTTGCTTCTGCGTTTCGCTCCTAGCTCTTCGCCTTTCGCCTCACTCGCCAGAAAGAAGTCAGGCCGAACCAGGCAAACGAAATGGTGAAGCATATCGCCAGCAGCAAACGGCCGGGTCCGTTGGCATGGCCCGACTGGTACTTTTCATATTCGCGGACGCCAGCCATAGCTCCCACGGCGGCCATCGCCAGAAAGACAAATCCGGTGACTTCCAACCAGAGCTGATGCAACACCCGGCCGACAGAACGACGGGTCTCGCGCATGCCGGCGAGGACGGCGCGGCCGATCCGGCTGCCCTCGACCACGTGGACGACCGCGTTGATGGCCGCGCGAAAGGTTAGCCCGAAATTTTTCACTGATTGGCCGGCCATGATTCGATCATTGCGACAAGAAATCAGTCGCTAATACGGATTGCTATCTCTGTCGATTTTAGCAGCCGAGGGAGTTACAATGACCGTGGGTAGCGTCACGATCCTTTGTGACGGCTAACCATCAGCGGCGTCCGATTTCAGGGGGATTCGTGGATCAGCAACTGAAGCAGCTTATGAAAGAACTCGGCGAGGCGATTAACGAGTCGCTCTCCGACTCCGAATCAATCGCCGAAGTTGTTTCCCGCATCAAGGAAGGCGGCTACGATATTTTCCTCGTCCTCGAAGCCACCATCGGCGTCAGCAAGCAGGGCGAACATACCACCGACAACACCTCCATGGTTTCCGCTCGCTCGCTGAACACCAATGCCGAACTCAAGATCAGCGATCAGGATCTAAAGTTTCTCAAGTCGCTGCGCATCAAGCTGGATGAAGAAGAGGACGAGTAGCAGCAGGTTTAGGGCACCTTAAAAACAGCAGACCAGGTGCCAACGCGATCCGCGTTCACATCCTGCGCCACAACATCAAGCCGGTAACCAGCTGCTAGCAACGGCACCGCTTTTTGATAGCAGCATGTAGGGCCTTCCGATCCGGCTAATGAGGATACGAACTGAAAGGTGGCCCCCATCCAAGACCTCTGAAGGCCGATAATCGGACCAGCGTTTTCGAGCAAAAACTTCACCGTTTTCCCCAAAAACTTCCCTTCCCGAAATAGGAAAAACTTTGCATATCGGATTCGGCGCCCTGCTACAATCATTTTTTCCTCATCTAAGTAACCGTTTAGCAGCATCTTAAGTGTGGAGAGCCTTCGAATAAAATGGCCTTCGGCGTGCACTTCTTGAGTGAAAGTGTCGTCCTTCGACCGGTCTCCCGCGGTCTTTGAGCTTTAGGAAAGTGGTTGTGGGACCACTTCTTTCACCGGCGCTAAACGGCAGACTCATGAGGTACCTGACATGGATTCCCAGGCGCAAACATTGACCTTAGGCCTTCTTCCCGAACCCAAAGCTCGCTGGGAGCGGTTTGTGCTTAGCTATGGCGTGCAGTCGCTGATGGTTGCATTCTTCGTGACTATGGCTATCCTGCACCCCGATGTTCTTGAGCCGCGGGAGCATGACTATCATTTTGTCAGCCTGGTTAACACTCCACCTCCGATTCCGCAGGCTCCGGCGCCAGTCAGGCATTTTCCCGTTCCGCCACCGAAGTTTACCGAACCAGTAACTCCCCGGCCCGAAGCGATGCGCGTTCCTCAGGAGTTGGTCCAGAAAAAGCCTGTTGTACATGAGGAAAAGTTTCCCGACGTAGCACTTGCTGCCAAGAAAGAAGTCTTGCCAGACGTTGCTCCGACTATCCCCAGGCCGCCCGTGAAGACGAATGTCTTCTCGACTGGTAGTTCGGCGACGCCAACCATGGCGGCTGCACCCTCCAAGGTGCAAACCGGCGGGTTTGGCGATCCAAATGGCGTGCCCAATCAGGATACTCACGGCCATCCCATCACGATTGCGCAGGCAGGTTCCTTCGAGATGCCGAACGGACCGGGCTACGGCAATGGAACCGGCGGCTCGCACGGGGCTCGCGGAGTGGTTGCCAGTACAGGATTTGGCAGCGGCGTCGCCACCGGCAACAGTTCCGGCGTTTCCGGCTCACGAGGCGCGGTTCGCCAGGGTGGCTTCGGTGATGCCGACGTGGTAGCGTCTGTACCCAAAACAAAGACGGCTGAGGCCGTGGTCAAGACACTCCCGGCGGAGATCACCTATAAGCCGCGTCCGGTTTACACTGAGGAGGGCCGCCAGCTCAAGATTGAAGGCGAAGTCCTGCTGGATGTCGTATTTTCAGCGAACGGGCAGATTCGCGTGGTCAAGGTCGTGCATGGCCTCGGCCATGGGCTCGATGAATCGGCGGTGCAGGCGGCGCAGAAAATTCAGTTCAAGCCCGCGATGCGAGACGGCCAGCCCTCGGATTTTGAAGCGGTGTTGCACATTGTATTTCAACTGGCCTCTTAGGTAATGTGCCATCACCAGAGGTTAGTTGGTAGAATGAAACCAGACAAAATGCTGCGTTCCCCACTTGTACTGCTTACGCTCTCGTTGGTCTGCTGCGTTGTGTTCGTGTTCTCCGGGACCTCGCTTGGTCAGACCTCGCCCGCCACGACCGATCCGCAACTCGCCACGCGCGATGCCGCCGCCGCACAGGCGGGCGCCGCCGCCAACAGCTTCGATCAGATGATCGATCGGACCATTGAGCGCGAGCATTTTTTCATGGCGCAGATGAAGCAACTTCATCCACTGGTGGAAACCTACATCCAGAACCTGAAACTGGACAAGGATATAGATGCGCCGGTGCCGGTGAGCGACGTGTACTTCCTCGGCCGGTTGGATATGACCTCCGGCGCCGACGACCGCACTTTCTCTTCGCCCACGACCGCCAATCTAGGCAAGCGCATGCTGAGCAAACTGAAAGATGCTTATTCGGTGAAATTCCTGCCTCTCGGCTTTGCCCAGATGGTTATTCTTGATGAGGATTTTCGGCGGCAGAATTATGACTTCACTTTCGTGCGGCGCGAGTTTCTCGGCGAAGTGCGCTGCGTAGTGCTCGATGTCGCCCCCAAGAAAGGCGCGCCTGGCGGCCGCTTTCTCGGCCGCATATGGATCGAAGACCAGGACTACAATATCGTCCGCTTCAATGGCACGTATACCCAGGCGCGACGCAACGCCTATTACCTCCACTTTGATAGCTGGCGGCAAAACCTGCGCCCCGGAACATGGCTTCCCTCTCTCATCTATTCCGAGGAATCGGACATGAAGAGCCGACTCGGGCAGACGCTGCATTACAAGGCGCAGACGCGGCTCTGGGGCTATAACCTGAAAGATCTGCGGCGCAACTCCGAGTTTACCGAGATTACGGTCGACGCTCCGCAGTCGGTGCAAGATCAAAGCCAGAAGGCTCAGGACGCGAGTCCGATCGAAGCGCAGCGCGCCTGGGAACGCCAGGCTGAAATCAACGTGCTCGATCGATTGCAGCAGATCGGCCTGCTCGCGCCTGAAGGCGAAATTGACAAGGTGTTAGCGACCGTCGTTAACAACGTAATGGTCACCAACAATCTCGATATACAGCCGGAGATCCGATGCCGCGTGCTCATGACCACGCCGCTTGAATCTTTTACCATTGGGCATACCATCGTGGTGAGCCGCGGCATGATCGATGTGCTGCCCGACGAAGCGGCGCTGGCCATGATTCTGACGCATGAACTGGCGCACATCGCGCTCGGACATCACCTCGATACCAAGATGGCCTTCAACGATCGCATGTTTTTCCCCGATGATCGCACCTTCGAGCGCATGGATTTCGCTCGCGACCGCGCCGAAGAAGAAGCGGCCGACAAGAAAGCGATCGAACTGCTCAATAACTCGCCTTACAAAGATAAACTCGGGAACGCGGGCTTGTTTCTGAAAGCAGTCCAGGCGCGCGCACCACAATTAAAAAATCTGATTCGCGCGCATCTCGGCGACAGCCTGCTTAATGGCAATGCGACAAAGATGTCGTCGTTGATGACGGCCTCGGCGCAATTCGATCCGAAGAAAACCGATCAGGTCGCGGCCCTCCCGCTTGGCGGCCGAGTCAAAGTTGATCCGTGGAATAACCAACTCGAATTGATTAAGACGAAGCCGGTGGCGATTAGTACGGCGGCGGAGAAAATGCCCTTCGAGGTGACGCCGTTCTTTCCATTCCTGACGCGCCTCGGCACGACTCCAGAAAAGACGCCGGTTTCGGAGAAAACAGCGGCCGCTCCTTCCGGACGGTGAGCAGAACGTCAGACTTCAAAGTTGCAATATTTGGAAGTCTGAAACGCAGCTCAGGCCCGTCCCGAAGACACTCTCTCGACAACGCTCTCGTGAAATCTCTTGTTTCCGACCGGAAAGAACTGAGAAAAAACCAGGGGAAGCCCCCTGCCGAACGCAGCGGGGCTTGGTCGTGCGGCTATTGTCCGAGCTGACTTCCGACTTGCGAAAATACGTTGTTGGCATTGCTGCCAATCAACTTCACCGTGCCGATGACGATGACCAGGATAACCGCGAGCATCACTGCGTATTCCGCGACGTCTTGGCCGCTCTCCTCTTTCCAAAGTTGCCGAACTCTTGTAATCACTTTTGCCCCCTGAACGACGGCGCGCCCGAATCCTCACACTTCGAGACAATAGTTCGCCGTCTTAGAATATTAAGGTATCGTGACTCGGCCATCCATCCCAATAGCACTGCAGTGCCTCATATGGCACTATCGTGCCATCTCTCAAAATTCTCCGTTTTTTGAGGAAACCACTGATTTGGCGTCAATTAGGTAAATCCCGCGATACCCCATTCCTGATTTACGATCTAGGCTGACCATGCCTAGCGGTGCCACGCGATCAATGAATAATGGCGGGATCGGCCGGGCATTGCTCGGCGGCCAGTGGATGTCCGGCCGCCGTCTGCGCGCGCACGGCATGATTCTCGCCATCTGCTTGTGGTCCGTTTATGTTTGGATCATCGCTACTCCCGGCCTGCGCGACCGCAACGGAAATCTGAAGGGCGCCGACCTTTCGCATCTCTACACGCTGGGCTCGGTCGCGCTCACCCATGGTGCCTCCGCCTCGGGCGAGTTATACGATGCGGATGCGCAGGCCAAGCTCACTGCCAGCCGCATCCCTGGCGCAGCGGGCATCGCCTACATCCCGATGTATCCCCCGCAAGTCTCGATTTTCTTCGCACCTCTGGCGGCACTCCCTTACCGCGTAGCGTTGATCCTCTGGCTCGTCATCAGTGCGTTCGTTTATTGCCTTTGTTGCTATGCCTTTTGGTCTGTATCCCCACATCTGCGTAGCGAAGGCTGGACCGTGCTGCTGCTTGCCATTGCATTTCCCGGATTCTTCCACCTCATCCTATGGGGACAAACCTCGGACATGGCGCTCGCATGCTTCACCGTGGCGTTTTTCTTCTTGCGCGCTGAAGAACCATTTCTTGCCGGGTTGGCCCTAGGGTGTTTGATGTTTAAGCCGCAACTGGGAATCGCGGCTGCCTTCATCTTCGTCTACACGCACGCCTGGCGAGTGGTCGCCGGAGCCATGCTATCGGCCGCTGCTCAGTTAGCCGTGCCGGCAATTTATTACGGCGCGGAATCACTGCGTGCGTGGGTGCGCGTGATGCGGAATGTGGCCTACAACCTTGCAGTGCTCGAGCCGCGTCCCTATCAGACGCACAATCTGCGAATCTTCTGGACCATGCTGATTCCCGGCCACACCCTTCCATTAGCGCTCTACGTCATCAGCGCGCTGGTCATGCTGGCATTGACAGCTGCGATTTGGACTCGCCGCCCTACTCTGCCTCTAGGTCTGCGCTACTCAACGCTGTTGCTGGCGAGCGTATTGGTAGCGCCGCACTTGATCGTGTATGACCTCGTGATTCTTGCGCCCGTCTTTTTGTTGATGGCAGATTGGATGATTGAGCAAGCGGCAATCGCGCAGCCGCGAAGTTCAGCTTCCTTGATGAGAGTCACTCTTTACTTGGTCTACTTGGCGCCGCTCGTAAGTGGGCCGATCGCCCGCTGGACCCATCTACAAATCTCAGTTGTCCTGATGAGCCTGCTGGTTTACGCGGTCTGGCGGGCAGGACGCACGAGCAGTAGGGCCTTAGTACAGTGCTAACGACGGCGAGAAACCGCACAGTCACGTTAATACTTACGATAGAACACGGCGAACGAAATGCAATTCCGCTTCATTTTAGCGACGCCTCGGCGGCAGCGGCATTTCGATGAAGGCGTAGCTCCCGGGCGTTGCTGCATCGACTTTAGCCAGAATCGCGGAGCGGTGATCGCTGACGATCGGCCAGATATTGGAGCCCCGGACGACCAAGGCGAGCTTTCGGCCTGTCAGGTTCTGCTGATACACAATGTTCTGATCGGACGTGATCATTACGTCAAATTGAGCTTCCTCGACGGCCTTGAGTAACTCACCGTTTTCCAGTTGGGGGTGCCATCGCATTTCGACAAAAGTGCGCACTTCGTGGCCGGAAAGGAAGCGGCGCACACCGACCGGGACGTTCTTATCAAACAGGATGCGCAACGCGGTGGCTCTGTGCGTAAGTCACAATCGCTTCTACCCGATCAGGCGGTAATTCAAACTGCTCTGCGATTTCCGAAACGGTCATGCCGTAGTCGAAATTATCGACAATCGCATTGGCTGGCATCCGCGTGCCGCGCAGCACGGGAGCGCCGCTTTGCACTCCTGCCTTGATTTCGACTAGCGGGCACTGCGACCAGTCGATTTTGTCTGGTGTCGCCATGACGAACTCCCGGTCATTATGATTCCATGCTTTTACTCAAAATACCAGTATCAGAGAACCACTACCCACCGACCTGATTTTCCCTAAACAATCGTCTTCAGCGGCAGCCCCTGATTCACCGCGAAGAGCGCCAGTTCGAGCCTGGTCGATACGCCCAGTTTGTCGAAGATATTGCTGAGGTGGTGCTTTACCGTGTCCTCGCTGATCTTGAAGTACTCGGCGATTTCACGATTGGCGTAGCCAGCGACGACCGCCGAGACGATCTCAAGTTCGCGCGGCGTCAGGCCGAATTTTTTTTGCTTCGTCTCCTCGTTCGTACTCTGCATCAGGTTGCGCAGGTACTGCACGAGATTTGAGACGCTATCGCGCCCCACCCAATACTCGCCGGCCATCACGGCATGAATGCTCTTCAGCAAAAGTTGCGTGGCCGAATCCTTCAGGACTACGCCGCGGGCTCCCAACTGCAAAGCCTCCACCACCTGCTTTTTTTCCGCCGCCGCCGTCAGCAAGATAATGCGGACCGCGCCCGCAGCGCCGGGACGCGTGCTGAGGTCGCGCAGCGCCTCCAGGCCTGTCTGGTGGGGCATGGCGAGATCGAGCAATAAGATGTCGGGCTTGATTTCGGTCGCCAGCTTCACTGCCTCGAGGCCGTCGCAGGCTTCGCCGACCACCTTCATGTCACCTTCCGACTCAAGCAGGCGCCGCAGCCCATCGCGAAAAATAGGATGATCGTCGGCAATCACTATGCGTATGGGATGAGTGCGCTTGTCCATGCTTGATCGATCCGCGGGTCTATCTATTGTGGGCCTACCTATCGTATGCCTGTCGCCTGGCCTATCCATGACTTGCCTTTCTCGCCGGCGGAATTCGTACCTCCAACCGCGCGCCATGGCCCGGTGTCGATTCTATCGCGAGTTCGCCCGCCAACAGCCTTACCCTTTCGCGGATTACGGCCGGCCCCTTGCCACTGCTCTCCAATTCTCTATCCGACAGTCTGCCAGAAAAAGAAAACCCTTTGCCGTCGTCTTCCACCGTCAATTGCAGATTCCCCGCCCGCTGCGCCAGGCGCACCAGCACATGGTGCGCTCCGCTGTGCTTGCGCACATTCACCAGACTTTCCTGCACGATGCGCGCCAGCTCGCGGCAGCCCTTCTGCGCCAGCTCAACCCGCTCCAGTTCGCTCACGAACTCCGCGGCAATGCCTGTCTCGCGCCGGAAGCGTTCGACCGTGTCGGAAATAAAGCCGAGCACGCGGTCCGCATCCACCTCGAACGATTTCATCGCCTGCATTAGTTCGCGTAACTTCAAAACCTCTTCGCGTAGAAGCTTTTGAATACGGCCTAACTCGGCATTCACCACTGGCGCCTGCGTTCCCGATTGGCGCCGCAGCACGTCGAGTTGCATTTCCACCGCGATCAGCGATTGAATCGCACCGTCATGAAGCTCGCGCGCGAATCGCGCGCGCTCCAGCGCTCCTGCCCGCTCCCGCAACCGCCGCATCAGATAGACGTTATAAATCGCAGGGCCCACTTGCTGTGCGAACTCCTGCAAGAATCGCATTTCTTCTTCCGGATCGCCCATCATCGACGGATCGAACAAGAACACGCGCCCGGTCCACTCGGCGCCAAACGCCAGGGACACGGAAACCATGATTTCAAATTTTTCCAGGTGCGCCAGGCCGTCCAGATATTCCGAACTGCCGTCACGCAGCCGAACTCCCTCACGGTTCAGGAGCACGGTGCGAAACCCATTACCGTTACGCATAGCATAAATCGCATCCGCCGGCGATTCGAAGATATATGCCCTTTCCGTTTCCGGCAGGGCTTCGCGCCAGCGCAATACTTCGCCGCCCGCGACGCGGCTCACCTCCGCAAGAAACACGCGATAACTATTCGTCTCCTGCGAAGCGCTTAACACGCGAGTCGCGCCGAAAATGCTCATCACCTCGCCCAGAATCTGCTGCATGGTTCCGGTGAGCCCCGCTTCCACATGAGTCGAACTCAGCACCCGTGTAATCACCGCGCGCTCCGCCCGCACCTTCTTCTGGTTCTCTGACATGTAGCCCAGCAGGAATCCGAGCACCACCAGATAAACCGAACTCATAAAGAGTTGCTGCGGATCCAGTTCGCGCACGCTCACGCCCAGGCGCGGCAAATGCGCCATGCGCAACCAGCGATCGACGGCATGCTCCAGGCCGGCTTGCACCGCATAGGCTTCCGCCTCCAGCAGCGCCACCGCAATCACCGCCGTGCCTACCGTCTCCCACAACCCCCAGCGATAAGCTGCCGCTGCCATCACAAAGACGAAAAAAAGGAAGAATGGCCCATGCTGTGCCGACGCGAACAAGGAAATCAGGACTGGCCAGACAATGTCGATCGCATGCACAACCAGGCGGAAAGCTCGCGTCGACTGCGGCCGGAAGCGCAGCAGCAACAGCACCACCACCGAATGCGCCAGGTAGACAATCAGTAGCCAGTGCAGCCAACGCGAGTAGACAAAGCCACGCTCCGGCTCCATCCACAGGGCCAGTTCGGCCGCGATGGTCAGCGCGACCCGCGCCGTCGCCAGCCAACGCTCGGTGCGCCGTATTTCGCCGGGACTCAGCGGCGCCCGAAAACGCCACAAACCACGGTATCTAGGGATCATCCAAGACAAGGGATTCTCGTCGCCAGTAATTCAGACTAAGTGGAGCGATCTATTCTAATGGCAATCGTCAGCGAACTCCATGAGCATCTTACTGTAGAGGCGAGACTTGCGACGTTTCATCCTATGCCTCATCCCCTAGGCCCTCATCCCCTCCAACCTAAGAGACAAGCGCAGGTGGTTACTCTAGTAACCTCTTGAACCCCGCAAACCGCTCTAGAATGGGAGCGGGGTTAGTTTGTCTTGAATACGATTACCAAACTGTGGCTCGCATTGCTGGGCGCGCTGGTTCTTGCTCAGACGGCGGCTTCTCTGCTCATGTCGCGGGGAACCGCGCTTACGATTGCCAGCGACCTTATTCAGGGTAGTCTGCTGCTCGTGGCCACTGTGGCCTTCCTGCTTAACACCTCGCGCTCGCGCTGCCCCACCCTCCACATACGACTGTTCTGGATCCTGATGAGCGCGGGTATGCTTCTGTGGCTCATCTACCAGGGAATGTGGAATTACTTCGAGGTCTTCAAACGAGTGGATGTACCGAATCCGTTTGCCGGAGACGTTGTGCTCTTCCTGCACCTCGTGCCCATGATCGCGGCCGTGGCGGTGCTTCCTCATCTTCGAGAAGACGAGCGCGATGAACGCGTACGCATGCTCGACCTCGCGCTGCTCTTCACCTGGTGGGTATTCATTTATGTCTATGCCGTGATCCCATGGCAAGCGGTAAAGGTTGACGAGGCAATTTACAGCGCTAATTTCAACTTCACTTATCTGACCGAGAAACTGGTGCTGCTCGGCTCTCTCGCCCTGCTCGCTTACACAGCGCACGGCGGCTGGCGGCAGTTTTATGGACAACTCCTCGGCGCGAGCGCGCTCTATGCTTCCAGTTCCTATGTGGCCAACTGGGCCATCGCCCACCAGATCTATTACAGCGGCAGCTTCTATGACATTCCTCTAACCGTCTCTATCGCCTGGATGGCGGCAGTTCCTCTGCTCGCTCGCAGGCAGCAGTTGCCGGAATCGAAACCATCACAGCCGTTCCTCGGCGTCTGGATCACGCGCCTCAGCATGCTCGCCCTCTTCAGCCTTCTGTGGGCCGCGATGGAAGCGAAGCTTGCGCCCGCGCTTCCGGATCCCGTGAAGGCATTCCGCATCAGGGTCAGTCTTTCGACTATGATCGCGATGGGCTTTGTGGTCTTCCTGCGGCAACGCCTGCTGCGAGCCGAGCTTTCGCAGTTTCTTGAAAGATCGCGCCGCTCCTTCGACGATCTCAAAGCCTTGCAGGACAAACTCATTCAGTCGGAAAAACTTGCCTCCCTCGGCCAGTTAGTGGGCGGAGCCGCACACGAGATCAACAATCCGCTTACGGCCATGCTCGGATACTCCGAATTGCTCAGCGCGTCAGCCCTGCCTCCGGATGAACAGATTCAGGCGGCCCATATCGGCGAACAGGTCCGGCGCACCACTACGCTGGTTGCCAGCTTACTCACCTTTGCCAGCCAGGCTCCGGCCAAACTCGCTAGCGTTGACATCACTTCCGTCCTGCAAACGGCGGTCCGGCTCCTGACTCCGCAACTGGAGGCGAAATCCACTTCGATGCGCATGGAACTGGCTCCCATACTTCCCCCGGTGCTCGCTGACTCTAATCAGATCTTGCACGTCTGCCTGCACCTTGCGGGACAGATCAGCACGCCGGCCAATCGCGGGGTGCGTTCGTCACTGTGCGTACACACGCACAGCAAGGGCGACCGCGTCATGATTGACTTTTCGTCGTTCGATCCCGCCGTCGCTGCTTCGCAGTCAACATCCGACATGTCGCCGCTCAACGCCGAAGGCGAAAACAAGGCCTCCACTCTCTCCCTGAGTGCATGCTGCCGCATCGTCGAGGAACATGGCGGCCGTCTCCTGCATTCGTCGACTTCCGGCTACAGCGCGTTTCGGCTGGAGTTGCAGGTCATGAGCAGCGCAGTCGGACGGGCGTCCTACGCTCCTATTCGCGCCGCGGCCCGAGGCAGCCTCTGATTTTCTTCGGTATACAAGATTTGTCATCCCGAGCGAAGCGAAGGACCTGCTGTCTGCCTGCGGAGAGAAAAAACAGATCCTTGGCTTCGTCAGGATGACACTTGCGATTGTGACGCGTGGATAGGCGTTATCTCGACCGTCCTCTTCAACTGCCCGCAAGCCGCAAAAATATCCCTCCCGCGCGGCCGTCGCACAAACGCGGGAATACCCGCCTCGACTAAGATTGCCCGAAACGCCGCCACCCGCTGCTGCTCCGGCGTCCGGTACGGCAACTCCGTTCCTGGATTCATCGCGATCAAATTGATTCTCGCGCGCAGCCCGCGCACCAACTCGACCACCTCGCGCGCCTGCTCGGGAGCATCGTTCACTCCCGCCAGCAGCACATATTCAAATGTCACTTTCTCCCGCGTCCGCAACGGAAATTCCCTCGCCGCACTCATCAACTGTTCCAGATTCCACTTCCGGTTCAGCGGCATTACTTCACTGCGCAATGTGTCGTTCGAGGCGTTCAGCGAAATCGCCAGTTTCGGACGCACCGGTTCCCTGCCAAAATCGCGTATCCGCGGCACGATGCCCGCCGTCGACACTGTCATCCGCGACTCCGGAATCGCGACACCCTCGACCAGCAGCCGCACCGACTTCATAAAGTTGTCGTAATTCAAGAAAGGCTCGCCCATCCCCATGAATACGATGTTGACGCGTTGCAGCGGAGGCTCGACTCCCTGATCCCGCAGCACCGCCGCGATCTGCCCAACGATCTCACCCGCCTCCAGATTGCGCTTCACTCCAAGCAGCGCCGTGAAGCAAAACTTGCAATTCACCGCGCATCCCACCTGGCTCGACACGCAAATCGTCGATCGCCGCCACGTCGGAGCCACGACACTCTCCATTTCGTCCCCGGCTTCGCTGCCATCGCCGGTCTCGCCGCCATCCCCCTCAGGCATCCAGACGGTCTCAACCGTCTCACCGTCCGCCATCGTCATCAGGTAGCGCACGGTGCCGTCGTTCGAAACAAACTTGCGCGCAATCTCCGGCAGCCCAACCGTCCAACCTTCATCCGCGAGCTGCGCTCGATATTCGAGCGGCAGCGTTGAAGCCTGATCCAGGCGTTCAATTTTTTGCCGGTAAATCGCGTTGAAAAGCTGCTGGCCGCGATAGGCTGGCTGTCCAGAGCCCACCGCAAGATTCGTGAGTTCCTGCAAGCTGAGTCCTAATAGCGGATTGGATGGCTTGTCGGGCATTTGAACGCTGGTTTCGTGACTGGATATCGCGTCTATTGTGAGTCTAACGCCGAAGTATAATCTGACGAAAGCGAGGCCCTTGCATGAATCGGCGATGCGGTGTTTTCCTTGGCGTGCTTCTGGCTGTTTTCCTGATTCCCTCTCTGGTCCGCGCAGCCGGCCCTCAGAGTCTCGCTTTCGTTGGCGCTACCGTCTACTCCTCACCTACAGCCGCTCCGTTGGGCGACGCGGTCGTTCTCACCTCCGGTGGCATCATTACCGCTGTCGGCAAGCGCGGTGAAGTCAAAATCCCGAAAGATGCCCGCGTCATCGATTGCGCCGGAAAAACCATTGTTGCCGGCTTCTGGAATAGTCATATCCATCTGACCGAGGCAGCATGGAACAACGCTGCCAACGCTCCCGCCGCGGCCCTCGAGAAGCATATGCAGGAAATGCTCACGCGTTGGGGCTTCACCACCGTTTGGGATCTTGGCTCTGACCCAAACAATTCTCTCGCTCTACGACGACGCGTCGAATCCGGCGAAGTCCCGGGGCCAAAGATTCTTCTCGCTGGCGACGTCTTCCCCAAGAACGGCCATCCCGCTTATCTGCCGCCCGAGATGCAGCTCCCTGAAGCCGCCACGCCCGACGAAGCTGCGCAGATGGCTCGCGAGGACCTGAAGATGGGTCTGGACGCAATGAAGCTCTTTACCGGCGCATACATGGGCGACCAGCCGGTCGTCAACATGGATACCGCCATCGTGAAAGCCGCCGTCGATGTCGCGCACGCTCAGGGCAAGCCGGTTTTCGCTCATCCGCAAAATAGAACCGGCGCTGACAACGCGGTCATCGGAGGTGTCGACATTCTGGCCCACACTCTACCGGGGGAGAGCGACTACACCCCGGAGGAACTGTCCCGCTTTAAATCGCAACATACGGCCCTCATTCCCACACTCACTCTCTGGACGACTGTGGTCAGTGACCCGTCTATAGTGGCGACGCTGGAGCAAAACGGTACCAATCAGCTCAAGTCTTTTTCTGCGAACGGTGGCCCGGTCCTTTTCGGGACGGATGTCGGCTTCATCGCTATCTACGACACTTCCCAGGAATACGCACTGATGCATCGCGCGCTGTCAGTCAGCGAAATTCTCGCTTCTCTCACCACCAACCCCGCCGCGTATTTCAAGGCTGCCAACAAGGGACGCGTGGAGAAGGGACTCGACGCCGATCTGGTTATTCTCGACGCCGACCCCGCCGCCGACGTCCGCAATCTCGCCAAAGTAGCCTGCACCGTTCGGGCCGGCCAAATCATCTATCAGAGGTAGCTTCTGATAGTCCCAACCGACGCATGGTGCGATGTTTAAACTTTGCCCTGAAGGCTTGTCTGTAAATATCATAAAACACAGACTATAAAGTCAGGCGGCGTTGCCTGCTCGGATTATGGGACAATAGTAGTCGCAGCCCGCACCAGATTCGTTCCGCCGATTATTCGAACTTCCTGGGAAGTTGAGAGGTAAGGAACCAAGCGACTAATGGTAAAAGAAACGCGCAGCATTCGTCGTCAGATCCTGCCGAATGGCCTCACCGTCATCACCGAGCAGATGTCCCATATCCGTTCGGTCGCGATCGGCATTTGGCTGAAGTCCGGTTCGCGTGACGAAGATTCCGAATGGAACGGTATCTCGCACTTCATCGAGCACATGGTGTTCAAGGGCACGGAGACGCGCTCCGCCGAGGCCATCGCCCGTCAGGTCGATTCCATCGGCGGCAACATGGACGCCTTCACCGCCAAGGAATGTATCTGCTTCAATATTAAAATTCTCGACGAGCATCTGCCCGTGGCCATGGATGTCCTCAGCGATCTCGTTCTCCATCCCGTCTTCGATGCCGGAGATATCGCCAAGGAGCGCGGCGTCATCCTCGAAGAAATAAAAATGGATCAGGATAATCCCGACTACCTTGTCCATGAGATCTTTACCCAAAGTTTCTGGAAAGACCACGCCCTCGGCTTGCCGATTCTGGGCACGCGCGACACCGTAAAAAAGTTTGAGCGGCCCGTGGTGAATCGCTTCTATGGGCATCACTTTGCGCCCGGCAATCTTATCGTCAGCGCCGCCGGCAATCTCGACCATAATCATTTCGTCGAGTTAGTCGAAAAGCATTTCGCGCAAGTCAAACCGGCGAAGAACGGATTGCACTCGCCCGCCCCCAAAACCTTTTCGCGCATCAATCTGCGCAACAAAAAATCGCTCGAACAGGTGCAGATCTGCATCGGCGTCCCCTCGCATCCGATGGCGCACGAGCGCCGCTACGCTTCTTACATCCTGAATACGCTCCTCGGCGGCGGCATGAGTTCGCGCCTCTTCCAGAATATTCGTGAGCGCCAGGGTCTGGCCTACTCCATCTACAGCGATCTCAACCCTTATCGCGATACCGGCTCGATGTGCGTCTACGCCGGCACGTCGCGCGAGTCGGCAATCAAAGTGGTCGAGTGCGTAGTCGAAGAATTCCGCAACCTGAAAACCACGCCAGTGCCGGAAGAAGAATTGCGCCGCTCGAAAGATCAACTCAAGGGCAGCCTCATGCTGTCGCTCGAAAGTTCGACTGCACGCATGTCGAACCTCGCCCGCCAGGAAATGTATTACGACCATTTCTACACCCTCGATGAACTCATCGAGCACGTCGAAGCTGTCACCGTCGAAGACCTGCAACAAACCGCCGAAGAATTTTTCCGCACCGAGCAGATCGCGGTCACGATTCTCGGCAACCTCACTGGCCTGAAGCTAACTCGCGAACAACTGACCTGCTAGCCTATTTATTTCGCTGACGAGCGGAGTTCGCAATTCGAAGTGGAGTACAAATCCTCCCGCCTCCCTTGGGTTCCGCTCGACGCCGCGAGAGTAAATTGCGCTTAGAACAAAACGTAGCTGGCTGCTCAATATGCTCTGGCCGGCGGACGTGAGATGCTCATAAGAAAGCGCCCATCCTGCCATGAAGATTCAGGAAAACATCCCGCTGGCGCCGCTGACGACTATGCAGGTCGGCGGAGCGGCGCGCTATTTCGCCGAAGTAAAAAGAGACGACGAAGTCCGCGAGGCGGTCCAGTTCGCGAAATCTCGCGACCTGCCCTGGTTTGTCCTGGGCGGAGGAAGCAACCTGGTCATAGCCGATGCCGGCTGGCCCGGCCTGGCGCTTCGCATCGCGGTCGGCGGAATGCTCGTTGACCCGAAATCCCCCTCCAGCCGATATGTGCATTTCAGCGTAGGCGCGGGCGTCAACTGGGACGACTTCGTCGCACAGGCGGTCGTACAGAATTGCGCGGGAGTCGAGTGCCTCAGCGGCATTCCGGGCAGTGTCGGAGGCACGCCCGTGCAGAACGTCGGCGCATACGGGCAGGAGGTTGCCGACACCATTGAATCGGTACTCGCTTTCGATTTGAAACAGGATCGAATGGTGAGTTTGCCCAAGCCCGCCTGCGGGTTCCGCTATCGCGCAAGCATCTTTAACACCACCGAGCGCGGACGATACATCATCGTGCGCGTGAACTACGGGTTGAGGCGGGGTGGTGCTCCGAGTTTGAAGTACGCCGACCTGCAAAAACATTTTGCCGAAAGAAAAACGCCGGCTTCGCTAGCCGAGGTGCGCGAGGCAGTGCGCGAAATTCGACGCTCCAAAGGCATGCTGATTGTCCCCGGCGATGACGATTGCCGCAGCGCCGGATCGTTCTTCAAGAATCCTGTGCTCAGCGAAGCGCAATTCAAAGAACTGGCCGATAGCGCCGCCGGGAAAGGATTTCAGATTCCCAGCTATCCCGCGCTCGATGCCCAGCACAAAGTTTCGGCGGCGTGGCTGGTTGAGCACTCGGGATTCGCCAAAGGATACGCGATTGGACCTGCGAGAATTTCCAGCAAACACGCGTTGGCGCTGATCAATGGCGGCAACGCCAAAACCAGTGACATTATCGCGCTGAAAGATGAAATCCAGCACGGCGTGCAGAAGGCGTGGGGAATTCGCCTAGAACCAGAACCGGTGTTCATAGGATTTTAAGACGGAAGAATCGCGTAGGGACAGACGCCCTCGTCTGTCCAGGCGAGCAAAGCTCGCCGGGTTCTCGTTGGCTCAGTTTGCAGCGCTCTCACCGGGCGAGGCGCGGCACCACAAAGACGCAGAAACAAGGGCGGCCCATCCCGAAGCGACAGTTCCCCCATGCCGGCCCAGAGGTGTCCGCTACTGCGAGATCCGCCCCGGTGACTCATCGGCTAATTCGCGAGCGCGCTTGAATATCCCTTGGAACATCTCTTGAGTCAGCTTGCCCGTCTGCGTATTCTGATTCGACGGATGATACGACGCCAAGAGAACGCGTCCATCGGGCATAACATATTCCGCACCGTGGCGGAATTCATACTCACGCTTGCTGGCAATCGTTTTCGTTCGTACCAGGTAATTGAGGTAGGCTTCGAATCCGATTCTTCCCAGCGCCACGATTACGCGCAGTTGCTTCAACCCTTCGAGTTCCCTCTCTAAATACGGCGCACAGCTGGCTAGTTCTTCAGGCAGCGGCTTGTTGTCCGGCGGAGCGCAGCGCACCGCAGCAGTTATATAAAGATCAGTGAGCCTGAGGCCGTCCTCGCGATCAGTTGCGGTCGGCTGATTGGCAAATCCAGCTTCATACAGCACGGGATACATAAATTTGCCCGAAGCGTCTCCCGTGAACGGCCGCCCCGTGCGATTGGAGCCATGCGCGCCCGGAGCCAGCCCCAGCACAAGCACGCGAGCGTTGGGATCGCCGAATCCCGGAACTGGTTTGCCCCAATAATCATGGTCGCGATAAGCGCGCCGCTTCTCGCGCGCGATCATCTCTCGATAAGCGACCAGCCTGGGGCAGCGCGTGCAGGCTATGACCTCGGCATTCAAAACCTTGAGCCACCGGGGGAGAGGCATTCGTCTTCATTGTATTGGCTCGCGGGTTCGTCTGTGTGGCGCGGACGCCCCGTTCGCGCCCGTTGCTGTTGCTTTCGCATTTTGCGTATCCGCGTATATCATTCGGTTCCGCTGACTCTAGATTCGCTCTATGCATTTCGCGGACGGGGCGTCCGCGCCACACAGTCTCTTGCTCGTTACTTTAGTGGGTAGGATTCCTCCCTCCGCCGTTTGACGTTGCTCTTCGAGAGTCTTTACACTCAAGGCTGCGGCACATGGTGTCGCAGCGGAGCAACACCTCTTCCGACTCTGCTGCCGCCGGCCGCTTTGGAAAGGCAACTGTGAGCCCCACTGAACTAAAGGACGACGATCTTAAAGACGACGCGGCCAAAGAAGGCCCGGTCAAAGAAAGCTCCACCAAGCGCGAGATTCAGGTTGAGATTCCGGTCGCGGAAGTGAACCGGCAGACCGACACGATCATACAGAAATATCAGAAGGTGGCGCGCATTCCCGGCTTCCGCCGCGGCCACGTTCCGGCGTCGATCATCCGCCAGCGTTTTTCTGAAGAGATCAAGACCGACATGGTCGAAGCGCTTATCCCGCGCTTCTTCCGGCAAGAGGCAGAGAGGCTGAGCCTGCATCCCGTCTCGCAGCCGCGCGTCACCGACCTGCACTTGCACGATGGCGAACCGCTGCGCTTCAAAGCCGCTTTCGAAGTGCTGCCCGAAATCAAGCTCCAGGGCTACAAAGAGCTGCGCGCCGACAAACCGGAGATCGCCGTTTCCGAAGCGGATGTCGAGCAGGCGATCGGCGATCTGCGCGAGCGCCAGGCCGCGTTCAATCCGGTCGAAGGTCGCGCCCTGGCCGATGGCGATTTCGCCCAGGTCTCACTCGATGGAATTCCCAAGGCAGCCGATGGTCCTGAGAAGAGTCAGAAGAAAGATGCCGAGAAAGATGACAGCCAGCCCGTCCACATGGATGAAGTGCTGGTCGAAATCGCTGGCAAAAACACGATGCCGGAATTCACCGAGCATCTGCGTGGCGCGGTCACAGGCGATGAGCGCACCTTCGATGTGAACTATCCCGAAGACACGCAGGACAAGCGCCTGGCCGGCAAAACCTTCACCTACACGGTGAAAGTGCAGGCGATCAAACAGAAGAGCTTGCCCGAACTGAACGACGAATTCGCCAAGTCGCTGGGCGAATTCCAGACCGTGGACGATATAAGAAAGGTGATTCGCGAGCAGATCGAATCCGAGCGCCGCCACGAGGCCGAACATGCCGCCAAGGAAAAGCTGGTCGGCGAACTGATTGAGCGCAACGATTTTGAAGTGCCCGATTCGCTGGTCGATCAGCAGATCGACATCCGTCTCGAGCGCGGGCTGCGCGCCCTGGCGGCGCAGGGCCTCACAGCCGAGCAGATGAAAAAAATGGATTTACAACGTCTGCGCGTCGGCCAGCGCGACCAGGCCATTCACGATGTGAAAGCAGCCCTGCTGCTCGAAAGAGTGGCAGAAGAAGAAAACGTGCAGGTCAGCGACGAAGAACTGAATCACGAATTGGAGGCGCTGGCCCGGCAATCGAAACAGACGTCCGAAGCAGTGCGCGCTCGTTTGACACGGGATGGGGGCCTCGATAGGATACGAACAAGAATCCGCAACGAGAAGACCCTCGATTTTCTGTATCGTCAGTCCGCGTAGTAGACCAAAAAGCATGCGGACTATTTCGATCCTCCCCTGAGCCGCCAAGATCGACTGAGGGCAGGAGTGTGGAAAGGCTAAACGTGAACACGAATTCCAATTCCAACTCGGCGCAAATGATGCTGGTGCCGATGGTGATCGAATCTACCGGACGGGGCGAACGCGCCTACGACATTTATTCCCGGCTGCTGCGCGACAACATCATTTTTATCGGCACGCCGATCGACGACAACATCGCCAACCTCGTAATCGCCCAGATGCTCTTCCTGGCGCAGGAAGACCCGGAGAAAGACATTCAGCTCTACATCAACTCGCCCGGCGGCTCGATTACCGCGGGCATGGCCATCTACGACACGATGCAGTACGTAAAGAACGATGTCACCACCATCTGCATTGGGCAAGCCGCGTCCATGGCGGCATTGCTGCTCTCGGCGGGACAAGCCAAAAAGCGCCTGGCGCTTCCGAATTCGCGCATCCTCATCCACCAGCCATCCATGGGAGGACTTTCCGGCCAGGCAACCGACATCGACATCCACGCGCGTGAAATTCTACGCATGCGCGAGATTACTAATCAGTTACTGGCTAAGCACAGCGGCCAGAAGCTCGATAAAGTGGAGAAGGACGTGGAACGCGACTTCATCATGAATTCGCAGCAGGCTAAGGAATACGGAATCATCGACGATATCATCTACAAGACGAGATAGAGGATATGATCGGCAATTCGGTAGCGGTTCAGTTTCACTCGTTTTCGAATCGTACTTGTTTTGAAAGGCACTCGTTTTTGAATCGCACTCGTTTCTGAATCGCACTTGTTTTGAAAGGCACTTGTTCTTGAATCGCACTCGTTTTGAAAGGCACTCGTTTTTGAATCGCACTCGTTTTGAAAGGGCACGGCTTTAGCCGTGCCGTAAGCATCGCGTTTTCATTGCGGCTTTAGCCGCTGAGGAACGACGCGGTTCTTGGGCCTTAAGGTGGGTCAGGCGGCTGAAGTACCAGACAAGGAGCACGGCAGTGAAAACCAGATCGGGTTCGGAAGAAATGTTGCGTTGTTCGTTCTGCCACAAGTCGCAGGACGCGGTTGCGAAACTGATCTCGTCGCCGAGCGACTATCCCCGGGCTTACATCTGCGACGAGTGCGTAGCTGTCTGCAATTCGATTCTCGAGGATGACCGCTCCGCCGCTCCCTCGGCCGCCGTTCCCAACCAACTGCCGAAGCCGCTTGAGGTCAAGACCTTTCTCGACGAATACGTCATCGGGCAGGAACAGACCAAGAAGAAGCTGGCCGTCGCCGTCTACAACCACTACAAGCGCATCTACATGAACCGCCAGCGCGGAAGCGATGGCGTCGAGTTGACCAAGTCGAACATCCTGCTGATCGGGCCGACCGGCACAGGAAAGACTTTGCTGGCGCAGACTCTCGCCCGCATGCTCGATGTGCCCTTCGCCATCGTCGATGCCACCACGCTCACCGAAGCCGGTTACGTTGGCGAGGATGTCGAAAACATTATCCTCAAATTATTGCAAGCCGCCGAGGGCGACGTCAGCCGCACCCAGACCGGCATCATCTATATCGACGAAATTGACAAGATCGGGCGTAAGGACGAGAACCCGTCGATCACGCGCGATGTGTCCGGTGAAGGGGTACAGCAGGCCCTGCTGAAGATTCTCGAAGGCACGATCGCGAACGTACCCCCACAAGGCGGACGCAAGCATCCGCATCAGGAATTCACCCCCGTCGACACTACCAACATTCTCTTTATTTGCGGCGGCGCTTTCGTCGGCCTGGAAAAAATCATCGGGCGCCGCATTGGCAAAAAAGCTCTCGGCTTCCGTACCGGAGCGGAAGAGGAAACCGAACAGACGGTTGCGTCATCCAAACGTAACTTCGAGCTCGTTTCCGAAGCGCAGCCGGAAGACCTGATCAAGTTTGGCCTGATTCCGGAGTTTGTCGGGCGGCTTCCCGTTATGGGCGTCTTACAGCAATTGGACGAAAATGCGCTGGTCGAAATTCTGACTCGCCCCAAGAACGCAATCGTGAAACAATACCAGCGGCTGTTTGAGTTTGAGAATGTTCGGCTGAAGTTCAGCGACGACGCCAACCGCGCGATCGCCCGCCAGGCCATGGCGCGTAAAGTCGGCGCCCGCGGCTTGCGTATGATCCTCGAAGAGCTCATGCTGGAGTTGATGTATAGCCTTCCCAGCCAGAAGAAGGTAAAAGAATTTGAAGTGACCCGCGAGATGGTGGAAAAGCGCGACGTCTCGCTGGCGATGATCGAAAAAGCAGCAAGCTAGTGGATGAAGAAGCGGGTGGCCCATCCTAGCGTCGCGCTTTTGCGACGCAGGGTGGGAAACGAACAGAGACCAGAAACGGGAGAAGGCGCATTGTCGAACCCTAAGGAAAAATTCGAGAGCAAGAAACTGCCGATGATGCCCATTCGCGATGTGGTCATCTTTCCGCACATGATGACTCCATTCGTGGTGGGACGGGAGTCGAGCGTTCGCGCCCTCGAAGAAGCTCTGGCCAGCGACAAGAAAATCTTCCTCGCCACCCAGCATGATGCCTCGATCGACGAACCAAAGGCTGGCGACATTTTCCAGGTCGGGACGATTGTCAATATCGTCCAGAGCCTCAAGCTGCCCGATGGCAACATTAAAGTATTGGTTGAAGGCATCGAGCGCGGCAAAATCCTGCAAGTCATCGAAACCGATGGCTATCTGCAAGCCACCGTGCGCGTCGCTCGTTACGCCACTGAAACCACAGCCCAGATTGAAGCGGGCATGCAGCGCGTGACCGGCATGTTCGAGCAATATGTCAAACTCTGCCAGTCTTTGAACTACGAGACGATGATCGCCGCCGTGCGCATGGAAGATCCGGCAAAACTCACCGACACCATCGCCGCCAACCTGCAACTTTCCATCGAAGAAAAGCAAGGGTTGCTTGAAATTTTCGATCCTGCCGAGCGCCTCAACCGCATCGGCGACGTGCTTGACGTCGAGATCGAAAAGCTAAACATGGATCGCACCATCCAGTCGCGCGTGAAGCGGCAGATGGAGAAAGCCCAAAAAGAGTATTACCTCAACGAGAAGATCAAGGCGATTCAGAAAGAACTGGGCCGTGGCGAAAAGAGCGAATTCGACGAACTGAAGAAAAAAGTTGAAGCCGCCGGCATGCCGAAGGAAGTTCGCGACAAGGCGATCCAGGAACTGAAGAAGCTCGAAGCCATGCCGCCCATGTCAGCGGAATCGACCGTCTCGCGCAACTATCTCGACTGGCTGCTGGCCGTGCCGTGGAAGAAGCGCTCGAAGGAAATCCGCAACATCACGCGCGCTGAGAAAACTCTGAACGAAGATCATTACGGCCTGGAGAAAATCAAGGAGCGCATCCTCGAATTTCTCGCCGTCCGCCAGTTAGTCAAAAATCCCAAAGGCTCCATCCTGTGCTTCGTCGGGCCTCCGGGCGTAGGCAAGACTTCCCTCGGAATGTCTATCGCGAAGGCCACCGGTCGCAAATTTGTCCGCATGTCGCTCGGCGGAGTGCGCGACGAAGCAGAAATCCGCGGCCATCGCCGCACCTACATCGGCGCCCTGCCCGGCCAGATTATCCAGATGATGAAAAAGGCTGGAACCAAGAATCCCGTCTTCATGCTCGACGAAGTCGACAAGATGTCGATGGACTTCCGCGGCGATCCTTCCGCCGCCCTGCTCGAAGTGCTCGATCCCGAACAGAATTTCATGTTCGTTGACCATTACCTCGACGTCGAATACGACCTCTCGCAGGTCTTCTTCGTGGCTACGGCGAATGTGATGCACACCATTCCGCCTGCCCTCCAGGATCGCATGGAAGTGCTGCGTCTCCACGGCTACACCGAGCCGGAAAAAGTCGAGATAGCGAAACAGTTCCTGGTAAAGAAGCAAATGCTGCAAGCCGGACTCACCGAAAAAAACATTCAGTTCCCCGACGACGCCATCCGCCAAATCATCCGCGGCTATACCCGCGAAGCTGGCGTGCGCAACCTTGAGCGTGAGATTGGCAATATATGTCGCAAGGTTGCACGCAAGGTTGTAAAAGAAGGCCCGGACTTCACCGCCTCCATCGCGCCGGAAAAGATTGGCGACTGGCTTGGAGTCCTCAAGTTCCGCGACACCCTAGCCCATGAGAAGAGCGAAGTCGGCCTTGTCACCGGACTAGCCTGGACAGAAGTGGGCGGATCGATCCTCAGCACCGAAGCCACCGCTGTCGATGGCAAAGGCAAGCTCACGCTGACCGGCAAACTCGGCGACGTGATGCAAGAGTCGGCGCAGGCGGCAATGTCCTACATACGCTCGCGGGCCTTGCGGCTCGGCCTGTCGCGCGACTTCTATCGCAACCTCGACATCCACGTGCACGTGCCTGAAGGCGCGATTCCAAAGGACGGCCCCTCGGCGGGCATCACCATCGCCACCGCCCTGGCCAGCGCCCTGAGCCGCATCCCGGTGCGCCGTGACCTGGCCATGACCGGAGAAATCACACTGCGCGGCAAAGTGCTGCCCATCGGTGGCCTCAAAGAAAAGCTTCTCGCCGCCCACCGCGCCGGCCTCTTCGAAGTGATCCTGCCCCAGGAAAACGAAAAAGATGTCGCCGAAGTCCCAGAAAACCTGCGCACTGCCATGAAACTACACTTCGTCGACAACATGGATCAGGTGCTGGCCATCGCCCTCGAAGGCCCGCTGCCCCAGATGCCATCGGATGCGGAGACCGCCATGGCTCCCATCGTGACTCCCCCGGTGGCCGAGATTCCAGAAGCCCGCCAATAGACCTGCTGTACATACAAATGTTCCACGTGGAACGTTATGCAGATTTTATTGTACGTATAAGTCTATACGTACGTTAGGGGATGGATTGCGCGGATGCGGTGTTAGCCTCTATTCGATAGCGCTTGCCTTCTGGATGGACGAAACGCTTCAACTGCTTCGGATCGCCTCGAAGCTGCGGAGCGGAAGCTCCAGCGCTGATCGTGACCTGAGCCGACATAACCGTGGCAAAGCCGGTCGGTAACTGCGACCGATAGGGGTTGGTTTGCGCGTTCGCAGCACCGTCCACCTCGGTGATGATCAAGAAGAAGTAGGTATTGCCGGCGGTGAGCGGAGGCAGGGTCAGCGAAGTTTGCGCGCTTGTATATGTACCGGCGACCTACAACTCCACTATGTTCTGCATTGGAATCACCTGGAACACAACCACCGTGTAGCCATAAGGGGTAGAGCCGCCGAGCGCCGACCAGCTGAGGGTTGCAACCGTATTGTCCAAGCTGGTCGTCGTGAACAGGTTCGAACCGTTGATGACGGGGTTTACGACTGGCTGAGCCATTGGGGCGAGTGTGAGAGTTGAGGGATCGACCGTCATGCCATAGTTGAGAGCCATCGGAAAGGAATTGGAACCGACCTGGAAGGGCACGATTACCGATTGGCAGAATGACAGTTCGCGCGTCCAGTTGGCGGGGAAAGGGTCGCCATACTGGAGCGTGCCAAGATTCTGGTCGGTAAGAACCGGTGGCTCAACGCCGGCTGACAAAAAGAATGGCTCACTTGGACACACGTTGAGCGAGTAAGGAAACCCGCTCTGCGATTCAGGTTGGAGCAGATAAAGAGTCGCCCCGAAACCTGCCCCAAAAAGCTGCGGTTTCGCATTCACGCCGACCACATAGGGCTCGGGAGCAATCGACAACCATGAACTGATCGGCGATGCGGCCGCGGGCGCCACATTCTGAAATAGCGATTCCCACTGCGATCCGGGAATGCTGAGATTCAGGGAAGCCTGTGGACTGGGCGCAAGCGCGGCGCTGATTGAGTTGGTGGTTCCGCTGGTGAGCGCCAAGTTTGACAAAGTAAATTCGGGCTCCGCTACAAGATTGTTGAACGTGCCTAGCGAGACCGGCTCATATTGCACGAGGAAGGCGGTGTTCGCGGTTGCCCAATCAAATCGGCTGGTGACGCTGGCTGACGTAGAGAGAGTCGCGGCATCTGGTTGCGGGGTGAGATAGATCGGAGGAAGAGACGGGTTATCGGTCATGAAGCCAATGACGCCCGGTGCCGTTAAGGGATCCAATCCGCTGAGGGTGAAATCAAAAACGGTATTTTCGGCACTCTCTAATATGCCGGTTGGGACTCCCGCGCTGTCCCGACCGAGATCGAAGGTACTGCTGTTGGTCCAGAAGGCGGTAGGTGGGAGCGGTATACCGGGTGGAACGCCTTGGATGAGCCAGTAGTAGCCTCCAGGGACCTGATTGATGCTAAAGATTCCGGGCGAAACCAGGGCACCGGAGATCAGTTCGAGAGAACCATCCGGCTGTGGAACGAGCGCTGATGGAATGAAGTTTGGGGGTGCGGGAGTTTGCACCGGACCGGCTGGCATCCAATCTGTATTGACCCAATTGATAGTCACCGTCCCCGTAGGAGTGACGGTCCATGACTGGGCGGCGCTGCCTCCGGAAGAAGAGGTGGCATTAGCCGTGAAGTTGTTGGAGACTCGCGATTCCGCTGCGGTCGGGATCCACGAGATGTTCGAGCCGCTGAGCGTCGCTCCCGCCGGGCCTGTGGTTAATGAAAAGGTTACAGTTCCACCTGAAGGATCAGTTGCGGTGAGGGAATATGCGTAGCTCATTCCTTGCGAGGCCGCGGTAATCGGAGTACTGGTGAAAACCGGGCTCTGTGGAGCTGAATGGGAACTGCTTCCGCACCCAACCAGATAACTCGAAAATAGTGCTACTAGAACGAGAGTTTGCGTGCGCATGATTCAACTCCTCGACCTACGAGGGTCGGGAGCCGCATTTTACCCCTTAATGGCTGTTTCCCACAGTGATTCTCCGCTGTGGCTGCCGCGGCGGGTAGCTTCATGCGCGCCGCCTATTTTCGGCGATAAAATAAATCTGTGGAACGGGAATCTGGTGGCCAATTCAGATTTAGCCTTAAGGGGTCGGCGGGGCTTATCGTCGCCGTCGCGGTGGTAGCAATATTGCTGATTGCTCTGCCGGCTTATCGCTGGTTCTTTCTGATCAGCGTGCTTATAGGGGTGGTTATTGCTGGCGGGCTCGCGCTTTGGTACAGGCTCCGGCCTATCAAAGAAGTGGAAGTGCACAATAAACGTCCGCTCGGCTTGTAGCTTCCCTTTCTTCTTTGCCCAGTCGCTGCCCAGTCGCTGCTAAGAGAAGGCTAACTCTTTAGCGCGCTGCACGGCTTTGACCACCGCCTTGATCAGCGTCACTCGCAACTTCCCTTCTTCCAGTTCCATGATGCCGTCGATGGTACATCCGGCGGGAGTGGTTACTGCGTCTTTCAAGAGCGCGGGATGGTCTCCGGTTTCGAGGACCACGCGGGCGGCGCCCATCGTCGTTTGCGCAGCTAGAAGCGTCGCTACGTCGCGCGGCAGGCCTACTTTAACTCCGGCTTCGGCTAGCGATTCAAGAATGATGTAGATGTAAGCGGGGCCGCTTGCCGATAGGCCGGTGACCGCGTCCATATGTTTTTCGTCTACAGTCACGGTACGACCTACGGCATCGAAAAACTTTGTGGCCATTTCAAGATGCTGGCGAGTTGCGAACTTGCCTTTGCAGAGGGCGGTCATGCCCGCTCCGAGCACACAGGGAGTATTCGGCATGGCGCGCACCACGGGAATTTCTTTCTCGAGGGCGCGCTCGATCATATCGGTCGGGACTGAGGCAGCGATCGAAATCACCAACTGCTTCTCATTCAGGTGCGCGCGGATCTCCCGGACCACGTCGGCGACTACCTGCGGTTTGACGCACAGAAAAACAATATCCGCGCCCTGGACTGCCTCCTGGTTGTCGGTTCCGGCGTGAACTTTCAACTTATCCTTTAACAGACGGGCGCGCTCGGGATGGGTTACGGTGGCCCAGGTTTGCGAGGGGGAGAGCAATCCATCGCGCAGCAGGGATTGCAGCAGAATGGAGCCCATCTTGCCCGCACCCAGGATTGCTACTTTCTTTTTAGCGCCTACACTTTGGCCCATGGGGAACCTCCAGCCCTGGTTAGGTGGTAGTGCAACAGACTAACATTAGCGGGGATCGGAAGGTGCGCACCTCGATGGTAAGGATCCAACGCCGGGATCAAAAAGCGGCGGGCGGGGCGCCCGCTCCACACATATTACGAGATTCTTACTGCACGGTCAGAGTTACCGTATCGGAGTTGGCCGCACCACCAACGGCCGTGGCGGTGACCGTGATCTGCGATGCTCCCACTAGCGTTGGCGAGGCTACGGTCACGAAGGCCGATCCGGGCTTTGGCGCTGCGGTCGACGTGGCGGTTACGGCCGTGGTTGCGGGACTGGGCACAGATGTAGGGGCGGAATAAAGGCCCGTGGGGTCGACCGTGCCATTCACGAAGCCGCTGACTGCCCAGGTTACGGTCTGGTCGGTCGAGCCATTCACCGTTGCCGCGAACTGTTGCTGCGTGGCGCCGGCGGGCCAGGAATTATTTGGTTCGTTCGCGAATAGAGTCGCGAGCCCTGGATTGACGGTGACCGTCACCACCTGCGGAGTGCCACCGCTGCCCCCGACACCGCCGCATGAGACCAGCGTGGTTAGTGCGATTGCGATGCAGGTATTCACAATTCTGCAGTAGAGACGCGGCTTGGCGCGGCTTGTTGTCTTAATTCCGAAAAAACCCGCGAGCAGTGCCAGCACCAGGGTGTAGGAATAGTTGGCTACTCGAGTGCCGCTATTCGACTGCGGCGAGTTGGGGCTGAGCGTTGAAGCGTGGCGCAAGCGGCGTCGCGATGCGGGCTGTGACTGGCTGCCTAGATTTGGGCCCATAGTTGAAATCGTCAGCGTAACCGTCGTCGTGCCTGAGCCCGCTGCGATCGAACCCGGGGTGAAGCCGCAGGTAGCTCCGGGAGGGCCGGTGATCAATGGCGGCAGGCCGGCGCAGCTAAAACTCACGACTGAGCTAAACGTTCCGGCTCCGACGGGCGCGGCTGAAAATGTATAGGTTGCGCTTTGGCCAGCGAGCACGCTCACGGATGTGCTGCCAGTGTCAGTCCAGGTAAAGTTCGCAACGGGCGGGGTTACGGTTAGGGTTTCTGTGGGCGTCGCATGGGTCAGGGTGCCGTCGGTTCCCTGGATGGTGAAATTAAAAGTGCCTGCGGCCGCGCTGCCTAACGTCACGGCAAAGGGAGCGCCAGCAGCAGTTGGCGTTATCGGCGCGGGCGTGGAGCATGTTGTCGGAGCGCCCGCGTTGCAGGATACGGTGACACTCTTGGCGTAGCCGTTTAACGCCGTCAGGGTTCCGTTCCAGGTTACATTTTGATTCGTTACCGTTGTAGTCGGAGTCGCTGAAACAGCTATGGCGAAATCGGGAGCCGGAGGTAAGACGGTGAGCAGGAAGGTTTGCATTTTGGGCGCTGGCGCTCCAGCGGCTGTCGCGGAGAGCGTCACGATGACAGGGCCGCCCGGCGGCGTGGAGGCGGCCGCGGTCACCGTCAATGTGACGGTGACTGGGGAGGCAGAGCTCGGAGAGACGGTGCTTGATGGTGAGAAGACGCAGGCCGCTCCGGCTGGCAAGCCTGTGGAACAGGCGAGAGTTACAGTACCTGCGAAGTTGCCCAAGGCAGTTACCTGGAAGGTGGACGGTGGTGAGGTTTGGCTATCGCCGACGGTGAGTGAGTTTGGGCTGGGCGCGGTCAAATTGAAATCAACAACGTAGAGAGTGACTGCCGCGTCGCGCGTAATGTCGTCGGCGTCGGTGCCGACCGCGTGGGCGTTAAAGCTGTACGTGCCCACGGGACCGCCGGCGACCACAGAATAGGTTGCGGTGGGAGTAATCGGTGTCGGATGCAGCGAGCAGGTTGGTGGCGCGGCGCCGGCGCAGCTCAGATTTACTGGACTCGCGTAGCCATTCTGCGACGTTAGTTTGCCGCTGAACATTACTGTCTGTGTGGGGAAGACGGTTTGCGGCGAATTTGAAATTGCGTTGGTGTAGGCGGGCGAGGCGACAAGAGCAAAGTTCCAGACCCCTCGGCCGTAGGTGGAGGCGACCAGACTTCTTGTGCCGGCGTCTGGATTAAAAAGCTGAAGCGCGGTGACGGGAGCGTTGGGCAAGTATCCGGACGCGCCTGGTGCGGGCGCTGGGCCGACTTCGGTCCAACTGGGAGCTGAAGTCTGGCTCACGAAGACGCCTACGTCGGTAGCAGCGTAAATCTGGGCTGCGCCGGAATCCACGAGCAGCGCGTTCACGGGATTGTCGGGGAGCGCCGTCAGGCCGGAGCCCGACCAATCATTCCAGCTTGCGCCCGCGTTGGTCGTCTGCCAAACGTGAGACGTAGGGTAGGAAGGCGTGCTGAAACCCATAATGCCGACGTAGGCAGTGTTGCCGGTTGGGTCGGAGGAATCCATGGCAACCGAAGAAATCGCATAGCCCTGGGGATTGATATTTTGCGTTACGTTTTGCATTAGCGTCGTGCCGGCGTTGGTTGTGACCCAGACTTCGCCTCCGGGTGCGCCGCTTAGCGGGCCGTAGCCGTCGGTTACGGCATAGACTACGGATGAATTGCCGCCGGAGGTTGGTCCGCCCGCGGCCAGACCGGTGACAAGATTGACCTCTTCGCCGCTGCACACGCCGGTGCCAAAGGTTTCGAAATCGTTGCTGAGTTGCTGCGGGGACGAGCCGTTGATGCCGATGCTCCACACGCGGCAAGTGCCGACGAGCATTTCGCCGGCATTCTGCGGATCGAGAATATAGGGAGTGATGTATGCGCCCTCGTCTCCGCCGAGATCGTTGGGGCCGACAATCTGCACGAATGTGCTGTCGTCGCAGTCTGAGCCGGTGCCGGTTTGCGAGTTACACTCCAGGATCGTGAGGTAAGGGTTCGAGGCAAACCACAGGCTCGGAGTCGCCGGACTAATCGCGGTGAATCCGCCATCGCCGCCGAGGGCGTTCTGCCATGTGGTGCCGGTGGTCGCGGTGGCGGTTTTGGGCGATCCGTTATTTTCGGTTCCGCCGAGCAAGATATTGGCGCTGGTTGGATGCACAGCGATCGAGATAAATTCAGTCATCGAGCCCAGGGTTTCGCTCAGGCTGTCGAATTGATTGGTGCCGGAGCAGCTTCCGGTATCGAGGCCGGAATAGCCGTCGAGAGTGCGGCTGATTCCGCCATCGTGAGCGAAGTAGCCGGGTGACAGGCCGCTTGCTGACACAACGCTGAAGGCGATGCCGTGCTGATTGGGATGAACATGCGCTGGCGCGGCTAGCGGGTCGCAGCCGTAGGCGTGGGTTAGGTTGATCCAGTCGCCTTGGATGCAGGCCGTGCTGGCGGCGGGCTCCAGCGTGCACTTATAAAGGTTGATCGCGCCGGCATATATATCCGTTCCGGTCGAGCTCGACGGTGGATCGGGAACGGCGGAGAGCGCGAGGTTGTACCAGCCTTGCTCGACTCCGCAGCCGCTGTCGGGACCGAAGGCGTCGTCGCCGCAGTTGGTGATGCCATTGTCGGGAATCTGCGTCCAGCTTGCTCCGCCGTTGGTCGATTGCCAGATGCCTTCGTCGGCGGGTCCGGGAGTTGAATTTTGGACGTCGCCCTGCACATCGACAATCCAAGCGTAGATTTCGTTGCGGCCGGGGACGACTGCGAACTCGGCGCGATAGATGAGGCAGGTTGTGGCGTTGGCGGCGGCGGGACAATTTGCGGAGGCTAGGCCCGCGCCTGGCTGCGTTACGAGACGCGTATAGTTTTGTCCGTCGGTGGATGAGTAGAGGCCGTGGCGGCGGATGGAGGCATAGAACGTCGCGTTGGCCGCGTTGTAGATCACCGAGGTGGCTGAGGCTGGAATAGCGCCATCAGTTAGAGTGGCGCGGTTCCAGATGACGCCTGCGTCGGTCGAGAAATAAAGTCCTGGCACGGTGGAAATTCCATCTTCGGTGGGGCCGAGGCACGGGCCGCTATCGACAACAGGCGCAGATTCTTCGCCGAGGCAGAGGCCGTTGTCTCCTGCAGCGGCTGCTACAACAAGATTGGGATTCGCTGCGCTGAAGGCAATTTTGCTGAAACCGATTCCCAGGAATGATTGGCCGCTGGCGGCGCTGGTGATTGGCGTCCAGGTTGAACCTCCGTTCGAGGAGCGGAGGATTCCGAGGCCGTAATAGGAGTCGGAGGAGTTATTCGTTTCGCCGGTGCCGACGAGAATGATCTGGCTGTTTCCGGGCTGGAGGGCAATCGCGCCGACGGCCAGGGTGGGCTGATCGTCGAGCAGGGGTTGCCAGACGACCGCGGAGGGACTGGTGCTGAGACTACCGGCGTTCGTCGATCTCCAGAGGCCACCGTAGGCTCCGCCGAGCAGGACTGTGTTGGCACTGGCGTCCGCAGGATCGATGAAGACGGAAGTGGCGCGTCCGGAGACCCAGTTGTAATTCTGGCCGCCGTCGCCGGTAGCATCGGATGCGAGCGGGGCGGGGCCGACGGGCGTCCAGATGGAGGAAGTTGCCGGCAAAGCGATCTCCTCATTTGAGCCGTGGCTGGGTGCGTTTGTCGAGGAAACTGCCGCTCGCGCTTCCCTCATTGCGAGCTTCTGTCGATAGGCTCGCAGGCGCAGTGCGGCCGATTGTGCCGCCGGGATGGTACGGCCGCGTTGGTTCCAATTCCACTTTGCCTTGGAGGTGGGGGGTTCTCCGTTCTTGCTTGCACTGCTCGGCTCAGAAATTGCGGAAAGCGGTTTTCTGTCCGCCTCCTGGCCGGGAGCGCTGCCGAACCATCCGGCGACGAAAAGAAGAGTAAAGAGCGCTCGGAGAATAATCTGCGAAATGAAATGAGACAAACCTCGGCTCGAGATACGGCTGGACATAAAGAGAAACGCCATCAGCGCGCGGGCGGGGACGAGCGCGCCACTAGAGTTTCAGCGATTCAGCGAAGATTTCCACGTCCTCGAAAGACTCCCCATCCTTGGTAGTCGTTCCCCGTCCTCGAACTTGGTTTTTCGTCTCCTACATGCGATTATCTGAGCGGCATGTTTGCCCTTCCCCTATTAAAGCGCTCAACCGCAGAGTTCCTGGGAACCTGTTTCCTCGTTGCGGGTGTAGTCGGCTCGGGAGTGATGGCAGAACGTCTTGCTGGCGGCAGCGTCGCGCTCGCTCTCCTTGCCAACACGGTAGCTACCGGGGCAATCCTGGTAGCCCTGATTTTGGCCTTCGGCGGTATCTCGGGAGCGCATTTCAATCCCGCCGTGACTCTCTCTGATGCGATGGAGCACGGCATTCGATGGCGCGAGGTGCCCGCCTATATCGGCGCACAAATTTGCGGTGGCCTTACCGGAGCCGCCGTTGCTCATTTGATGTTTGGGTTGCCGCTGTTTTCGATATCACATCACGCGAGGAGCGGCCCCGCTCAAATATTCAGTGAATTTGTCGCCACGTTTGGCTTGATGGCTGTGATTTGGGGCTGCTCGCGTCAGCGTGCCAACGCCGTTCCGTTTGCCGTGGGCGCATATATAACGGCCGCTTATTGGTTCACGTCGTCAACTTCATTTGCCAACCCCGCCGTCACACTGGCTCGTGCCGTTTCAGATACGTTCTCCGGCATTAGACCAGGAGACGCGCCCGCGTTCATCGCAGCGCAGATGGCCGGAGCAATCTCGGCCACGTTCCTATTTCGCTGGCTCGTACCGTCATTAAAGGAAACCGCAGAGGATATTCTGATGCCACACGGATCCCCGCACATCAAAACCTATCTCTTCGCTTGTGTCCACAATGCCGGACGTTCGCAGATGGCGGCAGCACTGTTCAATATCTACGCAGATCAGAGTCAGTGTCGGGGGATTTCTGCCGGAACCGAACCTGCGGCCCAGGTCCATCCCGAAGTGGTAGAGACGATGCGCGAGATAGGGATTGATTTGAGTTCTTCAAAGCCGCAAAGACTCACAACTGCATTGGCAAAAACAGCGTCGGTGCTCGTGACCATGGGTTGTGGTGATGCCTGCCCGTTTGTCCCAGGATTAAAGACCATTGACTGGCCATTGCAAGACCCCAGAGGCCAGTCGCTGGAAGCGGTGCGCGTGATTCGTGATGAAGTCCACGAAAGAGTGAAGACGTTAATTCGGAATGAGTGCGCGGATTGCTGCGTTGCTGATTGTCGTTAACAAAGGCATTAGCACTGATTGAACTGAACGAGCCATCGTCGGTTACGTCGTCACGATAGGACTCACAACGTAGGATCCTGTTCGAGATCACGCTCCAATGCGGAAACCTGCCGTCAACATCGCCAATCGCCGTTCTGCGCGACCTCCGTTATAATAAGCGTGCATGTCCGTGATCAAAAACATCGGCGCTATCGCTCAGGGGATGAGCATCACCCTGAAGGAAATGTTTCAGCCTACGGTCGTGGAGAATTATCCCGACGGCCCCGGCCCCACGAAAGGGGCAGTTTTTCAGGAGCGGTTTCGCGGGATGCACGTGCTGCAGCGCGACGAGAATGGGCTGGAGAAGTGTGTAGCCTGCTTTTTGTGCGCGGCGGCCTGTCCGGCAAATTGCATCTATATCGAAGCCGCGGAAAACACCGCCGAAAAGCGTGTGTCGGGAGCCGAGCGCTACGCCCACGTTTATAACATCGACTACAACCGATGCATCTTTTGCGGGTATTGCGTGGAGGCTTGTCCAACTGACGCGATTACGCACGGGCACGGATTTGAGCTAGCCACGTTCAGCGCGAGCAATCTCGTGTATCGAAAAGAACAGATGCTGGCTCCGGCTCCGGCGCATATGGGAGCCAACCAGGTGTTTGCGCAATCGGAGTTGGAGTCGGGCGGCGTCAAGGGGAGTTAGTTGAGCTCGATGTTTTCTTAATAAGCGCCGGCCCCTCGTGGCCGGCATTTTTGTGTAGAGTCGGCCGCGGACACCCCTCCGAGTTGTCATGGGCAATGGATTCCCTTGCCTTGCCGCTTTCACTATACTGATTCGATCTAATTCCCAGAATTAATCACAAGGAGAGAGAACACCATGCGTCCCACTTCGCTGGCTTTATGTCTCACCGTCGCGCTGCTGACCATTGCCTGCTCGACCACTCCGGCCCCTGCACCCGACACGCGCGCTGCCGATGTGCAGGCAGTTAAGGATGTCGAGGCGGCTTGGGTTAAAGATGCTGCCTCCAAAGACGCCGACAAGTGGGCCGGCTACTTTACTGACGACGGCTCGGGGCTCTATCCGGGAGCGGCAACTTTGAATGGCAAAGCGGCAATCAGAGCCGCGATGGTGCCGTTGTTTGCCGATCCTAACTTTGCGCTGACCTTTCAGTCGACGCGGACGGTCGCCTCGAAGGGCGGGGATATGGTCTATTCGGAAGGCACCTACTCCATGACCATGACCGACCCCAAGACCAAGAAGCCGATGACGGACAAAGGAAAATTTCTGACGGTCTACGCCAAGCAGGCCGACGGAAGCTGGAAGGCGGTCGCCGACACGTTCAATTCCGATTCGGCGATGTAGCAAAATGTAAACATCGGAGGTTAGCAAGAACGGAATGCACTACCTTCTCTTTTACGAGGTTGCCGACGACTACCTTGCGCGGCGCGCTGAGTTTCGCGATGCGCATCTGGAGAAAGCATGGAAGGCGAGCGAGCGCGGCGAACTGGTGCTCGGCGGCGCGCTGCAGGATCCGGTAGACGGCGCGGTCTTGCTATTCAAGGGCGGCTCTCCTGAGGTTGCGGAGAAGTTTGCGCGTGTTGATCCTTATGTGACTAGCGGGCTGGTAAAGCGATGGTATGTGCGGGAGTGGAAGACGGTTGCGGGCGAAGACTCTGCAGCGCCCGTCCGGCCGAATGCTCGGACTGCGGGAACGGTTGCGGCGAGCGCGATTACTCCTGGCACCACGATCCTGCGCATGTGGAAGGCGCGCGCGACCGTCGAGAAATCTGGCGAATATGTCGACTTCGTGACTACGAAACTCTTCCGGTCGCTAAGTGCGATCGATGGGCATCGTGGAGCTTACCTGCTCCGTCGTGAGGTTGATGGCGCGATTGAATTTGTCGTCCTCACGCTTTGGGAATCGATGGAAGCGGTACAGCGGTTTGCCGGGAGTAAACCCGAAAGGGCGGTTGTGGAGCCGGAAGCAAGGGCCGTTCTCGCTAACTACGATGACTTGGTAACGCACTTCGAGGTTGTCGATCGACCGAACGGTACGAACACGGCACGGTGACACTGGGCCGACCGGAAACACAGGCTCGCGGCTGTGACACGGATCACGGCATGGCGAAAACCGCCCGGGATCCGCAGAAGCCGGATTACAGGCTCGGATCGGCCTTTTCCGCCAATATCCCAACCGACACAAAAGTGTGCTATATCGCACATCTTTCAGTTCGCGAACCTAGTAGAGTTGAGCGGTCTCTTCTAGCATCTTCCGCCGTACGCGTACGGTGACGGTTCCTTGCGAAATCAGACAGCATTGTGCTGCGCGAGGAGCCGTGATGATAATGGCCAATAAAACCCGCCTAGTTAAGAAGTCTTCAACGCCACCTTCTTCCGCCGACGGTGATGGCAACAATATTCACAGCGAAATTCTGCTGGGACTTCCGGAGAACGAAGCCGGACAAATAGTTCCCCAATTGGAGTTCGTACGTCTGAAGACTCACCAGGTGCTGCACGAATCGGGCGATACTTTGAAGTCTGCCTGGTTCTGCAACAGCGGACTCATCTCCATTCTGAGCGTCTTCCCGGATGGCAAAACTGTTGAAGTGGGCCTGGTGGGCAAAGAGGGATTTATAGGGGTTCCGTTGGTGGCGGGCTTTCGCACCGCGCCGACGCGTGCCATCACGCAGATCGAAGCGACGGCGTTTCGCATTGACAGCGACAAACTGATCGCACTCTTGCGGGAGTGCCCCACATTAGAGCGGCGGTTGCAGCAGTTCGCGCAGATCCTGGCGATGCAAGTGACGCAAATTGCCGCTTGCAATCGCCTGCATGAAGTCGAAGAGAGATTGGCGCGATGGCTGTTGATGAGCGCGGACCGAGTGGGATCGAATTCGGTACCGTTGACGCAGGAATTGATTGCGCAGATGCTGGGCACACGCCGCTCCAGCGTGACGGTGGCCGCGGGAATTTTGCAGAAAGCAGGACTCATCGCCCATACCCGCGGCGACGTGGAGATTATCGACCGGCCAAAACTGGAAGACGCATCCTGCGAATGCTATTCCATCATGCAGCGCCAAATTCGGGAGTGGCGCAGGGAAGCAGAATAGCGAGTGTGCGCGCCAGCGCACCTTGGTCGGTCATACGGCGGACTGACAGACTTACCGCTTGCGAATATGTTGCGGTTGATCGAGCAGATTCCCTGCGAAGCTCATGCCTGCTGATCGTTATTTTCGCTTCCCATGGAAATGACGTATGCCGCAAGTTGACGTGATCGAACTTGGTTTGAACAGGCACTTGATTCGGTGCCCCTATTGTCAGGAGCAAGGTGTCGTTCACTGGCCCGGGACGATGATCCTCTTCGGCAACTTCAAATGTAATCATTGCCACCGAGACTTCCTGATTGCGCTGAACCAACCGCGAAGTTAGGAGTTTGCCTTTCCCTTCAAGCGCCCTGGGATCGATCACTCCACCCCATAAGACCCGAACCTTTGGTTACACTAGGCCGCCCTGGTTTCTTTTTGACAGGACGATTCCGGCTGGCGAGAATAGCGGGTATCCATTGCGTGCCGGAAGAACTTAACCCACAACCTTGGAGAGAAAACTATGAAGAAGATGATTGCGGTTTCTGTGCTTTGTGTGTGTTTATCTTTTGTGGTCGGAGTTGCGGTTGCCGATAGAGTCCACGATTGGCATGATTTGGACGCGGTTCATCACCATGTGGAAGAAGCGATCAGAGAACTCGACCATGCCCGCGCCGCCAACCACTACGACATGGCCGGACATGGCGCTAAGGCCGAAGAGCATTTACACGCGGCCGAGCACGAACTGCACGATGCCGTCGAGGCAATCAGGGCAGAACGCTAAACAGCTAAGCGTAGCAGCGTTCGGTGGTCAAAAGTTGGAATCGGAAAAGCCATTCGTCGTCCGGGTTTTGTGGCGATGGATGGCTTTTTTGCGTCTAATACGTCACGATCCCGAGGCTTCGAGCGCGGCCGACGCCTCTTCCCACTCCTTCATGAGGCCTTGTAGCAGCTTCTTTTGCACGGCGAGTTCCTGCGACTGCCGCTGTGTTTCATCGGCACTCACAAAGCTTTGCAGTTGCGTCTCGCAGACGGCAATCGCGGTTTCGGCGCGCGCGATCTCTTCTTCTACTTCATGCAGACGATCTGCCATCTGTTGGCGCTTGATGGGATTCAGGCGTTTGCCTTTGAGTTCGGCGGCCAACGAGACTGCGGCAGCCTCGTCGCCATTGTGACCGTGTGATTGCGACTGAGAACCGAGAACTGGGATCTGAGAACTCACTGGCGACTGGCTACTGGCAACCGGCTGCTGTTTCCGCCAGAGATAGTCTTCGTAATTTCCCGGATAAATTTCTACCTTGCCCGCGCCGATTTCGAAGACGCGGGTGGCCAGTCCGTCGATGAAATAGCGGTCATGCGAAACGAAGACGACCGTGCCCGTGTATTTCATCAAGGCCTCGAGCAGGACATCTTTGGCGCGCAGGTCGAGATGGTTGGTGGGCTCGTCGAGCAGCAGAAAGTTAGCGGGATGCAGCAACATTTTCAGCAGCGCGTAACGATTGCGCTCGCCGCCGGATAAGACGCCGATGCGCTTGAAAACATCGTCGCCGGAAAAAAGAAAACAACCGAGCAGACTGCGCAACTGGGTTTGCGTGGAGGCAGGCGCGAGCTCGCCGAGATCGTCGAGGATGCGAGCTTCGGGGTCTAGTTCTTTGTATTGATCCTGCGCGAAATAATCGGCTTCGACATTGTGGCCGAGCTTGTATTCACCGGCGGTTAGCGGCTCCTGGCCGGCGAGGAGTTTAATCAGCGTGGACTTCCCTGCCCCGTTGACTCCGACGAGCGCGATGCGTTCGCCGCGCTCAATCATGAAATTTACGTTTTGAAAAACTCTGTGTTCGCTGATTCCGGACTCGCCGTAACTTTTGGCGACATTGGAAAACTCGGCGACGATGCGTCCACTCGACTTCGGCTGCGGAAAGGAGAAATGAACGGTCTTTTCTTCTTCGGGGATTTCAATGCGTTCGATTTTCTCCAGCTCTTTGATGCGGCTCTGCACCTGCTTCGCCTTGGTCGCGGTGTAGCGGAAGCGATTGATGAATACTTCCAGCTGTTCGATGCGGTCGCGCTGCGTTTTGTAGGCGGATTCGAGCTGCTCTTTGCGAGCGCTCTTCGCGGCCAGGTATTGATCGTAGTTGCCAGCGTAGAAGTGGATTTGCTTGTTCCAGATTTCGACAATGCGATCAACGGTGACGTCGAGAAAATAACGATCGTGCGAGATGAGGACAAAGGCGTAAGGGTAGGTGGTCAGGTACTCCTCAAGCCAGTTGCGGGCTTCGAGATCGAGGTGATTGGTAGGCTCGTCGAGCAGCAGCAGGTTGGGCTTTTGCAGGAGAAGCTTGGCGAGGGCCAGACGCATCTGCCAGCCCCCGGAGAATTCCTCGGTCTGCCGCGCCCAATCGTTGCGCCCGAAGCCCAAGCCGGTCAGAACCTGGCCGACGTGCGCCTCGAGCGTGTAGCCGTCGCGCGCGACGAATTCATGTTCGAGCTTCTGGTAACGGTCGGCGACGTTCGAATATTCCTGGCTCTGGTGGTCGAGCTCCGACATGCTACGGGTGAGCGCCTCCATTTCTTTTTCCATAGCGTGGAGTTCGTCAAACACCGACATGCACTCGGCGAAAACGGTGCGGCCGGTCATGGTCAGGCCGTCTTGCGGAAGATAGCCAGTCGAAATGCCCTTGGCGCGCGAGATGGAGCCGTAGTCAAGCGATTCGAGACCGGCCAGGATCTTCATGACCGTCGATTTGCCAGTGCCGTTCGCTCCGACCAAACCAACGTGGGATTCTGGCGTGATCAGCCAGTCGGCGTCCTCGAAGAGAAGTTTGTGGCCGTAGCGCTTGCCGGCGGAGGAGAGTTGGATCATGGGTTCTGTATTTAATATAGCGGACGGATGGAGTTAGTTAGCAGCTTTCAGTTATCAGCTCTCACTAAGAGCACGATGTGCGGGGGGCTCGGAGTTGCGCTCTAGCGAGCAGCAGCCATCTTCGCTATTCCCAGGTGCTCGAGCGCGCGATCGATCACAGTTTGAAGCTCGTGAGCATACTTGACCTCGCGGCCCTTGGCGAGGATGATGCGCGCCTTTGCCGCATCGAACCAGGTGGGGTCGCGGTAGTCTTCCTCCGGAGTGCGCGTCTGGCGAACCTCCATCAGGAACGCTTTGACCACATATTCCTGCACGCCGCCGGGCTGCCAGAAGACGCCTTTCGAATGAATGTAAATGTGGAAGTGACGCGGCTCGATTGTGCCGATGGCGCCCGCTTCTTCTTTGGCTTCGCGCTCGGCGGCCTGACTGTGCGAGAGGCGGGGCTCGGGAGCTCCCTTGGGAAACGTCCACTTATTACCGCCATTAGTGTGGACGAGAAGAAACTCGACTTGCGAATTCACCCGCCGATAACAGACAGCTGCAACCTGCAGGGGCAGCGCAAAGCGAGAGACCCTAGGCACGCTCATTGGAAGCTAGTTTACTGCAAAGATATTTCAGGAATGTTAAATGCAGCGAAAATGGTGCATACCAAAGGACCGTGGCCCTTCAGGTCTAGAGCCACGTTTAGCTAGACGATCCACAGAGGACCCTCAAAACTTATCTGAGGTAGCGAAGTAACCTTTGCGCGCGTACACGCGAAGCTTGTGACCGGGGCGCCGAACATTCACTTCGACGGTGCGATAGTGCTCGTCAACCCTAAAGCCGTCAGGTTTGTAGGAAATCCGGTAGCGACCGCGAATGACTTGCTGCAATTCGGCGAGACTATGTTTCAAAGCGCTGACGGATCCGGGCTGGAACGGTGAACCACCGCTTTGTTCGGCCAATGCCTTGAGCGCGTGATCGCCAACGGAAGATTCGGAAACAGCACCCGTTTCTTCCGAGGTGCTGACGGTGTAGACGATTACTTCGCCGCCCTCGGTAGCTTGGATGGCTTGCTTCAGAGTAGCTTTGCTCGAATTATCGTTCCCGTCGCTGATGATCACCAAAATTTTTGCTACTGGAAAAGGATCATGGCGGTTCGCTAATTTGTTTGCGGCGAAGGTTACCGCATCCCAGAGCGCGGTTCCGCCGGCGGGAGCGAGTTCGCCGATGGCATGCGAGATGTGGGCTTGGTCAGCGGTAAAATCCTGCACCATCAGGACCGAGTTGGAAAAACCGACGACGAAGGCAAGATCATCTTTGTTGACCAGAACTTTTTGAAGAAAACCGGCGGCAGCGCCAAGCTCGAACGAAAATCGCTCTTTGATGGATGCGCTGGTATCAATGAGGATGCCGAGGCGCAGTGGAAGCTCCGACTCATTGCGAAAATCGAGGAAGGCGGCGGGAGGCTTGCGATCGTCCAGAATCCCGACTTCTTGTTGGGTGAGGTCGCTGACCGCCCTTCCGCGGTCGGTGGCCGCGAAAAATAAAGCCACCTCGTCGACGCTCTTGCGCAAAACAAAACCTGTAGAAGTACGTTGGACGCGGTCCGGGTCCGGCGCAGAATTGGAAGCCATGGTGGTCGCTGCAGCTCCGGTGTTGGCGGACTCGCGAGCATCGGCTTCTGAGCAGCCGATGCACATCCGTTCTGCATCCGCGATCTGTTTCTGTTCCTCCTGCCGGGCTGCCAACATTTCGGGGCTTGGCTCTTGCTGCTGGACGACGGTCACAAACTGCGGATGCAGGCGAATATTGTCGATTTGCGCGATCAGCTGGCGGGCCTTTTCCGCATGTGGGCTTTTCGGATCCTCCCTTAGAAAGGTTTTCAGTTCGTCTTCCATTTCCGGCAGATTCTTCTGTTCCCCCCACGCCTCAGCAGCCCAGAAGTGCACCAGTGCAGCGCCTTCGTGCTTGTCTTCATGAATATGATGAGCGGCGGCGATGGCGTCCTGGTAATTGTGATTCAGAACTTCAGCATAGACGAGTGCGCTCGACAGATTGAGATTCAGCGGCGCGAGGGAAGAGGCTGCCTTGATCGCCTGCTCGGCAGCCGGATAGTCCTTGAGCGCGAGTTGTGCATGGCAGAGATTCGAAAACAAATTGGGAAGATGATCGTCGAGCAAGGTGGCCTGTTCGAATTGCTCGCGCGCCTTGTCGAACTCTCCCAAATCCATGTAAGCGGTGCCGAGAGAGTTGTGAGCGGCTACAAATTTCGGATAAATCGTGACCGCCTTAGAGAGATGCTCTACGGAGCCGGCAGGGTCCTTCCGCAGAAGAAGCTTCACCCCCTTTTGAAATTCGCTCCTTGCCTCGGCGGGAGCCTTAAGATCCAGTTTCGAAACCCCTTCCGAGGGCTGCTCCTGTTGCTCATGTCTCCTTTGCGCTTGCGCAACCTCTACATCCAGCGCAAAAGCCTCGGCCTGCACCGAATCGCCCGCCGTGAGGCCTACTCCCCCGAGACCGTTGCCGGCACCACTCCCGCGCTGCGCAACTGCATTGGCCGTTAAAGATAAGAATAAAAAGGCTAGTACCCTTCGTGACCACCGACGACCCATGCCCCCGCCCCACGGGCGCGGAAGAGAAATCTCAAAAGCGCCCTCACGAATGCTAGCACGGAATTTTTGTCATCATCACAAAATCGCGTCAAAACTGCGAGGCGACGTTTGGAGCTCAAAACCGCTCCCAAAACGCAGTCCACTGATCGCGGCTATTTTCCTGGTTTCAATTCCCCGGCTGGCAATCAGCACCTGGAAATTCTCCCCCATGCCCGCCGGCGTCACCAGATGTTTGAGTTGCAGCGCCACTTTGGCTCGCTCTTGCGGTAGGCGGCAGTCTTCGAAGACATCGGCAAATTGATTTGTTTCACCTATGCCCATCAAAAATTGCGATTGTGTGAAAAGTCTTTCGCAGTGCATACCGGATTGCTCGCAGGCAGCGGCTAGCGCGGTGAAATTGACGTGCGCGGTCAGGTCTTGTTCTCCCGGCACCTGATAGGGGTCGGCGCTGGCGGAGTGACGGCGATAGGCCATGAGGGTGCCACGGTGGCGACCGGCTAACTGCTGCTCTCGGGTATATCCGTAATCGATGACAATAAACAAGAGCGGAGCGCTGGCAGTGGAATTCGTGATTTGGCGAATCCAATCCTGCGCGACCATGGCAACCTCGATGCGCTCACCCGGTTCGGGACGAACGCTGTAGCGGTCGAGGAAGTCGAGTTCTACGGCAAGCGGGGGGAGCCAGGTTTCTCGCAGATGGTTGTTCTCTAGCGTCAAGTGGAGTTTGCCCTGTGGGCTCAGAATCTCGACCGGGATCGCGTCGAAGAATTCGTTGGCGAAGACGATTATCGGGGCGGCGGGGGCGAGAGTGCGGCCAAGGCTGGCAGTCGCCGAGCTTCGCTCGACTGCTCCCCCTACATGGGCTTTTTCTGTGGCTACGTGTTCACCAAGGTTTTCTTGCAACTTTGCTTGTAGTACGGGTGACGATTCTTGCAAGGTGTAAGTCAGGGCGGCGAAAAAGTCTGGGATTTTCTTGTTCGACCAGTCGAGCACGTCGCGGGCGAAGAGGCCGCGTCCGGGGCCGAGTTCGAGGATTTCGATTTGCGGCGGACGATCGAGCGCTCGCCAAAATTCGTCGAACTGCCGCGCCAGCAGGCGTCCAAACACAGCGTGCACATCGCTCGAAGTGTAGAAGTCTCCCGCCTTGCCAAACTGCTCGGCGTTGCGCGAATAATAGCCCTCGGCGGGATCGTAGAGGCAAAGTTCCATGTAGCGCGAAAATGGGATGGGCCCGTGGTCGCGGATTTCGCGCTCGATTTTTTCGCGGAGGGACAATCGGCTAGCTTCCTTGGTTTTGCCCGATCGCTCCGCCATCTGTCGCGTTTTGCTCGGGGCGGTCCTGCGGAGTGCGGGTAAACATTTCAATGAAATAGTCGTGCAACCCGTCATAGATCTGGCGCTGAAGATGCCAGGTGAGCTGCGATTGATCGAGATCGCGACCGTGAATCGGAAGCACGTAGGTGTGAACCGGCACCGGTGAGTTCTTGAAGTCGATCAGCACTTCGATCGTGCCGTTATTTTCGCGCGCAGAAAAAGTGATCAGCGGATGCTCGTAGAGCTTGAGGTGCTCCTGCACCGCGATAAGTTTGCTGGAGTCCGGCACGTAGCGATTCTACTGCGCTAGCCGGATGAACTGCTGGCTTGCGACAGATTCGTCCTTGCGCGGTCGCGGCGCAGTCGGGGGCGCAGTCGCCCTATGCCGCCATGCGGAGCGAGTGGCGTTGCTCGTGAAATGCTCGCTTGACCGATGGCATCGCGAGATAAAGGATCACGACGGCGTTGATGATTCCAAAAACCAGAGGAACTCCGTGCACCACGAGCAGGATCGGCAGCAGCAGAAAGATGCCGAGGGCTGAGAGAAACAATGTGAGCAGTCGGCCCCAATTCTGCATGCTCAGCAAGCCATAGCCTGAGATCAGGTGAAGGGCGGCGAACAAAATGATCATTGCGCTGGCTAAGTGTCCGAAACCGCCGAAGAAATGTCCGGTCGCCTTCCCCTCAGCGGCCAGTGAAGAGAGTTTAGCGGCTATACCGGTGAACAAGAGGACAGAGACTCCGAAGACCAAGCCGAGTACACCGCGCAGAATCTGGTAGAAACCGACCAGGGTGACGCCAAGTGGGCGCATGAAGCCTCCTAAACTTGGGAGAAATATAGCACATGGGAGGCGGGAAACAGGTGGCAGGTGACAGGTGTTAGGAAAGTCACGAGGGTCGCAACGCTGCTGGTTTTCCCGTCACCTGTCGCCTGCCACCTGCGCCGTCCTACTCGTAGCGCAGGGCTTCGATCGGATCCAGCCTTGAGGCTTTGATGGCGGGGAGCATGCCGCTGATAATGCCGACGAATCCCAGGATGACGGTTGAGGCCAGCAGAGTGGCGGAGTCAATGGTGAGATGAATGTCGCCTTCTGTGCCATTCTCTGCGAAGGCGCTCCAGAGAGTAAGCGATCCGACCGACCAGGAGACGAAGTAGGCGAGCAGCACACCGGCAATTCCACCGAGAAGTGTGATGGCTAGGGCCTCGGCGAGAAACTGGACGAGAATGTGCCAACCGCGCGCGCCGAGCGCCTTTTCGACGCCGATCTCGCGGGTACGCTGAGTCACAGACACCAGCATGATATTCATCAACCCGACGCCGCCGATGCCGAGAGTGAGCAGTCCGATGAAGCCGAGCAGAATTTTGATGCCGGTCGTGATCACGCGGAGATCAAGCAGATCGGCGAACACGTCAAAAACAAAGATGGCACGCTTATCTTTGGGATCGAAGTCGTGGTGAAAAGCCATTGACCGGCGCACCGCTTCGGCGACCTTTTCATGGTCGCCCTCATATTCCATGGCGATAGCGTTGAGGTAGTAAGTGTTGATCAGGTCGTTCATGGCGCTGAACGGGATATAAACTTTGCCATTCATATTGTCGTCGCCATTCTGGATGACGTGCTTGAGGACGCCAACGACCTCGTAGGAAATTCCGTCGACGCGAACTTTTTCGCCGAGGGCGTTTTCGCCGGAAAATAATTTCTTCTTCACGTCCGCACCGAGCACGGCGACGCGGCTGCGCGTGTTTTCGTCGAGATCGGTAAAGAAACTGCCAGCTTCGACGTCGATGCGGCGCATGTGGGAGTAGTAGGGATAGACTCCGCTGATGCTGTAACTGCCGCTGCGTGTTCCAAAAGCGACGCTGCTCTGTTTGGAGGCCTCGGGCGAGATGCGCTTGATCAGGGGCACCTCCGCCTGAAGATAGTCGAGATCGTTGACGGTAAGTTTGATCTCGCTTCCAGCTTTAGTGCCGCCAGCTTGCAGCGACGTGCGGCCGGGAAAGATGAAGACGAGATTCGTGCCCCAGGAGCGAAATGCGACCCATAAACCGCGCTCGAAACCCGCGCCGTAGGCGAGCAACAGCACAACCGTGGCGATGCCCCAGGCCATGCCGAGCATGGTGAGTACGCTGCGGCGGCGATTGAACTTGAGCGCGTTATAGGCCTGACGGGCGAGTTCGAGGAGCATAAAGATCCCGTTATTCCTGGCGCAAAGCTTCTACCGGTTGCAGCAACGCGGCTTGTCGCGCTGGATAAAGGCCCGCCGCTATTCCGGCAAATGCCAGCGACAAAATGGCGATGGCCGCAGACGACGGTACAATGCGCGGCGTGTCAAATCCCTCGGGCGCGGGCAGCGCGGCCAAGAGCGTAACCAGCGCGGTGGTGATCGCCAGTCCGATTCCGCCGCTCAGAGCAGTGAGGAATGCCCCTTCCACGAAAAATTGCGTCAGGATGGCGCGATGAGTGGCGCCGAGCGCCTTGCGCAGCCCAATCTCGCGAGTGCGTTCAGTCACCGAGACGAGCATGATGTTGATGATGCCTATCGCGCCGAGAGCAAGCGTGATCACGCCGACCACGCCGAGAAAATAGTCCATGCCATCGAAGATTTTGGCGACGCGCTTGTTATCTTCGATCGTATCCCAGTCTTCGAAGGATTCCGTAAGCTTCGGATCGAATCCATGGCGGCGCGCCAGGATTTCGTGGACTTCCTCTTTCGCCGCCAGATTTCCGCTGGGTGTCATCGGGCGATAGTTGAGAAATGAAATCGCATCTTCGCTGTTCTGGTCTTTGAGCCGGAACAGATTGCGCATGGTTTCGATAGGAATAAAGATGCGCGCATTAGTCCCGTTATTGCCGTCTTGCCCAACCTTGCTGAGCACGCCGATAATTTCGAAGCGAATGCCATTGAGCAGGATGGGTGATCCCACGGCAGGGCGGCCGGGGAAGATGTTTTTCAGCAGTTCCCAGCCGACCACGGCCACGCGGCGCGTTTCAGTGTTGTCTTCATCATTGAACCAGCGGCCCGGGCCCACGGGAATGTTGCGAATCTGGTTATACTCGGGCGCCACGCCGAAGACCTGGCCATTCGTGGAACCATAATCACTGACGGCGCGAATGTCCTCGCGATTGAGCACCGGCGAAACATATTTGAGTGCGCGCGCCTCGCTGCGTATAGCGAGGTAATCCGCGTAAGTAAAGTGATACGTGCGGCCGGATTGCGTGCTGCCTTCGACGGCTGGGACGCGGCCGGGGAACGTGAACATGATGTCCTGGCCAAGATTCTTAAGTTGCTTAGCCTGCCCGCTGCGGAAACCCTCGCCCAGGCCGACCAGCAAAAGCAGCGATCCCACCCCCCAGGCAATGCCGAACATGGTAAGAAACGACCGCAGCTTGTGCGCCCACAGCGTGGCCAGCGACTGGCGAACGATCTCGATAAGCATCCGCATGGTTGAACTTTTTGGCGCGACTCGCCCGCACTGAGCGAAACTGCGCCTCTTTCTTTAATCCGGTCTGTTAATTGATACGAAAGGAGGGGTCGACAGGTTCCGCGAAAAAGACACACTCGTCCCTAGGGATTTAGACGGCACGAGTGGAGATTGGTTAGCCGCTTGGCATCGGCCTCCGCAATCTCAGTTCCGCGCGGGGCCTACGGAATGGTCCCGAGCACTTCGCCTGCCGCTTCGGCGTTCGTGCTGTTGTACCCAATCCAGCCAGAACCGGTGCTATATGCTTGCGGATAGAGCGGCTTAGGAACCCAGTCCCACGTGCCGTAGAAATCACTGCCGGTCCCACTCGCAGGCGTGTCGGCAACCACCCAGTATCGCGTTCCTTCGATGACAGAAACGGGAGAGAAGTTCGCGACCACCAGAGTGCAGCAGGTACCGCTCTCCGGCAGATTCGTGACCGTCACTGGGCCTGCCAACAGGGTTCCTGGAGCACCCGCATTGTCCCCATAAATGCTGAGATTCACCTGGTTCGCTCCGCTGCCGTTATATTGCAGCGCGGCCTGGACCTGCGAAACATGGGCATTGACCTTCGGTGTAAAAGGCAGGCCGAAGAAGTGTTGTTGCCCCGACTGCGAGTTTGGTCCGGCAACCACCCACCAATTCTCGTCACTGTAAGCATCGGTCTTCGATCCCAAGTTGCCATAGATCTTTGCCAAAGCTGTTGGCTCGTCCTGTGCCGGCACGTGGATCGGCGATTTTTCCGCGGCATGCACAGCCCGCGGAGGTTTACCGGTTTGAGCTAGCAAGATCAAACTACAAAATGACACTGAGCAAAAAAGGATCAAAACGTTCTTCATAAATGTTTCCTCCGCAAAATACGACATGCCCAATTTCCGAAGATGCAAAACGCGCTACTACGGTGTCGTACCAAGCACTTCGCCAGCGGATTCTGCCGGAGTGCCATCGAACCCAACCCAACCTTTGCCCTTATTACGGGCCTGCGGATAGATTGGTTTCGGTGCCCAATCCCACACTCCTTCAAAATCGCTCCCCGTCCCAGTGGAAGGTGTATCCGCGGTGACCCAATAGCGAACACCAGCGGTGACCGCGACCGGAGAAAAATTGGCAACCGTCAGAGTGCAACAAGTTCCAAAGGTCGGGAGATTCGTGACCGTCACCGGCCCCGCCAGCAGTGTTCCGGGAGCGCCCGAAGAATCCGTGTAAATGCTGAGATTGATTTGGTTCGCACCGCTTCGATACTGCACCGCAACTTGCACCTGCGTGACCGAGGCGTTGATCTTTGGAGTAAAGGGCATAGCAACGAACTGCGTAAAGCCATCCGCGGCATTCGGCCCAGACAGACTCCAGCCTTCTGTATCGTTGTAAGCGTCAGTCTTCGAGCCCAGGTTGCCATAAATTTTTGTCAAGGCTGCAGAAACATCGTTCGCCGGCACGTGGATTGTCGATTTTTCCCTGGTGCGTACAGTCCTGGGGCCTTCCCCTGTCTGAGCGGAAAGGGTCAAGTTAAGAAGCGTTGAGAGGGATACGAGCAGAAGCATTTTCTTCACGGAATCCTCCGTTCTTGTTCGACCATCCGGGATCTTAGGGCTTGAGGCTGTTAATCCCGCTTGACTGTCAAGTCTGTTCGAGGAAATGACAGCATTCGTAACAACCACAGGGGGAGGTCGAAAAGTATAAAACAAAAGAGGCTCAGTTTTTCAAGAATTGTGCTTGTCACGGCATGTTAAGGCTGCCCACCCCGTCTGTGCAAAGACTTTCACACACTTCTGCTCACTGATAAGGTCGCGGCCCGTCTAAACCGCCAACCAGGGGCGGGCCCGATCCACGGCCCTTTTCGGCAAACTTTGCAACTGATCTACATCGACACCTTGAAGGAGGCGTTGCCTATGTTTCGAGATATGTTTCGAAATATGTTTCGAGAAATGTTTCGCGCATCATTCCGAGGATTTCTATTCTGCCTTCTAATGGCAGCCATGCCGGCCATCAGCCCGGCGCAGTCGTTCGTGCTTGATCTGCCCCTCCAAAGCCAGGGGGCGGAGATTACGCAGCGCATCGGCATCACCGACGTCACCATAAACTATCACCGGCCGCTGGTGAATGATCGCAAAGTTTGGGGCGACCTCGTTCCTAATGGCAAAGTCTGGCGCGCCGGAGCGAACATTAACACGACGATCACGTTCAGCGATCCGGTCATGATCGAAGGCAAGCCCCTCGACAAAGGCACTTACGGCTTGCACATGATCCCGAATGCCGACGAGTGGACAATTATTTTTTCGAAGAACTCGACCTCGTGGGGATCTTTCACCTATGACGAAAAAGAGGACGCGCTGCGCGTAACCGTTAAGCCCAAAGCATCCGATATGCACAACGCGCTGACTTACGACTTCGATGACTTGAAGCCAGATTCCGCGGTGGTCGAAATGGAGTGGGAGAAAGTCGCGGTGCCGTTCAAGGTCTCGGTTGACGTTCACGACGTCGTCGACGCCAGCTTAAAGAAGCAGCTGCGTAATCTGTCGCAGTACACGTGGATCAGCTGGGACGAAGCGGCGAATTACATGCTCGCGGAGAAAATTCATCTTGACGAGGCGCTGGAGTTTGCCAATAAGTCGATCCAGAACGAAGATCGCTTCGACAACGAGACGACAAAGGCAAAAGTCCTGACGGCGCTCAATCGCAAAGACGAAGCCGCCATTGCGCAGAAAAAGGCGTTGGAGTTTGCCACTCCGCTGCAGATGCATGGCTATGCGCGTCAGTTGATCGGCGAGAAACGCAATGAAGAAGCCTATGCGATCTTCCGCGAGAACGCGAAAAAACATCCCGACCAGTGGTTCGTGCACACGGGATTAGCCCGTATGTACTCGGCGCAGGGCAAATTTGACGAAGCGGCAAAAGAGATGCAACTGTCGATAGCCGCCGCTCCGGAGAGCCAGAAGAGCTATTTGGATGGCCTGGAAAAGCGGCTGCAGTCGAAGCAGGATATTAATCAATAGTGGCCAATAGCTGCGAGGTACACGAAGAATTTTCGTTCAATAACTCCTTCGTGTACCTTCGTGGCCTTCGTGATTCAAGATTTTTTGTGAGGCTATGCTAATGACTATGTCTCGCGGGCTTTCCAGGCTCTTCTTGCCGGTCTTCTTAACAATGATGGCGCTTGCGATGTTTTCCGTTTCATCGCGAGCCCAGACATCCTCCGCAACCGGCAACGCCATTTTTTCTGGCGATACGAAGTCTTCCACGTTTGCCTTCGTCCGGCGCCAAGGGCTGATCTTCTTACCCATCCGCATCAACGGATCGAAGCCGCTATCTTTCGTACTCGACACTGGGTCGGCCAGAATTCTGATCGACCGCAAGCTCGCGGCCAACCTGGGATTGAAAGCCAGCGGAACCGGTTCGCTACAAGGTGCGGGAGCCGGACGCATCCCGATTGAATTCATTCACGATGTCAACATCACGCTGCCCGGCGTCGAAAGTGGCGGCTACGATTTGTCGACCGCCGACCTGCAACCGCTGGAAGCCGCCGACGGCAGAAAAGTTGATGGAATCATCGGCTACCCATTCTTAAGCCGCTTTGTCGTCACCGTAGATTACGCAGCTACGCAACTGACGCTGACTCTGCCGGAAGCATTCCATGCCAACAGCGCCGCGCAGATCCTACCCATCGAACTGCGCGACAAATGGCCGTTCGTGAAAGGAGAACTGGTTTTGCCCGGACCCGTCACCGTGCAGGACAGCTTTCTGATCGACAGCGGATCGAGCGACGCCGTCGACCACCCGATCGTGATGACGCTACAGTCGCGCGTGCCGAGCAAGAGCGGCGTAGGCCTTGGCGCGGAGGTTCAAGGCGCAACTGCGCGAGCCACGGCTTTTCGCCTGGGACGTTACAGCGTCGAAGGTCCGCTCGTAAGCTGTTGCGGCGGATCCGATGCGACCAGCAAACTTATTGGGAGTGAAATTCTTCGCCGCTTTACTGTCACCTTTGACTACCCGTCATCCCGAATACTGCTGACGCCGAATTCGCAGTACGGGGACAGCAAAACAATTGCCGGGAATTAGCGACGTTCGATGCTCAACCGTCACGCCGCTATAAGGCCGCGGTCTGAGGAGCCGCCTCCGGATACTCAAACACGCCTCGCCCCGATTTCCGCCCCAGCCGACCTGCTTTCACGTACTGCACCAGCAACGGAGAGGGCCTAAATTTTTCGCCGAGAGATTTGTGCAGGTATTCAAGAATATGCAGCCGTGTATCGAGGCCGACCAGATCGACCAACTCAAATGGACCCATCGGATGATTGAGGCCGAGTTTCAGCGCTTTATCGATGTCTTCGGCGGTCGCCACGCCTTCCTGCAGCATACAAAAAGCTTCGTTGCCGATCATAGCGTTGATGCGACTGGTGATGAAGCCCGGCGACTCGCGGATCACGACCACTTCTTTGCGCATGCGCTTGCCGACTTCGACCACAGCGGCCAGGGTGTCAGCGTCGGTTTCGAGCGCGCGCACGATCTCCAGCAGCTTCATTTTGTGCACGGGATTGAAAAAGTGCATGCCCACGCACTTCTTCGCACGATAAGTCACGCTGGCAATTTCGGTAACGCTTAGCGAAGAAGTGTTCGACGCGAGAACAGTCGTGGGGCGGCAGATCTTGTCGAGCATGGTGAAGATTTCAATCTTCGATTCCATCTCTTCGGGAACGGCCTCGATGACTAGGTCAGCCTCGCGCGCGGCTTCGTCGACGGATCCGGCATATTCGATCCTCTTGAAGGCGGCGTCCGCTTCGACGGCATCGACTTTGCCTAATTCGACGGCTTGATCGAGATTCGCGCGGATTTCCGTCTCCGCCTTGCGCAGAGCATTCGGCAAAAGGTCTTCGAGAATAGTGCGGTAGCCGCCGAGCGCGGCAGCATGCGCGATGCCTCGGCCCATGATTCCGGCGCCGATCACGGCCACGGTGCGGACTTCAGTCATGCTTTAGTCTTTGTCCTCTTTGGTTTCCTTGCCAGCCTTCTCCAGGCGCAGCACGACGCTCTCATAGCTTGGTTCGGACTTTCGAATATATTCGGCGAGGCGGGCTGCCTCCTCTTTGGTCATCGCCGGAATGCTGGCGCTGATGCGGCGCAGCGTGGTGGCGATGTCATCGATGTAGTTCATGTGGCGGATCAGTTCTCCAGTTGCAGGCATGAAGGCTCCTTGCTTATTTTCCGGCGCGGCGGTGAACTCGGGATTACAGCCGCAACCAAGCTGACTATTCATTGTTTAACAGGCGGGCAGATTTAGCAAAGGGTGGACGCTCGGCAGCGTGGCACTCCGTCGCGAAGCGTAAGCACGGCGCTATTTGACTTGATGGAAGCGACGGAATCCTGCGTAGCCATCCTTGCCCATGTAGCGTTCGAGCACGGCGGCATCGGTCTGGCGGAGGTCGACGATCACTAGTCCGTCGATGACATCAGAAAATTTGCGATCGAGATTAAAGCCTACCAGCCTGCCTCCGACCTTGGCATATTGCCGCAAAAGGATCGGCAGGCCTTTACCGTCTTCCTCTACATCAGAGATCGGCTCGGCGAGTTCGTCGAGATCGCGCAAGGCGCTGCAGAGGGCGCCGCAATCCCAGCGGCGAAGTTTGGGAGCGCGGAACGGCGTGCGCGCATGAACGAGATCGGCGAATTCTCCGCCGGATTCGCGCTGCTCAAAGTAGCGGACAATCATCTCGCGCGACAAGCTGCTGTATTCGTTGCTGATGCTGACCGCTCCAAATAAGACAGGCGTTTCGGGATGCGCAGCCACGAAACGCGCGATTCCCTTCCACAGCAAAAGCAGCGGAGCATACTGGCGCTGATATTCGGGGCGCACAAAAGAGCGGCCCAGTTCCAGGGCCGAGCCGATCTTCAAGAAAAGCTGTTCGTTGTAGCGGAAGACAGTGTTCGTGTAGAGACCTTTAATACCATGAGCACGGATGATCTCGTCGGTGTTGCCGGCTCTGTAGGCTCCCGCGATTTCTTCTTTTTCTTTATTCCAGAGCAGCAGGTGCCAGTAATAAGCGTCGAAGCGATCGATGTCCGTGCTTCGTCCAGTGCCTTCGCCGGCCGCTCGAAAAGTGATCTCGCGGAGACGTCCAACTTCTTCCAAGGCGTGCGGAAGTTCAGACGCCTTGGCTGCGAAAACTGCGAACTCAGCGTTCTTGAGGAGCAGCCGCTCCGGTGGGAGCGCCGCAATATCATCGATCACGAAACGCGCAGGAACCTCCGCAGCGATCTTTTCCTGCGGCTTGTGCGGTAGCACGGCACGCATCTTGGCGGGCAGCGAGATTGGTTTCTTGCCGCGATGGGAGAGCAGATAGGTTCGGAGGCGAAGATATTCCGTCGCCTCGTCATCCTTGTCGAGATTCGCGACTAGTTGCGGCGGAATCGCGTTGCCGATGCGAATCTCGACCCTCTTTCCGCGCTGCTGTAGAAATTCCGCCAGAAGAAACAGGGTTCGCAAGCGCGGGTTGATCAGCCCGAGTACTTGAAATCTTCCGCTGTTGCGGCCGCAGAAATAGACAGGAAGCGCGGCGGCTCCGGTCTTGCGCGCCAGTCGCGCAGCGGTGCTATTCCAAGTGGGATCGGTAACTTGCGCCTCGCGCACGTTCCACTGCGAAACTTCGCCGGCGGGAAACACGGCGAGCGCTCCGCCTTGGCGCAGCCACGCCAACGCCTGCTTTAGCGGCTTTAGATTTTTGTCCGTTGACGAGGCGGCGTTGAAGGGGTCGACGAATATGCAATGCCGATGCAGTTCCGGGATACAGTCGAGCAGCGAGTTAGTAAGTATTTTTACATCGGAACGCACGCGCGAAAGGAGCACGGTGAGCGCCACGCCATCGAGCACTCCGAAAGGATGGTTGGCGACGGCAACCAGAGGTCCCTTGACCGGGATGCGTTCAAGATCGGCCGCCTGCGCCTCCAGTTTCACCTTCATATCATCCAGCAAGGCTTCTAATTGAAACCCTTGCGGCGCCTGGCGCACACGCCGATAGAGCTCGCGAGCCTGATCGAGCGGAATGAATTTTCCTGCGAATCCAGGGAGCCCGGGCAGAAAAGGCGGATCAGCTAATACGCGGTCTTCGTCCCCTGCAATCGGCGATGTAGGCATACCTGATTCTTGCCTACGTTGTTTGCCCGTTTATGAAGAGGCGATTAACGTTTTGTGAAAAGGCCGCTCTTTAGTAACCGAGGAGGTAACCCGGCGCGGTCAGCCTTCGACCTTAAATCGCGTCTCGGCCAGGCGATAGAGACGGCGCCAAACCAGGCGATTGGTTGTAACCACAACGGCGGCGAGGGCAATCGTGCTGGCGAGTAGCAGATTGAAATTCTTGGCGTCGGTGGCGGCGGAAATCATTTCGCCGATCCCGACCGTTGAATAGACCTGACCTTTGAGGTGGGCATATTCAGCGACGATGCTGACGTTCCATGCCCCGCCGGAAGCTGTGATCATTCCGGTAACTAGAAAAGGAAAAATTCCGGGCAGGATTAGTTTGCGCCATCGCTCCCAGCCGTTGATGCAGAAAACGCTGGCGGCTTCCTTCAAGTCGGTGGGAATTGCCATGGCGCCGGCAATTACGTTGAACAAAATGTACCACTGCGTGCCAAGCAGGAGCAGGACGATGGAACCCAAGCCTAGTCCGCCGCCGAAGCGAATCAAAACCAGCAGCACGACTGGGAATACAGCCGTCGCCGGAACTGACGCGGCAATCTGCGCCAGTGGTTGTGCAATACGCGCCAGGCGCGGGTTGAATCCGATGGCGACGCCGACCGGAATCGTCCACAGAGCGCCCAACAGAAGCGTGAGATTCACGCGCAGCCAGGTTGCCAGCAGCCCTACGCCGATATGGCGAAAGTCGGAGGCGCTTAGACCAGTCAAGATCATGATGACTCGAACCAGCGCGTAGGCGATCGCGGAGAGCGCTGCCGCTCCGACGACTCGCCCGAACCACAGAGTTGTTATGTTCTCACCAGAAGAATGACTGCGAGAATCTTGTTTGCGGGCGAAGTAATGCACAATTTGTTCGCGGAGAGGGTTCACTGCGCGCTTGCGGAAGAGCGCAACGCCCCGCGAGCGTCGGAGAAAATCCAGCACCCATGACGTTGGCGCACTCGCGCTCTCGACCTGCTCCATCTTGAATTTCTCTGCCCAGGCAATCACCGGACGCCACACGAACTGGTCGATGAGCACAATCACGGCAACCATGGTCGCAATCCCGAGGAGAATGGAGCGGGTATCACCATCGTCAGCAGCGGCTTGCAGATACGAGCCCAGCCCCGGCAAGCGAAAATCGCCAAACTGTTCGCAGGCCATGAGAAAAAACCAGGCTCCAGCAACTGACATCATCGAGTTCCAGACGAGGCCAATGGTTGCGAAAGGCAATTCGATTTGCAAAAAGCGCTGCCACCAGTTAAAGCGATAGATCGTGGCCGCCTCGCGCATCTCACGCGGAATACTCTTCACCGACGCGTAAAAGCTGAAGGCCATATTCCACACCTGGCCGGTGAAGATGAGCAGGACGGCGCCCAGTTCGACGCCCAGTTGACGCCCGGGAAAAAGCGCGGCCATGGCCAGCATCACGCCCGGAAGAAAACTCAGCACCGGAATCGATTGCAGCACGTCGAGCAGCGGAATCATGAAGCGCTCCGCACTCGGGCGATAGGCGGCGATATAGCCATAGGCGACCGCGAAGAGCAGGCTCAACATATACGCGAGCGCTATGCGGAGCAACGAATATCCGGCATAAACCGGAAGCGCTCCAAGGCTGCGGCTGATTTCGACCTGAGGATGAAAGGGACCAAGCCAGTTGCGCCCAACTTCGATGACGCCGTAGAAGAGCGCCAGCCCGGCGGAAAACATGACGAGGTCGGGCAGCCCTGCGGCGCTCGGACGCGGCATTACCGACCAGATTCGCACCAGCGGACGAAATGCGATTCGCTGCGGACGCTTCACTGCTGCACCGGAGTGCTCGTTGGCGGATGCGGCTCGCTAACGGGCTCGGCGAGAGTCAGCCGGTGCGATTCGCGATCGAAATCAAAAATCTCAGCGTAACGGCCCCAGTTCATAGCGGTTTCAAATTGCCGCTGCACTTCATCCTCGCTGAAATGTTCGTCGAGAATGTCATAGAAAAATTCCTCGGAAATGGAACGGTCCGCCTTGGCGTGCAGAATGCTATCAATTTGCTGGAGGATGACGACATGCTTAAGTGCAGCGTGGCGAAAAAGAATTTTGCGGGTGAGAATATCGGCCTCGGCGAAAGCAGTGCCCTCGGCGGTCATTTGAACATCACCCCCTTGCAACGTGGCGAACCCGAGCAACACGGCCGCCTCGACGATGGGGAGCAAGTCTTCCGCGTCCATGATGAGGACTTCGGACAGACGATGAAGATATTCTTTTCCGCCGCGGTCCTGCAGCAGTTCGAGCAGGCCGGCGATGCCGCCGACGCGCGCGTGCGGGATCATCTGATATTTCTGACGAACCGGTTTTTGCGCGGCCGCGTTCGCGTCGGGCACCGGCAATGCCAGTTGCGGCTGGGTCATGATCTTGTAAATGTAGTCGACGAGTTCAACGAAGCGCGGCGACTTGCGATCGCGAGGATGAGGGATTTCCACGGTAAAATCGGCGCGCACCCATGCCGGATTTCTCGCCAATACGATAACGCGGTCGGCCAGCAACACTGCTTCTTCGATATTGTGGGTCACGATAAAAATTGCCTTCGTCGGCATTTTCTTGCTCAGCCATAACTCGAGTAGTTCGTTGCGCAGGTTTTCAGCAGTGAGGACGTCGAGCGCTGAGAAGGGCTCATCCATGAAAAGAACCTCGGGCTCAACCACGAGGGCACGCGCGAAACCCACGCGCTGTTTCATCCCGCCAGAAAGCTCTTTTGGGTAGGCGCTCTCAAAGCCATCGAGGCCCACTGTGTCGAGAATGCGCAAAGCGCGTTTGTGGCGCTCCATAGCGGCCACGCCGCGAGCTTCGAGCGGCGCTTCGACGTTGTCGAGCACGGTGAGCCAGGGAAACAAAGCGAAACTTTGAAAGACAATGGCCACGCCGGCATTCTGCGACGTAATGGGCAGGCCATGCCATAACACAGCGCCCGATGAAGGCTTACTGAGGCCAGTGAGAATGCGGAGCAGCGTCGACTTGCCGCAGCCGGATGGACCGAGCAAGGCGATGATTTTTCCCGGCTCCACATCGAGATCGACGGGCGCGATGACTTCAATGCGGCTTCCGTCCGGCTGGAGGTAGAACTTTTCGACAGCTTGGGCGCGAATGATGGACTCGGTCACGGAGTGCTCCAGGGAAAGGTAAGGCGACAAGTCTCAGGTGTTCGGAAGAAACCACCGACACCTCACCCTACACAAATAATTTGGTTCGACAGCGAGAATACACCACTCAGGCCGCCCACTCTTCATTGGCGAGCGCCGACAACGCCTGCGGCAGACGGTCACAGACTCCCGCGAGGGTAGCGAGTTTTTTCCCTAACTCCGGATGCAACAAATCGGCGGCAAAACGCCAACGCCAGTTCCCTTGCGCAAGGCTGGGAACGTTCATCCGCCCCTCGCTTCCCAACCCCAGGACGTCCTGCAACGGCACTACGGACAAGGCCGCGACAGAAGTGGAAGCAGCGCGAATCATGGACCAGTTCACATCGTCTGCGCAACGGCCCATGTACGACTCCACCTGCTGATGTTCGAACTCGGTCGCGCCTGATTTCCACCAGCCCAGCAAAGTATCGTTATCGTGCGTACCGGTGTATACGACCTTGTCGACCGTGAATGTGTGCGGCAGATGGGTGTGTGCGCCAACATCGCCGAAACCAAATTGCAAAACCGCCATGCCTGGAATCTTAAGGCGTTCCCGCAAGGCAGTAACGTCGGGCGTGATGTATCCGAGATCTTCAGCAAAAAATGGCAGCCCGCCCAGCGCCTCGTGCAGCTTCAAAAACAAATCGTCCTTCGGCCCGTCGACCCAACGGCCATTAACAGCGGTCGGCTCGCTCGCCGGTATCTCCCAGAACTGCGAAAATCCGCGGAAATGATCGAGCCGGATGTAGTCAAAATTGCGAGTTAGCCAGCGCATTCGGTCAATCCACCATGTGTATCCCTCTTCCTTCATCACGTCCCAGCGATACAGCGGATTGCCCCAGCGTTGACCGGTTTTGCTGAAAAAATCCGGCGGCACACCAGCAACGACTTCAGGATCGAGCGCGGAGTTTAGTCGAAACAGATCGGAGTGCGTCCAGACATCGGCGCTGTCGAAGTTCACGAAGATGGCCATGTCGCCCACGACGCGAATCGATTTCTGCGCACAATAGGTTCGCAGCGCCTGCCATTGCTCGTAGAAAAAGAATTGCACGGCGCGGCGCACGTCGAGTTCGTCGTGCATTTCAGCCTGCACCTTCGCAATCGCCGCCGGATCGCGGTGAACAATTTCGCGCGGCCAATGATTCCAACTTTCCAGTTTGAAATGCGCGCGCAAGCCATCGAAGAGGACAAAATCATCGAGCCATGCCTTGTTCTGCTGGCAGAACGTTTCATAACGTCCACGCGCCGGAGGTGCGGCGGAACGGACAAAGCGGCGCGCCGCTTCGAACAGCAACGGCAGTTTGTGATGGAAAACATCGGGATAGTCGACGAAGCCAGTTCCGTTGGGAAGAGCATCGACCGAAGTGCGGTCAATCCAACCGCGATCGGCAAGGCGCTCCAGGCTGATCAGCAAAGGATTTCCGGCGAAGGCTGAAGTGGAAGAGTAGGGAGAGTTGCCGAAGCCAAGCGGCCCAAGGGGCAGCACTTGCCAAAGACCTTGCCGCGCCGACCCGAGAAAATCCGCGAAGGCATAAGCCGCCGGACCAAAGTCTCCGATGCCGCCGCGCGAAGGCAGCGACGAGGGATGAAGCAGAATTCCGCTGGCACGGGGGAATGACATTCAAAATCAGATCTCGGTTCCCTGCTCTCAATTCTCAAAGGGGGAATTGTCAGTTCTCAGGGTGTCTTTGGTTCCCAGTGACTACTGAGAACCGAGAACTGAGAACTTCTTTACGAGCCTTCTTGCGCGCTTTGCCGCGTCAGGTTTTTCATCTCTTCCTGGTTGACCTTGAGGCGATGGGAGCTTTCCATGTCCTTGCGCAGATTGGTAACGAATAGACCGAACAAATCGTTCTGCTTGGCTTCGAGCAGCGACTGCCGCGTCTGGTCTTTCTTTTCCGCAAATTCTTGGTCCGTCGGCGCTTGTTTTTCGATAAGTTGAGCGACCACGCCATTGCCGCCGGCGGTGATCGGCGCGCTAACGTCGCCCGGCTTGAGCGCAAAAATCGCCGCAGCGCTACTCATCGATCCAATGTCTGGAACCTGCCCATCGGGAGCGACCAAGTCGCTGGTTTTCACTTCCGCACCCAGTTCTTTCGCAGCCTTTTTCAAATCGTGCGCAGCCTTGGCCCGGTCGGAGAGTTCCTGTGTCTTCTGTTGCAAGAGAAATCCGGCGCGCTCGTTCTTGAATTCGTTCTCGACGCGCGCCCGAATCTGCTCGAACGTGGGCGTTGCCGGCGGCCTGATCGCGAGCAATTGGAAAACCACGTAGCCTTGCGGCACTTGCACGACATCCGGCGGAGCCTTGTCTCCTTCATTGAAGACGGCATCCATGAACTGCGGATTAGCCGCCAGTCCGGGCAAACTGTCGGTTCGGCCGAAGAAGTCGGTCGTGACCGCAGTCTCGCCTTTAGCCGCGGCGGCCTGATCGAATCCGGAGGTGCGCGCCTGGCTGAGCAGAGCGTTCGCGGCCGTTTCGGTCGCATGTGCCGCCTTTTGCTGTTCCACTTTCTCTGCGATCTCGCTCTTCACTTCACCGAACGTTTTGAGATGAGCATCCTGTTTGTCTTCGACGCGGATAATATGGAAACCATAGCTGCTCTTGACCAGATCGCTTGTCTGTCCCTTGCCGAGTGAAAACGCAGCTTTCTCAAATTCTGGCACGGTGCGGCCACGTCCAATCCAGCCGAGCTCGCCTCCGCTCTTACCGCTGCCGGGGTCGTCGGAATATTTTTCCGCGAGCTTTGCGAAATCACCGCCCGCCTTCACCTGCTTCAAAACATCTTCGGCCTTCGTTTGCGCCTCGGCCACGCCCTTCTCATCCACCTTACCGTCCGGACCAGGCAGAGGAGTCTTGATCAAAATGTGGCTGACCTTTACTTGCTCGGGCACCCGATATTCGTCGCGGTGCTGATCGTAATAGGCCTGGAGCTCCTGATCGGTGACCGTGGTTGCGGCCGCGATTTTCGCGGTATTGATAACGACGTACTTGATCTGCCGCTTCTCGGGAATTGAGTTGTTATAGGTCGCTTTGTTGCGGTCGTAAAAGGCCTTGAGCTCCTCGTCGGTAGGATGCAGTCCCTTCAGAATGTCGGCCCGCGTGATCACCGCATATTCGAACTTTACCTTTGTGTTGCGTTGGTTGAATTCATCGCGAACATCGGTTTCGCCGACGAAAGCGCTGCTGGAAACCAGGGCGCGCAACTTGCGTACGAGAATGAAATCTTTCTCTAGTGCCTCAAATTGCGGTACTGTGAGGTCGTTGCGCTGAACGAAATTTTCGTATTCTTCCTGCCCGACGAACTTGCCATCAGGAAAAAGCATGGAGCCAAGCTGCCCGTGCCGGAGTTCGTCGCGAAGTTCCTCGTCGCTGACGCGCAAGCCCATGCGATGCGCCTCGGCGACCAGCGCTTTCTCATTGATGATCTGCTGGGCGGCCTGACTGGCGAAATAGGGCAGCAGCATGCTGGCCTGCGCTCCGCCGCGCGGAAACTGCTGTCGGACCATCGCCCTGGCTTCGCGCTCGACCTCATTCACGGTCACGGTTTCATCGCCAACCGTGGCAAGAACACCGGCCGGCGGCGCGCCAATGCCAAGGCTGGAACCGAGGCCGCCGGGGATCAGCGTGATCGCCATGGAGGCGCAAATAAGCACAAGCAGGGCCCCCAGAATAATCTTTACCGTAGGCCCCGCATTTTGTAGCTGTCGAATCATAGTTGGATAACTCCGTAGGACAATCTGTCAGATTAGTTTTCGCTGGAAGCCAGAATTTACGATTATAAACCAGCAACCGAGGTGGCTGGGGCTTCATCGACGGCGGGCAGTTTCAGCATGCCATTCAAACCTTAACCACGGAGAACACAAAGGCTCACGAAGGATTTCATAGACAAGCATTTCCTTCGCGTATCTTGAGTGCCCTTTGTGGTTGGTGTTTGCACAAATTGCCCATAAATCCGCCATTGAATCGAATCAATAAAGGTGTTATCAACGTAAGGCACATTGCTGACAAGCACTCCTATGAAGATATTCCGCGTGTTAATTCCATTCTTCTCACTGGCCGTCGCCGCTGCCCAGTCGACCGTTCAACAAGATCCGCTGACGATCCCTCTGCGCGAAGGCTGGATGATGCAATCCTCCGCGAAAGTATCGGCGACTGGGGAGACGCTTTCCTCGCCAGAATCTGCTCTGCAACCTGAAGATTGGATCAAGGCCGACGTCCCCACAACCGTTGTTGCCGCGCAAATAAAGAACGGGCTACTGCCGGATCCTTTTTTCGGCATGAACCTCCGCCATTATCCCGGCGTCAGCTATCCCATCGGCGCGAATTTTTCGAATGTGGCCATGTCGCCGGATAGTCCCTACGCGGTTTCGTGGTGGTATCGCGAAGAATTTACTTTGCCCAATTTCAGCGGGGTTGCCGGCAAAACCATCTGGCTGAATTTCCGAGGCATCAACTATCGCGCGAACATTTTTCTCAATGGAAAGCAGATTGCCAATTCAAATCAAGTCGCCGGCTCATGGCGAACCTATGAATTCAACGTGACTTCTGCGGTCAGGCCCGGAACGAATGTGTTGGCAGTGGAGGTCTGGGCGCCGACAGAGCATAACCTCGCGATCACATTCGTGGATTGGAATCCTGCGCCTCCAGACAAAGAGATGGGCCTGTGGCGCGATGTCTATCTAACGGCAAGCGGGCCGGTCGCGCTACGCCATCCTGCAGTGCTATCGAAAGTAGATTCGCCAGAAAATAACGCAGCCCATCTGACCGTGACCGCGCAGCTAAAAAACGCAAGCGATCATCCGGTGACCGGAACGCTGCAAGGAAAAATCGAAAGCATCGAGTTCGAGCAGTCCGTGGAACTGGCCGCGGGCGAATCGAAAGACGTATCCTTCTCGCCCGACCAATATCCCCAGCTCAATTTGCACAATCCCCGACTGTGGTGGCCGGCGCAGATGGGCACGCCGAATCGCTACGATCTGACTCTTTCGTTTGAAATAAACGGCGAGCTTTCTGACCTATCGCACACCAAGTTCGGCATCCGCGAGATTACATCCGAGGTCTCCGAAGAGGCGCCGCATCACTTCAAGCGCCTGTTCAAGATCAACGGCAAAAACATTCTGATTCGCGGTGGCGGCTGGACGCCCGATATGATGCTTCGCCAAGACCACGAGCGCCTCGCCCATGAATTTCGCTACGTGCACGACATGGGACTGAATACGATTCGTCTGGAAGGCAAACTCGAGAGCGATGACTTCTTCGAGATGGCCGACCAGCAAGGCACTCTGGTGATGGCCGGTTGGTGCTGCTGCGATTTCTGGGAGCAGTGGAAGAAATGGAAACCGGAAGATTTCGAGATCGCAAAAGTTTCCCTGCGCGACCAGATGTATCGCCTGAGAGGCCATCCGAGCCTACTTGTGTGGCTGAACGGCAGCGACAATTTTCCACCCCCCGAAGTCGAAGCGGCTTACTTGAAGATTGAGTCCGACCTGCATTGGCCGAATCCGATCCTCTCTTCCGCCACCGGAAAGCCAACCAAAGTGACGGGCGAAAGCGGCGTGAAGATGAGCGGTCCCTACGAATACGTTGCGCCGTCGTACTGGGAAACAGACCCGCAGCTACCCGCAGAAGACAAGTGGTGCAATCCGGGCGGGTGCGGCGGCGCGTACGGCTTCGACAGCGAAACCAGCATGGGCCCGGCCGTTCCGCCGATCGAGAGTGTCGAGCAAATGATTCCCAAGAATCATCTTTGGTCAAAGGATGGATCGCTCGATCAATATTGGAGTTATCACTCCGGCGGCGGAGAATTCAAAACCCTGCGCATGTTTACCGACGCTCTTGACGCGCGCTACGGGAAAGCTGAGAGCGCGAACGACTTCACCTATAAGTCGCAACTCATGGCCTACGAAGGCGTGCGCGCTATGTTCGAGGCCTACAGCCGCAACAAATACAACTCGACCGGTGTCATCCAATGGATGCTGAATAATTCCTGGCCCTCGATGATCTGGCATCTCTATGATTATTATTTGCGACCCGGAGGCGGATATTTCGGCGCGAAGAAGGCGCTGCAAACGCTCGATCCCGTTTACGGATACGACGATCACTCAGTCTGGCTGGTGAGCAGCCAATATGTCGACGCCAAAGGTCTGAAGTTGACAGCCAGAGTCTTTAATCTGAACGGATCGCAGAAATTTTCCAAAGACGCTTTGCTCGACGCAGCCGCTGACAGCACAGCAAGAGTATTTGAGCTTCCACAGATCGAAGGACTCTCGCCCGCGTATTTCCTGGATCTCCGCGTCACCGACAACGCCGACAATCTGGTCGGGTCGAACTTCTATTGGCTTTCGACTAAGCCGGAAACCCTCGACTGGGCGAAATCGAACTGGTATACGACTCCGACGAAATCGTTTGCGGATTACACGTCGCTCGCGCAGTTGCCCAAAGTAAAGCTGAACGTGTCGAGTCGCAGCGAACGCTCCAGTAACAGCGAAGATGAATTCACGCGAGTGACGATAGAAAATCCCGGAAAAACAGTTGCGTTTTTTGTGCATTTGAAACTAGACAGGGGCAAAGCTGGAGAAGAAATTCTGCCGGTGGTCTGGCAGGACAATTACATCTCTTTGCTGCCCGGCGAAAAGCGCGAGATCACTGCAACCTATCGCGCCAGCGACCTAGGCACAGCGCAGCCCGAGATCGAAGTGAGCGGCTGGAACGTGGAGTAAATCCTATTAGTCCTCTATAAACCTGTCCTCCCGAGCGAAGCGGAGGATCTGCATCGCGCCCGCAAATTGCAGATCCCTCGCTTCGCTCGGGACGACAAACTCTTTCTTTCACTCATCCGCAGGCAAATCAAAGTTGACCAGGTCTCCGCGGAAGCCGCGCGTCTTCCAAGCGCCAAAAGCAATCCCCGCCGCCATCCAAATAGTGCCTGCAATTTTGGCACTATTCCCGAGGCTCAGCCAAAGCAAAAGGCAAATCACAAAACCCAGCACGGGTGGCAGAATAAACGACGGCGTCCACTTCCCTTCGCGAACGACGTAGCGCATGAAGGCCGCAGCATTCACGCCCATGAACGCAATCAGAGCACCGAAGTTGAGCATCTCGGCGCCGAGCCCGTAGCTCATCACGAACGCTCCGATCAGCGCGATGACTCCTACGAAGAGCACGTTGTTGCGCGGTACGTGATGTTTCGCGTCAACGACCCCGAAGAAGGATTTCGGAAGCGCGTTGCTTCTCCCCATGCCGAACAGCAGGCGGGCGGCACCAATCTGCGAGCCCATCCCCGATCCGAAGTTCGCAACCAGCAATGTAAATCCGATAATGCCAAACATCGGTTTCCATGCGCGCCCAGCGACGTGAACGAAGGCGGTGTCAACATCAGGAAAAGGCTGCGATGCGGGCCAGATCAGCTGCGCCGCATAGACCTCTATGGCCGAAAGAATGCCGATTACGAGACAGGTCAACACCGTCGCCAGCAGAATATTTCGCCGCGGATTCTCCGCTTCTTCCGAGAGCGTTGAAATGCCGTCGAAGCCGATATAAGTCAACACCGCAATCGATGTGCCACTGAGCACCGCCTTCGTATTCCACATGCTCGGATCATAAAAAGGGCGCGTATAAAATCCCGCGTCGCCGTGCGGATGCCCGAAGATGTATCGCGCCGCGACTACAAAGAAAATTGCAATCACCACGCCCATCGCCGCCGCCAGCGCTGAGTTCACGCGAGCCGATGTCTTCACACCCTGCACATTCAGCAGCGTAAATACCAACGCAAAGAAAATGGCCCACGCCCAGTACGCCACTCCCGGAGCGAACACGTGCGCCTGCTGGCTGCACCAGATCGTGCAGATGATCGGATTGAGCATGTAATCCATCACCATGCTCCAGCCGGTGACGTAGCCGAGAGCGGGATTAATTTCCTGCCCGACGTAAGTAAACGCCGAACCGGCGCTGGGATACGCGCGCGCCATACGGCCATAGCTGATGGCGGTGAAGAGCATCGCCACCATCGCGATCAGGATGGTTGTAACCACGTGCCCACGCCCGCGATCGCTCAGCACTCCAAACACCGACATAGGCGCGACCGGCTGAATCACGATGACGCCGTAGAGAATAAGATCCCAAAGCGTGAGCGAACGCCTCAGTCGCTGAGTATCGGCGGGCGGGCGGCTCGGAGGTTTGGCAGTCGGGTTATTTTCAGAACTCATTCTTGATCTCAAAATAAAACCCCATTATCCCTGCGGAAGATAATGGGGATTCGGGGAAGGCTTAATTGCGGCTCGCGGGATCGCACACAAAATTTCGTGCCGCAGTCCACAATTGATCTAGCATTCTATATGGCGAGAATATTCTGTCAACGCGCAAAATGCCACTATTAAAACGATTATTGCGAGTCTCGATAAATTTGAGAGTTCAGCGGAATTTGATGGAGTGTGAGTCACGGTCATGAACTACGAAATGCGTTTTCTACTCTTGTTCCTCTTTACCAGCTTCGCGCAGAGCCACGCCCAGACTGTTCAGGGAAAAACTGCGCACCCAACAACTGTGCAGGAGCGGCTAGGCTATCCGGCCTCCGCGCGTCTGCTGGTGATTCACGCTGACGACCTCGGTATGAGCCACTCCGTCAACCGGGCTACCTTTGAGGCGCTCGAGAAGGGATGGATTACTTCGGCCAGCATCCTTGTTCCCTGCCCATGGTTTCCTGAGGTGGCACGCTGGGCCAAAGCGCATCCGAACGCCGATCTCGGCATCCACTTGGCGTTGACCAGTGAGTGGACCGATCTGCGCTGGGGGCCGGTCAGCGGCGCGAGCCGAGTCCCAAGCCTCGTTGACGCCCACGGATACTTTCCCTTCGACACGCCCGACGTGGCCCAAAATGCCCGTATGCCTGACGTGGAGTACGAACTGCGTTCACAGATCGAGCGCGCGAAAAATGCAGGCATTCCGGTTACACACCTGGACATGCACATGGCGGGCATGGTGTCCTCTCGAGAACTTTTCGGCGTGTACCGGAAATTAGGGGATGAATACAAGCTCCCGATTCTTTTGGAGCAGTCGGGGCCTCATGGCCCACCGTCGGGGATTTCCGTGCCCGCGGAAGAGATCACGGTGCAGCAGATTGTCACCATGGAACCGGGCGTCGTGCCGAGTAATAGCGACAAGGCTTGGCTCGACTGGTACGAGAAGCAATTGTCGGCCCTCCCACCGGGCGGCGTATATCAACTCATCGTCCACTTAGCGTACGACGACGAGGAAATGCGCGGCGCCACCTGGGATCATCCCGATTGGGGCGCAGCCTGGCGTCAGCGCGACTTCGACACGATGAAGAGCGCAGAGTTTCGGCAATTTCTCAAAGACCAGGGCTTCGTGCTGGTGACATGGAAAGAGTTGGCGAAAGGGCGGCAGCCGTGAAAGCGTGCGGCTGAATTCACGCGTGAAAGGCCTCACAATCTATTCAGGATAGCGAAACGAATATCCGGTCGCTTCATGGCCTGACATGAATCGCGTGTTGTATTCCAGCAGATAGTTCAAGTGCTCGGCATCGGTCGGAAACGATTGTCCGGGGTACGGGTATGTGTGCATGTCGCGGAAAGGCAGTGGATCAACCGAGTCGCCGCGATAAGCATAAAAGTCCATATCTTTTTCGTATCCGTTAGCAATGAAGAAATAATCGCGCACCCAGCCGCGCGGCAGCGTGGGCAACGTCGCCGGATCAAAATCCAAAGCAACCTCATCGCCCGATCCGAAGACTACAAATTTATCGTCAACCGACTCAAGCAACGGCCGCACATCGCCATAGCGCGTGTAAGCTCCTGCCGGACGCGTGTAAGGCCCAGTCTCGCTCGTCTTTTCGTAAATATATTTCACATTGCCGGGAGGCTTGTCTTCGATCTTCAGAGGGAATCCGTGAAAGTTGAGGTCGGCTCGCGCCAAGGGAACCGGCGTCACGCGGGCGCGCTGCTGCTGGCTGGTATGGCTGACGAGGATATTGTCCCAGTAGATCTGCAGATTGGTCGTGATGCGGATGCGTCGCGTGCCGACCGGCAGTTTGCCGCTGAGATCGGCGGTCATGGTGCGTGGGCCGCCCCCCGGGAATCCCATGTCGCCGACAACGCGAACCCATTTTTTCCCGTCTTTTTCGGATGAGCCATTCGTCGCAACCAGGGCTTCGACATACGGCGCAATGGGCCGCAGATGCGCCTGATCTGCGGCGTACATGCTGTTGGCCGAGTAATATTCGATCTCGCCATGCATCAGCAGCCACAGCGGACCGCCACGGTACGCCTCGCCGAGATCAAGAATTAGCGAGTGCGGCTCAGCGAACCCCATAAAGGAAAGCACTTTGAAATCGCCAAAATAGCGATGCGCAAGTAAATAGGGGAGCACATCGTGCCCATGCTCGTCCCATGCACCGGCGGGCGGTCGCGCATCATTCTCGTTGCTGTACACGACCTTGAACGGCGGATACGGCGGATTGCTCGCGAAGTATTCGTTGGGATAAACGTCGACATCGGCCGGATGATCGACAGCCAGCAACTTCACCTGATCGAGATAAACCGATTCCTCAAGCGGCTCCATGAAACGAAAACTTAGCTTCCCCTCTTTTTCGCGCAGCGAAGTGCGATCGAGCTTGATCGCTTCCGTGGGGCGCGGGATGTCCCGCTCGATTTTGCCGCCATTTGCCGAGATCCAATGCCCGACCACGCCCGCGCCCAGCATGTCGCCGACTAACTGATACTCGCGGCCATCCCATGCAAAAAGCGTAGGGCACGAACTGCCGCGCCGGTCGAGTTCCAGAATATTCTGCTGCTTGTTGGCGGCAACTCCGATTTCATCCTGCAAAACGCCCGTCGGCCACAGCATGCGAACGACATCGGCCTCTTTCGCCTGCCCCAGCCCGATCGTCAAATAAGGCGAGTTTTGTCCCAGATAACCGGACGATCCATACACTTCAAACTTCTGCCGCAGCCCGCCGGAGAAAACTTCCACCTTCGTCCCGATAGCGCTCTTGTTGTCGTTCAGTCCCTTAAGCGCGAGCCGAAGCGAGTTATTTTTGTTGCCGCCCTCATTGCGCAGGAGCACAGCCGGGCCGTGATTCTGCGTGATCAGAAGATCGACGGCTCCGTCGTTGTCGTAGTCGCCCGTAATAATGGCGCGCGGTTCTTTGAGCTGAATCTTGTCGAGGCCGACGTCGGCGGAGACGTCTTTCCAGCCATCGGGGCCAAGATTGCGGAAGAGGCGGACTTCGCCTTTGCCATCTTTCGTCTCGCCGACGGCGACGAGGTCGACCCAGCCGTCGTTGTCGTAGTCGATTGCGGCGACGCCGTAGGCTCGGGCCCAGTTGGTTTCCGGAAATTTCACCTGCTCGAAGTTGCCACGGTTGTTCCGCCAGAGAGTAACCGCAGGCTCGCCTTTGCCCGCCCAGTGAGTGAAGGCCAGATCCATCCAGCCGTCGTGGTCGAAATCCGATGCCACGACGCCGACCGTTTTCTGCGATGTGAAATCAATTGCTGGTCGGTGGACGGGGAACTTGCCCTCCCGCGGATTTCGGAAGATCGCCGCTGATCCATGCCAGCCGGTGGCCACGATATCTATGGCGCGATCATTGTTGTAATCCGTGCCGATAGCCGAGGTACTCGACGCGGGCGATGAGAGACCGGTGCTCTCCGTGACGTCGGTGAAAGTGCCGTCTCCATTGTTCCGCCACATCCTGTTGCCTGGGCGCCCATCGTCGTGCAGGACATCATCCGGAGGTGGTGGGGGGGGCGGATGGACCATTTGGTCTAAGACATTCTGCTTAAGTGGCTCTGCGCTTGTTGGCGCCGTCGCTTCCGAAACATAGAGATCAAGGTCGCCGTCGTGATCGTAGTCGATAAATACGAGCCCACTGTTGAACCCACCGCTCTTGATTCCCGCTTTCCGGGTCACGTCTCTAAACGTTCCGTCCTTTTCGTTGTGCAGCAACATGACCTGATCGTCGAAGCTCACGGCCAGGTCGGTTGCGCCGTCGTTGTCGTAGTCGCCGGCGGTGCAGCCAACCCCGTGAAGAGCTGGATCGAGTCCCGCCTTCTTAGTAAGATCCTCAAATTTCCCGTTCCCCAAGTTGTGAAATAGTCCAATGCCTCCATCCGGGCCGTTGTCGGCAACGAATATGTCGACACGTCCGTCTGTGTCATAGTCGAGGAAACACGCGCCAGAGCCGAGCAAGACCGCCTGGGGATAATGTTTCCCGGGTTGTAGAGGAACGTCTTTGCTTGTGAGCCCCGCTTCCGCCGTCACATCCACAAACGTCACCGGAATCTGCGCCGGAACCTTCTCCACCACCTGCGGTGATTCTTCCGCACGCGAATACTTTCCCTGTTCGCCATACGCCAGGCTGATGGGCGCGCCCAGCTTGTTCTGGGTGATGTACTGAAATTTCTTCATCGCCTCGTGCGCGGGGTCAGCTTCGCCGGATTGCTGGTAGGAGCGCGCCAATCCGAATTGAGCCGAGGCATGATGCGGGTCGAGCTTCAATGCGTGCTCGAAGGCCTCGATCGCTTCCGGAAATTGTTTGAGCTGCGCGTAGGTCGATCCAAGAAAGTACCAGCTGTCGGCATCGTTCGGATCGATCTCAGTAACGCGGCGAAACGCATCAACAGCAGCGCCAGCATCCGACGAGTTCTTGTAATAAAGACCGAGGTTGTACCAGGCATGGGCGTCGTTGGGATTATCTTTGACTGCTTTTTCCAGCAGCGCCTTTGCCGCGTCGAGCCGCTGCAAGTTGAGCAGCGCTACTCCGCGATTGACCGTCGTGATCTGCAATGCTGGATCAGCGGCCGCGGCTGCTTCAAACGACTTCAGCGCTTTCTCAAACAGCTGCTGATTCATGTAAGCAACGCCAATGTTGTTAAGCCGCGCTGCCTCTTGCGGATTAGCGGAAGGACCGTTTGCGGCAAGCAAAGCAAAAAATAGAATGAGAATTAGAGCGAGGATAGGAAGCTTGGCCATGGGGCTGCGAGTGATTCTATCTTAAGGAGAAATAAAGTCGTCGCCGGCAGTGATATTTGGAATAGGGGTCTTTCGACTTCACTTGGTCTTCGGCTTCGCCGATGACCAGGCTCCTTTCAAGATGACAGCTGACAGCTATTTCGGCTGCATCGTCTGCGCGACCATCACCTGGCGCTTGAAATCTTCCATCATCTGCGCTTCGAGCCGCACTTCCGTCGGCCGCTTGGCGAGCGTCATGGTGTCGATCTTGTCCTGCAGCTTGAGCAGCGCGTAAAACAGATTCTCCGGCCGCGGCGGGCATCCGATCACATACACATCCACCGGCACGATGCGATCGACGCCTTGCAACACTGCATAAGTATTGAACGGCCCGCCCACCGACGAACACGCGCCCATCGAGATCACCCACTTCGGCTCCGGCATCTGGTCGTAGATGCGCTTCACTACTGGCGCCATCTTCAACGTCACGGTGCCAGAGACGATCATCAGGTCCGACTGCCGCGGGCTCGGCCGAAATACCTCCGACCCAAAGCGCGCAATATCGAAGCGCGCCGTCGACGACGCAATCATCTCGATGGCACAGCACGCCAAGCCAAACGTCATCGGCCAAAGCGCCGATTTGCGCGCCCAGTTGAAGACGTAGTCCACCGTCGAGATCATGAAATTCTTTTCGAATTTATTCTGCAACCAGCTCATGCGGCCTCTTGCGGTACAGGATAAACCATGATCATACGCCGGGGCGTGACGCCGGTCACAGCCTAGCTAATCGATTGCCGCCAAGCGGCGACAGTGGAGCCTGGGCACTCTTATGTTCTTTTAGAAGTTGCTCGGCGCGAGCGTACCAGCGCTTTGCCTTCTCATAATCCTTATCAACGCCCCGACCGTTTTCGTAAAAATAACCTACATTGTAGGCTGCGTCTGCGATGCCCTTATTCGCAGCTTTCCGGTACCATTTCAACGCTTGTTTGTGGTCGGGTCGAACGCCCGTCCCACGACTGAGGCAGAATCCCACAGCAAACTGAGCTTCAGGGACTCCCTTTCGAGCGGCCTCCATCTCAAGCGCAAAACCCTTTTTCGAATTTCTTGATACGCCCAACCCGTATCGATAACTATGCCCGAGCACGTGCACCGCTGTCGCATCTCCGTGGCTAACTGCCTTATTGATCCATTCGAGACCTCGCGGGTAATCTGCGCGCCCAACGACGCCACCGAGATAGTAGACACCTATGTGATATTCGGCATTAGAATTTCCTGCCTTGGCCGCAGTCAGATAGTGTTCGTAGGAGCGACGGCGACTTCGCCTCGTGCCCAGGCCATAGTCGTAAACTGCACCCAACCATTCGTGAGCACCTACGCTACCAAGAGCAGCGGCCCGCTTTAGCAACTCGAAGCCTTGTTTGTAGCTGTAGCCAGTCGACTCACTGTAGCAGGCCTTTGCGGCTCTGAAGAGTCGAAGAGCTTCCCGGCCTTTACGTGTAGCCGATTTCAAGCCAGAACATCCTTCATAAGGACTGTCAGAAGATCGTGTACCCTGGCGCCGGATTTCGCACATCGGGCTTCGACGCCATCAGCAGCAGCGCGCCGATGCGCTTGAACGCCTTGAGATCGTCGAGCGAATGGAATGACGTTGTCTGATAATTTTCAGGCGTAGGCGTGTCGTCAGGAATCAGCGCGTACTCCACTTTTTCAAAAGCGTGCTTCTTCAGAAGGTCGACATACTCCGCCGCCGAACGAACATGCACCGGCACCTTCAACTTCGGCACCCACTGCAATGAATAGGGATTGTCTTTGTAAAGATTGATCAGAATGAACAGCCGTCCATGCGGAGCCATGACGCGAAACAGCTCGGCCAGCGCCCGATCCTGATCGGGATAGTAATAAAACGACTCTACCGAAAGCACTTTGTCAAAGAAATTTTCTTCCCACGGAATCTGCGCCGCCGATCCCACCACGAACATAATGTTGTTGAACTCTTTCGACTCGGCCCGCGCCTGCCGAACCATTTCGTCGGAAATGTCGACCCCAACTACTTGCCCAAATCCTTGTGGCCCTTCGCCGACCATGCGAGCAAGCAAGCGAGTAGCCCAGCCCGATCCACAGCCAAGATCGAGAATGCGCTCACCCGGACGCAGCCCCATCCGCCGCATAGTCTTCTCGGTAATATTGAGATGATGGCGCTCCATCTTCGCGCCCTCGCCATCATCGGCCCAGCGATTGAACTCGTGCTGCAAGCGTTCTTCTGGGGATGGGGATTTTTCGTTCGACATGAGATTTCTCCGCGGTTTTCGTCGGCGTTCTTTCCCAGCGACTACCGAGCAGCAACGGTCTCCAATTCCTCAAAAAATGCCGGATATGACACACCCGCCGCACCCGCACCGAGAATCGTCGTCTCGCCTTCCGCGCGCAACGCAGCCACCGCGAAAGCCATAGCAATTCGGTGATCGCCGAATGAATCAACCTCCGCACCATGAAGACGCTGTCCGCCGGGAACCCGCAGTCCATCCGGGCGCTCCTCGACCTCCGCACCCATTTTGCGCAAATTGGTCACTACCGCTGCGATGCGATCCGACTCTTTCACGCGCAACTCTTTGGCGTCGCGCACTTGAAGTCCATCTTCGGAATACGGCGCAGCCGCCGCCAGCACCGGGATCTCGTCAATCAGCGCGGCCGTATCGGCGCCGGCGATTACGGCTCCCTTCCACGCCGCGCCACGCGCCTCGATCGTCCCGACCAGTTCGCCGTGATGTTCCTCCAGATGCGCAACCGAAACCTTCAGACCCATTTGGATGAGAATATCCAGCAGCCGCGCTCGCGTCGGATTCATCAGAATTCCGGGCAACGTGATCTGCGATCCGGGAAACAGCGCCGCCGTGCAAAGAAAAAATGCCGCACTCGAAAGATCACCCGCCACATTCGCCTCGATGGCGCGCAGCCGCTGGCCCCCAGCGATTCGCGATGCATTTCCCACGCTCTCGACTTCGGCTCCAAACACCCGCAATGCGATTTCGCCGTGATCGCGCGTGCGCAAAGGCTCGTCGACCACAGTCTCACCCTCAGCAAACAATCCAGCAAACAACACGCACGATTTCACCTGCGCGCTCGCCACTTCCGGCTTGTAGTGAATGGCCTTGAGCGGTCCGCCATGAATCTTCAGTGGAGGGCGCCCGCCGTCGCTGGATGAAATCTTCGCGCCCATCTCAGACAGGGGCTTTATGACGCGCGCCATGGGGCGACGCGAGAGGGATTGGTCGCCGCATAACTCGCTCGAGAATGGCTGACCGGCGAGGATCCCGCTCAACATGCGCATGGTCGAACCGGAATTTCCGCAATCGAGTAATTGCGAAGGTGCCTTAAGCCGCATCCCCGCGCCTTGCACTTCGATTGCGCCATCTTCGAGTCGCTTCCACTCGCAGCCAAGCTTTGCAACGCAATCAAGCGTGCTGGCGCAATCGCGCGCTGCCGAAAAATTGTGGAAACGGCTCGTCCCCTCCGCAATCGCCGCCAGCATGGCGTAGCGATGCGAAATGGATTTGTCTCCAGGAATCCGTACGACGCCGCGCACGGTGCGCGCGGGACGAACGATTATGTTCGAGCCATCCGGCTGCGAATCATCGGGCATGAAATTAATATAGCGGAGATTCTGTGAGAGGTCAGAGGTGAGAGGTCAGATGGCAGATGGCAGAGGTTAGATTTTTTGGTTTTCACCTCTGCCATCCGACCTCTCACCTCTGCAATGTTTTACTGCGTGCGAACGCGTCCTGCCGCCTCCGCGAGAATTTCCTGCGGCACCTCGCGCAGCTTGACGGTGAATTCGAAACTGGGAGTCTCCGAGCCACGCCCCCAGCGCGCCACTTCCCAGTGTGCGCGGATGAACCTGACCTCTGGCCGCGCCGTCAGGTTGAGCAGCAGCGGAACTTCCCCGCGATAAAATTTCTGCGGAAATGCAACGATTGGCTTGGCATCCCACGTCACGCCATCCGCTGAGCCAAAGATGCCGACGTCGAGCGACTCCTGCTCGATGATGTTGGTGATGGCGAGCGTCAGCAGAAAGATCCGGCCTTGGGCGCGACTAACGTCAATTTCAGATCCATCGCCTTTGGAGCTGACCAGCGTTCTTTCGGGGACAAGAAAAGCTTCCATCATGACGCCGAAATTCTAGCAGAGAGGAAGGCTGAGGGCTGTGACGTGACGCGACAGCTAGGACCCTGCTCCTTGTACCGTTGGTTGGTCAGCGCGGCCGTTTCTATCTGACCACCGACTCAAGAAACTGGCGCAAGACTTTCCCCACTGCTTCCGGCTGCTCCCATGGGGAATAATGCCCGCATTTTGGAATCACTTTCAACTGACTGGCGGCGATATTCTGGCGCATCAACTCGCCGTCCGCTACGGTTGAGAGCACATCTTCTTCGCCAATCGCGATCAGTGTAGGCACGTTGATCGTCTTCAGATCGGCGACCGAATCCGGACGCGCAGCCATGCCGCGCAGCACCAGGCTGATATCTTCGGCAGACATTGTGCACATCATGGCGCGCGCTCCATCGACAAGATCCGGACGCGCGGCGAAGGTTGTGCGCCCCATCAATTTCGGAATCAACGTTTCAAGGAAGGGCTCTGTTCCCTGTTCCAGCACGGTGGCTGCGGACTTCAGTCGATTGGCACGGGCTTCGGCCGTGTCGGCCTGAGGACGGGTGTCACAGAGTACGAGCGAGCTCACTCGTGCGCGAAATCTGCGCCAGAATTCGAACAGAATGTAGCCACCGATCGAGCAACCGATGAACGCGGCCGTGCCAATGCTTTCCGCATCGAGCACGCGGGCAATGTCGCTGGCGTGTTTTGCCATCAAAGCGGGCCCTTTGCCAACTTCCGAATTCCCGTGCCCGCGGAGGTCGGGAAGAATCAGCCGGTAGCGCGAATCGAGCGCCGCCGCTAGCGGATTCCAGAATGCGTGATGGCAAGGAAAAGGATGGAGGAGAACGACGGGCGGGCCGCTCCCACGAACTTCGTAGAAGATCTCGGCGTCGTCGCTGCGCAGTGACGGCAAGGTATCGGGTCTCGGAGCGTCAGACTCGGGTTATCAGAGGCATAGCGTTTCTAGCTGATAACCGGCTGTTGCGAAGCAGACGCGGGGAGCAGCAAAGGTTCCTCGGGAATAATGATCCATCCCAGAATATACGCGATGACACCGGGGAAGATTCCGCAACAGAGTGTGATGAAGAACCACAGGATGCGCACCAGGGACACATCGAGATCGAGATAGTGAGCCAGGCCGGCGCAAACGCCTCCGATTTTCCGGTCCGCGCGCGATCGCATGAGCTTCTTTGGCACTGGCACCGTCCCCACCACGTTGCCGCAATGAGGGCAAAAACGTCCCTCATCAGCGATAGCCTTGCCGCAAGCGTTGCAGTACATGGTTTTGACCCCCTGTCCTGTTCATGATACGACGATTGCGGCGAAAATGTTCCAATATTAGCTCTGGGCTTCTAGCTCTCAGCTAAAGGCTGAGCGCTAACGGCTAAATGCCGCTTCACCTACTCGCGGTACGCGTCCTTGATCCTCTTCCTCGCCTTCTCCGCTTCGGCGTTGCCGGAGTTCGTCGCCACCACCGCCTCGTATTTCTTTACCGCTAGGTCGCGCTTCTGGAGCTGGTCATACATTTCGCCGGCTCCAAGATTCGCCTTTTGCAGCAACTCCGGATCGGCGCCCGCGACTTCATCCACTAACTCATAGGCCGCGGCCGCAGCCTGATACTTCTTCTCGCCGCGCAACAGGTCGCCAAGCCCGATAGCCGCGTTTTCAACGTGCAGATTGCCATATTTTCCCTCGCGCCCGTTCTGCCACACTCGCCGATATTCCGCCTCCGCCTCGTCATTTTTGCCCGCGGCTCGCAGCAGGTTCGCCTCTTCGAGCGGCAAAAGATAGTTACGCGGAAACCGCGGAGCGATCTCGCCGGCTATCTGCAAAGCTTCGCCATAACGGTGTTCGCGGCGCAGAAAAACCATGAGCACGATTCCTGCGTCCACGCTGGTTTCGCCGTTGCCGTGGTAGGCGTCGTTCAAATAGCGCAGCCCTTTTTCTTTGTCGCCGCTCAAGCCCACCAGCGCCACCGCCATCTTGATCGCCAGCGAGAGGTTTCCCATCACATAGTTATGCGCTCCGACGACAAGTTTGGCGTCGCTGTACTTCGGATCCAATTCGAGAACCCGTTCATGATCGTGGCGCGCGCCCACCGCATTGCGTAGCGCCGAAAACCACGCCCGTTCGATGAGTGCGGTGTAGAGCGCGAACTGGCCGCGGGTAACTCCGCGGGCATAAAGCATGTCGACATTATCCGGATTGCTCGCCAGTGCCGTTTCTTCAAGTTTCTCCGCCTGTTGCACCAGTTGCTTGATGCGCTCCCTCTGCACGGGATCGGCAGGACGATGCGCCAGCCCTATAAAATTGTCGTTCGAGTAGTCGCCCGTATTCATTGCGCCCATGCGATACAACTCGCGAACCTGAATCGCAGAGAGCAGGTGATTCACCGCAAACGTGTCATTCGGATGCCGCGCCAGAATTTTCTCGAAGTCCTGAATCGCGGCATCGAGGTCGAGATTGTAGTAGTGCTCGAAAGCGGCCTGGTTCAGCGGGTCTGGTGGGCGAAGCGCAGTCGAAGCCGGAGTGTCAGCGGCCGTCACTATTCGCACAGCAAACAGCAGGCTGATGGCAATTAAAGCGGGGCGACGCCAGAGGAGGGAGGAAACCACGCGCCTCTAGTTTAACTGATCAGAGCTTGTAGCGAGCATTCGTTCGGGCAATCGCTCGAAACGATAAAACGGATACGCTAGACCGGCAGTTCTTCCTGCATCCACCCGCCAGTAGCTTCCGGCCTGGGCTCGCTCGCGAGATCGAGCACGAGCCTCTCCAGCACCAACCGCTTCCCGGGAGGATTCGACCGCAGCGCCAGATCGGCCTTCGCGACCAGCCGAATTGCTCGCGTCAATTCGCGCTTCGATTTGTAGCGCCGCGCCTGCCGGATAATATCGTCGGCCGCAAATGGAGGCACCCGAAAGCCCTGCCACAAAGCCGCCCACAGCATGCGCTGGTCGCGCACGTTACGCTCCAGGATCACCAGCATCTGCCGAAAAGTTTTCGCCAGCATATAAAGATGCCCAATCGCCGCTTCCTCGCCATCCCCCGTCGAAAGCAGCGCATCGAGCACCGCCAGCGCGCGCACGCGATCTTTCGATGAAATCGCATCAGTCAATTCATAGAGCGAACGCTGCTTCGCGGCCAGCACCATGGTCTCTACATCGCCGAGCGTGATCATCATCTTTTCGCCGACATAAAGAATGAGCTTCTCCAGTTCATTCGACACCATCATCATGTCGGCGCCCAGCGCATCGACCAGCTCGCGCGCGCCATCGGCATCGATCTTCACTCCGCGCGTCGTGCAATATTCGCCGATCCAGCGCACCGCTTCGCCCTCCTGCACGCGCGCGAGTTCTACGATGCCGCAAAACGGGCCCAAATCGTCGCGAATCTTCTGGTACCGATCCTTGTCCGTCATCTCCATGCGGCGGGCATCGGCCGGAATGCTGATGTGATCGGCAACAAACACCAGCAGCGCGGCGGGATTTGGATTCTTGCAATAGGCTTCAATGGCTCCGATTTTTTCTTCGTTCGATCCGCGGCCAAATAAGTTCTTCACGCCTCGGACGAAAAACACCTGAAATGGCGCCATTAGCGAGGGAGTGCGCGCGCGATCCAGAATTTCGGTGAGCGAAGTCTCGGCGAGGTCGAATTCAAACAATCCGAAATCGCGCGAGTCAGGCGCGACCAGGTGCTCAAGAATAGCAGCGCGGCAGCGCTTGCGAAAAAACGCTTCGTCGCCCACCAACACATAAGCTGGCCGCAGCTTGTGCGACTCGATATCGGAGAAAAAACGGTCGGCCTGGCCGAAAGCGCGCATCAGCATTGTCCCCGCATTGGCTCCAACATCAATAGGCCTCCAGAATATTGGCCACCAGCGTGTGCGCGAAATCCCGCGACAGCCGATCTATGGCTGGCGAATCTTCTTGAAAAAAACTGGGAAGATCGCTCGAGATTTCATACTGATCGTGAAAAAGATATGCAGGATTTTCGAAGAGCACTTTTCCCTGACGGTCGGACAAGGTCACTTGTATGCTCACTGTCACCAGAGCGTTCACCGCGCGTCCGGTTTGCGAGTCATACACCAGCGGTGTAGCCGACGCCGATAGCACCGTCGCCTTCAGCACCGCATCCGCGTCGGCGTTAGCCTCATGCAAAACGTGATATTGAGTGCGCGCGTTGAATTCACGCACGACCGCGTCGGTAAGCACCTGCTCCACGCGAAAAGTCTGGCTGTGACTGACGAAGCCGGGAATAGCAATGGAGCGGATGTTCTGCGGCAGATCGCCCGCACCTACTCGGCGATAGCCACAGCCCATTAATATCGATACCGATATCAAAATCAATATCGACGTCAAGGCCAAGCTCAGGGCGCTCGCCCGGCGCTTCATTGAATCTGACCTCGCGGACGCGAAGCCGTCATCATCTCAGCACATTCGACGGCACTCAAGGCGGCCACCCGCAAGTTATCGGTTGTCGCCCAAATCCATACGCCATTTTTGCGATTGGCATCACTCGCAAGCGAAACCAGAATGTCTCCCTGCCCCGCCGCGCTCACACTGGTTGGTGTTTCTTCCGCGCTGGCGCTGACCACGATGTGCTCCCCCGCCAATGCCGCCGAAAAATCCGCCAGAGGTACTGCCTTCTCCATTTCAAAGTAAACCGAGAATCCATGCCCGTGGAAGATCGGCGCATGCAGCACTTGTAGCGCGGGCTCGGTTGCACCGTGGGCAATCTGTCGATAGTGTTTCAGGATTCGCTCGGACACGGCTTGCAGCGACAAATGCGACCGCTGCCCGTAGCGCGCCACCATATTAAAGGCCACCTGAAGGTCGAAAACATTCTTCGGCAATTCCTGAAAAGAGAGCAGATTCACCGTCTGCTCATGCAGTTCGTCCATTCCTTTCTGGCCGTTCTCGGACGCGGGTTCAAATACGGTAGCGATTATGCGTTCGATCTTCCCCGCCGTCGCACTCGCCTTCTCAATGCGAAGGGCAAGCAGCGCGAGCACGGTGGCCGCCGGATGAGCAACCACGACCGGACCTGGTTGCAATTCCGGGGCAACCGGTTGGCCCGTCTGGCGCTCGATCCATGGCGAACGAACCGACGCTCCCGCTTCATCTTCGAGCGCGAACGAAAGATCAACGATGGTGTCGCCGAGATCGCGCGCCGCCTTCCAGTTGTTGCGCGTCGAGCGCTGATCGGAAGCAAAGAAAGCAAAATCCACTTTCTCGAATTGTTCCGAGCGAACGCTCTGGATAAAGCTCATCTCGTCGCCAACCGCTTCGAGTTGGCCGAGAGATTCTTCGTCATCGAGCAGGCGCACATCGACGGCGGGAAAATTTCGCTCGCGCAGAACTTCGGCAACTTCCTTGCCCTTAAGCGATGCCGCGCCCACGACGGCCACGCGATAAACATTCGTGCCCCGCAAATCAGCGGGCGAGGCAGACTTCGAAAGCGGGGTTTTCGGGGAAGCGGTCATCAGTTCTGCGATGCCTCCCGATACACCGGGGGCGCCGGCGGAGTCTTACGGTGGAAAATCCATTGCAGCCGCCAGAGCACGCCCGAAGCCATATAGAGAATCGCGATTGCAAAAAGGGCCGGACCGGAAAAAAACCAGATCGACGCGCCCACCACTCCAAGGATCACAACCAGGCGAAAAGTACGGCGGGAACCGAAATCAATGTCCTTGAAGCTATAAAATCGCCACGTACTCACCATCAGGTAGCCGACCACCACCACCATCATCATCCAGCTCAATGCCGTCACCCACGAACTCACCGGCTCGCCGCCGGAGTAATGCACGACGGCCGCGATCACTCCCGCTCCGGCCGGAATCGGCATTCCGACAAAATATTTTTTACCCGGGCGACCGGGATTTGAAGGCTGCGGGTTTTTCGCGATATTAAAGCGCGCCAGCCGGCTTGCACCGGCGATGAGAAAAGCAAAGCAAGCGATCGAGCCCAATTGTGTGATCTTCAAATGCAGGTCGGGAAAAGTCTTGACCACCGGCAAAAGATGGAAGCCCCACATCCAGGCCAGCAGCGCCGGGGCGACGCCGAAAGTAATTACGTCGGCCAGTGAATCGAGCTCCCTGCCGAAATCGCTGGCCGTGTTGGTCATGCGCGCGATGCGCCCGTCAAGGCCATCGAATAACACGGCGAAGCCGATGGCTTTGGCGGCGAAGTCCATGTGCCAGGCTTCACTCGCGCTGCCATGCACAGTCTGGAGAATCGCGTAGAACCCTGCTGCGATGTTCGCGGTCGTAAACAGCGAAGGCAGTATGTACATGCCCTTGCGCAATTTTCCACGGGCGCGGTCCGATTCGCGACGGCGCGGCGCGATTTCTTCAAAATCTGACGACATGTTGGATGACATGTTCAGTGCGCCTCCCGCTGCGCCCCTGGCGCGGCGCTTTCGTTATTTGCATCAAGTGAACCAGCATGGACGGCCTGCCCGACCGGCAATAGAGCCAGTACCGTTGCGCCTCCCTTGACGCGGTCGCCAATTTTCACCTGAATCGCCCCATCGCGATCGAACAGAACATCGACGCGCGAGCCAAACTTGATCAACCCCACTCGCTCGCCGCACGCCACATTGTCGCCAACGCTAAAATTGAAAACGATGCGACGCGCGATCAAGCCGGCAATCTGCTTGAATATTACGATACGGCCATCGCCCTCGACGGTAACAATATTCTGCTCGTTCTCCTCCGCCGACTCCGCGCCCATGGCATTAAGAAACTTGCCCCGCTGATAACGCACCTCGCGGATCACTCCCGCGATCGGCGAGCGATTGACGTGGACGTCAAAGACGCTCAGAAAGATACTGATGCGGTTGCGCGCGATACCGTTGGCGGTCACGACAGAAACATCGGTGACCTTGCCGTCTCCCGGAGAAACGACTGGAACCAGACCGCCGGCAGTTTGAGGAACTTGCCGCTCGGGATCACGAAAAAACCACAGAAAGAACGCCCCGAGAAGCAGCACAGGAACAGCGTAAGGCCAGGCCGCCAGCCAGGCGATCACGCCAGCCGCCAGCAGGCAGCCCACTCCATAGAAGTAGCCGTCGCGCACCATAGGGGAGTCAGTCTAATTATATGGTCTAAGGGTATAGATCGCGCGGTGTTCGTTATTTGGCGCTTGCGAGAACCGCAGCGTAGTGGTCGATCCAACGTCGTTGTTCGACTGTCTCGGGAACCGCAACTCCGCGCGCTGCGCTTAGCGTCTTAATCGCGTTGTCCGGGGTGAGACCTTTCGCGACCAGAAGGCAAGCCGCTACCAAGCCGGTACGCCCAACTCCTTGACGGCAGTGGACGACAACATTCTTCCCCGCCGAAAGGTCGGCGTCGAGTCGTTCCAGCGCAGCCGAGACCTCTGATTCCGAGTTTGGTACCTCGCGATCGGGAATCGGCAACGAGACGAACTTCATCCCTCGCGTCTTCACGTCTTGCGCCTCGCGCCCGAGATCAAGTTCTCGCTCCTCTCCGGGAGTAAGCAACGAAAGTACGGTATCGACTCCCGCCGCGCGCCAAGCGGCCATTTCCTCGTCCAGCCAGTCCCCACCCCGCGGGCGCGACGCGAGGGCCAGTTTCCCAGGCCAGGGGCCGTCTACCCAATAAAGCTTCGTCCACATCGGCTCAGTAATCCTCTTTCAGAATGATCTCACGAGTGAGCGCATCAACGTCCACGCCTCGGATTCGCAGGATGTAAATTCTATGATGCCCGTCGAGTATAGTTCCGTCCGGTCGCGTTTTCAGGCAATCTTTCTGGCCCGGCAAGAGCGAATTTCGCAGTGTCGTCATGCGACGCGCTGTCTCTTTGAGCTTTGCAAACTCAGCGAAGCATCGGGATGAAGGGGCTTCAACGGGAAATTGGAGGGCTTTTTCGACACATCTAGCAGCTCTTCGAAGTCGGCTTCTTCAAGCGGATTTTAGTCAAACTGAAATAAAAACGGCGCTTACAAGCGCCTGCTACGGAGACACAAATAGCGTACGGGGATCGACGAAGGTGGCGCTCAGGCGGCTGCCTGTTCGCTTATCTACTGCCTATGCAGAATGCCGATAAACTTCGTGTTGCAGGCTCTGCATCTGGTCTTTGAGGCGCAGCTTTAGCTTCTTCAGCCGCACTTCCTCTAGTTTTTCGTCTTCGGTGAGGTACCGCTTTTCGGTGAGGGATTCGAGCCGTTGGGAGTATTGCGAGTGCTCCTGAACCAGTCGCTGAAACTGCTCATGACCGGTCAGGACTTGCTCTCTTGGAGTCAGCATCCTTGCCAGACCTCCTGGACACGTTTTGTTACTGCCAAGTTAAAAAGTAGCACAGAAATGAGCCGCCATTCAATGATATTTCATAGAAAGATTTCCACCGCTCGCCAGCTCCTCTGAGGCAGAAAGCTGCACATAAAGTAGTGCAGAATCAATGGTTTTCAGTCCAAATCAACCCTCGAATCGAAGCGCGTATAGAATGGCATCCTCCTCCGGAACCTTGTAATACAATCGCCGCCGCCCCACCTCGCGAAAACCGTGTTTTGCATACAATCTGCGAGCCGCCACATTCGATTCCCGCACTTCCAGCAGAACCGCCGATGCATGCTCTTCGCGCGCCTTTTGAATCAACGTCCCCATCAACTCGCTGGCAATGCCTCGGCGCAGGAATTCCGGAGCTACCACCACGTTCTCAATCTCCCACTCGCCCTCGACAATCTGCGCGCAAAGAAAGCCACAAAACTCGCCAGCCTGCTCCGCAACTAGAACCACGCCGCTATCCACCAAATTGTTGTATTGCTCAGCAGTCCAATGCGCGGCGCTCGCCGCCTGTCGCTCAATAGCGAGAATCGCGGGCACGTCGTTCAACGTAGCGGAGCGGATAGCCACGGGCTTCGTATCAGGCACTTCCTTCGTGCACCTTAGTGACCTTTGTGGTTAAAGCTCTCAGCAAATTAACGCAAGACAACCCGCAGGCCGCCAATGCTCTCACCGGGGTTTCGCGAAGATCTCAGCATCGGAACGCCGAATGTAATTGGCCTCCAGATCCGCAGGACGAACTATCTGCCCATGCTGAAGGTGCTCCCACCCCAGTCGCGCAATCACCGCGCTACTCGGATACTCAATCAGTTCGACGCGAATTCCGCCAGCCCGTAGCGCCGAGACTAGCGTAGCATCGGGCGTAACAACCAGCCTGTCGCTAGACTGGGATTTGGCTTCCGCAAGCAATTCTTCCCTGCCAAGCAGCCGTTCACTGGGCACGCTAAGTGGCGAACCAAGATCATAGTCGCCCACATAAACATCGCTACGCTCCGCATCCAGCACCGCAAACACACGATCAAGCAATGCGCTCCCGTGCGCAACTGCTTCCAATAATGAAACGGCAACGATTGGCTTCTCCAGCGCCTCGGCCAGCCCTTTGATAGCGGCCAAACCAACGCGCAACCCGGTAAACGACCCCGGACCGCTCACCACCGCAAATGCTCCCAAATCGCGCTTGCTGTGCCCATGCTTTTCGAGCGACGCTGCAATCAGCGGCACCAACTGTGCCGAAAAAGCGCCACCCGTAAGGGGAATAGTCTCGAGGATGTCGATTTCACTTTGCCCCGGCGTCACGCGGGCCAGCGCCAGACTGCCGTTCTTCCCCGAAGTGTCAACGGCAAGCAGAAGCATAAGAACACTTTCTAATTTTGCAATTTAGTAATTTTAGAATCTGAAATCAGAGCCGCTTTGAAATTGCCAACTTACCAATTGATTCAGTGCCCGCCCTCCACCAACTCCAGCAGCACGCCCGCCGTGCTCTGCGGATGAACAAACACATAACGATGCCCACCCGCCCCCGTCTTGATCTCGTTCGAAACCAGGCGCACTCCATCGCTCTGTAATTTTGCGACCGTAGCGGCAAGATCGGGAACACGCATACAAACATGGTGCAGCCCCTCGCCGCGTTTGGAGATGAACTTGGCGATTGTCGAATCCTCCGAAGTCGCCTCCAGTAACTCGATCCGGCTCTCACCCACCGGCACCATCACCACGCGCACTTTTTCCTGCTCCACCGTTTCTTCCGGAGAAACGCTGAGCCCCAGCTTCTCGTAAATAGCCTTCGCCGCCGTCAGCGACTTCACCGCGATGCCGAGATGATCAATGCTGAACATGAATACCTCGCAACCTTCAAACCTCGCCATCTCAGATCCCGCCAAAATCGCGTAGCCCCAGACGCCCTCGTCTGGGGAGGCGAGCAAAGCTCGCCAACGCCGACACCGCCACGCTCCCAGGGCGGACAAGAGCCTCTGCCCTACGCGATTCCTGCCGACGCCGCGACGATCTCCTCCACCAGCGAATACGGATCCCTCTTATGCTCGGCAACCTCCGCCGCATAACGAGCGAGGCTCGCGCCGTCCATCTGCCCGCGCGCCTTCTCGAGCATCGCATCACGCAGCATCTCAACCAGCCGCTCCTGCCAGTTCTCCACATTCTTCTTCAGCAGCAGATTTTCTTTCTTCAGATATGCCTCGTAGTCGGCGATCGCCTCCGCCAACTCCGCAGTCCCGGTACCGTCGCTCGCCACCGTCTTCACAATCGGAGGCGTCCACCGATCGTGCCGCGTCGCCAGCGATTGCAGCGCGCGAATCTCGCGCTCCACGCGCTCCGCCCCTTCGCGGTCGCTTTTGTTGATAACGAAAATATCGGCGATTTCCATGATCCCGGCCTTGATCGTCTGCACATCGTCGCCCATGCCCGGCACAAGAATCACAACCGTCACATCGGCCAGCCGCACAATGTCGATCTCATCTTGCCCCACGCCGACAGTTTCAATCATCACCAGGTCGCGCCCCGAAGCATCGAGCACCGTCGCAGCGTCGGCCGTAGCGCGCGCCAGCCCGCCAAGCGATCCGCGAGTAGCCATGCTGCGTATATAAATCCCCGGATCGCCATAGTGATCCTGCATCCGTATGCGGTCACCCAAAATCGCCCCGCCCGTATAAGGACTAGTAGGATCGACCGCGATAATGCCGATGGTGCGATTCTCTTTGCGATAGTGTTTAGCCAGCTGGTCGACCAGCGTGCTCTTCCCCGCTCCGGGAGCACCCGTCAGCCCAATCACGCGCGCTTTTCCCGTGTGCGGAAAAAGCGCCTTGAGCAGTTCGAGCCGGCCGGGAGCGCGATTCTCGACCATAGAGATAGCGCGGGCCAGGGCGCGGGCATCGCCCGAGCGGAGCTTCGAGATCCAGTCTAGGTCAGCAAAGTTCAAACTGTCAGTGTAAAGCAGCCATGGGACAAGCGGAAACCATTGTCGCGAGCCGATGTTAGAAATCGATGTCACAAATCAATGTTTGGTCTCAGTGGCCATTCACCATCAAATTTGAAAGGTCCTGCACCGCGGCCTCCATCGAACCCCCGCGCGGGCGGCCGCTTCGCACCCGCATGATCCGATAGGCGTCGAAAGCAAGAATCGCCAGAATTGTGACTGCGGCCCACGGCAGCGCTTTCGTCAGCCACACATTGATCAGCCGCGTCAGTTCGACCGACTTGGGTGCGGGAGGGCCGGGCACGCTGATTCCAGCCAGAACCTGCGCTTTGAGCAACCAGCAAAACAGTGCTCCGCCGACGCCGTCGAACACAAGGCGCAGACTGGCGCGCAGCCGAGTCCAGTAAGGACGGAAAAGATTCACGCCTGCAAGAGCGACATTGGCCACTGCCAGAACCAGAAAGCTCCAGAAAATAATCTTCCACACGGGAGCCGGTGAGATCTGGGCCCCGAAGAGATCGAAGGCCGGACGCGGCCAGAACATGCCGACGAACCAGGCGTTGAAGATCACAGCCACCGCGATCTCACCGAGAGGGCCGGAGCGCGCTATGCGATTCGGATCTTTTAGCGGCGGCAGTTTGCGCGGATCCCAGGTGTTGAGGCGCTCCTGCATGGCGCCGCTTCTTTCGAGAATCGCGAACCCAAGCGTGGTGAAGAACGCGAAAAATACAACGGTTATGCCCAGGTTCCCGATGTGCAGATAGCCGCCGCGATGCGCGGGATCGACGATCAGAAATCCGAGCCAGATCAGAAATTGAGGGACAACACAGCCCGCCATTAAAAGCGCCAACACAAAGCGGTAGACAGGAAACAGCGTGGGGCCGATCAGGTACTGCTGAGGCTGATAGCGCAACGCCACGGCCAGCGGCGAACCGCAGCGCTTGAGGATGGCTTCGACTTCCTCGTTCTGGAGTTTGCGGCCAAGTTCGGCTTCCTTCTCCTCGATCTGCGAGCGGAGATCTTCCGATAATTCCGCAATGATGTCCTGCCTCTGCCGCTTGGGCAACCAGAATTCGATTGCGTGCAGATAACGATCGAGTAATTCCATAAATAGCTCCTTAGAGGATTTCTTTCAGCGATGAATTGATTCTTTGCCACTCCGCGCCCAGTTGTTTGAGCATCTGCTTGCCTTCGGGAGAGAGACGGTAGAATCGCTTGTTCCGCTTCTCTTCCTCCCGCCAAACGCTGGTCAGCAGGCCCTGGCTTTCCAACCGGCGCAGCAGCGGATACAACGTGCCTTCGTCGATCTCCAGGCCCTGCTCGGCCAGCGCTTTGCGCAAGGTGTAACCGTAGCGCTCGGTGCGGAGCTGCGACAGCACCGCCAAACTCAGGCAGCCGCGGCGCAGCTCCAGGCGAAGGTTTTCGAAGAGATCGTGATTGCCGTTACTTTGCGACATACAGTGTACGTCACACACTGTATGCTACATAGTACTAGATGTCAAGAGAAATTTTATCGCGATCGGGAAGTTGCTCGTGGAGAGCCGGGAGGCCCCCACCGGGCGGCAACGCTTCTGGCGTTCAAATGGACGGGCGAGACGCGGTCGCTACACCGCAATAGACCTGGAAGGAAGGCAACTCGGTTTTTTTACCGTCCAATCGCCGTCGGATGCTTAGGCTGATACAATCCAATCTTTCCGCCTCCAGGCAGAGAAATCGTAGTCACACTGCCCCAGCGCTCCTCTTTCGCCGGGCCGCACTTTACTCTCTTAGCCTTCAGCGACTCCATCTCGGCCTTCAGGTCGTCGCACATAAAGTAAAGCTCGTGCACATCATTCTCGCCAGGATGAAACGCAGCCTCCGCCGCCGGCAGCGCAAAAATCAGCCAGCCATGCCCAGCATCCACCGCGGGAAATTTGAGAACATCGCGAAAGAAAGCGCGATCGCTTTCCGCATCCTTGCTGTAAACGATGACGTGAGCCCCATTGATCATGGCCGCTGCCCCTTCTGTAAAACAGGGAATACACTTTTCTCTAGCCAACTGCCGAGCAATACCTTTTGACCTCAGCCGTTGTACGCCTTACGATGGTAGAACGATGGCTAATACGGATATGATCCCACTCAAGCCGGAACGTAAGGCGCAATTGGAAGAGTACGCCAAACGCCGAGGCCAAGATCCCGCCGCTGCCCTCGACGACGTCCTAGCTACCTATCTGGAGTGGGAGCGCCAAGATTTCGCAGAAGCCGTTGAGGGCATCCGACACGGGTACGAAGATGTAAGAGCCGGACGCACCAAGCCTGCTACAGAGAGTTTCTCGCCGATCTGCCGCAAGCATGACCTTCCGCGTTGAGACAACGGCAGCAGCTGAACAAGAAGCAGATGCAATCCTTGACTGGCTGCTATCCGAGCATGCCGGAGACCCTGCAATACGTTGGTTCTTGGCGCTGCACGATGCGATTGCATCGCTTGCTGAATTTCCAGCCCGATGTGCTCTCGCGCCAGAAAATTCCGCATTTCCTTTTGAAGTGCGCCAGCTGCTCTACGGCCACGCATCCCACGTGTACCGCATTCTTTTCACGATTGAGGGACGAACGGTGTACGTCCTGCATGTGCGCCATGGCCGTCGCCAGCCGCTTAAAACAGTAACCGCGCTAGTCCTTCAGCAACTGCCGCGCAATCACCAGGCGCTGTATCTCGCTCGTGCCTTCGCCGATCGTGCACAGCTTCACATCGCGATAAAACTTCTCTGCTGGATAATCTTTGATAAACCCATATCCGCCGTGAATCTGCACGCCTTCGTTGGCGCACCTGACCGCGACTTCGCTCGCATAAAGCTTGGCCATCGACGATTCGAGAGTAGTCTTCATTCCTGCATCCTTCATCGCCGCGGCCCGCAGCGTCAGAAGTTTAGCCGCTTCGATCTCCGTCGCCATATCGGCGAGCTTCCACTGGATCGCCTGAAATTCCGAGATTGCCTGCCCAAACTGTTTGCGCTCTTTCGAATACTTCAATGCCGCGCCGTACGCGCCCTCGGCCATGCCGAGCGAGAGCGCGGCAATCGAGATGCGTCCGCCATCCAGCACGCGCATCGCGTCGATAAATCCATTCCCTTCCCCGCCCAACAAATTCTCCGACGGCACAAAGCAATCTTCGAAAATCAGCTCTGCCGTGTCGCTCGCGCGCAGGCCAAGTTTGTTTTCTTTTTTCCCGGCGCGGAATCCCTTCATATCTTTCTCGACGGCAAACGCCGACAGCCCGTGCGTGTGCGCGGCGCGATCCGTAACCGCAATCACCACCAGCACGTCGGCGTAGTGACCATTGGTGATGAAGGTCTTCGAGCCATTGAGCACCCATCCGCCCTTGGCACGCGTCGCCGTCATGCGCGCGCTGCCCGCATCCGATCCCGCGGAAGGCTCGGTCAATCCCCACGCGCCGATGTATTCGCCAGTCGCGAGCTTTGGCACATACTTTTTTTTCTGCGCCTCGTTCCCCGCAATAAAAATATGGTTCGAGCACAGCGAGGTATGCGCTGCGACGATGATTCCCACCGATCCATCGACACGCGATAGTTCGGCGACGGCCGTCGCGTACTCAACATATCCCATGCCCGCGCCGCCATATTCCGGAGGAAAAGTCATCCCCATCAGCCCGAGCTTGCCCAGCTCTTTGATCGTGGCCAGCGGAAATTCGCAGGCTTCGTCCCAGCGCATAACGTGCGGCGCAATCTCGCGCTCGGCAAATTCGCGCACCGTTTTCTTGAGCTGCAGTTGCTCTTCGTTTAACTGGAAGTCCAAATATCCTCCGTCGGATCTCCGCGCTCCCTCTGACAAACGTTCCACTTGGGATGTGTCATCCCAAGCGGAGCGAAGGATCCGCAGTGCTCTGAAAATTTATGCTTGTATGCCGCGCGCGGGGATGGCGCAAAAAAATGGCGCCCAACTCGCCATTTAAGCACGGCCGCCGAACAATCGCGAATCCTCTTACCGACCGGTTGGTACGAAAGTTATGGAGTTCGACGCCAACCGTTCCCCGGCGAAACGGTTGGCGACCAAAAATCACTATTTTTCAGCAGGGTATCTACTTTCCGCGTGGTGATTTCCGGGGTATACTCTCGTAGCATATCGGAGTGCTGGGTTCTCGAATTCCCCTCGACGAACTGAGGCAATAGCTGCCTTTGTCATTTGTCAGAGGACCGAGGCGCGCTCCTCTCCCCCAGCTCACCGTACCCGGGCCAACTTCATGGATGAGCGCGACCGCAGACGCAACGATTCCGACAGCCCGACCATGCCGGGCGCTCGTCTGCCCAAGTCCGAAGACGCCATTGGCGCGGCCGCTCTAACTCCTCCTCCGCTTTCCAATGCGCCCGCATCCGACGCGCAAACCATCGGGCACGGCAGCGGGCTTCCCGGCCTCACCCAGGCTCTGCCCTACATGCGCCAAGGGTCGCCGCCGCCGTCGCAATCTACGCCCTCCGTTGCCGGCATCTCCGCCTTTCTCAGCCTGCAGCCCGGCGTGCTTTTCGGCGGACGCTACGAGATCCTCGGCATCCTCGGACAAGGTGGTATGGGCGCCGTCTACAAGGCGCGTGACCGCGAACTCGATCGCCTCATAGCGCTCAAGGTTATCCGTCCCGAACTCGCCACCGATCCCGCCATTCTTCAGCGCTTCAAGCAAGAGCTGATTCTCTCGCGCAACATCACGCATAAGAATGTCGTCCGCATCTTCGACCTCGGCGAGGCCGAAGGCATCCGCTTCATCAGCATGGAGTATGTCGACGGCGAAGATCTGCGCACGCTCTTGCGACGCGCCGGAAAATTCACGCCGAAGGAAGCAATCAGCGTCATTGAGCAGGTCTGCCGCGCTCTCGATTCCGCCCACTCCGAAGGTGTGATCCATCGCGACCTCAAGCCGCAGAACATCATGCGCGACCGCCACGGCCGCATCGTGGTTATGGACTTCGGCCTCGCCCGCTCGCTCGGCGATTCCGGCCTCACTCAAACCGGCGCGCTCGTCGGTACGCTCGAATACATGTCGCCCGAGCAGGCTCTCGGCAGCACGCTCGATCAGCGCTCCGACATTTTCAGCGTCGGCCTCATTTTCTTCGAACTGCTAACCGGTAAGGCTCCCTACCACGCCGATACCGCCATCGCCAGCCTGATGAAGCGCACGCGCGAGGAGGCGAAGTCCGCATCCGATGTCGACGCCTCTGTTCCCAAATCACTGAGTGCGATCGTCGGCCGCTGCCTCGAGCGCGAGCCGGCCAACCGTTATCACTCCGCCGTTGAACTATTGCAGCAATTGTCGACCTGGGAAGCCAACCCAAACATCAGCGCGGAAACTCTCTCGAAGATGATCGCGCATCCCATCATCCGCCAGTCGCGCTTCAGCCTCGATCTTCCGGGCAAGATCTGGATGTGGGTCGCCGGTGCCGTCCTCGTCGTCGCCCTGGCCACCTTCGCCGGACGCACCATGCTCAATCGATCCGGCCCATCGTACGGCCAGATGGCGCAAGGCATCCCCTCGCTTACCCAGGGGGAAATATGTAGCGATCCGCCGCTGAAACTCGTCGGCGATCAAAAAGCGCTAGGCTACGTGGCTGACGGCATTCAGGAAGCGCTCGCGGCCAAGCTGTTTCAGCTGAAGGAAGTCCACCTCGCATCCTCGGATGCGGTCGAGCAGGCGGCCGCCAAGAATCTGCCTCTCGCCAAGCTCGCCCGCGAACTCGGTGTCAATCTCGTGCTGCAAGGCATCATTCAGGGTAACGGCGACGCCCTCCGCGTCACTCTCAGCCTCGACGATGCCACCACCGGCAAGCGCGTCTGGAGCCAGGAATTTCCCGGCGCCCCTGCCGATGTGCTTGCTCTCGAGGATCAGATCTACGGCACCGTCGCGACCGCGCTAGCCGTCAAGCCAACCGACGACGAGCAGGCTCGCGTCGGCGCTCACCCCACAGAGAACGTGAAGGCCTACGATCTCTATCTGCAAGGCCGCAACGCGCTGCGCAACGGCCATAATCAGGAAGCCTATCGCCAGGCTGTAGGCCTATTCGAGCAAGCCATCGACAAAGATGCGAACTTCGCTCTGGCCTATACGGGCCTCGCAGATTCAAGCGTGCAGATGTATCAGGAAACCAAGGAAGGCATCTGGGCGCAGAAAGCCACACTGGCCGCGCAGCAGGCCGAGCGCCTCTCCGGCAACCTGCCCGAGGTTCATCTGTCGCTCGGCAACGTTTATTCCACCACCGGGAAGAATGCCGAAGCCGTCACCGAGCTGAAGAAAGCCCTGCAACTGGCGCCCAACTCCGACGAAGCCTACCGCCATCTCGGCGACGCTTACAGCCGGACGGGTCAAAGTGACGACGCCATCGCCGCCTTCCAAAAGGCGGTCGCCGCCAACTCTTATTACTGGTCAAATCACAACGCCCTCGGCAATGCCTACTGGGGCCTCGGCGATAACGCCAAGGCGCTGCCCGAGTTTCAAAAAGTCATCGAGCTTTCTCCCGATAGCCCGATCGGCTACGAAAACATCGGCTCCGTCTATCTTCGTCAGGGAAAGTGGAGCGAGGCCATTCCGCAATATCAAAAAGCGCTCGCGCTGGCGCCCGATTCCAGCACCTACTCGAACCTCGGCACCGCCTACTTCTACCTGAAGAATTACGACCAAGCCACGAAGATGTACGAAAAAGCAGTCGAGATGACCCCGAACGATGAAGTGCTGCTAGGCAATCTCGGCGACGCCTACCGCTGGTCAGGACACTCCGATCAGGCTGCCACCGCCTACAGCAAGGCCATCGCACTCGCCTTCCAGGAGCTGCAGATCGATCCGCGCTCCGCCTCCGCCATGGGCGATCTCGGCCTGCTCTACGCCAAGAAGGGCGATGCCGCGAACGCCGTGCAATACACGAATCAGGCGCGAGCCATCAAGCCAGATGATTTGTATTTGATGTATTCGGAAGTTCAGGTAAAGACGCTGATTGGAAAGCCGGACGAGGCGTTAAAATCACTGCGGCTGGCGCTGGATAAGGGTTACCCGGCGCAGGAGGCCTGGAACGATCCCGAGCTGCAGAAGCTCCAGGCCCTGCCGGAATTCTCCCAATTGGTGAACCGGAAAAAATCCCACTAAGAATTAAAGCGGTTCTTCCACATCTTGCGCCGCGAGATCAGCCCAACCAGCCCCGTCACCATCAATCCAATCGTGCTCGGCTCCGGAACAACTCCCGTTACGTTCGGGCTGCCATGTCCGTTAAAGGTCAATCCGCCCGGCCAGCAGCTCTTGTCGAGGCAGCTGAAGGTGATGCCGAAGTTCTGCCCGTTATGGATTCCTTGATCCTTCCACAACGCGCGCCCACCGTTCGTCAGCAAAATTTCCACAGAACCGTTCTTCAGCGTTTCGGTAGTGCAGCTGGAGAACAGATTCGAGTGGCAGCTGATGTCCGCAGCCGGCTCGCCGGTTTCAATCAGCGTCAGCGAATTCCAGTTCTTTCCGCTCTGGTTCGTGAAATAGAGCGTGCCCGATCCGCCCTCCGGCACGCTGAAGCTGAAGTTGAAGCCAACGCCCTGGCACTGTGGGCATTGCGTCTCGGCTTGCGCCACGCCCTTAATGATAATTTTCGGGTCTTGAACGCCATCGGCAAAGGCCATCATCGACCCAACCATGAGCAACAATGCTATGCCGCACCACTGAGAGATTTTCATCGAAGTTTTCCTGTTCAAAGGAATTTAGCCGGGATTTTCCCCGGCTTTCAGGGGAGTGCGCCGAGCGTAGCTCCTTCAATCGCGCCGGTCAAGGATAAACAAACACTTGCAAGAAAATATTTGTTGCCACATGCAAAATATTGCTCACACCTCATGCAACTGTGCAAACCTGTGCAGCTTGTGCGCGTCACATGCTGCAGGATATTGCGCACCGCCTCGGTAACCGCATGTGCCCGGCAACAAAAAAGCCGGAACCCGAAGGCTCCGGCTGTCCAGTTGGTTGTGTGCCCGGATAGACTCTGCAGAAACTCAGGATTGAACTTCTTTAAATCCTGGGGCGCTTATCGGCGCACCGATACGATGCGCTTTCGCGACCCGAAGTTGGCGACTCGCGCCCGCAAGACTACGCGCTCCGCCGCGGCCGCACCGTCAAGTCTCGCACCTGCGCCAGAATGCTCGACATCTGCATCCCGTTCAGCTGCGCGATAAACGGCATCATTTCCGCCACGAATTGATCTTCCATCAATTCGCGCACCTCTTCTTGCCGGCTCCGTTCTCCGCCTGAGAGCAAATCAGGCACGGTGACCTCAAGCGCCCTCGCCAGTCGCTCCAGCGAAGATAGCGTCGGAGTCGCCTTCTCATTTTCAATTTTCGAAACGTAGGTTCGCGGCACGGACATGCGCAGCGCCAGCTGCCGCTGACTCAATCCATTGCGCAGCCGCAACGATCGGATCGAGTGCGCCAGCCGCAAATGCCCGCGTCCAGTCGAATCCATATGCACCGGCATCACCTCCGGCGCCTGCGTCATAGCGGAGATCTCCGCCACGTCCTCATCCAACGAAAGATGACAACGGCGGCAAAGACTGTTAGATGTGCGGAATTGCACGAGAGAACAACGGTCGCACCGTACAACTTCCCGTGAGTCCACGGGGGCTAATGTAGTGGCCATTCAGGTTTTGCGAGTGCCAGAGCGGGGGCTACTCTCAAAGCCAACTGTTGCGTAATGTGCGGGATGCACCCTGTGGAAGTCAAGCGAAAAGTGCGAGTAAGTCAAGCGCTTATGTAAAGGAAGAGGATTCAAGCGAAGAAAACGCCGGAAAATAAAGCGGTTCATCAGTGGCGGGGGAAAAAGCGGGAAGAGCACGGCTTCAGCCTGTGCCGCCAGAAGCCAATAGGGACGCGGCCTTCAGCCCCTGAGGTAGTTGCGGCGGACTCTTTCTCTTCCTTCAGTCGATAGCCCGAAGAAACAGAATCCGCGATTAGCGCGACTCCGCGCGATGTTTACTAACTGGATTCGCAGCCATTTTGTACACGGCGAGTATTGACTGGCCGATAGAGACGAGTGGCCCATTCTAAAATTTCGCGTTCTACGATCCCAGCCTTTTTCTTGCCGCCGCAGTCGAAAAGTGGGATAATGCGCGGCCAAGCTTTTCGCCTCTCCGAAGAGTTGCTCCCGCCCATAGAGACGCAACACCCCCTGAGGCGAATTCCAATTTCAAATCTTTTGGAGGGATTCACAAATGTCAAAGTCTCGTTGTTTTCAAGTGATAACTCTGTTTGCCATAGTTGCCTTCGCCGTTTGCAGTCAGATGGCATACGCCCGCCCGCGTGCGGCAGTCGCCCAGCACTCGCAAGCTCTACCTGCCACCTATCCCGCTCCTGGCCTGTACGGTGTCACGCAGGCATTTGCCGGCAGCCCCTATAACCCTAATCAGCCAGGTAATGGTTGGACTAACAACACCGACGGGGTCGAACTGTGGCCTTGTTTCGGCGATGGCGGCGGCAACGGCAATTGTCCCAGCATAGGTAATCCTGCGATTGGATTCGGTGGAATAGCGATTGGGGACCCTTTTTTCACCTGGTCGTTGGCGGCCTGTGATGGAACCACCAACGGGACCCAAAATCCCTACACCTGGGACCAGGGGGCAACGTGGAACCCTTATGCCATAAACGGCTTCTACGTTCCTTGCGGTCAAATCACCACTTTTTACCAGGATTATGCGAACGACAACACCGACGAAATCCTTTGGAGGGCCCAAGTCACTCAGGGATTGAACGTCATTGCGGATACAGGCACTCAGGATTGGGGCCCCAATCCGTACGGAGGTGGCGAGCTTATAGTCTTTTACCAGGACTTTAACTTCGGCGCGCTGGGCGATACTGGCCCGAACAACGGCAACTGCGTTCCCAATTACAACTACCCCGATACCATCCCACCTGCTCTAAGCTATCCGGTCATTACCGCAGGGGGCCACACTTGTGTTGACCCAGTAGCGGGGCCGGCCACCTTGTCCGTGGTGACCTCGCTCGCTACCCCGACGTGGACCTGCAAAGACGAACGAAGCGTTGTCACGTGCAAGGTAAAATACGTCACGGTGCACTCGCTGAAACAAGAATGGAAGATTTACTTGCAGTAGGCCCTGCCGGGCGAATGGCCCACTCAAGCCCGCTTTTGGCTTGAGTGGGAATATTCAGATTTCCCCAACTCTGTCATCCCGCCAAAGCGATGATCTTCGAAGTGGAGAGCCTTCCTGAGCGTAGCCGAAGGGGATCTTGTGTTTAATTTTGCATCGAGCGGGTGGCTCATTCTAAAACTTCGCGTTCTTTACGAAATTAGAGTGGGGGCGAAACGTGTGGCCCAGCTTGGTTACGCCCAAATGAATGAGGCGTGGGCCGCTCTGCGCTTCTCTCTCGGTTGCGATTCAAACTAGCTCCTGGGAACGTTCCGCCTGTCCCCGAATTTCCCGGCCAACTCAACCCGAAAAACGCGACTTCCTGTCTACAGGCACAATGTCCTCGGGTGGACCATAACCGCGATCGTGTGCCTGATTCGAGACCGCATATAGCTTCAGGTCGCTCAAACTCCATCGACTGGAAATGGGTGGTCTCCCGCAGGCGCAGTACAGCGTCCATTCATCTGCGAATCCTTCAGCCAGCGGCATCAAGTACGACCCGTTACGGTACGGGCTGAAGCCAGGCAAATATCGAGTCAAGCAGTTTGGACACTCAACGCAATGGCGAACACGGGAAGCCATGGCATGTTTCGGTGAGCTCCTTCGAGGGCTCTTCCCACTAGTTCTTGCCGTGAATATTCTGGGTCACGTCGATATTCGCGTGACCCAGAATGTCGCGCAAAAGCTCACATCTTTCGCCTTGGCGCATGGCTGAAATGCATGGTGCGCAAGCTCAGAAAATGCCTTGATCGTGGATTGAGCAGTGTGCGGACCTCGGCGAAAGCTGCTTGCCAACATTCACCGCGGGTAAATTGATTTCCGGACGCGTAAGTACGACGTCTGCAACCGACTTGCCCATGTCTTCGTTTACCGGGGTTGCCAGAAAGGCGTGGACGACATTTTCCGCGCGCGGCCCGGCCATCTCAATCGCCATACCCGCGATTTGTCCGCTCTCATTGATGTTGCTAGCCGAGATTACGAAAAGGTGGGAACTTGCCGGAAATAGAGTGTTAAGGTCGGTCGTCACGCCGTTCTGCCAGATGAGGCCGCGGGACCAACTGGCGCCGTTGTTGGAGTTAAAGGAACTTCCCACCGCTTGGCCCCGGTTGTTGATGCTGGTGGCAAAGGAGGCAATATCTCCCGGCAGAAGGGGGCCGAGGCTTGTGACTGTATTGTTCTGCCAAAGAGCGGCCAAGGGCGTGCCGTCAGAGTTAACGGCTTGCCCAACGATTTGGCCGTGGCTGTTAATGGCGTAGGCTATGGCGCCCGGATCTCCGAGGTCGGGAAGCGCGGTGGCAGTGCCGTTTTCCCACACTACGCCGTAATTCGCCGCGGTGCACGTTCCCGAGTAACCTACGGCTTGACCTTGATTGTTGATGCCGTAAGCGACCCCGTCGGGATCGCTACCGATCGTAGGAAGAGCTTGGGCTTTGCCTTTGTCCCACAACACCGGCAGGTCGATCCGATTATTGGTGATGCCAGGCGGGCACGTGGAGTCCACGACACCATTTTCCGCGTATCCTGCGACTTGTCCGCGGTTATTGATGGCACTGGCCTGCCCGTTATTCCCGCCCACCGTTGGCAGAGCGCTCATGACGCCGTTTTGCCAAAGAAACGGAAGACACGTAAGGTGTGTGCCGAAGCCGCAAAGGTCTTCGCCAGTGGGATCTGGAACAGACGTTTCGGACATACCGACCGCTTCCCCGGGGTCGTTGATTCCGTTCCAATTGATCGAACTGTTCATTCCTCCAAGCGTGCCGAGTTCGAGGTTGAGGTCGCCGGCGGTGATCCTCACGGTGCCTGCCACAAGGTGGGCGGAAAGGGAAACGCTAAAAGGATCCAGGCGCTGATCCATGATCTCTGTCCAGCCGTGATTATTGAGGCCCATGACCATCCCCAGGTTGTCAGGGTGCCGAACGCCCAAATCCTGAACTTTGTAGCTCGCTTGCGCGACCGCATTGCTGAAGCAAGCCAGAACCATCGTCGCGACCCCGAGTATCCAGAAATTCCGCAACTGTCTAAGCGTGATCATATGTCCTCTTTCCTCCGGTAAAGTCGTGGTGCCGGATGTACGAATTAATATCGACTGGCGATTTACGTCAGCTACACTCGGCGCTCTGACAGTTAGCCTGCGATTGAGAGCAGAATTGGCTCACAAATTCACAAACCTCCTGCTGAGTCAGAACTGAGGGAGCATGTGGTCTTCCAAGTTGATAACGATTACGTGAGACAACAGGACCAACACTTCAGAGTTCGAAAACCAGTGGCGGACTAACAACCACATGGGACGATCCCAAAACGGCTAGTACGACTATTTCTCCAACTTTCCATACAAACGCTGGCGAGAGGTTACGAGATTCGAGAACACCAGCAGCCAAGTCAGGATGTTCGATTTGTGATTGATTTTCAGGTGACTTAACATACATACTGGTTGGTATGTTGGCAGCGCGCAAGAGTTCGAGGCAGAGGTTGAAACCTGGAGCGACCAGGCTGCGCAATTCTGGGCGCACGCGCGAGCGCTTGCTGCAAGCGGCATCCCGCGAGATCTACCGAGCGGGATTCCAAAGTGCCAGCCTGGACACCATTCTGGCCGTAGCTGGAGTCACGAAGGGCGCGCTGTACTACCACTTCGACAGCAAAGAAGCTTTGGGACACGCCGTCGTCGATGAGGTCATCGCCCCCGACGTCCACGGCAAGTGGGTGCGACCTTTCCAGTGCGGCAAGGACCCTATCGACGCTTTGATCGGCGCGGTGCGACGTATACCCGTTCGGCCCGCGGATGTGCGGGGCGGCTGCCAACTGAACAATCTGGCGCAGGAAATGTCTCCTCTTGACGCGGGATTCCGGAAGCGGCTGGCGGCAATCTTCGATGCCTGGCGGGACGCCGTTGCCTGCGCTTTGCAAGAGGGCCAAACCAACGGAAGCGTTCGCCGCGACGTGGAACCCGCTGACGCCGCCGCCTCGCTGATCGCCATGGTCGAAGGCTATGGGTCGCTGGCAAAAAATGCTCAGGACCCAAAAGTGATGAAAGCGGGGATCAGAAACGTCGTGGCCTGGGTGCAGTCCATGCGCGCGCCGGGCAACCGCAAGCGAGTCTGATCGCATCAGTTGCAACAAGCGGTTGGCGCTGTTACATACCAACCGGTTCGTATGCTCGGAGGCTCAGCATTGTGATCGGCGAAGCGCTTCAAATACAGCATGAAAAGGAGAACAAAAATGACAATGACAGGGACAATAACGACGACCGCAGTGTCGCGCCGAAATTTGCTCGCAACCTTAGCCTGCGCGCTGGTTGGAGCCATGGGCCTGCCTAGACCGGCAAGTGCCAGCGCATCGGCAGCGCAGAACTCCACGAACGAGGAGATTGTCCGGAAGTGGTACGCAGCCTGGGAACAGAAAGACTGGGGCCCCGTGGATAGCTTGCTCGCCGACAACTTCACCTTTTCAAGCGCGGCCGGCGACGACCACATCAGCAAGAGCGCTTTCAAAGAGCAATGCTGGAAAACGCAGATCAACTTCATTAAGAATTTTGAGCTGGAGCGGGTCTCCACCGGCGCGGACGACGCGTTTGTGAAATATCTTTGCCACACCACAAACGGTAAATCATTCCGCAACGTGGAGTACATCCGCATCAAGAACGGACAGTTGCAATCCATGGAGTGTTATTTCGGCGAGCAATCCAGCTTTCCGTCAGCCGTGAGCACTGGGCAGAAGTAATCTACGTGTATGGAAAGTAAGGCGCAGGGTACCGATCTGCCGAAATTACCGGTGATGCTGAGTCCACGGGACTACGCTCTTGCATCGACAGCGGATGAGTTCTGCGAAGCCGCAGATACTCCATTGCTTCCGCTAATCCGAGGTGATGCTGCAAACCTCATGCGAGTCGTGCGGCAGTTGGAGGTTATAGCAAAGAGTATCGCGAAACAACAAGCGCCACGAATCGCGTTCAAGGCCAAGGGTAGAATCCTGCTCTTGGATTTAGCTGACATCCTGGCAGTGCAAGCCGAAGGCAATTACGTTTCACTGCAACACCGACTGAATGCCTATTTAGTGCACGAGTCCCTCTCGTCCATGGCGGAGAAGCTCAAACCCTACGGTTTTATTCGCATCCACCGCTCCGTAGTCGTGAATATTTCGGCCGTGGAGGAAATCCAACCCTTACCGACGGGCGAGTACAGGCTGCGTGTAAAAGGTGGGAAGGAATACCTGGTAACGCGTACATACAAACACAACCTCAGAGATCTGGCTCAGCTGTGGGTAGGCTCAGAGCGCCTTTGCGGCTAACGGACAACAAGAGCCGGGTTAAGATTCTCCCCAAATCTGTCATTCCGACCGGAGAAGATCATCGCGAAAGCGATGATCTGCGGAGCGGAGGGACCTGCTGTCTCCGAATCTCTAGCAGTTCCGAGGGTGGCCCATTCTAAATTTCGCGTTCTCTGCGAAATTTAGAGTGGGGACGTTGGAGACTGGTGGACGGGTGGGTGGTCCACCATCCAGACAGTTTTCCCAAGTACATGCTAGGAGCGTTACTCTGTACTCTTTGCGGCGAGCTTGACCCAGTCTACTACTCCGTCGAAATCTCGGGATTCTAGCTCCCACATGTGATCATTAAAGAAACCTTTCGCTCCACGCGTGAAAGTGCTAGTGGTTGCAAGAATACCCTTGGTGGCTTTTTCGTGCACTTTAACACCATAAAGTGCCCGAACTAACTCCACGCCGACTTTATGTGAAGGGTTATACCGCTTGCATTCGATCAGGAAACGAACGCTTGCCTCGATCTTCCGCACTGCGACGATGTCTCGTCCTCCATCCTTTGTCCTTGCCGTAAGTTCGGTTTCATATCCCAAGTTCCGCCATATTTCGGCGACTAGCTCTTCAAACTGGCGCGAGTCGAGTGCCAGCAATTCCTGCGGTCTAATCTTTACATCCCGGATCAGCCGCCGGAAATCGATGCAGACGGGAATGATCTCTGGCGCAATGAGAAGCTCACCTGAGAATCCGCCGAAAAGGGCATGGGGGTGGCGACCGTGCATAATTATGTCGCTTCGTCGTCGAGCTCCAGCTCGCTTCCGACCAGCTAAAGCTCGGCTCATCCACGGATCGCCGGGGTAAGTCACAGCGTGCATTCTAGGCCGATTTGGATTTTTCACTATAGAAAATAATCGTCAACGGCTCATTGGTGGACATAGATCAATTCTGGTACCATCATTGGCCTTGGGCTCCCAAGAAAGAACGTTCATGACGCCCGAACTTCAGTCGATTGTAGATAACCTAAGAGAACTTCATCCGCCGTTCTGGAGAGACCCCGGCTATGTGATAGCACTGTTCACCGCTATAGCGGGGCTTATTTATTCATACAAGGCCTTCAAGGAAGCGGGCAAAGCGTTCCGCGAAGCCAGGAGCGCTAAGGAGGCTGCAACTGCGGCTGGAAGGACTGTTAAAATTCAGACAGTAACGATTGAGTTGACCGAGGTCACTCAGATGCTCGATCGCATAGAACCAGGAATGCTGTTCCGGGAGGCCCGTGACCTGCTTGCTGAAGTCCAACGCCGCGTACGCAGACATGTTGCCCCATTCGCAGAACATCCACGCCTGTCGAGCGCTATCAAGACGACATTACAAGCGTTAGAGGCGGCGCACAGATCGCTCAAGGATGCTCGCCCGGCTGATGCGGCTAGGGAAGCGGAGGCGCCTAATGCGGTCTATAACGCAATCGAAGATGATTTCGCGACAATCAATAACTGCGTGGCCGACCTAATGGGCTTGTTCGAGAAGGTGACGCTAGGTCTCGGAGATAGCGATGGCGAAGCTTGAGGGCAGCGACCTGAACGAACTGCTGCAGTTCATTCAGGATCTTACGGGACTGACGGCAGATGGACCATTGAAATGGGCCCCTGCAACTCCAACCACGTACGTCACGGATACGAACCTAGGGGCTAGCCGCGCAAGACTCGCGCTGCAAAAGTTGGAGAGGGCGATTCCGTCAGCCACAATTGCAGGGATCAGTACGCCACGAAGAAAGGTCGTTTACATCCTGCAAGCATTCGAGATGCCGGGTGTAACACTGAGGGTAACTATTGACGGCGGCGAAGATCCTAACGTGAACGAGCGTCTGCGCGGTTTGTACGATCTGGTCGATACAGGTGTGAAGCGTTCAGGGCTGGATTTTTTGCAGAAGATTCTCCCGCACTAATGCACCCCGGTTTCACACCGCGGAAGTTTCAAAATCGCGAGCAGTTGGGCAGGGAATAAACCGTGGACCGACGGGGTGTCCATCCCTTCACCGCTCTCTTTCAGGTGAACGTCCCGTCTGCCCCTGCATTTCTCTCCCGCATTTCCCGATATCATTAACCTATGAACATCAACCGCTCAGACCCCGGATGGAAACTCCTGACCGAGTTCACCCAATCCGAAAGTCTGCTAAAACATGCGCTCGCCGTCGAGGCCTGCATGCGCGCCTACGCCCGCAAAGCTGGAGCCGACGAAGATCTCTGGGGCGCGGTCGGCCTTCTCCACGACTTCGATTACGACAAATATCCCAGCCTCGAAGACCATCCTTATAAAGGCTCCGAGATTCTGAAAGAGCGCGGCTACTCCGAGGAAATCCGCCGCGCCATCCTCTCCCACGCCGAATACACCGGCGTAGCGCGCGTCTCCCCGATGGAAAAAACTCTCTTCGCCTGCGACGAACTCGCCGGATTCATCACCGCCTGCGCCCTGGTCAAGCCCGGAAAATCGCTGGCCGAAGTCGAAGCCCCCTCCGTCAAGAAGAAGATGAAAGACAAAGCCTTCGCCCGCAGCGTCCACCGCGAAGACATCCTCCAGGGAGCCGCCGATCTAGGCGTAGACCTAGAGACCCACATAGCCTTCTGCATAGAAGCCATGAAGGCAATCGCCGAAGAACTAGGCCTGGACGGCTCCGCCGCCAAATCCGCCTGATTGCGGCTCGTGTGTCCTAGTGGTTTGGGAGACATACCGAGTGACTTCTTTAATTATTATGGCTCTGCCTTTTGGTGGCACAGCGGCACTACCTGCTGGATCGCTCTCAACTATCGGCTCTCCGCCATCCGCCGATACACCTCCAACCACTGTCCCCGCACAACGTCCCAGGTATATTTTTGCGATTCAGCATGAGCATTCTCCGCCAAGCGCTGAGCCAACCCCTGCTCGCGCAGCAACCGAATCACATTCGCCGCCAGCGCCTTTTCATCGCCGACCGGCGAAAGCAATCCCGTGCGCTCATGTTCCACCAGATAAGGCATGCACTCCGGCGAAGTCGTCACCACCGGCGTGCCCGCTCCGAACGCTTCAATAATCGACACCGGCATGTTGTCGAGCCATGACGCGTTGATAAAAATATCCGCCTGCTCGTAATACTTTCCAATCTCGTTACGCGAAGCCACGCCAGTGAAATTCACTCCCTCAAGCTTGAGATCACTCACTAGCCTGCGAATCTCCCCTTCCAGCGGTCCGCCTCCGACCAGGTCAAGTCGTGCCTGCGGATATATTTTTTTCACCTCAGCAAAAGCCCGCACCACCACGTCCACGCTGTAGTACTGCGAGAACCCTCGCGTACAAACCAGATGCGGCCGAAGCGGATCCCGCCGCCGATAACGGAATTGCGATAGATCGACAAGATTAGGAACTATCGCGGCCAGCAAACCAAATTCCCGGAAGACATCGACCAGATAGCCCGATGGCACAACAATTTCATCGACGCGCGACAGCACAAACGGCGCCGACCGAAAGCGTTTCATATGGTCGCGCGCCTCTCCGCTGTGATAATGAATCAGCGTCTTCTTAGCGCGCAACCTCGCAAGAAAAACAGCCGGAGCGGGAGCCAACAAAAACGACCAATAGGACGCCGAAAAAATATGCACAACGTCTACATCCCGCAGCCCGCGCCACAAATCGCGAAAATATAGCGGCTCGCGCAACAGCGTCCGCAACCCGCGAATGCCCGCAGACCAGCGCAACGCCGTCGGCAGCAGAGGGTCCACAGCGATGAAGCTCATCTCGATATCGGGGTCGTCCTTCCAAAGACGCACCAGCAAATCGGCCTGCGCCGATTGCCCGCCAACATAATTCAGACTGGCCGCGACAATGGCGACCTTTAGCCGTTTCTTCGAGCTTCGGTTTTCGGCCGCCATGTTTCCGGTGAGGTCCTCACGCCTTTCTTTTCGAGCAGCTCTCGATAACAGGCTTCATAGAGAGCGCGAACATTATCGAGGCCGAAATTATCCTGGGCAAACTTGCGCGCATTGTTACCGAGTTCGCCGCGCAATGCAGGAGTAGACAGCAACCGCTCAAGCGCCGCCGCGAACCTCGCTTCATCTCCGGCAGAGACAAGCTCTCCGCGATTTTCGTTGACCAATTCGACATTTCCGCCGACGCCGTAAGCCACCACCGGCAACCCAGCCGCCATAGCCTCAAGCAGTACGTTCGACAGGCTCTCAGAATCCGAAGTGAGCACGGCAACATCAAGCGCAGCCATCACTGCGGGAATATCCCGGCGATCTCCAAGGAAGCTCACGCGATCGCCAATCCCCAAAGCCTCCGCCTCCCGTTCGAGTTCCGCACGCAGCGGCCCGTCCCCCGCCAAAACAAATTCAACTTCCGGCATGTGCTGATTGATTCGCGCTGCGATGCGCAGAAATCCCGAGTGATTCTTGTAGCGCGCATTCATCCGCGCCACCATGCCGACGCGCAACGTTCCTTGTCTTCGTGGCAAGGCTGCAGGAGCAGGCGCAAAAATCTCCGCCGGCAAAGCATTCCCAATCACGACAAGTTTGTCGCGCGATAATCCTTCCTCTGCCAACCGATCGGCCGCCGCCCGCGAGTTGCAAATCACCGCATCGCACCACCGAAGCACAGCCGCCTGCGCGCGAAATTGCCTGCGAGTCAAAAGATCGCCCAACTGCCGCTGGCTGCCAATCACCACCGGCACTCGCGCAAACCGCGCCGCCGGAATCAAAGTAAGGTTGGTATAAAAATCGAACGCATGCGCAATTTGAATCCGTTGCCGCCGCAATTCACCGCTAAGTTGTAGCCGCGTCCGCCACGATTTCAATCCATACAAATTGCGGCCTAGCCAAAATTCAGGGACCTCGCCAAACTGCTTGGCAAACGGTCCGATCTTCTGAATGCAGCCAAGATGAACGTCAAATTGTTCCGGACGAAGATTCTGTGCGAGTACTGAAAATTGCCGCTCGGATCCCCCTGTCTCAAAACTGTTAGTCATGAGAAATAGCCGGATTCGAGGATCGTCATCCGTTCGAGATTCCTGATGAACGGTCGACTCGCGTCCGTCCGTTGCGGACGAGGTCACCGCGTCATTCTCCCGCTGGCGCGGTCGCCATTAAAGGATTCGGATCGACGTTAACGCGGGAATCCGCCATAACCGGAAGCGAAAACAGTCCCGCAGGCTTGGTGAATTTCTCCAGAAAATTTCTGTGCCACAACTCGAACATCAGCAGTCGCCAGATGCGGCCCGTGAAAACTTTGCCGCCGTAAAGATGATCGTTCATCAACTTGCGAATTCCATCGGCATCGAAATATCCCCGTTGCAGCGTGCGCGGCTCCAGCAAAATCATGAGCACATCTTTCAACTCATTACGCATCCAGTGCACCAGCGGCAGCGCGAATCCCTGCTTCGGGCGGTTCAACGCTTCGAGAGGCACGCCCACCCGCTCGGCCAGCTTCCGCAAAATATATTTCTGAGTACTGCCTCGCAGCTTCCATTCCGGCGGCAGCCCCGTCACCCACTCGACAAATTCGTGATCGAGCATCGGCACGCGCACTTCCAGCGAATTCAACATGCTCATGCGGTCGACCTTCGTGAGAATGTCGGCGACCATATAGGTCTTCGTGTCCACGTAAAGCAACTCGCTCACCGGATCGCTAGCCGGAGCCTGTGCAAAATATCGCATCATCACATTTTGCGGATCATCGCTTCGCCGCAACACCTGCCGGAAATCATCCGAAAGCAGCGGCCCGTCCCGCTCAAACGCCGGCACGAACGACAGCCCATCCACATATCGTTCCCGCCAAGGCAGCGTAACGTTATAGCTGAATTTCCGCCCGCTCATGAAACGCGGCATCAGACGAAACAACTGATCGCGATAAAACCGCCTCGCCCACTCCGGAATGTGCTCAAAAAAACGCCGATTCGAGTGAATGCGGTAACGATCGTATCCCGCAAAAAGTTCGTCGCCCCCATCGCCCGACAGCGCGACCGTCACATGCTGCCGCGCCATCTGCGAAACATAATAAGTCGGCAGCATCGAAGAATCGCCAAAAGGCTCTTCCAGCGAACTCGTCAGATGCTCGACAGTTTCGACCACGTTCGGCTCCAGAATCATCTCATGATGATCGGTGCCAAATTTCTGCGCCACGATGCGCGCATATTGCGCTTCGTTAAAATCGTCTTTCGTGAATCCAATCGAAAAGGTTTTGACCGGCCCCGAACTCGCCCGAGCCATCAGCGCCACGACCGTAGAAGAATCCGTGCCGCCGCTAAGAAACGCGCCCAGCGGAACATCCGAAATCAGTCGTATCCGTGTAGCTTCAAGCAGTCGGCTCTCCAGCTCCTCCAGACACTCTTCCTCGCTTTTCGGACGGTGCGTGTTATATCGCGGCAGATCCCAATACTGGCGAATCTTAATCTCGCCATTTTCAAATTCCAGCAAATGCCCCGGCGGCAGCTTCTGTATTCCAGTGAAAGCGGTGATGGGGTCGGGCACATATCCGTAATACAAATACTCAAGCAGCCCCTGCGCATTCACTTCCGCTAGCTCAGGAGCGACCGCCAGAATCGATTTAATCTCAGACGCGAAATAAAGCTTGTCTTTCAGCAGCGCGTAATGCAGCGGCTTCTTGCCCAGCCGATCCCGCGCCAGCACAAGCTTGCGCTTCGTGCGGTCATAAATGGCGAGGCTGAACATGCCGCGCAGTTTCGTGACGCAATCCGCGCCCATTTCTTCATAAAGATGAATGATGACTTCGGTATCCGTCTTCGTATAGAAGCGATGGCCGCGCTTTTCCAACTCCGGCCGCAGCTCCGGGAAGTTGTAGACCTCACCGTTGTAAACAATCCAGGCGCTGCGGTCTTCGTTAAACACCGGCTGATGGCCGCCGGCGAGATCGATAATGCTGAGCCGCCGCATCCCAAGCCCGGCGCCATCGGCAATGTAGAGCCCCTCATCGTCCGGACCGCGGTAGACGATCTGTTCGCACATGTGGTGCACAAGAGCTTCGGTGATATTGCTCTCGCGAGTTGCGCTCACCACTCCGGCAATTCCGCACATCGCTTGCTTCCTAACCTTTCACTGATACAGGAAGAGAATCAGACTTTTCCGACACCCCAGGCAAATCCCGCAACCGCCTGAATCGATAGTCGCGATACTCACCCGGGTCACCATCTTTTCCATCGCACGCCGCCAGGATGATATTCGCCATCTCCCGTGCCGAAACAAAGTGCAATGTCTCTTTTCGATCCCCTGCCTCGCTAACCAGTTCACCGAGAAATTTCTGGAACTCGCCGCCAATCACCGCATCCTTCTGCGTCGGATCCATACTGTGACAATGCAGCTTAATAAAGAGCCAATCCGGACGGCCTCCAACGTGAATTCCGGCCTGCTTCCAAAGCGCCAGCCGTTCAAGCGTCATCGGATTCGGCGCCGTGATCGCCCCTGTTTCAAACATCGGCCGAAACGTCCGCCGGCTGCGCGCAAGGTCCATCAGCAGCGGCCCCTGCACGATCAGCGGAAAAACACGCGGCGTACGACCGGCAGCTAAATCAATCCCGGTCTGATGTGGCGCCGCCTGATCAAGCGCCCCGCCACACTCATACATCGAATTTATCTTCGCCGTCTGCGCCGGATGAAATACTCCCGTCGGCAACGTGAAATCCGCATAGCATCCGGTTTCGGCAAGCAGTTGCATCTCTGAATCGACGCCGCAAAACCGCCCGCCGGCCGAATTAGCCAACGCAAAATTTCCATGCACAAAACAATAGCGAGGCTGCTCCGACCCCTCTTCAAAAGATAAACAGCGATGACGAAAAGCCAACCGGTCGCGAAACTCCGTCAGCACCCGCCGCGTGTTCTCCGCCGTATCCGCTTGCGGAATCCCATGATGCAGATGGATCTCAGTCTCTCCCCATCCCGAGTGGCAATGCTCGGCCAGAATTTCGACCAGGCCCTCGTCATACTGCTCGGCCGGATAAAAATAGGTGTGAACAAACGGCCGACCATCATGGTCGCGCCAGCGCTCCGCCGCTTTCGGATATTCTCGACTCCACCACTCCAGCCGCCGCTCCTGCTCCGAGCGCGCCACGCGCTTTTGCCCGTCTGAAGGATCGATGGCCGGCTCGAAATGATCGGCCACCGCCATAATCAGGTGCACCGGTTGGCGCACGGGAGCGCTCAGTGCCCGCCACGTCCCGCCCGGCAACACCTTTCTGGCATAGCTGATTTTCTTCAGGAGATTCATCTTGGGTGCAAGCCAGCACTCTTACTACGCGAGGTCGAACTCTAGATCGAACTCCAGATACACCGAGCAACATCGCTCAAAGCGACGAGCTTGCTCGCGCCGGCTTGCGTCCCCGAACCGCAATTGAAGACTCGCCCACGCGCATGTCTTCCATCCCCATTGCCTCAAACCAGCGAAACACTTCTTCGTACGTATGCTTCGATTGATACTTCGGAGAATACCAGTCAAAGGTGTCCAGCAAGCGCGCCTCAGGATCCTTCTGCCGATTCACCGGAAACACATGATGAATCGCACCCGCCGCCGGACGTCCCAGCAGAGGCACATGCCCCAATCCGCGCTCAAGATTGTAAAAAAACGGTACCGCCACTTTGAGCACGCCGTGCAATGTTTCTGGCTTCATCTTGTGTGTGTAGCGCCGCCAGAAATCGCTGAAGCGATACCACTTGTTGTATCCGCTATACAGCCAGACCGAAAGAATTCCCCCTGGCTTCAGATACTTGTCGAGAGACTTGACCGCAGCCTGGCAATCCGGCGTGTGATGCAGCACGCCCACGCTGTAGATGATGTCGAAACTCTCCGGGGCAAACGGCAAAGCAAAAGCATCCGCTTGAAAAGCAGTAAACTCGCGGTCCGCCAAATTGATAGCTGCCACTTCTGCGGCCGCGCTCAAATCGACTCCAACCACGCGCGCTCCCCACCGCGTAGCCACCTCAGCGAAGCGTCCCATTCCGCAGCCCACATCGAGCACCAGCTTTCCTTGCAATTCCTCCGGCCGCAAACTTGTCTTGATGCGAAAATGCCGGTCCGACTCCCGCACCTCGTCGTGGTCAAGCTGCGTCTTCTGATAACGGTGCCATTGAAAGCCAAAGCTGGCAGCGTAATGCTGCGCGTCGACAAAACGCGCGATGCCCTTTACGTTCGGATAAGCACGCTTGCATGCCAGACATACATATCCTTGCGCCTGGTCGCTTTCAAGTTTCCCTCCGCAGTCCAGGCAACGCAAAATAGCCTGCAAATCAGCGGACAGGGGTGACTGCACCTGTTCTTCCGTAGTCGGCATAAACCTCCAGGAAATGTCGTGGCTTCTTCGGAGGCAGAACCGCTGATGGTCCCGTCTCTCTTTCTTTCAACGTCTGCAACAAGGTCGCGGTAAACGCCACGGCAAAATACGAGAAAAACTGATAGGCCTCCGGCGCAAAGCACGCCCCTACGACAAAACCAATCAGCGAACTGTGCAGCGCGCCCACGAATAGCACCGTATGCTCGTCGAGATCCGTGGCCTTTCGCATCACCTTGAGGTTCTTAAATCCGCAGCGAATAAACATCAGATAAACAATCAACGCCGGGATGCCGCCTTCCACGCCCATCTGCAAATATGTCATGTGAACTTCGTGCCAGATCAGCGAGTAGGTGAGAAAGTTGTTGGCGCCGAGCCCAAACAGAGGATAGTGGATCATCCCGTCGACTGCCCGCTCCATCAGGAACATGCGATCCTGATAGGAACCATAGGCTGATTCGTCCGTCGTGCTGTCGCCGCCCAGAGCTTGAAAACGGTCATACAGCTTGCCGCCTGCCAGGCCAAGCAGCAGCATACCCGAAAGCAGCACTGCGATGATCAGACCTGGACGTTTGCCCTTGATGCCAAAATGATAGAGGGTGACCGTGCCCGAGATCACGAGGTTTAGAAACCCTGCACGTGAAGCGGTAAGAAAAAGGGCCGCGAGCATGATCAACATCCCCAGCGCCCACAAGCACTTCTTAAACACATTCTTGCTCGTCACCAGGAAGGCGAGTAGAAACGGCAGCGTCAACACGATCGCAAATGCGAGATCGTTGGGATTCGAATAAATGCCGCCAATCACACCCTCCAACCGCGGCTGACTGTGCCCCTTGATGATCGAGATCAGGCAGATCACGGCAACCGACGCCGCCTGAATCTCAATGATAGTGCGCAGCCGCTCAAACGAAGTGATCAGCAGGAAGGTCAGCATCCATGCGATCCACACCTTCGAAAAATCGATGGTGTGATTGATCGCGCCGCCTTTCCATATCGGCGACAAAAAGCCGCTGACAAACATGAGCCCGATCAGCAGCAACAGCAGTTTGCCTTCTTTAGGTACGTCCTTGAAAGTACGCTTGGTCTTACCCAGGGCGGTAAACAATCCCCACATCGCGAGGATGGCGGTAACCTTGGCGCACGGAATATACTTCAGACCCGGAAACCAGTCTTCTGGCCGCGCGCAATACACGAAGAAGAATGCGCTAAGCCAGAAGAAGCCCGACTTCGTCGGGTCCGCGATCTTCGTGACCCGCCGCCAGGCTGGCAGTTCCGCCGCGTCAGTTATGTTGTCGCCGATAGCCACCAAAACCTCTTTTCGCTAACGCTCGGTAATTCTTACTGCGCGCCCCGCCGCAACAGCACCGTCTTCACCGTCTGAAACATGATCAGCAAATCGAGCCCGATCGAAGCGTTCTTGATGTAGAAAAGGTCGTACTGCAGCTTTTCGCGTGCATCCTCAATCGTGCTCCCGTACTTGTATTTAATCTGCGCCCATCCGGTAACACCCGGCCGGACCATGTGCCGCACCCCGTAAAACGGTATCTCTTTCGACAGCAGCGCGATGAATTCCGGCCGCTCCGGCCGCGGACCAACGAATGCCATATCGCCTTTCAGCACGCACCACATCTGCGGAATCTCATCGAGCCGCGTAGTCCGCAGGATCTTACCTACGCGCGTCACCCGTGGATCGTTGTCTCCCGCCCACTGTGCTCCGTTTGCCGCCTCCGCATCCTGCCGCATGGTCCGGAACTTCACCACCTTGAAAAGCTTGCCGCCCTTGCCCACTCGGGTTTGCGTATAAAAAACCGGCCCCTCCGAATCAAGCCGAACCGCCAGCATGATCAAGGGCAACAATGGCAGCGTAAGCACCAGGCCAATCAGCGAGATAAAAGTCGAGAGTACGCGACGCGCCGCTACAAAAACCGCGCTCCGTCGAAAGCCTTCGCCAAAGATAAGCCAGCTGGGGTAAAGATTTTCCACCTCGATCTTGCCCGACATTTTCTCCAGCCACGTCGTCGCTTCCTCGATCTTGATTCCCTGCATGCGCAATTCCAGCAGTTCCTGCATGGGAATCGTTCCACGGCGATCGGGCATAGCGACGATCACACGGTGAACCTTCTGCCGGTGGACGACATCCATCAGGTGCGCCGCCACAGAATCGCGCGTCACCGCGCCTTCCAGTTTGCCCGTCCAACTCGCAACCTCGACTCCGGTTTCCGGATTCTGCCTCAGGCCCTGCACCAGCCGCTGCGCGCGCTCCCCCGTGCCCAGTACGTACACACGCTCGACCAAAATCGGCAACTGCACCAGCCACGAAAAACCGATCCGCCATCCCACCAGCGCCACGGTGAGAATCAGCAGCCCCAGCGCCGATGAACTCCCGCCGAGCAGATAGTTCGGCCGCACATAGCTGATTGCGGCCATCAAAAAGGCCAGCAGCCCCGGCACCATCAGCAGCCGGAAATACAACTCGCCTTTCGTATTCAGCCGCGCCGTGTCGTACAGATCGAACCAATGTGAGCACAGCAGAACCACCCCGGTAAATATAAACAGCTTGAGCCATCCGCCCTCGTAGTTGAGCACCAGGTAGCTGTCTTCCCGAAGCGTGACCCACGCCGCCAGCAGGAACGAAGTCCAAACGATCAGCGCCTCTCCAAGCAGCAGGATGAGAGTGCGAATCGGGTAATAGACGTGAAAGAGCCGAATCACGAGAGCCTCGGTTCAACTCAGGCGGGACTACCCACCGTCTCGCCATAGTAGTACTTCGAATGTTGATGCTTGTCGGCCGGCGCTCCATTGAGCACCACACCGAGCAGCAGCTTGTCCGGAAATTCCTCGCGCGCGCGTCGCGCCAGATCCGCCGGCGTTGCGTTCGACCGCACCACCATCAGAATGCCGTCGCACGAGCCCGCTACCAGAGTCGCATCCGACACCGGAATCACAGGCGAGGTATCCATGATGACCCAGTCAAATAACGGCTCCACCCGCTGCAGGAAAAGCTTCAGACGGCCGTTGGCCAACAGCTCGGGAGCGCTCGACGCATTCTTTCCGGCAGGCAGGAAGAACAGATTCTCCATTGGCCCGCGTTGCAGCGCCGCGAACTCGTCGCATTCCCCAAGCAGATAGTCCGACAATCCTGGCGACTGCGGCGCTCCCAGATGGCGATGCATGCCGGGGCTGCGTAAATCGGCGTCGATCAGCAAAACACGGCGCCCATGCTGCCGCACTAGCACCTGCGCCAGATTCGCCGCCACAAAAGACTTCCCTTCCTTAGGAAGCGCGCTCGTCACCAGAAGACGTTTCAGCGGCATCTTTTCGCGGATCTGGTAGAGGCGCGAGCGCAAAGTGCGAAACTCTTCCGCCCCCGTACGGCTGTCATCGGCCTGAAAAAACAGCATGGTGCGCGGATCGGGGCTCCATTCCTTCTGCGGGCAGCGCGCCATCAGCGATTCATAATTGAATGCTGAATTCATCGTCATGGTCGTCATGGCCGGCATGGCGATTGCGGCCGGCGTATGCATCGATGGCATGCTTTCGCGCGCCTCGTTGCCCGGCTGCTCGAAGGCGGTCTCGACATGCGTCCCCGTCGATGTTGCTCTTTCTTGCTCGGCGCGTTTTAAAGCGTCATGGATACGGCTCATAGTTTCCTCTCCTTGGGGAGGTCCTGTTGTTCAGATTGACGCAGCCGGTCGGCCAGGGTTGCCAAAGTGCGCAAGGCGTCGACCAGATCAAACTTCTCCGAAGGCGGCACCGGCGCCGTCATCGATGCGGCGGCATTGCCATCGGCCAAATCAAAATCGCGTGCGACCGAATCCACCACTTCGACCGCGACCGTCTTCTTCTGGTCGACAAACGCGCTGACCAGGCAGTGCTCACAAAGCAGGTTGATGACTCGCGGTATCCCCAGCGAATAGCGAAAGATTGCCGTAGTCGCATCCGTGTCAAAAATCGGCTCGCCGTTCGATCCCGCAATCCGCAGCCGCTGCGTGATATACGACTTCGTTTCCTCGAGATTAAAAGGATGCGTCTTGGCGCGCAGCGTCAACCGCTGCCGCAGTTGCCTCAGCTGCGGCTGTTTCAACCGCTGTTCCAGTTCCGGCTGTCCCACCAGAACGATCTGTAGCAGTTTCTCGGTGAAGGTCTCAAGATTCGTCATCATGCGAATCTCTTCCAGCACTTCATCCGACAGATTCTGCGCCTCGTCGATCACCAGCACCGCCGTCTCCCCGGCGCGATAACGATCGAGCAGCCAGTTATACAGGCGCTGGAGCAGTTCGCTCTTCGACTTGGTATCGCAGGGGATGCCGAAATCGGCCATCATGTAGTCGAGCAACTGCGGCACATCCATGCGCGAGTTGAAAATGAAAGCGGTCGCCACCTGTTGCAGCCGCAACCACTCCATCAACTTGTTGATCAGCGTCGTCTTGCCCGTGCCCACCTCACCCGTCAGCAGCACGAAGCCTTTGCGGCTCTGTATGCCATAAGTCAGACACGCCAACGCCTCTTCCGTATGCCGCGTCAGATACAAATAACGCGGATCCGGATTGACGTTGAACGGGTTGGCCCGAAGTCCAAAAAATTCTTTATACATATTCTTACGCCAGACTTTCCTGAATTAAACCTCTACGTGTTCGTGATCCTTGGGAGCCGAACCATCTCTGCCCCAGAACCGCCGCCTGCCATTGCCGTTGCCATTAGCAGCTACCTCTTCATCGTCCTCGCCCAGCCAGGGCACCGAGATCAGCAGCGGGAGGTCCATAACCGCCGCCGCATCACGTTCCGTGCGGATAGACTTGTCGCTGAATTCCAGGATGATCGCAATCAGCGCGCCCAGCACCAGCCCAACCCCGAATCCGCCCGCCGCCAACAATGGGCGGACCGGGAAACTCGGAGAATCAGGCAATCCGGCGGTTGCGGCAATATGCATCTGCTCGCCTTCCTGCTGGTTTTCCATGCTGGTGCCGAGGCCGGCCGAACTCCGCTTCGCCAGCAGATCCTTGTAAAAGGCCTGCGCGTTGTCATTGTCCCGAGTCAGCAGCTTGTACTGCTCCTCCACCGTCGGGCTCATATTGGTTCGGCTCTGATAGACCGTGATCGCGCTTTGCAGCTTCTTCTGGTCGATCGTGGCCTGTGCAATCACGTTCTGATACTGATGAACCTGCAAACGGAGCTGGCGAATTTCCGGCGGCTCCGAAGCGCTCGCCTTCTCGCTGCTGTCGCTCGTGTCGGCCGAGGCCGCCGCTGCATTAACTTCCTTCAGCTTCTTCTGCACCTCGGCAATGTCAGCCTTGGTCTTGATCACATCCGGATAATCATCGGTATAGCGTGCCTGCAACTGCATCAGTTGCCCTTGCAGCTGAGTCAATTGCGCTTCGAGAGTCTGCGGATTCGTGCTCGACAGCGAACTCTTCCAGCTGGCGATCTGTTGCGCCAGCATGCTTTCCGTATACGCCTTGTCCTGTTGCGCCCGGCTCAGCGTCTGTGTCGATGCATCCAGCTGCGAGTTCAGCGATGCCAGCATGCGCATATTGTTGTCGACGTCCGTCGGCAATTGCCCCATGTACTGCTTCTTGAAGGCGGCAAGTTTCGCATCCTGATCGTCAAGCGCGTGCTTGGCGTCGTCCACCTGGCGGGTAAGAAAATCGGTAGTGCTCTGCGCCACCTCGGAGCGGGACTTCAAATTCTCGTCCACGATCAGCGACGTCAAAGCATTGCAGACCTTTTGCGCTCGCACCGGGTCGCTGTCGGTGTAGTTCACCGTAAATCCTGGAAGCGGCTCGTTGCCGGCCGATGGCTTCTTGGTCTTCGCAGTCGGCGAAGAGGCAGCCGCCGCGCTCATCGTCGTGATCACCGGCGCTACCTGCATGTTCTGCTGGATATTTCCGATGAGCTTTCCCTCGTCCTCGGGCTTGACCAGGTTCAGGCTGTGAATTACCGGTCGCAACCGGCTGGGACTCAACACCTCCTGGCTCAGCGTCTGCACGCGCTGCGCAAAATCGGATGTGATCACCGGCAGAACATAGTTGTCCGGCACCTTCTGGCCTTCCACCAGAACCGTCGACTGCGAGCTGTATTTCGGCGGCAGAGCATACGAGATCAGGAAGCCGGTCAGCGGCGCCACCAGCGCCGGAATCAAGATAACCTTCAGGCGCCGCCGCAGCATTGCCAGGTAATCATCCATTTGCAGTTCGCGATTTCCACTCATTCTGTTCACCAATCCGGCCGCCTCAGGCAGCCAAGAAATTATTCGATACGCGTCGGCTTCGGATGCCATTCAATGCCGATCGTGCCCACGTTCCGCTGTGCCGTCTTGCCCGTGCCGCTAATCCCAAGATTTACGGTTTGATCAAATGCCAATTCGCTGAAGCGATAAGCTGCAAAAAATTCATAGGCGCGTCCTACATGCTTCCTGAGAATCGCCGAAGCAAATCCGTCGTTGAAGTTGCCCGCCGTCACTCCGAACAGCGAATTCTGCAGTTTCGTGTTATAGGTGTAGCCAATATCGGTATACAGGTCCCAGGTCCGTCCGAGTGGGCGCGTATAGCCCAACCGCGCCGCCTGCACATTGGCGCCCGCGAAGAATCCCGATCCCGACGACGTAAATTTTTCGTAGGTCGCAACCATCGCCGCATGGCCCATCCGATAACGCAGCGTCACCCGCGCGCTCGGCGACCAATGCTTGTCGTACCCGCCGTTCGTTTCCAGTTCCGTGTATTGCGGACCGATAGAAAGAATCAGGCTCAACTTGCCAGTAATGCTATGGCTGTAGCGAGCATTGATGACATGGACATAAATCTGCCCGCCCGTCTCTTGCGGAAATTGAAAAAGCTGAAAAGCATAAACCAGGCCAATCTGATCGTGGCGATTGATCAGATGGCTGTATCCACCTTCGATCGTAAGCTGGTCGCTATTGATCAGGCACGCGTTCGGCGAAATCTCGCAATTCGAGGTATCGAAAAAATGCGAGTTGCTGAACCCTGCCGCCACCGTAACCGCGGAGCGCGGCGTGATCGCCTGCACCGCATCGAGAATCGCTGTGTTCTGCAACCGGGGAACGATTCCCACCCCTTCAAATGTCTGGCTGGCAGAATTGTTGATGCCCGGTAACCCGCCTCCCGTCGCTCCTCCGCCCAGACCGATGGTGGTGGCAAGCCCCAGCCCCGGCGCGCCCCCGAATGTGCCGATCTGAAAAGATCCGTCGGGCAGGTAACTGAAAGCGTCCCGCAGCGTGATCTGGCCCGTTCGCCAGCGTGTGACCGCTTCAAGACCGGCCGCTTGCAATTGCCGCACGTCATACGGATCGGCGTAGAACGCTCCGCCCCCAACGTATTCCAGAAGGAAATCGCTCTTCGGCCAGTATTGCTGCAGATCAAGCGCTCCGAGCACTCGCGTAATCGAGTCAACCGCGCTGCTCCCCAGCGTGTTTTGGCCGTTTGAGTCCGCCGACTCGCTCACCTGCAGAGCGGGTGAGATGAAACTGCGGCTGGCTGTCTTCAGATCAAGGCTAGGTTCATCGAGTCCCGTGACCGGCGGGTTCTCCGGATTCAGCACCGGCGCTGTCTGCCCAAACGCTGGCGCGGGAGCCGGTTCACTCTGGGCCGGAGCCTGAGTCTGCGCCTGAGAAGTCGTCTGCCCATACGCAGCCACGCTCATTCCCAAAATCAGCGCCGCCAATCGAATTGTCCCTATCCTTCTCATCTCTTATAGAACCTTAAAACTACGGGACAACAATCGTATCCCCCGCCTGCAATACATAATTCTGCTGCACATCGCCCTTGATGAGCTTGCGATAATTCACCGGCAGCTTCTGCTGCTTGCCATTCTCCATTCGCAGAACGTAAATTCCCTTGGTCTTGGCAAACTGGTTGATGCCCGCGCTCGACAACGCTTGCAGCACGGTCATATTGGGCAGCATCGGCGTCGCGCCCACATGCGCAACCTCGCCCACCAGATAAATCCGCTTGCTGTTGATCGCCGTTACAACCACCGTAACCCGCGGATCGGCAATATATTTTCTCAGCTTCTCCGTCACCGAATCCGCCAACTGCTGCGGCGTCAGTCCCGAAGCCTGCACGTCATTAAGTAAAGGCAGCGAGATCTTGCCATCGGGACGCACCGGCAACGTAGCCGTGAGGTCATTCTCTTTCCATACCGCGACGTGCAGCACATCTTCCGGCCCAATCACATACTCAGCCCCGCCCTGGCTGGCCGAGGCGGCACTAGCCTGTGCCGGCACGGTCTTGTCGGAGGCCATATTGGCCGAACCGGCGTTGACTGCGGACTGGGCGGGCGAATCCTGTGCCAGCGCCACGCTGCTGATCAAGAGCACTGCCGCAGCCGCTTTCCATGCTGATTTCATATCTTCGTTTCCTCTCAAACTCGAACCAGCGTTTTTCGAAACTCTGAAACCTCGAAATCTTCTCTATTCAGCCCCGTATTCCTGGTACCCAATCTGTTTCAACTTATAGAGCAGCGCCTTGTAGCTGATCTGCAACTCCTGCGCCGCGCGCCGCCGGTTCCAGCGCGTCCGCGTCAGGACTTGCAAAATAATTTCGCGCTCCGCCTCGCGTGAAGCCGCCCGCGCCGCATCCTTCAAAGAAATTTTCTCGCCATTGCCATTGCGATCGACCCGCCGCATCAGCGAGCGCAATCCGCCCATGGCCAGCGTTTCGTCGCCCAATGCCACAATCGCCCGAGCCGCGTCCTTCAGTTCGCGAATATTTCCCGGCCAGCTGTATTCAACAAAAAAGTTTTGCGTGTCCGAACTGAGCAAGGGCACCGCCAGGCAAAAATCGCGCGCCGCAGCCGACAAGAACCAGTCCCGCAGAACTGGAATATCCTCTTTACGCTGCCGCAGCGGAGGCAGCCGCAGGCACACACCGCTGATCCCATAATAAAGATCTTCGCGAAACTTCCCTGCCTTCACCTCAGCCTCGAGCTCCCGCGAAGTTCCGCAGATGTAGCGCGGCACATGCCGCTCGGCCGCGCCATGCAAACCAATCTGCCGAACCATTTCCTTCTGCGCCGCCGGACTCAGATCGCCTACCTCTTGCAGATAGACCATCCCGCCTTCGCCTTCGCGCGCCGCCAGCGTTTCCGCCGCAACCTCGCGACCCTGATAGACCTCAAAAGGCTCAGCCGCCCGGCTCGAAAGCGCATGAATCCGCGCCGCCGCCGCCTTCTTGCCAGAACCATGCTCCGCTACCACCAGCACCGGAACGTCATTCTGCGAAAGCTCGCGAATCACCGCCTCGACCGTGCGCATCCCTGCGCTGACGCTTTCCAGCCACACCCGTGCGCCGCCGTTCACGGCCGTCCCATTGGTTGCCAGGATTTCTGTGTTGTCCAGATTCATTCTGCTTTGTCCCGCTTAACGCGGCCAAGACAGGGGGGCGTCTTGGATACTCAAGTCTATAGCACACTCATTGCCAATCAAGCTCAAACTGGCACAAGCTGCTACAACAATATCTACCAGCTTTTCAACGACTTGCGTAGGATCAATGCATTGTCGACGTGGCCTTCACAGTATCACATTGCGGACAAATGGGAAAAAGTTTGCCCACATCTTTAGTAATCTCTGGGGATTACTTTCCTCGATTACCGGATATCAAAAGGTCGTAACCCTCTGGAATTGCTAAGCAACATTGCCCTACCCGAACAGAGATTACCCTTGACGATCATGTCCCTCGGGCATGGAAACGATTTTCCCTTCCCCGCCCAGCCTTTGTAGCTAAACTAGCGACACTGCCCACCCCGGTTCTGCTTGGCGCGCAGCCCGACTTCGCTTATTCTCAAAGACAAGCCCCCCGTATGAGTAACTCAGTTCAGGCAGCTCCGCTCTTCTCAACTCGAGAGAGTCGTTGGCCGTCACGATTGCCCCGTTGGCAAGCGCTGGCGATGGTGCTGCTCATGGCGTGGCTTTATGCCCCGATTCTCGCCCGTCTCTTCTTGCAGTGGATTGGCCCCGCCCGCGATCCCAACTTCGAACACGGAATCTTCGTTCCCCAGTTCGCCTTGTACATTCTCTGGCAAGATCGAAAGCGCCTGCAGGCGATCGCGCCGTCGCCCTCGTGGGCTGGCCTCCCATTAATCGTCCTCGGCCTCCTCATGCTCATTATCGGAGTGCTCGGCGCGGAATTGTTTTTCTCGCGCGTGTCGCTCCTCATCCTGCTCGCCGGCCTCGTTATTCTCTTTCAAGGTTGGAATTTTTTTCGCGCCATCCTCTTCCCCTTGGCATTCCTCCTTCTAATGATCCCTATCCCCGCCCTCATCCTCCAGCAAATCACATTCCCGCTCCAGATGCTGGCCGCGAAACTAGCTACTGCCTTGCTACAACTCGTTCAGGTCCCCGTCCTGCGCGAGGGCAATGTAATTGTGCTCGCCTCCATGCCGCTCGACGTGGCCGAGGCCTGCAGCGGCATCCGCTCCCTCCTGACTCTAGTCACGCTTGCCATCATCTACGGCTATCTGATGGAGACGCGCATCTGGATGCGGGTGCTACTCGCCATCTCCGCCGTGCCCATTGCCGTGGCTGCCAACAGCTTTCGCATCTTCGGCACCGGCCTCCTGGTCCAATACTGGGATCCGGACAAAGCCGAAGGATTCTTCCACACTTTCTCCGGATGGCTGATCTTTGTCGTAGCGCTCGTCATGCTCTTCGCTCTCCATCGGCTACTGTCAAGCCTCGTCGTTCCGAGACGCACCGTCGCAATGCGTAATCCGGATCCCAAAGGCAAATTCGCATGAAGAGCATTAACAACACAAATTATGCCGCCACTACGAATACCGCCGCTGCGAAGACCGCTGCTACGAAGACTGGATTAGCTCGTTTCGCCATTGCCGCCATCCTCCTGCTCGCGACGGCGCTAGTTCTGCAGGCTCATTCGCGCAACGAATATTTTCCGTCCCGCACTCCGCTCGCTTCCCTGCCTTCGCAAATCAATGGCTGGACTGGAACCGACGACCAACTCGATCAGCAGACCCTCGACATCCTTGGCCCCGGAGAATTTCTAGTCCGCGATTATGTCAACGCCATCCAGCCCAACCAGCCCTGGGTTAATCTCTACATCGCCTATTTCCCCTCACAAAAAACCGGCGACACCATCCACTCGCCCAATCACTGTCTCCCCGGCGCAGGATGGGTCCCCATCTCGCGCGAGATTATTCCTCTCGCCGCTCCCGACGGTTCTTCGTTTCCCGTCAACCGCTACGTGATTACAAAACTAGGCGAGCGCCAGCTGGTCTTGTACTGGTTTCAGGCTCACGGACGCGAGGTAGCCAGCGAATACTGGGCCAAATATTACTTAGTCGCCGACTCCATCCGCATGAATCGCAGCGACGGCGGCCTGGTCCGCCTCATGACCCCCATGCTCCACGGCGAGTCCCCCGCCGCCGCCCAAGCGCGTATGATGCAACTGGGCTCACACTTCATCCCACTCCTCGACACCTACATTCCCCGCTGATCGACTACCCGTCTTCCTTTCGCCAGAAGCCTCGGCTCTTTTGACATCCCTGGCAATCTGTCATGCCGAGCGGAGGTTGAGCTTCGCGAATGCGAAACTCAACCGCAGTCGAAGCACCCCTACAGCACCCTTACTCTTCCGTGCGCGACGAAAGAGCCGCGATGTCAACAGAGGCAGATTACTTCCAGGAACTTGCTCCTGCGCGCATGTCCGCGGCAAGGTAAATTTCAAGCGTGAATGCGAACTCCAGATTCAGAAATTTGCTTCCGAGCCCGCGCAAACGCCGCCGGCAAAAACCTAACCAGATCAGTAGCCACCAGCGAATTTTCGCCAAGCTCTTCGCACGCCAGATCCCCCGCCAGCCCGTGCAGATAAACCGCCAGCGCCGCCGCCGCAAACGCCCGCTCCGGATGCTGCGCAATCAGCCCCGCCACAATTCCGGTGAGTATGTCTCCCGTCCCACCCGTGGCCATCCCCGGATTCTCCGCAGGATTCCCCCCCACCGTCCCATCCGGCGCCGCGATCAGCGTGCGATGTCCCTTGAGCACAACCATCAGCTCATGCTCGCGCGCAAAGTCTCGCGCAACGCGCAGTCGATTCGCCTGAATGTCAGCAATGCTCAAGCCCGTCAGCCGAGCCATCTCTCCAGGATGTGGAGTAATGACGACACTTCGTCCCGCTCCATTCAGTTCGTCGGCCGCTCCTTCAAACGCGTTCAGCCCGTCCGCATCGATAACTATCGCTTTGTAACGACTCTTCACCACCATCCGCACAAATTCCACAGTCTCAGAATTACGCGAGATCCCCGGACCGATGGCGACCGTCTTGCCCTCCGTCAGCGCATCAAACTTCGCTCCCAGCGCTCCGAGCGAGATCGTGCCATCTTGAGTCTCCGCCAATGGCTCAGTCATAACTTCCGGATGAAATGACGCGACCGTAGAGAGCACCGACAGTGGCACGGCCACAGTCGACAACCCCGCTCCCGCGCGCAACGCGGCAAATCCCGCCATCGCCGCAGCTCCGGCCTTTCCGAACGATCCTCCAATTACCAGCACGTGACCGTAGCTGCCCTTATTCCCTTCCCGCGCACGCGGCGCAAGCAGCCCAGCAAAATCCGATGGCGTACTAAGATGAAGTCCCAGCTGCGAAGTAATCGCCTCCGCCGGCGATCCGATCGGCGCAATCACAGTCGGCCCGCCAGTCAACTCCGCAAACACATGCGCCGGACGCGGCGCCGTAAAACTAACAATGGCATCCGCCCGAGCCCAATCGCCGGATTCGCCCATGTTCCCAGGCCGCATAGCGTCAGCCGCAGCACCCGACGGAATGTCGACCGCAACCACTCGAGCCGCCGAAGCATTCATCTTCGCAATCGCCGCCGCATATAGAGGACTCACCGGCGGATGAAATCCCGTCCCCAGAATCGCATCCACAATCAGGTCGGCGGAATAAATCTCCGCCGCACCCACCGCATCCAGTCCTCCCACCTCACGCACAATCAGCGGTGAAACGTTTTGCGTGTGCAGACTCGGCAGCATCGCCGTAAACATCGACGCCGCGTCGCCCCTCAATTCTGACGGATCGCAGAGCAGCAGCACCCGCACCGAGCGCCCCGCTTCCACCAGCTTTCGAGCCACCACAAATCCATCGCCGCCGTTATTCCCTTTCCCGCAGACCACACCCACACGCTCAACGCGCGGATAGTCGGACACGATGAAGCGCGCCACCGCGGAGCCGGCATTCTCCATCAAAGTGATAGACGCCACACCAAAGCGTTCCGAGGTAACGCGATCAATCTCGCGCATTTCCGCTGCGCTGACAATTTTCATAAAGTGATTTTCACACGAGGAAGGTTAGCGAGCCAGTAGCAAAGTCCGAGCCGCGTGGCCTAGGCCTTTGATCTCGCTGCTACAAACAATAAAGCGGTGCCCCATCCTTCGCGTACTTTGCGAAGGGTGGGGACGCGAGGCAACCAACGCAACTACCGGAAGGTCAGTTTAAATCTGCACGCAGAATTGGAACGCACGCGGCAATGACAAAGGCATCGCCAGCTACTTACTGTCATTCCACACGTACAAGAAATTTTCGTCGCTCGCCGTCGCCACGTTCCGCCTCGTCTTATGTATGGCGCGATTGAGAGCGGACCGCACTTTCTCCTTGCTCTCCGCCAAGTCCGCTAGCGGCACTTTGAGTGCCGCTCCGTCCTGCAACTTGTCGAGATCGGCCAGAATGCTGGTCACAATCTGCTTGTGCTTCCCATTCCGGCCCTGGGGAACATCCAGCTGAGCCATGGTCTTGAAATTCATTGAAGATTTGTTATTCCGGGCGCTCACGGCAAACCTCCTAAACGACATCTTAACGTTAAACAACCGTAGCGTAATATAGCATATCGTAAAAATACCGTACAAGAAAAAAATATAAACCTGATCTGTGAAAATCTGGCGTGATCCTGAAGGCGGCCAAAACTCACCTAAATCCCCTTATTTCAATCCTTTAAATAGCGCTAAACCACCCCCTATGATTTCCCAAAAGATCTCACCCGTATCAGTCCTCCTCTGCTATTGTTTGAAAATTCGAAGGGAGCATTCGAATGAGAAAAGCGAAGACACTTTTCGAACAGATCCCTGTCGCCGTCGTCAAGCAGGCCGTAGAGGAACTTCGGCGAAGGCAGGAGATCGATGATCGAAAGCCACACGATCGAAAGCCACAAGTTGATTCTTCCGTAACCGCGTCGCATCCGCGGCAACAACCGCGATGCCGGAGAACAATTTGAAAATGAATTCGACGAGGAAAATTAACGACGGTTCCAACGAAAGCGAGGAAACTATGCTGCAACAGAACGACACCGCGAAGGTCAATGTGGTTCAGGAAATAATTTTGCTCCCCGGAGAAGATTCCACTTCCCCATCCGCCAATCGCGCCGAAGACTGGCGTGACCTCGCCCGCCAGATCCAGGCGGAGCCCGATTCCACTAAACTAGTCGACCTGGTGCAGCAGTTGATCGCCAAGTTCGACGAGCAGACTTCGCGCCCTCTTCAACCCAAGGCGAAATAGAGCGGCTCTGGTTTTTTCGTAGGAGTCTTCGTAGAATTTTCTGCGTACCGACGTTTTCTCAGCCGTGTTTTCACGGCCGTCGTCGAATCATTTTCCATTCCCGTCCCGAACGTTCCACCTAGGGGATATCTGCAAGCGCAATCGAGCGAACGCCTGTTTCGCCACGATCCCAGTTTCGTTTTCCACCCGTGATTAAACTGTCGCCGAGAACAACCTCTCCTATCACACCCGAATCAGATACCTGTCACGGAGGTCCTATGGATCAAAATCACGTCGTCATACTTATTGCGGTGATTGCAGCTGTTATAGTGATTGCCGTTCTCAGTTTTTTCCTCGCCCGCAAACGCCGCAGCGCGCAACTGCGTCAGCGCTTCGGCCCCGAATATGACCGGGTCTTAAAAAAAGAAGGCGAAGTTCGCCGCGCCGAAGGTGTCTTGGAAATGCGCGCCAGGCACCGTGAGAAATTCGAGCTTCGCCCACTCACCGCCGCCGCACGCGCCGATTTCAGCGGCCGTTGGCGAGCCGCGCAATCGCAGTTCGTCGACAATCCAAAAGCCGCCGTCGCTGGAGCCGATCAGCTTGTCACCGAGGTCATGACCGCGCGCGGTTATCCCATGTCCGACTTCGATCAGCGCGCCGCCGACATTTCCGTTGATCACCCGGTCGTGGTAGAGAACTATCGTGCCGCCCACGAGATCGCTCTCCGCCACAGCCGCGGCCAGGCCAGCACCGAGGATATGCGGAACGCAATGGTGCACTATCGCGCGCTCTTCGATGAGTTGCTAGAAGATTCACCGGCAACAGAACTACCAGAAAGAAAGGAGGCACGAGCATGAGCGTGCCATTGAGGAAAGATCAACCGGAAGATGAGTTCTTAAACACCGAAGAGTTAACCACCGCCGACTTGGCGCAAGGCAAGCGTCCGGCAACCTCCCACGAAGGGATGCGGCCTGTTCTCGCCGAACCGCGATCCGACGAGCGCATTCAAGATGAAGCGCCCGATGTTGTCTCAGGCAATAATTCCGAAGTAGCCGTTGCTTCCGAAGCCACGCATGACACTCGAAGCGGATCCGATAACGCACCCTTATTCCCCAGCAACGAACTACAAGGTCTTCGCACCCGCTGGAGCGACGTCCAGGCGGCCTTCGTCGATGAACCGCGCCGCGCCGTCGAACAGGCGGATGGGCTGGTCGCATCCGCTATGAAGCGCCTGGCCGAAGTCTTTGCCGAGGAGCGTTCGAAACTCGAACAACAATGGGATCGCGGCGATAACGTTTCTACCGAGGACCTTCGCCTCGCACTGCAACGCTATCGGTCGTTTTTTCACCGTTTGCTTTCTATCTAACTAAGAATGCTGGGCTTGCGCCACAGTGCAGGCCCAGCCTGCCCTCCTGATTAGCACCAAGGTGACTAGCTAAGTCAAAGCGCACTCCGCAAAATGCATCTAATAAGGATGCCCGCGCCTGTGCGCATGCGAACGCTCAATCTGACGCCGCTGTGGCGACTGAGCCTGCTTCTTCTGCTCTACGCCTGTGCCATGCCTCGCGCCCGGGCCGAGGCCACTCTCTTTCTGGAAGAACCATACAGTTACGACGGAGCTCTGGCCGGAACCGGCCACGCCGCCGTCTACCTCGACCGCGTCTGCGCTGAAACGCCCGTGAAATTGCGCCTCTGCCGTCCCGACGAGACTGGAGTCGTCCTCAGCCGCTACCACCGTGTCGCCGGATACGACTGGATCGCGATTCCGCTCGTTCCTTATCTTTACGCCGTCGAAAAAGAAGAAGACATTCCCCTCTTCGCCGACAAAAAAATGGTCGCATTTCTCCGCGATCGCTACCGCCGCACCTATCTCGAGACGCTCATTCCCGATCTTCCCGATGGCCGCACGCCGCCGGGTGACTGGTACGAATTAATCGGAGCATCCTACCTCCGCACCATCTACGCTTACCAGATTGAAACCAACCCCGCGCTGGATGCCGCGCTGATCAGCAATCTAAATAGCGGCCCCAACCACGACCGCTTCAATCTCTTGGCGGCAAATTGTTCAGACTTTGTGCGAATGATTATCGATTTCTATCACCCCCGCGCCGTCCATCGCAGCATCGTCGGCGATCTGGGCGTCACCACACCCAAGCAGATCGCCAGAACTCTTTCCAAGTACAGCCGTCATCACCCGGAATTCCAGAGCTCGCGTTTCGCGATTGCGCAAATCCCCGGCACCACTCCGCGCTCCAAGCCCGTCCACGGCGTTACGGAGTGCGCTCTCACCGCCAAGAAATACATGTTACCTTTATTCGCGTTGCACCCCTACGTTGCCGGTGCCCTGGTCGCCGGATATATAGGGCATGGGCGATTTGATCCCTCCAAGAACGCGCTGATCCTCAATGCGAATGACGATCTAGACGTCTCTCCAACCCGCGCGGATCGCAGAAATTATCAGAGCCGCTTACAGGAACTGATGCAGAGCGCCACGAATCTAACCAACGTCTCGTCGAACGTCGCTACGAGCGAGCGCCACTGGGAATCTCGGCTCGCTGCAACTGAGCCTGCCATCGATGCGACGGGAAAACCGTTCGTTCAATTGATCGTCGATGGCGAGATCGAAGGCGTAGGCGTAGCGCGCGCCAACATCCTGGACTCCCCGACCGATCCCGAGTTTGCCATCGGTCTGATCGAGGCACGCCTGCATGAAGAACTGAAGCCGGCAATCGTCCGCAAGACAGCGCGCTCCGATGTCGAAAACGATCTGCGACTTCTGGAACGGCTGCTGACCCAACAAGCAAGAGAATTGACCAGCGCCGCCGCATCCGCCAGCGAAGCCTCCAACCCCGCAGAGCGCCCGCCCAGCAACCAGTCCGCAACTCAATCGAATCCCCTACCCTGACCGCTCAAAGCAGGAAAGGCTAAGAACTAGGAAAAGCTTAAAGCAGGAAAAGCATAGACCAGGAAAAGCTTGAACGATGGATGACAACTGCTAAAGAGGAGGTTTTCCTGCCCCTTGCTTTTCCCGCCCCTTGCTTTTCCTGCTTTTAGTTTTTCCTGCTCTCACGCTTTTCCTGCTTTTAGTCTTTTCTGTTCCTTTACAATCGTGATGAACTTCAAGGCGCCATGAAACTTTCCGTCGTCATGCCGGTCTATAACGAACGCGCCACCCTCCGCGAGGTGGTTTTAAAGGTTCTCGCCGTATCGCTTGAGATCGAATTGATCTGCGTCGACGACGGCTCCCAAGACGGCTCGCGCGAGATTCTCTCCCAACTACAATCCGAACATCCCGGGATCCGCGTCGTTCTTCAGCCCCACAATATGGGCAAAGGCGCCGCCCTGCGCCGCGGCATTCAGGAAGCCACCGGTGACTTCGTCATCATTCAGGACGCCGACCTCGAATACGATCCCGCCGAATATCCGCTGATGCTCGAACCCCTCGTTCAAGGCAAAGCCGACGTAGTTTTCGGCTCGCGCTTTCTCGGCAGCGCCCCGCATCGTGTCTTGTATTTCTGGCATTCGGTCGGCAACCGCGCTCTCACTCTGCTCTCCAATTGCCTTACCAACATCAATCTCTCCGACATGGAAACCTGCTACAAAGTCTTCCGCCGCGAAATCATTCAGTCGATTCCGATCGAAGAGAATCGTTTCGGCTTCGAGCCCGAAATCACTGTGAAAGTAGCGCGCCGCAACCTGCGCATTTATGAAGTGGGAATCAGCTACTGGGGCCGCACCTACGAAGAGGGCAAGAAAATTGGATGGAAAGACGGAGTGCGCGCTCTTTATTGCCTGCTAAAGTACTCGCTCAAAGAGCCCCACACCAGGCCAGTCGTAAAAGCAGTCGCAGCCCCCGACCACTCCCCGGTATCTCGATCACCCAACTGAGGGTGCCCATTCTTGCGCACTCCTTGCGCAAGAGTGAGAGACCACACTGTCCACGCAATGTTGTTTTTGGGTGGCACAGCGCTTCACCGCTGCGCCGAGGAGGACTACCGACCACGGAGACCCGTCTGCAAGGTGGCCTCTAATTATGACCGCCCTTTGACCGTACTCGTCCCTTGTATGCGCTGGAACTCTGCGTAGGTTTCCCGCCGCCCTTAACCCCGCTAGTCGATCCAAAATTCATCGGTGGATTCGGTTTATCCTTGATCGGTTTCAGTGCAGGTGGCTTCTTCGCGGCCGCTTTCGACGACGTAGCTCCTTTACCGCTTTGATGCTCGATACTCTGCAGGCTCTTGGCGTTTTCCGCCGAAGCCGTCGCCGCGCCCCCGGTTTTGCCCACCGGAGCACTGCTCTTCGCCGGCTTATCTTCGTGCGAAGGCTTAACCTTGTACGGCGCCTGCTGCGCAAACCCACTCACGCTGAGACCCGCCGTCAACACCGCTACTGCTAAACAAAATCGCATTTTGTTATTGATCCTCTGCCAGCCCTGCCACCATTCACAAGTAACTTGGGCTACACAATTTGACGTGCACGCACCCTGCCATCCAAATCTCCGCCACACCTTATGTTAAACCCCTGATTACAAAAAAGCACTCGCGAGAACCGAATTAACATCAACGGTTTAAACCCAGTCCAACCACTTGGTCGAACTCCAGCCCACATTCTTCGCGGCACAGCCTAGGCAAAATCTTGCACACTGTTGATCTCTTACCGCTCCTTTTCGATCCCGAAGTACCAATCTCGAAAACGTGACCGAAGTAACTCTAGAGTAACTCGCCTTACCCCTTGGCGGCGTCTTACCCGTTTCTTAACAATGCCTTATCGGCGTGCCCCCTGTTTGCCGTTCGCACCACAGTTCACTTTGCGAAAGAGTTTAGGCCGCCACTGAAACTGGCCAGATGCCGCTCCCAGCTGGCCTTTCGCAATCTATGGCGTTCCCACTCCAGGAGCGACACTGACCTTGCCGGAACTTGTCTCTGTCGTTCCGGTGACCGAAAATCCCCCGCCGTAGCATTGCGGGATCAAACCGAGGTCGCATTGAACGGTTATCGGTTCCATCACCGCCTGGCCACTGCCCTATTACTAACTGCCGGACTTTTTCTCCTCGCCGGCTGCCAGGCCCTCAAGGGAGATGCCCCGGGCACCGTCCAGCTCGGCACCGCCACTCTCAACTTCGGAACCGTCATCGTCAATACCACCTCGACCCTCGGCAACACCATCACCAACAACACGACTTCTTCCGTCACTATCGCCTCGATTCAAGGCTTGACCTCCGAATTCCAGGTCACCGGCCTCACCTTGCCCGTAACCTTGGCCGCCGGGCAAGTCATTTCATTCAGCGTCGTGTTCCAACCGACCGCTGTCGGCAATCCGACCATTACCATCTCCTTTGACGATCAAAACTCGCAGCCCATTGTTTCCCTGCCCACCTCTGGAGTGGGCGCTACAGTCGGAACCCTTTTACCAACTCCCTCGCAACTTGTCTTCGGGAACATTGTTGTCGGATCCACCCAAAGCAGCAGTGTAGTTCTGTCGAATAGCGGCGGAACCGCTCTCAACATCAATCAGGCCACCTTGAGCGGAGCCGGATTTACCCTGAGCAATCTTCCCGTGCCCATGACCCTCCAGCCCGGAGGATCAACTTCCGCAACCATCACCTTTGCGCCGCCCAGCACTGGTAATTTCAGCGGCGGCATCACTTTTGTTACCGACGCAGACGGTGTGAGTAAGAATGTCGTATTGAATCTGTCCGGTGCCGGCGTCGCTCCCGGAACCCTCTCGCCAAGTCCTTCCAGCCTGGCCTTCGGAAGCATTCAGGTCGGCGCCAAGGCCAGCCTGTCGGAAACCTTGACCAACACCGGTTCTTCTTCGGTCACCATCACCCAGGTCACCCCAAGCGGAACCGGCTTCTCCGTCACTGGACTCACGCTCCCGGTAACATTGGCCTCCAGTCAGACGATCAGCTTCACCGCAAACTTTTCTCCGACCAGCGCAGGCGCAGACACTGGATCGCTGAGCATCGTCTCAAACGCTTCCAACTCGCCCCTGTCGATTCCGCTCTCAGGAACGGCTCTCGCCGCAGGCGCGCTAAGCGCCAGCCCCAGCAGCGAGAATTTCGGCAATGTCACGGTTGGCGCCAATAAGTCCGTGCCCATTGTCGTCACCAACACCGGCGGAGAAAGCGTTATCATCTCCAGCGCCGCTGCATCCGGAACGGGATTTACCGTCACCGGTCAGACTCCCCCGATCACCCTCACCGCCGGACAGAGCGCCACATTTAACGCCGTCTTCACGCCCACCGCCGCAGGAGCGTCAACCGGTGCGCTCACCATCACCTCCAACGCCACCAATCCAACCCTGTCTGTGCCTCTCTCCGGAACGGGCGTTGCTCAGGGCGATTTAGTCTCGAGTCCAACCACCTTCAGCTTTGGAAACATCCAGGACGGTACCTCAAAATCTCTGCCCGGCACACTAACCAACACCGGCGGATCAACCCTCACCATCTCCGCCGCCAGCGCCAGCGGCACCGGATTCAGCTTAAGCGGTCTAACTTTGCCCGTCACTTTAACCGCCGGCCAGAGCACGTCATTCTCTGTCCTGTTCAGTCCAACCTCGCCCGGCGCCGCCAGCGGTAGCGTCACCATCACCTCCAACGGATCAAATCCAAACCTGAGCATCCCTCTCTCCGGCACTGGTGTCACACAAGGAACACTGACCGCCAACCCAACCAGCATCTCCTTCGTTAACGTGCAAGTCGGCAACAGCACGAGTATCTCCGAGACCCTCACCAACACCGGCGGATCCACCGTCACCATCTCCTCCGCCACGGTCACCGGCACCGCATTCTCCATCAGCGGCCTTACCCTCCCCCTCAGTCTCACCACCGGTCAAAGCGTCACCTTCACCGCGACCTTCACCCCGGCCACCGCCGGCGCGGCCAGCGGGTCGATCTCCGTTGCCTCCAACGCATCCAACTCCCCGCTCGCCATCGCACTCTCCGGCACCGGAACCGCCGCTGGAACCCTGGCCGTCTCCCCCACCACCCTCGCCTTCGGCAACGTCAACGTCGGATCCAGCTCCGCTCTCGCTGGCAGCCTCACCGCCAGCGGCTCCGCCGTCACCGTCAATTCCGCCAGCAGCAACAGCAGCGAATTCGTCCTCTCCGGAATCTCGCTCCCCATCACCATCCCCGCCGGCCAATCCTCGACCTTCACCGTAACCTTTACGCCCCAATCCAGCGGAGCCGCCTCCGCCTCACTCTCCTTCACCAGCAACGCCTCCAACTCGCCCGCCGTGCAATCCCTCACCGGCACCGGCGTCACCGCGACTCAGCACACCGTCGACCTCACCTGGACCGCCTCCTCCGGAGCCGTCGGCTACAACATCTATCGCGGCACCGTGTCGGGCGGCCCGTATGCGATGATCAACTCGTCACTCGACAGCACCACTGCCTACACCGACAACACCGTCACCTCCGGCACCACCTATTACTACGTAACCACCGCCGTCAACTCCAGCTCCGAAGAAAGCGGCTACTCCAATCAAGCCACCGCCGTCATCCCAACTCCATAAAGTTGCGCCTCTCTAAATTGGGGTCGGTTTGTGAAATGCAGCACCGGGCAGCCTACCCTAGGAAGTCTTGGCTTTTGTGCATCACCCGACTGAGGGTGCCCCATTCTTGCGCGTTCTTTGCGCAAGAGTGGGACGCCACACCACGCGCACAATGTGCTTTTGTTCTTGGGGTGGCAGAGCGGTTCACCGCTGCGATAAGAGCTTGTCCTCAACAACGGCTTCAGCCGCCGAGGTAACCGCCGACGATTACGGGATCACCGCTCTTGTTTCGTTCGAGAACCTGCTCTCGCGCCCGGCCTGATCCACCGCCGTCACTACATAGTAGTAAGTACGCCCACTGTTAACCAGGCGATCTTCATACCGAGGCTCCGGAACACGCGAAGCCAGTTTCACAAACGGCCCGCCAGATGTCGTGCTCCGATATACGCTATAGCTGACAATTACGGTTCCAGCGTCGACCCGAGGCGCCTGCCAGGTGAGCGTAACGCTATGCGGTCGCGCCTTGCATCCGCTCGCGAGGCCGAGGCAGAGCACGACCAACGCCAGCAGACAGCGAATCGAACTCCTTCTCATTGATTGCGGCCACACCGATGGTTCCCCAACTCTGCCGCCCCCACTATGTCATACAGTTGCCTCTGTTCCAAAGTGTGCCAACTCGAAGAGAAAGTTCCTGGTTCTCGCGCCGGGGCCAAACGGTTGCATTTCTCTGCAACTGTTGCAAAAAGTATCATTCTTGACAGGAGTGGCCATAGGACGTCTAATATGAGAGGTTCCACGAATTCATCGGAAGTTGCCATCCCCCGATACTCCCCCCTCCCGAATGTTCGCCGAATACTGAATCAGCAGGGAGTATCATGAGCAATCGTAAGAGTAAGTGGTGGCTGGGAATTATAGTTGTGTGTTGCCTTGTCCCTGCGGCATTTGCCGATCGAGATAAGTGCAGTCCACATGATCGGGATCAAAATAAGCACTGTCCGCAACAGGTTCCAGAAGGCGGTTCTGCCGTCGTCTATCTTCTTGGAGCCGGACTCACCTGCTTTGGGGCGATGTACTTGCGCTCAAAAGTAAGCAGCCCCGCGGAATCATAGACACTCACACGCCTTTCAGCCGGCAAGAAAATGAGCCTACTTTGCGAGCGAACTTGCTCCACAAAGTAGGCTTATTTTTGTTCTTACTTCCCTCGATAGCGTCTTACACGCCGAGTGGCCGCCCCATCACAATATCCGCTATGCGATCCCCTGTCCCGCCATCCCAAAGCGGCGGCACAGTTCCTTTCTTCGCGTTGCCGGCGAGCACTCGCCCCAACTCCACTCGCAATTTTTCCCGATCGCGCCCCACCAAAACATTCGTTCCCATCGACACCGTAATCGGGCGTTCGGTATTCTCACGCACCGTAAGGCAAGGTACGCCGAGATAGGTCGTCTCCTCCTGAATGCCGCCAGAATCCGTAATCACCACCGTTGCTCGCGATTGCATCCCCAGAAAATCAACATATGGCAGAGGATCAAGCACGCGCAACTGCCCCGCCTGCAATCCAAAATCTGCAATCCGTTTGCGCGTGCGCGGATGCGCAGGAAAAATCACCGCCAGATCCCGGTTCACCTCCAGCAGCGACTCCAGTATCCCCTTCAGCGTCTCGCTATCGTCGACATTCGCCGGACGATGCAATGTAACCAATGCATAGCGCGCCGGCAAATCGCTAGCCTTCGTCTCCAGCGTCTTCCGCGCCGCCGGCAGTAACCGCACCAGCGAATCAATCATCACATTGCCCACAAGAAAAATCTTCTCCTCCGCAATCCCCTCCCGTCGAAGATTCTCGTCCCCATCCTCTGAAGGCGTGAACAGCAAATCCGCCAGCTGATCCGTCACCAGCCGGTTAATCTCCTCCGGCATGGTGCGATCGAACGAGCGCAATCCCGCTTCAACATGCCCCACGCGAACCCCCAACTTGGCGCACACCAGCACGGTCGCCACAGTAGAATTCACGTCGCCATACACCAGCACCATGTCCGGCTTGCGCTCGACAACAACCGACTCCAGCCGCATCATAATCTCAGCCGTCTGCTTAGCATGGCTGCCCGATCCGACCGCCAGATTCACATCCGGCGCCGGTATGCCCAGTTGCTCAAAAAAAATATCCGACATATTCACGTCGTAGTGCTGCCCTGTATGCACCAGGGTCTGCGCCACGTTCTTCCTGCCCTTAAGAGCAGCAAGCACCGGAGCAACCTTCATGAAATTAGGCCGCGCTCCAACAATGTGAAATATCTCCACCAAATCTCCCGTAACGAAAGGTGATACTTCGTTTACCTCAGTGCCCTTCGTGGTTAACGCTTTTGCTGATCGAGCGAGTAGCGCTGACCATCAACCTCAACCTGATCTATTCGGCAACCGCATGCAATGTGCTGGCCGGGCCTCGTAGCTCCGTCCATCGCAAAATCCAAAGCAGCACTGCCACCCCCAGCACCGAAATAGCAAAAAAAACAATTCCTCCATTGCGATGAAACCTGCCATTGAGAAACCCAGGATCCACGCGCGTTCCCAGCTCCCCGATGGTAAAAATGCGAAGCCCATTCTTCGCCACCGACAACGGAATCGCCATCGCCACCAGCATCACCTTCCGCCACCAGGAGCGCAGAAACAGTTGTGCGAAAACCAGCGTAGTGACCATCAACATCAGGCTAGACCGTATGCTGCTGCACTCGGTCGCCACTTCAATGTCCAGACCCGGAATCGACAACATAATTCCGTCCTGCGTCACCGGAACCCCCGCCGCCCGAAACATCAGCCGCGCCGCCACCGCCGACTGCTGTTGCAGGAACTCCACAATCCACTTCAAAACAAAATCGGGAATAGGAACGATCAGAAAAAGGAAGCAAAGCGGAAAAAGAAATTGTCGAAAAGTTCTCTCACCAAAACACAACACAACGCTGCCCATCAACCAGGCGACCAGCGCAAACATGGCAAGCGTCAGTCGAATATCTTCCTGCCCAGCGACCATCCCCCATCTCGCATAGCCGCGAATCAGCGCCGCCGCTACAATCAGAACCAAGCCCAAGCCGTAACCCGGCCGCCCATCGATTCGCCGTGTCTTAGCGTCCAGGATAATCAGCACAGCGCTGAGAGGAACAATCAGAATGATGTGAGTATAAGCATCATTCCCCAGCGCCAATCTCAACGTCCCAACCAGCGGACGCCACCACAAAACAATCGACGCCACGCACAAAAACGCGAAAGCCACATTTTGATTTCGTCGCGTGGTGATCATGATTTCTGCGTCCCAGGTCTTAATCTAACATTCGCCGACCCGCCTTCAGCAGCGCGAAGGTAATGCGCCCATGCGGAGAGGTCACAACTCCTAGCGGCCCGCAACATGCGCCACACTAGACACTACTCCATACCGAAGTCACTTGACTTCACTCCCTTTTCTGGGAGAATCCACCTTAGGTATCCCCAATAAAAATTTCCCCTCGGAGGCTGGCGTGCCCAAGTCCCTGCTTTCAATCTTGTTGTCTGTCCTCATGGCGGCCACGCCACTATTCGCCGCTCCCGCCGATCCGCAAACTGCCGGAGAAGTTAAAGCCCTCATCCCCGCCGCTTCCCGCAACGCGCAATCGGTGAAAGTAAAGGACAGCCTCGCCTGGAACGATCTCCTCCAAACCGACGCTCAGGGTCGCCTTCGCGCCGGCCTCACCGACGGCTCCATTCTCAGCCTCGGCTCCAACAGCGAGCTGAAAGTAGTGCAGCACGACGCCGTATCGCAGCAGACTTCGATGGAATTGAACTACGGCAAGCTGCGCAATCAGGTCGTCAAGATCACCAAGCCCGATGGCAAATATGAAGTCAAAACTCCCAACGCAGTCATCGGCGTAATCGGAACCGATTTCTACGTCGGCTACTCGGGCAATCAGACCACCGTCATCTGTTACGTCGGCAAAGTTGCGGTCACCCCAGGCGCTGGAGCCAAGGTGCTTCAGAGCAACAACAACGCCACCACCGGTTCGACCAACACCGTAACTGTTACCGCCGGCCATATGGTCGTCATCGGTCCCGAAGTTCCGGCCGCAGGCTTCCAGCCCAGTTCCACTCCGACCGCTGTCGCCACCGCGAGCATTCAAGATACAAATGTGCCGAACGCGCCGATCACCGTAGGCAAAGTCGCAACCCACACCGTGCGCAATGTCCTCATCGGCGTAGGCGTTGCCGCCGGCGTCGGCATAGGCCTGGGAGTCGCCGAGACCCGAGGCGGCACCGCCCCCGCCCAGGGTCCGGCCAAGTGACACTACGAACTTGTCCGTACAATCGCCACTCATTCGCGGGTAAATGATTGCCGTTCCGAGTCGCAGCCCAATGGCTTTCGCAGCAGTCCCACGCCGCCATCGCTATCGTTGTCACCGCCGCCGGCCTCGCGCTCTTCGCCTACTCTGGAATCGGCGGTAACCAGCGCGCCGGCTTCCTCTTTCTGCAGGATGTCGAGCAACGCACCCTCGATCTCCGCTTCGCCACCCGCGGCAAGCGCCCCTCCGACCCGCGCATCGTCATCGTCGGCATCGACGATAAGACGCTGCAAACCATCGGCTCCTACCCCCTCCCGCGCAGCAACTACGCCCAGCTAGTCCGTCAGTTAAAACAAGCCGGAGCCCGCGTAGTTGCCTTCGACGTAACCTTCCCCACCGCCTCCAGCAGCGAAGCCCTCGATGTCCTGGCGCAGGTGCGCAAAGACGTCGCAACCTCCCCCACGCAAAATAAAACTCTCCAAGCCAAACTCCAGCAACTCGAGCAACAGTCCGACGTCGACGCCCAATTCGCCGCCGCCCTAAAAGACGCCGGCAACGTAGTCCTGGGCCATCTCTTCCTCAGCCCCGACCGCTCCAAGTTCACCGACCCGAAACTAGCTGAAGCCTATTTCAACATCGCCTGGGCCAAGGCCTTCCCGCAAGTTTTAAAAGTGAAAGAGGGCAACCACGATTTCGATCTAAGCCAAGCCTGGATCCAGGCCCGTGGCCCCGTAGCCGCGGGCGTAGAAGCCAATCTCCCCAAGCTAGCCGAGGCCGCCGCCTCTTACGGTTTCTTCAACATCGCTCCCGACGCCGACGGCACCATCCGCCGCGCCCTCTTCATCATTCGCTATCAGGATCAGGATTTCTTCCCCTCCCTAGCCCTCCAGGCCCTCCGCCAATACGAAAATATCCCCGACCAGCAAATCGCCGCCTACATCGCCTCCGACGGCCTCGAGCGCCTTCAATTCGGTGCCCACGAACTCCACCCCTGGCAAAACGGCAGCGCCCTCATCAACTATGTCGGCCCCTATCACTCCTACAAGCACTACTCCATGGTCGACGTCCTCCGCAGCGCCGTCCCTGCCGACGCCTTCCGCGACAAAATCGTTTTCGTCGGAGGCACAGCCCTGGGCATCGGCGACCTGCGTAACACTCCCTTCGAAAAGCAAGGCTCCGGCTACATGGGAGTCGAAGTCCACGCCAACATCCTCGACAACCTTCTCCACACCACCGAACCCTCCCGCACCTTCCTAATCCGCGGCTTCCACGAAGAAATCGTCGACATCGCCCTCATCATCTTTTTCGGCCTCGGCCTCGGACTCTGGTTCGGCCACTCGCACCGCCCTCTCTTCGCGACGCTCACCGCAATCGCCGCCCTGGCCGCCTTCTTCGCCTTCATCTACTACGGCTTCGCCCACTGGGGACGCTGGTATAGCTTCGTCGTCCCTGCCGCAACGCTCGTAGCCTCCTATGCGTCCATCACCAGCTTTCGCGTAATCCACGAGGAGCGCGAAAAACGGAAAATCCGCAAAACGTTTTCGCAGTACCTATCTCCCGGCGTAATCGCGCTCATCGAAAAAGATCCGCAAAAATACATTCGTCCCGGCGGAGAAGTCAAAGACCTGACCGTAATGTTCAGCGACATCCGCGACTTCACCTCGCTCTCCGAAGGCCTAACGCCTGACGAATTAGTCCATCTCCTCAACGAATACCTGGGCGCGATGACCGACATCCTCTTCGCCAACCTCGGCACGCTCGACAAATACATCGGAGACGCCATCATGGCCTTCTGGGGCTCTCCCTACCCGCAGCAGGATCACGCCCAGAGCGCCTGCCGCTGCGCCCTCGAAATGTCCAAAGCTCTAGACAAACTCAACCGCAAGTGGGAAGCTGAAGGCCGCCGCCCCATCGCCATCGGCATCGGCCTCAACACCGGCCCCGTCAACGTAGGCAACATGGGTTCCGACAAGCGCCTGGCCTGGACCGTTATGGGAGACAACGTCAACCTAGCCTCCCGCCTCGAAGGCATGACCAAGCAATATCGCGCCCGAGTCATCATCAGCGAAGGCACCTACAACCAGGTCTCCGACCAATTCGTAGCGAGAGAAGTCGACCGCATCCGAGTAAAAGGCAAGAAGCAGCCCGTTGTAATCTACGAACTCCTGGCCCCCATAGCCGAGCGCGAAGCCTACGCCGATCTGCTAACCAAGTTCAACGCGGCGCTCAACATCTATCGCAGCCAGAATTGGCAAGAGGCCGCTGGAATGTTCGGCGAAGTCATCCGCACCTATCCCAACGACGGTCCCACCCAAGTCCTACTGCAGCGCTGCCTCGAATTTATGGAAGAATCCCCAGAAGCCAACTGGGATGGTGTCTACGCAATGAAGTCAAAGTGAGGAGTAAATCCGCCGATCCGAGAGGCACTCCGCCGAATCAGTTCCAATCAAATACGCTGCCAAAACGCGGAGTCACTTTTACCTGTCCTCCGGCCGCTGCGGAATCACTTCAGCGTCAACTATTGGCAGTGCGGGTCGCTGCTGTTGAGCCGGGGCAAGCGCAGGTTGCGCCTGGCCAAGCTCCACCGCCAGCGCCAACGGCTGAGTGGTTTGGACCCTACCAACTACCGTTGCCTGTATCGGACGTTCGCCCGAAAAAACTGCTAGCGCAGCTTTTCGCAAACCGTGTTGCTCTTCCTCGATTTCTACAAATCCCTTGGGATGATAGACATTTTTTTCGATGGTTACTTTATCGATATCGTATTTCAAACGTTGCGCCATTTGATACAAGAGTTCAATCAGAAGAGCGGTCTTCTTTTCCACCCAGCGATTGAGAGCTTCCCCTTCGCCGATATTAGTGTTCAGATGGTTGATGTACAGCCGCCACGCATCTAACACTTTCTTATCAGGTCCACTAAGGGCATAGAATTCCACTTCGATTCCGTTAAGTGCTTCCACATGAGCGGGCGACATCTGCGTTGCACGTGTGGTCATCAGCTTTCGAAAAATGGCCATCTTCCGGTCAAGTTTGGCGCGCCTATCATCCAACTGTTTCTGTACTTCCAGCGCGATTATCGGGCTGAAAACGATGGCCGCTACACTGACGGCGGTCAGCCACTGGTCCGGGGTTAACATGGCGCTATAATCTACCCAAGATACTAGCACGCTGAGAGGTCACGATGGCGTTAGACGGATTGTGGATTGTGCAGTTCACGGGCAAGAACATTCTTGGTAGCGGCGTCACGGTCTTCAACAATGGCAAAGTGTTTGGCGGCGAGACAGGTTTCTATTACATCGGTACTTACGAAATCGATGGCAAAGTGGTTAAGGCACGCGTGGTGATTCGTAACTTCGACCCTGCAATAGCGAGCGGTTTTGGAATAGTTGGAGACTATGAAATGGATGTCTCCGCGATGCTTCAGGATAACCAGATGACAGGAACCGCGATGATTACGAATCAGCCGCAACATAGCTTGGGGATTCGGCTGACAAAGAAAGCAAATCTATAAAAGGGGCAGACCGACACGAGAAGTAGATTTCTTGAAACATATGTCGAACTCGGGTTCTCAAAAATTATTGTACTCAACCCGACCTAGCTCCCTCACCGTCTCCACTCATCAATCAGATTCGCCACAATCCCCGTCCACCCCGTCTGATGGCTGGCGCCCAGCCCTTGCCCCGTGTCTCCGTGGTAGTACTCATTGAAGAGCAAACAATCCCGCCAGTGCGGATCCTCCTGGAACTTCCGATACGGTCCAAAGCAAGGACGCCGCCCCGCGTCATCCCGACGAAACAATCCAATCATCCGGTCCGCGATCTCCTCCGCCATAGCCAGCGGAGTAATCGCCCGCCCGCCACTCCCCGCCGTCTTCACCGCAAAATCCGCCCCCAGCCCCCGGCTGAATTTCAATAGCGATCGAATCAACAAATACGTAGTCGGAAACCACAGCGGCCCGCGCCAGTTCGAATTCCCTCCCTTGATCCGCACGCTCGACTCCCCCGGCTCATACCCAACACACTCCCCTCCAAAACAAAACGGATGCTGCTCGTGATATTTCGAAAGGCTCCGAATCCCGTGCGGAGCAAGGAATTCCGCCGGGTCCCAAACGTATTGCAAAATCCGCGCGAACTGCTCCGAGTCCGCAATCGACAACACATACCGCTGCCCATCCGCCGAGTAGCAAGCATTCCCCACCAGATCGGGACGATTCTTAATAAACCACTCCACATTCCCCAGAAACTCCGGATGCGGATCCAGATCCGCCCGCTCAATTACCTCCACCGCATAAAGCGGAATCAGCCCCACCATCGACCGCAGCCGAAACTTATTGAAGTCTCCATTCGGCAGCCGCAGCACGTCATAAAAAAATCCGTCCTGCTCATCCCATAACTGATAATCGCGCCCGCCCATCTTCTTCATCGCCGCGCCAACATAAATGAAGTGCTCAAAAAATTTGGTTGCAAGCAGCTCATAAGCCTTGTCGTAATTCGCCAGCTCCAGCGCGGCCCGCATCAGATAAAGGCAAAAAAATCCCATCCACCCCGTAGCGTCCGACTGCTCAAGAATCGCGCCGCCCGGAAGCTTCTCACTGCGATCGACCACCGTAATGTTGTCCAGCCCAAGAAACCCGCCTTCAAAAACGTTGTTGCCCGTGCTGTCAACGCGATTCACCCACCAGGCAAAATTCATCAGCAGCTTGTGCAGACACTTCTCGAGAAACGCCGTGTCCCCCGTGCCCGTACGCACCTTTTCATTCTGATAAACGCGCCAAACCGCCCACGCATGCACCGGCGGATTGAGATCAGAAAACTCCCACTCATAAGCCGGAATCTGCCCGTTCGGATGCTGAAACTGCTCAAACAACATCGCCAGAAGATTGTCTTTAGCAAACTCCGGATCGACCAGCGAAAGCGTAGTGCACTGAAAAGCCAGGTCCCACGAGGCAAACCAAGGAAACTCCCACTTGTCAGGAATCGTCAGCACCCGCATCGAGTTAAGGTGCCGCCAATGTTTGTTGCGAATATTCTTGTGCCCCGCCGGAGGAGCAACGCTATCCCCCTCCAGCCAGCGCTCGACATCGAAAAGATAAATCTGCTTTCCCCACAACATCCCCGCAAATGCCCGCCGCTGAATCAACTTCTCTTCCTCAGTCGCCTTAGGAGGATGAATCGCCGCATAAAACTCATCCGCCTCAAGCTTCCTTTTCTCAATGACCGCGTCAACATCACGCAGCGGCTCCGCCATCTGCTTATCAGTCAGTCGCAGCCGCAACACGAAAGACCCGCCAGCCGCCACTTCCGACTGATAGTGCACACAAGCCTTAGTCCCGATTCGCCGCGGATTCACGCAAGCCTCACCGTTCACCACATAACGATGAAACGCATCCTTCACAAAAGGCGATCGGTTGACCGCGCCCGCCCCATAGAGCCGCGAAGCATTCGTCTCGTTGTCAGTAAACAGCAACTCCCCGCCCTGCGCCGCATACAAGTAACGTTGCCCCAGCGCATATTGCAATTGAATATTTTGCAGCGGCTTGGCCGTAGAATCGTCGGCCACCAACATCACATGCTGCTTCGCCGCCGCGCGTTCTGCAGCCGTTCGTTCTCCTTGCCGAATGATCGGCTTTCCGCTAGGAGGATCAGTCCAACTCCAGGTATTGCGAAACCAAAGATGCGGCAACATATGAAGCGCGGCCGCGTCCGGCCCGCGATTAAAAGCTTCTACGCGTATGCAGATATCTTCCGGCGATTCTTTCGCATACTCGACAAAAATATCGAAGTAACGATCATCGTCAAAAATCCCCGTATCAAGCAGCTCAAACTCAGCTCCCACCCCGCGCCGCCGGCTCTCATCGATCAACCGCTGATACGGATACTCCCGCTGCGGATATTTGTAGAGCATCCGCATATAGCTGTGCGTGGGAGTGTTATCGAGATGGAACCAATACTCCTTCACATCTTCGCCATGATTCCCCTCATTGCACGAGAGCCCAAACATGCGCTCCTTCAGAATAGGATCGCGGCCATTCCAAAACGCCAACGCAAACACGAGAAGCTGATAGCGGTCGCAGATTCCTGCGATGCCATCTTCACCCCAGCGATAAGCCTTGCTGCGCGCCTGATCGTGCGGCAGAAAATCCCAAGCATTGCCGTCCGCGCTGTAATCCTCACGAACACTTCCCCAAGACCGATCACTGACATAAGGTCCCCACTTGCGCCAGGGTGGCATTAGCCCGACGCCAATTTCGGCGAGCCGCGCATGTTCCTTAGTAGAGGCGGTGGTAGGAAGGGAGTTTTTATTAGCGGCCATCGTATCGACCAACTGCTTCGCTGACCCTCTGCATCTGCGCCGCAAATCGCGGAGCCGAATAAGCCGACGGATCCTGCAATTGCGCAAACAGCCCGTCAATCGCCGCCCGCAACTCACCGGCGTTAGCCGGCTTCGCGTTGAGGTTGTACGCGCGGAACAGCGAATCCAGAGTCATCGCAGCCTGCTCCGCCGCGCGCTCATCCTCGTTCGAGATGGCCGTGCCATCACTCGCGATACGTCGCATCAAACGCAAAGTCATCGCCGACTCGTAGCCCTGCGCATCAACTTGCTTCACCAAAGTGTCCGCCAATGTCGACGCCCGCATCGCCGACGCCGCAATCAAATCGCGCTTGCCGTTCAGATCATTCATCAGGCTAGCCAGTTGCGCAATCTCATCGTCGAATTGTTTGGCCGTATTAGGACTAATCTCCCGCACCAGATCGCGAAACACCACCACGCGCGATTCGTTCCACGGAGCATTTCCCGGCCGCCGCCCCGCGTAACCGCGCTTCTGGCGCCAGCTATCCTCCGGCCGCGTCAGGCTGTGATGGCAGGCAAAACAATCGAGCTCAGCATACTCAGGCCACACCGGACCATTCGCGCGACGTGCCAGCCGATTGAGCGATTCGCGCAGTTGCACCGCCTGCCCCACTCCCCACGCCTGCACTTGCCGCCACGGATTCCCTTGCTCCGGCATCTTCCAATGCGCCGGCATGACCGCCGTAAACAGCCCCAACTCAAACGTCAGATCAGGATGCCCCGCCGCGATCATCTCGTGATCCACAAATCTCTCCGCTGTCCCCAGATGGCAGGTCAGGCACTTTGCGCTGCGATTTTCCAGGTTGCGCGTGTCATACATTCCCAACTGCACGGACTTCTCGTGCGGCCAGTCTTTCGTAGTATGCGGCCCCAGCCATCCCGAGGCCGGTCCATGACAGTTTTCGCAACTGACTCCATCGGCCAACTCGAACGTCTCCGCTTGCTGCTCGGGAGGCACATAAAGCGCATGACAGGCCAGGCATTTCGCCGATTTCGACGGCGCTCCAATATTGAGAATCGTGCCAATGCGCTGTGAAACGTCGTTCTGCAAAACGCTGAAAGCACGCGCGTGCTTGTCCTGCGCGATCCAGATCGTATATTCGTTCTGGAAAATCCGCGTCGTAGTCTTCGGCTGCACGCTGCCATGACAACTGCTCGCCGCGCATCCCCCTGGGCCGTTGTATTTCCCGGTCGCAACATTCTTCTGAGAATAAAGGCCAGACGCTCCACTTGTCGCAGTCTGCGCGTAACTCACGGCGAGCGTCGCGAGCACAAGCCAGCCAGCCACTACCGGAGCCATTCGCATTTCGCCATTCTCTCACCATGCCAAATGCGTCGGACGCAATTTCGTCACGTGCTTGTTTACACGCCGAATTCCCCCATCAACAGCGGCGGCGTGCTCGATCAATACTTGGCAGTACACTGTGGCCGTTCCCTCGCAGATGGAATGCACTTTGCTATAGCATTTGCGCCCTCGTCATCTTAAGGTAAACAGGATTCAGATAGACACCTCTGAAACGGAGCGTCTGGAGTCGTGTTTGAAGAACTAAGGGCCATACAACGCGATTTCGGCTACCTGCCCGCCGACCGGCTCACGACGCTTGCCGCGAAAATCAATGTCCCCGTGAGTCAAATTCATGCGGTAGCGAGCTTTTATCCGCATTTTCACCTGAGCCCTCCGCCGCAAGTGGACGTGCGCGTCTGTGCCGACATGAGTTGCCACCTTCGCGGAGCCGACCAAGTCCGCTCTGCACTCGATTCCGCTTTTCAAGGCGCCGACGCCAAAGAGATTTGCGTTCGCGACGTCTCCTGCCTCGGCAGATGCGATCAGGCACCGGCAATCATGGTCAACGATAAGATCCACCCCCATGTAGCCAGTCGCGATGCCGTCGCGCTAATCCAAGACGTGCTTGCCGGCAAAGCTCTTCCCGACCGCGGCCATAATGCTGAACGCATGCCTGTCGCATCCGACCCTTATAACGGCAAGGGTGACTATGCTGTGTTGCGCCGCTTCGTTGAAACGCGGAACTGGCAGGAGATTATCTCAACTCTCAAAGCCGCCGGCCTGCGCGGCATGGGCGGCGCCGGCTTTCCCACTTCGAGTAAGTGGGAGTTAGTCCGCAATGCTCCCAGTTACCCGAAATACATCGTCTGTAATGCCGACGAAAGCGAACCCGGCACCATCAAAGACCGCGGCATTATGGAGAATGTCCCCTATCTAGTAATCGAGGGCATGATCACCGCCGGCTTGGTTACAGGAGCGCAAAAAGGTATCCTGTATATCCGCCACGAATACGAACACCCGAAAGAGATTTTGCAGGAAGAGATCGATCGCTGCTACCAGCAAGGTCTGCTGGGATCCCGAATCCTCGGCAGCGACTTGGCTTTTGATCTGGAAATATTCGTCAGCCCCGGCGGCTACATCTGCGGCGAGGAAAGCGCGCTGCTCGAAGCCCTCGAAGGCAAACGCGCCGAACCCCGCAACAAGCCGCCTTTCCCCGTTACCAACGGCTTGTGGAACCAACCCACAGTCATCAACAACGTAGAAACTTTCTGTCTGGCGACCGTTATCTTAGCCCGCGGCTCCGACTGGTATAAGGCGCAAGGAAAGAATGGTTCCATCGGAATGAAATTCGTAGGCATTAGTGGCGACGTAAATCGCCCCGGAATCTTTGAAATTCCTATGGGCACCACTTATGATGAACTGATTCATCAAAATGCCGGTGGCGTTTCTGGCGGACGCAACTTACTCGCGTTCGCACCCTCCGGACCTTCTTCCGGATATCTCCCTGCTTCATTAGCCAATCTGCCGCTCGACTGGAACGCGGTCGCGGCCGCAGGCTCCATGGTTGGTTCTGGAGCGATCGTCGTCTGTGCGGAAGGTAGATGTATGTTGGATATGGCCCTCAATGCTACTCGCTTTTATCGTAACGAATCCTGCGGCAAGTGCGTCCCCTGCCGGGTCGGCTCACAAAAACTGGTGGAGATGCTAAAAAGCTGGACCGCGGGTGTTAGTAACACAGCCGACATGCAACTCCTGACGGAACTTTCAACCGCGATGAAACAATCGTCCATCTGCGGACTCGGGCAGGTGGTGCCGGTACCTATCGCGTCGGTCATAAAGCACTTTCCTGGCGTCGTAGAAGAGCACGTTGTTCACCGCCGGTGTCCGGGAGAGGTTTGCTTCAACTAACTCTAACCGCGCACAAGTTAGCTGGATATTAACGATTCATATGCGATGGGTTAATTAGAGAGAGGTATAACAACCGGATTAGACAATCATGCCATCCGACGCAACAATAGAGAGACCAGCACCACCCAGTCAGGTGCAACTGACAATCGACGGAATGCCTGTTTCCGTCCCTCAGGGCACGACTATTTTTGATGCCGCCCGCGCCCACGGCATTCCTATCCCTACTCTTTGTCATCAGCAGAATGAAACTCCCGTAGGCGTATGTCGAGTTTGCGTAGTTGACATCGGCCAAAGAGTCTACGCTGCAGCGTGCATTCGCCAGGCAGAATCAGGCATGGCCGTCAAGACCAACACTGAGCCAGTCTTGGGCGTTCGCAAAACTCTGGTCGAACTGTTGATGTCCGATCATCCCTCGCCATGCGCGCGACAGCAACAGTCGGCAGATTGCGAATTGGAGCGCCTCGCGTTGCAGGCTGGGCTAGGGCAACCACGCTTTCCAACCCGGACGACGCCCCGAGGGACTGACGACTCTTCTTTAGCCATTCAGGTCGATCACGAAGCTTGCATCCTCTGCGACCGCTGCATCCGCGGCTGTGATGACATCCGCGACAACTGGGTGCTGGCGCGCCGCGGCAAGGGATATCAAGCGGGGATCGCCTTCGATAACAACCTGCCGATGGGAGAATCTTCCTGCGTTTCCTGCGGCGAGTGCATGGTTTCGTGCCCCACCGGAGCGTTGACCAATCGGGCCGTCGTCAAAAGCCATCTCGAAGGTGAAACTGTCGACCCCACTTTTCTTACAGGCCTCCCCGTTTTCGAAAATGTTTCTGGAACGTTTCTCGGCCTTAACCGCAATGCGATCGTAGAGCGGCGCTTTAAGGCAGGAGAAATCATTTGCCGGGAAGGAGAATTTGGCGCCACCGCCTTCTATATTGTCGACGGTGCGGCGGAGGTCTATCTCGCCAGCCCGATCGCTCACGTCAAGACCGAAGGAGGCGCTCGAGGTTTTCTGAGCAAGCTTACCAGCTTGCTTACAGCGCGCGATGAAGACGAGCGCAGCGAGGAAAGCACTCAATCTTATATACCTATCGACGCTTCCGTCGATCTCCCTTATCAGAGCCCGATCGCCGAGTTAGGTCCCGGCGAACTGTTCGGGGAGATGACTTGCATGAGTTACTACCCGCGCTCGGCCACTGTTCGCGCGAAGACAGACTGTACTATGCTCGAGATGCTGCGTAACGTTCTCGATATTATGCAGCGTAATAAGACATTCCGCGAGCAACTTGATCGTACTTATAAGAAGCGCGCGCTGGATTCACATCTGCGCAGCGTTCCCGTCCTTGCGCCACTAACAGCGGACTTCATCGACCATCTGCGGGAGCACGTCGAGTTACTGCGGTTTCAACCGGGCCAGATTATCTGCTCCCAAGGTGAACTGGCCGATAGTTTCTATCTGGTCAGGCTTGGGTTCGTCAAGGTTTCTCAGCATCGTCCCGGCGGGGACTTCGTCCTGGCATATCTGGCGCGCGGCTCATATTTCGGTGAAATGGCATTTCTCACCGGCACACCGCGCATGGCCACCTGCACGGCGCTCGACCACGTTGAGGTGGTGCGCATTCGGGGAGACGATTTCCAACTTATGCTCGACCGCTTCCCCGACATCCGGCAGAAGTTGGAAACGGAATCAGCCGAGCATGTCGAACAGAACAGGCAAAGAGACGCGCAGGTCGCGGATGTCTCCATGGATCAATTTCTCAGTCAGGGACTCATGGAAGCGCAGAGTTTGCTTATTCTCGATCTGGACCGCTGCACCCGCTGCGATCAATGCGTGCGCGCCTGCGCCGATGCCCACGACGGAGTGAGTCGATTGATTCGTGAAGGTCTCCGCTTCGACCGTTATCTGGTCGCGACCTCGTGCCGCCAATGCCGCGACCCCCTATGCATGGTAGGTTGCCCCGTGGGATCGATTCGCCGCCGCAATTCTCTCGAGGTAATCATCGAGGATTGGTGCATTGGTTGCGGCCAGTGCGCCAACAACTGTCCGTACGGAAACATCAACATGCATCCTTTCCCTGTCGAGATCGACGATCTGTTGCATCCGGGAAGAACCATCGCCAGCGTGAAGGTGAAAGCCACATCTTGCGATCTTTGTCTGGATCACGAAGAACCTAGTTGCGTGTATGCGTGTCCCCACGATGCCGCGCATCGAGTAAACCCCCCTGAGTTTTTTGGTGGGCTACTAAAGCGACAGAAACTATCGAAGCAGTAGTTAGTAACTCAATATATAGGTCCACTGCCATTGCGCATTGATCAGACACATCGACCGTGGTTCATCGCCATGATGGCGGGATTAGTCGTTGCTGCTGCGATCTATGTCCCTTACAGCCGTACTGCGCCGGAAAGCGCGAACGGCGGCACCGCTGTCGGTTTGCTTTATGGGGGTCTCGCCTCCGCCTGCATGCTTTTCGCCGGCTTGCTGGGAGCGCGCAAAAAGGTTCCTATATGGCGCATAGGTCGCGCACAGACCTGGATGCGCGCCCATCTCTGGCTGGGCTTCCTTAGCTTTCCGCTAATACTCTTCCACTCGGGCTTTCGCTTCGGCGTTGGACTTACCAGGGCTTTGATGTGGCTATTACTCGTGGTCTTCGCCAGCGGCGTCGTAGGAGCAATACTGCAACATTTTATGCCGCGACTTACGACCGAGCGGATCCCTCTTGAAACTATTTATGAACAAATCGGACGAGTGCGTTTGCAACTTGTCGTTGAGGCACAGACCCTGATCGACGAAGTTTCTGCTTCGCTAGCCGGAAATGTTTCGCAAGCCACCGCGCAACAGCGTGCTGCGTCGGCGAGCGCCGGCACCATGGGCGGCGTCACTGTTGCATCGGGCTTGCAGGTAGATGCGGGAGCCAGCGCCCAACTGCAGGAGTTTTTTCGCCGCGAAATGCAACCCTACGTCACGAATGGCGGATCTCGGGGCACGGCGCTCGCCGATCGCAATCGGTCGCAAAGCATGTTCCAGCAACTGCGTCTGCTCTTGCCGCCAAATTTGCACTCAGCGATCGATGATTTAGAGAACATTTGCGAAGAGAAACGCGAACTTGACCAACAAGCGCGGTATCACCGCATTCTGCACGGCTGGTTGCTGGTGCATATACCTGCTTCCTACGCCCTTCTGCTGCTGGGAACAGTGCACGCTCTGATGGCATTGCGCTACTGAGACAAGACCATGGCGAGGCGCATACGCACAACCAAGAATCTCGCTAAACGGATGGACTTGCAGTATTTCAAGCATGCCCATCCCTTGCGCAGGTGGCGGCTATGGTTGTCCATCCTGGTTCCGGTCGTTGCCGCCGGATGGTTCGCCGTTCAGCGCGCCAGCAGTCAAAAGATTTACAGCAGTGGGCCACTTTCGGCAGCGCACGCCGTGTTAGGAAAGCAATGTAACGTCTGCCATCTAACTAGGCTCGGTTTTTTCCGGGCAACGGTTGGTGACGATGCCTGTGCACAATGCCACGACGCGCCCGCCCATCATTCCGACAGAGTTAATCGGACAATAAGTTGCGCTTCGTGCCACGTAGAGCATCAAGGTTCCCCTCGGCTGGCGAGCACAGATGATTCGAGTTGCACCCAGTGTCATGCCAACTTACTGACTCGCAGCGGCAGCTCGCAGTTCGCACACGTCGTCAAAGATTTTGACAAACAGCATCCCGAGTTTGCAGCGCTAGGTCCTAACGGGATGGATCCAGGTCAGATCAAGCTAAATCACTACGCGCACCTGCGCCCAAATCTCGCCAGCCCCACGGGCCCTGTACAACTGGATTGTCACGATTGCCACCGGCTGACGGCGACAAACAGTAGCTGGCCCTACTCACAGTCCGGAGCAGCGCCGAACCCAGTGCCTGTCGCCAACGACGCGACCACCGCCCCGAAGCACCCTCGCTCCATCGATTACATGTCGCCGATTCTCTACGTCAATCAATGCGCCGGATGTCACGTGAAAGACCTGCAGTTCGACAAACGCTTCGATCAAGCAGCGCCGCACGACGAGCCAGAAGTTGTTCAGGCATTTTTGGTTCAACGATACAGTGATTACTTCACAAGCCACCCGCTGGCTCTTTCGGAGGCGGTGGCGCCGGAACGGATTTTGCCCGGCGTGATCATCTCGAGCACGATAAAAGCTCCACTGCCAATTCCCCGCACACGCCAGGAATGGATCAATCAACAAGTTCGGCTGGCTGATCGATTGTTATTCGACAAAGGCTGCAAACTCTGCCATGTAATGATTGCCGGAAGCGGGGCGCTGCCGACGGTTGCGAAGTCCTCGATTCCGTCGCGTTGGTTCCTGCACGCGGAATTCAGTCACGACTCTCATCGCTTATTAACCTGCACAGCGTGTCACGACCGGACATCCGACAGCCGTCAAACCGCCGATATCCTCCTGCCGGGAATTGCATCCTGCCGCAGTTGCCATGAAGATCGCGGTCCGCAGCAAGATGCCGCCAGCGGTCGCTGTTCCGAGTGCCACGCCTATCACGATTGGACCAAAGAACGACCGGTCAAGGGAATGTTCACTATCCCAGAATTGCGAGCGGCCACGTCCAGGTAGCTGCCGAGTTCAGTGCGCGGGGCCGGGTGGAGTATCCGTCACCGTGTAGAGTTGACCATCGCGCAGATACATGCGCCGCATTTCCTGCTGATTGAAAGGCCGCGCGCCGCGGCGTCCGAGCACGGCTATCTGATTACCGCTTTCATCGACAGCACGATCGCGATCAATGCCCTTCGATACAGCGAGCGCGGCACCACGCGTGTGGTGCGTCGCAATCAGCTTGGGAGTAAGGCTCGGGCTGAATCCAGAAAAGTTAGGGTTGTCAGTGGGCGAAAATAGCTGAACAACGCGCAGCCCGTTCTTGCCATCGGCCACATAGGCGAAAAGTTCCGATGAGACCATGCCAAGTTTGGCGTCATTCACGTCATTCAGGGCCCCATCGGCGTTGAAGATCTGATCGAGCTTTGGCTGCTCTGGGTGTTCGACATCCACGATAGCCAATCCCTGCTTGCCCGCAGAAACGTACGCGTAGGTGCGCGCGACGTATATATTGCGCGCGTCGGTCAGTGGAACCTGCGCCTCCGGAACCGGTACTGGTCGGTCGAGATGGGTAATATCCAAGACCTTTAACCCCTGACTATCCACCACGAAGGCGTAGCGGAACTGCACAGCGATTCCTCGCGGCTGAACAAGAAAAGGCGCGCCCACCTGCGCAACCAGCTCGGGCTTAAGTGGATTGTCAAGACTCACCACGGCCAAGCCAGCATCGCAAAGGATGTAGGCATAAGTGCCCACGATGGCGATCCGCCGGGCCCCCTTCAGCGCGCCTTTGGGATTGAAAGCCAATGCACGTTTAAGAAAATTATTATTTGGATTGCCGTCGAGCAAAGTGCCGACGCCGGGGCTCTTGCCCTTAAGATTGGGATCGCCGATCACGACCAAGCCCTCTTCTTTGTCCGCGACATAGAGAAAACCGTAGATGAGGTGGATCGGCTGTTCTTCATTCTCTGGGCGATGTGCGCGCAGAGGATCGACACCCAATGTCGTTGGAGTCGCCACAGCCATCGCGTATTTCGTGGGCACATAAAAGCGCTGCCCCAGCGGCGAAACCGGCGCAGTAATCGTGCGTTGGGAAATATCCTTGTCATCCACGTTCGCAATGTCATAAACGCGCAGGCCGCCTTTACCCATGGCCGCGTAAAGATATTCGCCGCGCTCCTGCACATCCAAAACATCCGACCCACCGTGCCCGAACGCTTCTTTCAACTCACGCTTGTTCTTTACGTGCTTGTCATAGTCGTCGGGATAGGCAACCTTCTGCAGATCGCTTCCAATTACTGCGGGAGGCTCGTCATGTTCGGTGACGGTGACAGCTTCGTATCCGTGATTGCCGGTCGCCACATAAACGTAGCGCCCCATAAAGTTCATGAAGTTTGTGCCGAGCAGCAGTAACTGCGTCAACCAGGCATTGTTGTCGCCAGCTTTCGAGACATGACAATCGGTGCATCCTTTGGTTTCTCGCGCCCGCACCGTGTGCGGCACAAACGTGCTGAACGCCTGCCCGCTGAAACCTTCGGCCGAAATCGTCTGCTGCTGATAATAGATCCAATCGCGGTTGTTGTTCTGTGAACTGACTAGCACAGCGCAAGCCGAGCGCACCGGCGCGACCCGATGACCTGTGACCGTGCCGTCAATCGCCAGACTAAACACATCGTCGCGCAATATCTGAAAATTGTAGGAAGTCCAATTCCGCGTCGTCAGCCCTTCATTGTGCAGCATGGGCATCTTCTGATTCGCCGTCATCGAAAGATGGCATCCATAACAAGTAGGTGCCCACGAACTGTGGCACGAGTAACAAGTCATCCTGCTGTTCTGGTGCGCCAGTTGCGATGGATCGCCCTTCGCGCTTCCCCATGTCGTTCCATCCTTCTGAATGGTCTTAGCGAGCCGCGACTTCTCGCTGTAGTGCGCATTGCCCGGAGTAATCGAATCGATGACCTGCACTACTTCCCACTGCTGATCTTTTTCCAGCATCGACCGCTGAAGCAGCCGATCTCCCTCCCAATAGAAACGTCGCGCTCCCCAGGGCGTACGTAATCGATCAAGCGCAGTTCCACCATCGGGCGCGGCGATACCTGAGGTCCGTAACGTCGCCCGTTGCTCGATCGTGCCATGGCAATCTACGCAGTCGACCTCGATCGCATTCCGCGTTTCTCCATACAATTTTCCGTTGCCATGACTGTCCTGCTCAAAGTGGCAGTCGATGCAATGCATCCCCTTTTCCAGATGAATATCCTTCAGGTGCACAGCCCTCTTGAATTTGTCCGGATCATCGAAGGGAACCCGCTTGTCTTCCGCATCGAGAAGATTGCCCTTCCGATCGTGTTTGAACACTGCGCGAAAAATCCATCCATGACTGTGGAAGTCGGCAAACTGCGTACTCTTGAGTCCCTTATTAAATTCCGGTGTCCCGGTCTTTTCGAGAAAATCCACATCCGACCATAACCCACGAATGGCTGCCCGCTCCGGATTGCGCGTCTGAATCTCCTGCTGTTCCTGGGGGCTCGTGTGCCGTTGCTCCTTCGGATACATCTTGTCGCCATCGATTTCGTTATCCCACCATGTATAGCCAAAATAAGTCGCGACCATGTTCGTGCCAGGATGAATATGGCAAACAATGCACTGGCTCGACGGAATTGATCGCGTGAATTCATGTTTGATCGGATGTCCCGACTCGTTCCCCGCGATAGTCGGATCGGCAGTCGCACTATGCCCCGTATTCCCCGCCACCGAATAATGTCCCGAATGTTCCGCCGAACGATCGTTGGCGTAGATCACATGACAGGCACTGCAGCCGCTCGCGCGATAATCGCCAGGCTGATCGTTGGTCCCGGGGAACGACAACAGTGGATCGAGCAAGCGCGTTTTTTGCAAGCCGAGCACAGTAGGGTCTGTGCGCAAGAGCGTGCCAAAACCGCGCTCTCCCAGTTTCACATCCGGCTTTCCTGGCTGCTCGTCAAGGCTCGGAATCCCGACTTCAGGTTTCTTTTCTCCGCCGCGCTCAAACACGCGCAACACATTGCCCGGCTGCGAGAATTCCCACCGCTCAATCGGCTCAAGATAAGGCAGCACGCCCTTCGTGCGTGTCTCCTCCGCAGTCGGCGGCGGAAAAGTCTCCAATCTCTGCGGCTTTCCATCTGGTCCATAGCTTTCACCAAAGAACGGATTCTTCAGTGGAACCGCTCCGTTGTTGTAAAGCGCCGCGCTCCACAGCATCGCGCCATGAGTCATCATGCTCGTCCGCACGCGCTGCACCTCGGCACCGTGACACCCAGACCGGCCGCAGGTCTGCTCTGCCACTCGCAGATCGCCCGGGTTCACAAACTTGATGTAATCCACATCTTCCTTCAACCACTGCGTATAAGCGCGAACGGGATTGGCTGACGATCGTGCATTCTCCGCAAACCGAGGCCGCGGATGAGCCTGCCTGATCAATTCCTCATATTGCACCGACCCTTGCCCAACGCCCGCTGGCAGCACAATCTGCGGATTTCCTCCATGACAGTCGGTACAAGCCAGACGGACAGTTCCAGTAGTGTGCATGGTCGCGCTGTCCATCGGATTATGACAACTGACGCACCCCGCCGATCGTTGCTGCGCTCCATCGAGCGAGTCGCCGAGGCCCGGCGAATCCTGGACCGCACTGGCTTGCGCTGACGATCCCGCAGCGTTCTCTGAGGCTGAAGTTCTGGCCAACACCTTAAACGCCGCGGACGCCGCGCAGATGATTCCCGTCGCCAGCAAGACCTGCGCGAAGCGTCGCCCCGAAAAACTCCGCATGGCATTAGTTCAAAACGTCAGCCGAATGGTGGTGAAGCCGGAGATTAACACGCGTTTGTTGAAGATTTCCTCAAACCCTGCGCCCGGAAGCAAGTTTGATACTCCCGCCGTAATCACAATGTTCTCAGTCAATGGCGGTCGATACTGCACCCCCATCCCGCTGTCCGTGCCAATGCTGTGTCGAATTCCCGTCTGCGCCAGCACGATTTGCAACGGCTCCGTGCGATCAAATCTCAGGTAGTTAGCATTCACAAAAGCTCGCAGCTTAGGAGTCACATTAAAATCGGCGCCCGCGTTAAAGACAAACACTCCTGGGTTCACAAAGTTCGCCTGCCCTTCCTCCTTATTAGTACGCAGGCTCACCAACAAACTGCCCGGATTCGTCAGCGCAATTCCGGTGCCGGTCAATCGAATGCCTTGCTGATCAAAAAAACTAAACGCTCCCCCCGCAAAATTCGTTTCATCCACAATCGTGTCGAAGCCGCGAGCGCTCGAATTACGGCCGCCTCCCAGCGCATCCGACTGATTGCTCGGATCTCCCGATGCGTAGAAAAACGACGACCGCAATCGCACCCAGTCCTTATCCACCGACAATTCCAGCGCTGCCATCCGCCCGTCAATGTCAACGCGGCGTCCCGCAATTGGATTAAGCGTGTCATGCCCCAACGCCTGATAAAACGCATGGCTAATATTCAGCCGGCCGATGTGTCCGTTGCTAGCCCAGCCGAGATAGTAAGCATGAATGCCGTGCGGCTCAATGAGTCCGACAGGCGCAGGACGCACCAGAAATCCATTATCGTCGTAGTGAATTGAGGGATCGTCTCGGTTGTAATGGAAACTGAATTCCGTGGTGTAGCCCTTGGCAAAGAAATCCTGTACGTACACATTCCCGACGTAAACCTGCTGGTGTCGCGGTTGAAAAGTATTCAATCCGCTATTCGTGTTCTTCTCCAGAAAATAAAACCACGCCAGGTTGTAGTTAATGCGGTTCGAACGCAGATTGCCGAAGATGCGGACGCCAGGCTGCTCCTCAGCAAAAATAAATCCGCGAAAATCGCTGACAAATTGCTGGATGCCCGCCCTCACGGAAACGAAGTCAAAATTCGGGCTCAGGTCGTGCAGTTTGGCCTCGACAAATCCCTCCTGCAAACCGGTATGCGAATCGAAGCGATTGGTGCCGTCGGTGACATCAACATTAACCAGCCCGCGCTCCCGCGTTTGCAGAAAGTTAAGATTGAATTCCGGCGTGAAACGTATGCGGAAATCGATCGGCCGAAAACTAGTGTCGCCCTCGAAAAGATCAAAAGAGAGCCGAAAACTCTGCGATGCAAACGCCTGCTCGCCACGCCCGAAAAAGTTAGCGCTGCTTCCCTGCTCAGCCGATACACCGCTTGGCACCGGCAAGCGGCGCACGTCCAGGCCGGTGATACTCGTCCCCGTGAAATTGAAAAACCATCGCTGCCCCCACTTCCTGCCAAAGATCGGCTCGTCCCCCTTGATGCGGCTGCGATTGAACGGATCGTACCAATGGCCCTTCGTATACGGAAACTCACCGCCTTTGCCATAGCGATCCCAAGCCGGCATCGGAACATTCCAGCGATCAGGATCTTTCGCACAATTTGCGGAGTCCGGCGGCAGTTGTTCGGGAGCGATCCCCAACGGCCCCGGAGAAGACGCCTCTTCGCCAGTTCGCAATCCAGGGTAGCTACTAGCCGGAGAAGGCGGCGCAGGTGACGTAACAACAACACCCGGCACTCCAGATGGTCCCTCAGTCGGCGAAGTCGCGCCGGCCGTCGGTTCCAACTCCAGATCCTTCACTTCCGCGTTCTTAATTTCAAGACGGGATAAATCGATCGCCTGAAATCCTTCCTTCGACGCGTTCAGTTCATAGCTCCCAGGCGCAAGATCGGTGAAGCGGAATATACCCTCACCATCCGTCATCTTTTCGCGAGCCACGCCGCCACTACGCACCAAAACGATTCTCACTCCCGGGATACCGAGGTGACTCTGTCGATCTCTCACCGTTCCCTGCAACGAAGTTGTGTTGGTGGCTGCGTGGCCCGGGATTCGTTGAGTTTGTCCCAACGCTGCAACTTGAAGCATGACCAGACACAAAAGCACCGATCGAGAAGTCCACGCCCTCATCACCGGTGACGTTCTCCTCAGATCAATCCTCATCGCCAAATGGAGTTGCTTCCGATAGCCCGCATCAGATCGGGCCTAACACCTATCACAACCACAACCCGGGAGCAAGCCTCGCTTGACTTTGCGTCGCTCGCCGTCATAATGAATCATCGCGAAAACAAAAAATAAACACGAGATTATGAAGACCGTAACGGAGAATCATTTTCCTGTGAGGCTTTCTGTATTCTCTCTATTGCTTTGCGCGGCCGCGCTGTCCTCGATGTCCTGCGGCAGCGGATCTTCCTCGTCGACTTCCCCTGACCCTCCTCCTCCAGCATCCACCCCGCTCAGCATCACCGACGTAACCAACGTGGTTCAAAACGCTGTGACGTCGGTGAACGCTCCCATGGTAGTCGCGGTTGCCGATCGCGCCGGAAACATCCTCGCCGTATTCGAAACGCCCGGAGCCCCAAGCATCTCAATTGGAAATTTCGGCCAGACAGTTCCCGCCGATGAACTAGCCGTCAGCCTCGCCCGCACCGCAGCCTTCTTCAGTAACGACCAAGCTCCGCTCTCTTCCCGCACCGTTCGCTTCATCAGCGGCGTTCATTTTCCACTCGGAGTCGCGGGCACTCCCAACGGCGATCTTTACGGCATCGAAAATACCAATCGCGGGTGCACGCTAAGCGCAAATTACCTGCCCGGCCAGCGATTGAATCCATCTCTCTCGATTGATGGTTCCACATTTGGTCTCGGCATCATTACCGGCAAAGCCGACACCAACGACAGCAATCCGCTGGCAGTCAATCCCGGCGGCGTGCCTTTGTTCAACGGCGGAGCAGTCGGCGGCGTGGGCGTAGTCAGCACCTCGCCGGCGATCGCCGAATTCGCCGCCTATTCGGGCGCAATGAATTCAGGCCTCCTGCCCACTCCCGCTCAGCTTCCTCCACCCGGCGTCGTCATCGTCGGCGGAGTAGCATTGCCTTTCGTCGCTCAAACCACGCAACCAGCAGGCACTTCGCCTGGTACCTTCGCAGGTTCCTACAGCGTGCCCGCAACTGCTGGCACGCTTCCGCCCGAAGGATACCTGGTCGGTCCAAACCCAGGCGTCGCGCTCTCTCAGAATGACGTCACTGAAATCATTGCGAATGCCGTCGCCACCGCGAACATAACGCGCGCCGTCATTCGCCTGCCCCCCGGCTCCCGCACCAGGATGACAATTGCCGTCTCCGACCTCGACGGCACAATTCTCGGCCTCTATCGCATGCACGATGGAACCGTCTTCAGTGCCGACGTGGCGGCAACGAAAGCTCGTAATGTGATCTGGTTCAGCACCACCGGAGTCCGCGATCTGCCCAGTGTGCCGACGACTACGGCGGTCACGAATCGCACCGTCGGCTTCGGAGCCCAGCCCATGTTTCCGCCAGGCATCGACGGCTCGGGCGATGGCCCATTTTTCCCGCTCTATCTTTACGACATCGCGAACCCCTGCACGCAGGCATCGGAAGGTGGCTCTCCCAACACCAACAATATGAGCGGAGTCGTTTTCTTCCCTGGCAGCCTGCCGCTCTATAAAAATGGCGCTCTGGTTGGCGGCTTAGGCGTCAGCGGAGACGGCGTCGATGAAGACGACTTCGTCACTGCGGGAGCAGTGAATGCCGCCTGCGGATCGGGCGGTCCCTGTGGGATCCCGGATTTTCAGGCGCCAGCCAATATCCGCGCCGATCAAGTCGTGATCGACAATGTGCGCCTGCCCTACCTGAAGTTCCCGAGAAATCCAACTGACTGAGCAAGTCAGACGCTAATAACGCGCTCGCCGCATTGCATTGCTAGCTCGCTGAGAATCGCAAGCCTCCCGGCCGGCACTCAGAAATTAATTTGACCGATCACTATTTCCGCAAGCACATTCCCGCATTCCGAGAAAACGCCTGCAATTGATACGCAGTTTCAAGCGGCGTGTTTTTGACACGGATATTTGAGTCCGTGTTCGCAGACAGCACTAAGTATTCCGTACTTGAACTTCCAATTTTGCTCGGATTGCCCACGATTTGTGAAGATCAATCTTTGTTAGCTTGGCCCGAAATGCCAAGCGGGCAGCCATCTTTGCGATAGTTGGCCCTGCTCAGACCGGTCACTAGCCTGTCGATTACCTGTCCCGATGGACACTCGGTTACTCGCGGCTGGACTGCGTCGTCCTGATCGTTCGTCATCTGCCCAAAACCTTTTGCGCGCCGAAGAATGACTCATGCACCGCACCTGCGCGGTTGTATTAGTCGCAGGACTTTGTGCAGCTGCTCCATATCCCCCGCCGTGCGTACTCCGCACGGAATAGGAGAAGCGAAGTGAAACGTCATAATTTCCCACAGATTTTTGTGGGCTGCGGATTCGTTTGCCTGAATATCTTACTGTTTGCATCCGCCGCCAGCGGACAGGTAGCTGCTACTCCTTCCAGCGTCAACTTCGGTAGCGTGCAGGTCGGCAACAGCGTGTCGCAAACCGTGCAACTGAGCAATACGAGTGACGGGTCTCTGACGATCGATCAGGCGACCGTGTCAGGAACCGGATTCAGTGTTAGCGGATTTATCCTGCCGACGACTCTACTTCGGGGTCAGAGCGTGACCTTGACCACGACCTTCACACCGCAGTCTAGCGGCGCCATTACTGGGAGCATCTCTCTTGAATATTCCCGAACCCTATGGAGACGCCACTCGAACACGGTCACCATTTCTCTCGCGGGCACAGCGACAGTTGCCGGTCAGCTTGTCACGAGTCCCACCAGCTTTGCGTTTGGCAACGTTCAGGATGGCAGCAGCACGACTCTCTCCGAGACCCTAACCAACACCGGCGGATCAACCCTCACCATCTCGGGCGCAACCGCCAGCGGCACCGGATTCACCTTGAGCGGACTGTCCGTGCCCGTTACCTTAACCGCCGGACAAAGCACTTCGTTCTCCGTCAAGTTTGCTCCCACCACCGCCGGCGCAGCCAGCGGCAGCCTCACCATCAGCTCTAACGGATCGAATCCGAATTTGAGTATTCCTCTCTCTGGCACAGGCGTCACTCAAGGAACGCTCACCGCCAATCCCACCAGTCTCGCCTTCGGCAGCGTGCAAGTCGGCAACCACGCGAATTTGTCCGAGACCCTCACCAACACCGGAGGTTCCACCGTCACCATCTCCTCCGCCACTCCCAGCGGCTCCGCATTCTCCATCACCGGACTCACCCTCCCCCTCACTCTCACCACCAATCAAAGCGTCACCTTCACCGCTACCTTCACCCCGACCACCGCCGGCTCAGCCAGCGGATCGATCTCCATCACCTCCAACGCGTCCAACTCCCCGCTCTCGATCGCACTCTCCGGCACCGGAACCGCCGCCGGAACCCTAGCCGTCTCCCCCACCACCCTTGCCTTCGGCAACGTCAACGTCGGATCCAGCTCCGCTCTCGCTGGCAGCCTCACCGCCAGCGGCTCCGCCGTCACCGTCAATTCCGCGAGCAGCAACAGCAGCGAATTCGTCCTCTCCGGAATCTCGCTCCCCATCACCATCCCCGCTGGCCAATCCTCGACCTACACCGTAACCTTCACGCCCCAATCCAGCGGAGCAGCCTCCGCCTCGCTCTCCTTCACCAGCAACGCCTCCAACTCGCCCGCCGTGCAATCCCTCACCGGCACCGGCGTCACCCCAACTCAGCACACCGCCGAC